>Ga0102832_1000013_pt1 | contig 733678 bp, 739 predicted proteins | sample EBPBio282013_DNA_FD_88942 | JGI IMG/M metagenome (GOLD analysis project Ga0102832, IMG submission 88942) | Wastewater treatment Type I Accumulibacter community from EBPR Bioreactor in Madison, WI, USA - Reactor 2_5/28/2013_ DNA (Illumina Assembly) | ecosystem: Engineered > Bioreactor > EBPR >...
ATCAGGACGCACCAGAAGGTCAGCCGCGCCGCGTCGGGGTGAACCGGCAGGTCGCGCATCACGATCGAGAAGGCGAAAAGCAAAGTCCCCACCGCCACGACCGCGTTCATCAGGGCCATGGTCTCGATGCTGCCCACCAGGAGCGAGAGCGCGGTCAGGATCGTATAGACCATCGCCCGCGAACCGTCGAAGGATTGCTGACCGCCCGGCTGAACCCGTGCCGGGGCGTCAGGATCGACCTCTGCCACAGGCAGCACCAGATCCTCGCCGAAACCCAAGGCCTGGACCACCGCGACCCCGCGTTTGATGTAGTGCGCGCTGTCGGTGTAGGCCAGAAGCCCGCCATTCGCGACGAAGACCCAGAGCGTCGTCGCAATGGCCAGAAGGATCAGTGCGATTGTTCTCCGGGCCTGGCCCTGTGCTGGATTTTTCCGGGCGGCGAGTTCCATTCAGGTCACCCGACTGGGATGCGATGACGTGCCGGTTCCTGCTGGTTCGGGCAGAGGCACGAAATCTTGGCGCCGGACCAGGCCGTCCACGACAAATCCCATGCGATGATCTGTCTTCGGGAAAGCAAAAATCGGTTGCCGCGTGCCCCGATTGTCCGCGGGACGCGGCGCATGCCATTCACCAAGCAGAACCGTGCCGTGTCTGAAGACGTGAACCCCCGAAGGTAGGTTGTCGATCGTGCACCATTTTTCACAATTAATTCAACAACATAGCATCAAGATGACTGCGCGTGCGGCCTGCGCCATGCGCTTCTGTCCGATTTTAACCACGACACTCACACCGGTCAACGAATCCTCGTCCTGGCGTCGGCCTCTGCGGTTTCGCCTTACAGCAGCCACTCCACCGGCAGCCAGCCGATCACCCGGATGAGGATGCGCAGCGGCATGGTGGTGTTCGGCTCTGTCGTCGCGGTGACAGGCTTTCCGTCCGCGTCCTCGGTGGACCAGAGCAGCCCGCCCTCGGCCCCGCGCGTGACGCGCCAGGCGACGCGCGGCAGGTTGTCGTCAAGCCATCGCGCCATGCCGCCGGCGATGACCGGGCTGTCGATCAGAAGGCCCATCTCGCAGTTGAGCCGCGCCGAGCGCGGATCGAAGTTGAACGAGCCGATGAAGGCGCGCTCGCCGTCGATGGACAGGCTCTTGGCATGGAGTGCCGCCTTCGACAGTTCCTTTATGCCGAGGTCGTTCACCGACTTCCGCTCGCTCCCTTCGGCGCGCAGTTCATAGACCTCGATCCCGGCGTCGATCAGCGCTTCGCGGTAGCCGATGTAGCCGGAATGGACGGCGACCACGTCAGTCGCCTCAAGCGCGTTGGTCAGCGTGCGGACCTTGGCGCCGGTCGCGGCAAAGGCCGCCATGTCGGCGGTGCCGATGGGGCCGGGGATGAAGTAGGCAGAGATGAGATCGACGGATCGCTCGGGCCTGCCGATTTCGGCCATCAGCTTTTCGATCATAAGGTTGCCGGGATCGACAAGGCCCTGCGCCTTTGCCGGATCGTCACTGAAAAGCTTGGCGCCGACCCATTCCAGCGGCGCCGTCCCGCCCTGAAGCCCTTTGACGAGCGACGATTCCAGCACCGCTTCGCCATAGGCAATGCCCTGCGGCGATGCGCTGACTTCGGCATCGCGCGCCGCGAGAAGGCCGTCGCCGCCGGGTTCAGGGGTTATGATGAGGTCGGCGGGATAGGTGGAGGGGCTGTTCCAGTACCTGTCGAAATCCGCGCCCACATCGGCCGCGGCGGGGCCGACGGCGAGCGTGTCGAGATCGAAGTAGAGATGGCCCGCGCCGGTTTCGAAATAGATGTCGCCGATGTTGCGCCCGCCGAGGATGGTCGCCACGCCATCGACGGTGAAGCTCTTGTTGTGCATCCGCCGGTTCAGGCGGAAGAAATCGAAGCCGTAGTTGAGGACGCGCGGCGACCTGAGCACGAAGGGGTTGAAATAGCGCACCTCCGCCGTGGGCATCGCGTCAAGCGCCACCATTTCCTGATCGAGCGCCGGGGTGCCGTTGTCATCGACAAGAAGCCGGACGCGGACGCCACGCTCCGCCGCCGCCTTCAGTTCGGAAAGCAGGCGAATGCCGGTCAGGTCGTCCTGCCAGATGTAATACTGCGCGTCGATGGTGCGTTCAGCGGCCTGCGCCAGCCCAACCCGCGCGGCGAAAGCATCAAGTCCGCTGCCAAGGGGCAAAATGCCGGAGGTTCCGGGATGCTCTGCCGCCAGCGGCAGGATCGCCGCGCCAAGAGCGGTGTCGGCGCTCGCCGGTTCGGCCAGGCTTTCGATGCGGGCAGAGGCGTCGGGCAGGGGATAGAGAAGCCGCAAGACCACGATCGCGACCGCGAGGAAGAGGATCAGCACCAGACAGAAGCGGAAGAACTTGCCGAGCATGGACTATCCTTTCGGGTCAGATTTCCTCGACCATGACGACGCCCGCCATCGCCTTGATTGCCCCCTTGATCTGGGGATTGACCGGGTAATCCCGGCCTGCATCAACCTCGACCTCCTCGCCGGTCTCGCGGTCGGCGATGCAAAAGCGGATCGGTCCGCGACTGCGGATCTTCGCCTCTTCGGCGATGCGTTTCAGCAGGGCGGCGACTGAGGCCACGGCCTGATCGCTGTCGATATGGATGCGCAAGCCAGCGCCGCCGGCATCGGCGACCACGCCCTCCATCGGCGCGACGGAGCGGGCAACGGGATCGAACTGGCCTTCGTTGAAGCGGGCCTCAAGCGTCATCACCACCTGATGCGTCTGCTCGAAGACCTTGCGGCAGGTTTCGAAGTCATCGGTGAAAAGCGCTATGCCGGCGACCTGCCCCGTGGGGTCGGAGATGTTCATGCGGTAAAAGCGGTTGCCGCGCGCCGATTTCCGTTCCTGCAGGCCCGAGACGAGGACGCCGACACGGGCGATGACGGCGCCATCGCGTTCGGCCTTTAGCTGAAGCTCGGCGAGCGTCAGGAGGTTCTTGCGCTTCAGCGCTGCGGCGTAGTCGTCAAGCGGGTGGCCGGAAAGGTAGAAGCCCACGGCCTGATGTTCCTGCGCCAGCCGGTCGGCGGGCATCCAGTCGTCGGATTGCGGCAGGCGCGGCTCGGGGAGGTCATCCCCCGCCTCGCCGAAAAGCGAAACCTGCGACGATGCGCGGCCTTCGTGGATCGCGGCGGAATAGGCGGAAAGCGCGTCAAGCGCTGCAAAGACCCGGGCACGGTTGGGGTCGAGCTGGTCGAAGGCCCCGGCGCGGGCCAGCATCTCCAGGGGGCGCTTGCCGATGCGCTTGAGGTCGGCGCGGCGGGCGAAGTCGAAAAGCGTGGCGAAGGGTTTCTGCCCGCGCACCCCGGTGATAAGCCGCATCGCCTCGCCCCCGACGTTCTTCAGAGCACCCAGCGCATAGACGACCTGCCCGTCCATCACCGAAAAGGTCGCCTCGGAGCGGTTGACGCAGGGCGGCACGATGGTGATGCCAAGCCCGCGCCGGACCTCTTCGGCATAGATGGCGAGCTTGTCGGTCAGGTGGATGTCGCAGTTCATGACCCCGGCCATGAATTCGACCGGGTGATTGGCCTTCAGCCATGCCGTCTGGTAGCTGACCACAGCATAGGCGGCGGCGTGGGATTTGTTGAAGCCGTAGTTGGCGAATTTCTCCAGAAGGTCGAAGACCTCGCCCGCCTTTTTCGCCGGCACCGCATGGGTGACCTTCGCGCCCTCGATGAACTTCGGGCGTTCCTTGGCCATCTCTTCGGCGATCTTCTTGCCCATCGCGCGGCGGAGAAGATCGGCGCCGCCGAGCGTATAGCCCGCCATGACCTGCGCGATCTCCATCACCTGTTCCTGGTAGACGATGATGCCTTGGGTTTCCTTCAGGATATGGTCGATGGTCGGGTGGATGGATTCCAGATCCTTGAGGCCGTTCTTCACCTCGCAATAGGTCGGGATGTTCTCCATCGGGCCGGGGCGGTAGAGCGCCACGAGGGCCACGATATCCTCGATGCAAGTGGGCTTCATGCGCCGGAGCGCATCCATCATCCCTGAGCTTTCCACCTGAAAGACGGCGACGGTCTTCGCGGCGGCGTAAAGCTCGTAGCTCGGCTTGTCGTCGAGCGGGATCGCGTTGATCTGGTCGATGGCGGCCTCGGGCGGCGCGTAAAGCTGGCGGCCGTCAGGCGCGATGTGGAGGTGCCGTCCGCCCGCCCGGATCAGGTCCACGGCGTTCTGGATCACGGTCAGCGTCTTCAGCCCCAGAAAGTCGAACTTCACGAGGCCGGCCTGTTCGACCCATTTCATGTTGAACTGCGTCGCCGGCATGTCGGAACGCGGGTCCTGATAGATCGGCACCAGCTCATCCAAGGGCCGGTCGCCGATCACCACGCCTGCGGCATGGGTCGAGGCGTTCCTCAGAAGCCCCTCGATCTGCTGGCCGTAGTCGAGAAGGCGCTGCACCACCTCTTCGGCCCGCGCCGCTTCGCGCAGGCGCGGCTCGTCGGCAAGGGCCTTTTCGATGGAGACGGGTTTGACGCCCTCGACCGGGATCAGCTTCGACAGCCGGTCGACCTGCCCGTAGGGCATCTGCAAGACGCGGCCCACGTCGCGGACCGCGGCCTTCGACAGAAGCGCGCCGAAGGTGATGATCTGGCCGACCCGGTCGCGGCCATAGCGCTCCTGCACATAGCGGATCACCTCTTCGCGGCGGTCCATGCAGAAGTCGATGTCGAAGTCGGGCATCGACACCCGTTCGGGGTTCAGGAAGCGCTCGAACAGAAGCGAATAGCGCAGGGGGTCAAGGTCGGTGATGGTCAGCGCGTAAGCCACGAGCGAACCCGCGCCCGAGCCACGCCCCGGCCCGACCGGGATGTCGTGATCCTTGGCCCATTTGATGAAGTCGGCGACGATGAGGAAGTAGCCGGGAAACCCCATCTGCTCGATGATGCCAAGTTCGAAGTCGAGCCGCTTCTGGTAGTCCTCCACGCTCACGGCAAGGGGAATGACTGCGAGCCGGGCTTGCAGGCCGGCGTTGGCCTGACGGCGCAGCTCCTCAACCTCGTCATCGGCGAAGCGCGGCAGGATCGGGTTGCGCTTGAAGGCGGCGAAGGCGCAGCGGCGGGCAATCTCGACCGTGTTCTCAAGCGCCTCGGGGAGGTCGGCGAAAAGGGCCGCCATCTCGTCGGGCGATTTCAGGTAATGCTGCGGCGTCAGGCGGCGGCGCGGTTCCTGCTGGTCGACATAGGCCCCTTCGGCGATGCAGATGAGCGCGTCATGCGCCTGATACATGTCGGGCTTCGGGAAGTAGACATCGTTGGTGGCAACAAGGGGCAGGCCCATCGCATAGGCCATGCCGACATGGCCCCGCTCCGTCGCCTGTTCGGCGGCGGTATACTGGCCGCCTTCGCCCGGATGGCGTTGCAGTTCGACATAAAGCCGGTCGGTGTAGATCGCGGCAAGGCGGTGCATCAGCGCCTCGGCCTTGGCGTTCTGCCCGGCCTGCAGGAACCGCCCGACGGGGCCATCCGGCCCGCCGGTCAGGCAGATGAGGCCGCCGGCATGGGCTGCAAGCTCACCCGCGGTGACATGGGGAAGCGATCCGTCGCCCCTGAGATAGAGGCAGGAATTCAGTTTCATCAGGTTTTCGTAACCCGCCTCCGACTGCGCCAGAAGGACGATGGGTGCGGGCGGGCGGGGCTTTTCCCCGGCTTCGGCCGGGTCATGGTCAAGCGAGACCTGGCAGCCGACGATGGGCTGCACGCCGGCCCCCTTGGCCAGCGTCGAAAACTCCAGCGCCGCGAACATGTTGTTGGTGTCGGTGACGGCGATGGCGGGCATCGACATCTTGTCGCAAAGCCCGACAAGCTTTTTCACCGGCACCGCGCCTTCAAGGAGCGAATATTCGGTGTGGGTGCGAAGGTGGATGAATCGGGGTGCGCCGGCCATGCCACAGGGGTAGCGCAGGACGGGCGGCACGGGAAGCCGCCCGCGCCCGGTTTCCTCAGATCGTCAGCGGGCGCCGCCGCATGAAGAAGGTCAGTGTCGCGAGGATGACGAGCGCGCCGGTCGGGGCGAGGATGTCGTGCTCGCCCCAACCCGGTCGTGCCACCATCAGGACGATGATGGCGACGAGAAGCGCGGTTTCCAGTCGCGCCACCCGCAGGACGCGGCGGGTCATGTCGATTGCGATGCCTTCGTGCCCGGCCTCCTGCAATAGCGCGATGCGTTCGCCGGTTGGGCGAACGACGCCCGCGCCAAGCCCGAAGGCGGAAGCGACAAGCGGCAGCGACAGGATCGTCCAGGCCGTCCACGGCAGGCCGCCGATGACGAAAAGCATGGCACCCGACATCAGCGCAAGGACCGAGGCCGGAAGAAAGACGACCGGGCCAAGGACGGCGATGACTGTCACCACCGCAACCCCGGTGCGCAGGTCGCCGCGCCGTTCGAAGAAAGTACCAAGCACCGCAAGGCCGAGTCCGCCGCCGAACCAGACAAGTGCCGAAATCACATGAACAAATTTGAGAGCGAGAGAGAGTTCCATGATGTAAATCCAGTCTGAAATATCCGCGCAATCTATGCCTTTCCGCAAGGGTAGGTCAGGCAGGATTTCCAGACCTGACCAAATGGACATGTCCGACAGGTTGCGCCGGCAGAAGCTTCGTGATACTTAGTCTAATGGCTAACTATTCGCCCCGACTTGCCCCGGTCTTCCACGCGCTCGCCGATCCGACCCGCGGCGCGGTGGTGGCGCGGCTGGCCGAAGGTCCTGCGAGCGTCGGCGCGCTGGCAGAGCCGTTCCAGATGGCGCTGCCGACCTTCCTTCAGCATCTGAAGGTGCTGGAGGCGGCGGGACTTGTCGTCAGCGAAAAGCAAGGCCGGGTGCGGATGGTGCGGATCGCTGCCGCCCCCCTGGCCGAGGCCGAGGACTGGCTTGCCCAAAGACGCCGGGAATGGGAAGCAAAGCTCGACCGGCTTCAGGCCTTCGTCGAGGCGCTTGAGACGGAAACCAAGGAAAAGGACCACTGAGATGGCCATCACCCACGACAGCTTCACCCTGAAGAAGATCATCACCGCGCCGCCGGCAAGGGTCTTTGCCGCCTGGGCCGACCCCGAGCAGAAGCGGCAATGGTTCGTCGAGGCCGACAGCGGCGACTGGCAGACGCACGACTACGGCATGGATTTCCGCGTCGGCGGGCGCGAGCATGGCCGCTTCGTCCTTCTGGCGAATACCCCCGCCGAGGGTGAGCATGTGAACGAGACGGTCTTTCTCGACATCGTGCCCGACAGCCGGATCGTCTATGCCTATACCATGGCGCAGAACGGCCGCATCCATTCCGCCTCGCTCGCCACCGTGCGCTTCACCGAGGCGGGGACCGGCACAAGGGTGAGTTACACCGAACAGGGCGCGTTCTACGACAAGGGCGACGGGGTCAATGGCCGCAAGGGCGGCTGGACCTCGCTTCTGAACGCCCTGGCGAAGTATCTGGCGAAGGAGGCCGAGTGATGGGACATGACCGCAAACTGATCCTTGACCGTCTGTTGCAGGCGAGCCCGGAGAACGTCTGGCGCTGCTGGACCGAGCCGGAACTGGCGAAGCATTGGTTCGCGCCGAAGCCGGTCGAAACCACGGTCTTCGAGATGGATGTGCGGCCGGGTGGCGGCTTTCGCACCGTGATGGTGATCCCCGACCATGGCGAGATGGCGGGCGATCCCGGCTGCATCCTCGTCGCCGAGAGGGCGAAGCGGCTGGTGTGGACCAACTGCCTTGGCCCGGATTTCGCGCCGAACAAGCTTGGCGACGGCGAATTCGATTTCGGCTTCACCGTCGACATCCTGATGACCCCCGAAGCGGGCGGCTGCCGCTATGTGGCGGCCGTGACCCATGCCGATGACGCCGGCATGAAGAAGCACGAAGCGATGGGCTTCCACGACGGCTGGGGTGCTGCGACGGCGCAATTGGAGGCGCTGGCGGGCAGCTTGTGACGTAAGGTTGGGTTTGTTGGTGAGGGCGGCAGATTGTGCTAGGCTCTCGCGGCGCGGCCGTGTCGGGCGAGTTTTTCGCCCGCCGGCGCGTTCTGTACCAGTGGCAGATTTGGTTGTTGCAAAAATCCGTTTTCAAGGAGGAATGGGAATGTTTGCGCGCGTGACGCAGTACAAGATGAAATCCGCAAGCATGGCCGAAGCGACGAAGCTTGTTGACACGCTTCGCGGCCAGATCATGGCCCTGCCGGGCCTCAAGCAATTCATCAACGTGGCAAAGCCGGACGGCAGCGGCTACGTTATTTCCCTGTCCGAAAGCGAGGCGGTGGCGAACGGGAATGCGGCTAAGGTCGCCGAGATATGGGGCGCCTTCGGCAAGCACCTCGAAGCGCCGCCGAAGCCGGATGGCTATGACGTATTGGCCAACTGGTCGAACTAGCCGCTTCGGGCTGTATCTGCCACCCCATGGCTCACATCGTAGGGCGGGGTTCACCCCGCCATCTCTCGGCGGTCGCCGGGTGAAAGTGCCGGGGTGAACCCCGGCCTACGGCGCCAGATGGTTGTCGGTGACGGTAAGCCGGTAATAGGCCTCGTACCCCTCCGGGTAGACATAGCCGACCTCGGCCGTGGCCGGGATGCGGCGGGGGCCGATCTGTCGGTAGTCGCGGAAATAGCCGCGCCAGTCGCGCTTTGCCTCCGTCCCGTCGGCGTCGAGCGTCGGGCGACCCTTTGCCTCCATCTCCACGATGTCGCCGGCAGCGTCGAAGCGGAAGCTGACCCGTGCCGAACCGGCGGGCGTCGCCATCCGCGCTTCAGCAATGTTGCGGGCGGTCAGGCGCCATTCGATCTCGGGGTTGCCGAGGATGGCGTCGGGCGCGAACGGCAGTTCGGCCAAATAACGATAGGCCTCGCCCAAGGTCAGCGCGGGGCCGCTGGCGCGGGCAAGGAGTATCGACCCGAAAGCGCGCGCCTCCAATTGCCCCGCTCCGCGCACATAGGCATCGAGGATGCGCAGCTTCGGCACCGGTCCGGCATCCTGCCGGGCAAGCCAGACAAACCCCGGCGTGCCGAGTGCTATGGCCTGCCAGGCGCCGACCCTGGCGAAGGGGCCACCCTGTTTCAGCCGCAACTCGCCCACCTGCGTCAGTGAGGCGATGCGCAGGCCGGAACCGGGCTTCGCCCCGGCGCGCACCGCGAAATCATGGACAGGCTGCGGCAGGCCCGTCACGGGGCGCACCTGCGGGCTGTCATGCAGCCGTGCGATGAGCCGGGCAGATCGCGACCGGAACGCGCGCGCCAGGGCGACCTGTACAACGAGGCCGCAAATCATGAGAAGCATGACAATGGCGAGAAAGGTCTGCATCGAATGGGTCTGCCCGCCGGGGGGTTGGCTTCCCCCTTCAAGCCGATATTACGCGACCTGCGGCCCAATGCCAGCGGAGGTTGCAAGGCAGGCAAGCCGCCGGGCAATTCGCTTGCAAATCGAGAAACACTTGTGTGAGTTCCCGATAAAGCATTGCTTGCTTTAAAGCGGGCATGCGGCTTTCATGCTATGAGGGAGACGGCGCGTGACCGCTTTACGCCGCATCGGGCGGGCACGCAAAGCCGGAGGAGGAGAAGGCGGCTGGTTCAGTCGATGACGACCATCGCGTTTCTGTTGAACGGAACGCCGGTTCGTGTGTCCGGGGACAACCCGACGCGGACCCTTCTTGACTGGCTGCGCGAAGAGCGCGGCCTCACCGGGACCAAGGAAGGCTGCAATGAGGGCGATTGCGGCGCCTGTACCGTGATGGTGACGGATGACGCCGGAACCCGCGCCCTCAACTCCTGCATCCTCTTACTGCCGCAGCTTCACGGGCGCGCAGTGCGCACCGTCGAGGGGCTGACCGGCCCGAAGGGCGAGATGCATCCTGTCCAGACGGCGATGGTGGAAAAGCACGGCAGCCAGTGCGGTTTCTGCACGCCGGGTTTCGTCATGTCGCTGGCGGTGGCGCAGAAGACCGGCGCGGTGGATCACGACGACTACCTTGCCGGCAACCTCTGCCGCTGCACCGGCTATGCGCCGATCATCCGCGCGGCCGAGGCGGTGGCGGGGACGGAGGCGCCGGGCTGGGTGAACGACGATCCTGGCAAGGTGCGCGGTGAACGCGCACCCTACGCGCCGTCTTCGTCGGACGAGTTGGCGGCGTGGTATGAGGGGCACCCAGATGCGGTGCTGATCGCCGGGGCGACGGATGTCGGGCTTTGGGTGACGAAGGAGTTGCGCGACCTGCCGGAGGTCGCCTTCCTTCATGCCTGCACCGACCTGCAACGGATCGAGCGGACCGGCGACAGCATCCGCATTGGTGCCGGCGCGACCATCGCGGCGCTGCGGAAGGCCGTCGCGGAAACACATCCCACCTTCGCCGAGCTTCTGCGCCGCTTCGCCTCGGAACAGGTGCGGGGCGCAGCGACTATCGGCGGAAACATCGCCAATGGCTCGCCCATCGGCGATGCGCCGCCGGCGCTGATCGCCATGGGCGCCACGCTGCATCTGAGGAAGGGCGATACGCGGCGCGAGATGCCGCTTGAGGACTTCTTCATCGACTACAGGAAGCAGGACCGCGCCAAAGGGGAGTTCGTCGAGGCGGTGACGATCTCGGCCTCGGTGCCGGACCTCGCCTGCTACAAGCTCTCCAAACGCTTCGATCAGGACATTTCCGCCGTCTGCGGCTGTTTCAACGTGACGCGCGAGGCGGGCGTGGTGACGGCGGCGCGCATCGCCTTCGGCGGCATGGCCGGCACCCCGAAGCGGGCGGCGGCGGTCGAGGCGGTGCTGGTCGGACAGCCATGGACGGTTGCGACGGTGGAAGCGGCAGTCGCGGCCTTCGCGCAGGATTTTACCCCGATGAGCGACATGCGCGCCTCGGCCGCCTACCGGCTTGAAGCGGCGGGGAATATGCTTCTGCGCTATTTCCACGCCACCGAGGGGCGCGCGGTATCGGTGCTGGAGGTTTCGGCATGAGCGTCGCGAAACCCTTGGCCCATGATTCCGCCCCGCTGCACGTCACCGGGCGGGCGCGCTATGTCGACGACGTGGCGCTGCCGGCGAATACGCTGCATCTGGCCTTCGGACTTTCGACCGTGGCGCATGGCGAGATCACCGCCATGGACCTTGACGCCGTGCGCGCAGCGCCGGGCGTGGTCGCGGTCCTGACCGCCGAAGATCTGCCCTTCGCCAACGATGTCTCCCCATCCGTCCATGACGAGCCGCTGCTGGCCACTGGAACGGTGCATTACGTCGGCCAGCCAATGTTCCTTGTCGTCGCCGAAAGCCATCTTCAGGCGCGGAAGGCGGCGCGGCTGGGCCGGATTGAGTACCGTGAGCGGGCCGCGATCCTGACCGTCGATCAGGCGCTGGCGGCGGAGAGCCGCTTCGAGGGCGGGCCGGTCGTCTGGCAGAAGGGCGATGCCGCGAAGGCGATTGCCGGCGCCCCCCGCGTGATCGAGGGCAGCTTCGACATGGGCGGGCAGGAGCACTTTTACCTTGAAGGTCAGGCGGCGCTGGCGCTGCCGGCCGAGGGTGGCGTCACCGTCCAGTCTTCGACCCAGCATCCGACCGAGATCCAGCATAAGGTGGCCGAGGCTTTGGGCCTGCCGATGAACGCCGTCCGGGTGGAGATCCGCCGCATGGGCGGCGGTTTTGGCGGCAAGGAAAGCCAGGGCAATGCGCTCGCCGTGTCCTGCGGGCTTGTCGCGCATCTCTTCGGCCGTCCGGCCAAGATGCGCTATGACCGCGACGATGACATGACCATCACCGGCAAGCGCCACGATTTCCGGATCGAGTACCGCGCCGGGGTGGATGAGGCGGGCCGTATCCTCGGGCTGGAGTTCCGGCATCTCGCCCGCTGCGGCTGGAGCCAAGACCTGTCCTTGCCGGTCGCCGACCGGGCGATGCTCCATGCCGACAATGCCTATCTGCTTGACCATGTGCGGATCGAGAGCCATCGGCTGAAGACCAATACCCAGTCGGCGACGGCCTACCGGGGCTTTGGCGGACCGCAGGGGATGCTCGGGATCGAGCGGGCGATGGACCATGTCGCCCATGTCTTGGGGCTTGATCCGCTCGCGGTCCGGCGGGCGAATTTCTATGCGGATATGGCGGATGCCTCCGGCGGAGGTATTTCGGGCAAGATGAATGGGCAGGTGACGCCCTATCAGATGGAAGTCGAGGATTTCATCCTGCACGGGCTGGTGGCGCGGCTGGAGGCGTCGAGTGATCTTGCGGCGCGGAAGCGGGCGGTGGCGGTCTGGAATGCGGAGAATGCGATCCTGAAGAAGGGGATCGCGCTGACGCCGGTCAAGTTCGGGATTTCCTTCACGCTCACCCATCTCAATCAGGCCGGTGCGCTGGTCCATGTCTATCAGGATGGCTCGATCCACCTGAACCACGGCGGCACCGAGATGGGTCAGGGGCTGAACCGCAAGGTGGCGCAGGTGGCGGCTTCGGCCTTCGGCGTCGATGCGGGCGCGGTGGCGATTACCGCGACCGATACCGGAAAGGTGCCGAATACCTCGGCCACGGCGGCGTCGTCAGGGTCCGATCTCAACGGCATGGCGGTGAAGGCCGCCTGCGACACGATCCGGGCGCGGATGGCGGAGCATCTCGCGCGCGAGCATCAGGCGGAGCCGTCATCGGTGCGGTTCGAGGGCGGCAAGGTCATTGTCGGCGGCGAGGAGATGCGGTTTGGCGAGGCGGCGGCGCGCTGCTATCAGGGCCGGGTCAGCCTGTCGTCGACCGGGTTCTACGCCACACCGAAGCTGAACTGGGACCGGAAGGCCGGGCGCGGGCGGCCGTTCCTTTACTTCGCCTATGGCGCGGCGGTCTCCGAGGTGGTGATCGACACGCTGACCGGCGAGAACCGCATCCTGCGCGCCGATATCCTCCATGACTGCGGCGCCTCGCTGAACCCGGCCATCGACATCGGCCAGATCGAGGGCGGCTATGTGCAGGGCGCGGGCTGGCTGACGACCGAGGAACTGGTCTGGGACGAGAAGGGCCGGCTTCGGACCCATGCGCCCTCGACCTACAAGATCCCCGCCTCCTCCGACCGGCCGCGCATCTTCAACGTGGCGCTCTGGGATGGCGCGAACCGCGAGGACACGATCTATCGCTCGAAAGCGGTCGGCGAGCCGCCCTTCATGCACGGGATTTCGGTCTTCTCGGCTTTGGCGGATGCCTGTGCGGCTTGCGGCCCGAACTTCCCCGATCTTCAGGCGCCCGCCACGGCAGAGGCGGTGCTGGCGGCGGTGAAGCGGGCGCGGGGCGGGCCATGAGCTTTGACCGCGCCGCGATGGACCGCCTGATCGCCGCGCATGGCGCGGTGGTGCGGGTCGTGGTGGCGGAGGTCGCTGGGTCAACGCCGCGCGAGGCCGGGGCGGCGATGCTGGTCTGGGCCGGCGGGCAGGAGGGCACCATCGGCGGCGGCGCACTTGAGTTTGAAGCGGCGGCGCGGGCAAGGGGGATGCTCTCGGGCCGCGCCGACAGGGTTGACCGGATGGCGCTTGGCCCGGCGCTGAACCAGTGCTGCGGCGGGGCGGTGGTGCTTTTGTCCGAGGTCTGGGACCGGGCGCGACTGGGTGCCGTGACAGGCGCAGTCGTGGCGCGGCCCTTGCCGGGTGGTGCAGGGGAAATGCCGCTTTCCGTGCGGCGGATCGTGGCGCGGGGGCGGGGCGAGGGGGTTCGCCCCGTGGCGCGCGTGGTTCAGGGCTGGTTCGTGGAGCAGGTGGCCGAGCCTTCCCGCGAGATCTGGATCTGGGGCGCGGGCCATGTCGGGCGGGCGCTCGTTGCCGTCCTTGCCCCCTTGCCGGGCTTCAGGCTGACCTGGATCGACACCGATGCCGGGCGCTTCCCGGAGGTGCCGGAGGGCGTGGTCCAGCGGATCGCGGCCAATCCGGCAATGCTGGTGGACGAGGCACCTCCGGGCGCAGAGCATCTGGTGCTGACCTTCTCCCATGCGCTTGATCTTGAGCTTTGCCACCGGCTTCTCGGCCATGGCTTCGGCGCGCTCGGCCTGATCGGGTCCGCGACGAAATGGGCGCGGTTCCGGTCGCGTCTGAAGGCGCTCGGCCACCCGGACGCCCGGATCTCGCGCATCCGCTGCCCGATCGGGCAGCCGGAACTTGGCAAGCACCCGCAGGCGATTGCCGTTGGTGTTGCAGCCGATCTTCTTATAAACAAAGATAAAAAAGACATGACAGGGAGTCGACTGGATGGCGAGGGATGTGCTGCTGGCCCTTGAGGGCATCAGCAAGACCTACCCCGGCGTGAAGGCCAATGACGACGTGACCTTTTCCATCGGCGCGGGCGAGGTCCATGCGCTTCTGGGCGAGAACGGGGCCGGGAAATCGACGCTGGTGAAGATGATCTACGGCCTCGTCCGGCCTGACGATGGCCGCATGACGCTGCGGAGCGCCGCCTATGCGCCCGCGAAACCCAGCGAGGCACGGGCGGCGGGCGTCGCCATGGTGTTCCAGCATTTCAGCCTCTTCGACGCGCTGAACGTGGCCGAAAACGTGGCGCTCGGCATGGACAACCCGCCACCGATGCGGGAACTGGCGGGACGCATCCGCGAGGTGTCGGAGGGCTACGGCCTGCCCTTGGACCCGTCCCGCCTTGTCGGCGATCTGTCGGCGGGCGAAAGGCAGCGGGTGGAGATCATCCGCTGTCTGCTCCAGGATCCGAAGCTCCTCATCATGGATGAGCCGACGAGCGTTCTGACGCCGCAGGAAGTGGCGATCCTCTTCGGGACGCTCCGGCAACTGGCAGCGGAAGGCACCTCGATCCTCTACATCAGCCACAAGCTGGAAGAGATCCGGGCACTTTGCGACGCGGCGACGATCCTCAGGCGCGGCAAGGTCGTCGGCACCTGCACCCCGGCGGAAAAGTCGGCGCGTGAGCTGGCCGAGATGATGGTAGGCATGACGCTGAAGTCGCCGGAACGCGAGGCGGCGGAGCCGGGGCCGGTGGCGCTGAAGGTCATGGGCCTGTCGCTCGCCTCGCCCTCGGCCTTCGGGACCAGCCTGAAGAACATCGGCTTCGAGGTGCGGCAGGGCGAGGTTCTGGGCATCGGCGGTGTCGCCGGCAACGGGCAGGACGAGCTGATGCTGGCGCTTTCGGGCGAAATGCGCGCGCCGCGCGATGCGGTGCAGATCCACGGGCGCGGCATCGGTGACACCGGGCCGAACGAGCGGCGGAAGGGCGGGCTTTGCACCGCGCCGGAGGAACGCCTTGGCCATGCGGCGGCGCCTGACATGAGCCTGACGGAGAACGCGCTTCTCTCCGCCGGGGTGCGGCGGGTGCTGACCCGGAAGGGCTTCATCGACTGGCCGAAGACCAGGGCCTATGCCGAGGCTGTGGTCAGCACCTTCGACGTGCGCACCCCCGGCGTCGGCACGGCGGCGCGGGCGCTGTCGGGCGGCAATCTGCAGAAATTCGTCCTTGGCCGCGAGATCATGCAGGAGCCGGAGGTCATCATCGTCAACCAGCCGACCTGGGGCGTCGATGCGGCAGCGGCGGCCTTCATCCGGCAGGCGCTTCTTGACCGGGCGTCCAAGGGGGCGGCGGTTGTGGTCATCAGCCAGGATATCGACGAGATCATGGAAATCGCCGACCGTTTCGCCGCCCTGAACGAGGGCAGGCTTTCGGCCCCGGTGCCGACCAAGGGGCTGACTATCGACCGGATCGGCCTGATGCTGGGCGGGGCGCACGGGATGCACGAGGCAGAGGGGCCGGCGCATGTTCATTCTTGAAAAACGCCCCACCCCGTCGCGCTTCTGGCTTTATGCCACGCCGGTGGTGGCGGTTCTTCTGACCATGATCGCGGGGGGGCTTCTCTTCGCGCTTCTTGGCACCAACCCCTTCGCCGTCATCAAGACCATCTTCTGGGACCCGATCTTCGGCGAGTTCGCCTTTTACCTCCGGGGCCAGCTTCTGGTTAAGGCGGGGCCGCTCATACTGATCGCCATCGGCCTTTCGCTCGGCTTCCGTGCCGGTATCTGGAACATCGGTGCCGAGGGCCAGTACATCATGGGCGCCATCGTCGGCGCGGGCGTCGGCCTTGCGGTCTATCCGACTGAATCGCGGCTGATCTATCCGGTGATGGTGATTGCCGGGGCGCTTGGCGGTTGGGCCTGGGCGATGATCCCGGCGATCCTGAAGACCAAGTTCAACACCAATGAAATCCTCGTCTCGCTGATGCTGGTCTATGTGGCGCAGACCATCCTCGCCAAGGCCTCGACCGGGTTCCTGAGGAACCCCGAAGGCGCGGGCTTTCCCGGAAGCCGCAACTTTTCGAGCTACAAGGCGGCGTCGAACCCGGAGTTCTTTGCCGGATCGGGCCTTCACTGGGGCGGAATCGCGGCGCTGGTCGCGGCGGGGCTGGCTTATGTCCTTCTCCAGCGCCACATCGTCGGCTTCCAGATCAAGCTGACCGGGCAGGCGCCGCGCGCAGCGAAGTTCCACGGGGTCAGCCCGAACCGTCTGGTCATGCTCTGCATGGGCCTGTCGGGCGCGCTTGCCGGGCTTGCCGGGCTTTTCGAAGTGACCGGCCCCGCCGGCCAGATCTCCATCGACTTTAACGTGGGCTACGGCTTCACCGCGATCATCGTGGCCTTCCTTGGCCGCCTCAATCCCATCGGCATCGTGCTTGCGGGGTTCCTGATGGCGCTCACCTATGTCGGCGGCGAGATGGCGGCGACCAACATGGGCCTGCCTGCGGCGGCGATCCAGGTCTTTCAGGGGATGCTTCTTTTCTTCCTGCTCGGTGTCGATGTGCTGACCAACTACCGTATCCGCCTGCTCTTTCGGGGGACCCGCTGATGGACTTCGGATCAATCAACCCCGTCATCCTCATCGCCTCGCTGATGGTGGCGGCGGTGCCGATCATGCTGGCGGCCGTTGGCGAGCTGGTGGTGGAGAAATCGGGCGTCCTCAACCTCGGGGTCGAGGGGATGATGGTGATGGGCGCGATCTGCGGCTTCATCACGGCGGTGGAGACCGGAAGCCCCTTCCTCGGCTTTCTCGGCGGTGCGGCGGGTGGCGCGGGCCTGAGCCTTGTCTTCGCCCTGCTGACGCAGGTGTTCCTTGCCAATCAGGTGGCGACCGGGCTTGCGCTGACACTCTTCGGGCTCGGCCTCTCGGCCCTCATGGGGCAGGGCTACAACGGCATCAAGCCCCCACTGACCCCGGATGTGCCTTTCGGACCTCTGGCGCAGATCCCCGCCCTTGGCCCGATCCTTTTCGCGCATGACTGGGTCGTCTATTTCTCGGTCGCCGTGATTGCCGTCACCTGGTGGGTGCTGAAGGCGACACGGCTTGGCCTCATCATCCGCGCGGTGGGCGAAAGCCACGATGCCGCCCATGCGCTTGGCTACAAGGTCAACCGCATCCGCCTTGGCTGCATCACCTTCGGCGGCGCCATGGCCGGGATGGGCGGCGCCTATGTCAGCCTTGTCCGGGTGCCGCAGTGGGTCGACGGCATCACCGCCGGGGCGGGCTGGATCGCGCTTGCCATCGTCGTCTTCGCAAGCTGGCGGCCCTGGCGCGTGCTGATCGGCGCCTATCTCTTTGGCGGCATTACCGTTCTGCAACTGAACCTTCAGGCGGCGGGGTCGGCGATCCCGGTCGAATACTTGTCTATGTCGCCCTATCTGATAACCATCATCGTGCTGGTCATCATGTCCTCTGGCAAAGGCCGCGCAGCGCTGAATGCGCCCGCCGTCCTTGGCCAGAATTTCCACGCCGCCCGCTGACCGCGCGGCGGAGACCAAACCAACCAAACGGGGCAGGATAGCCCCCAAACCAACGGGAGAGTAACAAATGCTGAGAAGAACCTTGCTGACGACCGCAGCCCTTGCCCTCGGTGTCCTTGGCGCGGGCATGGCGCAGGCGCAGGAAAAGCTGAAGGCCTGCTTCGTCTACGTCGGCCCCATAGGTGACGGCGGGTGGACCTACCAGCACCATCAGGGCGCGCTGGCGGTGCAGGAGAAGTACGGCGACAAGGTCGAGATCCAGTGGCAGGAAAGCGTGCCGGAAGGCGCCGACGCGGAGCGCGTGCTGACGCAGATGGCGCTTGGCGGCTGCAAGATCATCTTCACCACCTCCTTCGGCTACATGGATGCGACCAATGCCGTCGCTGCCAAGTTCCCGGACGTGAAGTTCGAACATGCCACCGGCTTCAAGCGCGACCAGCCGAACGTCTCCACCTACAACGCCCGCTTCTACGAAGGCCGCGCGGTGGAGGGGCTGATCGCCGGCCGCATGACCAAGTCGAACAAGATCGGCTACATCGGCTCCTTCCCGATCCCGGAAGTGGTGATGGGGATCAACGCCTACTACCTCAACGCCAAGAAGGTGAACCCCAACGTCGAGGTTTCGGTGGTCTGGGCCTTCACCTGGTTCGACCCGGCGAAAGAGGCCGATGCCGCCAAGGCGCTGATCGACCAGGGCGTCGATGTGATCGCCTCGCACACCGACTCGACCGCGCCTCTGGCCGAAGCGGCCAAGACCAATGGCGCCGTCATCGGCTTCGGCCAGGCCTCCGACATGGCCGAATACACGGACGGCCCGCGCGTGACCTCGATCATCGACAACTGGGCGCCCTACTACGTGGAGCGAGTGGGCGCGCTCCTGGACGGGACCTATGAGCAGAAGGACACCTGGGCGGGCATCGCCGGTGGCGAAGTGCTGATCGGCGACATCACCGAAAAGGTCCCGGCGGAGGTGAAGGCCGAGGCCGAGAAGATGCGCGACGACATCGCCGCAGGCACCTTCCATCCCTTCACCGGCCCGATCAACAAGCAGGACGGATCGCCCTGGCTGGCCGAAGGGGCGACCGCGCCGGACGGCGATCTCCTTGGCATGAACTTCTATGTCGAAGGGATCAAGGGCGACATCCCGAAGTAAGCCATATCGGCTGACTGAAACAGGGCCGGTCCGGGCAATCCGGGCCGGCCTTTTGCTTGCACGCGGTCTTTTCGTGGCCTGAACGATGGCGGCGTGATGGGTCAAAAAATGGCAACAATGTGGCGCACGGACAGGATTGTTCGCCCTTGCGCGCAATCGGCCTCTGCTCATGCGCCGATGGGTGAAAGTTTTTTGCATTTTTCCCCCGCCCGCGCGTCGGTGAATCTGGGTCAATGACCAATTTGCGCGGCCAATCATGATGTTACGGGCGTAAAATTCCACGCTTGCGGGATCGCCGAAATGGCTGAGCAACCCCCGATTGCGACGACGCGAGTCAGCCGCTCACACCTGTCGAAAAAGACGATTGCGGCGCGTCTGCGGCAACGCTAGGGCTGTTTCAGGAATCTGTACCAGTTCGGGTGTGAAGAAAATGAAGAGTTTGAAGATTGTTCTGGCGACGCTCGCGATCACTGCGGCAACCGCCATGGCGCCGGCAAATGCGGCGACCGTCAATGTCACCAAGCAGGGTTCGAATGCCTTCGTCGACGCGAGCGGCCAAAACGGCTGGTGGCAATCGGTGAGCTACACGCTTAACGGCACGACCCGCTCGGGCGTGGGCGCCGGGGCGTTCCGCCTGACCGCGACCGACGCGAGCGGCAAGGTCCAGGACTTCCTTGCCTTCTGCCTTGAACCTTTGGAATGGCTGACGCTGCCCAAGGACTACACCGTCGGCAGCTCGCTCAGCGCCCCGATCCTCGACCGCCTCGGCGCGTTGGTGTCGAATGCCTTCTCGCTGGTCAACGGGGCTTCTTCGGCGGCTGCGTTCCAGATGGCCGCGTGGGAGATTGCCAATGAAAGCGGCGCCAACCTCAGTCTCGGCGATGGCGCATTCATGATGACCCAGGCCAATGCCACGTCGCAGAGCCTTGCGCAGGGCTGGCTGAACAGCATCGCCTCGGGCTCCTGGACCTCGTCCGGCCGGGTCACCGTCCTGACGGCTCCGGGCACCCAGGACCTTCTGACCAACATTGCGCCGGTTCCGGTGCCTGCGGCGGGCGTGATGCTGCTCGGCGGTCTTGGCGGCCTTGGCGCGCTTCGCCGCCGCCGCAAGGCAGCCTGAACCGATCAGCTTTCGGACTGAAAACCGCCGGGGAGCGTCTCAACGCTCTCCGGCGATGTCTTTGTGGACGATCACGTCGGCCTGCGGATAGGTCGCGATGATCTTGCGGCGAAGGGCTGCACCGATGGCATGGGCCTCGCGCAGGGTCTGGTCGCCGTCAAGTTCGATGTGGATGTTGACGAAGACCACGCTGCCCGCCATCCGCGTCTTGAGGTCGTGAAAGCCGTGGACGCCGGGGAAGTCGCCGGCGATGCGGGCAATGCCCTTGATGACATCGGGGTCGGCGCGCCGGTCCATCAGCGCATCCCAGGCGCCCCTGCCGATGCGCATGGAGCCCGCGAGCAGGATCGCCGCCGCGCCGAGGGCGACAATGCTGTCGATCGCGCCGATCCCGAAACGCCGCGACATCCAGAGCGCGGCTATGGCGCCGACATTGGGGATGAGGTCAGAGAGGTAGTGGAGCGAATCCGCGGCGACGACGCGGTTGCCGGTCACCCTCGCGACGCGCCGCTGCCAGAGGACAAGGGCGAAGGTCAGGAAGATCGACACCGCCATCACCGTCATGCCCGCGCCCTGCGAGGCCAGCGTGGTCGGAGCGCCCGAAGTCAGTCGTTCCACCGCTGTCCAGCCGATCACGGCGGCGGAAACGAGGATCACCACGGATTGGCCGAGCGCCGCCAGATCCTCGGCCGAGGTGTGGCCGAAGGCGTGATCCTCATCTGCGGGCCGTGCCGCATAGATGATCGCGGCGAGCCCGCCCAGGGACATCATCAGGTCCAGCGCAGAGTCGGCGAGCGAGGCCGCCACCGAGAGCGACGATGTCATGCCAAGCGCCCAGAGCTTCAGCGCGACAAGGATCAGCGCCACCGTCACCGATGCCGCCCCCGCCGAGAGATTGAGCGCGCCGCCCTTTGCCATGCCATCCGTCCGTGATTCCAGAACCGGCTGTACCAGCTTCGCGGGGCGTCGGAAATGCGACTTGCGCCGGAAGCGGGCGTGGCGGTCGTCAGTCGCGCAATTCCTCGGGGTCGACACCCCAAAGCTCGGACTTCTGCACCCAGCCGCGCTCGCCGCTTGCGGTGATGCTGCACCACTCGCGCTGGCATTCGCCAAGCCGCCCGACCACGCCCTGCTCTGCCTCGGCAACCGCCGACGCAGCGGCATCAGGCTGGCTGCGAAGCGGCGTCCGCTCGGCGACGACAACGACCGTCCGGACGCCGGAAAGGAGCGAGTAGTTCACCCAGCCGCCCTGCCCTTCGCTGTCCTCGACGCGACGCCAGTTGCTGAATTCGGCCGTGATCTTGAGCGGCATGTTGCGACGGCGGAACAGCCAGTCAATGCGGTACGCCAGGCTCGGACCGCGGCGCGCGTTGGCGTCGTCCGTCTTGAGCGAGACATAGCGCGGCAGGGGCAGGTTCGTGACCGCTCCGCGAACCACGTCCCCGGCTTGGTCAGCCACTTCATCAGCCGCGCCGGGCACGGGCGAAAGCACCACGGTCAGAAGACATGGAACAACGATGACAAGGCGCCGCATCAGGCGCCCGAAGGCTTTTGACTGCATCTCGACACTGGCCTGTTCTGCCGGGGAAATCCCCATCTTTCGGGGCTTGTGACTTGCCCCGTTCGGCTGCACTTTGCCAGTACGGAAGCGCCGAGGGAAGAGAGGAGAGTGACGCCATGGGAACCAAGCGTCTGAGTGTTGTGGTAACGCGACGCTTGCCCGAGGTCGTCGAGACCAGGATGAAGGAGTTGTTCGACGTCGAACTCCGCGATCCCGACACCCGCATGTCGCGCGAAGAACTTGGCGCAGCGATGCGGCGGGCGGATGTTCTGGTGCCTTGCGTCACCGATCAGGTCGATGCCAACCTCCTGGCGCAGGCCGGCGAACGGCTGAAGCTGATCGCCAATTACGGCGCCGGCGTCGATCACATCGACGTCCACAGCGCCCGGCAGCGCGGCGTCCTCGTGTCGAACACGCCGGGCGTCGTCACCGAAGACACCGCCGACATGGCGATGGCGCTGATCCTTGCAGTCACGCGACGCATTCCCGAGGGGCTGGCGCTGATGCAGTCCGGCAACTGGCAGGGCTGGGCGCCGACGGCGATGATGGGCGGCCGTGTCGGCGGGCGCCGTCTCGGCATCCTCGGCATGGGCCGGATCGGCACCGCCGTGGCGCGGCGCGCCCATGCTTTCGGGATGCAAGTCCACTACCACAACCGCAAGCGTCTCAGGCCCGAGCAGGAGGCCGAGGTCGGCGCGACCTATTGGGAAAGCCTCGACCAGATGGTCAGCCGGATGGATGTGATCTCCGTCAACTGCCCGCATACGCCCTCGACCTTTCACCTGATGAACGCCCGGCGGCTGAAGCTGATGAAGCCGACCGCGGTGATCGTGAACACCTCGCGCGGCGAGGTGATCGACGAAAACGCCCTGACTCGGATGCTTCGCTCCGGTGATATCGCGGGCGCCGGACTTGACGTCTTCGAGCATGGGCATGACATCAACCCGCGCCTGCGCGAGCTGAACAATGTCGTTCTCCTGCCGCATATGGGGTCGGCCACTGTCGAGGGCCGGGTCGAGATGGGCGAGAAGGTCATCATCAACATCAAGACCTTCGCCGACGGCCATCGGCCGCCGGATCTGGTCGTGCCGGGGATGCTCTGAGGGCACGCAGAGGGCCATGAACTTTGACCATGGCCGTCACGTCAGCGCCCCAATTCGACGGGAGTGTGCCGGCGAAATCCCAGCGCCTGGCACCTTCATGTCGAACTCCTTCTTTCTTGCATTCATGGTCACCGCCGTTCTCTCGGCCGGTGCGGTAGATTTCGTCAACCAGACCAAAGTCACGGGCGGGATCGGCGTACAGGAATATTTTGCCGCCCTGCCCGGACGTCTTGGCGGGAAGGCTTATGTGCCTGAAAGCTCCGCCGAAGCTGTGGCAGCGGCGCAGCCCGTCGCCGCAAGCCCGGCTGACCCGGCGGTCAACGATGAAGCCTTGCGCCAGCAGATGGCAGCGGCGGCAAGCCAGATCGCAGCGGCATCGACTGCCGCGCAGGCGGGGCAGCCTGCCAATGCGGCAGCGGCGGCAGGGGTCGCAGGCTTCATGAGCGCGATTCTGAAGGGCATGCTGAGGGCAGGCGGCCAGACCGGGACGGCCGAGGGGGAACCGATCAAGCCGGCGAAAGCGGCGGTCGCCATCAAGCCCAGGGTCGGCACCTTTGGCGGTTGCTCTGGAACTGACCTCGGCAAGCGCTGCAGGGTCGGCGGCTGACACCCCTCACATTGTCAGGATGGTCGATCCCGTCGTCGCCCGCGCTTCAAGCGCGCGGTGGGCGTCGGCAACCTTCTCAAGCGGGAAGCGCTGGTCGATGTTGATCCTGACCGCGCCCGAGGCAACCTTGGCGAAAAGCCGCGCCGCCATGTCCTGACAGACCGCCGGATCGGCGATATGGGCGAAAAGCGTCGGCCGCGTCAGCTTCAGCGATCCCTTCGCCGCAAGCTGAAGGATGTCGAAGGGCGGCACCGGCCCGGAAGCGCTGCCAAAGGAAATCATCATGCCGAAGGGCACGAGCGAATTCAGCGAGCCTTCGAACGTGTCCTTGCCGACCGAATCCATCACCACCTGCACTCCCTTGCCGCCGGTGATCTCCCTCACCTTCGGGGCAAAGTCGCCCTGCCGGTAGTTGATCGCATGGGTGGCGCCAAGGTCGAGCGCCATCCGGCACTTCTCATCCGTCCCGGCGGTGGCGATGAGGTTGATCCCCTCGGACCGCGCCCATTGGCAGGCGATCTGGCCGACACCGCCGGCGGCGGCATGGAAAAGCACCCAGTCGCCCTTGGCGATGGGCGTGGTGCGGTTGAAAAGGTAGTCGACCGTCATCCCCTTCAGCATCATCGCGGCCCCTTCCTCGAAGGAAATCGCATCGGGGAGTTTGCAGACCTGCGCCGCCTGCATCACCCGCGCTTGCGTATAGGCGCCGGGCGCGCTGGTGGCATAGGCGGCGCGGTCGCCGGGCTTCAGATGGGTGACGCTAGGCCCCACCGCCTCGACCACGCCCGCGGCTTCCATGCCAAGCGCCGCCGGCAGCGGCAGCTTGTAAAGCCCGGACCGCTGGTAGACGTCGATGAAGTTCAGCCCCGCCGCCTTCTGCGCGATGCGGATTTCGCCCGGCCCCGGCTCGCCCACGGCGCGGTCGACAAGCGTCATCACCTCCGGCCCGCCATTGGTTTCGATGATGATGGTGCGTGCCATGGCGGCCTCCTGCGTTGGGCTGTTCACGCCGATGGTAACACGCGAGGCAGCGGGGTCGAGAGCCTTGGGCGCTGCCCCTTGGTCAAGGTTCTTGACAGGGTGGCGGTCCAGGGTAAAGTACAGGTAGGAACAGGTTCCGTGGGGTGCCATGTCTTCCCGAATCGCCATCGCAAAGTCCGAACTGGTCGCCCAGACGCTGGAGCGTGAGATCCGCGACGGGCGCATCGGCCACGGCGACCTTCTGGAAAGCGAGGTTGGGCTGATGCGGCGCTTTGCCGTCAGCCGCAACACCGTCCGCAAGGGGCTGGAACAGCTCTCCCGGCAGGGGCTGATCGCCACCCGGACCGGCATCGGCTCTTTCGTGACCTATGACGGCACCACCATCGACAGCAATCTCGGCTGGACCGTCGCCCTGTCGCATGGTGCGGGCGCGATGGAGACGCGGCTGCTGAGGCTCGATCGTGGCGGCTCTGCCCATGCCGATGAAAGGCTGGGCGGGGTGGGCGACTATCTCAGGCTCGACCGGCTCAGGTTCTGCACGGTGGCGGGGCAGGGCATCTCTCTGGAACGGAGCCGCCTGCCCTGGCGCGAGGGGTTCCAGGACCTCATCGGCAACGGCCTGACCGGCGGCTCGCTCAGCCGCAGCCTCGCCGGTCTGGGCCTTGCGACCGCCAAGGGGCAGGAAACGGCGAGCGTCCTTCCGGCGCTGTCGGAGGAAGACGCCGCGATCATGAGCCGCCCCGCCGGTGCGCCGATGCTGCGGCTGGAGCGGATCAACCGCTCTGCTGATGGCTCTGTGCTGGAACATGTCGACAGCATCCTCGACCCGTCGCGCTTCGGGCTGAGGATCGAATTCTGATGGGCGCGGCTGCAACCAGAGAGCTTGACCGCGCGCTCGGCGCCCTGACCGGGGTTGCCCTTGGCGATGCGCTCGGGATGCCGTCCCAGACCCTGCCGCGCGATGCCATCGTGGCGGCCTATGGCCGGATCACTGACCTCGTCAATCCTGTCGCCGATCACCCGGTCTCGCACGGGCTGAAGGCCGGCATGGTCACGGATGATACCGAACAGACCCTGATCCTCGCCGACCTCCTGCTTCGCACCCCCGGCGCCTTCGATGACCGCGCCTGGGCCGATGCGCTTCTGGCGTGGGAGCGGGACGTGCGGGCGCGGGGGCTGCGCGACCTTCTCGGGCCGTCCTCCAAGCGGGCGCTCGACGCCCTCCTGGCCGGGGTGCCGGCGACGGAAACCGGCCGCGCCGGGACCACCAATGGCGCTGCGATGCGGATCGCCCCGGTGGGCATCGCCACGCCGCCGGATGACCCCGCCACGCTGGTCGCCCGCGTCGCCGAAGCCTGCCGCGTGACCCACAACACCCGCGAGGCGATCTCCTCCGCCGCTGCCGTCGCGATGGTCGTCAGCCTTGGCGTCGCCGGGGCCGGGTTCGATGCCGCCATCGCCGGCGCGCTCGATGCAGCAAAGCTTGGCGCGACCCTTGGCGCGCCGGTCGGCGAAGCCGACATGGCCGGGCGCATCAGGGCGGCGCTCAAGGTCGCCGAAACCGGCTCCGCCGACGACCTCGCCAGCCGCATCGGCACCTCCGTCGCCAGCCGCGAGTCGGTGCCGGCGGCCTTTGGCGTGGTGCTTCTGGCCGGGGGCGATCCCTGGCGGGCGGGCCTCATCGCCGCGAATATCGGCGACGATACCGACACGATCGGCGCCATCGCCTGCGCCATGGCCGGCGCCTGCAGCGGCCTTTCGGCCTTCCCGGCCGAGAAGGTCGACCGGGTCGTCACGCTCAACCATCTGTCGCTCGGGCCGCTGGCCGAGGGCCTTCTGGCGCTGCGCGCGGCGCGGGAGGCAGCGCCATGACCGGCCGCCTTGTCCAGCTTTCCGGCGTGATCGTCGATCACATCTACTGGGTCGAGGGTGTGCCCGCCCCCGGCGCCGAGGCCATCGTCAGCCGTGTCGCCCTTTGCGCGGGCGGTGGTTTCAACGCCATGGTCGCGGCGCGGCGCGCGGGACTGGCCGTGGCCTACGCCGGCACCTTGGGCACGGGCCCCTTCGCCGGCATCGCCGCCGAGGCGCTGGCAGCGGAAGGCATCGCGGTGCTGCGCCCGCGCCTTCAAGGCCAGGATCAGGGCTGCTGCACCTGCCTCATCGACCGGGCGGGCGAGCGTACCTTCATCGCTTCCTCCGGCGCCGATGGCGTGGTCACGGACCGGGACCTTGCCGCCATCAGGCCCGAACCGGACGACTGGTTCCTCCTCTCCGGCTACGCGCTCGGCTACCGGAAAAGCCGCGAGGCGCTGACCCGCTGGCTTCAGGCGGCCCCGGAAGGCCTGCGTCTGGTCTTCGACCCCTCGCCACTGGTCGCGGAAATTCCGGAAGAAACCCGCGCCGCCGCCCTTCATGCCGCCACTTGGGTCAGCGCCAACCGCGCCGAAGCTGCCTTCCTGACCGGCGCCGCCGATCCGGCCCAAGCTGCCGAAGCGCTGGCGAAAGGCCGCCCCGGCGGTGCCGTGGTGCGTGACGGGGCCAACGGCTGCTACCTCGCCCTGAAGGACGGCACGGCCACCCATATCCCCGGCCATCCCGTCGCCGTGAAGGACACCAACGGCGCCGGCGACGCCCATATCGGCGCCTTCATCGCCGCCCTCGCAAGGGGCGAACCACCCCTCAAGGCGGCGCGTTTCGCCAATATCGCCGCTGCCCTTTCCACAACCAAAGAAGGGCCGTCCACGGCCCCGGACCTCAACGAAGTCCTTGCCATCCTCGGGTCCGATCCCGGAGTGGCAGGGGCCGCATGACACATCCGACACCAAGGAGGACCCCATGAAAAGTCTGCTTCTGACGACCGCACTGGCCCTGACCGCCGGCGGCGCCTTTGCCGAAGAAATCCGCGTCCTGAACTGGCAGGGCTATGGCACCGACCTTGACTGGGCCGTCGCCGACTTCACCGAAAAGACCGGCAACACCGTGGTCCACGAATACTTCACCTCTGAACAAGAGATGCTGACCAAGCTGCGCACCAATCCGGGCGCCTATGACGTGGTCCTCATCAACTCGGCCTATACCAAGCAGGCCAAGGACGAAGGCCTGATCGACGCCATCGACACCGCGAAGATCGCCAATTTCGCCGATCTCGACCCGGCGCTGACCGGGAATGAGGATCTCAACCCCGGCGGCCAGCTTTCGGGCGTGCCGTGGACCTGGGGCCTGACCTCGATCGCCGTCAATACCGCCGACTTCGCCGAAATGCCGACCTCGCTGTCGGTGCTTTGGGACCCGGCCTGGAAAGGCCGCGTCTCGATCCGCGACGACGGGCTTGAGGCGGTGCAGTTCGCCGCCATGGCGACGGGCCAGAACATCAACGAGATCACCGACATGGCGGCGGTCGAGGCCAAGCTGAAAGAGCTTCTGCCGCAGATCACCACCTTCTGGAGTTCGGAGAACGACTGGAACCAGTTCATGTCGGCAGGCGATTTCGCGGTCGCCACCTATTGGTCCGGCTCGGCGGCGCGGTCGCTGTCGAAGGGGCTGCCCATCGCCTTCGTCGTGCCCGAAGAGGGCGCCATCGGCTGGCTCGACGGGCTGTCGATCCCCACAAGCTCCACCAAGAAGGACGCGGCGGCGGCTTTCATCGACTGGATGGTCGATCCGGAGTTCTACGTGAAATGGGACGCCGAGGGCGCGCCGGTCTCGTCGAACACCAAGGCCCTCGCCGCCCTGCCTGAGACGAGCTTCAACCGGCAACTGGTGGCAGACCCGGCCACCGTGGCGCGGGTGCAGTTCATGCGGCCCGTGTCGGACGCCGACCGGGAAACCTACCTGAAGCTCTGGCAGGACATGAAGGCCGCGCAGTAACGCGCGGACAGGGGAAAAGGGGAGGGGCGAGAGATGGCTGGAACCATTGCCGGGCAGGATCGCCGCAAGGCATTCATGCTTCTCTCCCCCGCCTATCTCTGGCTGACGGTGGCGGTGTTCCTGCCGCTGTCGGCCATGGCCTATTTCAGCTTCCTGTCGGAGGTGCCATTCGACGGGCGCGACTGGCACTTCACCATCGCCAACTACCGCGCCTTCTTCGAGACCGGCACCTATGCCACGCTGCTCTGGAAATCGCTGAAGCTTGGCCTTGTGGTCACGGCGGTGTCGGTCGTGATCGGCTTTCCCTGCGCCTATGTGCTGGCCAAGGTGGTGAAGGGCAGGGCGCGCGAGGCGCTCTTTCTCTTGGTCATCCTGCCCTTCTGGTCGAACTCCCTCGTCCGCATCTTCTCCTGGGCCATCGTGCTGCGCGGCAATGGCGTCCTTGACCGGGCGGTGAATGCGGTCCTGCCCTGGGACGTGAAGCTGAACCTCATGTTCAGCCCGACCGCCATCGTCATCGGCCTTGTCCATTCCTATTTGCCTTACGTGATCCTGACCTCCTACCTCGCGCTGCAAGCCATCGACGACAGCCTGATCGAGGCGGCGCGGTCCTTGGGCGCCAAGCGCCGCACGATCCTCTGGCGGCTGATCCTGCCTCTGGCCGCGCCGGGCATCATCGCCGGCGCGGTCCTCATCTTCGTCCCCGTCGTCGGATCGTTCATGGAGCCGCGGCTCTTGGGCGGCAGGCTCGGCACGTACTACGGCACGGTGATCGAGGATCAGTTCGTCGCTGTCTTCAACTGGCCGCTCGGTGCTGCGCTTTCCTTCATCCTCCTCGCCGTCGTGCTGGCGATCCTCGCCGCTGCCAGCCCCGTCCTGAAAAGGGCCGCGACATGAGCAACCGTTTCCTCGCCCATCTCGGTCGCGCCTATCTGGGGCTGATCCTCTTCTTCCTCTATGCGCCGATCCTCGTCATGGCGGCGATGTCGCTCAACGCATCCGAATTCTACCAGCTCCCCTTCAAGTTTTCCGGCGAATGGTATGACCGGCTGTGGAACAACCGCGAAATCCTTGCCGCCGCCGGGCGTTCCATCTGGATCGCCGTCGTGGTGACGGTGCTTGCCACCACGCTTGGCACCGCCGCCTCCATCGCGCTCTACCGCCACGATTTCCCCGGCAAGCGCATCCTGCAGGCGCTCCTTTTCCCGCCCATCGCGATCCCGTGGCTCATCACCGGCACGGCGATGCTGATCTTCTTCTTCGGCATCGGCATCGGGCGCGGTACACCCGCCGTCATCATCGGCCATGTCGCCCTTGCGCTGCCCTACGTGATCGTCGTCGTCTCGGCCCGGCTCGCAAGCTTCGACCGCGTGCTGGAAGAGGCGGCGCGCTCGCTCGGCGCTTCCGCCTGGCAGGTGACGCGGGCGGTGACGGTGCCCTGGATCCTGCCCGGCATCATCGCCGGCGGGCTTTTCGCCTTCGCCGTCAGCTTCGACCAGTTCGTCGTCTCCTACTTCCTGTCGGAACCGGGCGACACCACCTTGCCGGTCCTCATCTACACCTCGATCCGCAAGGGCTTCACGCCCGAGATCAACGCGATCTCGACCATCATCATCGCCGTGTCGATGGGCCTCATGCTTCTGGCCGCGCGGTTCACGAAATTCGGAGGGGATCGCTGATGGCCGAAGTCAGGGTCGAACGGCTGGTCAAGGCTTACGGCGCGGCGCGGGCACTGGACGAGGTGACGCTCGACTTTCCGGATGGCGGCTTCTTTGGCCTTCTCGGGCCATCGGGCAGCGGCAAGACCACGCTTCTGCGCGCCATCGCGGGCTTCGTCCTGCCCGACACCGGCCGCGTATTCATCGGCGGCGAACCGGTTGAGAACGTGCCGGTGGAGCACCGCGAGATCGGCATGGTGTTCCAGAATTACGCGCTTTTCCCCAACATGACGGTGGAGGAGAACGTGGCCTTCGGCCTTCATGTGCGGAAGACCGGTGCGGCCGAAACTGCAAAGCGCGTGAAGGAGGCGCTGGACCTTGTGCAACTCGGCCATCTCGCCGCCCGCAAGACCCACCAGCTTTCCGGCGGCCAGCGCCAGCGCGTCGCCATGGCCCGCGCCATCGTCACCCGCCCGCGCGTACTTCTGCTCGACGAACCCTTGTCGGCGCTCGACAAGGCGCTCAGGGTCGACATGCAGATCGAGCTGAAGCGCATCCAGCGTGAGGTCGGCATCACCACGATCTTCGTCACCCATGACCAGGAAGAGGCGCTGACCCTCTCCGACCGCATCGGCATCCTGAAGGACGGAAAGCTGGTCCGCCACGGCCCCCCGCGCGAGGTCTACGATGACCCCCGCAACCCCTTCACCGCCCAGTTCCTCGGCGATGCGAACCTGATCGAGGGCAAGCCGGAACCCGAGGGCCTGCGCCTTTCCGACGGCACGCTCCTGCCCGGCCTCAAGGGGCCGACCATCGCCGTCCGGCCCGAAAGCCTGAAGCTCGACACCACGGAACCCGCGGCACCCTTCCGCCTCCGCGCCCGCCTCCAGCAGCGCATCTTCGGCGGCGCGATGGGCACCTGCATCATCGACTGGCAGGGCCGGCCCCTGAAGGCCGTGGGCCGCGATGCCGATTTCCGCGGCCTGCCCGATGCGGGCGATGTCTGGCTTTCGTGGCCTCGGGAAAGCACCATCGAATTCGCCGCAAAGGCCTGACCGCCGGACTCAGGCGTTCCGGCGCATCCTCTCGAAACTCATCGAGATATGGGCGCGCTGGATCAGGGCTGCGGCATGCAGATCGCCGATCTCGAGCGCGCGCAGGATGTCATGAACCTCGCGGTCAAAGATGTCGACCTCGTCGGCAATGTCGATCCGGGACGCAAAGACCGATTTCAGCCAGATGCGGGTGGTCTGGAAGTAGAGCCGTTCGCAGATCTCCTTCAGTGGCTCATTGGCGGTGAGCCTGAGAAGCGCGAGGAAGAAATCCATGTTGAGTTCGGCGAACCGGCGCGGATCGGGCGCGTCGATCAGCGCCTTCGACCGGGCCGACAGCGTGCGGAAATCCTGCCAGAGCGCCTCATCCGGCGCGACCGCGCTGAGCTTGCCGGTCAGTTCCGCAAGCTCCAGCCGAAGCTGATAGGTCTGCGTCAGCTCGCCGATCTCGACATCGGTGACAAAGGTTCCGACGCCGTGGACCGATTGTAGCAGGCCCTCGCCCTCCAGCCGCCCCAGCACCCGGCGCAAGGGCGTGCGGCTGACCCCGTACTCCGCCGCCAGCGCCTCTTCCGACAGGCGCGTGCCGGGGGCGTAGTCGAGAAGGCAGATGCGGTTGCGGATCGCGGCATGCATCCGTTCGAAGCGGTCGCGGGCGCTGGGCGCGGTCTCCGGCGCTTCGAAGTTCATGGAGGCGCTCATCCTCTGCCTGTCTGACGGCTCACCATGTACACCCCGAGGGCCGAGAGCGCAAAGCCCGCAAGTGCCAGCGCCGTCACCTTCTCACCAAGGATCGCCCAGGCGACGATCATCGCCAGAGGCGGCACGAGGTACATCAGCGACGAGATCCTCGTGGCATCGCCGCGCTGGACCAAGGCGATATAAAGCCCGACCGAGATGATCGAATTGGCGATGACGAGGTAGGCGAGCGCGACGAAAAGCTCGGGCTGCCAGTCGATCACCATGGTCTCCGTCGTCCAGGCCACCGGCAGAAGGACGGCGAAGCCCACGATATATTGGACGATCCCGCCCACCACCGGATCGGACCGCATCCCGTGCCATTTCTCGAACAGCGTGGCGAGCGTGATGCCGGATAGTGCCGCCAGCGCCAGGATCACGGCGGCCGAGGGGCTTGGCCCGAGCGTCCCGCCCGAGACGATGACCAGAAGCACGCCCAGAAAGCCCAAGGCCAGCCCGAGCCAGAGCAGCGGCGTCGTCCGCGCCCCGGAGAGGACCGGCGCCGCAGCGGCAACAAGGATCGGCTGCAACGCCATGATGATCGCCGTGGTCCCGGCATTCATGCCGCGCTTCATGGCGAGGTAGGCGAGGCCGAAATAGACGCATTGGATGAGAAAGCCGGTCAAGGCGATGGAGGCCCAGTGCCGCGCGCCCTTGGGCCAGACCGGTCGGCGCAGAAGAAGGAACGGCAGCAGCGCCAGAACCGCCAGCCCGTAGCGCAGCGCCAGCATCGTCATCGGCTCGATATGGGCAAGGCCGAGCTTGGCGAAACTGTAGCCCCCCGCCCAGAACACCACGAAGACGAAAGGCGCCGCCCGCCAGATCAGGGCGTCGGTCCGTTCCTCTCCGGCAATGGCATCCGGCATCACATCCCTCACGCGGCGAGCCTGTCGCCGAGACGTGACAGCATCGCGAGGCATTCGGCAAGCTGATCCACCGCCAGAAACTCATCGGGCTTGTGCGCCTGCTCGATCGACCCCGGCCCGCAGACCACCGCCGACAGGCCGAGCGACTGGAAGATCCCGGCCTCGGTGCCGAAGGCGACGATCTCGGCACGGTTCGCCCCGGTCAGTCCCAGGAAGATGTCGCGGGCCTCGTTCTCATCCGCCGGGATCAGGCCGTCGACCTCGCCGATGACCTCGGTGACGATATCGGCATCCGGGGTCAGGGCGCGCATCGCCGGCAGAAGCGTATGGGCGCAGAAGGCGTGAAGCCCCGCCTTCACGAACTCCGCATCCCCCGGCTGGACCGGCCGCATTTCCCAGTCCACCCGCGCCTTGCCGGGGATGACGTTATGCGCGACGCCGCCCACAAGCGCGCCGGTGTTGATCGTCGTCCAGGGCGGATCGAAGCGGCTGCGCGCCGGGGCGCGGGCCTTCAGCTCTTCCTTGAGGTCAAGAAGCCGCGCGACATAGCGCACCGCATATTCGACCGCATTCACGCCCCGGTCAGGACCGGAACCGTGGCCTTCCAGCCCGGTGAAATGGGTCGAGTATTCGTAGCAGCCCTTATGCCCCTCGATCACCCGCATCATCGTCGGCTCGCCGATGATGGCGACGCCGGGGCGCAAGCCGCGTGCCCGCAGCACAGCCGCCAGCGCCTGCGCGCCGAAACAGCCGACCTCCTCGTCATGGGTGAAGGCGAAATGCACCGGCCGGTCCCTGACCTGCCCGGCATAGACCGGCGCCATCGCCACGGCGGCGGCGATGAACCCCTTCATGTCGCAGGTGCCGCGCCCGTAAAGCCTGCCCTCCCGCTCCACCATCTCGAAAGGTGCCGTGGTCCAGTCCTGATCGGCGACCGGCACCACGTCGGAATGACCCGACAGAAGGATGCCGCCATCGACCTCCGGCCCGAGCGTGGCGAAGAGGTTGGCCTTGGTCCCGCCCGCGTCCTTCAGAACCTCGACCCGCGCGCCTGCGTCGCGCAACTGGCTGGCGAGAAACTCGATCATCGCCAGATTGCTGTCGGTGGAGATGGTCGGAAAGGCGATCAGGTCGCGCAGAAGCGCCTTGGTGGTGTCGAGGACGGTCATCGGGCTTCAGTCCTTCACGAAAAGCTTGCGCTCGACGTTGCAGAAGGTCTCGGCGGGGCCGCTGTCGCGGATCAGGATCGACTCGGTGGTCTCAAGCCCCCAGTCGGTCAGCCAGAGGCCGGGCATGAAATGAAAGGTCATGCCGGGTTCCAGCACCGTCTCGTCGCTCGCCCGGAACGAGGCGGTGCGCTCGCCCCAGTCCGGTGGATAGGACAGCCCGATCGGATAGCCTGACCGGGCCGACCGCTTGATGCCGATCTTCTCCAGTTCCGCGCCAAGGGCATTGGCCACGTCGCAGGCCCGGTTGCCGGCGCGGGCCGCCTCAAGCCCGGCCTCAAGCCCGGTGTTCAGCGCCTCGGCGGCATCGACCATGTCCTGCGGTGGCTTGCCGAGGTGGACGGTACGGCAAAGGGGCGCGTGATAGCGGCGGTAACAGCCCGAAAGCTCGAAGAACGTCGCCTCGCCGGTCTTCATCGCAGCGCCGTTCCAGGTCAGGTGCGGCGCGGTCGCGTCAATGCCCGAAGGCGTCAGCGGCACGATGGCGGGATAATCGCCCCAGGCCTCATCGACGCCAAGGATGCCGGCGCGGCTGATCTCGGCCACGAGTTCATTCTTCCTCAGACCGGGGCGGGCGAGGTCGATCCCCAGCCGCACGATCTTTTCCGAAATCTTCGCCGCCTTGCGCATGAAGGCGATTTCCTCGCCCGACTTCACCATCCGCTGCCAGTTCACCAGCGCCGTCGCATCGACCAGCGTGGCGTTCGGCAGGTTGGCGGCAAGGACGGCATGGGCCTTGGCGGAGTAATAGTAGTTCTCCATCTCCACCCCGACCCGCGCCTTCGCAAAGCCCATGTCGGTCAGGCGCTGGGCCAGGTCTTCCATCGGATGCGAGGTCGTCGACTGGATGTAGCTTTCCGCATAGCGGGTGACGCAGTCATCCCCCATCCAGACGGTACGAAGCGCGCCATTGGCATCCTGCGCCCGGCCCCACCAGAGGGGATCGCCCGCCATCGTCAGGATCACGCCCTGATGAACGTAGAAGGACCAGCCGTCATAGCCGGTAAGCCAGGCCTGATTCGACGGGTCGGTGGCAAAGAGCACGTCGATCCCCGCCCGTTCCATCGCGGCGCGGGTCTTGGCGATGCGGCGGGCATATTCGCCGGCGCTGAAGGGCGCGTTCTGTAAACCCATGGGCTTCCTCCGTGAGTCGGCTGATTGGTACACAACGCTATGGCTGAGGCCGGTACTTGGCAAGAAGATTGCGTGATTATGGCGCAAAACATCGCAGTAATTTCTTGACATGCGCGGCATGCACAGGATGATGTACACAACACGATGAACTTCGACTCGAAACTCGAAGACGCTCAACACGGGAGAGAACTATGAGAAGGGCTTACCTGACCACCACGATCATGGCCGGCGTCGCGCTCGGCCTCAGTGCTGCGGCCGCCGTTGCCGGTCCGCTGATGGACCGCATCAACGCCGGCGAAACCATCCGCATCGGCTTTGCCAATGAGATCCCCTTCGCCTATCCCGGCCCGGATGGCAGCCCCAAGGGCTTCGTCAACGCCGAAACCCTCGGCGTCCTGAAGAAGATGGGGCATGAGAATATCGAGGCCGTGCAGACCGACTGGGGCGGGCTCATTCCCGGTCTTCAGGCGGGCCGTTTCGACATCATCACCGGCGGCATGAACATCCTCGCCTCGCGCTGCGAGAACATCGCCTTTTCCGAACCGATGGCGAAGATCGGCGATGCCTTCATCGTCGCCGCCGGCAACCCCAAGGGGCTGACCACCTATGTCGACATCAAGGACAAGGCCGCGGTGATGGTCACCGGCTCGGGCTATTCCAACATCGAGGCTGCGAAGGCCGCCGGGGTGGAAGAGGCCAACATCATGCAGGTTCCGGGGCCGACAGAGATTCTCGCCGCCGTCAAGGCCGGCCGCGCCGATGCAGGTGCTGGGACCTACTTCACCGTCAAGCAGCTCGCCGACAGCTCCGGGGGCGAGCTTGAGGTGACCGATCCCGCTGCCCTGCCGGAAGCCTCGATCAACTGGGCCGGCATCGGTTTTCGCAAGGAAGACCAGGATTTCCTCGATGCCTTCAACGCGGCGCAGAAGGAATATCTCGGCACGCCCGAGATGATGGAAGCGGTCAAGGAATATGGTTACGGCGAACCGACGCTCCCCGGCGACGTGACCACCGAATGGGTCTGCGCCAACCGCTGATCGCCTGCCGCTGACATCCCGGGGGGTGGCGCCGCCACTCTCCGGCCTTTTCAGAACACGGGGGGTCCGGTGCCGATCTGGGAGTTTCTTCAGACCTACTGGCCGCTGCTCCTGAACGGGACGCTCATCACCTGCGCCCAGTTCCTGCTCGCTTCGGTCATCGCCATCGCCTGCGCCCTTGCCGCGGGCCTTGGCAAGCTGTCGGGAAACTGGCTGATCCGCGGCGCCGCCGTGATCTACATCGAGATCTTTCGCGGCACCTCGCTTCTGGTGCAGCTTTACTGGATCTTCTTCGTCCTGCCGCTTTTTGGGCTGACGCTGCCCAGCTTCATCGCCGGTTTCCTTTCCGTCGGCCTCAACGTCGGTTCCTACGGGGCCGAGATCGTGCGCGGCGCGATCCAGTCGGTGCCGAAGGGCCAGTGGGAGGCGGGCTATGCCATCTCCATGTCGCCGGCCAAAAGGATGCGCCGGATCATCCTGCCGCAGGCGCTGGCGCTGATGCTGCCGCCCTGGGGCAACCTTCTGATCGAACTCCTCAAAGGCACCGCACTCGTCTCGCTCATCTCGGTCGCGGACCTGATGTTCCAGGCCAAGCAGATCAACGCCTCGACCTTTCTTTCGGCGCAGGCCTTCGGCACCGCGCTTGTGGTCTACTACATCCTCGCCCGCTTCCTCATCACGCCCTTCATGCGCTGGCTTGAACGGTCGATGGCACGGAGGCTCGGGCGGGCATGAGCTTTGACTGGAAATGGGACTTCACCTGGGAAATCCTGCCCCGGCTTCTGGCGGCCACGGTCAACACGCTGATCGCGGCCGGGGCGGGCTATGCCATCGCCGTCGTCCTTGGCCTCGTGCTGGCGCTGGCGCAGCGGACGCCGTGGAAGCCGCTGACGCTGATCGTGCGGGAATTCGTCGAATTCATCCGCTCCACGCCCCTCGTCCTCCAGATCTTCTTCGTCTTCTACGTCGGCCCGCAATTCGGCATCCGCCTGTCGCCCTGGACCTCGGGCATGATCGCCATTGGCCTCCACTATTCGGCCTATCTCTCCGAGGTCTACCGCGCCGGGATCGACGCCGTGCCGCGCGGCCAGTGGGAGGCGTGCCGCGCGATCAACCTTTCGACCCGCGACACCTATTTCCGCGTCATCATCCCGCAGGCGCTGCCGCCCTCGATCGCCGGCATGGGCAACTACCTTGTCGGCATCTTCAAGGACACGCCGATGCTCTCGGTCATCGGGGTTGCGGAACTGATGCACGCGGCCAATGCCATCGGGGCCGAGAACTACCGATTCCTTGAACCCTATACGCTCGTCGGCCTGATCTTCCTCGCCATTTCCCTGCCCACGGCCGGCCTCGTCCGGCTCTTCGAAGGCTGGGTGCGGCGCAAAATGGGAATGTAAGCCATGGACATGTCCGCCTATCCCCTGGAACTCCCCGCCGATGACCGGCCCATGGTCCGGTTCATGAATGTCGTCAAAAGCTACGGCAGGCTCGTGGTCCTCGACCAGCTCAACCTCGACATCGCGGAAGGCGAGATGGTGACGGTCATCGGCCCCTCCGGCTCGGGCAAGACCACCGTCCTCAGGATGCTGATGACGCTTGAAACCATCAACGGCGGCGTCATCTACATCGACGGCAAGCCGCTCACACATATGGAGCGGAACGGGGTGCTGGTCCCCGCCGATGAAAGGCACATCCGCAAGATGCGCGCCTCCATCGGCATGTGCTTCCAGCACTTCAACCTCTTCCCGCATATGACCGCGCTGCAGAACTGCATGGAAGGGCCAGTGCAGGTCCTCGGCCTTTCGAAAGCCGAGGCGCGCGCGCGGTCCGAGGAGCTTCTGACCCTCGTCGGCATGATCGACAAGAAGGACCAGCATCCTTCGCGCCTCTCCGGTGGCCAGCAGCAGCGCGTGGCCATCGCCCGCGCGCTGGCCATGCGCCCGAAGGTCATGCTTTTCGACGAGGTCACATCGGCGCTCGACCCCGAGGTCATCGGCGAGGTGACGAACGTCATCCGCAAACTTGTCGCCGAACACAACCTGACCATGCTGATGGTGACGCACCAGATGGGCTTCGCCCGCGACATCTCCGACCGCATCTGCTTCTTCTACCGCGGCAAGATCGAGGAACAGGGCCCGCCCGCCGCCCTTTTCGGCAACCCCCAGAAGGAGCGGACGAAGCAGTTCCTCTCGGCGGTGAAGGAAGCCGACTGAAATGTCCGTGACCCTAGCCGACATCTTCGCCGCGCGAAGGGCGATCCGGGGCATGGCCGATGGCACGCCCCTGGTGCCCTCGCCCTTCATGTCGAAGGCGGCGGGCCACCCGTTCCTGATGAAACTCGAAATCGCGCAAGCCATCGGCGCATTCAAGCTTCGCGGCGCGCTGAACGCGGTGGCGTCCCTGCCCGCCGATGCCCCCGGCGTCACCTGCTGTTCGACCGGCAACCATGGCCGCGCCCTTGCCTTCGCCGCGAAGGCGCGCGGGCTGAGGGCGGTCGTCTGCATGTCGAAACTGGTGCCGGGGGCCAAGGTCGCCGGCATCCGCGCACTTGGAGCGGAGGTGCGCATCACCGGCCTCTCGCAGGACGAAGCCGCGCTCGAAAGCCAGCGCCTCGCGCGGGACGAGGGGCTGATCGAGGTGCCGCCCTTCGACGATCCGAAGGTGATCGCCGGGCAGGGGACCATCGGCCTTGAGATGCTGGAAGCGCGGCCCGACCTCGCCACCATCCTCGTCCCCCTCTCCGGCGGTGGCCTTGCTGCCGGGGTGGCCTTGGCGGCGAAGTCGGTCAATCCCGCTATCCGCGTGATCGGCGTCAGCATGGACCGGGGTGCCGCCATGCAGGCCTCGCTCGCCGCCGGCCACCCCGTCGAGGTCGCGGAGGTGGCGTCCCTCGCCGACAGCCTCGGCGGCGGCATCGGCCTTCATAACCGCCACAGCTTCGCGCTCTGCCGTGACTATCTCGACGAGGTGGTTCTGGTCATGGAGGAGGAGATCCGCGACGCGATGCAGGTCCTCTACTTCGAGGATCGCATCATCGCCGAAGGCGCTGCGACCGTCGGCCTCGCCGCGATCCTGACCGGCAGGGTCAGGGCCGATGGCCCGACCGCCACCATCATCACCGGGCGCAATCCCGACATGGCCAGCTTCACCCGGATCATGGCCGGTAAGGATGTGCAACTGGGCGACGTGATCCTGAAAGGCAGACGCTATGGCGCATGACATCCAGATCGTGACCGAGGCGGAACTGCGCCGGATCGTGCATCTCGACCTCACCACAGTCGACGTCATCGAAGCCGCCTTCGCCGCCCTGGCGAATGGCGGCGTCGTCATGCCGCCGATCCTCTCGATGGACCTCCACGCCGCCAATGGCGAGGTTGACGTCAAGACCGCCTATATCCCCGGCTTCGACGGCTTCGCGATCAAGGTCAGCCCCGGTTTCTTCGACAATCCGAAGATCGGCCTTGCCAGCCTCAACGGGCTGATGATCCTCTTTTCCGCCAGAACCGGCCTCGTCGAGGCGCTCTTCCTCGACAACGGCTATCTGACCGACATCCGCACCGCCGCCGCCGGCGCCGTCGCCGCCCGCCACCTTGCGCCGGAACATGTGGAAACCGCCGGCGTGATTGGCACCGGCGTTCAGGCCCGGCTCCAGATCGAGGCGGCGCATCTCGTCCGCCCCTTCACCCGCGTCCTCGTCCATGGCCGCGACATGGAAAAGGCCCGCGCCTGTGCCGATGATCTTGCCCGCACCTTGGGCATCAAGGCCGAAGCCATCGCCGACGCCGCAACCCTTGTCAGCGAAAGCCAGCTCGTCGTCACCACGACCCCGTCGCGCGCGCCGGTCCTGAAGGCTGACTGGCTCCACCCCGGCCTCCACATTACCGCCATGGGCTCCGACCAGTCCGGCAAGAACGAGATCGAGCCCGCGGCTTTGATGGCCGCCGACGCCTATGTCTCAGACCGCGTCAGCCAGTGCGAGGTGTCGGGTGAACTGGAGGCCGCCCTTGCCGCCGGCATCTGGACCAGGGGCACGCCCGCCGAACTCGGCGAGGTCATCACCGGCAGGAAACCGGGGCGACGGTCGCCAAAGGACATCACCATCGCCGACCTCACCGGCACCGGCGTTCAGGACACCGCCATCGCCACCCATGTCCGCGCCCGCTTCCCGAAAGCGGGAACCATCATCCGGGCGTGATCCATGTTCAGGAACCCCTCCTCCGACGACCGCGAGGGATCGCGGCTGGGCATGGAGGAATTCACCGAAGTCAAATACATCTGCCGCGACTGGGCCTAAGAGGAAGGAAGAACCGATGCTGAAGAACGACCAACTCGACGCCTGGGACCGCGAGAGCTTTTTCCACCCCTCGACCCACCTTGCCCAGCACGCGCGCGGCGAAAGCCCGACCCGGGTGATCCGCACCGCCTCCGGCGTCCATATCGAGGACCGCGACGGCAACCGCCTCTTGGACGCCTTCGCCGGGCTTTACTGCGTGAACGTCGGCTACGGGCGGCAGGAGATTGCCGAGGCCATCGCTGCGCAGGCAAGGGAGCTGGCCTATTACCATTCCTATGTCGGCCACGGCACCGAGGCCTCGATCACGCTCGCGCACATGGTCCTTGAGCGTGCGCCGAAGAACATGTCGAAAGTCTATTTCGGCCTTGGCGGCTCGGACGCCAACGAGACGAACGTCAAGCTCGTCTGGTACATGAACAACATCCTCGGCCGGCCGGAAAAGAAGAAGATCATCTCGCGCTGGCGCGGCTATCACGGCTCCGGCCTCGTGACCGGTTCGCTGACCGGGCTTGAGCTCTTCCACAAGAAGTTCGACCTGCCGCTTTCCCAGGTGATCCATACCGAAGCGCCCTTCTACTTCCGCCGCAAGGACCTGAACCAGACCGAGGCAGAGTTCACCGCCCATTGCGTGGCCGAGCTTGAGGCGCTGATCGAACGCGAAGGCGCCGACACCATCGCCGCCTTCATCGGCGAGCCGGTCCTGGGAACGGGGGGCATCGTGCCGCCGCCCGCCGGCTACTGGCCGGCGATCCAGAAGGTGCTGAAAAAGCACGACATCCTTCTCATCGCCGATGAGGTCGTCACCGGCTTTGGCCGCCTCGGCACCATGTTCGGCTCCGACCACTACGGGATCGAGGCCGACATCATCACCATCGCCAAGGGCCTCACCTCGGCCTATGCGCCGCTCTCGGGCTCGATCATCTCGAAGCGCGTCTGGGAGGTGCTGGAAAAGGGAACGGATGAGAACGGCCCCATCGGCCACGGCTGGACCTATTCCGCCCATCCGATCGGGGCTGCGGCAGGGGTCGCGAACCTCAACCTCATCGACGACCTCGGGCTGGTGAGGAACGCAGGCGAAGTCGGGGCCTATCTGAAAAAGACCATGGCCGAGGCGCTGGGCGATCACCCGAACGTCGGCGACGTGCGCGGAGAAGGCATGCTCTGCGCCGTGGAATTCGTGGAGGACAAGGCCGACCGCCGCTTCTTCGACCCGGCACGGAAGATCGGCCCGCAGTTGTCGGCGACACTTCTTGCGCAAGACAAGGTCATCGCCCGCGCCATGCCGCAGGGTGACATCCTCGGCTTCGCGCCGCCCTTCTGCCTGACGAAGGCCGAAGCTGATACCGTGGTTGCCGCGACGGCGCGGGCGGTGAAGGCGGTGCTTGGCTAGACCTCAGCGCCTCAGCCGCCCGCCGAACACCCGCACGAAGCTTACCGCGAGGATGATCCTCAGCAGGTGATGCGCGGTGACATAAAGGATCGACATGTTGAGGCTGAGCGCGATCAGCCCCATCTCGACGAGGCCACCCGGCGCGAAGGCAAGGAACACCGCCCGCGCCGGCTCCCCGACCGATCCGGCGATGGCCCATGAAAGGACCGCCGCCCCGCCGATGGTCAGCGTGCCGTTCATCACCGCCAGCCCCAGCGCATCGAGGATGCGCCGCTTCGGCATCCCGGCGAAACGGACGCCAAGCGAGGTGCCGATCACCACCTGCGCCGCCGCGACGAGCCAGCCCGGCGGCACCGATTGCGTGAGGCCGGTGGCATGGACCACGCCGGACAGAAGGATCGGGCCGAGGACATGGCCGGCAGGCAGCTTCAGCTTCAGCCCAATGACGGCCCCGACCACGGCACAGGCGGCAAGGATCAGTACGTCCACCGCCCCAAGCCCATGCCCCGCCACCGCCGCCCCGCCCGCCGAACCGACGGCGTGCCCCTCCATCAGCGTGAAGGTCAGGGGCACGATCACGATGGTCAGGATCAGCCGCAGGAACTGCAGCATCGCCAGCATCTGGATATCGGCACCCGCCTCCTCGCCCATCTGCACGGTCTCGACGAGGCCGCCCGGCGCGGTGCCATAGAAGGCGGTCAGCCGGTCAGTCCGCCCGGTCGCAACCAGCATCCGGTAGCCGATGAAATGCACCGCCGGGATGAAGACGGCGAGGATGAGCAGGGAGAGTACCCAGCTTTGCGCCTCCTGAAGGATCTCGGGCCGCGCGGCGGCGCCGATGGCGACGCCGATGATCGGCACGAAGATCATCCTGATCCGCTGCGGCGCCTGCGGCAGGTGGCCAAAGGGCCGGAAGCCAAAGATCGCCGCCGCCCCGACAGCGACGAGCGAGCCAAGAAGCATCGGCAAGGGCAGATGCAGCGCCCTCGCCGCCAACCCGCCCGCCGTCCCGAGCACATAGGTCAGAAGGACGGTCGGCCAGTGCGGTGTGCCGAAGAGGCGTTGGACAATTGGGGGCATGGGGAGGGTCCGCTGTTGCCGGCAAGCCTGTCAGCCGGGGCAGGGAAGGGCAAGGCCCGGAATCAAGGCGCAACGGATCGTCTTGCCCGATTTGTCCCGCGACAAATCGGGCCGCGCCTGCCTGCCCATTGGCAGGCGCGTTACCGCGCCCGCCCAGGCAGCCGCGCCCCGATTTTCAGACCGGCGGTGCAAACGGCAAACCCCTTGGCCTCCGCCTCGCGGCTCCAGCCAATCGTCCCGCGCGGCCTGCCACTGGCAGCCCGCTTTTGCGGGCCGTTCCGCCTACCAATGCGGCGGCTTCTGGTCGGCCAGCGGCACCGCGCCCGAAGAGGCCGCCTCCGCCTCCGCCGCCCGCTCCATCAGCATCGCCGACCGGCGCGTCAGAAGGTCAATCTCGCGGCTCTGGCGGGCGACGACATCGGAAAGGTCATCGACCGATTTCCTGAGATGCGCCACCTCTTCCTCCAGCGCCTTCAGCCTTTCGTCCATCGCGTTTCCCTCTCCCGCTGTCCCGACAGATGTCGGGACGGATGCCCGACGCAAAACCGACGCAAGACCGACGCCCCGCAACCAGCCGCTTGTTCGCCGCCCCCCCATCCGTTACACCCGCCCGCGACAGGTTGTGAAGGGTCTGGACGATGGCCAAGGACAAGGGGCCGAGACGGCCGAGGGCGGAAACCCCGAAGGGCTTCCGCGACTATTTCGGCGCGGAAGTGACAGAACGGAAGGCGATGCTCGACAAGATCGCCGAGGTCTACCACCGCCACGGCTTCGACCCCCTGGAAACCTCCGCCGTCGAGACGGTCGAGGCGCTGGGCAAGTTCCTTCCCGACGTCGACCGCCCCAACGAAGGTGTCTTCGCCTGGCAGGATGAGGACAAGGACTGGCTCGCCCTCCGCTACGACCTGACCGCCCCCTTGGCCCGGGTCGCCGCGCAGTACCGCAACGACCTCGCCTCGCCCTACCGCCGCTACGCCATGGGCCCGGTCTGGCGCAACGAAAAGCCGGGGCCGGGGCGGTTTCGCCAGTTTTATCAATGCGATGCTGATACGGTGGGCAGCGCGTCCGTCGCGGCGGATGCCGAGATCTGCGCCATGCTGGCGGATGCCCTCGAAGAGGTCGGCATCCCCCGTGGCGACTATGTGGTCAGGGTCAACAACCGCAAGGTCCTGAACGGCGTGATGGAGGTCGCAGGCATCTTCGACCCCGCCGACCCGGAAAAATTCACCCACGAACGCGGCATCGTCCTTCGCGCCATCGACAAGTTCGACCGTCTGGGGCCAGAAGGGGTACGGGCGTTGCTGGGCGCGGGCCGCAAGGACGAAAGCGGCGATTTCACCAAGGGCGCGGGGCTATCCGAGGCGCAAGCCGATGTTGTCCTGGGCTTCATCTCCGCCAAACGCGACAGCGGCACGGCAACCGTCGCCCGCCTGCGCGAACTTGCGGGCGGATCGCAGATCGGCCTAGAAGGCACCCAAGAGCTTGAAACCATTGCAGAACTTCTCGCCGCCCAGGGCTACGGCCCCGACCGCATCACCATCGACCCCTCCGTCGTCCGCGGCCTCGGCTACTACACCGGCCCGGTCTTCGAGGCTGAACTGACCTTCGAAATCCTCGACGAAAAGGGCCAGAAGCGGCAGTTCGGCTCCGTCGCCGGCGGCGGCCGCTATGACGATCTCGTCAAGCGTTTCACCGGCCAGTCGGTCCCTGCAACCGGCGTCTCCATCGGCGTCGACCGCCTGCTGGCGGCCTTGCGCGCCAAGGGTCGCAGCCAGACCGACACGCGCGGGCCGGTCGTCGTCACCGTGATGGACCGCGACCGGATGGCCGAATATCAGGCCATGGCCGCCGACCTTCGCCGCGCCGGCATCCGCGCCGAGGTCTATCTCGGCAACCCGAAGAACTTCGGTAACCAGTTGAAATACGCCGATAAAAGGAACTCTCCCGTCGCCGTGATCCAAGGCGGGGATGAGGCGTCGCGGGGCGCGGTGATCCTCAAGGACCTCTTCCTTGGCGCGAAGATCGCCGCCGAGGCAAGCCATGAGGAATGGAAAAGCCAACCCGCCCAGACCGAGGTTCCGCGCGAGGATCTCGTCGCTGCCGTCCGCCAGATGCTGGGGCAGGGCTAGTGGCGCCAAAGGCCGAAGCCAGGGCCGAGGCCGACCGCCTGATGGCGGCCTTCCGCGCGGCAGGCGCCGTGCCGGTCGAGGCCGACATCCTGCAGCCGGCCGAGGTCCTGCTCGACCTTTACGGCGAGGATATCCGCGCGCGCGCCTACGTCACGAACGACCCGATCCGGGGTGAGATGATGCTCCGCCCCGACTTCACCGTGCCGGTGGTGCAGATGCACATGGCCGGCGGCGCCGACCCCGCGCGCTACTGCTACATGGGTGAGGTCTTCCGCAAGCAGGAACACCTGACCGAGCGGAAATCCGAATATTTTCAAGCGGGTTACGAGGTCTTTGCGCGGGAAAACCCGGAAAGCGCCGATGCCGAGGTCTTCGCGCTTTTTGCCGGGCTCCTTGCCCCCCTTGGCCTCCGCGCCGTCACCGGCGATATCGCCATCCTGATGGCGGCGGTCCGGGGGCTGAACACGCTGGAAAGCCGCAAGGCAGCGCTTCTGCGCCACATCTGGCGGCCGGGCCGCTTCACCCGGCTCCTTGACCGCTTCGGCGGCCGCGTACCCCTGCCCGAAAGCCGCAGCCGGCTTCTCGCCGCCATCACCTCGGGCGAAAGCCTCACCGATGCACCGCTCGTCGGCCTTCGCACCGAAGAGGAAGTCAAAGCGCGCCTTGCCGCGATAGCCGAGGATGCCGCCCATCCGCCGATCCCTGCGGACGAAGTCGCCCGCCTCGAAACCCTCCTGAACCTCACGGCGAAAAGCCCCGCAGCCCTCGCCCGCCTCCGCGACCTTTCGCGCGAGATGCCGGCGGTCCTGCCCGCCGTCGACCGGATGGAGGCGCGCCTCGCCGCCCTCGCCGCGCGCGGCATCGACATCGACGCGCTTGATTTCGAGGCGAGCCATGGCCGCACAACCCTAGAATATTACGACGGTTTCGTGTTTTCCTTCCATTCCGCCGACCCCGGCCTGCCGCCCGTCGCCTCGGGCGGGCGCTATGACGCGATGACGGTGGTGCTTGGGGCCGGGCGCTCGATCCCCGCCGTCGGCGGCGTGATCCGCCCCGGCCTCGTCGCCGACCTGAAAGGGACGCCATGATGCTGAAGCTTGGCGTGCCTTCCAAGGGCCGGCTGTTGGAGCAATGCTTCGACTGGTTCGGCCAGCGCGGCATCACGCTCAGGAAGTCAGGGTCCGACCGCGAATATGCCGGCGCCGTCGATGGCGCAGAGGGGCTTGAGCTTGTCCTTCTCTCCGCCGGCGAAATCCCCCGCGAGCTGGCATCGGGCCGCATCCACCTCGGCGTCACCGGCTCGGACCTCGTCCGCGACAAGCTCGCCGACTGGGATCGTCAGGTGGCCGAGCTTGCGCCCCTCGGTTTCGGCCATGCCGACCTCTTCATCGCCGTCCCCGCCTCCTGGCCCGATGTGGAGACGCTCGACGATCTCGACGCCGCCGCCGCGCAGTTCCGCCGTGCCCATGGCCACCGGCTCAGGATCGCGACGAAGTACCACCGCCTCGTGCGCGACTTCCTCACCTCGAACGGTGTCGCCGATTACCAGCTTGTCGACAGCCAGGGCGCAACCGAAGGCACGGTGAAGAACCTCACCGCCGAGGCCATTGCCGACATCACCTCGACCGGCGAGACGCTGCGCGCCAACCACCTGAAGATCCTTTCCGACGGCCTCATCCACCAGAGCCAGGCCACGCTCTACGCCGCCCGGAGTGCGGACTGGACGAATGGCGCACCCGCCGTCCTCGCCAGCCTCGCCGCGCGGCTTGGTATCGCCGCACCCACGCTCTGAATTTCATCTTGCCCAAAATACCTCGGGGGTTCGGGGGCAGCGCCCCCGGCCTTGGCGGCTATCGCAACCCGATGGCCGCCAGCGCCAGCGCCATCTCCTCAGGGAGCGCGCTATCCGACTCGCGCCCCTTCGGCAGATCGGGCGGCGCGTCGCCCGCGTCGAGATAGCGCCAGCCCTGGAAGGGACGCCGTGCCGCCGCCTCGGTCCGCACCACCTCGGGGTCCATGACGATGCCGCAGCGGAGGATGCCGTCGGCGCCCGCCACCTCGTCGAGCCGGACGATCCGTTGGCGGCAAAGGATGACGCCCTTGATGACCCAGTAGAGCGAGCCGCCCGCCACGACCTCGGCCTCGCGCTTCGGCCACATGCGGGTGACGTGGCGCCGTTCCCCGGTCGGGAAGGGCGAGGGATGCGTCAGCTGCCAGTCGATGAGATCCTCGACCGAATCCGCGCCGACGCAAAGCTTCAGGATGTGAACGAATCCGGCCATCGTGCCCCCAAGACCTTGCTATTCTAGCGCTCGCGACCGCGAGATCAAGTTGACCTCACGGGGACCGGGGCGTATGCTGGTCAGCCCGCGCAAGGGCGCGGGACGACCTCTCCCAAAGCGCAAGGACCGCCCCGATGACCGCCTTCGCCGCCCCGATTGCCGAGCAGATCTGGGACATGAAATACCGCCTGAAGGAAGCCGATGGCACCCCCGTCGATGGCACGGTCGAGGATACCTGGCGCCGCATCGCCCGGGCGCTGGCGTCGGTCGAGAAGGACCCTGCCGCCTGGGAGGATCGCTTCTATTCTGCACTCGAAGGCTTCAAGTACCTGCCCGCCGGCCGGATCACGGCGGGGGCCGGTACCGGGCGGACGGTCACGCTTTTCAACTGCTTCGTCATGGGCACCATCCCCGATGACATGGGCGGCATCTTCGACGCCCTGAAGGAAGCCGCGCTGACCATGCAGCAGGGCGGCGGCATCGGCTATGACTTCTCCACCATCCGCCCGCGCGGGGCCGAGGTGAAGGGCGTGGCGGCGGATGCCTCCGGCCCCTTGAGTTTCATGGATGTCTGGGATGCGATGTGCCGCACCATCATGTCCGCAGGCTCGCGCCGCGGCGCGATGATGGCGACGATGCGCTGCGACCATCCGGATATCGAGGCCTTCATCGCCGCCAAGCAGGACGCGGCGCGGCTTCGCATGTTCAACCTTTCTGTCCTTGTCACCGATGCCTTCATGGACGCGGTCAAGACAGGCAAGCCCTGGGACCTGACCTTCGGCGGCAAGGTCTACAAGACGGTCGAGGCGCAGGATCTCTGGAACCGGATCATGCGGGCGACCTTCGACTATGCCGAACCGGGCGTGATCTTCATCGACCGCATCAACACGATGAACAACCTGAACTACGCCGAGACAATCGCCGCGACCAATCCTTGCGGCGAACAGCCCTTGCCGCCCTACGGTGCCTGCCTTCTCGGCTCGGTCAACCTTGCGCGGCTGGTGACGGACCCTTTCGGGCCTGAGGCGGCGCTTGACCTTGAGGCGCTGGATGACCTCACCCGCGTGGCCGTCCGCATGATGGACAACACCGTCGATGCCTCGCGCTTCCCGCTGCCTGAACAGGCGGCGGAGGCGAAGGCCAAGCGGCGGATCGGCCTAGGCGTGACCGGCCTTGCCGATGCGCTTCTGATGGTGGGCTTGCGCTATGGCTCCGAAGATGCGGCGAAAGCGACCGAGGAATGGATGCACCGGATCGCCCGGGCGGCCTATCTCGCCTCGGTCGATCTTGCGAAGGAAAAGGGCGCCTTCCCGCTTTTCGACGCGAAGATGTTCCTCGCCTCGGGCACGATGCAGGCGATGGACGCGGACGTGCGCAAGGCCATCGAAAAACACGGTATCCGCAACGCGCTTCTGACCTCGGTGGCGCCGACCGGGACGATCAGCCTTTACGCCGGCAATGTGTCGTCAGGGATCGAGCCGGTCTTTGCCTATGCCTACAAGCGCAAGGTCCTGCAGAAGGATGGCTCGCGGACCGAGGAAGAGGTGGTGGATTACGCCGTGCAACAGTGGCGCGACCGTTTCGGCGACATGCCCCTGCCGGAGCATTTCGTCAATGCCCAGACCCTGCCGCCGCTCGACCATGTGCGGATGCAGGCGGCGGCACAGAAATGGGTGGATTCCTCGATTTCGAAGACGATCAACTGCCCCGAGGACATCGGTTTTGACGCATTCAAGGACGTCTACATGGCGGCCTGGGATCAGGGCTGCAAGGGCTGCACGACCTACCGCCCGAATGCGGTGACTGGATCGGTGCTGACGGTGGCGGAGGAGAAGCCCGCCAAGGCCGAGAAAGCCGCCCCCGAAGTCCTGTCGAAGGACGGTTCCGAGCCGATGACGCCGCATGGCGATGTGATCTACCTGTCGGAACCCCTGGACCGGCCGCAGGCGCTGGAGGGGGCGACCTACAAGCTGAAATGGCCCGACAGCGAACATGCGATCTACATCACCATCAACGACATCGTGCAGGGCGGCCACCGGCGGCCCTTCGAGGTCTTCATCAACTCCAAGAACATGGAGCATTTCGCCTGGACCGTGGCACTGACGCGGATGATCTCGGCGGTGTTCCGGCGCGGCGGCGATGTGTCTTTCGTGGTCGAGGAGTTGAAGGCCGTCTTCGACCCGCGCGGCGGGGCCTGGATGCAGGGGCGCTATATCCCGTCGATCCTCGCCGCCATCGGCGGGGTGATCGAGCGCCACATGATCGCCATCGGCTTCATTGAAGGCGAGGGGCTTGGTCTCAAGACCGACCCGAAGGCGCAGGCCATGGCGGTCGGCGAAACCCCGCGCGGGCCGGCCTGCCCCTCCTGCGGGCAGTTCGGGATGCATATGGTCGAGGGCTGCATGACCTGCCCGAACTGCGGCTATTCGAAATGCGGGTGAGGCGGGATCAGGCCGCCAGGACCCGTTCCCGCCAAAGCGCGGCATAGCGCGCCAGAAGTGCCGTCCGTTCCGGCCCGACCGTGACCGGCGTAGTGCTCATCCGTGCGGCCTCCGGTGCCGCCAGAAGTGCTGCCCCTTGGCTCGTGCCGGTCTGCCCGGCGGCGGTTTCGACCGGGCTTCCCATGGCCACTGCCAGCATCGTGCAATAGTCCGGGTTGCGGGCGAAGGGGCCTTCGACAACCACCGTTCCGGCATGGCCGATCAGCTTCAGGGATTCCGCCGTCATGAGGGCGAGGTAGTAGCTGACGGCAACCATGCGCGCGCCGGTTCCTTGAACAGGCTCGTGCGGCAGCCACGCGGCTCTGCGCCCCCGGAATGGGCCGGACTCGCCGACGACCGCAGGCAGCAGCATCACGCCTTCCGCCAGAACCCCGGCGATGTCCGCCTCGGATGGCGTCACCCGCGCGCCCGGCATCAGCATCTCGAACTCCCGCCCGCCCATGAAGCGCGCAGAGGGGACCGGCGCCCCAAGCGCGTTGACGTTGACGAGCGTGTCGCGCGCCGGGTCGAGCGTGACCGGCGTCCCGCCCATCGCCATGGAAATGACCCAGGTTCCGGTGGAGACGACCGAGAAGGGCGTTGCCCGCGTCAGTACATGCGGCAGGAGCGAGGCGTTGGAATCGTGGATGCCGCAGTGGACTAGTGTGCCTTCTGGCAGGCCGGTTGCAGTTGCGATTTCGGGAAGGATCGGGCCGAGCACCGCCGCCGAGGGCAGGGTGGGCGCGATCTTGTCCGCGATGCCAAGGCGAGGGGCGAGGGTCGAGAGCCGCCCCGCCTGCGGCTCCCAGAGGTCAGTGTGGCAACCGAGCGAGCTTGCATCGGTCGCGGCTATCCCGGTCAGGCGCTGTCCCCAGTATTGCGGATAGGTCAGGATCGCCGCCGTGCGGTCCTTCAGGCCCGGATCGGTGGCGAACATCCAGAAAAGCTGCGCGCCGACGTTCAACCCCAAGGGCAGGCGCGGCGATCCGGTCTCGGCGAACGGCGGGCGGACCCGATCATATTCCGCATGAAGGGTATCCGGCCCCGGATGTTCATAGTCGAGCATCGGTGCGGCGAGGTTTCCCGCTGCATCCAGAAGCACGCAGGACGCGCCATGCGTCGTGACCGAAATCGCGTCGATGCCGTGGGCCCGGTGGAAATCGGCCAGCGCGGAAAGCAGGAACTGCCAATGCCCCTCAAGATCGAAATGCGGCCAGGGCGGGCCGGGCAGCACCCCGTTCGGCCGTGTCACCACGGCGATCTCGTTGATATCGGCGGTATCGACCAGCGCCAGCTTGGCGTTGGTCTTGCCGATATCGATGACGGCGACGCGGCGCGGCGTGGTCATGGCATGTGAAAGACGGTGACAAGCGGGGTGGCCACGGGCTCATTATCCAGCTTTGTCGCCATGATGTCGGCCATATGCGCCCACCAGCGCTGCATGACCGGGCTGTTCGGCAGGTCGCCCATCCGGTGATCGTCCGTCCGCCAGAGGACGCCGAAAAGCGTTCCCGTCCCACGGTCGAGGTGGATCGAATAGTCGGAAACGCCCGCATCTTTCAGCAGCGCCACAAGCTCAGGCCAGATCTCGTCATGGCGCTTGCGGTATTCGGCTTCCATCCCCGGATTGAGCCGCATCGTGAAGGCGAATTTCTCCATCACTTCCCCCGCGCCATGGACCAGAGCCGAGGCAGCGCGATGACGCCGATCAGCAAAAGCCCGATGAAGATCGACATGACGATACCGGGGACATTGAGAAGGCCAAGCCCGAAGGTGACAAGGCCCATGACGAAGGCCGCGATCACCACGCCGGGGATCGAGCCTGATCCGCCAAGGATGTTGACGCCGCCGAGGACAACCATCGTCACCACCTCAAGCTCCATCCCAAGGCCGATGGAGGGGCGAGTGGAGCCGAGGCGCGAGGTCAGGCAGACGGCGGCGAGGCCGGACATGAGGCCGGTTAGGAGGAAGAGGATGAACTTCACCCGCTGCACCCGGATGCCTGAGAACATCGCCCCCGTCGCGTTGTTGCCGATGGCATAGACCGCCCGACCGAAGTTGGTCTTGTGGAGGAGGACGCCGTAGATCACGGCCAGCACCGCGAAAAGCACGAATTCGAAGCTGAAGACCCAGAAGACATAGCCCTGCCCGAAATACTCGAACCCCGGCGGGTAGCCGCCATAGGCGGTGTCGCCAAGGACGATGTAGCTGATGCCGCGGAAGAGGCTCATGGTGCCGATGGTGACGACGATGGACGGGAGGCCCATCACCGTCACGAGGACGGCGTTGAAGGCGCCGCAGGCTAGGCCGACGCCAAGGCCGATAAGGACAAGGACCGCCGGCCCGGCCCCCACCTGCGCCGCGGCCCCCATGGCAGTCGAGGCGAGCGCGATGATCGAGGCGACGGAAAGGTCGATCTCCCCCGCGATGATGAGCAAGGCCATGGCGAAGGCGATCATCGCCTTTTCGGTGAAGTTGAAGGTCGCGTCGCTGAGGTTCCAGGCGTTGAGGAAATAGGGCGAGGCCAGTGAGTTGACGATGAAGATCGCCACGGCGACAGCCAGCAGCAGCGTCTCCCAGCTTTTCAGGACGCGCGCGGCGGGGGTGGTCAGCCGGTCGGGGATATGACGGTCAGTAACGCTCATGCCGCATGCTCCGCGCGTTTCAGGATCACCCGCCCCGGCACCCGCGAGGCGCGGGCGTTGAAGGCGATGGCGACGATGATGGCCGTGCCCGAAATGGCCAGTTGCCAGAAGGGCGAGATATTGACGACCGGCAGCGCGTTCTTGACGACGCCAAGAAAGATCGCGCCCAGAAGCGCGCCTATCACCGATCCACTGCCGCCGGCGATGGAGACGCCGCCGATGACGCAGGCAGCAACGACGTCAAGCTCGAACCCGCCGGCGATATCGACGTAAGCCACGGCATAGCGCGCGACCCAGAGATAGCCGGTGAGGCCGGCGAGCGTGCCGGAGATGACATAGGCCCAGAACTGTGTGCGGCCGACATTGATGCCGGTATAGACCGAGGCATGGGGGTTGCCGCCCACGGCAAAGAAGGCGCGGCCCAGGGCGGTGCGGGTGGTGAGAACGTAGAAGGCCAGAACGGCGGCAATGGCAATCCAGCTCAAGGTCGGCAGGCCGAGGATGACATGGCGCGGGAAGTCCTTGAAGGGTGCCGACATCTCATGCGCGTTCACCCAGGCGCCATCGGAAATCAGGAAGATGATGCCCCGGAAGATCGTCATGGTGCCAAGCGTCACGACGATGGGCGGGATCGACAGCTTCCAGACGAGGATACCGTTGATCGCCCCCATCAGCGCGCCGAGCGCAAGGGCGATGAGGAGGATGACGATGACGGGCACCCCCGGCGCGACGGTGTTCAGCATCGCCACGACCATGCCGGTCAGGGCAAGGTTCGCCGCGACCGAAAGGTCGATGCATTTCGTCAGGATCACGATCATCTGGCCCAGCGCCAGAAGGATCAGCGGAGCGGTGTCGTTGAAGACATTGGCAAGGTTCCCCGGTGCCGCGAAGCCGGGGTAGCGGGTGGAGATGAGCGCGATGAGGACGAGGATCGCCCCGGTCAGGATCGCCTCGCGCGATTTCAGGGCCTCGGTCATCTCGCCGCCTCCGTGATGCCCGCCGCGTGGCGCACAAGGGTCTCCGGTGTCATCTCCGCGCCCGCGACCTCGGCCACGATGCGGCCTTCGCGCATCACGATCACGCGGTCGGACATGCCAAGCACCTCGGGGATTTCCGAAGAGACCATGATGACGGCAAGGCCCTCGGCGGCCAGTTCCGCCATGAACTCATGCACTGCCGCCTTCGATCCGATGTCGATGCCCTTCGTGGGTTCATCGAGGATGATGACCTTCGGCTTCGTGGCGAGCCACTTGGCGATGACGACCTTCTGCTGGTTGCCGCCTGAAAGATTGCCGACCGGCGTGTCGAGCGAGGCGGCACGGAGGTCGAGCCTCCGGGTGTACTCCCGCGCCAGCTTGAACTCCTCGGCGAGCCTGAGAAAACCCGACCGCGAGGTTCGCGACAGCGAGGGCAGGGTGACGTTCTGGAAGATCGGCAGCGCGGTGATGGCACCTTGCCGACCGCGATCCTCGGGCACGTAGACGATGCCGTTCTCGACCGCATCGGCGGGGGAGCGGATCACGCGGATCTGCCCGTCGATCTTGGTCACGCCTTTCGATGGCCGGGTGATGCCGAAGAGCGCCTGCATGAATTCGGACCGCCCGGCGCCGACGAGGCCGTAAAAGCCGAGAATCTCACCCTTGCGAAGCGTGAAGCCGATATCCGCGAATTCGGTCGGATGGTCATAGCCTGCAACCTGCAGCACCTCGGCCCCGACATTATGGGCGCGCTTGGGGAAGATCTGGTCGACCGGACGCCCGACCATCATCTTGACCAACTCGCTTTCCTTCACCTCGGCGATCAGGCCCTCGCCCACGAACTGGCCGTCGCGGAAGACCGTGTAGCGGTCGGCGATGCGGAAGATCTCATCGAACTTGTGCGAGATGAAGAGGATGGCCTTGTCCTGCCGCTTCAACTCATCGACGAGGTCGTAAAGCTCCTGGATTTCCTTGTGGGACAGGGCGGCGGTGGGTTCGTCCATGATGACGACGCGGGCGTCGATCGAAAGCGCGCGGGCGATGGCGACAAGGTGCTTGTTGGCGATGCCAAGATCGCGAAGCCGCACGTTGGGATCGACCTTCGCACCGATGCCATGCAGGATCTTCCGCGCCTCATCGACCATCCTCTCGGTGTCGATCAGGCCGAAGCGTCCGCGCGGGGCATGGCCGAGGAAGATGTTCTCGGCCACCGAAAGCTCATCGAAAAGCACGGTTTCCTGATGGATCGCGGTGATCCCTGCGGCAGCCGCGTCCTGCGCGGTGGGAAAGCGGACGGCTGTGCCATCGACCCGGATCGCGCCGCCATCGGGCTGGTAGATACCGGTCAGGATCTTCACCACCGTCGACTTGCCGGCGCCGTTTTCGCCGACAAGTGCCGTGACCTGACCGGGATAAAGCCGAAGCGAGACCTCCGACAGCGCCTTCACGCCCGGAAAGGTCTTGGTCACGCCATCGAGCGCAAGAACGGGAATGTCCGGGGTATCCGCCTGAGCGGGGAGGGCCTGCATCTGCATGGGTCCGTCTCTGCCAGTGAGAACCCCGGCGCGGGGGAGCGTCAGCGCCGGGGGAGGAGTTCAGCAATCAGAAGATCGACTTGAAATCCGCGATGTTCGACTTGTCGTAGACGAAGGGATCGGCCATCGCGCCTTCGTTGCTGTCGTCAAGCGTGACCTCACCCATGCGGCCCATCCCGATCTTGCCGCCGGGCTCTGCCTTGGCGTTCCCCTTGACGAGGTTGTAGGCGATCATCGTCGCCGAATAGCCAAGGTCGATCGGGTTCCAGATTGCGAAGGATTGCGAGGCGCCGGATTCGACCGCCGCCGCCATTTCCGAGGGCAGTCCAAGCCCGGTCACGTTGATCTGGCCGATCTTGCCCGCATCCGTCACCGCCTGCGCGGCGGCCACGATACCGACCGAGGTCGGCGCGATGATCGCCTTCAGGTTCGGATAGGTCTGCATCAACCCTTGCGTCTCGCGGTAGGACTTGTCGGCAAGGTCGTCGCCATAGACGGTGCCGACGACATTGATGCCGGGATAATTCGGCAGGACCTTGTTCATCTCCTCGATCCAGGTGTTCTGGTTCGTGGCGGTGGCCGAGGCCGAAAGCACGGCGACATCGCCGCCATCGGGCAGATGATCGGCGGCAAGCTTGATGATCATGTTGCCGATGAGCGGGTTCGACGAGGGGTTGAGGTGCATCTGGCGGCCTTCCGGCGCGACACCGGAGTCCCACGAGATGACGGTGATGCCGCGGTCCATCGCCTTCTTCAGCGCGGGCACGAGGGCGTCGCGGTCATTGGCGGAAATCGCGATGGCGTTGACCTGCTGTGCGATCAGGGCGTTGATGACCTCGATCTGGCCTTCCGCCGTGGTGTCGGTCGGACCGGTGTAGATGATCTCCACATCGCCCAGTTCCTTGGCAGCCTCTTCGGCGCCCTTGTTCGCGGCCTCGAAGAAGCCGATGCCCAGCGCCTTGACGACGATGGCGATGCGCGTCTTGTCCTGGGCCATCGCCGAGGTGCCCATGAGGCAGGCGGCGAGCGTCAGCCCGGCGGTCAGTGTTCCGAAAGTGCGGCGTTTCATCTTGCTGAACCTCCCGTGTTTGCAAGTGTCTTCGGTCAAATGGCGGCGATCAGGATGCCGCCCCTTCCTGCTGTTGCGCCGGCCCTTTCGGGACGACGATCAGAGTGATGTCCGCCGCATCGAGCATGGCGGCGTCGCGGTCGGTGATGCCTTCATCGGTGATGAGCGTGTGCACCCGCCTGAGCGGGCAGAGGACAAGGCTCGACCGGTTGCGGAATTTCGAGGAATCGACGAGCAGGATCAGCTCCTCCGCCTGGCCGATCAGCTTCTGTTCGGCCTGGATCAGCAGGGGATCGGCCTCCATCAGGCCAAGCGGGCCGACGCCCTGGGCGCCCATGAACATGCGGCGGGCGTAGAAGTTCTTCGACACGTCATTGTCGAAGGGCGACAGGATGATGTTCTGTTCGCGGTAGATGGCGCCGCCGGGCAGCAGGACGGTGTTCTTCGAATGCTTGAGAAGATGCTCGGCGATCGGGAAGGAATTGGTGAAGACCTGGAGCCTGCGGCTCGCCAGGGGATGCACCATCTGGAAGGTCGTGGTGCCGCCGTTGATGATGATCGGCTCGCCATCCTCGCAAAGCTCCACCGCGGCGCGGGCGATGGCCTGCTTTTCGGCGCTGTGGAGCTGTTCGTTGATGGAAAAGGGCCGCCCGGCGAGGCCGACAAGCTGCGGCGGATTGATCGATTCCGCCCCGCCCCGGATGCGGCGCAGTTTCTTTTGCTGGTCGAGCGTGGCGATGTCGCGGCGGATCGTCGCCTCGGAAGCGCCGGTCATGTTGCAAAGGTCGATGACGGTGACCACGGGCCGGTCCTGAACTGCGGACAGAATGATCCTGTGGCGTTCCGTTTCGTGCATCTGACCCTCCCGTTGATGAGAAGGTTGAGCGGATTCGCCGGGTCTGTCAATCAAAAACAATCACAAACAATCATGCTGCAATGCAGAATGACTGAATATGATTGAAAATGATTGACACAATGCCGCGCAGGCCGCAGGCTTTGCACAACAAAAGCTGCCGCGCAACCTGCGCCTGCCGGGAGGATACCATGCCGAAAACAGCCGAAAGTCAGCGCCTTGAGAACCGCTGGGACGCGGCGAAGGCCAAGGGGATGAGCGAATCGGAAAAGCTCCTCTACCGGTCGAACCTCCTCGGCTCCGACAAGCGCATTACCAATTACGGCGGCGGCAATACCTCGGCCAAGGTGATGGAAAAGGACCCGCTGAGCGGCGCGGCAGTCGAGGTTCTCTGGGTCAAGGGATCGGGCGGCGATGTCGGCTCGATCAGGATGGACGGGTTTGCCACGCTCTACATGGACAAGCTCCGCGCGCTGAAGGGCGTCTATCGCGGCGTGGAATTTGAAGATGAGATGGTCGGCTACCTGCCGCACTGCACCTTCAATCTCAACCCGCGTGCCGCTTCCATCGACACGCCGCTGCATGCCTATGTGCCGAAAGCCCATGTCGATCACATGCATCCGGATGCGATCATCGCCATCGCGGCGTCGAAGAATTCGAAGGCCCTGACGAAAGAGATCTTCGGCGATGAGATCGGCTGGCTGCCATGGAAGCGGCCGGGCTACGAGCTCGGGCTGTGGCTGGAGAAGTTCTGCAAGGACAATCCTGCGGCCAAGGGCGTGGTTCTGGAAAGTCACGGGCTTTTCACCTGGGCCGACGATGCGAAGGATTGCTACGACCTGACGCTCCGCGTGATCCAGCAGGCGATGGACTGGTTTGGCGAAAAGACGGCCGGTGTCGCGGCCTTTGGCGGGGCGGTGCACGCTAGCCTGCCGCCCGCCGAACGCCGTGCCGTGGCGGCGCGGCTGATGCCAGCGATCCGGGGGATGGTCTCCGGCCAGCAGCCGATGGTCGGGCATTTCGACGATTCCGAAGCGGTGCTTGAGTTCGTGAATGCGCGCGACATGAAGCCCCTCGCCGCGCTCGGCACCTCTTGCCCGGATCACTTCCTCAGGACCAAGATCAGGCCGCTGGTGGTGGATTTCGACCCCGCGAAGGCCGATGTGGACAAGACCCTCGCCGGTCTCGATGCCGCCGTTGCCGCCTACCGCGACGGTTACGCCGTCTATTACGACCGCAGCAAGCATCCCGACAGCCCGGCGCTGCGCGACCCCAACGCGGTCGTCTATCTGGTGCCGGGGGTGGGGATGTTGACCTTCGCAAAGGACAAGGCGACGGCGCGGATTTCGGGGGAGTTCTACGTCAACGCCATCAACGTCATGCGCGGGGCATCCTCGGTCAGCACCTATGTCGGCCTGCCGGAACAAGAGGCTTTCGACATAGAATACTGGCTGCTTGAGGAAGCGAAGCTGCAACGGATGCCGAAGCCGAAATCGCTGGCGGGGCGCGTGGCGCTTGTCACCGGCGGCGCCGGTGGCATCGGCTCGGCAACGGCGGAGCGCTACTTGGCCGAGGGCGCCTGCGTCATGCTCGCCGATATCGACGAAAAGGCGCTGGGCGAGACCGGCGCGGCGCTGGCCAAGCAGTACGGCAAGGACATGGTGCGCACGGTCGCGATGAACGTGACCGATGAGGGCGCCGTCGCCGCCGCTTTCGCCAGCGCAGCGGTGGAATTCGGCGGGCTCGACATCCTCGTGTCGAACGCGGGGATCGCCTCGTCGGCGCCGGTCGAGGAGACCTCGCTCGCGCTCTGGAACCGCAACATGGATATCCTCTCCACCGGCTATTTCCTTGTCAGCCGCGAGGCGTTCCGACTGATGCGCGGGCAGAAGATGGGCGGATCGCTCGTCTTCATCGCCTCGAAGAACGGGCTGGCGGCCTCGCCCAATGCCTCGGCCTATTGCACGGCGAAGGCCTCGGAAATTCACCTCGCGCGCTGCCTTGCGCTGGAAGGGGCGGAGGCTGGCATCCGCGTCAACGTGGTCAACCCGGATGCGGTCCTGCGCGGGTCGAAGATCTGGTCGGGCGAATGGCTGGATCAGCGCGCCTCGACCTACAAGACCGACAAGGACGGGCTGGAGGAGATGTACCGCCAGCGGTCCATGCTGAAGCGGTCGGTCTACCCCGAGGATATCGCCGAGGCGGCCTATTTCTTCGCCTCCGACCGCTCGGCAAAATCGACCGGCAACATCCTGAACGTGGATGCGGGCAACGTGCAGGCGTTCACGCGCTAAAGGGGGCAAGGCATGACAACGCGGTATGAGACGGCCCGGCAGGTCTTTGCGGACTGGGGCGTGGATGCGGAACGGGCACTGACGCGCCTCGCCGGTATCCCGATCTCGGTCCATTGCTGGCAGGGCGATGACGTGGGCGGCTTCGAGAGGAAGTCCGGCAGCTCCGGCGGCGGCATCCAGGCGACCGGCAACCATCCCGGCCGCGCCCGGACCCCGCAGGAGTTGCGCGCCGATCTGGAGTTCGCCTATGCCAATATCCCAGGCAAGCACCGGCTGAACCTTCACGCCTGCTACCTCGATACCGATGAAAGCCCCGACCGCGACGGGATCGAGTACCGGCATTTCGAGCCTTGGGTCGACTGGGCCAAGGACATCGGCATCGGCATCGACTTCAATCCGACTTTCTTTGCCCATGCAAAGGCCGACGACAACCTGACGCTCAGCCACCCCGACAAGGGCATCCGCGACTTCTGGATCGAACACGGCCGCCGCTCGCGCGAGATCGCGGCAGGGATCGGCAAGGCGCTGGGGAGCGCTGCCGTCAACAACATCTGGGTGCCGGACGGCTACAAGGACACGCCCGTCGACCGGATGGCGGCGCGGCGGCGGCTGGAAGGATCGCTCGACGCGATGCTGGCGGAGAAGCAGGACCGGGCAGCGATGCTTGATGCCGTGGAATCAAAGCTCTTCGGCATCGGGGTTGAGGCCTGCACCGTCGGCAGCCATGAATTCTACCTTGGCTATGCCATCCGCAAGAATACGCTCCTCTGCCTCGACATGGGCCATTTCCACCCGACCGAGAACATCGCCGACAAGCTTTCGTCGGTAGCGCTTTCGGTGGGTGAGATCCTTCTTCATGTCTCGCGCCCGATGCGCTGGGACAGCGACCATGTGATCCTTCTGAACGACGACATCCTCGCGATGGCTCAGGAACTGGTCTTTGCCGATCTTCTTGGCCGCACCCACATCGGCCTCGATTTCTTCGATGCCACCATCAGCCGGACCGCCGCCTGGGTGATCGGCACGCGCAACATGCAAAAGGCGCTGCTTCGGGCGCTGCTTCTGCCCGAGGCGCGGCTGAAGGCGGCGGAGGAACGGCTCGACTTCACCGGGCGGCTGCTCTGGACCGAAGAGGCGAAGGACCTGCCCTTCGCCGCCATCTGGGACGAGTTCTGCGCGCGGAACGAGGTTCCGACCGGCCAACCGTTCATCGCCAGTCTTGAGGCCTATCAGGCGAAGGTCGCCGGGCGCGGCTGATCGCGACTGCCCGGAAACCGGGCGTCGGGCGATTTCTGCCGGATAAAGTGACTTCGCCTGCGTTTTGCCGCTGGCCTCGGCGCGCGTCCGCCCTAAACATGGGCGGGCGACCGACCGAGCGAGCACCCGAATGGCGATCCACGCGAGCATCTACCACCTGACCCATTACAGCTATGACCGCCCGGTCATGCTCGGGCCCCAGATCATCCGCCTGAGGCCCGCGCCGCATTCGCGGACCCGCGTGATCTCGCATTCCCTGAAGGTCAGCCCCGGCGGCCATTTCGTCAACCACCAGCAGGACCCCTATGGCAACTGGCTCGCCCGCTTTGTCTTCCCCGAGCCGGTCAGGGAGCTGAAGATCGAGGTCGATCTTGTCGCCGACATGACCGTCTACAACCCCTTCGACTTCTTCGTCGAGGAAAGCGCAGAATTCTGGCCCTTCGACTATCCGGCGGACCTGCGGGAAGATCTCGTGATCTACCGGACGCCAGAGCCCGCCGACCTGCGGCTCGCGGCCTTCGTCGCCTCCGTGGACCGGTCCCGGATAAGGACCACCGACTTTCTCGTCGGCCTCAACGCCCGCATCGCCGCAGAGGTCAACTACACCATCCGCATGGAGCCGGGCGTGCAGACGCCGGAAGAGACGCTCACGAAGAAATCCGGCTCCTGCCGGGATTCGAGCTGGCTGCTGGTGCAGGTGCTGCGCCACCTCGGTTTCGCCGCGCGCTTCGTCTCGGGCTACCTGATCCAGCTTGCGCCTGATCTGAAGTCGCTCGATGGCCCTTCGGGGACGGAGCACGACTTCACCGACCTTCATGCCTGGTGCGAGGTCTATATCCCCGGCGCGGGCTGGATCGGTCTCGACCCGACCTCGGGCCTTCTGACCGGCGAAAGCCACATCCCCCTGGCCGCGACCCCGCATTACCGGAACGCCGCACCTATCTCGGGCGGGTTCACGGCGGCCGGAACACCGGAAGTCACCTTCGATTTCGACATGAAGGTGCGCCGGGTGGCCGAGCATCCGCGCATCACCAAGCCATTTTCGGATGAGGCCTGGGACCGGCTGAACGCCCTTGGCCGCAAGGTGGACCAAGCGCTGACTGAAGGCGATGTGCGCCTGACGATGGGGGGCGAGCCGACCTTCGTCTCCATCGACGATTTCGAAAGCGAGGAATGGAACACCGCCGCCGTCGGGCCGGACAAACGGGCGCTCGCCGATACGTTGATCCGCCGCCTGCGCGACCGTTTCGCGCCGGGCGGGTTCCTGCATTACGGGCAGGGCAAATGGTATCCCGGCGAAAGCCTGCCGCGCTGGACCTTTTCGCTCTACTGGCGTCGCGACGGGAAGCCCGTCTGGGGCGATGAGACGCTGATTGCCAAGGAGGGCGCTGACACCGGCGCAGGCGAGGCTGAAGCAGGGGCGCTCACCCACGGCATCGCCACGCGGCTTGGGATCGAGGCGGATTTCGCCGTGCCGGTATTCGAGGACCCGGCGGAATGGATGCTGAAGGAGGGCAACCTCCCCGCCAATGTCACGCCCGAGGACAGCAAGCTGAAGAACCCCGAGGATCGCGCCCGCTTCGCCCGCGTCTTTGAGCGCGGCCTCGACAAGCCCACCGGCTATGTCCTGCCGATCCAGCGCTGGCAGGCCAAGGCCGAGGGGCATCGCTGGCGGTCGGAAAAGTGGAAGGCGAGGCGCGGCAAGCTCTTCCTCATTCCCGGCGACAGCCCGGCGGGCTTCCGGCTGCCCTTGGGCGCGCTGCCCTGGGTGCCGCCGGCGCAGTATCCCTATCACTTCGTCACCGACCCTTCGGTGCCGCGCGGGCCCTTGCCGGATTTCCACCGGGCGGCAGAGGAAACTCTGGTGCCCGAGACCGACCGCACCCGCACCCAGCCGGTGTCAGAGGCGCAATCCGCCCCGCCCGGACAGGAGATCGTGGAGCAGGAGCTGGGCGCCATCGGCGGCGTCGTCCGCACCGCGATTTCGGTCGAGCCGCGCGACGGACGGCTTTGCGTCTTCATGCCGCCGACCGAAGACCTTGAGGATTACCTTGAACTCATTGCCGCCGCCGAAGGCAGCGCCAAGGCGCTGGGCCTTGCAATCCATATCGAAGGCTACGCCCCGCCGAACGACCCGCGCCTGAACGTGATCCGCGTCGCCCCCGACCCCGGCGTGATCGAGGTCAACATCCACCCGGCCCATAGCTGGGACGATTGCGTGGCGACAACCGAAGCGATCTACGAAGAGGCGCGGCAATCAAGGCTTGGCGCCGACAAGTTCATGATCGACGGCCGCCATACCGGCACCGGCGGCGGCAACCATGTCGTCGTCGGCGGCGGTACGCTTCTCGACAGCCCGTTCCTGAGGCGGCCCGATCTTCTCAAATCGCTGATCCTCATCTGGCAGCGCCATCCCTCGCTCAGCTACCTCTTCGCCGGCCTCTTCATCGGCCCGACCTCACAGGCCCCCCGGATCGATGAGGCGCGGCATGACACGCTTTACGAGCTTGAGATTGCGCTGTCGCAACTGAAGCCGCCCGCTGAAGGGCAGGTGCCGCCGCCATGGCTGGTGGACCGGCTCTTGCGCAACATGCTGACCGACGTGACCGGCAATACCCACCGGGCCGAGATCTGCATCGACAAGCTTTTCTCGCCCGACGGGCCGACCGGGCGCCTTGGCCTCGTGGAGTTCCGCGGCTTCGAGATGCCGCCCCATCCGCGCATGAGCCTTGCGCAGCAGCTTCTTCTTCGCGCCATCATCGCGCGGTGCTGGCAAAACCCGGTCGAAGGCCGCCCGGTGCGCTGGGGCACGGTGCTGCATGACCGCTTCATGCTGCCGCACTACCTTTGGGAAGATTTCCGCGACCTTATCGCCGACCTTGGCCGCCACGGCTTCGACCTCGATCCGGTCTGGTTCGAGGCACAGGCCGAATTCCGTTTCCCCTTCTGCGGCCAGATCGAGGCGGAGGGCGTGCATCTGGAGATCCGCCAGGCGCTGGAACCCTGGCATGTGCTTGGCGAAACCGGCGCCATCGGCGGCACCGTCCGCTATACCGACAGTTCGGTCGAGCGCTTGCAGGTGAAGCTGACGACGCTGCATCAGGACCGCTACCGGGTGACGTGCAACCGCCGCCCGGTGCCTTTGGCCCGCACCCGGACATCGGGCGTCTCGGTCGCCGGGGTGCGCTACAAGGCCTGGCAACCGGGCGAGGCGCTGCATCCGACGCTGCCGGTCAACGCGCCCCTGACCTTCGACATCTACGATGACTGGACCGGCCGCGCCCTTGCAGGCTGTGTCTATCACGTCGCCCATCCCGGCGGGCGGAACTACGACACCTTCCCGGTCAACGGCAATGAGGCCGAGGCGCGGCGGCTGGCGCGGTTCGAAGCCAATGGCCACCTTCCTGGCGCCTACCGGCCCGAACCGGAAACCCCGCACCCGGAATTTCCGATGACGCTTGACCTCAGACGGCCGGTGGGCCTCCACTAGCGCTGTTCGAGGAGGCCGATGCAACAGCGCAACCCCAACCATGCCGAAGACCCGCGCCTGCGGGCATACCGGCCCGCACCCGGCGTCCCCGACGAGCTTTTCGACGCCGAGGGCAGGCTGAGGCCGGTCTGGAAGCCGTTCATCGACCAGTTCCTTGGCCTTTCCCCCGATGACATCGCCGCCCGGTTCGAACGCGGCGACCAGTATCTGCGCGAGGCCGGGGTCTACTTCCGGCGCTATTCCAGCGACCCGACGCAAGAACGGGAATGGCCACTGAGCCATGTGCCGGTGATCCTCGGCGGCAGCGAATGGGAGACGATCTGCGAAGGTCTTGCCGAACGCGCCGACCTTCTCGACGCGATCCTCGCCGATCTTTACGGGCCGGGGCGGCTGGTGGCGGACGGACATCTGCCCGCCGAGCTTGTCGCCGGCAATCCGCAATGGCTGAGGCCGATGGTCGGGGTGGAGCCGCGCGGCGGGCATTACCTCCACTACATCGCCTTCGAGATCGGCCGTTCGCCGGACGGGTCGTGGTTCGTCCTCGGCGACCGCACGCAGGCGCCTTCGGGCGCGGGCTTCGCGCTGGAAAACCGCATGGCCACAAGCCGGGTCTTCCCCGAGGTCTTCTCGGGCGAGCATATCCACCGCCTCGCCGGGTTCTTCCGTGATTTCCGCAGCGCCATCGAGGGCCTTGCCGGGCGCCACAACGGGCTGCCGCGCCGGGCCGGCATCCTGACGCCGGGACCGGCGAACGACGCCTATTACGAACACACCTACATCGCCCGCTACCTCGGCATCCCGCTTCTTGAGGGCGAGGATCTTCTGGTGCAGGACGGCACCGCGATGATCCGCACCATTGAGGGACCGCAGCCACTTGGCGTCCTCTGGCGGCGGATCGACGCCGGTTTCGCCGATCCCTTGGAGCTTGATCCCGGCTCGCAGATCGGCACGCCGGGGCTGATGGAGGCGGTCCGGCTCGGCAACCTCGCCATGGTCAATGCGCTCGGGTCCGGGATTCTCGAAACCCGCGCCATGCTGGCCTTCGTGCCGCGCATTGCCGAGGTTCTGACCAGCAAGCCCCTGAAGCTGCCGAATATCGCCACATGGTGGTGCGGTGCCCAGGCCGAGCGCGACTATGTGAGCGAGAACGCCCGCCGCATGATGATCGGCCCGGCCTTGGCTGTCGATCTCCCCTTCGACGCGAACGCCGCCACCGTCCTTGGCGGCAAGTTCCGCGACAATGCCGACCGCCCGATCGCCGAATGGCTCGACCGCGAAGGGCCGGAGCTTGTCGGGCAGGAGGCGGTCACGCTCTCCACAACGCCAAGCTGGTCGCCGACCGAGGCGGGCGGGACGCTCCGGCCACGGCCGATGACGGTCAGGGTCTTTGCCGCGCGGACGCGCCACGGCTGGTCGTTCATGCCGGGCGGCTATGCCCGGATCGGGGCCGAGGCGGACGCAACCGCACTTGGCATGCAGCGCGGCGGCATGGTCGCCGATGTCTGGATCGTGTCGGAACGGCCCGTGCCGCAAGTGAGCCTCGTCGCGCCGCCGAAGGTGGAGTTCCGCCGCGAGGCGCAAGGCACGCTGCCCGCCCGCGCCGCCGACAACCTCTATTGGCTTGGCCGCTATGTGGAACGTTGCGAAGATGCGATGCGGCTGATCCGGGCCTATCACCTGAGGCTCGCTGCCTCCGAACGCCGCGACGGCCCGCTTCTGGTGCAGCTTGAAAGCTTCCTTGACGGGCGCGGCATCAACGTCGATGAGGTGGTTCCCGCCGTACTCCTCGACCGGATCGCCGCCGCCCGCGGTTGCGCCGCCAAGATCAGGGATCGCTTTTCCACCGATGGCTGGCTGGCGCTTTACGACCTGCAGAAAACGGCGCGCGGCATGACCGAAACCGCCCGCCCCGGCGACGATGCCGCCCGGGCGATGGGCGTGCTACTGCGCAAGATCACCGGCTTTTCCGGCCTTGTGCACGAGAACATGTACCGCTCTTCCGGCTGGCGCTTCCTGTCGGCGGGCCGGGCGCTTGAGCGGACGGATTTCCTCGCCTCGCTCCTTTCCGCCTTCACCGACCCCGAGGCGCCCTATGGCTCGCTCGACCTCGCCGTCGAGGTCGCGGACAGCGTCATCACCCACCAGCGCCGCTACCGGATCGAAACGAGCCGCGACACCGTTGTCGATCTTCTCGCCATCGACGATCACAACCCGCGCGCCATCCTCTTTCAGATGAACGAACTTAGGGGCCTCGCGCAGGCCTTGCCGCAGGCGCGGGTAGACGGCAGCCCCGCAGCGCTTCTCAGGACGATCCTGCCGGTCTGCACCCGGTTCGAGGTTGCGGCCCCCTCGGACCTCACCCTTGCCTCCTTCGAAGAGGTGCGGGACGATCTTTACAAGATTTCCGACCTCCTCACGCAGACCTATCTCAGGTGAGGCGATGCTTTACGACCTGACCCTGGCGATCAGCTATTCCTACCCGGTCCCGTCGGTGAACTCCCGCACGGTGATGCGGCTGACGCCGTCCTCCATCGAGGGGCGGCAGGTCGTGCGGTCGCGCATGATCCGGGCCGAGCCGGCGCCATCAGAAAAGCGCGACACGATGGATTTCTTCGGCAATGCCATGACAACCGCCGTCTGGACCGAACCGGTCGAGGCGCTGCGCCTGACGCTGACCGCGCGCGTCGAACGGCTTGCCCCGGCGCAGGAGCTGGATCTGTCCGCCCCGCTCGCTTCCCTGCCGCAGGAAATATCCCTGGCGCAGGACATCGGCACGCAGTCCCCGCATCATTTCATTGCCGCCTCCCGCCGCGCAAAGCCCGGCGGCGCGATGACGGAGTTTGCGCGCGACCAGTTGCGCCCCGGCATGAGCACGCTCGAAGCGGTGCAGGCCATCGGTCACGCGCTCCACGGCATCATGCGCTTTGACCCCGACGCCACCACCGTCAACACGCCCGCCGAAGAGGCCTTCGACAAGCGGCACGGGGTCTGCCAGGACTTCAGCCACATCATGATCACCTGCCTGCGCGGCATCGGCATCCCGGCGGGCTATGTCTCGGGCTTCCTGCGCACCCGGCCGCCGCCCGGAAAGCCGCGGCTTGAGGGGGCCGATGCGATGCATGCCTGGGTTAGGGCCTGGGCCGGGGCCGAGATCGGATGGATCGAGTTCGACCCGACCAATGACCGTCCCGCCGGCGTCGATCACATCATTGTCGGATACGGGCGCGACTATGACGATGTCGCCCCGGTCCGGGGCGCATTGCGCGGCTTCGGCGCGCAGGAAAGCCGGCAGGCGGTCGATGTCGTGCCGCTGGATGACCCCGCCGCCGGGTGAAACGCCCCGGCCTATCCGATGGCCGAGAGCGGATAGGACGCCAACACTTCATAATGCGCGCCGTCCGAGGTCAGGATCGATTCAAAGAGGCAGAACTCTGTGACGCGGAACGGCGGCAACCGATGATCGGCGCGCCCGGCGAGGAAGCGGCCGAGACGGCCGATCTCATCGCGCGGCAGCACCTTCGGGAACCGCGCCAGCGTGACATGCGGATGGAAGCGCCGGCGTTCGCCCTGCAGACCGACCCCGTGCAGGCGGCTCTTGATCCTTTGCTGAAGTTCGGTCAGGCCCGGCGAAGGCTGGACGCCGATGTTGAAGACTTGCGGGCTTTCGGCGCCGAAGGTGTCGAGGCCGGACAGAGTCAGCTCGAAAGCCGGGTGGCGGATCGTCTCAAGCGCGAAATGCACCTCCTCCAGCATCCGGTCGGGCTGGTCGCCCAGAAAAGCCAGAGTCATGTGCAGGTTTTCGGCCTCCACAAGGCGGCCGAAGGGCAGGGCGGCCTGCACCGGGGCAAGGGCGCGGGCGACCGATTCCGGCATTGGTATCGCCACGAAGCTGCGCATCCGGACCCTCCCGATCTCTCCGGTCCGAACGGAGCATAAAACCGACGCCTTGCACAGGCCCGCCGAATCCCGCAGGGTCCGACCGGAAAACAGGCAAACTAAAAACAGGCGGCGAAGGTGCGGGCGGGAATTGCATTTCTGGTGCTGGGCTATGTGCTGAGCCAGTTCTACCGGGCCTTCCTTGCCGTGCTGGCGCCTGTCCTGAAGGCGGAGATCGGCACGGCGGCCTCCGACCTCGCGCTGTCTTCGGGCATATGGTTTCTGGTCTTCGCGCTGATGCAGATCCCGGTGGGCGCGGCACTTGACCGGATTGGGCCAAGGCTGACCTCGGCGGTCCTCCTGGCGCTGGGCGGCGGCGGCGGGGCGCTGGTCTTCGCGACGGCGCAAGGGCCCTGGGCCATCCACATCGCCATGGCGCTGATCGGCATCGGCTGTTCGCCCGTCCTGATGGCGTCCTACTACATCTTCGCGCGCATCTATTCGCCGGCAGTCTTCGGAACGCTGGCGGGTGCGGTCATCGGTTTCGGCTCGCTCGGCAACATCCTCGGCGCGGCGCCGCTTTCCTGGACGGTGGCGGCAGTCGGCTGGCGCGAGACGCTTTTCGGCCTTGCCGGCGTGACCCTTGTGGTGGCCGCAGCGCTCTGGATCTTCGTGCGCAATCCGCCGCAGGCCGGGAAGCCTTCAAGCGGGGGCGGGTCTTTCCTTGACCTTTTCCGCATTCCCGGCATGTGGGCGATCCTGCCGCTGATGGCCGTCGCCTATGCCCCCGCTGCCTCGATCCGCGGCCTCTGGGCCGGGCCCTATCTTTCTCAGGTCTTCGGGGCCGACACCGCGCAGATCGGCACCTCGACGCTGGTGATGGCGCTGGCCATGGTCGCGGGCAACTTCGCCTACGGTCCCCTTGACCGCATCTTCGGCACCCAGAAATGGGTGGTCTTCACCGGCAACGTCCTTTGCGCCCTCAGTCTTGGGCTGCTCGCGGCCTTTCCCGGCGCTGGCATCTGGACCGCGACCATCCTCCTTGCCGCCCTTGGCCTCTTCGGCGCGTCCTTCCCGGCGATCATGGCGCATGGGCGGAGCTTCTTTCCGCCGCATCTCGTCGGGCGCGGGGTGGCCTTCCTCAACATGTTCGGGATCGGCGGCGCGGGTATCCTCCAGTTCTCCTCCGGCGGGTTCGAGCGTTCGATGCAGGCTGGCGGCGCGGCCCCTGACGCGGTCTTCTCGGCGCTCTTCCTCTTCTTCCTCCTGCCCTTGCTGATCGGGCTCGCGCTCTACCTCTTCAGTCGCGACGCCAAGGCGGGCGCATGACCTGCCGGCAACGGTAGAGCAGGTCGCGCAGGCCCTTGGCCAATCGGCGCTTTTCATGTCCGGTCCGATCGGCTAAGGGGCTTCGTCCTTACTAATCGGAGACCCCAGATGGGCTACAAGGTCGTTGTCGCCGGCGCCACGGGGAACGTGGGCCGTGAAATGCTGAACATCCTCGCGGAACGTGAGTTCCCGGTGGACGAGATTGCCGCACTTGCCAGCCGCAAGTCGCTTGGCACCGAAGTTTCGTTCGGCGACAAGACCCTGAAGACCAAGGACCTCGACACTTTCGATTTCACCGGCTGGGACATCGCGCTTTTTGCCGTGGGTTCGGATGCGACGAAGATCTACGCGCCGAAGGCGGCTGCGGCGGGCTGCGTCGTGATCGACAACTCCTCGCTCTACCGTTACGACCCGGAGATCCCGCTGGTCGTGCCGGAAGTGAACCCGGAAGCGGTTGAGCAGTACAAGAAGCGGAACATCATCGCCAACCCCAACTGCTCCACCGCGCAGATGGTCGTGGCGCTGAAGCCCCTGCATGACCGCGCGAAGATCAAGCGCGTCGTCGTGTCGACCTATCAGTCCGTCTCGGGCGCCGGCAAGGCCGGCATTGATGAGCTTTGGGACCAGACCAAGGGCATGTATGTGCCGGGGCAGGAGGTCGCGCCGAAGAAGTTCTCAAAGCAGATCGCCTTCAACGTCATCCCCCATATCGACGTCTTCCTTGATAGTGGCGAGACCAAGGAAGAATGGAAGATGGTGGCCGAGACGAAGAAGATCCTCGACAAGTCGATCAAGGTCACGGCGACCTGCGTCCGAGTTCCCGTGTTCGTCGGCCATTCCGAGGCGATCAACATCGAGTTCGAGGAATTCCTCGACGAGGATGAGGCCCGTGACATCCTGCGCGAGGCGCCGGGGATCCTCGTCGTCGACAAGCGGGAACCGGGTGGCTACATCACGCCGATCGAAGCCGTCGGCGAATACGCAACCTATATCAGCCGCATCCGCCAGGATTCGACCATCGAGAACGGCCTGAACCTCTGGTGCGTGTCCGACAACCTCCGGAAGGGTGCCGCGCTCAATGCCGTGCAGATCGCCGAGACGTTGGGCAACCGCTGCCTGAAGAAGGGCTGAGCGGCTTCCATTTCGACAGAACGCGAGAGGCGCCCAAAAGGGCGCCTCTTTACTTTCAGGAACCGCCGCCCTTCAGCCCTGCCCCTTGGCCTGCAGCGCCGACTGAAGGTCCATCGCCTCTTCGCAGGTGCCGCAGATGGATTGCAGCATCTTCAGGTTCTGCCGGGCCTGATCGAACTGGCCGGTCTCCACGAACAATTCGCCCTGATACTCCAGCGCGCCGATATGCTTGGGGTTCGCCCGAAGCGCGATGGCATAGTAGCGCGCCGCCTCGTTGTAGTTCTTCAGGTTGCGGCTCGAATAGCCCATCAGGTTCCAGACATCGGCGTTCTTCGGTTCGGCCTTTGCGACCGGGGCGAGGATGCGCAGCGCCTTGGCATATTGACCGGCATCAATGGCGGCCTGCGCCTCTGTGATGCCGCCTGATGCAGGAGCGGTCGCCGGCGCCGCGGCCTGACTGCCGCTGTCGCTGCCGGAATCGGCAGCCTTCGCCGGAACGGCGAGAAGAAGGAGAAGCGCCGCAGCGCGTGCGAAGGAATAACTCGGCATCATGCCCACCCCGATTGAAGCGTCGGGCAGAGCCTAGCATGCCGCCCCTGTAACGCGCATCACGTTTGATCCATCAGGCGGCACGGCGCCGGGCAACCGGCAGGGCCATCGGGGTGGTGAAGACTTCGGCAGGAAAAGGCGCGTGAAACTGGACCGTCAGGGCGGTCATGCCGTGGCCGAGGTCCGCCATCGGCAAGAGCGGCCGGTTCAGCGGCCAGTCATGCAGCATGAGGTCTCCGGCAGGATCGCGGCGGAGCACGTATCCGGCGCGGCGCAGGCGGCTTTGCAGGTCGAGCCAGTCCGCCGCCGCCATTACTGCCTGCCGCACGATATCAGCAGCACCAATTGGGCAAAGACCGGCCCGGTCGACGGCGGCGGCAAGGACCGCCGCGACATAGTCGGAGGGCTGTACCCCGGCGTCCCGCGCAGCCCGGCCAAGGGCGAGGAGGAGCGCCGGGGGGAGATGAAGTTCGACGGGGATCGACCTTTCCATGGCCGAACTGTCGCGCGTCAGGGTTAACGCGCGGTTTCGACCGTCCGTCAGATCGGCAGGAACTGTCCGGCCGCAGGGTCGTATTGTTCAAGCGTGCCTTCCGCAATGTCGTTCCAGAGCCCGTGCACCGTCATGTCGCCGGCATCGACGGCCTTGGAAACGAAGGGGAAGGTCATCAGGTTTTCGAGGCTGATGAGAACCGCCTGCTTTTCCAGCGCCCGTACCTGTTCGCCTTCCGGCAGATCGCGGATACGCTCATACCCCGGCCGCAGGATATCCATCCAGCGCCCGACGAAGCTCGACTTTTCCTCAAGCTCCGGTGCGTGGCCCGAGCACATGGCGTGACAGCCCTTGACGCCGCCGCATAGGGAATGCCCGACCACGATCAGATGCGCGACCTTGAGCGCCGTAACGGCATATTCGACGGCAGCCGAGGTGCCGTGCTGAAGCCCGTCGGGGGCGTAAGGCGGCACAAGGTTCGCGATATTGCGGTGAATGAAGAACTCGCCCTGATCGGCGCCGAAGATCGAGATGACATGCACCCGGCTGTCGCAGCAGGAAATGACCATGGCGCGCGGGCGCTGGCCATCCTCGGCCAGCCGGCGATACCAGGAGCGGTTCTCTTCCCAAGTGGTCGCCTGCCAGCCCTGATAGCGCTGGACCAGATAGTTCGGCAGAGGTTTCACGCGGTCCATAGTTCCTCGCTCGGTTGGCTTCCTCATAGCACTTAGATTGCAGTTGCGGCAATTTCGAGTGATTTTTCCGGGAGGCATCAAGCATTTCTTGTCCTTGCCGGCTGCAGGGTCTAGCTGCGCGTGGGGCGCATGCAGGAGGGTGAAGGGTGGCGACACTGGCGGTTCTGCGCCATGACGAAGGCATTCGCGTCGATGCCGGGCGTGTTGCGATGATCTATGCCGGGCGCAGCAGGCGCGATGCGGAGGACATTCTGCAACGCGGGATCGAGGGACTGGTCACGCGGGTGATACGGATGCAGCAGCACTATGACGCGGCCGACCGCGCATCACTGGTACGAAGCGCGCGCTTCGCGGTGCGCATGGCGGATCAGCTTGGCATGACAAGCTTCGGACTTGTCGCAGAGGACCTCATCCGCGCGACCGAGGCGGAGGATGAACCGGCAGCGGCGGCGACGCTGTCGCGGCTTCTCAGGATCGTGAACCGATCCGTCTCGGCGATCCGCGATCTTCGTGACATGACCATGTGACTTCGCCCTTGCGGGCGCGGGGCGGCTGGCTAGTCTCGGCGCCGCACGAAGCCGGAGAGACCAGATGCCCTATACTTTCGCGCCCGCCAGTGCCGCGAGCCAGCCCCTGTTCCTGATCGAGGCTGCTGGGGCGACGGATTTCATCGCCGGTCGCGCCACGGCGGAGCAACGCTGGCTTGCCGCGGCGGGCTTCACCGGGCGGCTCGGTCAGTTCGTGCTCCTGCCTGCGCTTGATGGCGCCCCGGCGGCGGCGGTCTTCGGCATGGGCGATGCCGTGGCGCGGCGGCGCGGGCGGTTTCATGTTGCGAAAGCGGTGGAACAACTGCCCGATGGCGACTGGCATGTCGCAACTGATCTTCCCCCGGCAGCGGCCGAGGAGGCGGCACTTTGCGCGCTTCTCAGCGCCTACCGCTTCGGGCGCTACAAGACGGCGAGCGCCTCCAAGGCCCGGCTCAAGGCGCCTGCCGGTGTCGATGCCCGCCGGCTTGAGATAATTGCGGCGAGCGAGGCACTGACCCGCGACCTCATCAACACCCCCGCCTCCGACATGGGGCCGGACGAGCTTGAGGCGGCAATGGCAGCCCTTGCCGCCGATTGCGGCGCCACGCTGTCGGTGATCCGGGGGGAGGAACTTCTGACCCGGAATTTCCCGATGATCCATGCGGTTGGCCGTGCCTCGCCGCGCGCGCCACGGCTTCTTGACCTCCGCTGGGGCAGCGAAGGGCCGGCGTTGACGCTGGTTGGCAAAGGCGTCTGCTTCGACACCGGCGGGCTTAACATCAAGCCCTCATCGGGAATGTCGCTGATGAAGAAGGACATGGGCGGAGCCGCGACGGTGATGGGGCTTGCCCGGTCGATCATGAAGCTTGGCCTGAAGCTCAGGCTCCGGGTGCTGGTCCCGGCGGTGGAGAATTCGGTGGCCGGCAATGCGTTCCGCCCGAAGGACGTGCTGACGAGCCGCAAGGGCCTGACGGTCGAGGTCAATGACACCGACGCCGAAGGGCGGCTGGTCCTCGGGGATGCTTTGGCTTTGGCCGATGAGGAAAAGCCCGATCTCCTGATCTCCATGGCGACGCTGACCGGCGCGGCGCGTGTCGCCGTTGGCCCCGACCTCGCGCCCTTCTACGCGGACGACGATCAGGTTGCGGGGGCGATTGCGGCAGGCGGGACAGGGGTGGCGGACCCGGTCTGGCGGATGCCGTTCTGGTCGCCCTATGAAAGCGTGATCGAGCCGGAGATCGCCGATCTCGACAATGCGCCGGGCTTCGGGTTCGCAGGCTCGATCACCGCAGCGCTCTTCCTCCGCCGCTTCGTTACGGACAGTCCGCGCTACGTCCATTTCGACATCTACGGCTGGCAGCCTACCGCCGCCCCGGCCCGGCCGAAGGGCGGCGTGGGGCAGGGCGCGCGGGCGCTTCTGGCGGCAATGCCCGAGATGCTCGGGCTATGAGCGACCGCCGCCTGACCCCCGCCAATGGCCGTGTCGCCCATGTCTCCCTGCGGGGGCAGGTCGAGGCGGAGGCCTTCGTCGAAGGCGAGGCTGCTGCGGTGGCGGTTCCCCTGGCCGATCTGCTGAAGGAACCGGACGGAGCGCGCGACCGCCAGCTTCTGATGGGTGATGCCGTCACGGTGCTGGAGCGGCGCGCGGGCCATGCCTTCCTGCAATCGGCCAAGGACGGCTATTGCGGCTATGTCAGCGAAGACGCGCTCGGCCCGGCATTCACGCCGACGCATTGGGTCGCCGCCCCCGCGAGCCACCTCTACCCGGTCGCCGACATGAAGCGGCGAGAGACGGCGGCGCTGAGCCTTGGCGCGCGGCTTAGGGTCATCGGCGAAACCGACCGCTTCTTCCAGACGAGTGCGGGCTTCGTGCCGCGCCCGCATCTCAGGCCATTGGGCGAGAGCTTCGGCGCTCCGGCAGAAGTGGCGATGATGTTTCTCGGCACGCCCTATCTCTGGGGCGGCAATTCGCGTCAGGGGATCGACTGTTCCGGCCTCGTGCAGGCATCGCTTGTGGCCTCAGGGATCGCCTGCCCCGGCGACAGCGACCTGCAGCAGGTGCTCGGACATCCTGTGGCCGGGGTTGGCGCGCTCCGCCGCAATGATCTTCTCTTCTGGAAAGGGCATGTCGCGCTGGCGCTCGACGAAAACCGGATGATCCATGCCAACGGCTTCCGCATGGCGGTGACCATCGAGGGCATCGAAGAGGCCATCGCCCGCATCGCCGCGCAGGGCGACGGCGAGCCGACGGCGCTGCGCCGCGTGATCTAGTCGACGGGCCGGATCAGCTTCCGTTCGAGGGTGCGGAGCACGCCCGGGAGTTCATGGCCACGCTTCAGGATCTGCCCGTCCATGCCGATGATGCAATACATCCCCTGCCGGCCGCGCAGGCGAGGATGCTTCTCGATCCGGTAGAGCGGGTTTTCCGACGACCGCCGGAAGACCGAGAACACCGCCATCTCGCGCAGGAACGAAAGCGCATAGTCGCGCCATTCCCCCGCCGCCACCATGCGCCCGTAAAGCCCGAGGATCGCCATAAGCTCGTGACGGTCGAAGGCAACCTGTTCAGGCGCCGGAGAGGCATGGGGAAAAGGGGTCGGCGTCTGCACCGTCATGGGAAAGATGTTAGCGGTCCCGCCCCGCAAATCAAGCGCCGCCCGGATTTGGCCGCAAAAAGACCTTCGCTGTTGCATCGCACGGGCAAAACCACGCCGCGATTGAACGGGAAAAAGGCCCCATAGCGATTAGACGCTACGTCCCGGCGGGGCGGTTAACAGCCCCCACCCAGTCCGCTCCGCCGGGACTTTCCAAGTGCACACCCCGCCCCGGCGGGGTTTTCTGTTCTCTGCTGAACCTCAGCCGCAGCTATGCCGCGTGATGATGCCCTTGGTATCGGTTTCGACGGTGAGCCGCGCTTCGCTGTAATCCATCGTCACCGCCATCCCCGGCTTCACCACACGCACGGGGAAGGGGAAATCGCCGAAGGGGATGGCCTCGGCGCGGCGGCCGATCAACGCGCGCGGACCGAAGTCCGACGTGCTGCACCCTTTGCCAAAGACGATGCCGCTGCCCGAGGTTTCGGGCCGGACTGCGTGTTCGGTGCCGGGGCCGGCCTCGGTGGTGCAGGCCGCGAGAAGCGCAGCCAGGCAAATGAAAAATCGCATCACTCGTTTCCTCAAGCTTGTCAGTCGCCAAGGATTGGCAGAAGGTTCGCGGCAAATCATAGCAGGGAGGATGTCCGCATGAGAACCCGTGCCGCCGTTGCCGTCGCCGCAGGCAAGCCGTTGGAAATCATGGAGCTGAACCTTACCGGGCCGAAGGCCGGCGAAGTTCTGGTCGAGATCAGGGCGACCGGCATCTGCCACACCGACGAATTCACCCTGTCGGGCGCCGACCCGGAGGGGCTTTTCCCGGCGATCCTCGGGCATGAGGGCGCGGGCGTCGTCGTCGATGTCGGCCCCGGCGTGACCAGCGTGAAGAAGGGCGACCACGTGATCCCGCTCTACACGCCGGAATGCCGGACCTGCCCGTCCTGCCTCAGCCGCAAGACCAACCTCTGCACCGCGATCCGCGCCACCCAGGGCCAAGGCGTGATGCCCGACGGCACCTCGCGCTTTTCCACGCTCGATGGCGATCCGATCCTGCATTACATGGGCTGCTCGACCTTCTCGAACTACACCGTCCTGCCTGAGATCGCGGTGGCCAAGGTGCGCGAGGACGCGCCTTTCGACAAGATCTGCTACATCGGCTGTGGTGTCACGACCGGGATCGGCGCGGTCATCAATACCGCCAAGGTGGAGATCGGCGCCAAGGCAGTGGTTTTCGGCCTGGGCGGCATCGGGCTTAACGTGATCCAGGGCCTGAGGCTCGCCGGGGCCGACATGATCATCGGCGTCGACCTCAACAACGACAAGAAGGCCTGGGGCGAGCGCTTCGGGATGACCCATTTCATCAACCCGAAGGAAATCGAAGGTTCCGTCGTCCAGCATATCGTCGAGATGACGAAGACCCCCTTCGACAAGATCGGCGGCGCGGATTACTCCTTCGACTGCACCGGCAATGTGAAGGTGATGCGCGACGCGCTGGAATGCACGCACCGCGGCTGGGGCCAGTCGATCATCATCGGCGTCGCCCCGGCGGGCGCCGTGATCGAGACGCGACCCTTCCAGCTTGTCACCGGCCGGGTCTGGAAAGGCACCGCCTTCGGTGGCGCCCGTGGCCGCACCGATGTGCCGCAGATCGTCGACTGGTACATGGACGGCAAGATCCAGATCGACCCGATGATCACCCATACGCTGAAGCTTGAGGACATCAACAAGGGCTTCGACCTGATGCATTCGGGGGAATCGATCCGCTCTGTCGTGGTCTATTGATGAACAGTCGCGACCGGCCGCTCTATGCCGTCCTGATCGACGCAGACAACATCCCGGCGAAATACGCCGGCGCGATCCTGAAGGAGATCACGGCACTGGGCGAGCCGGCTCTGCGGCGCGTCTATGGCGACTGGTCTTCGGGCCGGCTCGGCAACTGGGCGAAGGAGGTGCGCGACCTCGGCCTTGTCGCGCATCAGGAAACCGCCAACACCATCGGCAAGAACGCCAGCGACATCGGCCTTGTGATCGACGCGATGGACATCCTGCACACCGGCCGCTTCGACGGTTTCGTTCTGGTGTCCTCGGACAGCGATTTCACGGCGCTCGCCAACCGCATCCGTGAACAGGGCCTCGACGTCATTGGTATCGGCGAGGCGAAGGCGCCCGAAAGCCTCAGGAAAGTCTGCAACCGCTTCATCCTGATCGAGAACATCGTCGAGGAGGAAAGCGAAAGGGACAAGCCGGGGGCCGAGGCGCGCAAGACGCCTCTCGACGCGATGAAACTGATCCTGAAGGTCATGGAGAAGCTGCCGCAGGAGGATGACTGGTTTTCGCTCGGCCAGCTTGGTCAGGCGCTGACCGCCGAATACCCGGATTTCGACAGCCGCACCTATGGCAAGCGCAAGCTCAGCGACCTCATCGCCGAGCTGAAGCGGTTCCAGACCAGGCGCGAGGGCAACCAGCTCTTCGTGCGGCGGGCGGACTGATGCCGGAGAGTGTCCTGTCAGCGGTGCCGCCGAGAAGCCGGCGCATCCTCGCGCTGGATATTGCGCGGTCGGCGGCGTTTGTCGCCATGGCGATCTACCACTTCACCTTCGACCTTGAGTTGTTCGGCTATCTCGCTCCCGGCACCGCCGTATCGGGCGGCTGGGCGATCTTCGCCCGCATGATCGCGGGAAGTTTCCTGTTCCTCGTCGGCGTCAGCCTTTATCTCGCCCATGGCGACCGCATCCGCTGGCGCCCGTTCCTCAGCCGGCTGGCCATGGTCGCGGCGGCGGCGGCGCTTATCACGGTGGCGACGCGCTACGCGATGCCCGACAATTACATCTTCTTCGGCATCCTGCATGCGATCACGGTGGCGAGCCTTGTTGGGCTTCTGTTCCTCAGGCTGCCAGCGCCGCTGACGCTGGCCGTTGCCGCACTGGTCGTTTTCGCGAAGCCGTACCTCCAGAGCGGCTGGTTCGACGCGCCGTTCCTTGCCGGGCTGGGTCTGACGACATGGCCTGTGCGATCGGCCGACTTCGTGCCGGTTTTTCCGTGGTTTGCGGCCACGCTCGCGGGGATCGGTACGGCGAAGATCGGGCGGGCGGCGGGCTTCTGGCAATGGCTGGCGCAATGGGGCGATGGCAACAGCCGATTCGGCCGGATCGCCGCATGGCCCGGCCGGCACAGCCTTTTGCTCTACCTTGTGCACCAGCCGGTGCTGATCGCGCTACTGTGGACCTTTGCGAAACTGTCGGGCTGATACCGGGGAGCGTGCGGTTCGTCCCCTTGCGCGGCGGCGTCTCATGCGGGAGTGTGTTGCCGGACCAGTGTTGCCTGTTGAGCCTTAGCGCAGGGACAACAAAGGAAAACTCCAGATGCCGGCATCTACACGCATCGGGTCGGGCGCTTCGGCTGCGATGCCCGGCGCGACCGCTACGCAAGGCTGGGTACGGGGCACCCTTCTGTTTCTGACTGCCGCCGCGCTTCTCTTGCGGCTTTACGGGATCGAGACGCCGTCAATGTCGCACCCGGAAATCTATGTTCCCGGCATCGATCTCATCCCGGGCCATTCGGTGCCGCCGCCGCGCCTGACCTGGGGCGATACGTTCCGAATGCATTTTCATGACGAACCGCATCCGATCCTCTGGTATCTGGCGATGTTCGGCTGGACCGAGATGTTCGGCACCAGCCACCTCGCCCTGCGCCTGCCGAGCGCCATCACCGGTGCTGCAACCATACCGCTGATGTTTCTTCTTGGCCGCCGGGTCTTTGGTGTGGGGGTCGGGCTGCTCGCCGCGGCGCTGCTGTCGGTGCACAGCCTGCACCTCTTCTGGAGCCAGGCCGCGCGCATGTACGCGGCGGGCGCCTTCCTGTCGATCCTTGCGACCTGGCTGCTCCTCAGGATCGCAAGCGATCCGCGCGCGGGCCGCGGTGCCCAGGCGGGCTATGTCGCGGCAGTGGTCGCCGGTGTGGGTAGCGTCGAATTGTTCTGGCCGCTGATCGGGATGCATGTCGCCTGGGCGGCGCTGATGTTGCCGGCGGGCAAGAGATCCGGCGCAGCGCGGGGTGGCGCTTGGCTCTTCTCCGGCACCCACCGCATCCTTCAGCTGCAGGCGGTGGCACTGATCCTTTCGGTGCCGGAGCTTCTCCACGCGGTCTATCGCGCGCGCGGCGGCGCGGCGAGCGAGCCCAGCCTCGGCTGGTTGAGCGACTACTTTTCCTTCGGCTTCCTTTACCGCAGCGACGGCAATGTCTGGGATGCGGAGCTCCCCGGCGCATTCGCATCGGGCCTGCTGCTGTTGGCGGCGCTCATCCTTCTGGGGCTGGCGTTGCGGGTCAGGGGCATCGACCGCCCGCCGCTGGCGGCCGGCCGCGATCTGCGGCTCTGGCGCGTCGTCGCCCTCGCTCTGGTGGTGACAGCGTTCATGATGTGGCTGGCCACGATCGCGTACAGCCGCAATTGGGCGCTTTATGTCGTCGCGACAGCGCCGCTCCTGTCGTTGTTCCTGCCGAAGATCGCCACTTATCTTGCCGGCACGATCACGGGCAGGCTGCATGGTTTTGTGCGGTGGCGGGAGCGTGCGAACAGCGCCACGGTCCTGATCTGGATGCTGGCCGTCGTCGCCCCGCTCGCCACCTTTGCCGGGTCAGGGATCATGTCTCTTCTGGCAAGCCGCGCCTTCCTGGTGCTGGTCCCCTACCTCCTCTTGCTGCTTGTTGCACCGGTCGTCCTTCTGCCGAGGCACCGACTGGTTCGCGGCGCCGGCATCTCGGCGCTGGTCGGCCTGTTCCTCGGCAGCATCCCTCTGGCCCGGCAGATGAACATCTCGCCGGTCGACTACAAGACGCTGGTGGCTGAGATGGCGCCCCTCATGCGCCCTGAAGATATGGTCTTCGTGCGGGATAAGGACTGGGTCGACGCGCCGCTCTTCTACTACATGCGCGATGCCCGCTACGTCTTCTCGGACTATGCTGCCGCGCTGAAGGCCGCGCCGGAAGCCCGGGTATGGCTTGTCACCTGGCCCTATGAAGAGCGACCCGTCATCAACGACGAACGGCGCGAAGCTCTGGTCAGCTACCGGCTCGTGGAACATGTCACCGCGCGCCGCGCCTCGGCCGAACTGTTCCTGCCGCCGGGCTAGTGGCCGTGGTCCTTCACGCCGTAGCGCGCCATGAACATCGCCACGGCGCCGTCGGCGATGCGGTTGCGGCGCGCTTCCGATACGTCGTGCTGTGTGCCGAGATAGACCGCGCTCAGAATGTCGGATTTGCAGAGCGCCATGAACTGCTCAGCTGCCAGATTGACGTCCTCGATGACCACTTCGCTGCGCGAGACTGCGCCGGTCAGATACGCGGCCAGCCGGTCGCGGATGATCGCGGGGCCGGAGGCATAGAACTGCTGGCCGAGGTCCGGAAAACCCTGGATGTCGGTGATGCAGATGCGGAACACCGCGCGACCGAACTCGGATGAGAAGAAGTCGATGATCCGGTGCGCGGCGATGGGGAGCACGCATTCGGGATGCGCGCAGAGGTCGATCAGCGCTTCGGCTTCGTCGGCCTGCTTCTGGGATTCCTGCCGCGCCACCTCGACAAAGAGCATCCGCTTGTCGGAAAAGTAGCTGTAGAGCGTGGCCTTCGAAACGCCCGCCTCGGCAGCAATGTCATCGACATTGGCGCGTTCGAAGCCGTCACGCATGAAGACCGCCCTCGCGCCCTGCACCACCTGATCGAACTTCCGACCGCGTTTGATCTGCGCCGCAGCTGGGGCTGAGTTCATTCATGTTCTCCGTGCGGCCATCATACCGCTCCGCTCTGCGTGATCGCAAGTACGCAGAGCGGAGGCGGGACGGGAGCGCGCGGTCAGGAATTCGTCGGGGCGCAGGTGGTCGCAACCGTTGCCATCGAAGCGCAGTCGCGGCTGGCGTCGGGCTGCGGCGCCGGAAAGTCGAGGCGGGGCAGATCAAAGGACATGCCGCCTGCATGTGCCGGGATTGCACCGAAGAGAGTGGCGGCGAGGAGGAGGGAGAGGGAAGCCTTTTTCATGGCGGGTCCTGCTGGTTGGTTGGTGAGTCTTGAATAAACTGAACAGTTCAGTTTAGCAAGAAGAATCTGAACTTGCCGGTTCACTTTTCCGCTCGGCGGCCACTTGCGGCCTCTGCCAGACCGGCCTAGTTTGGAATCATTCCAAGTCAGAGGCTCCGATGCTCTCCTCCTTCGCCAACCGCCGCCGCTTCGCCGATCTGAACGAACAGGAGATCCTGGCGCTCGCCATTTCCTCCGAAGAGGATGATGCGCGGATCTACCGCACCTATGCCGAAAGGCTGCGCGCGGACTATCCGGCCTCGGCCGCGGTCTTCGATGAAATGGCGGAGGAGGAGAACGAACACCGCCGCCGCCTGATCGACCGCCATCAGGCGCGGTTCGGCGATGTGATCCCGCTGATCCGGCGCGAACATGTCGCGGGTTTCTATGCCCGGCGCCCGGTCTGGCTGGTGGAAAACCTCGGCCTTGACCGCATCCGCGAAGAGGCCGAGGCGATGGAACATGACGCGGCCGAATTCTACCGTCGCGCCGCGCAGCGCACCCAGGACGCCGAGACGCGCAAGCTTCTCGGCGACCTCGCGCTGGCCGAGGCGGGGCATGAGACGAAGGCGACCGATCTTGCGGCCCGCCATCTTGAAGGCCCGGCCAAGGCCGACGAGGACCGCGCCGCAAAGCGGCAGTTCATCCTGACCTGGGTGCAACCGGGGCTCGCCGGGTTGATGGACGGCTCGGTGTCGACGCTGGCGCCGATCTTCGCCACGGCCTTTGCCACGCATGACCCGAAAACCACGCTCCTGGTCGGCCTTGCGGCGTCGGTCGGGGCCGGCATCTCGATGGGCTTTACCGAGGCGGCACATGACGATGGCGTCCTGTCCGGACGCGGCTCGCCCATCAAGCGCGGGCTTGCCTCGGGCGTGATGACGGCGATTGGCGGGCTTGGCCATGCGCTCCCCTATCTCATCCCGGATTTCTGGACGGCGACGACCATCGCCTTTATCGTCGTCTTCATCGAACTTTGGGCCATCGCCTGGATCCAGAACCGGTATATGGAGACGCCGTTCCTTCGGGCGACCTTCCAGGTCGTGCTGGGGGGCGCGCTGGTCTTCGCGGCCGGTGTCCTGATCGGATCGGGCTGAGCACGTAACGCAGGGGGCAAGATGTACCATCGCGACAAGGTCAGTTACCGGCCCCTGCCGCTGCCAGATGACGTGAGCATGGCCGATGACGCGGCGCTCGACGCTGCGGGCAGGTTCCGCGACTACATGCGAAAGCGCCACACGGTCCGCGATTTCCGCGCCGATCCGGTTCCCGAAGAGGTGATCGCCGCCTGCGTCGCGGCGGCGGGGACGGCGCCTTCGGGCGCCAACCACCAGCCCTGGCACTTTGTCGCCATCTCCGACCCGGCGATGAAATCCCGCATCCGCGCGGCAGCAGAGGAGGAGGAGGTCGCCTTTTACGCCGGCGGTGGCGGCGACGAATGGCTGAAGGCCCTTGAACCCATCGGCACTGGCGCCTCGAAGCCGCATCTCGACATTGCCCCCTGGCTCATCGTGATCTTCGCGCAGCGCTACGGCATGACGGATGACGGGCACCGCTACAAGAACTACTACGTCCCCGAAAGCGTCGGCATCGCCACCGGCTTTCTGATCGCGGCGCTGCACCACGCGGGCCTCGCGGCGCTGACCCATACGCCCAATCCGATGAAGTTCCTGAACGGGCTTTGCGACCGTCCGGACAGCGAAAAGCCGGTGATGATCCTCGCCGTCGGCCATCCGAGCGCGGAAGCAACCGTGCCGGAAGTGGCGAAGATCAAGAAACCGCTTGGGGAAATCCTTACCATCCGCAAGGGTTGAGAGCTGGTTGGCTGGCATCGGCCCCGCCGCTGTGCTAGGCGCGAAATGAGATGCTGGCGATCTTCCTCAAGACCCTTCCGTTCTTCGCGCTCATCGGTCTTGGCTGGTGGGCAGGGCGCATCCGCTTCTTTCCCGATGTCGCGACCGAATGGCTGACGCGCTTCGTCTTCTACTTCGCGCTGTCGGCGATGCTCTTCCGCTTTGCCGCCGAACTGCCTTTGGCCGAGATCTTCGATCCGGCCTTCGTGCTGGCCTACCTGATCGCCTCCGCCGCGCTCTACGCCCTCGTTTTCGCCGTGGCAAAGCTGCGGCGGGTGACAACCGCCGAGGCGGCGATCGAAGCGCAATGCGGCGTCAGCGGCAATACCGGCTTTCTTGGCGTGCCCCTGATGATCGCACTTCTCGGGCCGATGGCGGCAGGGCCGATGCTGATGGTGCTGACCATCGACATGGTGGTCTTTTCCAGCCTCATCACCCTTATCATCACCGCCTCGAAGGAAGGCGCCTTGGGCTGGGGCATCGTCCAGCGCCCAGCGCTTGGCCTAGTGAAAAACCCGATGATCGTTTCGATGGCCGCCGGTCTTGCCTGGTCGGCGACCGGCTCGCCTCTTCCCGGCCCGGCGGTCGATTTCCTGACGCTGCTCGGTGCCGCCGCCACGCCTTGCGCGCTTTTCGCCATCGGCGCCTCGCTCGCCTCGCGCACCGCCGAAAGGCTTGAGGTGGCGCTCTGGCTTTCTTTCGCCAAGCTCGTCCTCCATCCGGCGGCGGTTGCCATTGCCGCGCTGGTCCTGATCCCGGTCGAGCCGAAGGCGGCGGGCGTGATGATCGCTGCCGCCGCCCTGCCGGTCGCGGGTAATGTCTACATGCTGGCCCGGCACTTCGGCGTCGCGCCGCAGCGGGTTTCGGCCTCGATCCTGATATCCACCGCCTTCAGCATCCTGACGGTCACGCTGGTGATCGGCTGGATCACGCCAACCTAGGAGATACCATGCAGACCCTGTCGGAAAACAAGTGCTTCGGCGGCATCCAGGGCGTCTATTCGCACGCGTCTGAGGCCTGTGGCTGCGACATGACCTTCGGCCTGTTCCTGCCCGAACAGGCGGCCGAAGGGCCGGTACCGATCCTCTGGTATCTTTCGGGCCTGACCTGCACGCATGAGAATGCCATGGTCAAGGCCGGCGCCCAGTGCTGGGCGGCGCAGCACGGCGTGGCGCTCGTCTTCCCCGACACCAGCCCGCGCGGGGCCGGGGTCGCCAATGACGAGGCTTACGACCTTGGCCAGGGGGCAGGGTTCTACGTCAACGCGACCGAAAAGCCCTGGGCGGCGAACTACAAGATGTGGGACTATGTGACCGAGGAGCTGCCGGCCCTCGTCACCGCGAATTTCACCGTCGAAGAGGAACGTCAGGGCATCACCGGCCATTCCATGGGCGGCCACGGCGCCCTGACCATGGCGATGCGCCTGCCGGGTCGGTTCCGTTCCGTCTCGGCCCTCGCCCCCATCGCCAACCCGACGCAATCGGACTGGGGCCGGAAGCAGTTCACGGCCTACCTCGGCCCCGACGAGGCGCTCTGGGCGCAGCATGACGCGGCCCTTTTGATGCGCCGGCTGGGCTTTGACGGGCCCGTCCTGATCGACCAGGGCTCAAAAGACCAGTTCCTTGAGCAACTGAAGCCCGAATCCCTCGCCTATGCGATGACCGAACGCCGGCAGCAGGGCATTTTCCGGATGCAGTCCGGCTATGATCACAGCTACTTCTTCGTATCGACGTTCATCGGTGATCACATCGCCTTTCACGCAGAGGCGCTATATCGGGACTAGGCGACATGAGCCACTACGACCTCATCGTTCTTGGAAGCGGCCCGTCGGGGCGGGCTGCCGGCATCCAGGCCGGCAAGCTGAAACGCAAGGTGCTTGTCATCGACCGCAAGGACCGCTTCGGCGGCGTTTCGGTCCATACCGGCACGATCCCGTCGAAGACCTTGCGGGAAACCGTCCTGAACCTTTCCGGCTGGCGTGAACGCAGCTTCTATGGCCGCGCCTACCGGGTGAAGGAGGATATCGCCGCCGAGGACCTGAAGGCGCGGATGCAGATGACGCTCGGCTATGAGGTCGACGTTCTGGAACACCAGTTCAACCGCAACCACGTCGCCACGCTTTACGGTCAGGCGCGCTTCACCGGCCCGAATGAGGTGGAGGTGTTGACAGACGCGGGCGACAGCAGCCGCGTTACCGCCGACAAGTTCCTGATCGCCACCGGCACCGTCACCCACCGGCCGAAGGACGTGCCCTTCAACGGCAGGACCATCCTCGACAGTGACGAATTCGTCGAGATGAAGCAGATCCCGCGTTCGCTTGTCGTGGTCGGCGCCGGCGTGATCGGCGTCGAGTATGCCACCATGTTCTCGGCGCTCGACGTGCGGGTCACGCTGATCGAGCCGCGCGCTTCGTTCCTCGATTTCATCGACCGCGCCACCATCACAACTTTCACCCATCTCATCCGCGAAAACGGCGTCGACCTCAGGCTTGGCTCGGCCATCGAGAAGATCGAAGACGCGGGCAAGCACGTCGAAGTGTCGCTCGCGAACGGTCGCCATGTGCGGGCCGAGATGCTGCTTTATGCGGCGGGCCGGATGGGGGCGACATCGGCGCTCAACCTCGATGCCGTTGGGCTGACGACCGACCATCGCGGGCGGCTTGAGGTTGACCGCAAGACCTACCAGACCAAGGTACCGCATATCTACGCGACAGGCGACGTGATCGGCCACCCCTCGCTCGCCTCGACCTCGCTGCAACAGGGCCGCGTCGCCGCCTGCCACGCGCTTGAGACGCCGACCCTGCCGGAAAGCCCTTTCTACCCCTATGGCATCTATTCGGTGCCCGAAATATCGACCTGCGGCATGTCCGAGGAAGAGGCGCAGGAAAAGGGCGTCGCCTATGAGGTCGGCATGGCCCGGTTCCGCGAAACCTCGCGCGGGCATATCATGGGGGTGGAGAACGGCTTCCTAAAGATGCTGGTCAGCCTCAAGACAAGGCGCATCCTTGGCGTCCAGATCGTGGGCGAGGGCGCGACGGAGCTGATCCATATCGGCCAGGCGGTCTTGAACCTGAAGGGCACGGTCGATTACTTCGTCGAGAACACCTTCAACTATCCGACGCTGGCCGAGGCCTACAAGGTCGCCGGGCTCGACGCCTTCAACCGGATGCCGATCCCGGAGGAGTACAAGGTGAAGAAGGCCGCGCCGAAGAAATGACCGCACTTTACGTCGATGCCGATGCCTGCCCTGTGAAGGACGAATGCACCCGCGCCGCTGAGCGGCTGGGCGTGAAGGTCTTTGTCGTCTGCAACGGCGGGTTGCGCCCGTCGGCGCATCCCCTGGTCGAGACGGTCTTCGTCCCCGACGGGCCGGACGAGGCCGACAAGTGGATCGCGGACCGGGCCGGGGCGGGCGACGTGGTGGTGACGGGCGACATCCCCCTGGCCGCGAAATGCGTCGAGGCGGGGGCAGCAGTCCTGAAGCACGACGGCGAGGCGCTGACCCGTACCAATATCGGCAACGTGCTGGCGATGCGCGACCTGATGGCCGATCTTCGCTCCGCCGACCCGTTCCGGCAGGGCGGCGGGAAGAGCTATACCAAATCCGACCGGGGCCGCTTCTCCGCCGCGCTCGACCGCGCCTTGCGCGCGGCTCAGGCGAGGGGCTAGGGTCCGGCGAACAGACAATGAGGGCAGGCATGGCAATCGAGGCGGTCGTTTTCGACATTGGCCGGGTTCTGGTCGACTGGAACCCCGAAGGGTTCTACGACGCCCGGCTTGGCCGCGAGACGCGCGAGAGGTTCTTCGCGGAAACCGGCGTGACGGCGATGAACGAAGATATCGACCGGGGCGAGCCTTTCCGCGAAACCGTACTGGCCCATGCCGCAAAGCACCCCGACTGGGCCGGCGAAATCATGCTCTGGCACGACCGCTGGGGTGAATTGATCGGGCCGGACCTGCCCCATACTGGGCGGCTCCTCCGGGCGCTGCGGGCGCGGGGCATCCCCGTCTTCGCGCTCAGCAACGTCGGCGTCGAAACCTATGGCATCGTGGCGAAGCGCTACCCGTTGCTGGCCGAGTTCGACCAGCTCTTCCTGTCCGGCGCGCTGAAGGTCAACAAGCCCGAACCGCGCATCTATGCCGCGCTTGAGGATGGCACCGGCGTCGCGCCGGGTGCCCTTCTTTTCACCGACGACCGCGCCGACAACATTGATGCGGCGGCGGCGCGCGGCTGGCAGACGCATCTTTTCGTTGACCCCGAAGGGCTGGCCGCACGCCTGGTCGCGGAAGGGCTTCTGACCGAAAGGGAAGCGGCATGAGTATCGAGATCGTCGGACCGGAGATCGAGCCGAAGCTTGACTGGCTCATGCTGACCGAGGCCATCGAGGCCGGCCACAGGCTCCCCCGCGCAGAGGTTGGGGACACCTTCCTGCGCCGGAAGGGCGACACGCTCCTGACCCGCTCCGCCTGGATCGACGGGATGGGTCTTGCGGTGAAGGCTGCGACGATCTTCCCGGAGAACCCCAAGGCCGGCATCCCCTCCATCGACGGCTCCGTCACGCTTTACAACGATGCTGACGGCCGGCCCGAAGCGCTGGTCGATTTCAAGCTGGTGACGAAGTGGAAGACGGCCGGGGACAGCCTGCTTTCGGCGCGGCTTCTGGCACGGAAGGACACGGGGCGCATCCTCATCGTCGGCGCCGGAGCTGTCGCTACCTCGATGGTCGAGGCCTATGGCGCCATCTTCCCCGCAGCGCGCTTCGCGATCTGGGCGCGCAATCCCGATGCCGCAAGGGCCTTCGCCGATGAAACCGGCGCGGAGCCGGAGGCTGATCTGGAGGCGGCGGTCGGCAAGGCCGATGTGATCGCCACCGCGACCATGGCCACCAGCCCGGTGATCCTTGGCAGATGGCTCCGCCCCGGCACCCATCTCGACCTCATCGGCGCCTACCGTGCCGACATGCGCGAGGTCGATGACGAGGCGATGCGCCGCGCGCGGATTTTCGTCGATTCCCGCGCCACCACGATCCAGCATATCGGCGAGATCATGAAACCCATCGCCTCGGGCGCGATCAGCGAAGCCGATGTGCGGGGCGATTTCTACGACATCGCCGGCGGCGGCTTTGCCCGGCAAAGCGATGACGACATCACCATCGCCAAGAATGGCGGCGGCGCGCATCTGGACCTGATGACGGCGCGCTACATCCTTGGCGTGGCGCGCCGGGGATAATCTCAAGCGGGAAGCGCCTGCATCGGGCGTTCGCGCACCGGCAGGTGGACGATGGCGGAAAACGCCCCGACCGCCACGCCGATCCACCAGACGGCGGTGTAGCTGCCATAGGCATCATACATCCGCCCGCCAAGCCAGACGCCGAGGAAGCCGCCGATCTGGTGGCTGAGGAAGATGATCCCGTAGAGCGTGCCCATGTAGCGCAGCCCGTAGATATGCGCGACAAGGCCCGAGGTCAGCGGCACCGTCGCCAGCCAGAGCGCGCCCATCAGCAGCGAGAAGATCAGGACCGAGGCCGGCGTGATCGGCAGCAGGATGAAGACCGCCGCGACCACGGTGCGGGCCGCGTAGATGCCCGACAGCAGGTACTTCTTCGTATAGCGCTTGCCGAGCCAGCCCGCCGTGATCGTGCCGGCAATATTGGCGAGGCCAATGACGGAAATCGAGATCGCCCCAAGCGCCGAGGTGGTGGTGATGCCGATGCCCGCCAGCATCCCGTTCGGGGCGATGGCGCCGCACATCTCTGTCACCATCGCGGGGAAATGCGCGGTGATGAAGGCAAGCTGGTAGGCGCAGGAGAAAAACCCAAGGAAAATCAGCGAATAGGACGGATCGCGGAAGGCCTTCTTCAGGACCTCGCCCATGCTTTCCTCAAGCTCGGCCTTGGTCGCCCTCACCGGTGCCCGCAGCATTGGCAGCGCGAACATGGCGGCAAGGATGATAACGGCGAAGATGACGAAGACCGTCTGCCAGGGGAAATGCATCAGGAGGATTTCGGCCATGGGGGCGCCGAAGACCTGACCCGCGGAGCCTGCCGCCGTGGTGATGCCAAGCGCCAGAGAGCGGTTTTCAACGCTCGCCGCCCGCCCGACGACCGCGAGGATCACGCCGAATCCGGTGCCAGCGATGCCAAAGCCCACCAGAATCTCAAGAAGCTGATGCTGGATCGGGGTCACGGCCCCCGCCGACAGCACGAGGCCAAGCGCATAGCAGATCGCACCAAGGAAGATCGCCTTGCGGTCGCCGAAGCGTTCGGCAATCGCGCCGAAGATCGGCTGGCCGATACCCCAGGCGAGGTTCTGGATCGCGATGGCCAGCGAAAACTCCGCGCGCGGCCAGTTGAACTCTTCGGCGATGGGGATCTGGAAGACGCCAAAGCTCGCCCGGATCGAAAAGCCGAGCATGATGATGATGCAACTGCCGATCAGGACCGGGGTGAAAATACTCGCGCGCGTTTCCATGAACCACTCCTCGAAAACGGGTGGGAAATTGGCTGTGCTGCGCGGCAGCGTCAAATTGAGATTTGTTATGGTTACGATTTTATGCCGGCATCGGGATTGCCGGGTCACGGGCGATGCCGGACTTTCCCTTTTTCGCGGGCCGGGTTACGCAGACCTATGAGCGAAACGCTGACTGAGATCTACGACCGGCTGGCCCATGAGGGGAAGCTGCGCCCGGATGCGGCGCAGCGCGCGGTCCTGCCCGACCTTCAGCGCATCCGCGAGGGGTTGGAGGGCGCGAACGGCAAGAAGAAGGGTCTGCTTGGCGGGCTTTTCGGCAAGGCGCCCGAGGCGGTGCGCGGGCTTTACATCTGGGGCGGGGTCGGGCGCGGCAAGTCGATGCTGATGGACCTTTTCCACGCGAATGTCGGCATCGAGGCCAAGCGCCGCGTGCATTTCCATGCCTTCATGCAAGAGGTGCAGGCCGCCTTGCATGAGGCGCGCAAGACCGGGGTGGACGATGCCATCCGCCCCGTGGCCGAGGCGATTGCCGGCAAGGTTCGCCTTCTCTCCTTCGACGAAATGCAGATCACCGACATCGCCGATGCGATGATCGTCGGGCGGCTTTTCCAGATGCTTTTCGACAGGGGCGTGACGGTCGTCACCACCTCGAACCGGGTGCCGGACAATCTTTACAAGGACGGCCTCAACAGGTCCCTGTTCCTGCCCTTCATCGCGCTTCTGAAGGAGCGGATGGAGGTCCGCGAGCTGGAAAGCGAGACGGATTACCGCCAGCACCGGCTTCAGGGTGCGCAGGTCTATTTCTGCCCGGCGGGCGGCGAGGCAAAGACGGCGATTTCGCGGATATGGACCGAACTGACCGGCGGCGGCGGCGATGAGGTGCTTCGGCTCATTGTGAAGGGGCGCGAGCTTGTCATCGACGACTTTCACGCCGGTGTGGCGCGGGCGTCGTTCTGGGAGCTTTGCGGCCGCCCGCTCGGCCCGGCGGATTACCTCGCGCTGGCCGAAGCCGTGCGGGTGCTGATCCTTGAGGACATCCCGCATCTTTCCTCGGAAAACTACAACGAGGCCAAGCGCTTCGTGACCCTGATCGACACGCTTTACGAGGCGAAGGTCCGGCTCATCGCCTCGGCGGCGGATGAGCCGGAACGGCTTTACATCGAAGGCGAAGGATCGTTCGAGTTCGAACGGACCGCCAGCCGCCTGCGCGAGATGCAGGCAGCCGACTGGGGCAGTGACCGCTAGCCTGCCAGCATGTCGCGCACCATCGGCGCGACCCTGGTGCCGTAAAGCTCCACCGAGCGCATCAGCCGGTCATGCGGCAGGGGGCCGGAGGAATACTTCATCTCGAAGCGCTGGAGGCCGAGCAGTTTCACCGTCCGCGCAATCTTCCGCGCCACCGTCTCCGGCGCGCCGACGTAAAGCGAGCCGTGCTTGATCTCGTTCACGAAGTTCGCCCGCGTCGTCGGCGGCCAGCCCCTTTCGGCGCCGATCCGGTCATGCAGCGCCTTGTAATGCGGCCAAAGCTCTTCCGCTGCCGCTTCGTCGCTGTCGGCGACATGGCCCGGGGAATGGACGGCGAGCGGCTGCGGCGCCTTGCCAAGTTCGGCGAAGGCGTTGCGGTAGTATTCGGCATAGGGCAGGAACCGGTCCGGCGCGCCGCCGATGATGGCGAGGATCATCGGCAGGTCATGGCTGACCGCGCGCATCACCGATTCCGGGGTGCCGCCGACGCCGATCCAGACCTTCAGCGGCTGGGCGAGCGGTGGGTGGATGTCCTGATCCTTCAGGGGCGGGCGGTGCTGGCCATCCCATGTCACGCGCGGATTGCGCAGGGCGTTGGTCAGAAGGTCGAGCTTTTCGTTGAAGAGAACCTCGTAGTTCCTGAGGTCATGGCCGAAAAGCGGGAAGCTTTCGGTGAAGGAGCCGCGGCCAAGGATGATCTCGGCGCGGCCGTTTGACAGCGCGTTCAGTGTCGAAAACCGCTGGAAAAGCCGGATCGGATCATCGGAGGACAGAACCGTGACGGCGGTGCCGAAACGGATGCGGCTCGTCCGGGCGGCGATGGCGCCGAGGATCGGCTCGGGCGCGGAAATGGCGAAGTCATCGCGGTGATGTTCGCCAAGGCCGATGTAGTCGATGCCGGTCTGGTCGGCGAGGACGGCCTGTTCCACCACGTCGCGGATCACCTGATCGGCGGGCTTGAGCTTGCCATCAGGGCCTTCCGTGATGTCGCCGAAAGTGTCGAGTGCGAATTCAATCTGGCTGGTCATGTGAACCTGCTTGTCCGGGTTTCCCCAGATATGGTGGCATTCACGGTCAGGCGGAAGGCGCGCCGGCGCACAAGAAGGGTGCGCCGGTCAACCGTTCTCGCGCAGGACATTGCCGGCAAGGTAGAGCGACCCGCAGATCAGGATGCGCGCGCCGGGGTGATCGCGAGCGATATGCCCGACCGCCTCAAGGACGCTCGCCGCGGTTCCGGCCTCGATCCCGGAGCGGGCGGCGGCGGCTTGGGTTTCCTCGGCTGAGAGCGTGTTGGCCTCGCCGGGGATCGACACTGCCGTCAGGCTTTCGGCAACGGCGGCAATGGGGCGGAGGTAGCCGGCAATGTCCTTGGTGTTGAGCATCCCGAGGACGAGATGCGTGGGCTTCTTCGGCATCCGCGCCAGAGTCGCCGCCACAGCGATGCCACCCGCCGGGTTGTGGCCGCCGTCAAGCCAAAGCTCCGACGTGCCTGCCGCCTCGACAAGGGGCCCGTGCTTCAGCCGCTGCATACGCGCCGGCCAGTAGGCTTTCGTCACCGCCGCCTCGCAAGCCTCAGGCCCCGCGCCAAGATGGCGGAGCGCGGCGAGGGCTGCACCGGCGTTGTCGATCTGGTGGGGGCCGGGAAGGTTCGGCAGCGGCAGGTCGAGTAGCCCGCTTTCATCCTGAAAGATCAGCCGCCCGCGTTCCTCGAAGGCATGCCAGTGCTGGCCGTGGACGAGAAGCGGCGCGCCTAGGCGTTCAGCCCTGGCCTCGATCACCTCAAGCCCGTCAGGTTCCTGCGGGCCGACGACGCAAGGCACGCCGCGCTTGATGATCCCGGCCTTTTCGCCGGCGATCTCGGGGAGCGTCTCGCCAAGATACTGCTGATGGTCGATGGAGACCGGGGTGATGATCGTGAGGCGCGGCCGGTCCACGACATTGGTGGCGTCAAGCCTGCCGCCAAGCCCGACCTCTAGGAGCGTCCAGTCGGCGGGGGTGCGGGCGAAGGCCAGGAGCGCTGCGCAGGTGGTGATCTCGAAATAGGTGATCGGGATGTCGTCGTTCGCGGCTTCACATTCCTCAAGAACCTCGGCCAGATAGTCCTCCGAGATCAGCTCCCCGGCAAGGCGGATGCGTTCGTGAAAGCGGGCGAGATGCGGCGATGTATAGGCATGGACCTTGTCGCCCTGCGCCTCAAACCCGGCGCGGATCATCGCCTGGGTCGAGCCCTTGCCATTGGTGCCGGCGATATGGATCACCGGCGGCAGGGAGCGTTCGGGATGGCCGAGGGCGGCGAGGAGCCGGTCGACCCGGTCAAGCGTCAGGTCGATGATCTTCGGATGCAGCGCCATCATCCGCGCGAGGATCAGATCGGAACCTTGGGACATCGCCTTGCCTCGAACGTGGCTTTCGCGGAAGGCGCCGGGGGGCCGTCTGCCCCCCGGTCCCCCCGAGAGTATTTCTGGACAGAAAGTGGGGTCAGCCGGCCTTGGCCGGGGCCGGATCGGGCTTCGGCAGGTCGCCTTTCACAGCGGGGGACTGGCCGGTGAGCATGCGGAGGATCGTCGTCAGTTCCTCTTTCAGCGCCTTCCGGTGCGTCACCCGGTCGAGCATGCCGTGGTCGAGAAGGTATTCCGAGCGCTGGAAACCTTCGGGCAGCTTTTCGCGGATCGTCTGTTCGATGACGCGGGCGCCGGCGAAGCCGATGAGGGCGTTGGGTTCGGCGATCTGCACGTCGCCGAGCATGGCGTAGGAGGCGGTGACGCCGCCCGTCGTCGGATGGGTGAGGACGACGATGTAAGGAAGGCCGGCGTCCTTCAGCATCTCCACCGCGATCGTCGTGCGGGGCATCTGCATCAGGCCGAGGATGCCTTCCTGCATCCGCGCGCCACCGGCGGCGGAGAAGAGGACGAAGGGCCGCTTCAGCTTTACCGCGCGTTCGGCGCCGGCGATGATGGCATTGCCGACATACATCGACATAGACCCGCCCATGAAGGCGAAGTTCTGCGCCGCCGCCACGATGGGGGTGCGGTTCATCTCGCCCTCTGCGACGAGCATCGCCTCTTTCTCACCGGTGGCCTTCTGGGCCGCCTTCATCCGCTCGGGGTATTTCTTCTGGTCGCGGAAGTGGAGCGGGTCGGCGATCGGTTCGGGCACCTTCACCTCGGTGAAGACGCCGCCGTCAAAGAGCGCGGCGAAGCGTTCGCGCGGGCTGAAGGCGAGGTGATGGTCGCAGTTGCCGCAGACGTTGAGATTGTCGGCAAGCTCGCGGTGGAAAAGCATGGTCCCGCATTCGGGGCATTTGGTCCAGAGGTTCTCGGGCACCTCGCGCCGGGAGAAGAGCGAGTTGATCGTCGGCCGGACGTAGTTGGTGATCCAGTTCATCGGCTCTCCCTGACTTTGGAGGCGCGGCGCGGGGGCCGCAGGTGGCGGGTTTCGAGATAAGCCCAAGGGGGCGGAAATGCAATCAGCGCCGAAGCGCGATGCGCGCGACGAGCCAGGCCGAGAGGAGCATGAGGAAATCGGCGGCGAGGATGAGCGAGAATGCATCGGGGGCGCCCATGTCGACAGTCGCGGTCCAGAGCGCGAGCCCGTCGAGATTGCCGTCGAGACCGATGATGAGCATTGCCGAGGCGTTGTTGGCGGCATGGAGGGCGAGGGCCGCGCCGATATTTCCGGTACGTGCGGTCAGGTCGGCGGCGAGACAGCCGAAGAGGAAGGCCCAGAGCACGATGGCGAGCGCGCCGCCGCCGAAGGTGTCGGGCAGGTAATGGCCGGAGGCGAAGAGCGCGGAGGGGACGCCCATCCAGATCAGGGGCGAGCGGAAGCGGGCGGCGAACTGCTGCTGGAGGTAGCCGCGAAAAAGCAGCTCTTCGGCACCGGACTGGATCAGGATGCCGGGGAGCGCGAAGGGCAGGTAGGCGAGAAGGTCGATGAAGGTCAGGCCGGGTTTCAGCGTGGAATCGCTGAGCGCGAGGACTGCGACCAGGAGGTGAAGTGCGGCGAGCGGCAGGATGACCGCCAGGAAATCCTTCGCCGTGGCGCGGGGCGAAGGGCCGAAAAGCGTGCCCGCGCCGCGCCGGTGGACGAGGCGGACCGCCGCCAACGTGCCAAGGGCCAGGCCGGTGAAGCTGTAAAGCACGATCAGCATCGTTCCGGGGAAGGCTCCCTCCACAACCCGCCCCTGCATCGCCTCTGCCACTTCCGGGCCGAGCGTCAGCGCGAGGTAGGTCGAGGCGCCGACAACGGGTGCGACATAGAAGAAGATGATGACCAGCGCCGCCGGCGCCAGCCGCCAGAGTTGCGCCCGTGGCCGGGCGGCGGCGATGTAGCCCTCATGCGGGCCGTAGGCGGCAGGCGTTTGTAGCATGGCGTCGCGAGGCTAGCCGCCGGGCCGGGGCGCCGCAACCGGGATCGGCCAAGCGGCTTGCGGCGCGGGGGTCGCGGCGCTAAGCCGGACATGAACCGCGACAGAGGAGGGGGAACGATGACGAACCGCACCTTCGACAAGGCGAGGCTCCCGAGCCGGCATGTGACGGAAGGCCCGGCCCGCGCCCCACACCGGTCCTATTTCTACGCCATGGGCATCTCGGAGGCCGAGATCCACCAGCCCTGGGTCGGCGTCGCCACCTGCTGGAACGAGGCGGCGCCCTGCAACATCGCGCTGAACCGGCAGGCGCAGTCGGTGAAGATGGGGGTCAAGGCGGCGGGCGGCACGCCGCGCGAGTTTACCACGATCACCGTGACGGACGGCATCGCCATGGGGCATGAGGGGATGCGATCCTCCCTCGCCTCGCGCGATGCCATCGCGGATACGGTCGAACTGACCATGCGCGGCCATTGCTATGATGCGCTCGTCGGGCTTGCCGGATGCGACAAGTCGCTGCCGGGGATGATGATGGCGATGGTCAGGCTCAACGTGCCTTCGGTCTTCATCTATGGCGGCTCGATCCTGCCGGGGCGGCTCAATGGCCGCGACGTGGTGGTGCAGGACGTATTCGAGGCGGTGGGCAAGCATCAGGCCGGGCAGATGTCGGATGCCGAACTGGATATTCTCGAACGGGTGGCCTGTCCGAGCGCGGGGGCCTGCGGCGGCCAGTATACGGCCAACACCATGGCCTGCGTCTCCGAAGCCATCGGGCTTGCGCTGCCCAATTCCTCGGGTGCGCCCGCGCCCTATGAAAGCCGCGACCAGTATGGCGAGGCTTCGGGCGTGGCGGTGATGAACCTGATCGAGAAGAACATCCGCGCGCGGGATATCGTCACGCTAAAGTCGTTGCAGAACGCGGCGCGGGTCGTCGCCTGTACCGGAGGGTCGACCAATGGCGGACTGCACCTCCCAGCCATCGCGCATGAGGCCGGGATCGACTTCGATCTTTTCGATGTCTGCGACATCTTCCGCGACACGCCCTACTTCGTGAACCTGCGTCCGGGCGGCGACTATGTGGCCAAGGACCTTTACGAGGCAGGCGGCGTGCCGGTCGTCATGCGCGAGCTGCGCAAGGCGGGGCTTGTCCACGAGGATTGCATCACCGCCACCGGCCGCACCATGGGCGAGGAACTGGACCTTGTGGACCGCGCCGTCGATGGCAAGGTCATCTATCCGGTCGAGGCGCCGATCACGCCCACGGGTGGGGTCGTCGGCCTCAAAGGCAACCTCGCGCCCGACGGGGCCATCGTGAAGGTCGCGGGCATGTCGGCGGCGGAGCAGGTCTTTTCCGGCCCGGCCCGGGTCTTCGAATGCGAGGAAGATGCCTTCGAGGCCGTGAAGGCGCGCAAGTACAAGGAAGGCGAGGTGCTCGTCATCCGCAACGAAGGGCCGGCAGGCGGGCCGGGGATGCGCGAAATGCTGGCGACCACGGCGGCGCTTTCGGGGCAGGGCATGGGCAAGAAGGTTGCCCTCATCACCGATGGGCGTTTTTCCGGGGCCACGCGCGGCTTTTGTGTCGGCCATGTCGGGCCGGAAGCGGCCGAGGGCGGGCCGATTGCGCTTCTGAAGGACGGCGATCAGATCACCATCGACGCGGTGAAGGGCGAGATCAGCGTGGCCCTGCCCGACGACGAATTGGCGCGGCGGAAGGCCGCCTGGGCCGGGCCGCGTCAGACAGACTATGCCAGCGGCGCGCTCTGGAAATACGCGCAGCTTGTCGGCGGCGCGCGGCACGGTGCGGTTACCCATCCCGGCGCGAAGGCAGAGCGGCATGTCTACATGGATCAGTAAGGTCGGCGTGCGGCGGGTAGCGCTCGCCGCCGTCGCGCTGACGCTTGCCGCCTGTGTCGCCACCGGGACTTCCGGGACGCGGGCGGTCACGGTTTCGGGCGGCGCGGTGACGGTGGCGGGGCCGCCCGGCTATTGCATCGACCGGGCCGCCGCGCGCGACGGCGCTTCAGGGGCATTTGTCCTCTTCGGCACCTGCGCTGCGCTGACCGGATCGCGGGCGGCGGGGCAACCTGCGCGCCCGGCGGTGCTGACCGCCTCGGTCGGGCGACCGGCAGCCGAGGGCGCGGATCTTGTCGCGAACCTTCCGGCACTCGCCAGCTTCTTCAAATCCACGCCGGGCCGCGCGGCCTTGAGCGGGTCGGGCGATGCGGCGACGGTCAAGGTCGAAAAGGTTAGCCAGTCGGGCGACGTGCTCTATATCCGGCTCAGCGACAGCGCGGCGGCGGCGGGGCAGTCGGTGGAGCCGGGGCATTGGCGCGCGCTGACGGCGTTTCGCGGCCGGATCGTGACGCTTGCCGTCCTGTCCCCCGCCCGCGCGCCGCTTTCCTCCGCCGAACAGCGCGCCGTCCTTGACCAGTTCGTCGCGCGGATGCGGCGGGCCAATGCCGGAGCGGGTGGCGCCGCGACATCGGGCTAGGGAAACCGGCGCCCGCCGGGCACCCGCGGCTTGCTTCGGACCGGAGCGAGGCGTTAAGGATTCGGGGGCCATGATCCGGATATGGGACAGCGGACGGAAGGGATGAGTTTTTTCGGCGCCAGCATATTCGACCGCCTCGCCGCGCGCCGTTCGCTGCGCCACTGGCGCCGGCTTGCCGATGGCGCGGCGACGGCGGACCTGATGGACCTGAAGCGGGCGCGCGGGCAGGCCGCGCAGGCGCGGCGCGAGGTTGACCGGCTTTTACATGCCGCCGACACCCGGATTGCGGGTGTGCAGGCGGCGCTGCCGCGACCGGAGCTTGCAGACTGGGCCTGGCGACCGGAAGGCTGGCGCCAGCGCATCAGCCCCGCCGGTCAGGCCCCGGTCCAAAGCGGCGCGGCGGTTGGCGGTGACGTCCTTCTCTACCACGACTGCGGCACGAGCGAGATCGCCCTGCGCCAGGTACGCAATCGTCAGGAGGATGATGCCGCGCCCTGGGCGATGCAATGCGATGTCTTTGGCTTTGATGGCACCTACATGTCCTTGGTGATCGAACTGCCGCCGGCCGCGGTCGAGGGCCTTGGACCCGGCCACGTGCTGCGGCTCGACACCCTGATCGAAGCCGAAAAGCCGGTCGAGATATTCGCCCGGCTCAACCTCCGGCACGGGCCGAATACCGAACAGATCGTGCGGGAGCTCCCGCCGGGCGTGCGCCGGATCGGGACCGAATTCGACCTGGCCCATAGTGGCCTCAACCAGAGACGGGTGGAGCGCGCCTGGATCGACCTCATCTTCGGCAGGCCGGAGATGAACCAGCTTCTCCTGCGCGATGTCGTGCTCAGCCGCTGCCCGAGGGCCGAGCTATGACCCGGCAGGCTGCAAAGATGCCTGAGGATGCCTCCAAGGTCGTAGCTGCGCGCATCCGCGCCGGTCGCTGGGAAGGTGCGCTTTACCGGCCCGGCGCCACGCCGCCGACCGCCGAACTTTGGCTTGGCGATGCGCGGGTCGGCCCGGTCGAGGTACAGCCCGGCGAAACGCCCGGTGTCTGGCGGCTTTTCGCGACGATCCCGGCAGAACGGCTGACCGACGGCATCCAGACCTTCCTCCTCCGCGACGTCGCAAGCGGTGAGACGCTGGCGCATTTTTCGGTGCTGATCGGCGCGGCGCTGGACGCGGACCTTCGCGCCGAGGTCGATCTTTTGCGCGCCGAGCTCGACATTCTCAAGACGGCATTGCGCCGGCATTGCACCGGGTCCGGGAAGTAGCCTGCCCTCCCACATCCGTGACGCGCCGTGACGCGGCGTAGCGCGTGACTGCGGCCCCGGCCCATGCCAGCATCACGGCGAACGAGGGAGGCCCGATTGACCCATTATCCGCATCTTCTGAAGCCCTTGGACCTTGGCCATGTGACGCTGCCGAACCGCGTTCTCATGGGCTCCATGCACACCAATCTGGAAGAAACCGGCGACTGGAACCGCATCGCGGAATTCTACGCGACGCGGGCGCGGGGCGGCGTCGGCCTGATGGTGACGGGCGGCATGGCGCCGAACCCGGAAGGCGGTGTGTTTCAGGGCGCATCCGGCCTTTATTCGCCCGAGGACATCGCCCATCACCGCATCGTCACCGACCGCGTGCATGACGGCGGCGGGCGGATCGCCATGCAGATCCTCCATGCCGGGCGCTATGCCTACAACAAGGACTGCGTCGGCCCTTCGCCGATCCGCTCGCCGATCTCTCCCTTCCCACCGCGCGAACTGGACGAGGCGGGGATCGAAAAGCAGATCGCCGACATCGCCACCTCCGCCGCCCGGGCGCGGGAGGCCGGCTATGACGGCGTCGAGGTGATGGGGTCGGAAGGTTACTTCATCAACCAGTTCCTCGTCGCCCATACCAACAAGCGCAGCGACCGCTGGGGCGGCAGCCTTGAGAACCGGATGCGGCTGGCGGTGGAAACCGTCCGCCGGGTCCGCGCTTCGGTCGGCGAGGATTTCATCCTCATCTACCGCATCTCGCTTCTCGACCTCGTGCCAGACGGCCAGACATGGGATGAGGTCGTGACATTGGCAAAGGCCATCGAGAAGGCCGGCGCCTCGATCCTCAACACCGGCATCGGCTGGCATGAGGCGCGGATTCCGACGATTGCCACCAGCGTGCCGCGCCGGGCCTTCACCTGGGTCACGAAGAAACTGATGGGCGAGGTGTCGATCCCGCTCATCACCTCGAACCGGATCAACACGCCCGAAGTGGCGGAGGCCGTTCTGGCCGAAGGCTGCGCCGACATGGTGTCGATGGCGCGGCCCTTCCTCGCCGATCCCGATTTCGTTCGGAAGGCCGCCGAGGGCAGGGCCGACCAGATCGCGCCCTGCATCGCCTGCAATCAGGCCTGCCTTGACCACACTTTCGCGGGCAAGATTTCCACCTGCCTCGTCAACCCGAAGGCCTGTTTTGAAACCGAACTGGTGCTGGGGCCAACCGACAGCCCGAAGAAGGTCGCCGTTGTCGGCGCGGGGCCGGCGGGCCTGTCGACCGCGCTCGCGCTCGACGGGCGCGGCCACAAGGTGACGCTCTTCGAGGCCGGGAAGGAAATCGGCGGCCAGCTCAACTACGCCAAGCAGGTTCCCGGCAAGGAGGAGTTCTGGGGCTTCGTCCGCTGGTTCGGCACCATGCTTGAGGTGAGCAATGTCGACCTGCGGCTGAACACCGTCGCCACACCGGAAAACCTCGCCCCCTTCGACGAGATCATTATCGCCACCGGCGTCCGCCCGCGCGATCCCGGCATCGCGGGCGAGGATGGGGCCAATGTCCTGTCCTATGTCGAGGCGCTGACCGGCGCACCGGTCGGCAAGCGCGTGGCCATCGTCGGCGCGGGCGGCATCGGCTTTGACGTCGCCGAATTCGTCAGCCAGTCTGGCGAAAGCCCGACGCTTCATCCGAAGGAATGGCTGGCCGAATGGGGCGTGGCCGATCCGTCCTTAAAGCGCGGCGGCCTGGCCAATCCGGTGCCGGAGGCTTCGGCGCGGGCCGTGACGCTTCTGCAGCGCAAGAATGAAAAGCCGGGGCGCCACCTTGGCAAGACAACGGGCTGGATCCACCGCGCCACGCTGGCCGCCAAGGGTGTGAAGATGGTAGGGGGCGTGAATTACGAACGCATCGACGCCGATGGCCTGACCGTCAGCCACGGCGAGTCGCGGGAAAATCCGCAGCTTATTCCGGCGGATACGGTGATTCTCTGCGCCGGGCAGGTGAGCGAGCGCAGCCTGGCCGATTCCCTCACAGCACTTGGCCGCAGCGTCCATGTCATCGGCGGCGCCGACCTTGCCGCGGAGCTGGATGCGAAGCGCGCAATCAACCAGGGGACGAGGCTCGCAGCAAAGCTCTAGGCCCAGTGTTTGTTGTGTTTTCCGGGCCTATCCCCGGACTGGACGCCACTTTGGTTCCCGACAATACCCAAGTGTTGTCCGCCATGCTCCGCAATATTGCCTGAATTGGACGTGATACCGGTAGCCGGCGGGCAATGTTTTTGACGGGTGCACAATGGACCGACTGACGGAAATGGAGGCTTTTGCCACCGTCGTAGACCAGGGGGGGTTTACGGATGCCGCAAAGAAGATGGGGATTTCGAAATCCGCTGTCTCGAAACACGTATCATCTCTGGAGGCCCGCCTCGGTGCGCGGCTTCTGAATCGCACCACGCGCCGGGTGTCGCCGACCGAAATCGGGCTGGCCTATTACGACCGGGCGCGCCGGGTGCTGAACGACGCGGGTGAGGCCGATGCGCTTGTCACCTCGATGCAATCGGCGCCTTCGGGGCTTCTGCGCATCTCGGTGGCGACGGATTTCGGCGTGAACCTCCTGTCCCCGATCCTCGGGGATTTCCTCCTGGAGTATCCCGACATCACCGTGAACATGGTGCTGAACAACCGCTACGTCGAACTCATCTCCGAAGGGTTCGACATGGCGATCCGGGTGGGGGAACTGGAAGACTCCACGCTCCGCGCCCGCAAGCTGACGGAAACCGCCAAGCGGATGGTGGGTTCGCCCTCCTACTTCAGCAGATACGGCCAGCCCGGCAAGATCGACGACCTGAACGAGCACAAGCTGCTGCATTACTCCAATCAGGCCTCCGGCAACGTCTGGAAGATCACCGCACCCTCGGGCGAAAAGCGCCAGGTCCGCACCGCCGGCTGGCTGACCGTGAACGACGGCCAGTCGCTTCTCAATGCCGCGATTTCCGGTCTCGGCATCGCCTACCTGCCGTCTTTCCTTTACTCGGAGGCGCTGAAGCAGGGGCAGGTGGTCGACGCCATTCCCGATCTGCCGGTCGAGACGCTGGGCATCTACGCGGTCTACCCGCCGGGCCGCTTCACCCAGCCGAAAGTGCGCGCCTTCATCGACTTCCTCGCCGAAGCTTTCGCCGAGCGCGGCCCGGACAAGTGGTGATTTCCGCAATCAAGTAACGGTTCAGCCCCAAGGTTCTCCGTCTACTGGGTCGAGGTGACAAGCGCCTCGACCCTTCTGTTTCTGGTGCGCCCGTCCTCGGTCAGGTTCGAGGCGAGCGGGCTGAGGAAACCGACGCCATCGGCCGCCATCTGGCTTCGCGGAATGCCGTAATCCTTGGCAAGCCGGTCAAGCACCGACTGCGCCCGCGCCCGCGACAGGGCGACATTGGCAGCAAGCGCCCCGGTCGCGTCCGAATGGCCGACAAGGGCGATTGTCTTGTCCGGGTTGGCCTTGAGCCAGGCCGCAAGATCGGTAAGCGAGGCGAAGGGGCCGGGCCCGAGGTCTGTGGTGCCGCTTGCAAAATCGAGATCGCCGAGAACGACCTTGCCCACCGCGACCAGTTGGTCGGCAAGCGCGCCTTCGGTCGGCGCCGCCACCTCGGGCTCATACTTGGCGGCGGCGATCGGCAAGGGCGTGTTCAGCGCCTCGCCCACGCGGGTCATCTGGACATAGGCGCTGTCGCTGGTCCGGCTGACGATGAGGCAGACGTAATCGGCGCTGCCATCGGTGCCGCGCCGGGCGGAGAGAACGCGGAAGTCCCCCAGATCGACATGCATCTGCGGCTCCGGCAGCACATCGGTGGCAAAGCGGAAGTCGAAGCCGCCGCAGGCATCGGTATCGCATTCGAAGATGACCTCGAAGCCCTCGGCCTTCAGCTGGTCGCGGAGGCCGTCGAGAATGGCGAGCGTCGGGTCGCGGTTGTCGGTGATCCGCCAGGCAGTGCGCGTTACCTCGCCCTGTATGGGCAGCGCCTCGATCGCGCCGTCAGCCCAGGGGCCGACCGGCAATTCGTAACTGCCGCGCGCCTTTTCGTCCTCGGCGGTCCGGGACGCGGAGGGCGGCAGCGACAGGGTCGGTGCGGCGAGCGCGGGCGCGGCGAGGAGGAGCATGAGGGCGGCACCGCGGATCATCGCTGCGCCCCGTGATACTCGGGGTTCGGCTCCATGCCCGTGGCCGAAGCCACGCGGTTCGTCATGTTGAAAAAGCCGGTGACGGAGGCGATGTCCCAGACGTCGCGGTCGCTGAAGCCGGCATCGCGCAGGGCTTGCCGGTCGGCTTCCTCGACCTTCGACGAGGCGAGGGTCAGCTTTTCGGCAAATTCCAGCATCGCGCGCTGTTTCGGCGTCAGGTTCGCCACCCGCCAGTTCATCACCAGGGCTTCGCCGAGGACCGGATCGCCGGAAAGCTCCCGCACCGCCGCGCCATGGGCAACCTGGCAATACCAGCAGCGGTTGAGGGATGAGACGCAGACCGCGATCATCTCGCGTTCAAGTTTGGTGAGCCCGCTGTCAGCGAGCATCAGGTTGTTGTAGATCGCGGTGAAGGCATTCAGCTTGTCGATGTCGAAGGCGTAAGCCTTCAGGACATTCGGCACCAGACCCAGCTTTTCGGTGCATATCTCGAAATACTTCCGGGTGGCCTCCGGAAGCGGGCTGACCATCGGAAGGTCAAGCGCCGTCGGTTGGTGCACGTCGTCTTTCACTGCTCCCCTTGCCTCGGGGTTATTCAGATCGATAATGGTACTGTCCCACAATCCGCATCCCGAGGGAAGCGTAGAGAGCGTTGGCAGGGTCGTTCTGCACCGTCACGGCCAGAAAAAGTTCTGTCGCGCCATGATCTTGCGCCCACTCAGCGGCTTTTCGCATGATGTTGACGGCGGAACCTTGCCGACGCGAGGCAGGGGCGACGTGAAGGGCGTGGAGCATCGCCTGATTGCCGTGCATGGCGACGAAAGCGACGCCGGAAACCCGGTCGCGGCTTCGCCCCATGATCGCGGTCTTCGCACCCTTCACCCGGTCCATGATCGCCAGCCGCGCCGGGCCGATGTCGCCCTCGGCCCAGACGTCGCGCATGATCTCGAAGGGCGGCCAGAGCGTGAAGGCGGTCATCGGATCGGGCGCAGGATCGGCCATCCTGGCAACCTCGCCGGCGTAGAGGTTGACCGGGGTCAGGATGCCATACCCGCGCTGGGCGAGTATCCGGTCGAGGCACTCGTCGCCACCCCGGATCATGAAAAGGGGGCTTTGGCCAAGCGCCCGCTCCGCCGCCACCGCCGCGTCGATCCCGGCTTCGTCAAAGTTGTCACCATCCGCCGTCGCGGCCGAGACGCGGCTGCCGCCGCCCTTTCCGTCACGGATGGTGAAGCCGCCAGCATGGCCATAGGTGGCGGCGGGCCAGGTCGCGTCGAGAAGATCGAGCACGCCGGTCATTGCGCCGCGATCACGGCGAGCCGCGCCATGGCGGCGTCGATCCGGGTGGCATCGGTGCCGCGTACGACAATGTTGGTGCCGTAGGCGCCGTTCTGGACGAAGGGATAGGAGCCGAAGCTGAGATCGCCGAATTCCTGTGCCAGATCGGCGAGGGGTTTCGCTATGGCGCCCTCGCCGCGCTCGATCCGAAGCGTCTGCGACAGGAGCGGCTCGCCGCCCGTGAGCCTCGGCAGGAGAGAGGCGACCATGGCTTGGAAGATGTTCGGAACGCCGGCCATGACATGGACATTGGCCATCGAAAAGCCGGGCGCCGCGGAAATCGGGTTGTCGATCAGCACCGCACCTTCGGGGATACGCGCCATCCTCAGCCGCGCCTCGTTCAGATCGGTCCCCATCCTTGCGTAGTGGCGGGCGAGGATGTCGCGCGCATCCTCGCGCACGCCGAGCGGCAGGCCGAAGGCAACGGCCACTGCATCGGCGGTGATGTCGTCATGCGTCGGGCCGATGCCGCCCGAGGTGAAGAGGTGGTCGTAACGCTCGCGGAGCGCATTCACCGCCGCGACGATGGCGGCGGTGTCGTCGGACACGACTCGCACTTCCTTCAGGTCGATCCCCTTGGCCGCAAGCTCCCCCGCGAGGTGATGCGCATTGGCGTCGCGGGTGCGGCCAGAGAGAATCTCGTCGCCGATGACAAGGATTGCAGCCGTGGGATTGGACATTGCGGGCCTCCGGCCTCAAGCTATAGGCAAGCCGGGGCGCGGCGAAAAGACCTCGCGGTCTGGCCAAAGCCTGCGCGCTTGACTATCTAGTCCTGTGACACAGGAAAGGAGCATCCGGTGGATGACCCGCGCGGCCGTCTGACGAAGGACGGCATCAGGATTTACGAGGCTTCGGATTTCGAAGGGATGCGCGTCGCCGGGCGGCTCGCCGCAGAGATTCTGGACGCTGTGGCGGTACTGGTCGAACCGGGCGTCTCGACCGGCTCCATCGACGCGTTCATCGAGGAAAAGGTCAATGCCGCCGGGGCGAAATCCGCCACCATCGGCTATCGCGGCTATCAGCACGCTTCCTGCATTTCGGTGAACCATGTCGTCTGCCACGGGATTCCAGGGCCGAAGCTCTTGAAGGACGGCGATATCCTCAACATCGACGTCACCGTCATCGTCGATGGCTGGTATGGCGATTCGAGCCGGATGTATGTGGCCGGGGCGATGAACCGCAAGGCCGAGCGGCTGGTGCAGGTGACGCATGACGCGCTGATGCTGGGGATCGAGGCGGTCAAGCCCGGCAATACCTTCGGCGACATCGGCCATGCAATCCAGTCCTATGTCGAGGCGCAAAGGATGAGCGTGGTGCGCGATTTCTGCGGCCACGGGCTGGGGCGCGTCTTCCACGCGCCGCCGAACGTCTTGCACTACGGGCGGGCGCGGTCGGGGGCGGTGCTTGAGGAAGGCATGTTCTTCACCATCGAGCCGATGGTGAACCTTGGCCGGCCGGAAACCAAGGTGCTGGCCGACGACTGGACCGCGGTGACACGCGACAAATCGCTGTCGGCGCAGTTCGAGCATTCGGTGGGTGTCACCGCCGACGGCTGCGAGATCTTCACCCTGTCACCGGCTGGGCGGTTCCATCCGACGCGGTGATCGGATCGCCTTCGGCGATCCGATCCGGGTGGGGGCGCTGCCCCCACACCCCCGGGGTATTTTCGCAACGAAGAAGCTCAGGACGCCGGGCGCAGCAGGGTGACGAAGGTATCGCCGTAGCGGCGCTGGTCGAGAAGGGCAAAGCCGGGCGGGGCGGGGAGGGCGCTGCCCTCCTCCCAGACGACCATTGCGTCGGGGGTGAGCCAGCCGCCTGTCGCGAGCGAGGCCAGCGCCCTTTCGCCAAGGCCCTTGCCATAGGGCGGGTCGAGGAAAGCGAGGTCGTATCCCGGCCCCCGGTTCGGCCCCATGTTCGTCGCATCCCGGCGCCAGACATCGGTTGCCCCCATGGCGCGCATCAGCTCGATGTTGCGCCGGAGGAGCGCGCGGGAGGCTGTGCCGTCATCGACGAAGGCCACATGTACCGCGCCGCGCGACAGCGCCTCAAGCCCGAGCGCGCCGGTGCCAGCGAAAAGGTCGAGCACACGGGCCCCCGCCACCGGATTGCCGTAGGGCCCGTTCATCACGAGGTTGAAGATCGCCTCGCGCACACGGTCCGAGGTGGGCCGGAGATGCGCGGCAGGGTCGCCGGCGCCGATATCGGCGAGCTTCAGCCCGCGCCTTTCGCCGCCGATGATCCGCATTACTTCAGAAGTGCCTTCATGTTGGTCGCCGGGTCCGCGATCGCCGCCGGATCGGGGCTGCGGCCCATCTCGATCAGGCGCTTGCCGATCATGTAGGACCGCGCGTCATTCATGGCGTCGACGGCAAGAAGCGTGTCGCCCTTGTAATACCAGTAGCTGACGGCACCCTCCTCCGCCGCCCGCGTCACGATGCGGTCATAGCCGGTGTTGAGGCCGGCGATCTGCAGCTTGACCTCATACTGGTCGGACCAGAACCAGGGTTTGGCCTCATAGGCCTGCCCCCGGCCAAGGATGTTCTCGGCGACGATCTCGGCCTGGTCGATGGCGTTGCCGACGCTCTCCAGCCGGATGCGGCCGCCGTGATGCGGGAAGGAGGCGCAATCGCCTGCCGCCCAGACATGCGGGTCGGAGGTGCGGCCGAACTGGTCGGTCCTGATGCCGTTCTCGATCTCAAGCCCCGCCTCTTCGGCCAGAAGCGTGGCGGGGGTGATGCCGACGCCGACGATGGCGAAATCGACGGCAATCTCGGTCCCGTCGGAAAGCTTCGCGGCAGTGACATGGCCTTCGCCCAGAAGCCGGTCGAGGCCGGTGTTTTCAAGGATCTTCACGCCATGCGCGGCATGTGCCTGACGGAAGTAATCCGACGTCTCGGGCGAGGCGACGCGTTGCAGGATGCGCGGCGCCATTTCGACGACGGTGACGTTGAGGCCGAGTTTCGCCCCCACCGCCGCCGCCTCGAGCCCGATATAGCCGCCGCCGATGACGAGGAGGTTGCGCCCGGCGCGGAACTCCGGCGCCATCGCATCAACGTCGGCGAGGCTGCGGACGGTGTAGACGCCGGCGAGCGCGCCGCCAATGGCTGCGGGCAAGCGGCGCGGCTGCGAGCCGGTGGTCAGGGCGAGGTGATCGTAGGGGATGCTTTCGCCGTCCACCCGGACCGTCTTCGCCGTGCGGTCGATGGCGGTGACAGGCGCGCCAAGCTTCAGCGTGATGTTCTGGTCGTCCCAGAACGAATGCGCGCGAAGGTAAAGCCGCTCAAGCTCCATCTCGCCCAAGAGATAGGCCTTTGAGAGGGGCGGGCGTTGGTAGGGCGGGGCGGGCTCCTCGCCGATCATGGTAATCGGGCCGTCATGGCCGAGGCTGCGCAGCTTCGCGGCCAAGGCGGCGCCTGCCTGCCCGGCTCCGATGATGACAATCGCCGTCATGTCACGCCTCCCTCTGGTCGCGGCCGCTGGGGAAGCTATATCCTTGGCGGGAAGGAACGCAACGCGAGAAGGTGATTTCATGGTGATTTCCGTTGGAGACAGGCTGCCGGAGGCGACACTGCTCACGATAGGCGCAAACGGGCCGGAGGCGGTCGAACTTGGTGAGAAGCTGAAAGGCCGCAAGGTCGTGATCTTCGGCCTGCCGGGGGCCTTTACCGGCACCTGCACGACCGCGCATGTGCCAAGCTTCATACGCACCAAGCCGAAATTCGATGAAAAGGGTGTGGATGAGGTCATCTGCTTGACCGTGAACGACCCCTTCGTGGTCAAGGCCTGGACCGATGCGACGGGCGCCGCAGATGCGGGGATCGTCACGCTGGCCGATGCGGAAAGCGCCTTTACCGCCGCCATCGGCATGGAGTTCAGCGCCCCCGCGGTGGGCTTCGTCAACCGCTCCAAGCGCTATTCGCTTTATGCCGAGGATGGCGTGGTGAAGGTGTTCAATCTCGAGGTCGCCCGCGGCGGTTGCGAGATTTCGGCGGGCGAGACGCTGCTCGGCCAGATCTGACCGTCTCAGCCGGTCGCGGTGCCGTCATCCCCGGGTGGAACCTTGGGGATGGCGGAGCTTGCGGAGGTGATGCCGGCGGTGTCGAACGCCTCTTTCGCGGCGCGGATGAGGTCGCAGGACACCGGCCACCAGTCCGTCCGCGCCACCCAGGCGCGGACGGCAAAGCTGACCGTGTCGCCGGCGAGAGCAGAAAGCTTCACGACCGGGACAGGTTTCGGATGGATGCGCGGCTCGGCGGCAATCACCTTGGCCAAGATCGCATCGACCGCCTTCAGGTCGCTGCCATAGGGAACGCTGAAGGAAAGGCCGAGGCGGCGGGTCTGGTTCATCGAATAGTTGACGATGGTTGACGCCCATATCTGCCCGTTCGGCACGATGACCTGCAGGTTGTCGGCCGAGGTCAGTTCGGTGAAGAACAGCGAGATGATCCTGACTGTGCCCGAGGCGCCAGCGGCATCGACATAGTCCCCGGCCCGGATCGGCCGGAAGATCACCAGCATCACGCCCGCCGCAAGGTTTGACAGCGTCCCCTGCAGGGCAAGCCCGATGGCAAGGCCCGCCGCGCCGATCAGCGCGACAAGCGAGGCCGTCTGGATGCCGAAGCGGTTGAGGACGACCACGGCGGCAAGCCCGAGGACGGCATATTTCGACAGGCTGCCGAGAAAGCCGAAAAGCGTCGGATCGGCGCGGGGATGGTCCGCCGCCACATCGACGATGCGTTTCCTGAGCCAGCCGGACACGACCAGCGCGACCAGCATGATGACAACGGCGATGACGAGGTTCAGCGCGAAGGTCACCGCCTCATCCACGCGCTGTTCGGTCACCCAGCGGTGCCAGTCCATCAGGTCCATGATGCCGCCTCGTGCCGCTCAGCCGCCCTTCCGGGCGTGGATCTGGCAAAGACAGGCGACCGGGGCGCCGTGGTCGCGTTCAACCTCCGCGCCCTGCGAAAACGCATCCATCCGTTTGGCGAGTTTCACGTCAAGATCGCTGAGCCCGTCGCAGTCATGCGTGGTCAGCGTCACGTCGACGACGTTGTAGACGTTACGCCATTCCGGGTGGTGGTTCAGCTTTTCGGCTTGCAGTGCTACCCGCGCCATGAAGCCCCAGGCTTCGGAAAAGCTGCGGAATTTCCAGATCTTGCGGATCGCGTCGCGGCCCTCGACCGCGTTCCAGCCGCTCTCGCCAAGGGCAGGCAGGGCGGCGTTCCGGTCGGCTTCGCTCAGGCGTTCGGCCATCTACTCCTCCTTCTTCGGCATGGCCGCATTGTCGGCGTCATTGGCGCGCTGGAGCGCGGGGCGGGCGCTGATGCGGTCCCAATAGGTCTGAAGCGCCGGGCGCGGTTCGATGGTGCGGAACCTGAGGCCCCAGCCGATCTGCGATCCGGTGGCGACATCGGCGGCTGAGAACGCCTCGCCTGCAAGGTAGGGTGTGCGTTCAAGCTGGGTTTCCAGCGCGTCGAGCGTGGTGGCGATGGTGCCGAAGCCGACCATGGCGCGCTTGTCTTCGGGCACCTCGACGCCAAGGGCCTTGGCGATCACCGCCGCCTCGAAGGGGCCGGCGCCGAAGAAGAGCCAGCGGTAGTAGGAGGAGCGTTCCTTGGGCGCGAGGCCGGCCTCGGGGAAGGCATCGGCGAGGTAGGCGCAGATCGCGGCATATTCGGTGACGACACGGTCGCCATGAACGAGCGCCGGCACCTTGCCCATCGGGTTGATGCGGCGGTATTCCGGCGCTTTCATCGGCGCACCGTAGTCGAGATAGCGCACCTGATAGGGCTGGCCCACTTCCTCAAGCATCCAGCGGGCGATGCGTCCGCGCGACATGGGGTTGGAATAGAGGATCAGCGTGTCGGTCATCCCATGCCTCCTGTTTCGGGGGTCAGTGTCGCCGCCTTCCGCGCGGGTTTCAAGCGCCGGGGCGGTCCTTTCGGAACGGGCCGATGTCGGCAAGCGCGCCGATATCCTCGCCCACCGCGTGGCGCTCCTCGGCCAGATAGCGCGCGACGGCCTCGCGGAACCGCGGCTCGGCGATCCAGTGCAGGGAATGCGTGGCCACCGGCAGGTAGCCGCGGGCGAGCTTGTGGTCGCCCTGCGCGCCGGCCTCAACGCGGGAAAGGCCCGTCTCGATGGCATGATCGATGGCCTGATAGTAGCAGCATTCGAAATGGAGGTAGGGGTGATCCTCGATGGCGCCCCAGTAGCGGCCGAAAAGCGTGTCGCGGCCGATGAAGTTCAGCGCACCGGCGACCGGGCGGCCGCCGCGTTCGGCCAGAACCAGCAGCACATCGTCGCGCATCGTCTCATGTACCCGGTCGAAGAAGGCGCGGGTCAGGTAGGGCTGGCCCCATTTGCGGCTGCCGGTGTCCTGATAGAAGTTCCAGAAGGCATCCCAATGTTCGGGCCGGATGTCATCGCCGGTCAGACGCCGGATGGTGCCGCCGAAAGCCTGCGCCTCCGCCCGTTCCTTTCGGATCGCCTTGCGTTTCCGCGAAGCGAGGTCGGCGAGGAAGGCATCGAACCCGGCATAGCCGCGGTTTTCCCAGTGATACTGGTGCGTCGTACGGCGGAGAAGGCCCATCGCCTCGCCCGCCGCGGCCTCATCTTCGGTGCAGAAGGTGACATGGGCCGATGACAGCCGGTTGTCGGCGGCGATGCCGACCATGGCTTCGGTCAGCGCCGCGCGGCCGGCGGTCTCCCAACCGGGCTTCGTCAGGAAACGTCGCCCGGTGACGGGCGTGAAGGGCACCGCCGACTGGAGTTTCGGGTAATAGCGACCGCCCGCGCGTTCCAGGGCATCGGCCCAGGCGTGGTCGAAGACATATTCGCCCTGGCTGTGCGACTTGGCATAAAGCGGCATCACCGCGACGGCCTCGCCCGCCGACCTGAGGACGAGGTGATGTGGCTCCCACCCCGTGCGCGGCCCGACCGAGCCGGAGGTTTCGAGAGCCGACAGAAAGCGGTGCGTGGTGAAGGGGTCGACGGGGTGGCCCTCCACCGCCTCCGGGCAGGCGCAGGCATCCCACCCGGTGGCGGCAATGGCCGACAGGCTGTCCAGCGCGGAGATGGTGAGTTCGGTCGTGTCCAAAGCCTGTCCTGCCTTGCGCACAAGATGGCGGTGGCCGCCGCCGGGTCAAGCGGCGTGATAGCCCTCGAAGGTCACGTTCGCGGCAATCCTTCGCGCGGCGGCATCGGCCTCGGGCGAACGGATCGTCCAGGTCAGGATCGCCGCCCCCGCCGCCTTGAGGTCGGCCACCCGGGGGCGGTCAAGATCGGCAGCCTCGTGCGAGATGAAGCTGGCACCGGTCGCGTCGTAATCCGGGATGGCGCGCAGCCGGTCGCGGACGGGGGCGGGGATCAGTGGCCAGTCCTCGGGCTTGTAGGCCGAGGTGGTCAGCCCGCGCGGAAGGTCGGGCGCCGCATCGGCCAAAGCGGCGACCGAGAAGGGATTGAAGGACATGAGCGCGACCGGCCCGGCGTAGCCTTTCAGCACCTCGGCCACCCGCCGCTCCAGTGCGCCGACCGACTGCCCCATCGCGCCGTCCTGATCCTTGATCTCGATCAGCAGGGGCACGCGGCCCGCGACCAGCGCCAGCACCTCGGCCAGCGTCGGGATAGCGTCCGCGCCGCCCAGAAGCGTCAGGCCCTGCAAGGCCTCGGGCATCCGGGCAGCAATGCGACCCGGCTGGCCGGTCAGCCGCCGAAGGTCATAGTCGTGAAAGACCATCGGCGTCCCGTCCGAGGCGGGCTGGATGTCGCATTCGATGCCGTAACCGGCCTCGATCGCCGCACGGAAGGCCGAGAGCGAATTCTCCACCCTGCCCGCCGCGCGGTCGTGGTAGCCGCGATGCGCGATGGGCGCGCCGAGGAAGGCTTCCGGCAGGGACACGGGGCCCGCCATGCTCAGGCCACTTCGAAGATCGCTTCGATCTCAACCGCGACGCCAAGCGGCAGCGCCGGGGCCGAGACGGCGGCGCGGGCATGGCGGCCGGCATCGCCGAAGACCGCGACCATGAGGTCGGAACAGCCGTTGATGATCTTGGGCTGGTCGGTGAAATCCCCGGTGGAATTCACGAAGCCCGACAGCTTCACCACCCGCACCACCCGGTCAAGATCGCCGCCCAGCGCCGCCTTCGCCTGCGCGATCAGGCTGAGGCCGCAGCGCCGCGCCGCCTCGGCGCCTTCCTGCACATCCATGCTGTCGCCAAGCCGGCCCTTGATAAGCCCGTGCGGCCCCTGGCTGATCTGGCCCGAGACGAAGACGAGGTTGCCGGAGCGAACAAAGGGCACGTAATTCGCTGCCGGGGCGGGCGCGTCGGGCAGGGTCAGCCCCAGTTCCGTCAGGCGTGCGTCGATCTTTCCGGCCATGTCAGTCTCCCATATCCCGTGACGGCGGGAGGCTAACCCCGGCAGCCGGGAGAGAAAAGACGCAAAAGTGCCGTCAGCTCTCGCGGAAGGCGCGGTTGAAATACTCCGCCAGAGGCTTCATCAGATAGGCAAGCGGGGTGCGGTCGCCGGTGCGGATGAAGACCTCGACCGGCATCCCCGGAATGGCGGGCCGCCCGCCGAGCTTCGCCATCTCACCGGGTTCAAGCACGATCTCGGCCCGGTAGAAGGACTGGTTGTTGGCCTCGTCCGTGAGGGCATCGGCGGAAATCTGGCGCACCCGGCCAGTCAGTTCGGGCGTGGTGCGGCTGTCGAAGGCGGCAAAGCGCAGCGTGACCGGCTGGCCCACCACGATCTCGTCGATATGGATCGGCGTCACCTGCGCCGCGATCACCAGCGGGCGGTCCTGCGGGATGATGTAAAGCACCGGCTCGGCGGCGCGGACCACCGAACGCGGTGTCGTCACTTGAAGCGCGTGGACGATGCCCGCGACCGGCGCGCGGATGTCGAGCCGGTCGATCTGTTCGCCAAGGCTGCGGCGGCGTTCGGCCAGTTCCAGCTCGCGGTAGCCAAGGTCGCGAAGCTGGGTATTGGCATCCTCGCGCCGGGTGCTGCCCTGCTTGAGTATTTCGATGTCGATTTCCGTGACCTTGCCTTCCGCTTCCGCCCGCGCGGCATCCAGCTCACCGGCCGATCCTTCGAGCCGCGCCTTCTCGCGCTCCAGCGCAAGAACGCGGGCGGCTGGCGTCAATCCCCGCTCGAGCAGCCCCTGAAGGTCGGTCAGCTCCTTGCTGATCAGCGCCATCTGGTCCGACGCCGAGCGGCGCTGGGCGGCGATGCCGTCGATCTGGTTCAGGATCTGCGAGCGCCGCTTGGCAAGCTGTTCCAGCTCGTTCGCCGTGGTTTCCAGCCGCGCCACGAACAGCCCCTGCTGCCCGGTCATCAGCTCTGCGATGTCGGGCCGGGTTTTGACGGCGGCGACCAGCTCGTCGGAAAAGCTGATCGTATCCCGCCCGTCTCGTTCCGCCTCAAGCCGGCCGCGCCGGGCGAGGATTTCGAAGAATTGTCCCTCGACGATGGCATGTTCGGATTTCAGGAGCGTGCCGTCCAGCTGGACCAGTGGATCACCCGCCTTCACGGCATCGCCGTCCTTCACGAAGATCGCCTCGACGACGCCGCCATCGGGGTGCTGGACGATCTGCCGGTTCTGCTCCACCTCGACCCTCCCGGGCGCTACAACTGCGCCCGCAATTTCGGTCATCGTGGACCAGAGGCCGAAGCCGCCGACGAGAAGGGCGAGGGTGACAAAACCGAAGATCACCGGCCCGCGGGCCGAGGGTCCGGTGGGAGTGGGGGCCTTCGTGCTCATGCCACGCCCCCTGGTCCGGTGGCGCGGGCGATCTCGGGCGCGTTCCTGACCAGCGCCTTCAAGACCTCGTCGCGCGGACCGAAGGCGCGGCGGACGCCGTTGTCGAGCATCAGCAGAAGGTCGCATTCCTGGATCGCGGCGGGACGGTGCGCCATGATGATCACGCCCTTGCCTTCCTGCTTCATCGTGCGGATCGCGGTGTTGAGCGCCAGTGACCCGTCATTGTCGAGGTTGGAGTTCGGCTCATCGAGGACCAGAAGCACAGGGTCGCCGTAAAGCGCCCGGGCAAGGCCGATGCGCTGGATCTGGCCGCCCGACAGCCGGCCGCCGGATTGCGTCACGCGGGTGTCATAGCCCTGCGGCAGGTCGAGGATCATCTGATGCGCCGCCGCCTTCTGCGCGGCGCGGACGACGGCGGCATCGTCGGGCGTGGGCGACAGCCGGGCAATGTTCTCGGCGATGGTGCCGTCGAAAAGCGTCACCCGCTGCGGCAGGTAGCCGATATGGTCGCCCAGAACGTCGGGGTCGTATTGGTCGAGCGCCGCGCCATCGAGCCTGATCCAGCCGCTTGCCGGCTTCCAGGCGCCGGTGATGGCGCGGGCGAGCGTCGACTTGCCGGCGCCTGATGGCCCGATGATGCCAAGCGCCTGGCCGGGTTCGAGCTTGAACGACACCATCCTCAGCGCCGCCTGGTTCTGGCCGGGCGGGGCAACGGTCAGCTGGTTCGCTTCAAGCATGGCGCTGGGACGCGGGAGCGCGGTGCGCGGTGGCTCCTCGGGCTGCGCCGACAGAAGCTGTGACAGCCGCTGCCAGGCATCCTGCGCCCGCTGCACGAGCGCCCAGCCGCCGATCGACTGTTCCACCGGCGAAAGCGCCCGCCCCATCAGGATCGAAGAGGCGACCATCGCCCCCGGCGTCAGTTGGCCCTGAAGGACGAGATAGGCGCCAAGCCCGAGCATCGCCGATTGCAGGAAGAGCCGGAACGTGCGGGTGAAGGTCGAGAAGCCGCCGGTGGCATCGCCTGCCGCTAGCGCCTCGCGGAGCGCGGTGTCGCGGGCGCCCATCCAGCGCGTGAAACCCGCGCCGCGCATGCCGAGGCTCTGGATCAGGTCGGCCTCGTCGCGGAGCTGTTCGGCCAGCCGGTCGGCACGCTGCAGCGCCATCTGCGACGCGAGGACACCGCGCCGGGTCATCACCTGATTGGCCCATGTCACCGCGATCAACAATGCGCCCCCCGCCACGGCCAACCAGCCAAGCCAGGGGTGGAAGATGAACACGGCCAGCAGAAAGAGCGGTGCCCAGGGCAGGTCGAAGAGCGCCAGGAACACCGGCGAGGACAGAAGCTGGCGGATCGATTCGAGATCGCGCAGGCCGAGCGCCGCCGGGGTGTCACCGGGCAGCAGCGCCGCGCGCGCAATCGAAGCCCGGAACACCCGCGCCTCAAGCGCGGTCTGGAACCGAGCCGACAGCCGCGCCATCACCCGTGCCCGCGCCGCGTCGAGAAGACCCATCATCGCGAAGAGGAAGATCACCAGCATGAAGAGCGCGAGCAGCGTTTCCTCGGACCGGCTGCCGAGCACGCGGTCATAGACCTGCAGCATGAAGATCGGGCCGGTGAGCATCAGAAGGTTCACGAAGCCGGAAAACAGGGCCACCGCCCAGAAAAGCGCGGCCTGCGAGGCGCGCGCCTTCCGCAGTTCCGCCCGGCCACGGGCAAGTTCCATTTCCGCCACTCTGCCTCTCTTCCCGGTCGTTTTTCCGCCGCCGGACCTGATTTCCGGGGAGTGTGACTTGCCTCTGCCGCCCCGGCCTTCTAATTCATGCGGGCGCTGACATCAGCGTCACCATCGCCGGCTTGTTACCAGAGTACGAAGGAAATGTTGAAAAATCCATTGCCCGTGTCAGTGCGCTTCCTCGCCTCCTCAGCCGCTGTGGCAGCGCTGGGTGTCGTGGCCGGGTGCAGCAAGCCCGCGCCGGGGGCCGAGTTCAACGATCCCTACGAAAAGCCGAACCGCGCCGTCCACGAGGTCAACGTGACCCTCGATCAGGCGATCTTCGGCGGCGGCGACGTGCCGACGCGCAGATACCTGCCGCGCCCGGTCGCCAAGGGCCTTTCCAACGCTGCCTACAACCTTTCGATGCCTTCGGCGGTCCTGAACAACATCCTGCAGTTCAACGGCGAAGGCGCGACCCGGGATACCTTCCGCTTCGTGCTGAACACGACCTTCGGCCTTGCCGGTTTCTTCGATCCGGCCGGGGCCATCGGGCTTCATGCGGAGGACGCCAACTTTGGCGAGACATTGCATGTCTGGGGCGTGCCGGAAGGGGCGTTCATCGTCCTGCCGCTGGCCGGGCCGACAACCGAGCGTGATCTTGCCGGGGCCGTTGTAGATGTATTCATCGACCCGCTCGGCCTGGTGTTCGACGGCAAGGACTATGTTGCTGTCGAAGCTGTCAAGATCGCCGGGCAGGTGGGTGACCGGCAGGTCTATAGCGAAATGATTGAATCGATCCTATATGAAAGCGCGGACAGCTACGCCCAGATGCGGCTGTCCTATCTTCAGTACCGCCGCAACCAGATCGGCATCGAAGAAGAAGACGTGATCGACCCATACGAGGAATTCTATGCTCCGTAATCCGACACGACGCACACTGCTTTCGACGGCTGCCGCCGCTGCCAGCCTCGTCCTGCTGCCCGCCGGCGCCTTCGCGCTGACCACTGATCAGGCGAAGTCGCTGATCGGCAAGCTTGTCGACCAGATCAACGGCGTCATCGCCTCCGGCAAGTCCGAAGCCGCGATGATCAAGGACTTCGAAGGCATCTTCGCGCGCAACGCCGACGTGACCTTCATCGCGCTGAGCGCGCTCGGGCCCGCTGGCCGGGGTGCCGACAAGGGCGCTGTGGCGGCCTATGTGAAGGCGTTCCAGGGCTATATCTCGCGCAAATACGGCAAGCGGTTCCGCGAATTCATCGGCGGCAGCATCGAGGTTAAGGACGCGCGTCCGCTGAAAAGCTTCTACGAGGTGGTCTCCGTTGCCCATCTCAAGGGCGAAGCGCCGTTCGAGGTGCGCTGGCACGTCTCCGACAAGAGCGGGCGCAACCTCTTCTTCAACCTCATCATCGAGGGCGTGAACATGCTGTCGGCAGAGCGGACCGAGATCGGCGCCATGCTCGACAAGCGAGGCGGCGACATCGCGGCGCTGGCGCAGGACCTGCAGCGCGCCGGCTGAGACATTCCGCCGTCAGGATAGGAATGGGCCTGCCCTGTGAGGGGCGGGCCCTTTTTCCGTTTCAGTTCCGCCCGCCAAACAGCCGTCCCAGGACGTCGATGAGCACGTCCTCCGCGGTTTCCCTGCGCGGCACCCCGGCGGGCTGCTGCTGCGCCTGACCGGGGGCGGGCTGCGTCTCGGGATAGACCGGCTGGCCGGTATTGTCATAGACCGGGTCGTTCGTCGAATAGGTCTGGCCGGGGTACTGCGGCGGCGGCATTTCTTCGGGCGTGATCATCGGCAGGGGAGTATTCGGCATCCCCTCCTCGATCCGGGTCATGACCTCCTTCCAGATGTCGGCGGGCAGGCCGCCCCCGGTGACGCCGGTCAGGGGCTTGTTGTCGTCATTGCCCATCCAGACGCCGGTCACGTAGTCGGCGGTGAAGCCGATGAACCAGGCATCGCGGTAGTCCGAGGTGGTGCCGGTCTTGCCGGCCGCGTCGTTGCCGTCGAGCAATGCGCGCCGGCCGGTGCCTTTCTGGATGACCTGGGTCATCATGTAGGTCAGCTGCTTTGCCGCCTCTTCCGAGATCACCCTTTCGCCCAAGCCGCCTTCCTGCCCCATGAGGGCGACGTCATCGCCCTGGATCCGAAGCTCGACCAACCCGTAGGGACGAACGGACGATCCGCCGTTCAGGATGCCGGCATAGGCGCCCGTCATCTCAAGTAGCGTTGCCTCTGACGCGCCGAGCGCCACGGCGGGACCGGCGGCGAGATCGGATTGCAGGCCGAAGTTGCTCGCCACCTCGCGCACCGCGTCAAGTCCCACCGCCTCGGCCACCCGGACGGTGGAGGTGTTGAGCGAATTGGTCAGCGCCTCGGTCAGGGTGACATAGCCGCGGAAGTCGGGCGTGTAGTTCTTCGGGCACCACTGGCCCGATCCCTTCACGTTCAGACAGATCGGCGCGTCTTCCACCACCGAATTGAGCGTGTAGCCAAGGTCGAGTGCGGCGGCATAGACGAAGGGCTTGAACGTCGATCCGACCTGCCGCTGCGCCTGCGTCGCGCGGTTGAATTCGCCAGCGACTTGCGTCTTGCGGCCGCCGACCATGGCCCTGACCGCGCCGTCCGACGACATGACGACGATTGCCGCCTGCGCTTTCGATTCCGGCTTGAACTTGTTTTCAATGACCCAGGCGAGCGCCTCTTCGGCCTTCTTCTGGATGGACTGGTCGAGCGTCGTCTCGACGATCACATCTTCGGTCGTGTCCTGGGTAAGGAACGACGGTCCCGCATCCATCACCCAGTCGGCGAAATAGCCGCCAGCGCGGGCCTCGGCGGCGGCGGAGAGGCGCGCAGGATTGGCAAGCGCATCCTGGTATTGCGTGTCGGTCAGGTAGCCCTGTTCGTACATGAGGCCAAGCACCACCGCCGCCCGGTCCTGCGCGCGCTTGAGGTCAGCCGTCGGCGCATAGCGGGTCGGCGCTTTCAGAAGCCCGGCGAGCATCGCCGCCTGCGATGGGTTCACCTCATTGGCGGAAATGCCGAAATAGCGCTGCGCGGCGGCTTCGAAGCCGCGTGTGCCGGCGCCGAGATAGGCACGGTTGAGATAGAGCGTCAGCACGCTGTCCTTGCCGTATTTCGCCTCCATGGCGAAGGAGAACGGCACTTCCTTCAGCTTGCGGACGATGCTCGACTGGCGGCAGTCGGCCTCGTAATCGCTTTCGGTCTTCCACTGCTTGGGATCAAAAGGCACACCAAGGCAGATCAGTTTCGCGACCTGCTGGGTGATGGTCGAGCCGCCGTTCCCTTCAAGCGGGCCGCGCCCCTCGCTCATGTTGATGCTGATGGCCGAGGCGATGCCGCGCGGGCTGATGCCGAAATGGCCGTAGAAGCGCTTGTCCTCGGTCGCGACGATGGCGTTCCTGAGGTAGGGTGAGACGGTTTGCGCCGTCACCTTGCCGCCGAAGGTTTCGCCACGCCAGGCAAAGACCTTGCCGTTGCGGTCGAGCATGGTGACCGACCCCTTGCTCCGCGCGTCGATCAGGTCGGCGAGTGGCGGCAGCTGGGCGTAGAAGTAGAAGGTGGCAAGGCCGATGATGATGCCGATAACCGCTGCGATGCGCCAGCCGATGCCCCAGAAGAGGCGCCAGAAAAACCCGACGGTGCCGGTCAGCATCCGCACGGGCCAGCTGCCACGGCGCGGGGTGGCCGCGGCCTTGCGGGGCGTCCGCGCCTTCGGGGCCGGCTTCGCCTTCGGCTGAGCCGGCGGCTCGGGCGCATAACGCCGTTCGGCGGCCAGCGGGGGCCGTCTCCCACCCGGTCTTTTCATTGGGTCGTGACCTGTTCTCTGCTCGTTTGCCCGCAGGATACAGGTTCGCGCCGGGAATGTGGAGCGCTGGCGGTGACCGATTTGCTTTCCGGACTGCTCAATAATTCATCGGAATGGTCGAAATGCGCAAAAAATAGGCGAACTTGGCGATTCCTCGCCCCGCGACCTGCGCGGTTTCTTGCCTTGCTGCGCTGCGGCGTCCCCTTTTGAACCGGGCCCGCCATCCGGGTCGGACAGATACGAGGAGAGGGGATGTGAAATACATCATCGCGGCTGTGAAGCCCTACAAGCTCGACGAGGTGCGCGAAGCGCTGACCGCGGTTGGCGTGCGGGGCATGATGGTGAGTGAGATCAAGGGTTTTGGCACTCAGTCGGGCCATACCGAAATCTATCGCGGCGCCGAATACGCCGTGAACTTCGTGCCGAAGGTCAAGCTAGAGATCGCGGTGGCCGACACGCTGGCGGACGAGGTGGTCGATACCATCCGCAAGGTCGCCAAGACCGACAAGATCGGCGACGGCAAGATCTTCGTGCTCGATCTCGAACAGGCGCTCAGGGTGCGGACCGGTGAAACCGGCGACGACGCGCTGTGACGGGGGCTTTCACTATGGGGAACATGATGAAGAAAGCTATGGGAATGGGGGGCCTCGCCGCCCTTTTGGGGGCGTTGCCTGCCCTCGCGCAGGACGGGCCGATCAGGGCGCCTGACGCCGCCGCGATGGCCGGAATGGTCGACAAGGGCGATACGACCTGGATGATGGTCTCCTCGGCCCTCGTCCTTCTGATGTCGATCCCGGCGCTGGCGCTCTTTTATGGCGGCCTCGTGCGCACCAAGAACATGCTGAGCCTTCTGATGCAGGTCTTCATGATCGTCTCGGTCGCGGCGATCATCTGGGTGGCTTACGGCTACTCGCTCGCCTTCACTTCTGGCGGGCCTTACATCGGCGGCTTGTCGAAGGCTTTCCTGGCCGGCGTCAACACCGGCACCTATGCTGCGACCTTCTCGAACAACGTCTATATCCCGGAATATGCCTTCGTCATCTTCCAGATGACCTTCGCCTGCATCACGCCCGCGCTGATCGTCGGCGCCTTCGCCGAGCGGATCAAGTTCTGGCCGCTGATGTTCTTTGTCGTCGCCTGGCTGACCATCGTCTACTTCCCGATGGCGCATATGGTCTGGTACTGGGCCGGCCCGGACTTCCTGCCTGACGCGCCGACGGATTACGGCCTGCTCTGGGGCATGGGCGCGCTCGACTTCGCCGGCGGCACGGTCGTTCACATCAACGCCGGGGTCGCGGGCCTCGTGGGCTGCATTGTTATCGGCAAGCGCGTCGGCTACGGGCGGGAGAACCTCGCGCCGCATAGCCTGACCATGACGATGATCGGCGCCTCGCTCCTCTGGGTCGGCTGGTTCGGCTTCAACGCGGGCTCGAACCTCGAAGCCAACGGTCTTGCGGCACTTGCCTTCCTCAACACCTTCGTCGCCACGGCGGCGGCGGCGCTGAGCTGGAGCATCGTCGAGCAGATCCACCACGGCCGCCCCTCGCTTCTGGGAGCTGTCACGGGGGCGGTCGCGGGTCTTGTCGCGATCACCCCGGCCTCGGGCTTTGCCGCGCCGATGGGGGCAATCATCCTCGGCCTCGTCGTGTCGCCGGTCTGCTACTTCTTCGTGTCGGTGGTGAAGAAGAAGCTCGGCTATGACGACAGCCTCGACGTCTTCGGCGTCCACGGCATCGGCGGCATCATCGGCGCCATCGGCACCGCGATCGTGGCGGCGCCCTCGCTCGGCGGGCAGGGGTTCTTCGACTACACCCAGTTCCCGGCGGTCGTCGGCGAGTATTCGATGTCCGGGCAGATCGTCACGCAGATCAAGGCGGTGCTGGTCACGGTCTTCTGGTCGGGCGTGGTGTCGTTCATCCTCTTCAAGATCATCGACATGGTCTTCGGCATTCGCCCCACGGCAGAAGACGAGCGCCAGGGCCTGGACCAGACCTCGCACGGCGAAAGCGCCTACAACATGTAAACGGAAGCGGGGCGCCTCTCCCCCTCTGTGGCGCTCAGACTTGAAGGCCCGCGCGAGCGATCGCGCGGGCCTTTTTGTTGCGATGGTTCAAGTCTTGTCGCGGGCCCCCGAGCCTGAAGCGTAAAGAGCAACGCCGGGATCCAGAATTTCGGCGATATGACGAAGTTCTGATGTGCCCGCCCCCCGGCGGCGGGCACATTCGTGCCCACCTGGGCGGTCCCATCAGAATTTGGAACCGTTGGCGCTAGCGGATAGCCCCTTGCCTTTCGGCTTGCGCCTCCAGCCAACGGCGCGGGCGTCCTTCCACTGGAAGGCCGCCTTGTCGCGCCGGGCACCATTGTCAGCAGCCGTTCAAAGAACCCCGGCGATCGCCTTTGCAAGCACCGGCACGGTCCGGTCGTTCAGCCCGGCGATGTTGATGCGGCTGTCGCCGACCATGTAGATGCCGGCTTCCTGCTTCAGCCGCTCTACCTGCGCCTCCGTCAGGCCAAGGCGGCTGAACATGCCGCGATGCGCCGCGATGAAATCGAAGCGGTCGGAGTTTGTCGCCTTGCGAAGTTCCGCCGCCATCGCCTCGCGGAGCTTCAGCATCCCAAGGCGCACTTCCTCCAGTTCCGTCTCCCACTCCCGCCTCAGTACCGGATCGGTCAGGATCATCGTCACCAGACGGGCGCCATGGTCGGGCGGGAAGGAATAGTTCTGCCGGTTGAGATAAGCGAGGTTGCCTTGCGTGACTTCGCGCCCCGCCGCATCCGACACCGCGATCAGCGCGCCGGTCCGTTCGCGGTAGATGCCGAAGTTCTTGGAGCAGGAGGCCGCGATCAGCAGTTCCGGCACCCGCGACGCAACCAGACGGACCCCGGCGGCATCGGCGTCAAGCCCGTCGCCGAAGCCCTGGTAGGCGATGTCGATCATCGGCACCGCGCCGGTCTTCACCAGAAGATCGGCAACCACCCCCCAATCGGCCAGCGTCAGGTTCGCGCCGGTCGGGTTGTGGCAGCAGCCGTGAAGGAGGATGAGGTCATCCTTCGCCGCCCCGGCCAGATCGGCCATCATCCCGGCGAAATCCACGCCGCGCGTGTCGGCATCAAAGTAGCGGTAGAGCTTCACCGGCATCCCGAGGTGCTTCAGGATCGACAGATGGTTGGGCCAGGTCGGGTCGGAGACCCAGACGGTCGCGCCGGGCTTGACCATCTTCACCAGCTCGAACGCCTGCCGCACCGCGCCGGTGCCGCCCGGCGTCGCCACGGCCGAGATCCGGTCCTTCGCCACGCTGTCGCCCAGCACAAGCTCGGCCATCGCGTCATAGAAGGCAGGGTCGCCGGCAAGCCCGGTATAGGTCTTCGTCGTCTCGGCTTCCCATAGCTGCTTTTCGGCGGCCTTCACGGCGCGCATGATCGGCGTATGGCCAGTCGCGTCCTTGTAGACGCCGACGCCAAGGTCGATCTTGTCCGCCCTCGGGTCGGCCTTGAACTGGCCGATAAGCTGCAGGATCTTGTCCGCAGGTTGCGGCTTCAGCGCGGCGAACATGGCGTTACTCCCTAGCCTTGCGCGACCTTGAGGTCGCCATACATGCCCCATTCGGCCCATGACCCGTCATAAAGCGCATGGTCGCGCTTGCCGAGTGTTTCGAGCGCGAGGTTGAGGATCGCCGCCGAAACGCCCGAGCCGCAGGTGGTGATCGCGGGCTTGCCAAGATCGGCGCCGGCGGCCTTGAAGACGGCGCGCAACTCGGCCTCGGGCTTCATCGTGCCGTCGGGGTTCAGAAGTGTCGCGTAATGGACATTGAGCGCGCCGGGGATATGCCCGCTGCGGAGGCCCGGCCGCGGCTCAGGCTCGGTTCCGGCAAACCGGCCCGGACCGCGCGCGTCGAAGATCGTGTGATCGCCGAGCTTGGCGGCGGCGGCCACTTGCGTCACGTCCTTGACGAAGCTCGCCTGCCGGCTGACCGTGATGTGGCGGTCGCGAAGGACCGGCGGCATATCCTCGATGGGGCGCCCCTCGGCCCGCCATTTCGGGAAACCGCCGTCAAGGACCGCGACATCGGTCTTGCCCATCAGGCGGAAGGTCCACCAGACCCTTGCCGCCGAAAACAGTCCCGACCCGTCATAGATCACGATCTGGTGCCCGTCGCCGACGCCCATCGCCCGCATCCGGCTGATAAACTTTTCCGGCGTCGGCGCCATATGCGGCAGGCCGGAGCGCTGGTCGGAAATCTCGTCGATGTCGAAGAAGCGGGCGTTGGGGATATGCGCCTCAAGGTATTCGGCCTTCGCATCGCGGCCCGCGTCGGGCAGATACCACGAGGCGTCGAGTATCCGAAGGTCGGGGTCTTTCAGATGGGTTTCCAGCCAGTCGGTGGAAACCAGCGTCTTGGGATCATCCTGGCGCATCACGGCCCCCCTTTCGTCCCCCATGAATTACAGGTGCGGGGGAGGTCGATGCAAGACGGGATCGTCGCCTCAGCCCTGCTTCAGAAGCCTTTGCTTCTGCCGGTTCCAGTCGCGCTTGGCCTCGGTGGCGCGCTTGTCGGCGTTCTTCTTGCCCTTGGCGACGCCGATCTTCAGCTTCACCATGCCGCGATGGTTGAAATACATGACGAGGGGAACCAGCGTCATCCCCTCGCGCCCCGTCGCCTGCCAGAGCCGCGACAACTCGCGCTTCGACACCAGAAGCTTGCGGCGCTGGCGTTCGTCATGGCCGAAGATGCCGGCCTGCTTGTAGGGCGCGATATAGCCGTTGATGAGCCAAAGCTCGCTCCCCTCGACCGAGGCATAGCTGTCGGCGATGTTCGACTGACCGGTGCGAAGCGATTTCACCTCGGAGCCGGAAAGCACGATGCCGACCTCGAGATCGCTCTCGATGAAATAATCGAACCGCGCGCGGCGGTTCTCGGCGATCACCTTGTAGTTGGGGTTTTCTTTGTCGGCCATGATCGGGTTGAGATAGGCGAGCGGCCCCGCCCTGTCCAGAGGATGCCGGTCAGACCGTGCCCGTCATCATGACGAGATCGTTCCAGATCGGCCCCTTCGGCCCCGGACGCGAGCGGAGCGCCCTGACGGCGCGGCTGGTGGTGGTCAGACCCTGCCGAAGGTAGAAGGCTTCCGCCGTCTGGGTGCCAAGGTCGATCCGCTTGATGCCGCGCGCGGCAAGATCGGTGGCGAAGGCCTGCCAGAGCCGCGTGCCAGAGCCGGGTTCGGCATCGGGACGGACCACCATCACCGCAAGCCAGGCCGCATCTCCGGTGATCGCCGTGATCGTGCCGCCGACAAGCCCCGCCCCATCCTGCCAGAGGATGAGATGGGCCGGCGCGATCTTCGGGTCCTCTTCGTTGACGATCTCCAGATAGGTCAGCGGCCCTGCGTCACCCCGGCGGAAGATCGACGATCCATCCGGTCCGGCGGGCCAGGGGATCACCTCTTCGGTGAAACCCGACTGCACCAGCGAAGGGCGCAGGTCGTCGGCCCATGTGGTCAGGATCACCGCGGCATCCGTCGGCAGGAACCTTGCCGGATCGGCTGCGAAATCCGCGAAAGCGGGGCTCAGCCGGCCGATGGCCGGGTTGAAGGTGAACTCCGCCTCGCGCCGGCCGAAAAGCATCGCGACGCTTTCGCAGCCGGCGGCGAATCCGGCGTCATCGGGGGTCAAAATCTTGATCGTCATGCGCGCAATTGCGCAGGAAACCGGGTGCGGGACAACCCGATTTCCTGCTTTTCCGGGGCGGACAGTGATCAGCCGCCGTAGGTCACCTTGCCGCCCGCGATGGTCAGCGCGATGCCCATGCCCGCCACATCCTCGGGCCGCGTCGCGTCGATGTCGCCTGACAGGACCACCACATCGGCGGCCATGCCGGGACGGAGCGTGCCGGTCAGCCCTTCCATATGCGCGGCCCAGGCGCCGCCGGCGGTATAGGCGCGGAGAACATCGTCAAGCGGCACCCTCTGGTCGCTGCCGCCTTCGTAAGTCGGGCGGGTCAGCGCGGCATGGATGCCCCGGATCACCGAGATATCCGTGACCGGCCAGTCGGAGGCGAAGGCAAGCGGCGCCCCGGCCTCAGCCAGCGAGCGGCAGAGATAGGCGTCGTTCCAGCGGTTCTTTCCGATCACGTCGAGCGTCGGGAAAAGCGGGAAATCCATCGCCCCCGGCGCATGGACCGGCTGGACCGAGGCGGTGATGCCAAGCGCGCCGAGGCGCGGCACATCGGCCTGGTCGATCAGCTCGATATGTTCGATCCGGTGGCGGCTGTCGCGCTTGCCATTGGCCTTCCGTGCGGCCTCGTAGCCGTCGATGGTGGTCCTGACGGCGGCATCGCCGATGGCATGGACGGCGATCTGCATACCGCGCCGGTCGATCTCGGTCGCGACCTCGTTGAAGCGCGGGCCGGGGAAGAGGGGTTCCGCCCGATGGCCGGGATGGCCGGGGTATTCGTTCACCATGTAGGCGGTGCGGCTGTCGACGACCCCGTCCATGAACATCTTGACGAAGTTGCAGCTCAGCCATTCATCGTTGAAATCGCGGGACATCTCTTCGGCGCGGTCAAGCTCCGACAGGTCCATGTGCGGCTTGAAATGGAAGGGCACCTTGACCCGCGCCGTCAGCCCGCCCGCCCGCTGCAACCCGCGCAGCAGTTCCAGCGTGTAGCGGTTGCCGTCCATGTTGATGATGGAGGTGATGCCATGCGCGGCGGCATGGGCCAGGCCCTTCGTCGCCTTGGTGCGGTGAATCGCCTGCTCTGCCTCTGTCGGCCAGGGGGAAGGCTCGCCACCGGTGGCGATGCCGAGGTAAAGCGCGTTTTCGCCGCCAAGGGCCACGACCGGGGCAAAGGCCTCGAACTCCAAGAGTTCGCCCGTCGCCTGACCATCCGCGCCCATGACGACCTCATGCCCCGGCGGGGTCTTGAGGCCGCCGAGGATACCCGCCTGTTTCAGTGCCAAGGTGTTGGCCCAGACCGTGTGATGGTCATGCGAGGTGATGGCGATGGGCCGGTCGGCGATGATCCGGTCCAGGTCATGGCGGGACAGGGGATGGTCAAGGAGCGTGTAATGGCCGCCCTGAGCCATCAGAAGCGGGCGATCAGGATTGGCGGCGGCGAAATCGCGGAAGGCTTTGGTCAGCGCGGCCTCGCCATCGGCCCCGTGCAGCTGGAGATGCGTGAGTTCCGTGCCGCCAAGCACGAGATGCAGGTGGCTTTCGACGAAGCCGGGCAGAAGCGTGCGGCCCTTGCAGTCGATGACCTTCGTTGCCAGCCCCGCCAGACGCTCGATTTCCGCGCGGCTGCCAAGGGCGGCGATGCGGTCGCCGGCCAGGGCAATCGCCTCGGCACGCGGGCGGGCGGGGTCCATCGTCAGGATACGGGCATTGGTCAGGATCATGTCGGGGGTCACGGGCGCCTTCCTCCTCCAAGGATATGATCAAATTTCTAGCCCGGAGTGGAGCGGTTGAAAAGCCCCCCTGGTGGGATTGCGCCTGATGCTCCCCCCGAAGCATCGGCAGGGGCCATCGCCCCTGCCGCGCGGAAACGGCGCCACCGGTACGACCGGTGGCCCGAAGCCACCGGGCAGCGCCTGCCCTGCCCCCGGCAGGCGCTTCACGCCCACCGGGTCAGGCGCTGCCCTCCGTGGTCTCGGGCTGATCCGGTCGTGCTGAATCGTTTCCGCGTGAGCGGGGCGACGCCAGTGGCGCCGCTTATCCCGCTCAGGTCGGGCGGTGGAAACATCGGGCCTTGTCCCGTTCGCCTCAGGCTCAGTTCACCAGCCCGGCATGCCGCATCGCCGCGTCGATCTTTGCCTTGGTTTCGGGCAGAAGCGTCGTCAGCGGCGAGCGTACCTCGTCCGAGCAAAGGCCAAGCTTCGAGAGGCCGTATTTCGCGCCCGCAAGACCCGGCTCGATGAAGATCGCCTCATGCAGCGGCATCAGCCGGTCCTGATAGGCAAGGGCCGTGGCGAAATCGCCGGCGAGGGTCGCCTCCTGGAACTCCGCGCAAAGCTTCGGCGCGACGTTGGCGGTGACCGAGATGCAGCCGACCCCGCCATGGGCATTGAAGCCAAGCGCCGTCGCATCCTCGCCCGACAGTTGGATGAAATCCTTGCCGCAGGAGGCGCGCTGCTGGCTGACGCGCTCGATCTTGCCGGTCGCGTCCTTGACGCCGACGATGCGCGGCAGTTTCGCCAGTTCGCCCATCGTCTCGGGCATCATGTCGATGACCGAACGCGGCGGGATGTTGTAGATGATGATCGGCAGGGTCGAGGCGTCGTGCATCGCCTTGAAATGCACGTAAAGCCCGCGCTGGGTCGGCTTGTTGTAATAGGGCGTGACGACCAGCGCGCCATTGGCGCCAGCCTTTTCGGCATGCTGGATCAGGGCGATCCCTTCGGCAGTGTTGTTCGACCCGGCCCCGGCGATGACCGGCACGCGGCCGGCGGCGGCTTTCACCACCTCTTCGATCACGCGGCCATGTTCGGCGTGGCTCAGCGTCGGGCTTTCGCCGGTCGTCCCCACCGGGACGAGGCCGTGGGTGCCTTCGGCAATATGCCAGTCGACGAGTTTCTTCAGCGCGTCCAGATCCAGCGCGCCGTTCTTGAACGGCGTGACGAGGGCTACGAAGGACCCTTTGAACATGACACGCTCCTTCTGGTTCCGGGCGAGACTCGCCCCGTTGAAATCGGGCGGAACCTATAGGGCGACGCGGCGCTTGCCAAGTTTGTGTGTTGCAGGTGGCGGCAGGGAGGGTATCCTTGCGGAAAAAGAACCGAAAGCAGTTGCAGGCCATGATCCGAACGACAACGCGCGCCGCCTCGCTGGCGCTAATTCTCCTTATGCCGATGACACCCGCCGCGCATGCGGAGGACAGCGCCGGCCTGAAGGCAGCGCTGAGGCTCGCCGACAAGGGCGACTGGTCCGGTGCGGTGGCGCAGGCGCGGGCATCCGGCCCCCTCTCCGCGGCGATCATCGACTGGGAACGGTTGCGCGACGGCACCGGGTCCTTCGGCGAGTACCAAGCCTTCCTGACGAGCTATCCCGACTGGCCGGGCCTGTCGCTTCTGAGAAAGCAGGGCGAGGCCCAGATGGCCGGGGCGGGCACCGATCAGGTGCTGGCCTATTTCCGCAGCGGCCCGCCGCAGAGCGGCACCGGCAGCCTCGCGCTGATCCGGGCGCTTCAGGCCGCGGGGCAGGAGGATGCCGCCCGGAAAGAGGCGATCCGCGCCTGGCGCACCATGCCAATGACGACCAATGAGCAGGACGGCTTCCTCGCCTTCTATGCCCCGCTCCTGGCCGAGCATCACGACGGCCGAACGGCGGCGATGCTGCGCGAGGGCTATACCGAGGATGCGCGGCGGATGCTGCCGTTCAACAGCTCCCTTACGCGCGCGATTGCCGCAGCACGGGTGGCGCTTCAGGCCGATGACAAGGGCGTTGACGGGCTTGTCGCCGCCGTGCCGGAAAAGGGCCTGACCTCCGGCGGCCTCGCCTATGACCGCTTCCGCTGGCGCATCCGCAAGGATATCTACGACGGCGCGGGCGATCTTCTTCTCGAACGGTCGACCAGCGCGCAGGCGCTCGGCGACCCCAAGCAATGGGCCGACTGGCGCCGGCGCCTTGCCCGCAAGGAAATGCGCGAGGGCGATCCCGCCCGGGCCTACAAGATGGCCGCGCGGCACTATCTCGAAAGCGGCAGCGATTATGCCGATCTCGAATGGCTCGCCGGTTACATCGCGCTTAGAAAGCTCGGCGATGCGCAGACAGCGCTCAACCACTTCCGCCGCGCCGAAAAGGCAGTGCGCGGACCGATCAGCCTTGCCCGCGCGAACTACTGGGAAGGCCGGGCACTTGAGGCGCTGGGCCAGACCGGCGAGGCGGGTGCCGCCTATGCCGAGGGCGCGCGGTTCCAGACCTCATTCTACGGCCTTCTGTCGGCGGAAAAGGTCGGGCTGCCTTTGTCGCCCGCCATGGTCGGCGGCGAGAGCTTCCCCGACTGGCGCCAAGGCAGCTTCACCGGATCGACCGTCTTCCTTGCCGCGCGCGAACTGATGGCGGCTGGGGATGAGACGCTGGCGGCACGGTTCCTCCTGCAACTGAGCGAAGGGCTCGACGGCAACGAGATCGGCCGCCTTGCCGGCATGGCGATGGAGGCGAAGGAGCCCTACGTGGCCCTGTCACTCGCCAAAGCCGCCGCCGAAAAGGGGGTCATCTGGCCTTCGGCCTATTTCCCGGTGCCGGCGCTGTCGGGCATGAAACTGCCCGTCGACCCCGAGCTTGCGCTGGCGATCGCCCGGCGGGAAAGCGAGTTCAACGCCGCCGTCATCTCGCCCGCCGGAGCGCGTGGGCTGATGCAGGTCATGCCCGGCACCGCCAAGATGATGGCGGCGAAGATCGGCGTCAGCTACGAGCCGGGCAAGCTGACGACCGACTGGAAGTACAACGCCGCCCTCGGTTCGGCCTATCTCGAAGGACTGGTGGCGGAATTCGGCACATCGCCCCTGCTGGTCGCTGCCGGCTACAATGCCGGTCCGGGCCGGTCGCGGCAGTGGATCGAGCTTCTCGGCGACCCGCGCAGCGATGCCGTCGATCCCATCGACTGGATCGAGGCGATCCCCTTCCGAGAGACGCAGACCTACGTCATGCGCGTCGCCGAAAGCCTGCCGATCTACCGCGCCCGACTGACGGGTCAGGCCGGCGCGATCCGATTCACGGATGAGTTGAGGGGGCGGTAGGGGGCGACAGAGGGCCGGAAAGGAAAGGTCCAGAGGACCTTTCCCCGGTCCGATTGGCCGGAGCCGCAAGGTGAAGGCCAAGGGGATCTCCGCTTGCACCCTACGTCTGAAAATCGGGGCGCAGCTGCCTGGGCTGGCGCGGTAACGCGCCTGCCGGGGGGAGATGAGGGATTAGCAAAGGTCCGGTGGACCTTTGCCCCGAAGAACGCCGCGCCGGTGGCGCGACCGGGTGGCAGGCGCGGCCCGATTTGTCGCGGGACAAATCGGGCAAGATCACAACCCTACCGCCCCGCCTTCGCCCGGACTCTCTGCCGCCAGAGCGTGAACAGACCGGCGGCGACGACAATGGCGGCGCCGATCGCGACGTTGGGCCTCAGCACCTCGTTGAAAAGCGTGAGGCCAAGCACCGCCACGAAAACCAGCTGGAAATAGGCGAAAGGCTGCACCGCGCTCGCCTCGGCGACTTCCAGTGAACGGATCATGAGCCAGTGCCCGGTCGCGGCCGTACAGCAGAGCACGGCCATCCAGCCCCAGTCGGCAAGGCTCATCGGTTGCCAGTAGTAGAGGCCGACCGGGGTCATCGCCACGGCCCCGGTGATCCCGGTCCAGAAGAAGCTGACCGAGGCCGAGTCACCCCGCGCCACGTAGCGCGTCAGGAGGCCGTAGAGCGCAAACATCGCCGCTGCGACAAGCGGGATCACCGCGGTGGGCGAAAAGACCCGGACCCCCGGCTCAAGGATGATGAGGACACCGATGAATCCGACACCGATGGCACTCCAGCGCCGCCAGCCGACCTTTTCGCCAAGGACCGGCCCGGAAAGTGCGGCGACGAGCAGGGGATAGCTGGTGAAGACGGCATGGCTTTCGACAAGGCCGAGAAGGGTAAAGGCCGTGACCATGACGCAGACCTCGGCGGCGAGAAGCACGCCGCGCGTGATCTGCAACAGCGGAAAGCGGCTGCGCGTTGCGGCGCGGATGCCGCCCGGCTTGCGTGCCGCCAGCACCATCACGAAGGCGGCGAAGAACCAGAAGCGGATCATCACCACCATGTAGACGTTGTAGCTGTCGGCCAGATGGCGCGAGATGCCGTCCTGCAGGGCAAAGACCAGGCTCGTTGCGATCATCAGCCATGCGCCGAGGCGGTTGTTCTGTTCGCTCATGCCGCGCTGTCCAGGAAGCCGCGGCTCATGTGCCGCTTGGTGCCGAAGCCTGCCACGCGCTCTACCCTAAAGCCAGCCGACTGCAAGCCCCGCCGGACAAAGCCCGCCGCCGTGTAGGTGGCAAAGGTGCCGCCCGGCGCGGTGTGGCGGGCAACCTCGGAGAGGAGTTCTTCGCCCCAAAGTTCGGGGTTTCGCGCCGGGGAAAAACCGTCAAGGAACCAGGCATCGGCCTGATCCTGCCAGCGGGGCAGGGTGTCGCGGGCATCGCCTTCGATGATGGTCACATCGACCGGGCCAAGCGCGAAGCGGCGCTCGCCCCGGGTCCAGGCATCGAGAAGGGGGCGGGCGCGGGCGTGAACCTCGGGGAAGGCGGCAAGCGCCCGGTCCATGTCGGTGGCGGGCATCGGGAAGGCTTCGAAACTGGTGAAGCGGAGCCTGCTGGGAATGCCGGCCCTTTCCCAGGCGATGGCGGTAGCGATCAGGTTGAGGCCGGTGCCGAAGCCAAGCTCGGCAATGCGGAACCCGTCACGAAAGCGCCCGGGAAGGTCATTTCCGGCGAGAAAGACTTGGCGTGTTTCGTCCAATCCATTGGCAAGCGAGAAATAGGGGTCGTCGAAAAGCGCCGAGACGGGCAGCGTCCCGTCGCGCCATGTCACCCGCTCACTCTGGTCCTTCACGCTCATCTGCCCTAACCCTTGGCCTCGACTTATGCTGGAAGGGCGGGGAATGGCAACGGCCGATGTCACGGTCATGGGCGCTGGCATCTTCGGCCTTGCCATCGCCTGGGAATGCACCCGGCGCGGGGCGCGGGTCAGCGTTCTGGAACGGGCGCGGATCGGGTCCGGATCTTCGGGCGGCATTGTCGGCGCGCTCGCCCCCCATGTGCCGGAACAATGGAATCCGAAGAAGCAGTTCCAGCTTGAAAGCCTGCTGATGGCGCAGGATTTCTGGGCCGGGGTCAGGGCGGCGGGTGGGGCCGATCCCGGCTATGCGCGCACGGGCCGGGTGCAGCCTGTCGCCGATGCGGCGGCGCTTGATCTCGCAAGGGCGCGGGGCCTCGGGGCGGCGGATCTCTGGCGCGGTGAGGCGGTGTGGGAAGTGGTTCCCGTTGCGGATGACGGCTGGCAGCCGGCCTCAGCCAGCGGCTTTCTGATCCGCGACACGCTCTCGGCACGGCTCCATCCCCGGCAGGCGGCAAGGGCTTTGGTGGCGGCAATCCGGGCGCGGGGTGGGTCGGTGACCGAAGGCGTGGAGGTGCCGACGGGCGCAGGGCCGGTGGTCTGGGCGACCGGGGCTGCGGGGCTTTCCGCGCTTGGAGCGGACCTCGGGCGCGATGTCGGCGGCGCGGTCAAGGGGCAGGCCGCGCTTTTCGCCTGTCCGGGGTTCGAAGCGCAGCCGCAGTTGTTCGTCGATGGCATCCATATCGTGCCGCATGGCGACGGGACGGTGGCGGTGGGCTCGACCTCGGAACGGAGCTTCGACGCGCCGGATACCGTCGACGCCCGGCTCGACCCAGTGATGGCGGCGGCCCGCGCGGCCTGCCCGGCGCTTCGCGAGGCAGCCGTTATCGAACGATGGGCTGGCCTGCGGCCTCGAGCCAAAAGCCGGGCGCCGATGCTCGGGGGCTGGCCGGGTCGGCAGGCGCAGTTCATCGCCAACGGCGGCTTCAAGATCGGCTTCGGCATGGCGCCCAAGGTGGCGGCGGTCATGGCCGATCTGGTGCTGGAAGGCCGTGATACGATCCCGGCGGGATTCCGGGTCGAGGACAGTCTCTGACGACGCCTCAGCGTGGCGCGGCAGCTCGCCGCAGGCGGTCGTTGATGGCGCGGCCAAGGCCGTGGTCGGGGATCGGCGCGACCTCGATCAGGTCGTTGGCGATCCGGTCCGCCTCGCGCAGGGCGTGGAAGAGGTTGGCCGCCGCTTCGACCAGATCGGCGGTCTCCGACAGGTTCAGCGCCGCGCCAGCGCAATCGCGGCCGAAGCCGATCCAGACCGCGCCCGGTGTCGGTGTCGTGACGCCAAGGCGCACCGCAGCACCTGGCGCGTAATGCGAGGCAAGCTGGCCGGGGGCCACGGGCCGGGCCGGGTCCGCGCCGGTCGGAAGCGGTACGCCAAGGCATTCCTCCAGCACTTCCGCCGGAATGCCGCCGGGGCGCAGAAGCTGCGCCGCGCCCACCAACCCGAGGATCGTCGATTCCAGCCCGACCGCAGATGCCCCGCCATCAACCACCGCCGCGATGCGGCCCGAAAGCCCCTCCATCACGTGATCGGCCCGTGTCGGGCTGACCCGCCCGGAGGGATTGGCCGAGGGCGCCGCGACCGGGCCGCCGAAGGCCCTCAGCAGACCCTGCGCCACCGGATGCGCTGGCACCCGGATCGCGACCGAAGTGAGTTCCGCCGTCACAAGCGCCGAAAGTCCGGCCTCCGCGCGAAGCGGCAGCACAAGGGTCAAGGGACCGGGCCAGAAGGCCGAGGCGACCCGTTCGGCGCGGTCATCGAAATGCGCCAGCGCCCGCGCCGCCGCAATATCCGGCACATGCACGATCAGCGGATTGAAGCGCGGCCGGCCCTTCGCCTCGAAGATCCGCGCGACCGCGATGTCGGAGCGGGCATCGCCGCCAAGGCCGTAGACCGTCTCGGTCGGGAAGGCGACAAGATCGCCCGCCCGGAGGAGGGCCGCTGCCCGGTCAAGCCCTGTCGCATCGGGGGAGAGGCGTTCAGTCACGGAAGGTCACGTCCAGATGCGCCCGATCGTGACGCAGCGTTAAAGTTGCCGGGGGCCGCCCCGAGGCAGAGATTGCGAAGAACTTCTAGACAGTTTCATATGCGCGGGCATTCGGATTGCCAAGCCGCCGGGAGTTTCAGATGACCTACCGTTCCCCCATCGACGACATTCGGTTCGTGCTTGATCACGTCGTCCCCTTCGCCCGCGTTGCCGAGACGGAGCGCTACGCCGAAGCCACGCCCGACATGGTCGAAGCGATCCTGACCGAGGCGGCGAAGCTGTGCGATACCGTCGTGGCACCGGTGAACATCAACGGCGACAAGGTGCCGGCGAAGCTCGAAAACGGCGTCGTCCGCACCTCGCCGGGCTTTGCCGAGGCGTTCCGCGCGATTGCCGAGGGCGGTTGGATCGGCGTGGCCGCGCCGCAGGAACATGGCGGCATGGGCCTGCCGCAGACCGTCAACATGGCGATCAACGACATGCTGTCGGGCGCCTGCCTTGCGCTGCAACTGAACCCCTTGCTCACCCAGGGGCATATCGAGGCGCTGGAGCATCACGCCTCGGACGAGATCAAGGCGCTTTACATCCCGAAGCTCGTGTCCGGCGAATGGTCGGGCACGATGAACCTGACCGAACCGCAGGCCGGGTCCGATGTCGGCGCGCTCCGCACCAAGGCGGAACCGAAGGGTGACGGCAGCTATGCCATCACCGGGCAGAAGATCTTCATCACCTGGGGCGATTCCGATGTGGTGGAAAACATCTCCCACCTCGTCCTCGCGCGCCTGCCGGGGGCGGCGGCCGGGACGAGGGGCATCAGCCTTTTCATCGTGCCGAAGTTCCTGCCGGATGCGAATGGCAAGCCGGGCAAGGCCAACAGCCTGAAGGTCGTCAGCCTTGAGCACAAGCTCGGCATCCACGGCTCTCCGACCTGCGTGATGTCCTACGACGGTGCGACCGGCTGGCTCGTCGGTGAGGAGAACAAGGGCATGGCGGCGATGTTCACCATGATGAACAACGCAAGGCTCGGCGTCGGGATGCAGGGCGTCGGCGTGGCCGAGGCCGCCTGCCAGAAGGCCATCGAATATGCGCAGGAGCGCAACCAGATGGGTGTGATCGCCAACCACCCGGACGTGCGCAGGATGCTCGCCACCATGCGGGCCGAAGTCTTTGCCGCCCGCGCCATCGGCCTTGCCTGCGCCGTGGCGACCGACATGCAGACCGCGACCGGGGCGGACGACTGGGCCGCGCGCGCGGCCTTTCTTACGCCCATCGCCAAGGCCTATGGCACCGATGTCGGCTGCATGGTCAGCGAGATGGCGGTGCAGGTCCATGGCGGCATGGGCTACATCGAGGAAACCGGCGTGGCGCAGTTCTACCGCGACGTGCGGATCACGCCGATCTACGAAGGCACCAACGGCATTCAGGCGATGGACCTCGTCGGCCGCAAGATGATGGACGGCGGCGAGATGGCCTACCGCATCCTCGAAGAGATCGAGGATGACGCCGAGGCGGCACGGGCGGCACTGCCCGATCTTGCCGGCGATGTCTGGTCGGCGGCGGAGACGCTGCGCGAGGCGACCGAATGGATGGTCGGGCAGGACATGACCGAACGCTTTGCCGGGGCCGCGCCCTATCTTCGCGCCTTCGCCCGCGTCCTTGGCGCGCATTACCACCTGCGCGCGGCTGTGGCCGAGGGCGGCAAGGGGCCGCGGAGTGCCTTGGCGCGGGTCTATATTCGCCGCCTTCTGCCGCTTTACGCCGCCCATCTCGCCGAAGCGCGGGATGGCAGCGACGGCATCATGTCGCTGTCGCCCGACGATCTGGCCTCCTGATGGACGGGCGCGGCGATCCTGGCCGGGATGGCATCCGCTATCCATGGGCCGAAGCGCCGCAAGGCGCCGAAGCGGTCGAGATTGCCGAGGGCATCCTCTGGCTGCGCCTGCCGCTGCCGATGGCGCTGGATCATGTGAACGTCTATGCGCTCGACGATGGCGACGGCTGGACGGTCATCGACACCGGTTTCGACAGCAGCCGCACCCGCGCGACCTGGGAAGCGATCCTTTCCGGGCCGCTGGGCGGCAGGTCGGTGCGGCGGGTTGTCGTCACCCATTACCACCCCGATCACGTCGGCCTTGCCGGCTGGTTCCAGGCCCGGGGGGCAGAGCTTGTCACCACGCGGACAAGCTGGATTCTGGCGCGGATGCTGATCCTTGACCTGCAATCGCTGCCGGTGCCCGAAACCATCGACTTCTGGCGCGGCGCCGGCATGGACCCTGACCTTCTCGCCCGGCGCGCCACCGAGCGGCCCTTCAACTTCGCCGATGTCGTGGCGCCCTTGCCGCTTGGCTACAGCCGCATCGCCGAGGGCGACACGATCCGCATCGGCGGGCGCGACTGGCTGGTGCGCACGGGCGACGGCCACGCCCCCGAACACGCGACCTTCTGGGAGGTGGGCGGCGACCTCATCATCGGCGGCGACCAGCTTCTGCCCTCGATCTCGGCCAATCTCGGCGTCTATGCCTCCGAACCCGAGGCCGATCCGATTGCCGAATGGATGGCAAGTTGCCGGCGCTTCAAGCTCCATGCCCGCGATGGCCAGCTTGTTCTCCCCGGCCACAAGCTGCCCTTCACCGGCCTGCCGCTGAGGCTTGACCAGATGATCGACAACCATGTCGGCGCGCTAACCCGGCTGACAGAGCTGCTAGGGACGCCGAAAGTCGCCACCGAATGCTTCGACACGCTCTTCAAGCGTCCCGTGGGCGAGGCGGAATACGGCTTTGCGCTGGTTGAAGCGGTGGCGCATCTCAACCATCTATGGAAGACAGGCAAGGTCGCGCGTGAGCGGCGGGAGGATGGAGCCTGGCTGTGGCAGAGAAAGACCCCAACGACCTGATCCACACCTCGGCCGAGGTGCACGAAGCCTCGGCCATGCCAAGCGCAAGGGTGGCCCATGCCGGCAAGGACGCGCCCATGACGGCCGAGCTTGAGCCGATGCCGGAAAGCATGGCTGCGCAGCCCTACAGCGAGAAGAGTCCGGCGCAGTGGGCCTTCGAACGGCTGATCCTCTACATCCGCAACTTCGAAAGCCAGCTCGACAACCAGCACGAGGTGGCGATGGGCTTCACTGGCGGCGAAGCTGGCGTGCTGAGGATCGAGGGGATCGGCTATTACGACCCCGACATCCTGACCTTCTACGGCAGCGATGAGGAGGGGACGCGCACCCAGCTTATCAAGCACGTGAGCCAGCTCAACGTGATGCTCCGCGCGATGCCGAAGCCGGAAGAGGCTGATGAGCCGCGACGCATCGGCTTTCATCTTGCCGCCGATCTTGACCGCAAGTGAGGCGCGGCGGGTCGTGACAGGGCCGACTGAATCGGCTATGCGGAATCCAACAGGTTTTCTGAGGAGCAGAACATGGCCGACCATACCCCTGGCAAGATGGACATCCGCGAGCACGAAAAGACCTTCGACGGGTTCATCAAGGTCACGACATGGTCTGCAGTCGTCTGCATCGTCGTGCTGATCTTCCTTGCTTTGGCGAACGCCTGAGCGAAGCCACCGGATAAGCCGATATGATTTTCCGCAGGGCCGTCCTCTGCCTTCTCTTCCCGCTTGCGCTGGCCGCCTGCGGTGCCGACAATGTCTGGGCAACCAACGAGGAAGTGGCGCGTGCGCGCCATGTCTCGGGCGAGGCGCCGTCGCTCACGCTTTACACCGTCATCAACAAGCGCAGCGGCAGCGGCGGCCACACCGCGCTGATGATCGACGCCAGCCAAAGGGTGCTGTTCGATCCTGCCGGGACGTTCAGCTATCCGAGCGTGCCGGTGCGCAATGACGTGCATTACGGCATTACCGAGCAGATGCGCAGGCTCTACATCGATTACCACGCGCGCGAGACCTACGACGTGCTGGAACAGAAGATTCCTGTCAGCCCGGCCGTGGCCGAAGAGGCGCTGCGGCGGGCGCAGGAGTATGGCGCCGTGAACAAGGCCTTCTGCGGGAATTCTACCAGCGATATCCTGCGCGGCCTGCCAGGTTTCGAGAGTATGCCGCGGACGTTCTTCCCGATGAAGATCAGCCGCGCTTTCGGCGAAAATCCGGGCGTGCAGGCGCGGCTCTACCAGGATGGTGATCCCGACATCTACACGGGCATAACCATGGTGAGGGGCAAGACGGCGGAACCCTGATCTCCGCCGCCACCCGCTCAGCCTAGCTTGGCGTGAACCTCGTCGAGGTCGACTTCTGACAGCGGCATCTTGTTCGCCGGATTATGGAAGTCGTAGCGGAACAGCTGGAAATCGCGGTGGTAGATTTCCCACATGAGATGCATCGACAGGTCGTCGAAGTAATCCTCGACCGGATGGGCGCGCTTGGGGCCATGCCCCTCGCTCTCGTTGAAGCGCGGGATCGTCTTCAGGTCGATCGGATGCGCGGTCGTCACCTTGTCGAGCACCGCCTGCATCCCCTCGTCGAAGCGTTCGGTGAAGAAGATGCGGTCATAGCGCCCGCCATTCACGATGAAGGTCGAGATATGGCCGGACATGGCCGACCAGTGGATGTCAGGCTCCATCGGCTTCTTCCAGCGGATGGTGTCGCGGGCGAAAAGCAGGAAGCGCCGGAAGCTCTTGATCTGGTCGAAGGCGAAATCGTTGTCGGGGCTGCCGACCTCGACCCCGTATTTCTGGATCAGCATCGGCACGAGGTTGCCACGGTAGCGCTGGCCGTTGCGCTGGACGCCGGCGATCTTGTCGAAGAAGGACGACAGGATGCGGGTATAGGGGTTGCGGACGCAGGTGAAGGTCGGGGCCTTCCGCCCCTTGACCGCCGCCTCGATCAGTGGCTGACTTTGCTCCTGCGCCCATTTGTGCAGGCCGGTGGTGGCATCGTGGATGTCTCCTTCGAAGAAGCTGCCATGATCGGAAAAGAACATGATCTGGCCAATGGTCGAGCAGGCGCATTTCGGCACCACGCGGTAGACCATGCTTTCCGTTTCGGTCATCCAGGTTCCGGGGAAACCCATGAAAACTCATCCCTGAGGGGCTGCGCGCAATCGAACTCGTTGCGCATTACTCAACAATTGCGGCGTAAAGAGCAAAGAAACTCTGTCATTTCAACGGCGCTTCCAGCTATCTGACAGAAATATCCGGTGAAAGCGACGGTTTCAGGTTTAGTGAATGGCAAAGATCGCCTTCATCTTGCTCTGCCACAAGGACCCCGAGGGGATCATCGCCCAGGCCGGCCGGCTGACGGCGGCGGGTGACTGCATTGCCATTCACTTCGACGCCCGCGCGCGGCAGGCCGACTATGCGAAGATCCGCGCCGCCCTTGCCGACAATCCCGGTGTGACCTTTGCGCGGCGCCGCGTCAAATGCGGCTGGGGCGAATGGAGCCTTGTGGCGGCGACGCTCCGCGCCGTCGAGGCGGCGGTGGCGGCCTTTCCGACGGCCACCCATTTCTACATGCTGTCGGGTGACTGCATGCCGGTCAAGACGGCGGAACATGTCCACGATTTCCTTGACGCCGAGGATGCGGACTACATCGAAAGCTTCGATTTCTTCCGCTCCGACTGGATCAAGACCGGGATGCGCGAGGACCGGCTGATCTACCGGCATTTCTTCAACGAAAGGCAGCAGAAGAGGCTCTTCTACGCCGCCTACGAGTTGCAGAAACGCTTCGGATTCAGGCGCGACACCCCGGCGGACCTGAGGATCATGATCGGCAGCCAGTGGTGGTGCCTCAGGCGGCGGACGGTGGAATGGATCCTCGATCTGATCGCCAAGCGGCGCGACATCCTGCGCTTCTTCCGCACCACATGGATCCCCGACGAGACCTTCTTCCAGACGCTGGTGCGCCATGTCGTGCCGGACAAGGAAATCCGCTGCCGGACGCTCACCTTCCTGATGTTCACCGACTACGGGATGCCAGTCACCTTCTACAACGATCACTATGACCTGCTGATCGGCCAGGACGCACTCTTTGCCCGCAAGATCAGCGCCGAAGCGGCGGAGCTGAAGGCCCGGCTCGGCGATCTTTATGCGGCGAAGGGCGTCCGGTTCCGGGTGTCGGACGAGGGCCGCAAGCTCTTTCATTTCCTGACCGGGCGCGGCCGGATCGGCCGCCGTTTCGCCCGCCGCTTCTGGGAAACGGAATCGACCCTTGGCCGCGGGCGCGAGTTGCTGGTCGTCATCTGCAAGAAATGGCATGTGGCCAAGCGGCTGGTGGCGCGGATGTCGGCGGATACCGGCATTCCGGCGATGGAGTATCTTTTCGATGAGGCCACATCGCCGGTGCCCGATCTCGGTGGTGTCCAGTCCTCGCTCGCCAAGCGCAACCGTCATCGCCGCGCGCTTCTGAGGATGCTCTATGACCGGCAGGGCAGCGACCGCCTTATCATCTGTCTCGATCCGGCGGGCGCGGAGGTCTTGAAGGACCTTGCCGCCGACCGGGCGACGGTGCGGATGCTTGAGGTCGAATGCACCTTCAGCGATGACTACCTCGCCGGCCATGCACGGCGCGTGGGGCTGGCGGGCGATCACACCCAGGAGGAGACGATGGTGCGCCTCCTGCCGACCATCCGCCATGCGTTCCGCCACGAAAGCGACGTGATCCGCGATGCGAGCTTCTCCCATCTCTACCTATTGCGGGAATGTGCCGGTGCGGCGGAAAATGCCGTGCCTCTCTCGGCGTTCTTGGGTATCGCTGAAGAAACGGCGCGCGGCATCGCCGCGATGGATCACCTATTCTCCGATTGAGGACGGCATGGCCTACAGTTACGACGACACCAATGTCTTCGCCCGCATCCTGCGTGGCGAGATCCCGAACAAGACCGTGAAGGAGACGGCCCATACGCTGGCCTTCCACGACGTCGGCCCGCAGGCTCCGGTCCATGTTCTCGTGATCCCGAAGGGCAAATACGTGAACTTCGATCACTTCGCCGCCGAAGGGTCCGAGGCCGAGATCGTCGATTTCATGCGCACCTCTGCCGAGGTCTGCCGGATGCTCGGGGTCGAGCCGGGGCAGGGCGGTGAGGGCTACCGCGCCATATCCAACGCCGGGGCGCATGGCGTGCAGGAAGTGCCGCATTACCACCTTCATATCCTCGGCGGCCGCGTCCTTGGCCGGATGCTGCCGCGGGCTGATTGACCCCGCCGACTGATCCCGGCGCTTGCCGGGCGCGCCCGCCGCGCTATGATGCCCGCCGCGGCGCGGCGAACCCTCGCGCCCATGACGCTGATTCTGACGGAGCCTGACCATGCCGATTGACGCGCCCGAGACCGAGGTTGTCACCCACTGGAAAGTGGCCTGTGACGGCGGCGAAGGCGCGCTTGGCCACCCGCGCGTCTGGCTGACGATCCCGGCCGACAGCGGCTTTGTCGAATGCGGCTATTGCGACAAGAAATACGTGATCGACCGCGAACACGCCCACGACGATCACTGAGCGGCCTCCGGGCAGCACCCCAAACTCGCAAGTTCCCCGATGCTGCGCGCCTACGCATTCCTTCTGATTGCCATCGTCGCCGAGGTCATCGCGACAACCGCGCTGGCGCGGTCGGACAGCTTTTCGCGGCTCTGGCCCAGCGTGGCGACCGTCATCGGCTACGCGGTGGCCTTCGCCTGCCTGTCCGTACCGCTGCGCGTGATGCCGACGGGCGTGGTCTATGCGATCTGGTCGGGCGTCGGCATCGTCCTGATCGCGCTCGTCGCCTACTTCTGGTCGAAGCAAACGCTCGACCAGCCCGCGATCACCGGCCTTGCCCTCATCATCGCGGGCGTGGCGGTGATAAACCTTTTCTCGAAATCGGTCGGCCACTGACGGCGAAAGCGTCAGCCCTTCTTCGCCGCCGCTTCCTTCATGCGCTTCAATAGCTCCGCCTTCGGCGGCTGCTTGCCGAAGGGGTTCTTGTCGCTGCCCTTGGCGTTGTGTTCGGCATGCCGGGGGGTGTTCTTCCCCGATTTGGCATTGCCTGATTTGGCGTAGTCCATGACCTGCTCCAACTTTGCTTTGGCCCACTCTAAAGGCTTTGGCCGGGCGGGTACAGGCAGGGTGGAAGGCCCGGCCGGAACATGGCAATACTCCGTCCTGAACTTTGGGGGAGAGAGCGCATGGCATTCGGCAAGGGCAGCCACCTGCATCTGATCGACGGATCGGCCTATATCTTCCGCGCCTATCACGCGCTGCCGCCCCTGACCCGCAAGTCCGACGGATTGCCGATCGGCGCGGTGGCGGGGTTCAGCAACATGCTCTGGTCGCAGCTTTCAGCCAACAAGGGCGAGGACGCGCCGACCCATATCGCCGTCGTCTTCGACTATTCCTCGAAGACCTTCCGCGATGACATCTATGACAAGTACAAGGCCAACCGCCCGGAATTGCCCGAAGACCTGCGCCCGCAGTTCCCCCTGACGCGCGAGGCGACGCGGGCCTTCGGCGTGGCCTGCCTTGAGATGGCGAATTACGAGGCCGACGACATCATCGCCACCCTGACCCGGCAGGCGGTGGAGGCAGGCGGCACCGTCACCATCATCTCCTCCGACAAGGACCTGATGCAGCTTGTAGGCAATGGCGTCGAGATGTTCGACGCGATGAAGCTGAAGCGGATCGGCGTGGCCGAGGTCGAGGAAAAGTTCGGCGTTGCGCCCGACCGCGTGGTCGACGTGCAGGCGCTCGCCGGCGACAGCGTCGACAACGTGCCGGGCGCGCCGGGGATCGGCGTCAAGACGGCGGCGCTGCTCATCAACGAATACGGTGATCTTGAAACGCTCCTCGCCCGCGCGGGCGAGATCAAGCAACCGAAGCGGCGCGAGGCCCTGACCGAGAATGTCGACCTGATCCGCATCTCGAAGCGACTGGTGACGCTCGACGCTCATGCGCCCGTCGAATGGACACTGGACGAATTGCAGGTCCGCGTGCCGGAACCCGGCCCGGTGATGGAGTTCCTGACCACGATGGAGTTCCGCACGCTGACGAAGCGCGTCGCCGACAGCCTGAAGATCGCGGCGCCGGTCATCGCCGAGGCTCCCGCCGCCGCGCCGACCGAGGACGCGCCCGCAGAAGCACCCGCCGTTCCCTTCAAGCACGAGGCCTATGAACGGGTCAGCGACGCCGCCGCGCTCGACCGCTGGATCGCGCTGATCCGTGAGCGTGGCTATGTCGCTGTCGATACCGAGACGACGAGCCTTGACGAGATGCGGGCGGAGCTTGTCGGCATCTCGCTGTCGGTGGTGCCGGGCGAGGCTTGCTACATCCCCCTTGGCCACCGGCAGGGCGGCGGCGATCTGTTCGGCTCGAACGATCTCTCAGAAGGCCAGATGCCGCTGGAGGCGGCGCTTGCCGCGCTGAAGCCGGTCCTGGAGGATGAGGCCATCCTCAAGATCGGCCAGAACATGAAATACGACTGGAAGATCTTTGCCCGCCACGGGATCAGGGTCGCGCCCATCGACGACACCATGCTCATGTCCTATGCGATGCATGCGGGGCTTCATAATAACGGCATGGATTTCCTCAGCGAAAAGTACCTCGACCACCGCCCGATCGAGATCAAGTCGCTTCTGGGGACCGGCAAGGCCCAAGTGACTTTCGACCGGGTGCCGGTGGCCGAGGCGGTCAGATATGCCGCCGAGGATGCCGATGTGACCCTGCGGCTTTGGCAAAGGTTCAAGCCCAACCTGCACCGGGTGAAGGTCACGACCGTCTATGAGACGCTGGAACGCCCGCTGGTGCCGGTTCTGGCGGATATGGAGATGGCAGGGATCAGGGTCGATCCGAATGCGCTCAGCCGCATGTCGAACGCCTTTGCCCAGAAGATGGCGGGGCTGGAGGCGGAGATTCAGGAGCTTGCGGGCGAACCCTTCAACGTCGGCAGCCCGAAGCAGTTGGGCGAGATCCTCTTTGACCGGATGCAGGTGCCGGGCGGCGAGAAGGGCAAGACCGGCGCCTATGCGACGGGGGCCGATGTGCTTGAGGACATCGCCGGCAATGTCGAACTTGGGCGGCCCTCGGACCTTGCCGCGCGGGTGCTTGACTGGCGCCAGATCTCCAAGCTGAAATCGACCTATACCGATGCCTTGCAGACCCATGTCCATCCCGACACGGGTCGCGTCCACACCTCCTATTCCATTGCCGGCGCCAACACCGGACGGCTCGCCTCGACCGACCCGAACCTGCAGAACATTCCTGTGCGGACCGAGGAGGGTCGCCGCATCCGCGAGGCCTTCATCGCCGGGCCGGGGATGCGGCTCGTCTCGCTCGACTACAGCCAGATCGAGCTTCGCATCCTCGCCCATGTCGCCGATATTCCGCAGCTGAAGGAGGCCTTCCGCGACGGCATCGACATTCACGCCATGACCGCGTCGGAGATGTTCGGCGTGCCCGTCGAGGGCATGGACCCGATGGTGCGGCGGCAGGCGAAGGCGATCAATTTCGGGGTCATCTACGGGATTTCCGGCTTTGGCCTCGCGCGGAACCTGCGTATCCCGCGGGCTGAGGCGCAGGGCTTCATCGACCGCTATTTCGAAAGGTTCCCGGGGATCAGGACCTATATGGATGCGACCGTGGCCTTCGCGAAGGAGCATGGCTATGTCCAGACCCTCTTCGGCCGAAAGATCCATACGCCGGAGATCAACGCCCGTGGCCCGCATGCCGGCTTCGCCCGCCGCGCCGCGATCAACGCGCCGATCCAGGGCGCTGCGGCGGATGTGATCCGCCGGGCGATGATCCGGATGCCGGGCGCGATCAGGGGCCTGCCGGCGACGATGCTGCTGCAGGTCCATGACGAACTGTTGTTCGAGGTCGAGGAGGGATCGGTCGAGAAGCTCATCTCGGTTGCCCGCGACATCATGGAGGGGGCGGCGGAACCTGCGGTGACGCTCGACGTCCCCTTGGTCGTCGACGCCGGGCAGGGGGCGAACTGGGCTGAAGCGCATTGAGGCCGTCCATTGAGGCTTCCGGCCTCGGGGGCATCGAGCCCCCAGAGGCCGGCGGGGGTTCCACCCCCGTAACCCCCGGGGGTATTTCAGCAACGAAGAAGCTCAAGGGGCGGGATGGGCCTGGCCGTGATGCGGCTCGCTTCGGAAGAAGGCGGCGAGGCTTTTCTTCGGTTCGGGCCGGAACTGGCCGATGGGTTCCGCCGATGCGATCCGGTCGATGCGGAACATGCGGAAGTCGTTCCTGAGGTCGCACCAGGCAATGAGGGTCCAGACCTTGCCCCAGAACCAGAGGCCGAGGGGTTTGACGGCGCGGTCGGTCGTGGCGCCGTCGGCATCGCGATAGCGGATGAAAAGCGCCTCATGGCTGGCGGTGGCGCGGTCGAGAAGGTCGATCATGGCGCGGTCGGCGTCGGTCAGCGCGCCGCCGTGATGGGCGAGGATCGCGACGGTATCGGCGCTGTCGCGTAGCGCCTCGGGCAGGACGGCGGCGATCTTCGTCAGCGCCTCTTCGGCGGAAAGCGCCATGTCGGCGCCGCCGAAGCTTCGCACCATGCGGGCGCCGGCGACGAGGGCCGCGACCTCACCCCTCGTGAACATCAGGGGCGGCAGGTCGTAGCCCGAGCGCATCAGGTAGCCGATCCCGGCCTCGCCGTCGATCGGCACGCCCGAACCGATGAGGTCGGCCACGTCGCGGTAGATGGTGCGCTCGCTGACCTCGAGCCGGTCAGCGAGCACCCGTGCCGTCAGGAGCCTTCCGCCGCGCAGATACTGGACGATCTGGAAGAGGCGGTCCGCCCGGCGCATCAGGCGGCCTTCGCCCGTTCGAAAAGGCCGATGGCGTTGCCGTCGAGGTCGGTCGCATAGACGAAGCGGCCTTCGGGGATCGGGATGATGTCGCTGGTGAGCGTGCCGCCGGCCTTGCGGCAGCGGATCACCGCATCCTCGAGCCGGTCGCGGAGCGTGATGTGCAGGATCGGCCCGCCGCCCTTTGCCGGTTCGCCGCGGCAAAGATGGCCGGAGCCGTTCGCCATCGAGCCGCCGAGAATGGCCACCGGGCCGGGGCCGCTGGTGTCGATCGTCATCTGCCAGTCGAAGACGGCATTGTAGAAGGCGATGGCCTTTTCGAGGTCGGCGACGGGGATCTCGGTCCAGGCGATGATGGTTTCGGATGTCATGGCGCACTCCTTCATGTGATGTGGCCAGTCCCTTGTCGCATGGGCCTCCTGACAGCATCCTGTCAGGAGGCTTCGGCATCCGCCAGAGCGGTTTGCTTCACGCCCCGGCTAGGCTAGGATTCCCATACGGACGAATTCGCCGAGGACTTCCGGCCGATGCCCAATGACCGCGACCATGGCAGTGGCGCCGGGCCGCGCCGGCATCATGGCCATTCGCATGGCCACGTCCATGCAGGGGAGCGCGGCCTCGGCCTTGCCGTGGTGGTCAATGTCCTTCTCACCGTAGCGCAGATCTCCGGCGGCATCCTCTTCGGTTCGGTCGCGCTCATTGCCGACGCGGTCCACAATCTTTCGGATGCCGCGGCGCCGGTCATCGCCTTTGCCGCGCGGCGAATCGGCAGGCGGCCCGCCGACGCGCGCATGTCCTTCGGTTTTCGCCGGGCAGAGGTGGTGGCAGCGCTCATCAACTACACCGTGCTGATCGTCATTTCCTTGTGGCTCGGGTCTGAGGCGGTGATGCGGCTTCTCGATCCGCCCGAGGTGGCGGGCGGGATCGTGATGGTGCTCGCGGCCCTCGCCCTTGTCATCGACCTTGCCACCGCGCTTCTGACCTTTCGCCTCGCCAAGGAAAGTACCAACATCCGGGCGGCTTTCTTGCACAACCTCGCCGATGCCGTGTCGTCGGTCGCGGTGCTGGTCGGGGGCGCCGTGATCTGGGCCCGGGGGCTGGAGCTGGGCCGACCTGGCGATCACGCTTTTGATCTCGGCCTGGATCCTGTGGCATGCCCTCAGCGAGATCGGGCCGGTGATCCGCATCCTGATGCTCGCCGCGCCGCCGGAAGTGGGTGCAGCCGACCTCAGGCGGGCGATCAAGGCGGGGGAGGGCATCGAAGAGGTGCATCACCTCCACCTCTGGCAGATGGATGAGGAGCGGAGTTCCGTCGAGGCGCATCTGGTCCTGGCCGAGGGCGTGGATTTCACCGATGCAGTGCGCCGCGTGAAGCAGAGGGTCGAGACGGAATTCGGCATCCGCCACAGCACCTTCGAGATCGAGACGCTGGCCTCGGGCTGCGCCGGGACGGGCTGCCGGCCGGGCGAGGCGTGAACGGGTTCAGGTCAGACTCGGGCGTGAATATGGCGGCTTTGCCGGGGCGTTGGGGTGTGGGCGCATCAATTGCCGGGGTCGCTAAGCACGAATCCGAGATGCAACCCATGATTGTCCATCGCGGGAGATGCAATCGCCGCCCAGGGCGACTCAATGAAACCCACGAAATTCCCGGTCTCCGCCCAGATTCGGCCATGGGGCGCAGCCATTAATGATGATGAGGGGCAAGACGATAGACAGGACGAACCAGATGAAACTCTTCGCGACCATTCTCGCCAAGTTCTCCCGCAAGCAGGATGCTGAAGCGGATGCGTTCGAAAAACGTCTGGTCAACCTCGGCAAGCAGGCTTCGCGCCGCGGCCGCATCGCCACGCCGAACCTCTTCGTGCGCCACGGCCACGCCTGATCCCTGACGGGATCAGAAGTTCACCGTCACGCCGGGAAGGTTCAGTTCCTTCATGAGATCGCGGACTTCCTGGCGCGCGGCGACGTTCGAGATGTTGAGGTTCTCAACGCCGACGTCGCGCAGATCGAGAAGGGTGAGGCCACGCGGGAAAAGCTCGCGGAAGATCACCCGCTCGGAAAACCCCGGTGCCACACGGAAGCCGATCCGCTTCGAAAGCTGCTCCAACGCCGCGCCCACTTTCCGCTTGTTGTGCATCTGCTGGGCGCCAAGACGATTGCGGAGCACGATCCAGTCGATGGGCCTGAGGCCGGCGCGGGCGCGAAGCTGGCGCGCATGCCAGACCATTTCCGAATAGATCGACGGGCCGATGACGCGGCTGGTGTCGGGATCGACCCGCGCCAGAAGGTCAAAGTCGATGAAGCTGTCGTTCAAGGGCGTGATGAGCGTATCGGCCAGCGAATGCGCGACCTGGCTCAGGCGCGTGTGTGAGCCGGGGCAGTCGATGACGATGAAATCCACCTCGCGCTCAAGCCCGGCGACGGCGGCGGAAAGCCTGTGGTCGAAGGCATTCTCACCCTCGGCCAGTGAGGCCTGATCGACCTCGGGAAGTTCGCGGTAATCGACCGTCGGCAAATCGACTCCTTCGCGGCGCATGAAGGCCTGGCGGTTCTCGACATAGCGGCCGAAGCTTTTCTGCCGGAGGTCGAGGTCGAGCGCGCCGACCTTGTGGCCCATCCGCGCCAGCGCCGTGGCCACATGCATGCAGGTCGTGGACTTGCCGGACCCGCCCTTTTCGTTCCCGACGACGATGATATGCGCCACGTGACTGTCCCCGTGCTGTTCCGGTTTCCGGAATCAAAAGGCGCGCTGTCTCCAGCGCGCCTCTACTATATGTTGTGCGCCTTGTCTTGCAAAGCGCAATAGGCTCAGAATCCGAGGCCTGCGTACTTGTTCTTGAACTTCGAGACGCGGCCGCCGGTGTCCAGGAGCTTGGCCGAACCGCCGGTCCAGGCCGGATGCACCGTCGGGTCGATGTCGAGCGACAGCGTGTCGCCTTCCTTGCCCCAGGTCGAACGGGTCTGGTAGGTCGAGCCGTCGGTCATCTTCACGGTGATGAAGTGATATTCGGGGTGAGTACCTTGTTTCATGGTCCCGCTCCTTATTCGGCTTTGGCTTTGTAGGTGGTGTCTTCCGCGATCCGGGCCGATTTGCCGCGACGGTCACGAAGATAGTAGAGCTTGGCGCGGCGGACACGGCCGCGGCGCACGACCTCGATCGACTCGATGTTGGTCGAATAGAGCGGGAAGACGCGCTCGACGCCCTCGCCGAAGGAAATCTTGCGGACGGTGAACGACGCCGAGATGCTGCCACCCTTGCGGGCAATGCAGACGCCTTCGTAGTTCTGGACGCGCGTGCGCGTGCCTTCCGTCACCTTGTAGCCGACACGCACGGTGTCGCCCGCCTTGAAGTCCGGGATGGACTTGCCGAGAGCGGCGATCTGCTCGGCCTCCAGTTGCGCGATCAGGTTCATCGCGGGATCCTTTCCTATGCTCGCGGTGGTTCCGCGATGGTGTTCGCGCCTCAGAGCTCCGTAGTCTTCACCGGGTCCGCATGAAGCGCCCGCAGGAGGTCAGGTCGTCATTTCCGTTCGGTGCCGCCACCGGCCACCCGGAGCCGAAGAAGGCGAAGGGTATCGGCCAATAGCAAGCGTGCCCGGACGACTCATGCGAGCCCCGGACGGGCGGGGTATAGGGGCAAGGGGTGGGTGGGTCAAGGCTTGGGTGGCGTGAGTAGGATGGGCAATATCACCCATCCTACGGCTTCGGGCGCCGCGCCCAGAGATCCGGGCGCCTTTCCCGCGTCAGCCGCTCCGCCTCGGCCCGCCGCCATTTCTCGACGGCGGCATGGTTGCCCGAGGTCAGGACAGCGGGGATGTCGCGGCCTTCCCAGGTGGCGGGTCTTGTGTACTGCGGATGCTCCAGAAGCCCGTGGGAATGGCTTTCCTCCTCGGTCGAGGAGGCATTGCCGAGAACGCCGGGCAGGAGCCGCACGGCGGCGTCGATCATCGCCTGGGCCGCGATCTCGCCGCCGGTCAGGACGAAATCGCCGAGGCTGACTTCCTCGACCGCGTAATGATCCAGCACGCGCTGGTCCACGCCTTCGAAACGCCCGCAGAGCATCGTGATGCCATCCGCCCCGGCCCAGCGGCGGGCCGTGGCCTGATCGAAGGGTTTTCCGCGCGGCGAGAGGTAAACGACGGGCCAGAGCGCCCGGTCGGGCGGGGTGGCGATGGCGGCCTCGTCCAGCGCGGCAGCCACCACATCGGCGCGGAGCACCATGCCGGCGCCGCCGCCGGCGGGGCTGTCGTCGACATTCCGGTGCTTGCCGATGCCGAAGGGCCGGAGGTCGATGGTCTGAAGCGACCAGAGCCCTTCCGCCAGCGCCTTGCCGGTCAGGGAAAGGCCAAGCGTGCCGGGAAAGGCTTCAGGGAAAAGCGTGATGATGCGCGCGGCCCAGGCACCCTTGACGCGCTGCGGCGCCATGAGGTCGCGGGGCTGCACCGAGGCGGAAATGCTCAAGCGCCCGTGGGACTTGGGCTTGTCCCCTGCCGTCACACCTCGGACTCCTCGGGCGGGTCGGCGATGATGCGGCCGGCGGTCAGGTCGACGGTCGGCACGATGGCGCGGGTGAAGGGCAGGAGGAGCGTCGTCCTTCGGCCCGGCGCGAAGATTTCAAGGATGTCGCCCGCGCCGTGGTTGTGGACGGCGCGGACAGTGCCGAGTTGGGCGCCGCCGGTATCGAAGACCGCGAGGCCGATGAGGTCGGCATGGTAGAATTCATCGTCCGGCAGGTTGGGGAGCTTTGTGCGGTCGGCAAAAAGCTCGGTCCCGCGGAGGGCGTCGGCCTCTTCCTTGCTGGCGATGCCGGAGAGGCGGGCGGTGAAGCCGTTGTTGGTCGATCCGGTGAGGCGGACGGTGAAACTGCGCTTGCCGTCCTCGGTCCAAAGCGGCGCATAGGCGGCGATCGCCTCGGGCTGGGCGCAGTAGCTTTTCAGCCGCACCTCACCTCGAACGCCAAAGGCGCCGCCGATGGCGCCGACGCAGATGCGGTCATTGGCCATCGGCAGGCACCTCGCATTCGGCCGCCACGGGGGCGGCGGCCGGTTGGGCCGCGATCAGCCGGTCGGTCTTCATCCCGAGCCAGAACGAGCCGGCACAGAGCGTGACGGTGACGATCCGGCGCAGGAAGAAGCCGATCAGCATGTGTTTTCAGCGCCTTATTCGGAGGCCGGGGCGGCAGCCTTGGCGGCCTTCTCGGTGGCGCGCTTCTTGGCCTTGTCGCCCGGCTCGCCCTTCTTCAGGTTGGCGCGGACGGGCTTTTCGCGGACGCCGGCAGCTTCGAGCATGCGGGCGATGCGGTCGGTCGGCTGGGCGCCTTGCGAAATCCAGTACTGGACGCGCTCGACGTTCATCTTCACGCGATCTTCCGAGTCCTTGGCGAGCAAGGGATTGTAAGTGCCCAGCTTTTCGATGAAGCGGCCGTCGCGCGGCATGCGGCTGTCGGCGGCGACGATCGAGTAATGCGGGCGCTTCTTGGAGCCCCCACGGGCGAGGCGGATCTTCATAGCCATGTCAGTTTCTCCTTTGGATGGCTTGGGTGGATGGGCAGATTGCCCATCCTACGGGTTTCATTTCTGCAGTTTCTCGTGGTGCCTGATCACTTCGCTGATGACGAAGTTCAGGAATTTCCTGGCGAATTCGGGATCGAGGTCGGCTTCTTCGGCCAGCTTTTCGAGCCGGGCGATCTGTTCGGCCTCCCGCGAAGGGTCGGAGGGCGGCAGACCGTGTTCGGCCTTCATCCGGCCCACCGCCTGGGTGTGCTTGAAGCGTTCGGCGAGGGTGTAGACGATGATCGCGTCGAGCCGGTCGATCGAGTCGCGGTGCCCTTTGAGGAGGGCGGCGGCGCGGGCGGTGGGGTCGGTCATTCGGGCCTCCCTTGGCGGCTGGCATCCGTCGGGTTTGCGTCGGGCATCCGTCCCGACAGCTGTACCGACACGGGGCCGAGTACGGAGGCCCCGGGGCGCTGCCCCGGACCCCGGGGTATTTCAGCAACGAAGAAGCTGAAAGCGGTCATGCCGGCGCCCTCAGGTCATGGAAGATCACCACGTCGCCTGGATCGACGCCGGGGCGGTTGGAATGGACGCCGCCGAGACGCCGTGCAAGCGCGATGGAGCGGTCGTTGCCCGGTGCGATGATGTTGATGATGTGATCCCAGCCGAAGCTGCGGTGCGCCCAGTCCATGACGGCGCGGGCGGCTTCGGCGGCATAGCCCTTGCCTTCGGCCTCGGGCAGCACGAACCAGCCAAGCTCCGGTTCCGGGAAGCCGACCGGGTGATAGATGCCGACCTCGCCGACATAGGCGCCGGTGGCGCGATCCTCGACCGAGAAGGGGCCGTAGCCGAGAAGCGGCCATTGGCCGACCTCGGAGGCCCAGATGCGCCAGGCGAGGACGCGGCCCACGGGGCCATCTTCATGCACCGAGCGGGGCGAGGCGTAGAAGGCGGCGCGGTGTTCGAAATCCGGGAGGCGCGGCATCCTGAGGCGGAGGCGGTCGGTGAGCAGTTCGGGCGCAGTCCCGGTCATGCCTTCGGCGCCGGGGTCCTTCGGGGAAGGAGCCGGTCGCTGGCGGGAGGATCTGGACCAGAGGGGCAGCATGGTTACTTCTTCTTGCCAAAGCCGCCGAGGCCGGAAAGGCCGCCCGGCAGGTTGAGGCCGCCAAGCCCGCCGCCACCGAGGCCGCCAAGACCGGCGGGCAGCTTGCCGCCGGCCATGCCTTCCTTGATACCCTTCTGCATCGCCTCAAGCTCTGCAGGGGCCATCTTCGACGGATCGGGCATGCCGCCTTTGCCGCCGAACATGCCGCGCATCGCCTGTTTCAGCATGCCGCCTTTGCCCATCTTGCCCATCTTCTTCATCATGTCCGCCATCTGGCGGTGCATCTTCAGAAGCTTGTTGAGATCGGCGACATCGAGGCCAGCCCCCGCCGCGATCCGCTTCTTGCGACTCGCCTGCAGAAGATCCGGATTGGCGCGTTCCTTCTTGGTCATCGACTGGATGAGCGCGATCTGGCGGCGGAGGACGCCATCGTCAAAGCCTGCCTCCTCGACCTGTTTCGACATCTTCGCCATGCCCGGCATCATGCCCATGATGCCCTGCATCCCGCCCATCTTCAGCATCTGCTCAAGCTGGCCGCGCAGGTCGTTCATGTTGAAGAGGCCCTTCTGGAACCGCTTCATCATGCGCTCGGCCTGCTCCATCTCCAGCGTTTCCTGGGCCTTTTCGACGAGCGCGACGATATCGCCCATGCCAAGGATTCGGCCGGCGACGCGGGAGGCCTCGAAGGTCTCAAGCGCGTCCATCTTTTCGCCGAGGCCCACGAAGCGGATCGGCTTGCCGGTGACCGCGCGCATGGACAAGGCGGCTCCGCCGCGGCCATCGCCGTCCATCCGGGTCAGGACGACGCCGGTGATGCCGACCTTGCCGTCAAACTCGGTCGCGACGTTGACCGCGTCCTGACCGGTGAGGCCATCGACGACCAGCAGCGTCTCGCGCGGTTTCGCGACATCGCGGACCGCCTGCACCTCATCCATCAGGACTTCGTCGATATGGAGGCGCCCCGCGGTGTCGAGCATGTAGACATCGTAGCCGCCAAGGGTGGCCTGCTGCTTGGCGCGCTTGGCGATCTGCACCGCCGTCTCGCCCTTGACGATGGGCAGCGTGTCGACGCCGACCTGCGCGCCGAGAATGGCAAGCTGTTCCATTGCTGCCGGGCGGTTGGTGTCGAGCGAGGCCATGAGGACGCGCTTCTTCTCCCGCTCCTTCAGGCGGCGGGCGAGCTTGGCGGTGGTGGTGGTCTTGCCGGAGCCTTGCAGGCCGACCATCAGGATCGGCGCCGGCGGGTTGTCGATCTTCAGGGCTTCCGGGTCGCCGTCGCCAGCCAGAACCCGGACCAGTTCATCATGGACGATCTTGACGACCTGCTGGCCGGGGGTGATCGACTTCGTCACCGACTGGCCGGTGGCCTTGCCCTCCACCGCCTTGATGAAGTCGCGGGCGACGGGCAGGGAAACGTCGGCCTCAAGCAGCGCCACGCGAACCTCGCGCAGGGCGACGCGCACATCCTCTTCGGAAAGCGCGCCCTGCTTCGTCAGCCGGTCGAAGACGCCGCCAAGGCGTTCTGACAGGGTTTCGAACATCTCGCGGCCCTCCTTGGCCTGTTACCTCTGCCCGCCAAGATAGGTCGCGGGCGCCAAAACGACAAACGCGCCCGTGGGCGCAACGCGCTGACGGGCGGCGATCCCGGAACAGGTCCGGGACCGGAAGCATCAGGACTTCCGGAATCCGGTGTCGTTTAGGTGAGGAGGGGGGCCGAGTCAAGCATCGGCGCGGTTTCGGCGGCGGAGGCCGTCACCATCTGGCCCTTGAGCCAGCCATTCAGCCGGGTGGCACAAGCCTGAAGCCGGGCCGGGTCCTGATCGCGGCTGGCGAGGAGGAGGGGCACGTCGCGGATCGCGGTGGTGATGGCAAGGGCGTAGCCGGTGCCGGTTTCCACCACATCGGCGCGCATCAGGGCATCGACCGAGATGATCATGCTCTCATGGCCGAAGCGGATGTCGGCGGCGTTGATTTCCCGGTCGAGGATCAGCCAGGTCCGGTCGGCCGAGAAGAGAAGGTAGCCGGAGACGGCGAAGAAGAGCGCCGCCGCGATCATCTGCCAGCCGCCGCCCTGCGTCAGCGCTTCGGTCAGAAGGACCAGCGAGGCGATGGCGAAGAGTGCGAAGAGACCGCTCCAGTGCAGGGGCTTCTCTTCCGCGGCGAATTGGTTCTGGGTGTGTCTGATGATACGCATGGCCCCAATTCAACTCCGGATTGTGGCGGGGTTGGGGCGGCATTCGGGCGTGGTGCGACCGCCGCGGGGAACTTTCGCGGCAGCGGCGGGCGGGGCAGGAAAGAAGGCCCCGGAATGGCTCCGGGGCCGACTGGACTTGATGGCAGTTTGGATGCCTCAGGCGGCGAGCGCATCAACCTGCGCTTCGGCGGCCTTCAGCGTGGCGTCGGGGTTGAAGATCATCTGGTCGGCGGCGATGAATTCGACATCGGTGATGCCGAAGAAGCCGAGCATGTGGCGGATGTAGCCCGAGGCGAAGTCGATCTCGGAACCGATCTTGGTGCCGTCGGAGGAAAGGGCCACGATGGCGCGCTTGCCCTTGAGAAGACCCTCGGGGCCGGCTTCGGTATAGGTGAAGGTCTCACCCTTGCGGGCCAGATGGTCGATCCAGGCCTTGAGCGGCGCGGGCACGCCGAAGTTGTAGACCGGCAGCGCGATGACGAGGATGTCGGCGGCGCGCACTTCAGCGAGAAGCGCGTCGGAATAGGCGGCGATCTTGGCCTGGTCGGCGTTGCGCGCCTCGGCCGGGGTGAAGACCGCGCCGATCCAGGCGCCGTCGATCTGCGGCACGCCCGTGGAGAGGTCGCGGAGCGCCACGCTGGCGCCGGGATTGGCGGCCTCGAGGCGGGCGGTGATGCGGTCGGTCAGGCGGCGCGAGACGCTGGCCTCGCCCTTGATGGAGGATTCGACGCGGAGGATGTTTGTCATGTCAGGCTGTCCCGATGAGTGTTGGCGTTGCCAGATGAATTAACCCTTGCCGGGATAAACACAACGCGGAATGATGCACCGAAGCTGTGAACAGGCGCACATAAGAATGTCTTTCGAGAACTGGGATGAGGTCCGCACGGCCTATCAGGTCGCGCGGATCGGCACGGTCAGTGGCGCGGCCGAGGTGCTTGGCGTCCACCATGCCACGGTGATCCGCCATATCGACGCGCTCGAGGCGCGGCTCGGCACAAGGCTCTTCCAGCGACACCCGCGCGGCTATACCGCGACCGAGGCGGGGCAGGAGCTTCTGAAGGTCGCGCAGACGACGGAAGACCAGTTCGCCCATCTCGCCGCCCGCATCACCGGGGCGACGACCGATGTCTCGGGCGAGCTTGTCGTGACCTCGCTGCCGGGGCTGACCGACCTCGTGCTGCCGACGCTCGCGCGGCTCCAGTCCGAATATTCCGGCCTCAAGGTGCGCTATGTGTCGGATGCAAGGGTGTTCCGGCTGGAGTATGGCGAGGCGCATGTGGCGATCCGCGCCGGCGGACGGCCGCAGGAGCCCGACAACGTCGTGCAGCCGCTCACCACCTATTACATGGGGCTCTACGCCGCGCCGTCCTATGTCGAGCGCTACGGCCTGCCCAAGAACGAGACCGACCTTGCCGGGCACCGGTTCATCGGGTCGGCGGAACCCGACAGCCGCGCGCCCTTCATGCGCTGGCTGGCCGAGCGGGTGGCGGATGACGCGGTGGTGTTCCGCTCGAACGAGACTGAGGCGATGCAGGATGCGGTCACCGAGGGTGTGGGCCTCGGTTTCCTCTCGCTCCTTTCGGCACGCGGCGACCCCGGCCTCGTCGAGGCGCTGCCGCACCGGCCGGAATGGGACACGGCGCTCTGGCTCGTCACCCATGTCGACCTCCACCGTACGCCGCGCATCCAGACCTTCGTGAAGGCGCTCCGCGAGGCGGCGCGCAGCAGCTGTTCCCTGAACTGAAGCGATGCTGATCCGGCAATCCAGCGGCGGCGCCTTGCGGCGCAGAGACGATAGTGGGTCGCCGCGCAGGCGCGGCTCCATTGCCTCCGGCGGGAGTATTTCGGGACAGAAAGTAAGGGAGATCTCCCTTCTCACTTTCTGTCTGAAAATACTCTGCGGGGGTCCGGGGGTGCAAAACCCCCGGCCCGGCCGGGGAAGAGCGATGGCGTCGCAGGAAAGGGGCCGCGCGTGACGGAGGCGATGCGCGGCCATCTGGCGATGCTGGCCTTTTCCGCCCTTGTCGCAGGGTCCTTCGCGCTTGGCGCGATGATGGCCAATATGGTCGATCCGGTGGCCTTCACCGCGCTGAGGTTCGCGCTGGCCTCGCTTCTCATCGGGATCGGGGTTCTGGCTGGTGGCGGCGTGGTGCGGTCCGATGCGGCGGCGCCCTGGCGGTATCTTCTGATGGGCGGGCTTTTCGCCTTGTACTTCGTCCTGATGTTCGAGGGGCTGAAGACGGCGCCGCCGGTTTCGGCGGCGGCGGTCTTCACCCTGACGCCGGTCCTTGCCGCGGGCTTCGGCTGGCTGCTTTTACGCCAGCGGATGACCGGGCGGATGGCGGCGGCGCTGGCCATTGGGGCGGCGGGGGCGCTCTGGGTGATCTTCCGGGGCGATCCGGCGGCGCTTCTCCGCTTAGACCTCGGGCGCGGCGAGGCGGTCTATTTCCTCGGCTGCATCGCCCATGCCGCCTATGTCCCGCTGGTCCGGCTTCTGAACCGGGGCGAGCGGGCGGCGGTTTTCACCTTCGGCACGCTTCTGGCCGGGGCGGGCATCCTTGTGCTGGCCGGCTGGGGCGCGATCCGGGCGACCGACTGGGCTTCGCTTCCGGCCATCGTCTGGGTGACGCTGGCCTACACATCGGCCTTCGCCACCGCCGCCTCCTTCGTGCTGACGCAGTATGCCGCCTTGAGGCTCCCTGCCGCCAAGGTGATGGCGTATACCTATCTGACGCCGGCCTGGGTGATCCTCTGGCAGGTGGCGCTGGGTCATGGCATGCCGGCGGGCGGCGTGATCATCGGTGTCCTTGCCGTGGCGGGGGCGCTTTTCCTCTTGCTGAAGGACGAACACTGATGTTGCAGCGCATCCACCATGTCGCGGTGATCGCCTCGGACTACGAACGCTCCAGGCGCTTCTATACCGATGTGCTGGGGCTGCGAGCGGTGGCGGAGAACTACCGCGCGGCGCGGCAGAGCTGGAAGTTGGATCTCGCGCTGCCGGATGGTGGGCAGGTGGAGCTCTTCTCCTTCCCCTCGCCACCGCCGCGCCCTTCGACGCCCGAGGCCTGTGGCGCGCGGCATCTCTGCTTCGCTGTCGCCGATGTCGCGGCGGCGAAGGCGGCGCTGGAGGCCAGGGGGCAGGTGGTGGAGCCGATCCGGGTCGATGAATACACCGGCAAGCGCTTCACCTTCCTGCCGGACCCGGACGGGCTGCCGATCGAGCTTTACGAGGCCTGAGTGGGTTCGGTATCGCCGCCAAGTTCGCTGCCGAGGAACCGCTCGAAGGCGTCGAAATCCATCGGGTCGAACTGGCCGAAGCCCTGAATCCAGATCGTCGCCGCCCGCATCGCGTCGGGTTCGAGCTTGCACCATTTCACCCGCCCGCGTTTTTCCTGGCTGATGAGGCGGGCCTCGGCGAGAACGGCAAGGTGCTTGGAGATCGCGGCGAGCGACATCTCGAAAGGCTCGGCCACATCGGTCACCGCCATGTCATCTTCGAGAAGCATGGTCAGGATCGCCCGCCGGGTCGGGTCGGCGAGGGCGGCGAAGATCGTGTCGAGCGGGACGGGCGGGGCAGGGATCATGGCCTTTCTCTGCGCCGGGGCGGGGCAATCGTCAACCGGAAGGTTGAATATGCCGGAAGGCCTTAAAACCGGGTTGGGGCGGCTTCGCGCGCGCCGTGCCCCATCGAGCCTTGTCAGAAGTGTGTTTGTTTTCAGTAGCTTGCGCTGTCGTTTTCGCCCGTTCACGCGCATTGACTCGCGGGCCAAGGGATTCTAGCTATCGCGCAGCTTTCCTCGCCGGGAAAAACGGGGCTGACGCGATGCAGGAAGGGCCGGATCCGACACGCCTGCAAAGGCTGGACGAGAAGATCGCGGCCGCCAGGCGCGCCACCGACCCGAGGCCCCGGGTGGAGGACCATTATTCTGCCGCGAGCCAAGGCTGGCGGATGGTGATCGAGCTGGTGGCGGGCCTCGCCCTCGGCTTCGGCATAGGATACGGGCTCGATACCCTCTTCGGGACGATGCCCATCTTCCTGGTGCTGTTCATATTGCTGGGCTTCGTGGCCGGGGTGAAGACGATGCTTCGCACCGCCAGTGAAATCCAGGCCAAGAATGCGGCGGGAAGTTCCGCCAACAAGGACGAAGGGGAATAGCCGTGGCGACGGAAGAGCAAAGCGAAGGTCTGGCGTTCCATCCGATGGAGCAGTTCAAGATCCAGCCGCTGTTCAACGATGGTCCGATCCACTGGTACACGATCACCAATGCCACGCTGTGGATGGCGGTCGTGCTGCTCTGCGTTCTGGCGCTCTTCGTGATCGGCACAAGGGGGCGGGCGATCATCCCGTCGCGGATGCAGTCGGTGGCCGAGCTTGGCTACGGCTTCGTCCACAAGATGGTCGAGGACGTGACCGGCAAGGACGGGCTGAAGTTCTTCCCCTATGTCTTCACGCTCTTCTGCTTCATCGTCTTCTCGAACTTCCTCGGCCTCATCCCCGGCGCCTTCACCACGACGAGCCATATTGCCGTGACCGGCATCCTCGCCGTCGCCGTGTTCCTGGCCGTGACCATCATCGGCTTCGTCAAGCACGGCACGCATTTTCTCGGGCTCTTCTGGGTCAAGTCGGCGCCCCTGGCGCTGCGCCCGATCCTCGCGGTGATCGAGATCATCTCCTACTTCGTGCGTCCGGTCAGCCACTCCATCCGACTTGCCGGCAACATGATGGCGGGCCACGCGGTCATCAAGGTCTTCGCGGCCTTTGCGCCGCTGATCCTGATCTCGGGCATCGGCATCGCGGTGACGCCGCTGTCGATCCTCGCCATCGTCGCGATGTATGCGCTCGAAATTCTGGTGGCCTTCATCCAGGCCTATGTCTTCACCATCCTGACCTGCGTCTACCTCCGCGATGCGCTGCATCCGGGGCACTGAGACCCAGGTCATCCACGAACTGCAACCTATCCAACCGTAAGGAGATCAACATGGAAATCGCAGCAGCAGCAGCTCTCGGCAAGTTCATCGGCGCCGGCCTCGCCTGCATCGGCATGGGCGGCTCGGCCATGGGGGTGGGCAATGTTGCCGGCAACTTCCTCGCCGGTGCGCTCCGCAACCCGTCGGCGGCTGCCGGCCAGACCGCGACCCTCTTCATCGGCATCGCCTTCGCCGAAGCGCTCGGGATCTTCTCGTTCCTCGTGGCACTTCTGCTGATGTTCGCCGTCTGATCCTCGACTGACCATCCTTACGGCCGGATGGGTGCAAAGGCGCCCGTCCGGGTTGTAAACAAGGTTTCGAGGGGGCCGAGATGGCAAACACGACTACAGAGGTCGCCGAGGCGGCTGGCGAGGCTGCCGGCCAGGCGGCGGATGCAGCAGGGCAGGCGACGCAGTCCGCAGGCATGCCGCAGCTCGACTTTTCCACCTTCCCGAACCAGATGTTCTGGCTCGTGGTGGCGCTTGTCCTGATCTACCTGGTGCTGTCGAAGATCGCGCTGCCGCGCATTGCCGGCATCGTCGCCGACCGCCAGGGCACGATCACCAACGACATCGCGGCGGCGGAAGAACTTCGCGCCAAGGCGGTGGAGGCCGAGAAGGCCTATAACAAGGCGCTGGTCGATGCGCGCGAGGAGGCGAACAAGATCGTCGCCGAGGCGCGGGTCGATATCGGCAAGGACCTCGACAAGGCGACGGCCAAGGCCGATGCCGAGATCGCGGCGAAATCCGCCGAATCCGTCAAGCGGATCGAGGAAATTCGCGCGAGTGCTGCCAAGAACGTCGAGGACGTGGCCAAGGAAACGGCCGAGGCCATCGTCTCTGCCCTCGGCGTGACGGCGGATGCCAAGTCCGTCGCAAGCGCCGTTGCTGCGCGGCTGAAGGAGTGAGGCCATGAACCGTATTCTCTTCGCCGCCGCCCTGACGCTGCTCTCCAGCCCGGCCTTCGCTGCGGGTGGGTCGTTCTTTTCGCTGCGCAACACCAACTTCGTGGTGCTGATCTCCTTCCTGATCTTCATCGGCGTGCTCCTCTACTTCAAGGTGCCGGCGCTGATCGGCGGCCTTCTCGACAAGCGCGCGGAGGGGATCAGGAAAGACCTCGCCGACGCGCGGGCGCTGCATGACGAGGCGCGGACGATCCTTGCTTCCTATGAGCGCAAGCAGAAGGAAGTGCAGGAGCAGGCCGACCGCATCGTCGAGACCGCGAAGCGCGAGGCGGTGGCCGCGGCCGAACAGGCGAAAGCCGATCTCAAGGCCTCGATCGCGCGCCGTCTGGCCGCTGCCGAGGACCAGATCGCTTCGGCCGAGGCGTCTGCCGTGCGCGCCGTGCGCGACCGTGCCGTGAACGTGGCCGTGGCCGCGGCAAGCGAGCTGATCGCCGCCAAGATGTCGGCGGCCGACAAGAACGGCCTGATCGACAAGGCGATTGGCGAGGTCGAAGCCAAGCTGCACTGAGATGGTGCGGGGAATGCTGAAGGACCCGGCCCCGGCGGCCGGGTTTTTCTTTTGCGCATCGCCCTCCGCGCGGGCAGGATCAGGCTTGGCGCCTTTTGCAACAAGAGTGGCGTCGTCTGCGACTGAAATGGCGGCGCCGGTGGCCTAGTTTCAGGGATAGATGAACAAGAGGCCCTGAAATGAACTCCAATTCCAAACCCACGGCACTCGTCACCGGCGCGTCGTCCGGCATAGGCAAGGCCATCGCCAAGCGACTGATCGAAGACGGCTACCACGTCTATGTCGCTGCCCGCAGCATCGACCGGATGCAGGATCTGGCCAGCCTTGGCGCCGTGCCGCTGCGCATGGACATCTCGAACGAGGATGAAATCACCGCCGCCGTCCGGACCATCACCGGACAATCGGGCGGTGTCGATGTTCTGGTGAACAACGCCGGCTTCGGCCTTTACGGCCCGGTCGAGGAAATCACCATCGATGAGGCGCGCTACCAGTTTGAGGTGAACCTTTTTGGCGCGGCGCGGTTGACCCAGCTGCTCTTGCCGGCGATGCGCGCGCGCCGCTCCGGCACCATCGTCAACATCACCTCGATGGGCGGCAAGATCTACACCGTTCTCGGCGCCTGGTATCACGCCACCAAACATGCGCTGGAAGGCTGGTCCGACAGTTTGCGGCTGGAGCTTGAGCCCTTCGGCATCCGCGTCGTGGTGGTCGAACCGGGGCAGATCGAGACCGGCTTCGGCGATGCCGCATCGCGCGGTCTGGTCGAACGGTCGGGCGACGGCCCCTACGGCGCGCGGGCGCGGAAAGTGGCCAAGTCGATGGACGAAGCCTATGGTCATTGCAAGGGCAGCGATCCCAGGGTGATTGCGGATGTCGTGTCGAAGGCGGTGCGCTCAGCCAGGCCGATGACCCGCTATGCCGCCGGCAAATACGCCAAACCGATGATCTGGGTGCGCAAGTGGCTGGGCGACCGCATGTTCGACCGGCTCATCAAGAGCCAGATGTGATCCGGTCGACGAAGGACGGACCATGATGAGGAACCCGAGCGACAGGTGCCGGCTGCCCCAGGCCTTCTGGCGCGCGGCAGAACGCATGGGCCTGTCGGGCCCGGCATTGCTGCGGCAGGCGCGGCTACCGGCTACCTTGCACATCACCCCCGATGCCTGGTTGACCAGCGCCGACTATTTCGCCCTATGGCGGGCGGTCGAAGCCTTGTCAAACGATCCCGCCATCGGCCTCAGGATGACGGTGGAGACCGACACCGCGGTCCACCCGCCGGCGACCATGTCCGCCTTCTTCGCCCGCGACTACCGCGACGGATTGCAGCGGCTCGCCCGGTTCAAGCGTCTATGTACACCCGAGGAACTGACCATCACCGAAGCCGGGGGCGAATGCCGGGTCTTCCCGCGCTGGCTTTACGCGGATGAGAGCGAGCCGGACGCGGCGGCCGATGTCACCCTTGCCGCCATCCTTGAGCTTGGCCGCCGAGGGACGGGGCGACCGATCCGCCCGCTCAGGGTCGACATGACACGCGGCGGGCCGCTGACCGAGATGCACAGGGCCTACTTTGATGCGCCTGTCCGCACGGGCTGTACGCAGAACGCGATGATCCTCGATCGCCGAGATCTTGACCTGCCGTTCCCCGGCCACAACCCCGACCTCCTGACCATCCTCGACCCATCCCTCGCCGCCAACCTTGGCGAGATAGAGCCGCAGACCCCGCTTTCCGATCAGGTGAAGATCCTCATCAAGCGTCGCATCGCCAGCGGCAGGCCGGATGTTGCCGATGTGGCGCGCGAGTTGGGCATGAGCGAACGGACCCTGCAACGCCGGATCGCCGATCAGAGCGAAAGCTACCGCAGCCTTCTCGACCAGGCGCGACAGGAGCTTGGCCGCGAGCTTCTGTCGGATGCGCAGAACGGCATTGACGAGATCGCCTTCCTTCTGGGCTTTCAGGACTCGAGTTCCTTCTACCGGGCCTTCCGCGCCTGGGAAGGTGTGACGCCGGCAGAGTGGAAGGGGCTGCACTAGACCGCCGTCACCGCAAGACTGTTCCTTCAAACCGCTATGACCGGCGGTCAAAGCTGGCGTATGATGTGGGTGAGGGGGTGGCATCGCCGGGCATGCCCGGGCGGCCACCGGAAACGCGCGTTGAGTGTCAGAGTGCTTCTTTGTGCCTTTCGTGGCGTCGGGCCAGGGTGGACCGACCGGTCAAGGACATCCGAGGGAGCCGATGGAACACAGGCTAGCCGCCGTGATCGCCGCCGACATGGCCGGCTACAGCCGCCTGATGGAGCTTGACGAGGTCGGCACGCTGGCGCGGCTCAGGACCCACCGGATCGAGCTGATCGACCCCGCCATCGCCAAGAACAACGGCCGCATCATCAAGACCACGGGCGACGGAATGCTGGCCGAGTTCCAGAGCGTCGCCAGTGCGGTGCGCTGCGCGGTGGAGATTCAGAACAGGATGGCGCGCCGCAATCTCGACGTGCCGGAGGAGCGCCGCATCCAGTTCCGCATGGGCATCAACCTTGGCGACATCGTCTTCGAGGAGGGCGACATCTTCGGCGACGGCGTCAATGTCGCGGCTCGGCTTGAGCAACTGGCCGAGGTCGGCGGCATCTGCGTATCCGCCGCCGTACGCGATCAGGTTGCCGAGCGCATCGAGGTCGCCTTCGAGGATCTGGGCGATAAGCTCTTGAAGAACATCAGCCGCCCGGTCAGGGTCTATCGCGTGGTGCTGGGCGAGGCGCCGCAGGCCGACGGGCCGCCGGCAAGCACCGCGGCCAGGAAACCTACCGTCGCGGTCCTGCCCTTCGCCAACATGAGTGCCGATGCGGAGCAGGGCCATTTCGTCGACGGGCTGACCGAGGACATCCTCACCGAGCTTTCGCGCCACCACGAGCTTTTCGTGATCTCGCGCAACTCCACCTTCGTCTACAAGGGCCAGTCGGTGAACATCCGCGAGGTAGCACAGAAGCTTGGTGCGCAATACGTGGTCGAAGGCAGCGTGCGGCGGGCGGGCGACCGGCTGCGGATCTCTGTCCAGCTCATCGACACCGCGAATGACAGCCATGTCTGGGCGGAGAAGTACGACCGCAAGATCGAGGACATCTTCGACATCCAGGACGAGGTGACATCCGCCATCGTCGCGACCCTGCCGGGGCGGGTCGAGGCGTCGCAGCAGGAACGGGTGAAGCGCAAGCCGCCCGGCAGCATGGAGGCCTATGAGCTGGCGCTCGTCGCCAAAGTGCTGCATCACCGGAGCACGCCAGAGGACAACAAAGAGGCCCGTGACCTGATCGACCGCGCCATCGCGCTTGACCCGAACTACGCCCATGCGCGGGCCTGGCGGGCCTGCATCCTCGGCCAGTGCTGGGTGCATTCATGGTGCGAAAACCGCGATGCGCTCTGGGGCGAGATCACCGCGGAAGTGGACCGCGCGCTGGCGCTCGACGAGAATGATGCCGATGTCCATCGCCTGCTTTCGGCGGTCCAGATCTCGCGCAACGATCTGGCCCGCGCCCGGATGCATCAGGAACGGGCGCTGTCGCTCAATCCGAACTACGATCTTGTCGTCGTGCAGCAGGGCGAACTTCTGACCTGGCTTGGCGAGGGGGCAGAGGGGACGCTCTGGATCCTGAAGGCGATGCAGCTCAATCCGCATCACCCCGAACGGTTCTGGAGCCATCTTGGCAAGGCGCATTTCACCGCCCGCCAGTATCACGAGGCGATCGGCGCCTTCATGCACCTCTCCGCCCCCGATTACAGCCACCACGCCTTCCTTGCCGCCGCCTATGCCTGGCTTGGCGACGGCACCGCCGCCGCCGCCCATGCCGCGCGGGTCGGGGCGCTGGCCCCCGGTTTCACGACATCGGGGTTTCTCGACACCCTGCACTATGTCCGCGCCGAGGATATCGCGCATCTTCGCGAGGGGCTAACCCACGCCGGCCTCGGATACGAAAAACCCGGCCCCTGACAGGGCCGGGCTTCAGCGTTCGCTGCGGACGCCTTCGCGTCCGGTCCTGCCGGCTTCAGGCGCCGCGCACCTTCTTCAGGATGAGGCCGACGACGACCTGCACCACGAGGCCGGCGACGCCGCCGCCGACAAGATTGCCGGCCATGGCCGCGATGTCGGTCCCGCTGCTCAGCATGCCGCCCAGAAGCTGGCCGCCGATGCCGCCGCCGAGCGCCCCGGCGATGAGGTTGCCGATGTTGCCCATGTCAGCGCCCTTGACGGCCTTGCCGCCGCCGACGCCGCCAAGCGCGCCACCGATCACCTGTGCGATGATCTGTTCCATTCCTGCTGTCCCCACTCTTGCATGGCTCAGTGCCATGGGTCGAAAGGTCGCGCCCGGCTTTGCGATCTGTCAAGCACGCCGGGGGAAAGGGGGTGCGGCATTTGCCGGCTGTGGCGGCGCATCGACAGTTGGCATGGGCCTGCCGTTACGTCACCCGCGCTCTGCCTCATGGGCAAGGCGCAGGCGCGCGACCTCTTCGTTCTGGCGCGCGCGGCGGTCTTCGGTCAGGGCGGCGCGGACGAAGGACATATGCGCCTCGACCGCCCGGCGCGCGGCTTCGGGGGCGCGGGCCTGGATCGCGGCGTTGATCTCGCGGTGCTGGTCGAGAAGGAGGCTCCGGGTGTTCTTCTGCCGGAACATGATCTGGCGGTTGTAGAACACGCCCTCGCGCAGAAGCTCGAACATCGAGCGCATCATGTGCAGCATGATGACGTTATGGCTCGCCTCGACGATCGCCATGTGGAACTCTACGTCGAGCGCGGCCTCATCCTCGGGGTTGCGCTTCTGGTGGGCGGTTTCCATCCGCGCGAGGATCGCGGCGATCACCGCAAGGTCGGTGTCGCTGCCAAGCCGCGCCGCGCGTTCGGCGGCAAGCCCTTCCATGTCGCGGCGGAAGTCGAGGTAGTCGAAGACCGCCTCGTCATGGGCGCCGAAAAGCCGGATCAGCGCGGGCGAAAAGGCCGATCCCAGCACCTCTGCGACGAAGACCCCTGCGCCCGCCTTTGCCGTCAGAAGTCCGCTCTCCTGCAACTCCGCCACGGCTTCGCGGAGCGAGGGGCGCGAGACGCCGAGCCGTTCGGAAAGCTCGCGTTCGGAGGGAAGCCTTTCGCCGGGGCGGAGCACGCCCTGCAGTATCAGCCGCTCGATCTGGCGGACGACGGCGTGGGAGAGTTTTTCCGGGGCGATTTCCTGAAACGGCATCATGGCTTCCGCGAATTGGTCAAGTCATATGACCGCCATGCGGCAAGCACAATGAAAAAGCCGTGTGTTCAAGTGGCAGCGACCCGCAGTGCGGGATGGAGCTGCCGTAGGGCGATACGCCCTTCCGACCTGCACCGCTCATGCACCGGGAGCCGGCGCATGTTTGCCTATCGGCCTTAGGCGGAGGCTTGTCGTTGCATCCAGCGAAGCAGGGCTTCCAGGGCCCCGCGCCTCGGGTGCTCAGCCCGATAGACAAAGTAGAAGCCGTAGCCGGGCAGAACGATGTCGCTGACGCGCAGAAGGCGGCCATCGCGAAGCTCCCGTGCAATGAAAACGTCACTACATAGTCCAAGGCCCTGTCCGGCCACGATCGCTTCGATCCCGTGGTGCTCTTCGTGGAACTTCAGCTGCGGTGGCCGGACGGTCCCGCTGATCCGGTGGCCGGCCGCGCGGGCCGCAGTCTCCCAGTAACGCCAGGTGGGCGCATCGACGTCGGTCAGGGGCCAGCCGACCTCGACACGTGGCAGATCGAGGATCGCCCGAGGCTCGATCATCCCGACGCCTCCCTGAAGCATCGACGGCGCGGCAACGACGTGGAAGGTATCGCGAAGCAGCTCCACCGCGACTCCGTCCGTCGGTGGCTGTCGGGTATAGCGGATCGCAACGTCAACTTCGCCGGTGCGAAGGTTCAGCACCGTATCCGTACCCACAAGGTCAAGCGTCGATCCTGGCGCTTCCGCGCGCCAGCTTTCCAGACGCGGCAGCAGCCAGCGCGCGGCGAAGGCGCTGGTCGTCGTCACCCGAAGATGGCCGATCCGGCTGCCAGGGGTAAGGCGGGCAAGCTCGTCCGAGATCGACAGGAAAGCGTCCCGGACAACCGGCATCAGCTGTGCGCCCGCAGGGGTGAGCTGCAGGGGCCTCGGCTGGCGCTGGAAAAGGGGCTGGCCGCAATAGCGTTCCAGAAGCCGTATCTGGTGGCTGATGGCCGTGGGCGTGACGGACAGTTCCTCGGCCGCCTTCCGGAAGCTCAGATGGCGGGCTGCGGATTCGAAGGCCTGAAGCTCTCGAAGAGGTGGAAGGCGGTGCATGGGGCGAATTCTAGATGAATTGTAGTCACCTTGCCCCGAATTCTTTGCTGTTGCCCCGCATATTATCGAGTCCGATCATTCCGGCATTCTGGAAGGAGATCATCATGCTGGACGGACAATCGGCATCGACCGCTGCAAAGATGATCGAAAGGTTCGAACAGATCCGCCCTTTGCTGGCAGAGCAATCCGGGCGCTTTGACGCGGATCGAAGACTGTCGGACGAGGTATTCGGTGCCTTGAGCGAAGCGGGGTTCTTCCGCCTTCTGCTGCCAGCTCAACTGGGCGGATGCGGGCTTCCGCCCCTCGACTTCATGACGGTGGTCGAACATGCCGCAGCATTCGACGGGACAATCGGCTGGCTCGTCGGAAACGGAGGCGGCATGTCGCGCGCCGGCGGCTATCTGCCGCTGGAAGCCGCACGACAGGTGTTCGGGAAACCGCCGGCCTTCGTCGCCTCAAGCACAGGCGCGATTGGCAAGGCGGTCCCTGCCAGGTCCGGATACCACATCACCGGCCGATGGCCCTTTGCCAGCGGCGCGCCCCACGCCACGAGTTTTGCCGCGCTTTGCGAGGTGGACGAAGGGGAGGGGCAGGGAAACGGGCGGATCGTTCTGGCGTTCCTGCCGCGTCAGGCGGTCAATCTGGTCGACAACTGGCATGTGTCAGGGATGAGAGGCACCGGAAGCTGGGACTTCGTGGCAGACAACGCGTTCGTGCCTGCGGAATTCCTTTGCGACTTTCAGCCGAAACCTACCCAGGCCGGTGTCGTCTATCGCCTTCCGGGCATTTCCGCCTTTGTCTGGACCGTTGCCACCGTGCCGTTGGGGATCGCGAAGGGCGCGATTGACGCGCTCATCTCGGTCAGCTCCGGCCACCGTCGTCTGGGCATCACCGTCCCCATTGCCGAACGCGAACTGGTTCAGGCAGAGATTGGGCGCTGCCTTGCGAAATGCAGGGCGGCCGGCGCCTACATGCGGTCAGCCATGTCGGACTTGTGCGCGTCCGTCGAAAACGAGGGCTCCGATCTGGTTGCGGCCCGGATCAACTACCGGCTTGCCTGTTCTCACGCCGCCGAAGTCGCTGTGGGCGTCGTGCTCAGGGTGAACGATCTGATCGGAGCCCGGGCCCTTGCCGAGTCCCAGCCCTTCGAGAGGCGCGAACGCGATGTTCGAGCAGCGGCCAAGCACATCGCCATGAGTGCCGAGCAGTTTGTGATCGGTGGCCGCTACGCTCTTGGCGGCGATATCAGCGGCGCGAGCTTCTAACGATCGGCGGGCGCCGGTCCCGACGCAGTCCCGCCAGGTCGGTTCGGTGTAGAGTTGCCGGGGCCGGTCGATACCGTTTCGCGACATTGCCAACGAAAAAGGCCGGACCCGAAGGCCCGGCCTCATTCGACAATCTGACCGCAGTTACTGCGTCGGGATGATCAGGATCTCGACCCGGCGGTTCTGCGCCTTGCCTTCCGGCGTCAGGTTCGACGCGACCGGCATGGATTCGCCGCGGCCATAGGCCACGATCCGCGCGCCCGAGACGCCGGCGCCGCGCAGGATCGCCGCCACCGCGCCGGCGCGGCGGTCGGAGAGGTCCTGGTTATAGGCCGCGGCACCGGTGTTGTCGGTATGGCCGATGACCTCCACCCGCGTGTTCGGGTAGCGGTTGAGGTTGTCGGCGACGGCATAGAGGTCGTTCTGGATCGAGCCCTGCACCGTCGCGCTGTCGGTGGCGAAGAGGATACCCTCCGGCATGACGACGCGAAGCTGGTTGCCTTCGTTGACGATCCTGATCCGGCCGTCGCTGATCTCGGCCTGAAGCTCGGCCGCCTGGCGGTCAAGCTGGTTGCCGATGATGCCGCCGCCCGCCGCGCCGACGAGGCCGCCGACAACCGCGCGGTCGAGTTTATCCTTGCCGCCGTCGCCGGTGAGGATACCGAGGCCCGCGCCGATAGCCGCGCCGGTCAGGGCGCCCTGCTTGGCGCGCTGGTTCGGATCGGCCGAATACTGGTCGACCGGGGTACAGGCCGACAGGCCAATCATCGCGGCTGTGCCGGCGATCAGAAGGGCTTTGAATTGCATGATTTGCTGCTCCGCATGGTTTTCTTTGGCCGTTACCTCGGATTTCGGCCAGTGTTAAGCAATAACACTGCGGCAGGCAGCAGGTTCCGGCGACTATCCGCCCATCGGGGGCCGGTCAGGCGGCGCCGGAGGCGTCGTCGCGCGCCGCTTCCCATGCCAGAAGCGCGCGCTTGACCGGCAGGCCCCAGTGATAGCCGCCAAGTTCGCCGGTCTTGCGGAGCGCCCGGTGGCAGGGGATGAGCCAGCTGACCGGGTTGCGCCCGACGGCGGTGCCGACGGCGCGGACGGCGCGCGGATAGCCGATGGCGGTGGCGATGTCGGTATAGGTCGTGACATGGCCGGAGGGGATCGAGAGAAGCGCCTCCCACACCTTGATCTGGAACGGCGCGCCGATGCCGAAGACCGGCACCTCGGCATTGCCGGCGCCGAAGGCCGAAAGGGACCAGTCCTTCAGCATCGCCGCATCCTCGACGAAATCCGCCTTGGGCCAGCGCGCGCGGAGGTCGGCCATCGTCGCCTCCGCCCCGGTTTCCGCCGCAAAGCCGATGCCGCAGATGCCGCGATCCGTGCCCATGACGAGGGCGGGGCCAAAGGGGCTGTCCTGCCAGCCCCAGCGGATCACCAGCCCTTCGCCGGCGCGGGCATATTCGCCGGGCGACATCGCCTCCCATCGGATGAAGAGGTCATGGAGCCTGCCGGTGCCCGAAAGGCCCGCTGCATCGGCCGCGTCCAGCATGGTGTGCTTGCGGGCCAGCAGTTGCTTGGCGTGGTCGAGGGTCAGGTATTGCTGGTAGCGCTTCGGGCTGACCCCGACCCAACGGGTGAAGACGCGCTGGAAATGCGCCGGGCTCATCTGCAATTCGCGGGCGAGGTCGTCGAGCGGCATGGCGGTGCCGCCGGTCCGGTCGATGACGCCCAGCGCGCGGGCGATGACGCCGAAATGATAGCCGGGGTCGCTGCTGTGGTCGTTCATGTCTCGTCTCCTTTGCCAAGGAGATTAGGCGCGGTGGCCGCCTCCTGCGACCCGGAAATTGCGCATATCGTCCGCTTCAGGCATTGCCGCGCGGGGCCGGGCAGGGGGGCCGGAAAGGCCGGGCGCGCTTTCGATCCATTGGCCTTCGGCAAGGATCACCTCATGCCGGTCGAGCGCGATGGAAAGGACGAGATGCCGCGTGAAGCCTGGCCGACCGCGGGGAAGCAGCCGCCGTACCGGGATCAGGACCTCCGCCCCCGCCGCATCTCGTCCGAGGATGCCGTGATCGGGCCGGAGCCAGAGCATCGCGCCCGGCGCCACCCCGCAGGGCAGCAGACCGAGCGGCGTGACCTCCCGGACCGGGCGATAGCCGCTGTCACGGGTGAGGACGCTGTCGCCGGCTGAGAGGTCGCCCGCCGCGACGAGCCCCGCCTTCGTCGCGATCCGCACCGAGGCGGCGATGCCGGTGGCCCGCAGGGTTTCCGCCGACCGAAGCCTCGCCTCCATGTTGAGAAAGTGCTGGCCCACGCCGGTTCCCCTGTCCGTCCCGGCTCCGACACTGCGGCAAAGGCGCAAAATCCCGGTTAACGTGAAAGCGTCGGGGCCAGAGAGGTCTTGCCGGATCGGGGCGCGGGCGCTACGCCCGTCGCATGGCCAGGCAGCTCGATTACCTCACCATCAAGGAAATCTTCCGGCGCTTCCATGAGGCGGAGCCGGAGCCGAAGGGCGAGCTTGAGCATGTGAATGCCTATACGCTCGTCGTGGCCGTGGCGCTGTCGGCACAGGCGACGGATGCCGGGGTGAACAAGGCCACGCGGGCGCTGTTCCAGATCGCCGACACGCCCGAGAAGATGCTGGCGCTGGGCGAGGAAGGGCTGACCGGGCACATCAAGACCATCGGCCTCTTCCGGCAGAAGGCGAAGAACGTCATTCGCCTCAGCCAGATCCTTGTGGATCAGTTCGGCGGTGAGGTGCCATCCTCGCGCGCCGCCCTGCAATCCTTGCCCGGCGTGGGGCGCAAGACCGCGAATGTCGTCCTCAACATGTGGTTCCACCAGCCGGCGCAGGCGGTCGATACCCATATCTTCCGCGTCGGCAACCGCACGGGCATCGCGCCCGGCAAGGATGTGGACGTGGTCGAACGCGCCATCGAGGATCAGGTGCCGGCCGAATACCAGCAGCATGCGCACCACTGGCTGATCCTGCATGGCCGGTATATCTGCGTCGCGCGGAAACCCAAATGCGGCGCCTGCCTGATCCGCGATCTTTGCGAATACGAGGAGAAGACATTTTGAGAAGCTATCAGGTTGTCGGCATCGGCAATGCCATGGTCGATGTGCTGACCCAGTGCGACGACAAGTTCCTCGACTTCATGGGGATCGAGAAGGGCATCATGCAGCTTGTCGACCGCGAGCGGGGCGAGATGCTTTATGCCGCGATGAAGGAACGCACCGAAGCGCCGGGCGGGTCGGTCGGCAACACCATGGCCGGGCTTGGCAACATGGGGCTGAAGACCGCCTTCATCGGCCGGGTGAAGGACGATGCGCTGGGCCGGTTCTACGCCAAGTCGCTTGAGCTTGAGGGGACGGATTTCCCCAATCCTCCGGTCGCGGCGGCGGAACTGCCGACCTCGCGCTCGATGATCTTCGTGACGTCGGATGGCGAGCGGTCGATGAACACCTATCTTGGCGCCGGGGCGGATTTCGGCCCGGTGGATCTGGACGAGGATGTGGTGAGGAACAGCGGCTACCTCTTCCTTGAGGGCTACCTCTTCGACAAGGATCACGGCAAGGCGGCCTTCCGCAAGGCGGCGGCGGCCTGCCATCAGGGCGGCGGCAAGGCCGGGATCGCGCTTTCCGATCCCTTCTGCGTCGACCGCCACCGCGCCGATTTCCGCGGGCTGGTGAAGGATGAGATGGATTACGTGATCGGCAACCAGCACGAATGGGAATCGCTCTACCAGACCGATCTGGAAAGCGCGCTAAGCCAAGCGCGGGCCGATTGCGGGCTGGTGGTCTGCACCCGTTCGGGGGCCGATGTGGTGATTCTGCGCGGCGAAGAGCGGGTGGAAGTACCTGTGCGCCGCGTGGTGCCGGTCGATGCCACCGGGGCGGGCGATCAGTTCGCGGCGGGCTTCCTTTACGGTCTGGCCTCGGGCCAGACGCTCGCCACGGCGGGCCGCATGGGCTGCGTCGCGGCAGCGGAGGTCATCAGCCATTTCGGCGCGCGGCCCGAGACGGATGTGAAGGCGCTCTTCCGGGCCGAAGGGCTGATCTGAGGGGTTGGGGCGGAAGCCTCGGCAGGGGCTATCGCCCCTGCCGCGCGGAAACATCTCCACCCGGACACCCGGTGGCCCAAAGCCACCGGGTAGCGCCCGCCCCGCCCACGGCGGGCGCTTCTCGCCCGCCAGGTCGGGCGCTACCCTCCGTCGTCTTGGGCTGATGCTGTCTTGTTGAACTGTTTCTGCGTGAGCGGGGCCGACGCCAGTGGCGTCGACTGGTCCCGCTCAATGCCAGCCGGTTCTCGATCCGCTTACCCCTCGCCCTCTTCGATCGCGCCCCTTTGCGACAGGTAGCGCGCCAGCGCTGCGCAGCCGAGCGCCCATGCCGCGCCGGCGGCCCATCCTGCGGCAACATCGGTCGGCCAGTGGACGCCGAGGTAGACCCGGCTGACCCCGACGGCGAGGGTGACGAAGACGGCAAGCCCGATGACATAGGCCTTGAGCCGCGCCTCGGCGAAGCCCCGCGCCAGAAGGACGGCGAGCGTCAGGTAGGTGACGGCGGCCATCAGCGAATGGCCCGAGGGGAAGGACGCAGTGTAGACATAGGAGCCGTGCGGCACGAGGTCGGGCCGGGGCCGGTCGAAAAGCAGCTTCGCGGTGCTGCTGAGGATCATGCCGCTCCCCACCGAGGCGAGGACGAACAGCGCGGTGCCATGCCGGCGTTGCAGCCAGAGAAAGCCGACGGCGGCGATGGTCAGGAAGGTGAGGAACCCGGTGCCGCCAAGGGCGGTCACGTCGCGGGCCAGTTCCTCGACCCAAGGCGGGCCAAGCGGGTCGGCCGGATTGCCGGGCGCACGCAGGGCGAGGAGGAGATTTTCGTCGAAGGCATGGGTTTCGCCCTCCACCATCTCTTCGGCGATGGCGGCGAAGATCCAGACCCCCGATGCCACAAGGGCGAGGAGACCGGCGAGGCCAAGCTCGATATGGCCCGAAAGCCAGCGGAGGAAGCGGGAAATCGGTGCGGTCACCATCTATCTCCACCTCCGGGCCGGTTCGGCGCAGTTCTAGCCGCGCCGCACCTGCCCGGCAAGGTCAGGCCGCCGGCGCCTTCCGCCCGATCGCGTCCATCGCCTCGGCGGCGATCTCGAAGGACCGCAGGCGTTTCCCATGGTCGTGGATCTGGCCGGTCAGGATCACCTCGTCGGGGCGGTAGGCCTCGATGAATGCCGAAAGCTCCCGCCGCACCGTTGCGGGCGAGCCTATGGCCGAGACGGCGAGGGCCTGCGCCACGCCCCTGAGCAGCGCCGGGTCGACGTGATCCTCGATCCGTTCGACCGGCTTCGGGATCGGCATTGGCATGCCGCGATGCAGGTTGGCGAAGGCCTGCTGCATCGAGGTCATGAGGTAGCGCCCTTCCTCGTCGCTTTCGCCGGCGAAGACGTTGATCGCCATCATCGCATGGGGCCGGGAAAGCTGGGCCGAGGGCCGGAACCCGGCGCGGTAGGTGTCAAGCGCCTCGCCAAGGGCGGCGGGCGCGAAATGCGAGGCGAAGGCATAGGGCAGGCCGAAATGCGCGGCAAACTGCGCGCCGTAAAGGCTCGAACCCAGGATCCAAAGGGGCACATGGGTGCCCTGGCCGGGAATGGCGCGGACACCGCTTTCAGGCGTCTCGTCGGCGAAGTAGCCCTGAAGCTCTGCCACGTCCTGCGGGAAACTGTCGCCGCTCGCCATCGAACGCCGGAGCGCCCGCATCGTCAGCCCGTCGGTTCCCGGCGCGCGGCCAAGGCCAAGGTCGATCCGGCCCGGAAAGAGCGTGGCGAGGGTGCCGAACTGTTCGGCCACGACCAGCGGCGCGTGATTGGGCAGCATGATCCCGCCCGCGCCGACGCGGATGGTCTTGGTCGCGGCCGCGACCTGCCCGATCAGCACCGAGGTCGCGGCACTGGCGACGCTGGCGATGTTGTGATGCTCGGCCAGCCAGAGCCGGTGGTAGCCCCAGGTTTCGGCGTGGCGGGCAAGGTCGATGGTATTGTGGAGCGCGTCGGCGACGGTCTTGCCTTCGGGCACCGGCGCGAGGTCGAGAACGGAATAGGGCAGCATGGCGAATGGGTCCGGGGTCGTTCCTGTCCCAGAGGATATAGGGCGCCCGCGGCGATCGAAAAGCCGGGGGCCTGCTGACCGCACGTCATCCAGCGTGGCGCGCCCCGGTGGGCGTCAGTCGAAGATGCCGTTGACGCGGCCGAGAAGCATGAAGGCTCGCGCGGTGCGGGTTTCGGAGAGGGCGGCGATTTCCTGATCGCTGGCGTTCTTTTCGAACTCCTGGAAGGTCTTGTCGAACTGCCGGAGGAAATGGTGCGAGGTGTCGCGGAAGATGGTGTCCTGCTTCATCCGGCCAGACGTCAGCGCAAGGCTCGACCGGTCGCGGACGCCGCCGAGCGCGGCGACGGGGCGCCCACGTTCGCCTTGGGCGAAGCGGCGCCAGATCTCGGGCTTGGCGCGCTCTGGCCGGAGGTCATCCATGTAGATGCCGTCCTGGCTGAGAAGCGTCAGCGCGTCCTGGGCAGCACGCACCAGCTTCGAGGTGGTGTGATCCTCAAGCGCGCGGCGGAGCGCCCGGAAGCCGTCCTTGTCGTTCTGGCTGTCGGGGAAGTTCATCGCCTTGAGGAAATCGCTGACCGAAATCGGATCGCGCCCTTCCTCGCCGGTGCTGCCGAGGGCGAGGGCGGGCTGTTCCTCTGCCGTCGGCGCCGGCTTCGGCCCGACGAGGGCGGCCTTGTGGTCAGCGGAGGGCGGCACCCGTTCGGTCGGACGGCGGGCGGCCATGTGGGTGAGGGCGGTTTCGGTGTGCTTCGCCGCCGCCGCAATCTCATCCAGCCGCTTTTCCACCGCGCTCCGGTTCAGGCCGGCCTGGGTCTGGTTGATATAGGCGTGGCGCATGGCGTCGATGGTGGCTTGCAGGCGCCGGGTCTCTTCCCGGACCTCGCGCGACATCCTGAGGGTGATCGCCGCGATCCAGATCAGCGCGAGGGGCGCGAAGATCGCCACCAGAATCATGATCGAGCCAAGCGCGCCGCCGCCCTCGCCGGTATCGGCAAAGAGAAAGAAGCCACCGACAAGCGCCAGCCAGATCAGGCTGACGACCACCGCCACGACATCGCCGGGCTGCAACCCACCCTCGGGTGCCACCCGCGAGAAAAGACCGAGAGCGGCCTCTTCCTTCGCTGCGGGATCGGTGTGTTCCTCGGACATGGCGGTTCTTTCCGAAGGGGTCAGAGGTAGCGGATGGTCAGGATCTCGTAGCTCTTCTCGCCGCCGGGGGTGCGGACCTCGACGCTTTCGCCTTCATCCTTGCCGATGAGGGCGCGGGCGAGGGGCGAGCGGATGTTAAGAAGCCCACGCTCGATATCGGCCTCGGCCTCGCCGACGATCTGATAGGTCCGCTCTTCCTCGCTGTCCTCATCGACGAGGGTGACGGTGGCGCCGAACTTGACCGCGCCGGTCAGGCGCGAGGTGTCGATGACATCGGCGCGCGAGATGATCGATTCAAGCTCCTTGATGCGGCCCTCGACAAAGCTCTGGCGTTCGCGCGCGGCGTGATACTCGGCATTCTCCGACAGGTCGCCATGCTCGCGCGCTTCGGCGATCGCCTTGATCACGGCAGGCCGCTCGACTGACTTGAGCGCCTTCAGTTCCTGTTCGAGCACGGCGAAGCCGGCGCGGGTCATCGGTATCTTTTCCATGTCGGTCCGTTCGGGAGCGGCGGCCTGCAATTGCCGGGATCGTACGCATTAACCCGTGTAAACCCGGTTCAATGCTTCAAAGTCAAGTAGTTCGGGAGTGCCGGGGCGCTTCATCCTCGGCGGATTGCCGCCTTCTGGCGCCGAAGGCCGTGATGCCGGCGGAGGTGGCGGGATGCCAGCCGGAAAGGCTTGCCGCAGGGCTTCGCCCGCGGCCACGACGCAGTGTTACCGTTGCGTCGCAGCTTCCGCTGGGCTAACGATCTTGCGCGACGGAAAAGACGCAGCTGAGGCCGCGAAGAGGAGAGGGCATGAGCCAGGTCGAACGGGAATCGATGGAATATGATGTCGTGATCGTGGGGGCGGGGCCTGCGGGTCTGTCGGCTGCGATCCGGCTGAAGCAACTCGACCCCGATCTGGGCGTGGTGGTCCTTGAAAAGGGCTCCGAAGTTGGCGCGCATATCCTGTCGGGCGCCGTTCTCGACCCGTCGGGCCTGACAGCGCTGATCCCCGACTGGAAGGAAAAGGGCGCCCCGATCAAGGTCGAGGTGAAGGAGGACAACTTCTACATCCTCGGCGAGGCCGGGCAGATGCGCATCCCGAATTTCCCAATGCCGCCGCTGATGTCGAACCACGGCAATTACATCGTCTCGATGGCCAATGTCTGCCGCTGGATGGCGGAACAGGCCGAGGGCCTTGGCGTCGAGATCTTCCCCGGCATGGCCTGTTCGCAGCTTGTCCATGGCGACAACGGCGAGGTTCGCGGCGTCGTCGCCGGCGAGATGGGGCTTGAGGCCGATGGCACGCCGGGGCCGAACTACGAGCCGGGGATGGAGCTTCTGGGCAAGTACGTCTTCCTCTCGGAAGGCGTGCGCGGCTCGCTCGCCAAGGAAGTCATCGCGAAATACGAGCTGTCGAAGGGCCATTGCCCACAGAAGTTCGGCCTCGGCATGAAGGAAATCTGGGAGATTGACCCCGCGAAGCACCGCGAGGGCACGGTCACCCATACGATGGGCTGGCCGCTTGGCAAGAACGCGGGCGGCGGGTCATTCATCTATCATCTTGAGAACAATCAGGTCTATGTCGGCTTCGTGGTTCACCTGAACTACCAGAACCCGCATCTCTACCCCTACATGGAATTCCAGCGCTTCAAGCATCACCCGGTGGTGGCCGAGCTTCTGAAGGGCGGCAAGCGGGTGGCTTACGGCGCGCGGGCGATCTCCGAGGGCGGCTGGCAGTCGATCCCGAAGATGGTCGCGCCGGGCGTGGCGCTTCTTGGCTGTTCCGCCGGTCTGGTGAACGTCCCGCGGATCAAGGGCAACCACAACGCCATGCTTTCGGGCAAGGCGGCGGCGGAAGCGGCGTTCGAGGCGATCAAGGCTGGCCGTCAGGGCGACGAGCTTGCGGCCTATGAGGCCGAGGTTCGTTCGGGGCCGATCGCCAAGGACCTGAAGCGCGTCAGGAACGTCAAGCCGATGTGGTCGAAATGGGGTCTCTGGGCCTCGCTCGCCTTCGGCGGCTTCGACATGTGGACCAACAACCTTTTCGGCCTCTCGCTCTTCGGCACGCTGAAGCACGGCAAGTCCGATGCGGCGGCGACCGGCGAGGCCAAGGACTTCCCGAAGATCGACTACCCCCGGCCCGACGGCAAGCTGAGCTTCGACCGCCTGACCAACGTCAGCTTTTCCTTCACCAACCATGAGGAAAGCCAGCCGGCGCATCTGAAGCTGAAGGACGCCTCGATCCCGATCAAGGTGAACCTGCCGAAATACGACGAACCGGCGCAGCGCTACTGTCCGGCCGGCGTCTACGAGGTGCTTGGCGAGGGCGCGGATGCCAGCTTCCGCATCAACTTCCAGAACTGCGTCCACTGCAAGACCTGCGACATCAAGGACCCGAGCCAGAACATCAACTGGACGACCCCGCAGGGCGGCGACGGCCCGAACTATCCGAACATGTAACATCTTCGGCAGAATCCCGTGTGCGGCGCCATCGCGCCGCCACGCCGCATTGCCTTGGCCCTGCCGCCGCACTAGGGTTTTGCCGACCCCGAGAAGGAAGGTGCCCGACGTGCTGAAGCTGCGACATGTCCCGTTGGTTCTGGCCGCCGGCCTCGCGTTCTGGTCCGCGTCGCCCGCCGTTGCGCGCGAAGGCGGCGCCGGTGCCTACCTCGCGGCGCGGCTTGCGGGCGCGCAATCCGATTATGTCATCGCCTCGGAGTACTTCGCCCGTGCGCTGGCTGCGGACCCGGAAAACACCACGCTGATGGAGGATGCCGCGATATCCGAGGTCGGGCGCGGCGAGATCGGCAATGCCCTGCCCATCGCCCTGGCCTATGACAGGACCGGCGCGAAAAGCCAGGTCGCCGATCTCCTGATCCTGACCTCCCTTGCGCAGAAAGAAGATTTCAAGACTGCCATCGCCGATCTCGACAAGGGCCGGTCGGCGGGCCAGCTTGTCGACGGGCTTTACCGCGCCTGGGCCTTTCTCGGCCTCGGCCAGATGTCCGAGGCGACGGGGGCCTTCGACGAGGTGACGAAGATCAGCGGCCTGAAATCCTTCGGGCTTTACCACAAGGCGCTGGCACTGGCCTCCGTTGGCGATTTCGAAGGCGCGGACGCGATCTTTTCCGGGCCGGAGGGCGGGCCTCTGAGATCGACCCGGCGCGGCGTGATGGCCCATGCCCAGATCCTGAGCCAGCTTGAGCGTGACCCCGATGCGGTAAAGCTGATCGACGAGAGCTTCGGTACGGGCGGCGATCCGGTGATCGCGGCGCTTCGGGCCGAGCTTGAGGCCGGCAAGACCGTGCCCTTCACCATGGTCGAGGGTGCCAAAGACGGCGTGGCCGAGGTCTATTACACGGTGGCCAGCGCCCTCGGCAGCGAAAACACCGACATCAACACGCTGGCCTATGCGCGGATGGCCGAATTCCTCGCCCCCGACGATGCCGACACCGTTCTTCTGGTGGCGAGCATCCTTGAGGGCCAAGGGCAGCATGCGCTTGCCAGCACCGAATTCGACAAGATCGGGCGCGACAATCCGGCCTATCTCCAGGCCGAGCTTGGCCGCGCCGGTGCGCTGATCGAATCGGGCCGCGTCGATGCGGCGCTCGAGGCCTTGCAGCGCGTCGCCAAGGAAAACCCGGCGCGGGCCGATATCTGGAACATGCTCGGCGACACCTACCGGCGCGAGGAGCGTTTCGGCGAGGCGGCGGATGCCTATGACAAGGCGATCGCCAATATCGACGCCAAGACCGACATTTTCTGGGGCCTCTACTTCGCGCGCGGCATCTGCAACGAGCGGCTGAAGAAATGGCCGGAGGCCGAGGCGGATTTCCTCAAGGCGCTGGAACTCCAGCCCGACCAGCCTTCGGTGCTGAACTACCTTGGCTATTCCTACATCGAGCGGAAGGAAAAGCTCGATGAGGCGCTGAAGATGATCGAGAAGGCGGTTGCCGAACGTCCCGATGACGGCGCTTTCGTCGACAGCCTTGGCTGGGGTCTCTACCGGCTTGGCCGCTACGAAGAGGCGGTGACGCAGATGGAGCGGGCGGTCGAGTTGATGCCGGTCGATGCCGTGCTGAACGACCACCTTGGCGATGTCTACTGGGCCGTGGGCCGCACCCGCGAGGCCGATTTCCAGTGGCGCCGGGCCTTGTCCTTCGCCGAGGATGGCAATGCCGACGCCGACCCTGAGCGCATCCGCCGCAAGCTTGAGCATGGGCTGGACAAGGTGCTGGCCGACGAAGGCGCGCCGCCGCTTGCCGTCAGCAAGAATGGCAATTGAGGTCACGGCGCCGGCCAAGGTCAACCTTGCGCTGCACGTCACCGGGCGGCGGCCCGATGGCTATCATCTGCTCGACAGTCTCGTGGTCTTTGCCGATCTGGGCGACCGGCTGCGGTTTGAACCCGCCCCGGCGTTGTCGCTGGCGGTGACCGGCCCATTCGCGGCGGGGGTGCCGGTCGATGGTTCCAATCTCGTCCTGAAGGCGGCGGCGCTGATGGCCGGGCCGGGCGCGCGGATCACGCTTGAAAAGCACCTGCCCCATGGCGGCGGCATCGGCGGCGGATCGTCGGACGCTGCGGCGACGCTTCGCGCCCTGTCGCGGCTTTGGGAGGTTCCCCTGCCCGATGCGGCGGCGGTCCTCTCGCTCGGCGCCGACGTGCCGGTCTGCCTGAAGGCGCCCGCGCCGCAGCGGATGTGCGGGATCGGCGAGGATCTGGCGCCGGTTCCGGCTTTGCCTCAGGCGCATCTCCTCCTCGTCAATCCCGGCATCCCGGTGCCGACGCGCGCGGTCTTCGCCCGGCTTGCGGCGGGGGCGGGGACCGACAATCCCGGCCTGTCGCCGATGCCCGACGCGCCCGACTTCGACGCCTTCGCCGGCTGGCTGGCTGAGCAAAGGAACGACCTTGAGGCGCCGGCCATCGCAATTGCCCCGGTGATCGCCGAGGCTCTGGCGGTGCTGCGGAAGGCCCAAGGCTGCGCGCTCGCCCGGATGTCAGGCTCCGGCAGTACGGTCTTTGGCCTGTTCCGTGATACACACGCAACCGCGAAGGCGGTGGCCCGGATCGGGGCCGAAGCCCCGGGATGGTGGGTCCGCGCCGCCCGCATCCTCTGAGGCTTGCCCTTCCCGTCGCACGGCAACAGAATGCCGCGAAAAGGGGACAGACATGCATATGCTCGACCTTGGCGATGTCACGCTGCACTGGCGCGAGGATGGCGACCCTGCCGGCCAGCCGGTGGTCTTTGCCAATGCGCTGGGCACCGATTTCCGGCTTTGGGACAAGGTGATCCCGCTTCTGCCGAAAGGCCTGCGGCTGCTCCGCTTCGACATGCGCGGCCATGGGCTGTCCTCCTGCCCGGAGGGGCCCTACGGCATGGGCGCGCTGATCCGCGATGCGGAGCGCCTCCTTGATGCGGCGGGCGTTCGCGATTGCGTCTTTGTCGGCCTCTCCATCGGCGGGCTGATCGCCCAAGGCCTTGCGGTGAAGCGGCTCGACCAGATCCGCGCGCTGGTGCTCTCGAACACCGCCGCCAAGATCGGCACGCCGCAGCTTTGGGCGGACCGGATCGCGGCGATCCGCGCGGGTGGAATCGAGGTGATCGCCGATGCGACGATGGAGCGCTGGTTCTCCGCGCCCTTCCGCGCCGGGAGTGAAGTGACGGCCTGGCGCAACATGCTGACCCGCCAGCCCGTCGAGGGTTACACCGGCTCAGCCAATGCCATCGCAGGGGCGGATTTCATCACGCCGACCTCCGGCCTGACGCTGCCGACGCTGGTCATCGCCGGAAGCGAGGATGGATCGACTCCGCCCGACATGGTGCGCGAGATGGCCGACCTCATCAAAGGCTCCCGGTTCGATCTGATCCGGGGCGCAGGGCACCTGCCGCCGGTGGAGAAGCCGGCCGAATATGCGCAGGCGCTCCGGTCGTTCCTGTCGTCCATCGGCCACGGTTAGAGCGTGGCGGCGTTCCTTCTGATCCACGGCTCCTGCCACGGAGCGTGGTGCTGGCGCGACCTCATTCCGGCGCTTCAAGCCCTCGGCCACGAGGCCAAGGCCATCGACCTGCCGGCGCATGGCGAGGACCGGACGCCGGCGGCCGAGGCGACGCTTGACCTTTACGCCGACCGCATCCTCGCCGCGATCGAGGCGCCGGTGACTCTGGTCGGCCATTCGGCGGCGGGCTATCCGATCACCCTTGCCGCCGAACGCGCGCCGGAAAAGATCGCCCGGTTGGTCTATCTCTGCGCTTATGTGCCGCGCCCCGGCATGTCGATGATCGACATGCGCCGGGCTGGGCCGCGCCAGACGTTGCAGGGCGTCGCCCGTGCCGCTCCGGACGGCCTCACCTACAGCGTCGATCCCGCCCGCGCCCGTGACCGCTTCTATCAGGATTGCAGCGACAGGGCGGTGGCCCATGCCATTCCCCGCCTCTGCCCCGAGCCGATCCTGCCGCAGTCGACCGTGCTGCCGCCGCTGGCGCGCTGGCCGGGAGTAGAAAAGCACTACATCCTCTGCGAGAGGGACGAAACCATCCCGCCGGAGTATCAGACGACCATGGCGGCAGAGTTTCCGCCCGGCTGCGTGACACGGCTGCCGACCTCGCACAGCCCCTTCCTCGCGGTACCGGAGCTGCTGGTGCGGCGTCTTGCCGCCATCGCCGACGCCCGATATTGCGGGTGCCCCGCGCCAGGGCTGGCGCAGGCGGAGGAAAGGGAGGGGCCTGAGAATGCACAACCGACTGGCCCTTGGCTTCATCCTCGTGACGGTGCTGATCGACCATATCGGCATCGCCATCATCTATCCGATCATGCCCGACCTGATGCGTGAGCTGACGGATACCGACCTTGCCGCCGCCTCGCTCTGGGGCGGGGTGCTGGCCACCTCCTTCGCGGTGATGCAGTTCCTTTGCGGCCCCTTGGTCGGCAATCTCTCGGACCGCTATGGGCGGCGCCCGGTGATGCTGGTGGCGCTTGCGGTGATGGCGCTCGACTACCTCGTCATGGCGCTGGCACAGTCGATCTGGCTGCTGGTCATCGGCCGCATCGTCGCAGGCGCAACGGCGGCGACCTTTGCCACGGCGAGCGCCTATGTCGCCGACATCTCGCCGCCCGAGGCAAGGGCGCGGAACTTCGGGCTGATCTATGCCGCCGCCGGGGTGGGCTTTGTCGCCGGGCCGGTGATCGGCGGGCTGGCCGCCGGGATCGACACCCGCGCGCCCTTCTGGATTGCCGCCGCCATCGCGGCGGGCAACGCCGCCTTCGGCTGGTTCGTCCTGCCCGAAAGCCTGCCCGAGGACAAGCGCCGCGCCTTCACCCTTGCCCGCGCCAATCCCTTCGGCGCCTTCCGCGCCATCGGCCGCACGCCGGGGCTGAACCGCTTCCTTCTGGTGATGTTCATCTACACGACCTGCCACCAGTCCTATTCCGCCGTCTGGACCTTCTACGGCGCCGAGCGTTTCGGCTGGGACGCGCGCTGGATCGGCCTGTCGCTTGCCGTCTTCGGCCTCTGCATGGCGCTGGCGCAGGTGGTGGCGGTCGGGCCTTCGACGCGGATCCTCGGCGAACGGCGCACCGTGCTGCTGGGCTTCTGCCTCGACCTCGTGGCCTTCGGCTTTTACGGCTTCATCACCTCGGAATTCATGGCGCTCCTCCTTCTGCCGGTGACGGGGCTTGCCAGCATCGCCGGCCCGGCCTTGAACGGGATCATGTCGAACGCCACGCCCGACGACCAGCAGGGCGAATTGCAGGGCGTCATCGCGGCGGTGGGCGCGGTGGCCATGGGGCTGGCGCCGATGGCAATGACCGGCGTCTTCTGGGCCTTCACCCACGAAGGCGCGGCGATCTACCTGCCGGGCGCGCCCTTCCTTCTGTCGGCGGTACTCATGATTCTGAGCATCGCCATGCTGACCATGCGGGGCCGCGCGCCGGCTGCGGCCGCCAACCCCGCGCCGGAATGATCCGTCTGCGGCAGATCCTGTCGCATACTGTCATGCCTTTCCACCGTTTCCGCTGAACCTTTCATCAGGCCAGCGCCATGCGGACGGGGAGGATGCGCCATGAAACTCAAGGACCTCGAGATCTTTACCGTCGCCCCGCCGGTCCCCGGCTGGGGCGGGCGCTACTGGACCATCGTCAAGCTCACCACCGATGACGGCATCACGGGCTACGGCGAGTGCTATGCCTCTACCGTCGGGCCGAAGGCGATGAATGCGGTGATCGAGGATGTGTTCTCGCGCCACATGGCAGGCACCAGCCCGGAAGAGATCGAACTGATGTTCCGCCGCGCCTATTCGGCGGGCTTCACCCAACGCCCCGACCCTACGGTCATGGGCGCCTTTTCCGGGCTTGAGATCGCCTGTTGGGATATTCTCGGCAAGGCGCGGAACCGTCCGGTCTGGGCGCTGCTCGGCGGCAGGATCAACGAAAGGCTGAGGTCCTACACCTACCTCTATCCCCGCCCCGGCGAGGAGAACCCGGAATTCTGGACCAGCCCGGACATGGCGGCGGAAGCGGCGCTGCGCTTCGTCGACTTGGGCTTTACTGCCGTGAAGTTCGACCCCGCCGGCCCCTATACGATCCGGGGCGGGCATGATCCCTCGGGGTCCGACATCTCCCGCTCCGTCGCCTTCTGCAAGGCGATCCGCGAGGCGGTGGGCGACCGGGCCGATCTGCTTTTCGGCACCCATGGACAGTTCAACATCGCTGGTGCGGTGCGGCTGGGCCAGGCTCTCGAACCCTATGGCCCCTTGTGGTACGAAGAGCCGATCCCGCCGGACAATCTTCTCGACTTCGCCGAGGTGCAGAAGGCGGTGCGCATCCCGGTGGCGACCGGAGAGCGCTTCACGACGAAGGCCGAGTTCGCCACCGTCCTCAGGACCGGCGGCGCGCGCATCCTGCAACCGGCGCTCGGCCGCGCCGGCGGCATCTGGGAGGCGAAGAAGATCGCCGCCGTCGCCGAGGTCTTCACCGCGCAAATGGCGCCGCATCTGTATGCCGGCCCCGTCGAATGGGCCGCGAACGTCCAGCTTGGCGCCTCGATCCCCAATCTTCTGATGGTCGAGACGATCGAGACGGGGGGTGCCTTCCACCTGAAGCTCATCAAGAATTCGATCCGCTGGGAGGATGGCTATGTGACTGTCCCCGATGCGCCCGGCCTTGGCATCGAGTTCGACGAAGACCTCGCCCGCGCCCATCCCTATACCGGCGACCGGCTGCATCTGGAGATGCAGGAAGCGCCCTGCGACTACCGCCGCCCCAATGCTTTCGAGGGCGGCGCACCATCCAGCCTTCCCCACCGGAAAGGGAATTGAGCCGACCGCAAGCGCTTGCGAAACTTTCGTGCTTGGACAAGCCCCGGCTTTGGGTCTAAGCACGGAGGCAAGCCCATTTGCGGAGACGAGAGCGTGACGACTGACGGACCTTCCGACCCGAAACGCGCCCTCACGTTGCGCGATGTCTCCGAAGCATCGGGCGTGTCGGAGATGACGGTCAGCCGGGTGCTGCGCAACCGGGGCGACGTGTCCGAGGCGACGCGCGAAAGGGTGCTGAAGGCCGCGAAGGCGCTTGGCTACGTGCCGAACAAGATCGCCGGGGCGCTGGCGTCGCAGCGCGTGAACCTTGTGGCCGTGATCGTGCCGTCGCTCTCGAACCTCGTCTTTCCCGAAGTGCTGGGCGGCATTTCCGAGGAACTTGAGGATTCCGGCCTGCAACCGGTCTTCGGCGTCACCAACTATTCCGCCGAGCGCGAAGAGGCGGTGCTTTACGAGATGCTGTCCTGGCGCCCCTCGGGCGTGATCGTCGCGGGGCTGGAACATACCCCGGCGGCGCGGGCGATGCTGGAGAATGCGGGCATCCCGATTGTCGAGATCATGGATGTGGACGGCGAGCCGGTGGATTCCGTCGTCGGCATCTCGCACAAGCGGGCGGGGCTTGAGATGGCGCGGGCCATCGTCAAGGCCGGCTACCGCAGGATCGGTTTTCTCGGCACCAAGATGCCGGACGACCACCGGGCGCGGAAGCGGCTTGAGGGGTTCGAGGCGGGTCTGGCCGAGGCCGGGATCGAACTTGCGGATCGGGAGTTCTATTCCGGCGGCTCCGCGCTCCTGAAGGGGCGCGAGATGACCGAAGCCATCCTGCAGCGCAACCCGGACCTCGATTTCCTTTATTATTCCAACGACATGATCGGGGCAGGCGGGCTTCTCTACTGCCTTGCGAACAATATCGACGTGCCGGGGAAGATGGGCCTTGCCGGGTTCAATGGTGTCGAACTTCTCGACGGACTGCCGCGCCGCCTTGCCACAATGGACGCCCACCGGCGCGAGATTGGCCGCCGCGCGGCGGAGATCATCTCGGGCCACAGCCATTCCGGCGTGATCGGCGGCGAGCGGATCGAGCTGATGCCGACGATCCAGCCGGGCGATACGATCCGGCGGGTCTGACAGGGCTATTCCTCCATCGACGGCGCTTCGCCAGAGGTGAGGCGCTTCCCCTCCCCTCCGTGGGAGGGGCTAGGGGAGGGGGCTGGCCGGGGCGCCCCCCACCCCATCCCTCCCCCACGGAGGGGGGAGGGAGCCGCTTGGAGCTCCGTTCAGTCCGATCCGTTTGCGTCCTGGCCGCGCCTGAGAACATAGATATCCATGATCCAGCCATGGTCGGCGCGCGCCTTGGCGCGGGTCTCCACGATCCTGTCGGACATTTCGGCAAGCGGCCCGGCGAGGGTGATCTCCTCCTCCATGCCGACATAGGCGCCCCACCAGATCGTCACGCCCTCCGGCGGAAGGGCGCGGAAGGAGCATTCCCCATCCAGCATCACCGCGACAGTATCGGCACCCTCGGGCCAGCCCTCGTCGCGCAGGCGTCGCCCCGTCGTCACCACGAAGGGCGCGCCGAGATCGTTGATCGGGATCGCATGGGCCGCCGTCAGCGCCTGCAGCGAGGTGATGCCGGGGATCACTGTCACCGTCACCGGCAGGTCGCGCGCCACCCGTTCGGCGATGCGCAGCGTGCTGTCGTAAAGCGACGGATCGCCCCAGACGAGAAGCGCCACCCGCCCCTCGCGGCCAAGATGGTCGAGGATCGCCTGCCGCCAGACCCCGGCGATGGCGTCGTGCCAGTCATTGACCCGCTCGATATAGCCGGGCGTTCCGGGGTCGCGGACCGGCAGGTCGAACTCGGCAATCCGCGTGGCCGGATTGGTCAGCACATCGGCGCAGATCGACCGACGAAGTTCGGCGAGATCCGCCTTCGTTTCACCTTTGCGAGGGATAAGGATCAGGTCGGCTGAATTCAGCGCCTTCACCGCCTGAAGCGTCAGGTGGTCGGGGTTGCCGGTGCCGATGCCGACAAGCAGAAGTTCGATCATATGCGCCTCCGGCCCCTTCCATAAGGCAAGGCCGCGCGCAATGGAATGCGCGCGGCCTTCTTCGTCAGGACCGATCAGGTCGCGCTGCTGGACCAGAGCCGCCCGGCGAGCCAGCCGAGGACCGCCCAGGCGATGAAGCCGACACCCAGGACATTCGCCGAAAAGGCAGCCGCAACCTCTGGCGGCGCCACGCCATAGAACTGGTCGAGTTGCGGCGCGCCGATCACATGCGGCGCGGCCAGGAGCGCCCCGCCAAGGACTGCCGGCACAAGGCTGCGCCCATAGGCCAGACAGGCAATGCCGGTCGCTGTTGCCAGGACCGTGCCGAACCACCAGACCTGCCGCACGCCTATATCCGGTGACACCGTGCCCGGCAGTCCCGGGGGCAGACCCATCGCCGGAGCAAGCTGAAAGACGGCGAAACCCGCCAGCCCCCAGAGCATGCCCTCGCGCGCCGTCACCGTCCTGCCGAAGTGTTCGGCCAGGGCAAAGCCCGCAACAATAAGTATGCCGAATGACGTGTAGGTGAGTGCGGCAAAAAGCACCGTCAGCGCGTTGCGCTTGAAAGGACTTTCGCCATCGGGGGCGGCATCGCCTTCGGCATGGCCGGTCTCGCTCTCGCCATGGCTGCTTGCGGCAGGTGCCTGGGTATCGCTCGTTTCGAAGTGCACAAGCGCACCGGTTTCATACTGCTCGCCCAGAAGGATCAGCTTCTGGACGAACGCGAAATGCAGCAGGGCCGCGAACAGCCCCGCTGCAAAGCCGGCGAGAACGCCGCCGGCGAGCATACGTGTGATCATTGGTTCAGACCGTCAGGCCCGCTCAGTGGCAGGGGAAGCCGGTCGCGTGGCGCATGTCATGCGCGGCATCGTGCAGCGTCGCCGACTGGGCATGGCCAGCGACGAACAGCACGGTAACGCCGACGAGCGCCACGAAAAGGATGGACAGGAGGCCGGTGGAAGTCTTGGCGGCCGACTGATGGGTCGTGTTCATATCATTTCTCCTCGCCGTCACACCCGACGGCACTTGCGTTACCCGTTCGCATGGCCGGTCTCCTGACTCGCGGGTCGCTGCGTGCTTTCCGCCTTCCCGGGGCTCTCCCCAGTGGCCTTCGAAAAGCCGCTCGCCGCTCACAGTCGCGGGGGCGGTTGGGGCTTTGGGTGCCGACTTTGGTCCACCCTTCCCCATTCCCGTTTCAGTCCGGGCGCTTTGCGCCTGCCGGACACCATGCCCCGCCATCTGGCAGGGAAGGCGCCACCCGGTCAAGCCGGATTCGGCTTCTCATGATCGGAATGCGACGCCCCCGCCGATAGGCGCGGCTCAGCCACTCTCGGCCAGGGGTCCGAGCAGGATCAGCGCCGGCCCGTCGCCCGCTTCCTCGGCGATCAGCGCCGCCATCGAAGCGAGCGTGCCGCGCAGGATCTTTTGATCCGGGGTCGACACGCTTTCGGCCAGGATCGCCGGCGTCCCGGCCGGCATTCCGGCACCGGTCAGGCGCCGCGCCAGTTCCGCGAAGGTGCGCTTGCCCATGAAGATTACGGTCGTTGCCCCCGGATCGGCGAGGGCGGCAAGGTTCAGATCCTCCGGCAGCGCGCCGGTCACGTCATGGCCTGTGACGAATTGCACCCGCCGCGCGGTCAGCCGCCGGGTCAAGGGGATGCCTGCCGCCGCCGCCGCCGCCATGGCCGAAGGCACGCCGGGGATGATCTCGTAGGGAATGCCCGCCGACCGTAGCGCGGTCAGTTCCTCCTCCAGCCGCCCGAAAAGCCCGGAATCGCCGGATTTGAGCCGCACGACGCGCACCCCGGCAGAGGCGTAATCCACCAGAAGCCGGTTCACATGGTCCTGCTTGGCCGAAGGCTTGCCCGCCCGCTTGCCGACGCCGACAAGATCGGCCCCCTTGCGCGCATGCCCAAGGATCGGGCCTGAGGATAGGTCGTCGAACAGCACCACATCCGCCGCCTGCAGCCGCGCGACGGCTTTGAGCGTCAGCAATTCCGGATCGCCCGGACCCGATGAGACGAAACTGACAAATCCGGTCATGTCGCCTCCGCGATCAGATGGAAGAATGTCCCCGTCGCATGGCCGCGCCGCGAGCCGGTCTCGGCCATCGCCGCGCCGGTCGAATCCTGGACACGCGCGAGCGCCATATCCGGTTGCTCGACGATTGTCGAATAGTGGAATTCGTGGCCCCTGAGGCGGGCGCCCGCCGCATGACCGGGGATTGCGGCTTCAAGCTCGGCCAGCCGGTAGCCAAGATGCATCCGGCGCTTCTGATACGAGGTGACAAGGCCGAGAAGCCCCGCCATCTCATGGCGCTTCCCCTCGCGGTCGATGAGTGCCGCCCCCATGGCCATGTAGCCGCCGCATTCGCCATGCACGGGCCGGGTTTCGGCGAAGTCGCGAAGCCCGTCGCGGAAGCCGGTCGCGGCGGCAAGCGCGCCGCCGTGCAATTCCGGGTAGCCCCCCGGCAGCCAGCAGCAATCGGCGCTTTTGTCAGGCGCCTCGTCGGCGAGGGGCGAAAACGGTAGGATCTCCGCCCCGGCGCGGCGCCAGCCCTCCAGAAGATGCGGGTAAACGAAGGAAAACGCCCGGTCGCGGGCAAGGGCGATGCGCTGGCCGGGCGGGTTGATGCGAAGGGGCGCGCTGGCCGCCAGCCGCGACTGTCGCGCGGCGGCGCGAAGCGCGTCCAGATCGACATGGGCGGCGACGAACTCCCCCGCCGCCCTGATGATGCGGTCGAGGTCCGGCGTCTCTTCCGCCTGCACCAGCCCCAGATGCCGCTCCGGCATCTCGATCTCGGCCATCCGGGGCAGGGCGCCGAAGACCGCGATCCCCGCCCGTTCCATGCCGTCCCTTACCAGTGCCTCGTGCCGCGGGCTCGCCACCCGGTTCAGGACCACGCCCGCTACCGCAACGCCCGCCCGCATCAGAGCGAAACCCTTGGCCACCGCCGCCGCCGATTGCGCCTGGCCCGAGACATCGAGGACCAGCACCACCGGCCAGCCGGTCAGCGCCGCGATATCGGCGCTCGCCCCGGTCCCGGCCTCGCCCGGCGCCGCGACCCCGTCGAAAAGCCCCATCGAGCCTTCGGCGAGGATCAGCTCCGCCCCCGCCGCCTCCGACAAAAGTCCGGCGATGCGCGCCTCCGTCATCGCCCAGCTTTCAAGGTTGACCGACATCCGCCCGGAAGCCGCGCGATGAAAGGCCGGATCGATGTAATCCGGCCCGTTCTTGAAGGGCTGCACCATGAGCCCCGCGCCCCGGAACGCCGCCAAAAGCCCAAGCATCAGCGTCGTCTTCCCGGTCCCCGAAGCAGGCGCCGAGATGATCAGACCGGGCGGTGCCATCAACGCCCCCTTACTTTCTGTCCTGAAATACTCCGGGAGGGTCCGGGAGGGCAGCGCCCTCCCGGTTGGTCGCCCTGCCCTTGGCGGGGGGAAACCCCTAGCTCGAGCCTCACCGCCCGGTCTCCGGGAATCTCGGTGCCGTCCCTACCGGACGAAAACGGCGGTCATAGTCGCCGGCATAAAGCCGGCTCTCCCCGAACTCGTCGGCGCCGATGGAACGGCCGACGAAGATCAGCGCGGTGCGCTCCATCTCGGTGCCGACAGCGGTTTCCAAAGTGGCCAATGTCGCCCGCACCACGCGCTCGTCGGGCCAGCTTGCGCGCCAGATCACGGCGACGGGGCAATCACCGCCATAGTAGGGCGTCAGTTCCGCCACCACGCGGTCGAGGACATGGACGGAAAGGTGGATCGCCAGCACTGCGCCGGTCCTGGCGAAATTCTCCAGCGTCTCGCCTTCGGGCATCGAGGTCGCGCGGCCAGAGGTGCGGGTCAGGACGACCGATTGCACCACGCCGGGCAGCGTCAGTTCCGCGCCGAGCGTCGCGGCGGCGGCGGCGAAGGACGGCACGCCGGGCGTCACGTCATAGGGGATCCCCAACTCGCGCAACCGCCGCAACTGCTCGCCCATCGCCGACCAGACCGAGAGATCGCCGGAATGGAGTCGCGCCACATCTTTGCCCTCGGCATGGGCGGCTGCGATCTCGGCCACGATCTCGTCGAGCGACAGGGACGCGGTGTTGACGATCTTCGCGCCGGGCGGGCAATGCGCCAGCACCGCCTCCGGCACCAGCGATCCGGCATAAAGACAGACCGGCGAGGCAGCGATGAGGTCGCGGCCCCGAAGCGTCAGAAGGTCGGGGGCGCCCGGTCCCGCGCCGATGAAATGTACCGTCATCCTGTAGTCCTTTCCGCGATGGCGGCGGTTGCCGTGCCATCTTCCGATTTCATCCTTGGGCCGGTGAGCCGCGCCCCCGGTCCCGCCGCGACCAGCGCCACGGCCTCCGCGAGTGATCCGGTGCCGAAACGGTCCAACACCTTTTCCGACCGCGTCGGCGTGGCGATGCCGATGATCGCCTCCCGCGCGACGGCGACGATGGGCAGCCCCTCGCGCGCAGCGAATGCAGCGAACTCCGGCGCCGCCGCCTTGCCTTCCAGCGTAGCGAGCGCATCGGCCCCGCCGCCCGCCCGCGCATAGGCATCCTTCAGCGCCGCCATGCTCGTCACAGACCGGAAGCCAAAGCCCGCCACCCTCATCGCACGACGCTCCATTGCACCACGGGGCGCGCCGGAACCCAGCCCTGCATCCGGCCAAGGGGCGCCGCCTCGGCAATGTCGAAGCGGCTGAGCGTGCCACCGACCCGCCCGTGCCAGTCCGCGACCAGCGCTTCGGTGCCGATGGTCACGGTGTTGACCACCAGCCGCGTGCCCTCCGGCAGGACGGCCCAGAGAGCGGCGAGCCGTTCCCCGTCCAGCCCGCCGCCGACAAAGACGGCATCGGGCCGGGGCAGGCTCGCGATCAGCGCCGGCCAGTCGCCATAATGGACCGTCAGACGATGCTCGACGCCGAAACCGGCGGCATTCGCGCGGATGTTCGCGCCCCGCCCGGCCCGAACCTCCACGGCATCGGCACGCGCGCCCGGCGCCGCAAGGCACCATTCGACCGAAATAGAGCCGGAGCCTGCGCCGAGGTCCCAAAGCACCTCCCCCGCACGGGGGGCGAGCGCCGACAGCGTCAGCGCCCGGATGGCCCGCTTGGTGATCTGGCCGTCATGGGCGAATAGCTCGTCAGGCAGGCCCGGCGTGCGCGGCATGCCCTTGGCACCCGCAACCTCGATCGCCACGGCGACAGGTGCGGCCACATCGGAAATTCCCGCTGCGCCAGTCACCCTGCGGATACGCTCGCGCGGGCCTCCAAGGGCTTCGAGAACCGTCACCGTGGATGCCCCGAACCCCCGCTCCGCGAGCCACTCGCAGAGTGCCCCCGCCGCAGCACCGTCTCGGAGCAGGCATAGGATGCGCGTCCCCGCCGACAGCACGGGCCGCAACCGCTCGAAGGGTGCCGCATGAAGGCCGAAGCACAAGACCTCCTCCAGCCGCCAGCCCATCCGCGCGGCAGCAAGGCCGAAGGTCGAGGGCGCAGGATGGCAGGTCCATTCACCGGGGGAAAGGTCGGGTACAAGGCTGCCGCCTGCGCCGAACCAGAAGGGGTCGCCAGAGGCGAGGACGACGACCTTGCGGCCACGCAAGCCCAGAACGGGTGCGGTCGAAAACGGCACCGGCCAGGGCCGGCCCCTGGCGCCCGCAGCCACCAGTTCCAGATGTCTTGGCCCGCCGAAGATCACCTCGGCTTCCGCCAGCGCGGCACGGCTTGCATCCGAAAGCCCCGCCGGTCCATCTTCGCCCAGCCCGATGATCGTCAGCCAGGGATCAGACATGACGCGCGTCCTTCTTCTCGGCGGCACCAGCGAGGCTTCGGCCTTGGCCCGCGCGCTTTCCGACAATGGCGTCGATGCGGTGTTTTCCTATGCCGGACGCACCGGGAAGCCGGTTACCCAGCCCTTGCCCACCCGTATCGGCGGCTTCGGCGGAGCGGAAGGGCTGGCCCACTACCTCAGCGCCGAGGGTATCACCCATCTTGTCGACGCAACCCACCCCTTCGCCGCCGGGATGAACCGGAATGCCATCGCCGCCAGCGCGGCGACCGGTGTGCCGCTTCTCGCCTTCGAACGCCCGCCATGGAGCGCAGGGCCGGGCGACGACTGGCGCATGGTCGCCGATACCGAGGCAGCCGTCGCTGCCCTGCCTGACACACCGGCCCGCGTCTTCCTCGCCATTGGCAAGCAGACGCTCGCCCCTTTCGCGGTGAAGCCCCAGCATCACTATCTTCTGCGCCTCGTCGATCCGCCGGAGGGGTCGCTGCCGCTCCCGGATGCGGAAGCCGTGATCGCGCGCGGGCCGTTCAGCGAGGAGGACGATCTCAGGCTTCTGACGGATCACGGCATCGGCTGGATCGTCGCCAAGAACTCCGGCGGCGCGGGGGCTGAGGCGAAGCTTCTGGCGGCGCGGAAGCTCGGCCTGCCCGTGGTGATGATCGACCGGCCGAAGCTCCCCGGACGCGCTACGGCAGGGACGGTCGGCGAAGTCATGGAGTGGATCGGTAGGATGGGCAATGTTGCCCATCCTACGGTGTAAAGACGCGCTCATCCGACCCGCCTCGGCGTATAGAGCCAGCGCCCGACGCGGCGGGTATCGGAATTGCCGACGATGACCATGGTGCGCATGTCGGCCATCTCCGGCGTTGCCTCGGCCAAAGTGACGGTCGTCAACCGCTCCTCCGGCGTCGTCACGGCGCGCGCGAAAGAGATGAGCGTCTTCGGCCCGCACCCCTCGCGCAGGATCTCCAGCACCCGGGCGAACCCGTGCGGCCGCGACTTCGAGCGGGGGTTGTAGAAGGCCATGGCGAACCCCGCCTCGGCGGCGAGCCTGAGGCGCTTTTCGATCAGATCCCAGGGCTTGAGGTTGTCCGAAAGGTTGATGGCGCAGAAATCATGGCCCAGAGGCGCACCGAGCCGCGCGGCGGCGGCAAGCATCGCGGTGATGCCGGGCAGGATGCGGATGTCGAAACCGTCCGGATCTGGCCGCGTCTCCAGCGCCTCGAAGACCGCCGCCGCCATGGCGAAGACGCCGGGATCGCCCGACGAGACCACCACGACGCGCTTGCCCGCTGCAGCCATGTCGAGCGCATGGGCCGCACGGTCCAGTTCCACCCGGTTGTCGCTGGCATGAAGCGTAAGGCCCTCGCGCGGTACCACGCGGGCGACGTAGGGGATGTAGCCCACCACGTCCGTCGCCCCGGCCAGCGCCGCGCGCACCTCTTCCGTCACCAGCGCCTCGTCGCCCGGCCCGAGGCCGGCGATGGCGAGCCAGCCGGTCATGGCCGCCGCCCCTGACCGTGGACCACGGCGATGGAGAAGTAGGGCACCTTCGCCGGCGCTTCGCAAAGCCGGTGGACGCGCTGGTCCGGCATCGTGCCGCGCTCCACCAGCCAGGCGTTGTCGATCTTTCCTGCGGCCGTCAGCGCCCGCTTCAGCTTTTCAAGATTGCGGCCGATCTTCATCACCACAAGCGCGTCGGTATCGCCGATGCGGCGGGTCAGCTCGTCCTCCGGCATCGTGGCGGTGACGACGGTCAGCACGTCGTCGCCCCAGGTGATCGGCTCGCCCGTCGCCGTCCAGCAGCCCGACATGCCGGTGATGCCGGGCACGACCTCGACCGGGCAACGCGCCCTGAGCCGGGTGTAGAGGTGCATGAAGGAGCCGTAGAAGAAGGGGTCGCCTTCGCAAAGGACAAGGACGGTTTCAGTCGCAGCAAGGGCCGCAAGCCGCTCTGCCCAGCCGTCATAAAAGGCAGAGAGCAGGCGGTTGTATTCGGGATCGGCGAAAGGAATCTCGGTCGTGACCGGATATTCCATCGGATATTCGGTCGCCTCCGCCCCGATCATCCCCTCGACGATTTTCCGCGCCTGGCCCTCGTAGCCTGCTTTCCGGAAATAGGCGACATGGGGGGCGGAGCGCACCAGCCGGTCGGCCTTGACGCTCATCAACTCGGGGTCGCCGGGGCCGAGGCCGACGCAGATTACCTTGCCCATGGTCATTCCTTCCGGCTGGCGAGCGCGTTGACCGCAGCCACCGTGATTGCCGAACCGCCGAGGCGTCCCTCGACGATGAGGGATGGCACCGGCAGGTCGGCCATCAGTGCCGCCTTCGATTCCGCCGCACCGACGAAGCCCACCGGGCAGCCGATGATCGCGGCCGGGCGCGGGCAGGCCGGGTCTTCGAGCATGTTGAGAAGGTGGAAAAGTGCGGTAGGCGCATTGCCGATGGCGACCACGGCGCCTTTCAGATGCGGCCGCCAGAGTTCCAGTGCCGCCGCCGAGCGGGTGTTGCCCATCGCCTTCGCCATCTCGGGCACGCGCGGGTCCTGCAACGTGCAGATCACCTCGTTTCCGGCGGGCAGGCGTGGCCGGGTGATACCTTCCGACACCATCCGCGCATCGCAGAGGATCGGCGCACCGGCCTCGAGTGCGGCCCGCGCGGCGATGGTCATGCCGGGGGAAAAGCGGATGTGATTCTCAAGCCCGACCATCCCGGCGGCATGGATCATGCGGACGGTGACAACCTCTTCCTCGGGCGTGAAGCGGGCAAGGTCGGCTTCGGCGCGTATGGTCGCGAAGCTTTCGAGGTAAATGGCGGCGCCGTCGGTCTGATAGGTATGGGGCATTCAGGGCTTCTCGGGTGCTGTGGGCTGATTGAGCCAGAGTGAAAGGTCGGAAGGCCCGACCGGCACCGTGGATGGGCGGGCGGCGGCTTCGGCGGCAGTTGCGTTACGGGCCCCCTTGAAGCCGTCGAGTGTGGCAGTCAGCGCGAAATCCGCCTTTCCGGGATGTGCGCAGCCCTTGGCGCAGCCCGAGACATGGAGAAGCGTGCCCTTCGGCACCAAAGGTGCGATGCGGCGGGCGAGGGCGCGGGTTTCGCCGAGGGCTTGCGGGCAGCCGGGCGCGCCGGTGCAGGCGGTGACATTGAGGATCGGGTCAGCGGGATCGGTGATGAGGCCCGGAATGGCGGGGGCCGTCGTCGCGCCCTCGATCAGCACCATGCGCCAGGGGGTGAGGCGGATAGGGCCAAGGCCGGCGAGGGCGCCGAGGGTTTCGGCGTCGATCTGGCCGAAGGCGAAGGCGGCGAGGAAGCCTTGGGGCAGGGGCCCCGGCGCGGGGGCCGGGGCTCCGTTGCGCCGGGGGATGGGGCGGAATGTTTCCGGAAGCGTCGCCCCGCGCGCCAGATGGGCGGCCATGCGGCCCCGGCCCGAGGGCGCACCGCCAGAGGCGAGGAACCAGCGGGCGAGGTCGAGCGCTGCCGGCACGGCGGTGGCCGGCGTCACCGGCAGGGCGGCGTCCGACCCGTCGGCGCGGAGGATGAGGTTGCCCGAAGTGTCACGCTCGATGCGTATGTCGGCGGAGACGTCGCTCAGCACCGGTGCCGGCCCGGTATCGACCGCATAGCCGAACTTGCCCGGCGTCTGGGGCGCATCCGCTTGCGCCAAGGCTTTGGCGAGGCGGGCGGCGAGGTCGGCGGAGCCGTCGCCTTCGGCCCAGAACGGCGTCACGATGATGTTGCGCCGGGCTTCCGCCTCCGGCGAGGCGTCGATGAGGCTGAGGGCGCGGAGGCCGTCGATCAGCGGCGCATGGGTCGCCTCCGTCGCCCCCCGCAACTGGAGATTGGCGCGGGCGGACAGGTCGATGAGGCCATTGCCGAAGCGGCGGGCAAGGTCGGCGATGCCGCGCAGCGTCTCCGGCTCCAGCCGCCCGCCCTGCGCGCGGATGCGGACCACCAGCCCGTCGCCCGAGAGCATGGGCCTGAGGGCGCCGGGGCACCAGCCCTGAATGATCGGCGCGCTCATCGGGCGGCCCCCATCGCGGCGGAGTTGCGCCGCGTGACCCAAAGGCCTTCGTCCTGAAGGGCCGCGAAACGGTCGCGAATAGCGGCGAGGGCAGCAGGATTCTCCCGCTCCATGAAGGCCACGACCTCGTCGCGGCCAAGGGTCGCCTCGTGGTAAATGTCGAAAAGATGCGCTGGCACGGCGCGGGCGAGATGGGCGAAGGCCGCCATGTGGTCGAGCGTGGCCGCAATCTCGGCCGCGCCGCGGAAGCCGTGGCGCATCATGCCGTCGGCCCAGTTCGGGTTCGCCGCGCGGGCGCGGACGACGCGGGCGATCTCTTCCGGCAGCGTCCGGGCGCGGGGGGCGTCGGGCCGGGTCGCGTCGAGATGGTAGAGCGCCGGCGCCTCGCCGCCTAAGCGCGCTACGGCGGCGGCAAACCCGCCCTCGTGTGCTGCATAGTCCGAGGCGAGAAGAAGGTCCGTCTCCGTCAGGTCCTGCACATGGACGAACCCGTCCGCGCCCATGACCTGCGCCTCAAGCGCCGCGCGGGCCGGATGCGCGGCCCCTTGCGCGTCGATAGCCCATTCGGAACCGGACAGCCAGGCCTCGCCGGCATCGCTCCGCCCCTCCGGCCCGTAATCCTCGATCGCCTCCGCCATGGCGAGGCCGTAGAGGCCGGGCTTCGGCCCGAAGACGCGGGGGGTGGCGCGCTGGTAGGGGTTGTCCTCCGCCGCCTCGTCGCGTTCGGCCAGCACCCCGGCGGCGGCCTCGAAAAGCTGCGCGAGACCGGGGAAGACATCGCGGAACAGGCCCGACACACGCAAGGTCACGTCGATGCGCGGGCGGCGGAGAAGGGCGAGGGGGACGACCTCGAAACCCGCGACCCTTTCGGAGCCGTCGTCCCATTTCGGCGCAAGACCGGCGAGGTGCAGCGCCATGGCAAACTCCTCGCCCGCCGTGCGCATCGTGGCCGAACCCCAGAGGTCGATGACCAACGCCTTCGGCCATTCGCCATGGTCCTGCAGGTGGCGGCGGAGAAGCTCTTCGGCGAGCTTCACGCCCTGAGCATGGGCGGCGCGCGAGGGCACCGCGCGGGGATCGGTAGTAAAGAGGTTGCGGCCCGTGGGCAGCACATCCGACCTGCCACGGAAGGGCGAGCCGGAAGGGCCAGCCTCTACCCGGCGGCCCTCCAGCGCGGCGATCAGGCCGGCGCGTTCCTGAGGTCCGCACTGGCCGGTGCCGAAGATGTGGAGCCCGTCGCCATACTGGCTTTCCTTGATGTCGCAGACGAAGCGGTCGATGCGGGTGATCGCCTCGGCGGGCGAGGCGCCCTCGGGGATGCCGAGGTCATCCTCGACGCCGCGCCCTTTCGCCTCCTCCCGGATCGCGGCGATCAGCCGCTCGCGGCGGGCGGGGTCAAGGCCGTCGGCGGTGGAATATTCGTCGAGAAGCCGTTCGAGCCGGGTCAGCGCCTCGGGGATGGCGCTTGCGGCCAGCGGAGGCGGCAGGTGGCCGATGGTGACGGCGCCGATCCGCCGCTTGGCCTGCGCCGCCTCGCCGGGGTCGTTGACGATGAAGGGGTAGATCACGGGAAGGGCACCGGTCAGCGCTTCGGGCCAGCAGGTTTCCGAAAGCGCCACCGACTTCCCCGGCAGCCATTCGAGCGTGCCATGGGCACCGATATGGACAAGGGCATGGAGGCCTTGGGCGCGAAGCCAGAGGTAGAAGGCGACATAGGCGTGGCGCGGGGTGCGGGAAAGGTCGTGGTAGTCGTCGGCGCGGGTTTTGACTTCGCCGCGTTCGGGTTGCAGCGCGATGATGGCGTTGCCGCGCCGGAGCGCGTGGAAGCGGAACTCTCCGTCCCTGACGGATGGGTCGGCGGCGGGCTCGCCCCAGGCGGCAAAGAGCGCGTCGCGGAGCGGTTCGGGTAGGGCTGCAAGGGCCGCGAGGTAGTCGTCGACCGGCCATTCCAGCGCCGCTTCCATCAGCCCCTTTCCAAGGTCTTCGCCCGCACCTGTTGCGCCAAGCTCCGACAGGATCGCCTCCGCCGAGGCCAGCGCATCAAGGCCGACGGCATGGGCCAGTTGCCAGTCCTTGCCGGGATAGGTTGAGAGGATCAGCGCCGTCTTGCGTTCCGCCGCCGGTGTCACCGCCAGCCGGTGCCAGCCGACGACCCGGTCGGCCACGGCGGCGATGCGCTCCGGATCGGCGCGGTGGGCGAAGCGGGAATACTGGAGGTCGGGGTCACGCGCGCCGGCGCTCTTGAAGCTTGCCACGCCGACGAGGATGCGGCCATCGACCTCGGGCAGGACCACATGCATGGCGAGGTCGGCAGGCGAAAGCCCACGGTCGGAAGCGGCCCAGTCCTTGCGCCGGGCTGTCGAGAGCGCGATCTGGAAGACCGGGCATCCGGCGGCATCAAGCGGCGAGGGCTGGCCATCGCTGCCCTTGGCGGAAAAGGCGGTGGCGTTGACGATCGCGGCGGGGGCGAGGCGGGTGAGTTCGGCGCCAAGCCAATGGGCGGCGGCGGCGTCCTTGAGGCTGGTGGCGAAGGCGCCGATGGCGGCGAAGCCACGCTCTTCGAGCGCGGCGATGAGCGCGTCCACGGGATCGGTGTCGGCAGCGGCCAGGTAGGAGCGGTAGAAGGTCACGACGGCGAGGGGGCGGCCCAAAGTCTCAGGTCCCGCGACCACGCCCTTGCCGGGCAGGTACCAGCCGAAAGGCGGCACTGTCTTGTCGCCCGCCACCGGGCCGGCATAAAGCCCGGCCGCCAGCGCCATCTGCTGAAGCGCCGCCTGCGCCGCCACCGCCCCGCCCGCATCGCAAAGCGCCTGCAGGCGGCGAAGCGTCGAGACCGGCAGCGTCGAGAGCGTATCGAGCCGCGCATCCTCGCGCCCGTCGGCGGGGAGGACAGCAAGCGCGATCCCCTTGCGGCGGGCGAGGTCCTGCACCTGAGCGAGGCCGTAGGGCCAGTAGCTTTCGCCGCCGATGAGCCGGATCAGGATACCCTTGGCGCCGGAAAGCGTCCGCTCGGCATAGGTGTCGACCGAAAGCGGATGGCGCAAGGCCACCAGATTGGCGAGCCGCAGGGCAGGCATCTTGCCCGCCGTCCCGCCGCCCCGGTGCCATCCGGCCGCGAAGGCGCCAAGGTCGCTGTCGGAAAAGGACAGGACCGCCAGATCGGCCGGGTCCTGGCCAAGATCGGTGGGCGTGTCCGTCTCCTCAAGTCCGTGGCTGTCGCGGAAGATGACATGCATCGGTGGGCCTCAGGCCTCCGCCGTCTCGGGCGCGAGAACCGCGCGGATGCGGGCCGGATCGACATCGTCATGCTCGGCGATGACGACGAGGCGGGAGGCGCGCGGGGCGTCGCCCCAGGGCCTGTCATACTGGGCGCGCACACGCTCGCCCACGGCCTGCACCAGAAGCCGCATCGGTTTGCCGGTGACGGCGACATAGCCCTTCACGCGGAGAATGTTCTGCTCCTTCGCCAGCCGGATGATGGCGGACTTCAGCGCCTCCGGGTCTGCAACCTCGGGCAGGTCGATCACCACCGTGTCGAAATCGTCATGCTCATGGTCGTCGGCCCCGTCGTGATGCGAGGGGCGGGCGGCGAGGTCGTCCTCGGCGGCGGCGTTGAGGCCGAGGATCACCCTTGGGTCGATGCGGCCTTCTTCCATCGCGATGATCGGCAGCTTGCGCGGCGCTTCGGCTTCGATGATGGCGCGGGCGGCGGCAAGTCCGGCGGCCCCGGCAAGGTCGGCCTTCGACAGAAGGACGACATCGGCGCAGGCGATCTGGTCCTCGAAGACCTCCGACAGTGGGGTTTCGTGGTCAAGGCTTTCGTCGGCCTTGCGCTGCGCCCGCACCGCTGCCTCATCCGGCGCGAACCGCCCCGCCGCCACCGCTTCGGAATCGGCAAGTGCGATGACGCCGTCCACAGTGATCTTCGAGCGGATCGCCGGCCAGTCGAAGGCCTTCAGCAAGGGCTTCGGCAGGGCGAGGCCGGAAGTTTCGATCAGGATATGATCGGGTCGCTGCGGCAGCGCCATCAGCGCCTCGATCGTCGGGATGAAGTCATCGGCCACGGTGCAGCAGATGCAGCCATTGGCCAGTTCGACGATATTCTCCACCGGGCAGTTCTCATCCGCGCAGGATTTCAGGATATCGCCATCGACGCCGACCGAGCCGAATTCGTTGACAAGGACGGCAAGCCGCTTGCCTTGCGGGTTCTGCATCAGGTGACGGATGAGGGTGGTCTTGCCGGAACCGAGAAAGCCGGTGATGACGGTGACGGGGATTTTGCTCAGATCGGACATTCAACTCTCCATCGGGGGAATGCGGGCAAGCGACTGCTTGCGGAAGATCACGGGGCGCTCGCGCCAGGGCACGATGCCATCGGTGCTCGCGGCATAGGCGGCGACGCCGGCGAGGATGTCGGCGACATGGGCGTCAGGGTCCATGCCGCGGTAGACATAGGACCAGCGGCCCGGCCCGGTGAGGGCGATGTTGCAGCCGTGGTCGCAGGCCGAGAGGCATTCGACCGGGACGATGCGCACGCCTTCGGGGGCGCCGGCGGCCTCAAGTGCCTCCAGAAGCCGCGCACCGGGGCGCGGGGCGTCATCGGGGATGGGCAGGCCCATCTTGCAGGTGGTGCAGACATGAAGCGTGACCGTCACGCGCCTTCTCCATATCGGGAAGGGAGGGTGCCTGCGGAGGGCATGACAATGCCCCGAGCCGGTCGCGGAACCCCCCGTCCGCCGTCACGTTTCCCGCGCTGGCAGGTCTCCCGGCTTGCGGATGTCGGGGCCCGGATGGCCCCGGCGGCCCCGCCCCCTTCCCGGCAACCTGCCAGTGGGATTTGGAGGGCCTCTCCGGTCACGGTCGCGGGGGCGGCTGCGCTTCGGCCCCGGACCTTGGATGGTCGCAAAGCCTGTCGCATTCCCTCTTCGCCTGCCCTAAGACAGGAACCAGCGCCGCCTCACCTGAGGCATGAGGGCGCCCCTTGTCAAGCAACGGAAGGGACCATGGCCGCACCGAAACCGACCGATCCGGCAGAAGACGCCGCCCGGCACGCGCAGAAGATGGCCAAGAAGAAGGCCGCGCGCGACAAGATCATGGCGACGAAGGAAGGCGAGAAGGGCCTCATCATCGTCCATACCGGCGCCGGGAAGGGCAAGAGCTCCTCCGGTTTCGGCATGATTCTGCGCTGCATCGCGCATGGGATGCCCTCAGCCGTGGTCCAGTTCATCAAGGGCGCCTGGGATACCGGCGAGCGGCGACTGATCGAGGGCCACTTTGGCGACCTCTGCCAGTTCCACGCCATGGGCGAGGGCTTCACCTGGGAAACGCAGGACAAGACCCGCGACATCGCCGCCGCAAGGAAGGGCTGGGAGAAGGCGAAGGAGCTGATCCGCGATGAGCGGAACCGCATGGTCCTGCTCGACGAGATCAACATTGCGCTCCGCTATGACTACTTGCCGGTCGATGAGGTGGTTGGGTTCCTGAAGGCGGAAAAGCCGGCGATGACGCATGTTGTCCTGACGGGGCGCAATGCAAAAGAGGAACTGATCGAGATCGCCGACCTCGTCACCGAGATGACGCTGGTGAAGCATCCGTTCCGGTCGGGGATCAAGGGCCAGAAGGGCGTGGAATTCTGAGGGAGAGGCCGGGGGCGCTGCCCCCGGACCCCCGAGGTATTTCCGGCAAGATGAAGTTCGAAACGGTTTCTTAAGCATGTTGGCCAAGTCTACAGGGACGGTACAGGGAGAGGTCCCGTTGACCGTGCAAGGTGAAAGCGCCGCGTCTTCCCCGGTCCGCCGGCCCAAGGCGCGGCGCCGCCTTTCCCTGCATTTCATCTTGCCGGCAAATACCTCCGCCGGAGGCTCCCCAAGCATCCGCACACGCTCCGTCTGGTGGATGGCGCGATGACGGCGCTGATGATCCAGGGAACCGGCTCCAACGTCGGCAAGTCGCTTCTTGTCGCAGGGTTATGCCGGGTGGCGCGGCGGCGCGGGCTGATCGTGGCGCCGTTCAAGCCGCAGAACATGTCGAACAATGCCGCTGTGACCGCCGATGGCGGCGAGATCGGGCGGGCGCAGGCCCTGCAGGCGCTGGCCTGCGGGATCGAGGCGCATACCGACATGAACCCGGTGCTCCTGAAGCCCGAAAGCGAGACCGGGGCGCAGGTGGTGGTGCAGGGCAAGCGGATTGCGACCGTGCGGGCGCGGGACTATGCCGCGCTGAAACCGCAGCTTTTGGCCTCGGTGCTGGAGAGTTTCCGGCGGCTGAAGGCGGCCCATGACCTTGTCATCGTCGAGGGTGCGGGCAGCCCGGCGGAGGTCAATCTCAGGACCGGCGACATCGCCAACATGGGCTTTGCCCGGGCGGCGGATGTGCCTGTCGTCCTTGCCGGTGATATCGACCGGGGCGGAGTCATCGCCCAGATCGTCGGCACCAAGGCGGTGCTTGATCCCGCCGATGCGGCGATGATCGGCGGTTTCCTCGTCAACCGGTTCCGGGGCGATCCCGCACTTTTCGACGAGGGCTACAAGCTGATCGAGGAACGCACGGGATGGCGCGGCTTCGGCGTCCTGCCGTGGTTTCCGCAAGCGGGGCTACTTCCGGCGGAGGATGCGCTCGACCTCGGGCGGGGCGGTGGCGGCGGGGCGCTGAAGATTGCCTGCCTTGCCCTGTCACGGATCGCCAATTTCGACGATCTCGACCCCCTGAAGGCCGAGCCCTCCGTCAGCCTGACCATGGTGCGGGCCGGGGAGGCGATCCCGGGCGATACCGACCTCGTGATCCTGCCCGGCACGAAATCCACCGTGGGCGATCTTGCCTTCCTGCGCGCCCAAGGCTGGGACATCGACCTTGCCGCGCATCTGAGGCGCGGCGGCCATGTCCTTGGCATCTGCGGCGGCTACCAGATGCTTGGGCGGACCATTTCCGACCCCGAGGGCATCGAGGGTGCCCCGGGGGATACGGAGGCGCTGGGGCTTCTCGACCTCACCACCGTGATGACGCAGGACAAGCGGCTGACCCGCACCCGTGCGACCCATGCCGCCAGTGGCGCGGCGATGGAGGGATATGAGATCCATATCGGCCGCACCGAAGGCCCGGACCGTGCACGTCCTTTCGCCTTCGTGGACGGCGCGCCAGAGGGCGCGGTCTCAGTGGATGGCCGGATCATGGGCAGCTATCTGCACGGCATGTTCGCCGGTGACGACTTCCGCCGGGCTTTTCTGGCCGGCTTCGGGCAGGTCTCGGCGGGCGGCTATGGTGCCGGCGTCGAAGCGGTGCTCGATGCGCTGGCCGACCATATTGAGGCGCATCTCGACGTGGACGGGCTTCTGGCGCTGGCCCGCTGACGCTTAACGCCGTTCCCAGCGGGTGGGCGCATTTTCCTGCCAATGGGCGCGGTGCAGAAGCGGCGTGTCGTCGGTGAAGGCGGGCCAGCCGAGGCAGAGATAGGCCGAGAAGCGCCAGCCGGGCGGAACGGCGAAAAGCGCCTCTACCGCTTTCGGATCAAGGATCGAGACCATGCCGAGGCCGAGGTTTTCGGCGCGGGCGGCAAGCCAGAGGGTGTGGATCGCCATCGCCGTCGATTGCATCAGCGTTTCCGGCATGGTGCGGCGGCCAAGGCCGCGCCCGGCTTCCGGCGCGGTCTCGGTGAAGACGGCGAGATGGACGGGGGCCGCATCGAGGCCGGCAAGCTTCAGGCGCAGGTATTCGGCGCGGTCGGCGTCGTCATAGGCGCCGGCGGCATCGCGGTTTGCCTCTTCGAAATTCGCGCGGATGGCGGCGCGGAGGCCGGGGTCTTCGACGCGGATAACCCGCCAGGGCCGGGCATTCCCGACAGAGGGGGCGAAGGCCATGGCGGTCGTGAGCCGGTCGATGAGGTCTTCCGGCACCGGATCGGTCAGGAAATGCCGCACGTCGCGGCGCCAGGTCAGGATGCGCTCAAGGCAGGCGGCATCTGCGGTGTCGAACTTCATCGGGAAAGCGCCTCTTCGAGCCGGGTCCATTCCGCCGCGCTGCCCGGCAGGCCAAGGCGGAGCCAGCCTTGCGACCACGGGAAGCGGCGGGTCCAGATGCCTTTCTCGGCCAGTTGGTCCTGCGCCGCGCTGGCATCGCCGGTCTCGTAGAGGCGGAAGAGCGGGGTGCCGCCGACGAGGTTCCAGCCTGCGCCCGTGGCGAGGGCATCAAGCCGCGCAGTTTCGGTCTGAAGTCGCGCGGTGGTTTCCTCTGCCCAGTCGCGATCGGCGAGGGCCGTACGGCCGATGGCGATGGCCGCACCCGAGACGGGCCAGGGGCCGGGCATGTCGGCAAGGCGTGCGATCTCTGCTTCATTGCCGAGGACAAAGCCGAGCCTGAGGCCGGCGAGGCCGAAGAACTTGCCGAAGGAGCGCAGGAGGAAAAGCCCAGGTTGCCCGGCTTGTGCTGCCAGCGACAGGCCCGGCTGCTGATCGGCGAAGCTTTCGTCGACGACGAGGCGCCCGACCTTCGATGCCAGATTGAGCAGCGCTTCGGGGCTGTAACTTTTACCGTCGGGGTTGTTGGGGTTGACCACGACGGCGAGGTCGGCGCCGGCGAGGTCGCCTAGCGCCGGCACTTCCTCGACACTCCAGCCGGCGGAACGTAACGAGGCGGCATGTTCGTTGTAGGTCGGCGACAGGACCCGCGCCTTGCCGGGGGGGCCGAGCCTCGGGATCAGCTGGATCGCCATCTGGGCGCCGGCGACCGGGGCGATGGCGGCCTTGGTGCCGTAGCAATCGGCGGCGGCGGCGATCAGCGACTGCATGTCGCTCCGGGTCGGCAGCGCGTTCCAGGCGTGGGGGGGAAGCGTGGGGACCGGGTAGGGCTGGCGGTTGATGCCAGTCGAGAGGTCGATCCACTCCGCCGCGGGCCGGCCGAAGCGGGCGATGGCCTGGTCGAGATTGCCGCCGTGGTCGCGCATCCCGCCCCTCAGATCAGTGCCGTTGTGGCGAGAAGGGCGAGCAATGCCGCCAGCGCCAGCATCGACTTGCGGTAGAGCTTCAGCCCCTGATGCAGCGCCTCCGGCCCCGGATCGGGGGCCTCGCCATTGATCCACGGCTCATCGGCGATGCGGTCGTGGTAGACGCGTGGACCGGAGAGGCGGACGCCGAGGCTCGCGGCCATCGCCGCCTCCGGCCAGCCGGCATTGGGCGAGCGGTGGTTCCCCGCATCGCGCCGCATCACTGCGAATGCGGTGGCGAAGCGGCCCGAGACGGCGGCGAAGAGAAGCCCGGTCAGGCGCGCGGGGATCAGGTTGGCGGCGTCGTCGATCCGCGCCGACGCCCAACCAAAAGCCTCGTGCCGGGGAGTGCGGTGGCCGATCATTGAATCGAGCGTGTTGATCGCCTTGTAGCCGACGATCCCCGGCAGGCCGAAGATAGCGCCCCAGAAAAGCGGCGCCACTACGCCGTCGGAGGTGTTCTCGGCGAGGCTTTCAAGCGCTGCACGGGCGATGCCGGCCTCGTCCAGTTGCGCGGGGTCGCGGCCGACGATCATCGCAACCCCGGCGCGGGCGGCTGCAATATCCCCCGCCGCAAGGGGGCGGGCGACGGCGGCGACGTGATCGTAAAGCGACCGGCTGGCGATGAAGGGCCAGGCGAGGATGCCCGCAATTACAATGCCCGTCCAGCCGTCAGGCAGAAGCCAGGTGATGATGACGGCAAGTTCGGCGCAGAAGGCGATGACGGCCACCGCGGCGATGGCCCCCGCCGTCCTGCGCGGCCCCATGTCGGCATCCTCGACGTTCATCCAGTCGTCCAGGAGGTCGATGACCTTGCCGATCCAGGTCACCGGATGGCCGATGGCGCGGAAAAGCGGCTTCGGCCAGCCGACGAGGGCTTCGGTCAGAAGGCCGATCAGCATGATCGCAGCGCCGGCCATGGCCTTCCCCCCGTCCTGAACTCTATGACCCGGCGGCAGCCCGCCTCACGCATCAGCGCCGCGGCATGGCGCGGCACCGTCCCCGGAGCGAATAGCAGGGCGCGGGCCGATCCGGTATGGGCAATCGCATGGCCAAGGGCGCCGGTTGCGGCCGCAAGCTCGGCGAGTGGCAGGATCATGCCGCCACGAAGGGCCAGCGTGCGGTCGGCGGACGTGGCGGCAAGCAGGGCAAGTGTCGCGCGGTCCCCGGCGCTGGCGGCGGTTTGCCACGGCGCGATCAGGTCGGAGATGTCGGGAAAGCGGCTGTCGGCGGCGCGGGTCCGCTCGGGCGGGCCGGCAAAGCCGCCGAGGACGTCGAAGGCGGGCAGGGGCGGCAGGGCCATCACGGCGCGGCCTTCGCGCGAGGCCCAGAGGAGACGCTCAGGGGCCGCGAACATCAGGGGATCGCTGGCGCCTTCGGTGGCGATGGCGGCTGTGGCGAGGCTTGCAGCGGACCCGTGATGGCCCATCGCGCGGGCAAGCGCCACGAGGGCGGCGGTCGAAGCCCCGGCACCGCCGCCGACCGGCATCGTGGCGCGGAGCGTGACGCGGCCCCGCGCGGGCAGGCCGAGGTGGGTCAGAAAGCGGCGGGCATGATCGGGCGTCAGCATCCGCTGTCCGCCGCCGTGGATCGCGAGGCCGGTGGCGGGACTGACCCGCGCCTCGACCGAAGCGGCGGGGCAGGGCAGGGTGACAAGGACGACCGGCCCGTCAGGCCCGAGGCGGCCTTGCAGGAACTCGCCGAAATGGCCGGTGGCGCGGGCGATGCTCATGCCAGGTTGACCGCGCCGATGGACCAGTCCGCGCCGTGGCGGGTGAGGCGGGTCAGGGACAGCGGCGCGATCTCGAAGCCAAGCGCGTCGGCGGAGTCGGTCAACGCCAGCGACAGCGCCGCGCGGATCGTGCCGGCATGGGCGACGATGGCCGTGCGGCCCGGCGGCAGGGCCAGAAGCGCGGGCCGGGCGCGGGCGCAGAGATCGAGGAAGCTTTCGCCGTTCGGTGGCCTTTGGCGGGCAAGGTCCGCCCGAGACATCGGCCCGAGGTCGGGCAGCCGCGCCAGCGCCATCCCGTCCCAATCGCCGAAATCCTGTTCCCAGAGTGCTGCATCGGTCGCGTAGCCCCGGCCCGGCCAGAGCGCCTCGGTGGTATGGCGGCAGCGGAGCGCCGGGCTGGCGATCACCCGGTCGACCGCGCCTATCGCCTCGGCGACTGCCGCGGCGGTGTCGGGGATCTCCGCGCCCACATCCGTTCGCCCGCAAAGCCGCCCGCCCGCCAGCGCGGGCGCATGGCGGATCAGGATCAGCTCTGTCGAGGGACCGGCGTCCACCGTCGTATTCCTTCTTCCCAGCGCGGCCCGTTTCTGCTTTGAGATCGCGCCATGGGCAAGACGATACTCATCACCGGGGGCGCCCGGTCGGGCAAAAGCGGCATCGCCGAGACGATGGCGCTGTCTCTGGGCGCGCCCGCCGTCTATATCGCCACCGCCACGGCGGGGGATGAGGAGATGGCGGCGCGGATCGCCACCCATCAGGCAAGGCGCGGGGTGGAGTGGATCACCCATGCCGAACCCCTTGACCTTGCCGGGATCTTGAAGCGGACGGACGGGCAGGGGCCGCGCCTTGTCGATTGCTTGACGCTCTGGCTGTCCAACGTGATGTTTTCCGGGCGCGACTGGCGGGATGAGACACAGGCGCTCGTCGCAGCGCTTCATCTCCAGTCATCGCCCGTGGTTCTGGTGACGAATGAACTGGGCAGCGGTATCGTGCCCGACAACCGGCTGTCGCGGGAATTCCGGGACGCCGCCGGAACCATCAACCAGGACGTCGCCGCGATGGCGGACGAAGTCTGGCTCGCCGTCTGCGGCCTGCCCATGAAAGTGAAATGAAATGACCCTGCCTGCCTTCGACACGCTCGCCGCCCTTTCCGGTCTGGCAGACCAGTTGCCGGTGGCCGATGCTCATGCCGCCGAAGCGGCGCGGGCGCGGCAGAACTCGCTGACGAAGCCGCCGGGGTCTTTGGGCCGGCTTGAGGAGATCGCGGAATTCATGGCCGCCTGGCGCGGCACCGCGCGGCCTGAGATCTGGCGGGCGCAGGCGCTGGTCTTTGCCGGCAACCACGGCATCTGCGCGCAGGGGGTGAACCCCTATCCGCAGGAAGTGACCGCTCAGATGGTCGGGAATTTCGAAGCCGGTGGCGCCGCGATCAACCAGCTTTGCGCGGCAAACGGCGCGGAACTGTCGGTCATCGCGCTCGACCTCGCCCGCCCGACGGCGGATTTCACCGAAGGCCCGGCGATGGATGAGGCGGATTGCCTCGATGCGCTCTGGCAGGGCGCTTCGGCGGTCGATGAGGGCGCAGATATCCTGATCCTTGGCGAAATGGGGATCGGCAATTCGACCGTGGCGGCGGCGCTGACCTCGGCGCTTTTCGGCAGGCCGGCGGCGGAATGGGTCGGCCCTGGCACCGGGTCGGACAAGGCCGGGATGACCCACAAGGCCGAGGTGATCGAGCGCGGGCTGAAGCGCCATGCGGGCCTCATCGGCAATGCGCCGGCGGTGCTTGCAGCCCTTGGTGGGCGTGAACAGGCGGCGATCTGCGGCGCGGTCCTTGCGGCGCGGGCAGCGCGGATTCCGGTGATCCTTGACGGCTTCATCTGCACGGCGGCGGCTTCGGTGCTTTACGCCACCGACAAGCGGCTTCTCGACCATTGCCTCGTCGGCCATGCCTCGGCCGAACCGGGGCACCGGAAGCTTCTGGCGGCGATCCACAAGCGCCCGGTCCTTGAATTCGACATGCGGTTGGGCGAAGGCTCGGGCGCGGCACTGGCGCTGGGCATCGTCCGTTCGGCGCTCGCCTGCCACAACGGCATGGCGACCTTCGGCGAGGCCGGGGTCAGCGAGGCATGAGCCGCGATCCGGTCAGCGAGCTTCGGCTGGCCTTTTCGCTTCTGACCCGTCTGCCGGTGGGGAGCCTGAAGGGTGAGGTTCCGGCGATGGCGGAGACCGGCTGGGCCTGGCCCATCGTCGGCGCTGCGGTGGGCGCGGTCATGGCGGCGGTCTGCGGGGCGGCGCTTTGGCTTGGCCTGCCGCCCGTGATGGCGGCTTTCCTTGCGCTGGCGGCGGGTGCCTTGGTGACGGGCGGGATGCATGAGGACGGGCTGGCCGATGTCGCCGACGGCTTCGGCGGTGGGCGGGACCGGGCGCGCAAGCTTGAAATCATGCGCGACAGCCGGGTCGGGTCTTATGGCGTGATCGCGCTGGTTCTGGCGATCGGGTTTCGCGCAGCGGGCATTGCTGAAGCCGCCGAGGCGGGCGCGGCGCCCTTGGCGCTGATTGCCCTTGGTGCGGCGTCGCGCGCCGGGTTACCGTTGGCCCTTGCGCTGATGCCGCCGGCACGGTCGGACGGGCTGGGCCGAGCGGCGGGGGCGGCGATGGCGCCGGCATTGGTGGCACTACTTCTCGGCGCGGTGGCGCTCCTTGGCTTCGGGCCGGGGGCGGCGCTGGCCGTCGCGCTGACGATGGCGCTTGCGGGCCTTGTGCTGGCAGCACTGGCGATGCGGCAGATCGGCGGGCAAAGCGGCGATGTGCTGGGGGCGATGCAGGTCGTCACCGAATGCGCGGGCTGGGCGGCGCTGGCGGCTGTCGGATTTTGATCAAATTGTGAAGGTATGACTGCGGCGCTACCTAATATCGTTTCTCATGCCTCCTTCCAATTTGATCAAAAGTGCGCGATAAGCCACGCAACCTCGAAGGAGCATTCGTCATGGCGGGCGCTGGAAACCGTATTGCCGGGATCGACCGGGACCGACTGAAGGCCGTCGCCGCGCGCGAGGCCAAGCGCTTTGCCGCAGGCCGACCGATGACGAAGGCGGCGCTAGACAAGGGCGCGGCGCCCTTCCTCGATGCCGTGCCGATGCATTGGATGAAGGACTGGCCGATGCCCTTCCCCTTGCTCGTCGCCAAGGCGAAGGGCGCGCGGTTGACCGATCTTGACGGCTATGAGATCGACGATTTCTGCTTGGGCGATACTGGCTCCATGTTCGGCCATTCGCCCGCGCCGGTGGCGAAAGCCATCCGCGAACAGGCGCGGAACGGGTTGACCTACATGCTGCCGACCGAAGCGGCCCTCGAATCCGGCGCGCTTTTGACGGAGCGGTTCGGGGACTTCCTCTGGCAAATCGCGACCACCGCGACCGACGCCAACCGCTTTGCCCTCCGCGTCGCCCGCGCCGTCACCGGCAGGCCGAAGGTCATGGTCTTTAATGGCTGCTATCACGGCACCGTCGATGACGCGATGGTGGAGCTTCGGGGCGGCAAGACGATCACCCGTCCTGGCCTGACCGGGCAGGTGACGGACCTCTCCACCCTCGCCGCCTGCGCCGAGTTTAACTTCCTTGCCGGGGTTGAGGCGCTTCTGAAGACCGGTGAGATCGCCGCGATCCTGACCGAGCCGGTGATGACCAATTCCTGCATGGTGCTGCCCGATCCGGGCTTCCATGATGGGCTGCGGGCGCTCGCCACCAAGTACAAGGCGCTTCTCATCATCGACGAGACGCATACGATTTCCTCCGGCCTTGGCGGTTACACCCGCGTCCACGGCCTCGACCCCGATATCTTCGTTGCCGGCAAATGCGTGGCGGGCGGGATGCCGACGGCGGTCTGGGGGCTGCGGCCGAAGGTTGCCGCCGATTACCTGCGCTACAATGCCGGTCGCCCCTCGGGCCATTCCGGCATGGGCACGACGCTGTCGGCCAACCCGATGCAATTCGCCTGCCTTCGCGCCAATCTGGCCGAGGTGATGACGGCTAAGAGCTACGCCCATATGGAAAAGGGCGCGGCGCGGCTTCAGGCCGGGCTCGCCGGGGTGATCGCCAAGCACAAGGCGCCCTGGCATGTCGTCCGCGTCGGCGCGCGGGTGGAGTTCATCTGCGCCAAGGGCCCCCTGCGCAACGGGACCGAGGCCGGCGCCGCGCATCAGCCGGAGGTCGAGGCGACGCTGCATACCTCGCTTCTCAATCGCGGCTGCCTGATCGCGCCCTTCCACAACATGATGCTGGTCAGCCCGGCGACCCGAAAACGCCAGATCGACCGGCTGATCGCCGCCTTCGACGAAATCCTTTCCGAACTTTTTGCCTGAGACGAAGCCATGACCCAGACCTGCCCCTCGGGCGCGACCCTTGCCGAAGCCGAGGAATTCCTCGCCGAACATCCCGAGATTGAAGCGGTGGATATCGTGCTGCACGATTCCAACGGCATCGGCCGCGGCAAGATCATCCGCCGCCATGAACTGCCGTCGCTCTACAAATCCGGGCGGCATATGCCGATCTCGATCCTCGGCCTCGATATCTGCGGCGAGGATGTGCATGAGACCGGCCTGATCTGGGATCAGGGTGACGGCGACCTGCGCGCCTGGCCCATTCCCGGCACGCTGAAGGCGCTCCACAACACCAACCCGCCGCGGGCCGAAGTCTTCATGTCGCTTTACGATCTTGACGGGGCGCCGATGACCTCGGACCCGCGCCATGCGCTTGCCCGTCAGGTGGCGGAGTTCGGCAAGCGCGGGCTGAAGCCGGCGGGTGCGTTCGAGCTTGAGTTCTTCCTGCTCGCCAAGGACCGTGGCCCCGATGGCAAGGTGCGCCCCGCTGCCGACGTGCTCGATGGACGCGAAAGCCACAAGACCGAGGTCTATTCCGTCGATCACCTTCACGGGATGCTGCCGCTTTTCTCCGATATCTACGCAGGCGCCGCGAAGGCCGGGATCACGGCGGAGACGATGATCTCCGAATACGCGCCGGGCCAGTATGAGCTGACGCTTCACTATCGCGAAGACGTGATGCAGGCCGCCGACGACCTGATCCGGCTGAAGCGGATCGTGCGGCAGCAGGCCCGCGCGCATGGCGTGGTGGCCTGTTTCATGGCCAAGCCGATCGCCGATTACGCCGGGTCGGGGATGCATTTCCACGTTTCCCTGATGAACGGCGAGGGCAAGAACGTCTTTGCCGAAGGTGCGGGGGAGGGCTGGAAGCCGGAGCTTCTCCACGCGCTTGGCGGTCTTCGCGCGACGATGGCGGAATCGATGCTGGTCTTCGCGCCCCATCTCAATTCCTGGCGCCGCTTCGCCAACCAGAGCTATGCGCCGGTTTCCACCAACTGGGGCGTGAATAACCGGTCGGTGGCGCTGCGCGTCCCGGCGGGCGAGGTCCGCGCGAGGCGGATCGAACACCGGCCTTCGGGCGTCGATGCCAACCCCTACCTTGTCGCGGCGACGGTGCTGGCAGGCATTCTCCACGGTCTCGACCAGAAGATCGACCCCGGCCCGGAGACCACCGGCAACGGTTATGAGGATGATGGCGCCTCGAACATGCCGCGCGACTGGGGTGCGGCCATCGCTGCCGCCCGTCAGTCGGAGTTCCTGAAGAAGGCGCTTGGTGGCGACATGCACCGCACCTTTACCGAGGTGAAGGCGGCGGAGTTGGCGCGGGTGGCGCGGACGATCTCCGACGTGGATTTCGATCTTTACCTGCATACGGTCTGACGAAATCCGCCAGCCCCGCGGCCTTTGCGCCGGCTGGCGGATTTTCGCGCGCCGCAGCCAAGGCGGCCGAAACTTCGGAACCGCTCCGGGTCTCTGACGTTGGTTTCCCATGCGCGAAAACGCGCTTTGAACCCGACAATCAGGAGACACCAAGGTGAAAAAGCTCATGCTTTCCACTGCGCTTGCCGGCGCGCTCGTCATACCCGCTATGGTTGCGCCCGCTGTCGCGCAGGATGTATTCCTTGCCACGCCCGGCGAGGGCGATGTCAGGGCCAGCGAGTTCATCGGCAAGCGGCTTTATGCCGCCGAGGCTGCCGCCGAGATGGACGAATATCAGGGCGTCCAGCCCGACTGGCAGGATATCGGCGAGGTCAACGATGTGCTTCTTGGCCGCGATGGTACGGTCGATGCCGTGCTTGTCGACATTGGCGGTTTCCTCGGGATGGGGGAACATCAGGTCGCGGTCGACATGGGCCAGATCAAGTTCGTCTCGGACAGCGCCACGGCGGATGATCCGGGCGATTATTTCCTGGTGATGACCGCGACCAAGGCCGACCTTGAGGCCGCGCCGATGTTCGAAAGCGCGGAAATGACAGCCCCGGCGACGGAAGCGGCGCCGGCTGAAACCGCCGAGGCGCCAGCGGCGACCGAAACCGCGCCTGCCGATGCGGAGGCGACGACGGAAACCGCCGAAGCGCCTGCGGCCACGGAAACCGCGCCAGCGGGCACCGATCCGACGGCTGTCGCCCCGGTCTCCGCGCGTGACGGCTTCGCTGTCGCGCCGCCGGAGCAGATCACTTCCGAGACGCTGACCGGGACGGCGGTCTATGACGCCGCCGATGCCCATGTCGGCGAAATCTCGGAGCTGCTGATCGACGCGGACGGCAAGGTGACGGATGCGGTCGTCGATGTCGGCGGTTTCCTCGGCATCGGTGAAAAGCCGGTGGCCCTGCCGCTGAGCAACGTCGAGATCATGCACAGCGCCGACACCAACCAGCTCAGGGTCTTTGTGTCGATGACCAAGGAAGAGCTTGAGGCGATGCCGGCCTACGAAGGCTGATAAAGGCCGGAAGCGGAACACTTGCAGGGGCCCGCCGCGTGCGGGCCCCTTTGTCATTGGCGACACAAGAAAGCAAAACGGCCGCCCGAGGGGGCGGCCGTTTGATCTTGGCAAAGTCCATCCGATCAGAGCGGCGGGCGGCCACGCACGGCGCGGGCGATCATCGCGATGACGAAGAGGACGATGAAGATCAGGAACAGGATCTTGGCGATACCGGCAGAGGTGCCGGCGATGCCGCCAAAACCGAGAAGACCGGCGATGATTGCGATCACCAGAAAGGTTAGTGCCCATCCTAGCATTGGTTGCCTCCTTGTTGAGCTTGCGGCGCTTCCAGATGCATTTTCAACGCTGCGACTCCGTGGACGGTTCCACTGGTTCGGATCGCGTGATCTACCTTCCCTGGGGCTTGCGCGCGCCGGTATCATTGCAGCGGCGCGCAACGGCTTTCGCTTCTGGCCGGTTGCAGAAGCACCGCCGGCGGCCTGTGACGGTCGCGGCAGGGAACAACGTTGCGCCGGGGTGCGTTTTTGTTGTGACGGCGGGGTCCAGATCAAGGACGCCCGCGCGGTTCGAGATGAAAATGCCGGGGCTGCCGGATGCAGCGCCGACCATCAAAGGAGAGTGCCCGATGTCCGACCTGACCAAGCAAAAGGCCCGCGAGGCCGCCGAAGCGATCCGTGAAACCGGCAAGGCCGCGCTGAGCGAGGCGCGCGACACCGCCCAGGAAACCGCAAAGACAGTGCGGGAAACCGCCGGCGAAGCCGCCGGGGCGATCCGCGACCGAGCGGGCGAAGCCGCGGACACGGTGCGGCGGAGTGCGGCCGACACTGGCGAAAAGGTCGCCTCGGTGATCCGTGACCGGGCCGAGAAGCAGGATGACGACAGCGTTCAGCGCCGCTTGCTGGAATCGGTCGCGGGCGGCATGGACAGCCTGTCGCACCGGGTGCGCGAGGGCAGCCTCAGCCAGCTTGTCGCCGATGCCGAAGGCTTCGCCCGGCGCAATCCTCTGCTTTTCGTCGCCGGAGCAGCGCTCGCCGGCTTTGCCATCGCGCGGATGACGCAAGGACGCAGTGACCACGACGAGGCGCTGTGATGGCGGACGAGGGCGGACGGCCATCGGTGGCAACGCTGGTTTCCGACGCGCTCGGGCACCTTATCGCGATCCTGCGCGGCGAGATCGCGCTGGCCAAGGCCGAGATGCGCGACACCGCCGCAAAGGCCGGCTCCGCCCTGGCGCTGATGGCCATTGCGGCGGTGCTGGGCGTCGTCGGGCTGAACACCCTTGCCGGGACTGCCATCCTCGCGCTGATCGCGATGGGCCTTTCGGAGGTTGTCGCTGCGCTCGTCGTTGGCCTTGCTGTCCTCGGCCTTGCGGCGATCCTGTTCTTCATGGCGCGCGACCGGCTTCAGGCCGTGGGGAAGGCGCCGGGGCGGGTGGCGGAGAACCTCAAGCGGAGCGCCTCTGCGGTGAAGGGAGGGACCACCGATGTCTGACGACGAACGCAGCATTGCGGAAATCGAGGCGGATCTGGAGCGTGACCGGCAGGCGTTACAGGCGAACATTGCGGAACTGAAGGACCGGCTTAGCCCCGGCGGCATCGCCCGCGAAGCGCTAGGGGCCTTCGACACCGCGAAGCCTGGTGCCGTGGCGCTGGGCGCGCTCGGCTCGGTCGGTGGCGCGATCCGGTCGAACCCGATTGCCTCGCTGATCGCGGGGGCGGGTCTTGTCTGGCTCGCCGCCAAGCCTTCGGGGGGCGGGCGGCCGCTTCGCGCGGCGGCGCCGGCGAAATCCTCCGCCCTCGGCCAGACGGTCGCCGCTGCCGCGGCGATGGCGAATGTCGTCGCCGCGATGGAGCCGGAGGAGATCCGGGCCGTCGCGGCTGAGGTGGACCGCATCTACCGCGCCGGCGCGGCCCGGCTGCGCGAGATCGACGAAAGCGTGCGCAAGCGCGCCGGCGAGATCGCCGAGACCGTCAGCGACAAGTCGCAGGAGGTACGGGACATCGCCGCCGAGAAAGCGCGCGTCGCTGGTGACGTGGCCGCCGAGGTCAGGTCCCGGCTGGAGCATGGTGTCGAAGGCCTGTCCCAGGACGCCGCCGCCGCCCTGATCGCCGCTCGGGTGCGGGCCTACAAGGCCCGGCGCAAGGCGAGCCGGAAGGCGGTCGCTGCGCATGACGATGTCGCAAGGCTTGTGGACCGGCATCCGGTTGCCATGGGCGGCGCCGCCGCCGCTGCCGGGGCGCTCCTCGCCGTCGCGCTTGGTGCTGCAAAGGGCGGCGGGGGCGGCAAGCGCGAGGGGTGAAGCGGGCAGTTGGGGCGGGGTGAGCCTTGACGCCCGCCCCGCCATTGGCATGACCCGCGCGCTCCAACCGCCGATTGGCCGCAGCAAAAGAAAAGGGCGGCGGCCCACGTTCCGCGTGCCGCCGCCCCGATCAGTGCCTCGCTTCAGAGTCCGCGAGTCCAGCTGTCGATTTCCTGTTCCGCCTTCTCCTTGGCATAGCCGTACTTGCGCTGGAGGAGGCCGACCATCTGGTCGTGCTTGCCTTCGATCCGGTCGAGATCGTCGTTGGTGAGCTCGCCCCATTTCTCCTTGGCGCGGCCCTTCATTTCCTTCCAGCTGCCGGCGATCTGATCCCAGTTCATGCTCAACTCCTTCTTGGTTGGTTGTATGGAGACAACGTTTTTCGGGGGTGGCTGTTCCTGAAAAACCGATCACAACCTGCGTGAGATGCCGGTTTCGGCGCCAATCCGCCGCTTGCCTGGGGCAGGCGCCTATTCGGCGGCGTTGTCGATGGAAAGGCCGTTCTGGCGGGCCTCGGCCTCGGTCAGCGCGTGGAGCGGAAACGCCAGGCTGAGTCGATAGGAATTGGGGCCTTCCCGGCGGTCCAGCGTGCCGTTTAGCTGTCGCGCGAAAGCCTCGATTAGCTGGGTGCCAAGGCCGGACCCGTCGCTCACCTCGTCCGGCGCAGCGCCGCCGCCCGATGAATTTTCGACCACCAGTTGCGCCATGTCGCCGCCGGTCCGGCGGAAACTGACCCTGAGTTCCGATCCTGCGGCATTGTCGCCGGGATCGGCGTATTTCATCGCGTTGGTCATGGCTTCGGTCAGCAAAAGCGCAAGCGGCACTGCCTGATCCGGCGTCAGGTTCAGGTCGTCGAATTCCGTCCTTGCCTGAATGCGCCGTTCCGGGCCGGAGGCCATGCGGATGACCTGATGGACGATCTCGGGGAATAGTTCGTCGACGCGGATGTCGGCCATGCCCGAGGTCTGGTAGAGACCCTTGTGGATGGTGGCGAGGCTCATCACCCGGTCCTGCAGCCCCTTCATCAGCGACTTCGCCTCGGTGGATTTCGTCTTGCGCATCTGCATGCTCATGATCGAGGCGATGAGTTGCAGGTTGTTCTTCACCCGGTGATGCACTTCGCGGAGCAGAACCTCCTTCTGGTGCAGCGAATTCTCAAGCTCCGCCTCGTCATGCAGGATCGTCTCGGTCATCTGTTCGAAGGAATCCGAAACCTCGCGGATCTCAAGCGGCGCCCCGGCCATGTCGAGCTTGATGACCTCGCGGTTGCCGCCGGAAAAATGGGTGATCGCGCGGCGCAGGCGGCGGATATAGGTCGTCACCAGGTTTTCGGCGGCGAGCCAGGCGGCGACGAGGCAGGCGGCCCACATCAGAAGCGGAAAGACGATGGCCGGAATGTTGCGGACGAAAGAGAAGGTATCGGCAGCGGCCGGCCAGCTTCCAAGCGCGAACATGTTCACGTCCGAAAGCTTGATGACCGAGAAGGACCGCGAGATGCCTGAAGTGTCGGGCGCGGTGAAGGTTTGCGATGCCCCGCCGGCCAGCGAGACAAGCGAACGGTCGCCGGGAAGCAGTTCCGTGGCGTCGCCATTATCGCGATTGGCCGCAAGGATGCGGCCTTCGTCGTCAAAGAGGATCAGCGCGAAGTTGTCCTTGCGCGTCGCCATCGTGGCCGCCGCGGCCGAAAGGCGGGAATGCGGCATGTTGACAAGTGTATGGCCGAGAAGCGCGCCATCCGCGCCCTTGACCGGGTGTAGGGCGGCGACGCCGGTTGGCATTCCGTCCTTGATCTGGTTCGCCGAAATGAGTGCTGCGTTGTCGCGCGGCGAAAGCTCGGCGATGCGGGAAAGGTTGACAGGAACCTCCATGACGCGGTCGGAGGCGCAGGCGACGGTACCGTCCACGGCAACGAAAGCGGCATAGGAATAGATGCTTGAGGCGTTGACTGTGTCGCGCATGACGCGGTCGCAGGCAGCCCGGTCGCCGCCCCGTTCCGGCAAGAGGATCGGCACAACGGACGCAAGCACCTCCGAAGCACCCTGACCCTGCCGGATCAGCCGCAGTTCGGGCAGAAGTACCCGCAGCGTTTCACCCGCAAGCGCCGCTTCGGACCGCGCCCGCGCTTCCTCCATGAGCGAATGCGCCTGCAGGACGGCGAGAAGGCCGATGGGCAGCAGGGCCATCGACAGGACCAGCCCCAACCGGAACCCCAGCCTGTCGATGAAACGCTTGCTGCTGTCCCTGGCCTCGCTCATGCCGCCTGAATTCCCGATCTGCTCAGGACCGCGCTGGTGACGCCGTCCACGCCCGAGAACATGCCTTCGCCGTCCTTGAGACCAAGAAGATCGGAGAGCTTCTGCCGGGCGCGGTTGGCGCGGCTTTTCACCGTGCCGACCGCAACCCCGGTCATTTCCGCCGCTTCCTCGTAGGAAAAGCCGGAGGCGCCGACGAGGATCAGGACCTCGCGTTGTTCGGGGGTGAGCTTGTCGAAGGCGGTGCGGAAATCCGCGAGCGCCAGCCGCCCGTCATGGGCCGGCTTCTCATAAAGCCCGGCTGTGTGGATGCCGTCGGGATCCGGAACCTCGCGCCTAGTCTTGCGCTTGGCCGAGAAAAAGGTGTTGCGCAGGATGGTGAAAAGCCATGCCCGCAGGTTCGAGCCGGGCGTGAACTTGTCGAAATTGCTCCAGGCCTTGACGATGGTGTCCTGCACCAGATCGTCGGCCTGCGTGGCATCGCGGGTGAGGCTGATCGCGAAGGCCCTGAGGGCCGGCAAATGCGTCGGCAGTTCCTCGCGCGGATCGGGTGCTGCGCCTTCCGTCCGGGTCACTTGCCGGTTTCCTTCTTGCGCAATTCGTCCAGAAGCAGGCGAAAGCGGTCGGGGACCGTTTCTTCCAGCGCCTCTTCGTAAACCTTGCGCAGGTTTTCGTTTATCGCCGCCTCGATCGGTGACTGCGCCCGCTTGTCCCTGTCACTTTCACTTTCCAACATCCCGCATACGCCCTTGTTTGTCTGCCCGACCAAGCCGCCATGACCTTCTTCGGGTATGGCTGCCGAACTCTTACATCAGTTCGGAACCAAACGCGTATCTTCCGCGTTGGTTCCACAGAAATTGAGATTGCGGGGACACAAATGAACAATGCGGCGGCATCCGACACAGTGTCGATCATCGCGGCCAACCTTCCCTATCTGCGGCGCTATGCGCGCGCGCTGACGGGAAGCCAGGAAACCGGCGACAACTACGCCGCAGCCACGCTTGAGGCGATCCTCGCCGACGCAGCGACCCTTGCCGGGGAAATGCCGGCGAAGGTCGCCTTGTTCCATGCCTTCCATACCGTATGGGGCACCGCCGGGGCGCCGCTGGGCGAGCCAGATACACGGCTTTCCGGCCGGGCGCAGGACCATATGGCAGCGCTGACGCCGAACACCCGCGAGGCCCTGATGCTGCACGCGATCGAGGGGTTCAGCTTCGCCGAGATCGGGCAGATCATGGAAACCGATGCGGAAGAGGCGTCCGAACTGGTCGCCATCGCCAAGCGCGAGATGGCCAATTCCATTGCCGGGTCGGTTCTCATCATCGAGGATGAGGCGATCATCGCCATGGATATCGAGACGATCGTGATGGAGATGGGCCACCGCGTCACCGGCATTGCGCCCACACGCCGCGCGGCGGTGGATCTGGCGTCGCGGGAACGGCCCGACCTGATCCTGGCCGACATCCAGCTGGCCGACAATTCATCCGGCATCGACGCGGTCAACGACATCCTGGCGCAATTCGATGACATCCCGGTCATCTTCATCACCGCCTTCCCCGAACGGCTTTTGACCGGCAAGCGCCCGGAACCGGCCTTCCTCATCACCAAGCCCTATGTCGAGGATCAGGTCCGCTCGGCAGTCAGCCAGGCGATGTTCTTCTCATCCACCGAAACGCTCGTCGCCTGACGGGGGCGGGGTTCAACGCTTCAGCGCGTCGGCGATCTGGCGCGCGATGTCGTCCGCCGAATAGGGCCGGAGGAGGACCTGCACCCCGGCAAGATGGACGCCGCCATCGGCCAGATCCTCGACGGCCTTGCCCAGAAGGATGATCCGCGCGCCAAGCCTGCGCATCCGGTCGCGCGCCTCTTCCCAATATGGCCCGAGAAGCTCAAGCTCGACGAAGACCGCGCGGACCCTGGTGGCAGGCAGGACCGCCGCCATGAACTCGCTCCGTGTCGCGGCGATGAGGATGGCCGCCCGCGGTTTTCTCAGGCCGATTTCCTCGGCGATGTCCTGCAGGATGATGGCGTCGGAAATGAACAGAATATAGCTTTCGCCCGCAGGCACATGATGGTTCGCATCCATTGACTTGCCCCCTGATGAGACAAGGATCAGGAACCAATCGGGCGAGGCTTGCATTTAACTGTGACATAGAAGCTGTCAGGAGCCAAAAGCGATGCGCCTCGTCGATTGCCGCGAATGCCCGCTTCGGCAGCGGAAGATCTTCACGCCCTTCACCGAAGAAGAACTGACCTACATGCAGCGCTTCAAGGTCGGGGAGATGACTCTCGACGCCGGGCGCACCTTCCTGCAGGAGGGGTCATCAAGCCCCCAGCTTTTCACTGTCCTCAGCGGCATGGGCATCCGCTACAAGCTTCTTGAGAACGGCGCGCGGCAGGTGGTCAATTTCCTCCTGCCGGGGGACTTCGCCGGCTTGCAGGCGGCGATCATGGGCGAGATGAAGCATTCCGCCGAAGCGACGACGGAGGTTCATCTTTGCGTCTTCGACCGGGCCGAGCTTTGGAACCTTTTCCGCCGTCACCCCTTGCGCGCCTATGATCTGACATGGCTCGCCGCGATGGAGGAGCATTATCTCGGCGAGGCCGTGGTTTCCATCGGCCAGCGCGATGCACGGCAGCGCGTGGCATGGTCGCTTCTGAAACTGTTCCAGCGCTTGCGCGCGGTGGGGATGGGCGTGCGCAACATCGTGCCGCTTCCCTATCGGCAGCAGGACCTCGCTGATGCGCTGGGCCTCTCGCTCGTTCACACCAACAAGACGCTGGCGCGGCTGCGCAGCGAGGGCCTCGCGTCCTGGGCGGAGGGCAAGCTGAGGATCGACGATCCGTCGCGGCTGGCCACCGTCGCGGTCATGGACCTTGAGGCGCCGGAGCAGAGACCCTTGATCTGAGGGGGGGGTGCCGGAGGCTGCAAAACACAGCCTCCGGCAAGGAAGGGCGCACCACTCGAATGCCCTCCCGGCCAGGCGCCACTTTTACAAGGGGACATGCGCCAGCCATCTTTTAAACGCGGACGGTGAAGCTTGGTTCCCTCGCCGGGTCGTTGAAAAATGAATCGTGCCGGCAACAAAATCCGGCCCTGAATGGAACCAACCAAGCCACCCATCGTTTAGTCGGTGTCAAGCGGGGCGCAAGGCGCGCCGTTTACGTCAAAGAAAATATGAATGGAGTTTCAAATGGTTCGCACCATGCTGATGACTGCTGCCTCGGCGCTGGCGCTGGCTTTCGCCACCCCGGTCCTTGCCGAAACCAAGGTCAAGGATGTGGATGTCCAGATGGACCTGTCCGCGATCCAGAACGAGAAGGCCGCAGCTTACTGGACGACTGCCGCCGACGACCTCAAGGCCGCGATTGCGGCGCGGGTCGCCGAGCGCACCGCCGATGATGGCGCCACGATCCAGGTCGACATCGACGAGCTTTCGGTGGCGAACTGGTTCGAGACCGCCTTCAACATGGAGCAGTCCGAACTCAAGGGCCATGTCCTCCTGATGGATGGCGGCACCCACATGGGCTCTTACGACGTGAGCGTGAAATTCGCCGATGCCGTGTTGCTGCTGCCGGAAGGGACGGATGTCGCCGTCATCGCGCCGGACAACAAGGACTACTATCAGGCGATGGTGAACACGTTCGCCGATGCGGTGGTGGCGCAGTTGGGCTGACCTGACGCTTGACGCCGCCATCCCCGCGGCGTCGTGCCACCCGTATGTAACGAGTGGGGGCGCTGTACTGCCCGGGCCCGTCGCGATTTCGGTCGCGACGGGCCTTCTTTTTTGCGGGCTGGAGCCTTTCAGCCCGGCTTTCGCGCCGAAAGATGGGTCGGGCAATGTTCGCCAGTGTCGAGAACCGGGATCATCCGTTCCCAGACGGCGATGTTCTTGTCGACGAAATCCCTGCCAACCACTCGGGCGGCCGCGTGGCCGACCTCGCCCCGCAGCCGGTCAAGCTCTTGCCGCGCCTGCTGGCGGTACCAGTCGTTGCGCGACTTGATGCGAATTTCCTGAAACCCCGCCGCCTCCATCGCCGCGCGGTAGCGTTCGGGTGTAGCCATGCCGAAATCCAGCCCCTCGGCGGCGATGTACTCGGCCATCTGCGCTGAGATCGCCTCTGTCCCGATCAGCCAGTCCGAGGCGATGAAGCGGCCACCGGGTTTCAGCACGCGGAAGACCTCGGCCATCAGCGCCGCCTTGTCGGGGATATGGATGATCGAGTCCTTGGAAAAGACCACGTCGAAGGTCGCCGGCGGGAAGGGCAGCGGGCCGGGCGCCACCTTGACGAGGCCGATGCGCGTGCCAAGGCCGGCCTTTGCGATCAGCCGCCGCGCGTGGGACAGCACGGTATCCTCGACATCAAGCCCGGTGAGATGGCCCGCGCCATGCCGCGCGACGAGCGCGATGTCGATGCCGCCCGCGCCGGAGCCGATGTCGAGGAGGCTCTGCCCGGCAATGTCATGGCCTTCAAGGACGCGCGCCACCTCCTCCGGCCCGCCGGGGGACAGGAAGCCCTCGCCCCAGAGCGCCTCAAGCATGGCGATCATCTCTTGCGGATAGTGTTCGTCGGTCATGGCCTTATCTCTCAAAACCGGGGTCGCGGTGCACTTCCTGCCCGCGAAAGAGCGTGAGAAGCACCTTGGTTTCGGCAATCTCATAGGGGTCTGAGGCGAAGATATCGCGGTCGAGAAGGATGAGGTCGCCGGAATAGCCGGGCCGCAGCACCCCGGTATGGCCCGACCGCCAGCAGGCGGCGGCGGCATGGGTGGTGTAGCCGAGTGCGGCCTCGGTCACGCTCAGGCGTTCGGCGGGGAAGAAGGGGGCGGCCCGGCCCCGGTGCCGGGGCGGTTCGCGGGTGACGGCGGTGCCGATGATCTCGAACGGGTTCAGCGTGGTTACCGCCCAGTCGGAGTTGATGCAGAAGGGCGCACCGGCGTCGATGAGCGAGCGGAAGGCATAGGTCCAGGGCGCGCGGTCCTTGCCGATCATCGCCATCGTGTCATCCGGCACCACGGGGTCATGGGCGGCCCACAGGGGCTGGACATTGGCCATCACGTCAAGGTCGCGAAAGCGCGGTCGGTCGTCGGGGTGCGTGAGCTGGCAATGCGCGATCTGGTGGAGCGAGGGCCAGGCGCCATTTGCCTTCCGGGCGGCGGCGAAGCCGTCGAGCGCCGCCCGCGTCGCGGCATCGCCGATGCAATGGACATGGATCTGGAACCGCTCCCGGTCGAGCGCGGTGAAAAGCGCGTCGATCTTGTCTTGCGGGAACATCAGCGGGGCGTTGCCGCCCGGCCCGTCGGCATAGGGCGACAGAAGCGCCGCCGTGCGGTTCTCAAGCCCGCCATCAAGGAAGAACTTCGCGGCATTGAGGTGGAACATCTCCGACCCATGCGCTTCGCGCCGGGTGATCAGGCGGTCGAGCATCGTGTCCACCGTATCCGCCACGGTGACGAGCGATGCGCCGGCGACGCGAAGGGTCAAGGCACCTTCCCGCTCCCCCTCGCCATAGATCCGGACGTGATGGTCGAGGATCCACGGGTCGATGATGCCGGTGATGCCGTGGCGGTTGGCATGGGCCATGCCCGCCCGCAAGCCCGCGCGCCGGGTTGCCTCATCCGTCTCGGGCAGGCGGTCCGTGACCCATTTGATCGCTTCCTCATGCAGCATCCCCGTCGCCCGGCCAGCGCCATCGCGGACGATATGGCCGTTCGGCGGGTCGGGTGTGTCCACGGTGATGCCTGCCATGTTGACCGCTGCGGAGTTCAGGCAGGCGTTGTGGAAATTGCCGTCATAGATCAGGCAGGGCCGGTCGGGGACCGCCCGGTCAAGCACATCGCGGGTCAGGTTGTGGTCGCCGAAAAAGCCGCACTGCCAGCCAGCGCCCCAGACCATCGGCCCGCGCCAGGTACCGGCATGGGCGCGCATCGTGGCGGCGATGTCGTCCAACGTCGTGCAGTCGTAAAGCTGCGCGGTCTCGATCAGGTCGGTGCCGCCGTTCAGAAGGTGGATATGCGCATCCTGAAACCCCGGCAGGACGAGCCTGCCACCCGCATCGATGCGCCTTGCGCCACCAGCTTGGTCGCGCAGGTCGTCCGGCGCATCCGATAGCGCCACAACCACGCCGTCGCGGATCAGGAGGCTTCGCGCGAAAGGCCGCGCCAGGTCCATCGTGCGGATGCCCGCATTCTCGACCAGTGCCGCCGTCATAACCTCAGCGCCTCAAGTTCCGCCCAGTCCGGTGCGGGGATGACTTCCGCAGGGGCGTTGACGTCTGAAGTCCAGGCAAAAAAGGCCAGGAACGGGTTCGGGCCGACCTTGGTCAGATGCGGTTGGTTCGCGTCGTTCCAGACCGGCTCATGCGCCGGCTTGATGACCAGCGGCGCGCCGGGCGCGAAGCGCCAGCCATGCGGGCCGGTCAGGGGGGCGTAAAGCTCCGGCGCCGGGTGGCTGCGGTCGCGGTAAAGGACATGCGGCGCGATCAGGAAAAGGCCGAAGTCGAAATCCTCGGCATGAAACGGGGCCTCACCTCCGACGAGCGAGGCGAAGGCATGGGACCTGGGAAAGCTGTCGCCGATCAGGCCGGGGTCGTAGCCGTCGAAGGTCGTCCACGGCAGATGCGGCGTGGCGGCGGCGATGGCGAGCGCAAGCGCGGGGTGCGAGCGTTCGAGAAGCCCCAGGGCATCGCCAAGATGCGCCTCGACCACGGGATGCGCGGCCGGGGCGGGCGGGTTGGTGGCAGGCCCGCCGCGCGCGAGCCCCAGCCTGACCTCGGCCGGGCCTTCGCCGGACAGCCCGGCGAGATAGCTGTCCGCCTCATCCAGAAGATGGCGGAGCGCCGCTGTGCCGGGTGGCGGCGCGGGCGGTGGCGGGGCGAGCCTGCGTTCGGTGAGCATCGGCAGAGGGTCCTGCGCGTCGAGCGGGGAGCAGATGCGGTAGACTTCCAGCGCTGCCTCGGACATCTCCCCCCGCGCATGAAGCGCCATCGCGGCGCCGTAGCGGACCCGCCCCGATCCCTTCTGGCCGAGCGGCGTATTTATGAGGCGAAGCGCGTCACTCATTGGCGCGGTAGGCGAGGCGCGCGTCACGGTCGCGCTGCTTCTCGGCCCGGTTCATGAGCCAGCCGGCGATGACGACGCCGATGCCGACGACAAGGACGATGAGGGTCGCCAGCGCATTGATGTCGGGCGTGACGCCAAGCTTCACCTTCGACCAGATGAGAAGCGGCAGCGTGGTGTTGCCTGGGCCGGTGGTGAAGGAAGTGATGACGACCTCATCCAGCGAGATGGTGAAGGCCAGCAGCCAGCCCGACAGGATCGCCGGAAAAATCACCGGCAGGGTGATGTCCCACAGGACCTGCCATGGCTTCGAACCAAGATCCATCGCCGCTTCCTCGATGTCGCGTTCGGCGCTGATGAGGCGGGATTGCACGATGGTCGTCACGTAGACCATCGAAAACGTGATGTGGGCCAGCGTGATCGTGGTGAAGCCCCGCGTCGACGGCCAGCCGATCCATTCCGCCATCAGGATGAAGAGCATCAGCGACGAGATGCCGGTGATGACGTCTGGCATGATGAGCGGCGCCGTCACCATGCCGGAAAAGAAGAGCCTGCCCTTGAACCGCCTGAACCGCGCCAGCGCGATCCCGGCCATGGTTCCAAGGATCGTCGCCATGGTCGCCGAGATGAGCGCGATCTTCAGCGACAGGAATAGCGCGGCGCCGACCTGCTTGTTGGAAAAGAGCGAGACATACCACTTGGTCGAGAACCCGCCCCAGACCGTGGCAAGGCGCGATCCGTTGAAGGAATAGACGATCATCGACAGGATCGGAATGTAGAAGAAGGCAAAGCCGAAGCAGAGCACCGAGATCAGGAAGATGGGGCGCCGCCTCATGGCCGGTTCTCCGGCTTATGTTCGGCCTTGGTCTGGAAATGGCTGTAGATCATCGTCGGCACAACCATGAGGAGGAGGAGTGCCACCGCGATCGACGAGGCCATCGGCCAGTCGCGCGAGGATGAAAACTCGTCCGAGATCACCCGCCCGATCATCGGGCTTCCGGCATCGCCGACGAGCGTCGGGATCACCAGTTCGCCCGAGGCGGGGATGAAGACGAGAAGGCCGCCGGCGATGATCCCGGGGATCGACTGCGGAAGGGTCACGTCCCAGAAGACGCCAAAGGGCCTTGTGCCAAGGTCCATCGCCGCCTCGTCCAGCGTCGGGTCGAGCCGTTCGAGATTGGCGTAAAGCGGCAGGATCATGAAGGGCAGATAAGTATAGACCATGACCAGTACGACGGCGAAATTCGAATGCATCATCGGGATCGAACTCATCGCCCAGCCCTCGGGCGTGACCATGTTCCAGAGGTCGGTCAGAAGCCGGTTGAACCAGCTCGATTTGCCCATCATCCCCATCCAGGCGTAGACCCTGAGAAGGAATGAGGTCCAGAACGGCAGGATGATGAGCATCAGCAGGATGTTGCGCCAGTTCCGCTGCATCCGCGTCAGCCCCAGCGCCATCGGATAGCCGATGAGAAGGCAGAGGATCATCGCCACGAAGGCATTGATGATCGAGGTGACAAGGGCACGGAGGTAGAGCTCATCCTCGAAGAACCGGGCGTAGCCGGCGAAATTCAAGGCCGGGTTGTCGCCGCCATAGCCGAAGGGCGGGGCGCTTGGCGTCCGGGTCGCCACGCTCATCGCGATGACGATGAGGAAGGGGAGGAGGAAGAAGAGCAGGAGCCAGATATAGGGCGCGGAGATGATGATGTCGGACCAGCCGCGCCGGTTGAACCAGTCTGACAATCGCGAATGCCGTCCCGCCGCCATTCCCTTACTCCGTCAGCAGGATCGCGGCGGCGGGATCGAAGCTCAGCCAGACCTTGTCGTACCAGTCCGGCCGCCCCGCTTCGGCCCGCTTGGCATTGACGCCATGGACCGCGATCAGCCCGCCTGAAGGCAGCGTCACCCGGTAAAGGCTGTCCTTGCCGAAATAGGCGATGTCCTTGATCTCGCCTGCGATGGCATTCGGACCCTCCGGTTTTTCGCGGGTCAGGGTCACCTTTTCGGGCCGCAGCGCCACTGTTACCTCCTGCCCCGATGGCGCACCGGCCACGCTGCGCGCGACGATTTCGGTTCCGAGGCCGGGAACATCCACCCGCGACAGATCGCCCTCCACCGCCGTCACGCGCCCGTCGAACGAGGTGATGGAACCGATGAACCCGGCGACGAAGCGCGAGTTCGGATATTCGTAGATTTCCGTCGGCGTGCCGCTCTGGCGCACCTCGCCCTTGTCCATCACCGCGATCCGGTCGGCGAGGGTCATCGCCTCTTCCTGGTCATGGGTCACGACGATGAAGGTGACGCCGGTACGCTCCTGAATGCTCATCAGCTCGAACTGGGTCTGTTCGCGCAGCTTCTTGTCGAGCGCCGCCAGAGGCTCGTCCAGAAGCAGAAGCTTCGGCTGCCGCGCCAGTGCGCGTGCCAGCGCCACTCGCTGCCGCTGGCCGCCGGAAATCTGGTGCGGCTTTCTGTGCGCGAACTGCGTCAGCTGGACGAGGTCGAGCATCCCGCGCACCCGTTCCTCACGCTCCGCCTTCGTCATCTTTTCGTGCTTGAGGCCGTAGGCCACGTTCTTTTCCACGCTCATATGCGGGAAGAGCGCATAGCTCTGGAACATCATGTGAACCGGGCGCTCCCATGGGGGAACGCCCGTCATGTCCTGCCCGTCAAGGAAGATGCGGCCCGCGCTTGGTTCCTCGAACCCCGCGAGCATGCGCAAAAGCGTGGTCTTGCCGCAGCCTGACCCGCCGAGAAGGGCGAAGATCTCGCCCTTGCCCACGGTCAGGTTCACGTCGCGCACCGCCTGAAACGCCCCGAACAGTTTCGAAACGCCTTCGATCCGCACGAAAGGGTCCTGCACGACGTCAGCCTGCCTTGATCTGCGCCCAGGCGCGCGTGATGTCGCGGTCCTGTTCTTCGGATTGGGGGGCGGGGGTGTACATCCGGCTCAGCGTCTCGGCATCGGGATAGACCGCCGGGTCGTTGCGGATGGCTTCGTCGACCAGTGCCGTCGCCTCCTTGTTGGAGTTGGCATAGCCGGTGTAGTCGGTACAGGCCGCGATCACCTCGGGGCGCAGCAGGTAGTTCATGAACTGGTAGCCGTTGTCCTTGTTCTGCGCATCGACCGACATGCACCAGAAATCGAACCAGGCGGGTGCGCCAGTCTTCGGCACGAAATACTGCAGGTCGATGTCGATCCCCGCCTCGGCGGCGCGGGCCTTGGCCACGCCATATTCGCCCGACCAGCTGTTGGCCACGCAAAGCTCCCCGTTCGGCAGGGCGGAGGTGTAGTTGTTGTTGTCGAAGGTGGCGATGTATTCGCGTATCGGGGCGAAAGCCTCGGCCATCTTCGCGTATTCGGCGGGGCCAGCCGTGTTTGGGTCGAGGCCGAGATAACTCATCACCATGAAGCCGATGTCGGTCGGGCTGTCGAGGATCGAGATGCCGCAGTCTGCGAGTTTCGCCGCGTTCTCGGGCTTGAAGAGGGTGTCGAGGCTGGAAAGATCGGCGTCGGGCAGCCGTTCCTTGACCATCGCCACATTGTAGGCGAAGCCGACCGACCCCCACATGTAGGGGACGCCGTAGAGGTTGCCGGGGTCGAAGCCCTCGCCGATCTTCAGGATCGCGGGGTCGAGATTGCTCCAGCCGGTCAGTTTGGACCGGTCGATCGTGTCGTAAACGCCGGCCTTGATGAACTGCTGGAGCGACAGGCCGGCCATCAGCACCACGTCATAGCCGGTCGATCCGGCAAGGACCTTGGCCTGCATCTCCTCGGAGCTTGCATACATGTCATAGACCACCTCGATCCCGGTCTCGGCGGTGAAATCGGCGAGCGTGGTTTCGCCGATGTAGTCGGCCCAGTTGTAGACGTTGACCGAGCCTGCCTGCGCCCAGGATGGCCGGACATAGGGCATCGCCAGCGCGGCGCCGAAAGTCGAGAGTGCTGTGCGTCGAGACAGTTTCATGGTCTTCCTCCCTTACTTTTGATCAAATTATTGGCCAGCGTTCGCCGGCTGGCAAATCAATTCGTCGTTCCGCGTGACGATTTCATCTTCGGCGGGAGAAGCCTCCTCGCGCATGACCGGTATGAGGGCGCGGAGCGCGTCGTGGTGGCGTCTCAGGCCCCATTCCTTGTCCGACAGGTGAAAGCCGTCGAAGGCCGAAGAAAGCATCGATTCATTCGACCAGATCGAAAGCTGCTGATCCTCGGCGGAAGTGTCGCGGTCGATCCGCATGGCAAGGTAGCGGGCAAGGCGCTGCTGGCGGTCCTCCTGCGGCTGGCGGTAAAGCTTGCCGGTGAGGCGCGTCAGGCCGGGGCCGAGCGGGATGTCATGGTAGAACTGGATCGCCTCGGGCGTGAAGGCGAAGACCATGTTGGGGAAAAGCCCGTAGTAGGTCCAGGCGTTCTGCAGCCGGTCGGGCAGCCAGTCCTGTTTAGGCGCGTGCTTCAGATAGTGCCGCACCGACCAGCGCCGGCCCGGCGCATCGCCGAAGTATCCGGCCGAGAAATGCAGCCCCTCGGGCAGGTAGCGGTCGCGGTAGTCGCGGCCGTAAAGGTCCTGCAAGGCCGGATGCGCCATCGGCACGTGGTAGCCTTCGTTGTCGACGTCGCGCACCGACTTCCAGTTGACCGGCAGGTCGACGGACCAGCCCGCCACCTGCACCGGCACAACATCGCCCGCGCCGTAGGCGGCGAAATCCTCGTCATAGGGCGCGAGGAGCGTGGCGATGTCGGGCTGTGGGCCGGGGCGGAAGCGGAGGAACAGGAAGCCGTGGAAGCGGCCAAGCTCGATCGGTTTCAGCCCGTAATCGGCGCGGTCCATCTCACCGAAGGTCGAGGGCTGCGCAGCACCCCGTAGCGTGCCGTCGAGGTTGTAGACCCAGCCGTGGAAGGGGCAGACGATGGCGCCCTTGCAATGACCCTTTTCCCCGTCCACCACCCGCGCGCCGCGATGGCGGCAAAGGTTGTGGAAGGTGCGCACCACGCCGTCACGCCCGCGCATGATGACGGCACGCTCGCCGAAAAGGTCGAAGGTCAGCCAGTCGCCGGGCGCTGGCACGTCATTCTCATGCCCGACGATCTGCCAGTGGGTCAGGAAGACATTGTCGCGTTCCAGGGCGAAAAGTGCGGGCGAATGATAGGTCCAGGCGGGCAGGCCGCGCCGGTCCCAGTCATTCGGAATCTGGATCTCTCCACGTGCTTGAAGGCTCATCTTTTACCCTCCATCTGGTTCAGGACCCAGCCGTGAAAACGGTGGATCTCATATTCCTCGGGCATCAGCCTTCCCTGCTCATAGGCGGGCGAGTTAATGCCCCGTTGGTTCATCTCGCAGGCGTCGCCGTCCTGGGCCAGGACGATCTTGGCGAAGTCGGCCACCCGCGCGGGGTCGAAGCCGGGCTGGGCCAGGGTTTCGGGTGCGAAGTGCCATTCGGCCACCAGCCGGGTGCGGTCGGGGCCAAGGGGTTCGAGCCGGACCGAGCGGACATAATCGACATGGGCCACGACGAAGGCCGAGGGCCAGAGCGTGACGAAGGTATAGCCCGCCTGCCGTTCCGCCTCGGTCAGGCTGGGGAAGGCCGGGGCAACCGGCGCGCCGGTCATGCTCCAGGTCTCCGCGCCCGGCTTCAGGCGCGGGGCTTGCGGGGTGTCGGGGGTCCAGCCGGGCCGTTCGTTCTCGGCCATGACGCCCTCGCGGTAGAGCGGCACCATGTCGCAAAGCTCAGGATGGATGCCGGGGCAGTGGAGGCATTCGGAGTAGTTTTCCCAGAAGACCTTCCAGTTGCAGTCGAGGGTCTTTTCCCAGCGGTGCCCGGTGACGAGGGCGTCCATCGGCCAGTTGTCGAGCGCGGCAAGGGGGATGTCACCCCGAAGGTCCGGGGGCGCTGCGGCGAGCGACAGGAAGACGAACCCCGCCCATTCGTTCAGCGCCACCGGCTTCAGCCCGTGATCCTCGCGCCGGAAGTCCGCGGTCGGGTGCGCATGGGCGGTCGAGACGAGCCGCCCGTCATCCGCTGCATAAGCCCAGGCGTGGTAGGGACAGGTTACAAGCTTGCCCGCCGCCTTTTCGCCGGCGCAAAGCTCCGCCCCCCGGTGGCGGCAGGTATTGTGATACGCCCGCAAGGTCCCGTCTGCGAGGCGGAGCAGGATCACGCTCGCCGGCCCGACCTGAACCGGGCGCATCGTGCCGGCGGTAAGATCACTCATCCGCCCCGCACAGACCCATTGCCGCGACCAGAGTGTCGCCATTTCCCGCGCGTACCATTCCGCGCTGACATAGGCCTCGCGCGGCAGCGCCTCGGGGCAGTGGTCGAGAAGGGGTGAGGCCGGATGCACCATCAGAACCGCCCCGGCGGGGTGGCGCGCTTGCGGGCGGGGTTGAAGAAGGGCCGCTCCGTCACCGTGACCGGCAGCATCAGCCGCGCATATTGCAACTCGCGCAAGGCGTAGATATCGGCCCAGAGATCGCTTTTCAGGTATTTCCGCTCGATATGGGCCAGCGCCACGTTGCGCTTGGCCGTGGGCAGCCATTCGGCAGCAGTGACGAAACCGGCCTCCTTGGTCTTGCCGGCATAGATCACCGCCCCCGTCGCGGGCACATTCCCCGGCACGTCGAGCCCGACAAAGGCCCAGCGGGAGGTCTTGCCCTCCCGCTCCGCCAGAAGCGCGCGGCGGCCGTTGAAATGGCCCTTGTCCCAGTCGATCATCCAGTCGAGCGCCATCTCGATCGGCGAGCGGGTGCGATCCTCGCGCACCGCCTGATGGGCGGCGATGAAGTCCATGTTGGTGATGACGAACCCCGCCTCGATCCGCGCGAGGTTGAGCGCGCTCGACCCCACGGGCCTGATGCCCCAGGGCCGCCCCGCCACCGTCAGGTGATCCCAGAGCCGCAACGCCTGATCGGGCGTGGTCCAAAGCTCATAGCCGAGATCGCCGGTGAAGCCGGTGCGGGAGATAAGAAGTGTGCCATCGCCGAAGGGCAGGCTCATCATGCGGAAGGGCTTCAGCGCCGAGACGTCGAACCCGGCGGCCTGAAGGACGACCGCGCTGCACGGGCCTTGCAGCGACAGCGCCGCGACTTCCTCGGTTTCCTCGCGGACGCGGACATCGAAGCCAAGGGCCGAGTCGATCAGCCAGGGAAGGTGGCGTTCCTGGCAGCAAAGCCGGAAATCCTCCGGACCCAGCCGGAAGAGCGTGCCGTCGTCCAGAAACTTGCCGGCGTCATCGCACCATGCGGTGTAGTGGACGCCGCCGACGCTGAGCCTGCTCGCCGCGCGCAGGGTCAGCCGGTCAAGGCAGGCCGCCGCATCGGGGCCGGTGAAGCGGTACTTCACCATCGGGCAGAGGTCGTAAAGCGATGCGGCATTGCGGATCGCCGAATACTCCATCGCCTCGTCCTCGAAGACGAGCGCGGTGGTATAGCCCGACCAGTTGCCCCACTGGTTCAAGACATTGGCCGCCGAAGTGCGGGCGTGGAACGGCGTCCGCTGGAGCGGCATGTGGAAATGCAGGCGCGGTTCGACCTTCATGCGCGAGCCTCCTCAAGAATGCGCCCCGCCGCGTTCCAGCCCGATGCGCCAGAGATGCCACCACCCGGATGCGTCCCCGCCGAGGCGAGCCAGAGACCGGGGACGGGGCTGGCGTATTGCGCCATGCCGGAGGCCGGGCGCAGGAACAGCATCTGTTCGACGGAAAGCTCGCCGTGATGCCAGTTGCCGCCGGGCATGCCGTAGCGGCGTTCAATGTCATAGGGCATGAGCATTTTCTGCCCGACGATCAGTTTGCGGACGCCGGGCGCGTGGGTTTCCAGCGTGGCCAGCGTCGCCTCAAGCATCGCCGCCCGCGCCGCATCCTCGCCGGCTTTCGGCGCGTGGGGGGCGTATTGCACGACGGCGGAAAGGACGTGCTGGCCATCGGGCGCAAGGCCCGGTTCGAAAGCCGAAGGGATCACCACCTCCATGACCGGCGCCGCCGGCACCTCGCCGTATTTCACCGGGTTGAAGGCACGCTCGACATGATCGGCGCTGGGCGCGATCACGAGGCGGGTCTTCGGGTCGGCGCCCATGAAATCGGGGAGCGCGCTCAGCGCCAGATGCAGCTTCGCCGCCCCGCCGCGCGACTTCTGGTGCTGGATGCGCATGGTGGCGCCGGTGTCGAGATGGCGCGGCCCCAGAAGAGACAGGAGCGTGGTCTTCGGGCTGATCGCCGAGACGACACGGTGTGCGCGCAATTCTTCGCCATTCGCCAGCGTCACGCCGATGACCTTGTCGCCGACCACGTCGATCCGGGCGACGGCGGTACCCGTGCGGATAGTTACGCCCGCCGCTTCGGCGGCAGAGGCCAGCGCCGCCGCGACCGCCGGCATCCCGCCCTTCGGTAGCGCCAGCGCGCCCTGCTGGCCGGCAACCTCGCCCGAGAGCCGGTTGAGGAGCAAAAGCAGCGAATTCGGCGAACGCGGCCCGAGCCAGGAGCCGAGGGTCGCATCGAAGGCGACAAGGCCCTTGAGGCGGTCATCGGTGAGTTCGTCGTTCAGCACGTCCCACACGTTGATGAGGAACATGCGCAGGAATTCGCGGAAGTCGGTCTTGCCCATGCGGCGGACGCCAAGGCCAAGCCGGGCAAGCTGCGCCCAGTCGTTGCCGGGCGCCCGCGCCAGCCGGGGCGGCGTCAGCCCCCGGAAAGGCGCAAGGGCGGCGGCAAAGCGCATCAGCCGGGCGCGAAGCTCGGCCCAGGCGGCGCGGTCTTCGGCGCTGATAGTGCCGGTGAGGGACGCGCCGAAAGCGCCGTCAAGCCGCAGGTGGTCGCCGGTGGCGCTGAGCGCCGTGCTGGCGAGGCTGATCGTGTGATAGCCTAGGCCGTGGCGGTCGAGCGCCAGGATATCGGCGACGCGCGGGTCGATCATGTGGACGATATGGGCGAGGCCGGGGCTGCGGAAGCCGGGGGCAAAACCGCCACCCGCAGCGCCGCCGCCGGGCGCGCCGGAGGCTTCCAGCACCAGAACGCGGCGGCCCTTCCGGGCGAGGCGCGCGGCGCAGGCGAGGCCGTTGGTGCCGCCGCCGATCACGATGCAGTCAAGGGATGGCATAGGCGTCGCTCATTTCTTTCACGGGCATTTTCGCGTCACGCAGGATCTCGGCCGCGGCGTTGCGGCCCGGTGCGCCCATGACGCCGCCGCCCGGATGGGTGGATGATCCGCAGATCCAGAGGTCGCGGATCGGGCTGCGATATTGCGCGTAGCCCGGAACCGGACGGTTGAAGAGCAACTGGTCGAAGGTCAGTTCGCCCTGGAAGATGTTGCCCTCGGTCAGCCCGACCTCTGCCTCAAGCTCGCGCGGCGTGCGGACCTCCATGTGGAGGATCAGGTCGCGGAAACCCGGCGCGTAGCTTTCAATCTGGTCGATGCAGGTCTTGGCGAAGGCGTCGCGGTCGGCATCGGTCCAGTCCTGGCCCTCGATCTTCGGTGGGGCGTATTGCACGAAACATGACATGAAGTGCTTGCCGGGCGGCGTCATCGTCGGGTCGATCATCGTCGGGATCATCACGTCCTGGAACGGGTCGCGGCTGAAATGCCCGGCCTTCCAGTCATCATAGGCGCGCTCCATCCTCTCGATGCTGTCGGTGAAGTGAAGATCGCCCTTAATGAAGGGCGCGCCTTCGGGCAGGGCGGTGAATTTCGGCGCGGCGTCGAGCGCGATGTTGAGCTTGCCGGACGATCCGCGCGTCTTGAAGGCGCGGACGCGCTTGACAAAATCGCCTGGAAGCTCTGCCTCATCGACATGGCCAAGGAAGGTGCGCTTGACGTCCATGTTGGAGATGACGCGGCGGCCAGCGATCTCATCGCCATTGTCGAGGACAACGCCGGTGGTCCGGCCACCCCTGACCGCGATCTTAGCCACGCCGCTCCCGGTGCGGATCTCTCCACCTGCTGCGCGGAGCGAGGCGGCCAGCGCCCGCGTGATGGCACCCATGCCGCCGCGTGCGAAACCCCAGGCGCCGACATTGCCATCCACATCGCCCATCGCGTGATGGAGAAGCACATAGGCCGTGCCGGGCGACATGGGGCCAAGCGCCGTGCCGATGATCGAGGCGACGGCCTGATAGGCCTTGATCGTCGGGTGCTCGAAATACTCATCAAGGAAGTCGCTGATCGACATCGTCCAGAAGCGGATCATGTCGTACATCTGCGCTTCGCTCAGCGCGAACATCCGCTTGCCGAGCCATGCCAGTTCGGCAAGGTCGCGCGGCCGGAAGGACGACGGGTCGGGCGGCGTCCGAAGCAGCAGGGGCCGGATGAAGCGGCAGTGGCGCAGGACGTCGCGGGCGTAGCGGTCATAGGCCTCGGCATCGCGGGGCGAATGGCGGGCAAACTCGCGCCGGTTGGCGTCATGGTCGCGGAACATCCCAAGATGGCCGCCATCCTGCATCATCACCGCGCCGCCCTCGTAGGGCAGGATCTGAAGCCCGTGTTTCGGCAGTTCCAGATCGCGCATGATCTCCGGCCGGAAGAGGCTGCTGACATAGGAGCAGTTGGAATAGGTGAAGCCGGAGAAAAGCTCGCGGCTGACCGCCGCGCCGCCGATCCAGTCGTTCTTTTCCACCACGCAGACCTTCATCCCGGCCCGGGCGAGGTATCCGGCGGTGACGAGCCCGTTATGGCCCGCCCCGATGATGACGGCGTCCCAGGTCATGCCCGCTTCGCTTCGTCTTCGAAATGCTCAAGCGTCAGGTCGACGGCGGTCTCAACCGCCTTCAGCGTGTCGGTCAGGCAGGTCTCATCAAGGCCATGCGCTTCGCACATGAACCAGGGTTCGCGCGAATCCGGTTCAACGATGATGCCGAGGTCGTGGAGGTGGTAGGCCATCTGGTCGTAGAAACTGTAGTCCGAGGTCTTCCAGTCCCGGTAGTTGTCGGGCGGGGTTTCGGCAAAGAAGGTGCCGAACATCGAGGGATGGCCGCTGAAGGAATGGGTGATGTTGCGGTCCGACAGGATCTGCGAGATTCCTGTCTTCAGCTTCTCGCCATAACTCGCCAGCGTCTCCAGCGCCGGGGTTTCGTCGAGGATGCGCAGGCATTCCTCGGCGGCGGCAAGGCTGACGGAATGCGCGGTGTAGGTGCCGCCGTGCGAGGCGCCGCCATAGCGGAAGGTCCGCATCACCGCCTCGCGCCCCGCCACGACGGCAATCGGATAGCCGTTGCCCATCGCCTTGGCGAAAGTGGTGATATCGGGCATCACGCCGAGAAGCCCCTGCACCCCGCCCTTGCCGACGCGGAAGCCGGTCTTGACCTCATCAATGATGAGAAGGACGCCGTATTCGTCGCAAAGCCTGCGGGCCAGTTGTACATAGTCCTTGCGCGCAGAGATCGCGCAGCAATTGCCCTGAATGGGTTCGATCAGCATGGCGGCAAGGCTGTGCCCATGCTTCTTGAACGTATCCTCAAGCCGCTGGCAATCGTTCATCGGCACCAGATGGGCAAGTTCCTTGACCGTCATCGGAATGCCCTTGCCGTAGGACACGACCTCGGGGTCGCGGTTCGACTTCGGGTTCCACTCCTCCAAATTGGCGATCCACATCGCGGCGTCGAAAAGTCCGTGATAGCCGCCTTCGACCAGAAGATAGCTGTCCCGCCCGGTATGGGCGCGGGCAAGGCGCAGCGCTGACATCACCGCCTCGGTGCCGGAGTTGGAAAAACGCACAAGCTCAGCCGCCGGGACCATCTTGGCGATACGCTCGGCAACGGCGAGTTCACGCTCCGTCGACAGCGCAAAGACGCCGCCGACCTCCATCCCCTTGCGGGCCGCGGCATCCACGCGGTCGTCGGCATAGCCGAGGATCGCCGGGCCGTAGCCAAGCCGGTAGTCGACGTAAGCGTTATCGTCGATGTCCCAGGTGCGGCCACCCTTGCCGTGATGGACATAGACCGTCCGGTCATCGCCCCAGTAACGGAAGGTCGACGCCACCCCGAGCGGCAGCCGTTTGACCGCCTTCTGGAACTGGGCATTGGATTTCGTGAGGTTGCGGTGCGGCTGGGCCGGCATGGGAAAACCATCTCTTTGTGCGGATGGTGTCATGCTGGCAGAATTCTGATTGAACTGTCAATCAAAATGATTTGGCCTTACTATCGCGCTGATTTCCGCTATGAATCGGCCTGAGGCAGGATGGGCATGTCCGAAGCAGAACAGGAATCACGCAGCGAAGGCCGCAGGAAGCTGAGCCGGGGGGCACGGCAGGCGCAGCTTATCGAGGCGACCATCGCCACGCTGGCAAAGCAGGGCTATGCGCGCACCACGATGGGCGAGGTGGCGCGCACGGCGGGACTGTCGCACGGCCTCGTGAACTTCCATTTCGAGACGAAGGAAAAGCTCCTATCGACGACGCTTGTCTATCTTTCCGACGAATACCGCGAAAGCTGGCAATCCGCGCTTGAGGCGGCGCCGCCCGATGCGCCGGACCAGATCGCGGCCTTCCTGCGCGCCGACTTCGATCCGAAGATATGCACGCCGGAAAAGCTCTCCGCCTGGGGGTCGTTCTGGGGCGAGGCGCAGACAAGGCCGATGTATCAGGAACATTGCAGCGCCAATGACCTTTACTACACCAGCACGATCGAGGCCTTGTGCCAGCGCATGAACGACGAGCATGGCTATACCTCGGACGCAATCCTTACGGCGCGGGTGCTGCGTGTGGTGACGGAGGGCCTCTGGCGCGATTTGATGTCGATGACCGAACCCTATGAGCGGGACGAGGCGCTGGCGACGGTCTGGATCTGTGCGGCGGCCTTCTATCCGCGCCACTTCGGGCCTCAGGGGCTGCTCGGGGCGTAAAGCGCGCCGATCGGGGTAGGATGGGCAATCTTGCCCATCCTACATCCAGGCCACCCGTCGTGCCTCCTCGATCAGCGCCGCAAGGACCGGGGTATGCGGCTCCCGGAATGCGGCGATGATGCCGACGGTGTGGAGCGCGTTCTGCCCTTCGATCGGCACGGCGGTCAGCCCGGTGCCGGCGGTATGCATCTCCGCCAGCGCCTCGGCGACGATCGACACCCAGCGCCCGGTCGAAACATGGGCGATGAGCACGATGGACGAATTGGATTCGACCCGGGCGCGGACATCGGCGCCAGCCTCGCTCAGGTGCTGGTTGATGATCCGGCGGTTCTGCATGTCGCCGGTCAGAAGGCAAAGAGGCAGCCCTGCCGCCTCGGCCCAGCTGATCGCGGGGAGCCGCGCCTCGGGCCGGGTGCTGGCGACCAGAAGCCGGTAGCTTTCGCGGTAAAGCGGCACCAGCGTCACGCGGCCCAGAGGTTCGTTGTCGAGATAGGTCAGCCCGGCATCCAGCTCCAGCCGGTCGATGCCGTCGAGGATCTCGATCGAGGTGCGCGACAGGATGGTCAGGTCGACATTGGGGTTCCGTTCGAGGAAAGGCACCGTCAGCCGTGCCGTCACCGGCAGCGCCGTCGGGATGACGCCGATCCTCAGCTTGCCCGAAAGCCCCTTCTTCCGCGCCCGCATCTCTTCCCGCAGGGTCCGGGCATCGCCGACGATCTTCAGCGCCCAGTCAAGGACGCGCTGCCCCTCGGGCGTCAGCCCCTGAAAGCGCGAGCCGCGAAACACGAGTTGCACGCCAAGCTGGTTCTCAAGCTGCCGGATCGCCGAGGAGAGCGAAGGCTGCGTCACGCCCATCGCCTCGGCCGCGCGGCCGAAGTGGCGTTCGTTGGCAAGGGCGATGAACATTTCCAGCCGATCGATCATGAGGCGAACCTATAGGGCATGCCCGCCACGCGCAAAGCAGCGATTGCTATTGCCGCCTTGCCGAGGCGCGACTACATCCGATCGCATGGTCCATATTCCTTTCCTTTCCGGCCGCGCGCCCAAGGTTCCGGTGATCCGCCTGCAAGGCGCGATAGGTGCCGCGGGGCGCTTTGGCTCCGGCCTCAACGACGCCACGCTCGGCCCGGTGATCGAGCGCGCCTTCAAGCGCAAACCGACGGCTGTCGCCCTTGTCATCAATTCGCCCGGCGGCTCGGCGGCGCAATCCTCGCTGATCGCCGCGCGCATCCGGCGGCTTGCAGATGAAAAGTCGGTCCCAGTCCATGCCTTCGTCGAGGATGTGGCGGCATCGGGCGGCTACTGGCTGGCGACGGCGGCGGATGACATCTGGCTTGATGAAACCTCCGTCACCGGCTCCATCGGCGTCATCGCGGCGGGCTTCGGCTTTCCCGACTTCATCTCCCGTCACGGGATCGAACGGCGCGTCCACACCGCGGGTACGTCGAAAAGCATGCTCGACCCCTTCCGACCCGAGAAGGAGGAGGACGTCGCCCGGCTGAACGCCATCCTCGACACGCTGCACGACCGCTTCAAGGCGCAGGTCACGGCCCGGCGCGGGGCGCGGTTGGCGGCGGACCGGGATCTCTTCGACGGCTCGATCTGGGTCGGTCAGCAGGCGGTGGAGGTCGGCCTCGCCGATGGCTGCGCCCATCTCGTGCCGAAGCTGAAGGCGCTTTACGGCGACAAGGTGCAGTTGATACCCATGGGCGTGAAAAAGTCGATCTTCCAGCGGATCAGTGGCAGTCTGGCCGCCGACGTGCTCGGTACCGTCGAGGATCGGGCGCTGTGGTCGAGGTATGGTCTTTGAGATGCTGATAAAACTCATCATCACTGTCGTTGTCGTCCTTGCAGTGATGACCGTCGTAAGACGGTTCCGCGGGGGGATGATCGGCGGCCGCAAGACGCTCTTGGCGGCGCGCTGCAAGCACTGCGGGCGGCCGCTGATCGGTAGCGGGCCTTGCGGCTGCGGGGGCAAGGGATGACGAAGGGCAGGGCGCTTGTCACCGGCGGCGCGCGGCGGCTTGGCCGGGCGATGGCGCTCTACCTTGCTGGACGCGGCTACGACGTCGCCATCCACTACGCGAGTTCTGCGGAGGAGGCGGAAAGCACCGCCGCCGAGGCGCGCGCACTGGGCGTGACCGCTGCGACGCTGAAGGCCGACATCCTGATCGAGGACGGGGTGCGCGGCCTCGTCCCCGTAGCCGCGAAGGCGCTGGGCGGGCCGCTGACCGTCCTCGTCAACAACGCCTCGATCTTCGAGTACGACAACATCCGCAGCGGCACCCGCGAAAGCTGGGACCGGGCCATCGAATCGAACCTCCGTGCGCCCTTCGTGCTGACGCAAGCTTTCGCCGCACAGGCACCGAAAGCCACGACCGAGCATGGCGAGGCCTTGGCGCAGGCGCTCGTCGTCAACATGCTCGACCAGCGGGTGCGGAAACTGACGCCGGAGTTCATGTCCTACACCATCGCCAAGATGGGGCTCTGGGCCTTCACCCAGACCGCCGCCCGCGCCCTTGGTCCTGATATCAGGGTCAACGCCATCGGACCGGGAACCACGCTGAAGGGGGCAAAGCAGAGCGAGGAACAGTTCCACGCACAGCGCGCTGCATCGGTTCTCGGGCGTGGCGCCAACCCTGACGATATCTGCGCGGCGCTTGGCTATCTGATGGATGCGAAGGCCGTTACCGGGCAGTTGATCTGCGTTGATGGCGGCCAGCACCTCGGCTGGAAGACGCCGGATATTTTGGGTGTGGACTAGCGAATTTTCGCGTCCTGCGACCAGTCGGGTCTTGACTTGTCCACCTTCACGCGGCGCGTAACAAACCTGTTACGATTCTCCCAATGCTTTCAGGTGTTTGTCCATGCGACAAATAAAAACATTCTAAATCAATGCTTTGCAGGATCGCCTAAAAAACAGGCAACTCGATGAAGCCAGCCGAATATAAGGCAAATTTCATTGTGGCGGATATTTCTCACCAGACTTATCCACAGAAACCGTGGACAGGTTTTCTCTTGCGCCAGAGGGCATAAGATTGCAGCCCATGGCAGGAATCGAGACCGTCCGGTAACGGCAAAGCGTGGCGATCAGAGGGGCCCCAGAAGGTGACGCAGGGTAAGGAATCCGGGCATCAGGTGATCCAGTCCTACCTGAAGTCCTTGACCGGCCAGCCGGGCGTCTACCGCATGCTCGATGCCGAGGGCAGGGTGCTCTATGTCGGCAAGGCGCGGAACCTGAACGCGCGGGTGTCGAACTATGCGCGCCCCTCCGGCCATTCGGGGCGGATCGCCCGGATGATCCACGCCACCCAGTCGATGATGTTCCTGACGACGCGGACAGAGACGGAGGCGCTCCTTCTCGAACAGAACCTCATCAAGCAGCTGAAGCCCTATTTCAACGTCCTCCTGCGGGACGACAAGTCGTTCCCGAACATACTTGTGTCAAAGGAACATGCCTATCCGCAGATCAAGAAGCACCGGGGCGCCAAGAAGGAAAAGGGCAACTACTACGGCCCCTTCGCCAGCGCCGGCGCAGTGAACCGGACGTTGAACCAGTTGCAGAAGGTGTTCCTGCTTCGGAACTGTTCGGATGCGATGTTTGCCAGCCGGACGCGGCCCTGTCTTCTTTACCAGATCAAGCGCTGTTCCGCGCCTTGTGTCGGCATGATCGGTGAGGCGGATTACGGCGCGCTGGTCGCCGATGCCGAACGCTTCCTGCAGGGCAAGTCGACGCAGGTGCAGGCCGGCCTTGCCGCCGACATGTCCGCTGCGTCGGACGCGATGGAGTTCGAACGCGCGGCAGCCTTGCGCGACCGCATCCGGGCACTGACGCAGGTGCAGTCGTCGCAAGGCATCAACCCGCGCGGCGTGGCCGAGGCGGATGTGGTCGCCCTTCACATGGAGGGCGGGCAGGCCTGCGTGCAGGTTTTCTTCATCCGCGCCAATCAAAGCTGGGGCAATCGCGACTTCTACCCCAAGACCGGCAGCGGGGCCGAAGCGCCCGAGGTGCTCGAAGCCTTCCTCGGCCAGTTCTATGCCGACAAGGAACCGCCGCGCCTGATCCTTCTCAGCCATCCGATCGAGGATGCCGACCTGATGACGGAGCTTCTGTCGGATCGCGCCGGCCGCAAGGTGGACATCGCCGTGCCGCAGCGGGGCGAAAAGGCGGAGCTCGTCGAAAACGCCGCCCGCAATGCCCGCGAAAGCCTTGGCCGGCGGATGAGCGAAAGTGCCGCCCAGTCGAAGCTTCTGGACGGTCTGGCAGAGGCTTTCGACCTTGACGGCCCGCCGCGAAGGATCGAGGTCTATGACAACTCCCACATCATGGGCACGAATGCCGTCGGCGGCATGATCGTTGCGGGGCCGGAAGGGTTCGTGAAGGGCCAGTACCGCAAGTTCAACATCAAGGGGACCGACCTTACCCCCGGCGACGACTTCGGCATGATGAAAGAGGTGTTGACCCGGCGCTTCCAGCGGCTTCTGAAGGAAGACCCCGACCGCGAAAGCGAAGCCTGGCCCGATCTTCTCCTGATCGACGGCGGGGCGGGGCAAGTCTCTGCCGTCATGGAGATCATGGAGGAACTGGGGGTCGAGGATGTGCCGATGATCGGCGTCGCCAAGGGCTTGGACCGCGATGCGGGGAAGGAAGAGTTCCACCGCCCCGGCAAACAGCCCTTTGCGCTGCCGCACAGCGCCGCCGTCCTCTATTTCGTCCAGCGTCTCAGGGACGAGGCGCACCGCTGGGCCATCGGCGCCCACCGCGCCAAGCGCGCCAAGGCCATCGGCGCCACGCCCCTGGACGAGGTGCCGGGCATCGGCGCCGCCCGGAAACGCGCGCTTCTCCAGCACTTCGGCTCCGCCAAGGCGGTGGCGCGGGCGGGGCTTGAGGATCTGAAAGCGGTTGACGGGATCTCGGCGACGACGGCGCAGACGGTTTATGATTTCTTTCATGCGGGCGGATGAGGGGGTGCGATTGCAGCCAACTGACGAAAACGAATGTCCGGTCTGCCAGGACGCCAACGGCACACTTTGCCAAGGCTTCCGAACTAGAGGCGACCGTGATGGATACGATTGTCCCCGATGCGGCAGATACGAGATCAGCCGAACGGCGAGGATCGATTGGTTTGGTTCTTCCCATAGAGGGCTGACAGCCCTTCAACGGGCGGTTCTGTCACATCGGCTGAGAGTGGCGTCTCGTAGCGGCGACCAGATCATCATCAAGTCAGATTGGATCGACCACTTTGTGGAGAGCGCTAGATTGCCGAGCGCCGGGGAACAGCTGGCGAACCTCATCCGGCGGATAGGCGATCATGTCTCGGAAACGGGAGATGGCTTCCCTTGCGATTCAGCTACCGAAGTCGCGGTCATTGGCGCATTCAACAGGGAGATGTTTCATCAGCTTTGTCGGGACGCTAGTGAGGCAGGCCTTGTCCGAAGCCACGGTGAAACATCGCTGGGTAGTGTCCCCGGGCGCGGCATCTTGAGTGTGCCTGTCTACGGTCTGACGCTTCAGGGTTGGGATCACTATGAGGCTGAGCGGAAGGGCGCCTTCTCCGGTCACTATGGCTTCCTTGCTATGAAGTTCGGTGATGCCGATTTAGACGCGCTTGCTAAAGACTCTATCAAGCCCGCGATCAAGCGCGGCATGGGCCATGATCTTGTCGATCTCCGCGATGTCCCGCGCGCGGGGATTATCGACAACATCATGCGACAGCAGATTCGCGATGCAGCCTTCGTCCTAGTGGACCTGACGCACGACAACTCCGGCGCATACTGGGAAGCCGGCTACGCCGAAGGTCTCGGGAAGCCAGTGATCTATCTTTGCGAACGCGCGAAGTTTGAAAGCTCCAAGACACACTTCGACACCAACCACTGCACGACAGTGATCTGGGACACAGGTGACGTTGAGCGCTTCGAGGAAGAGCTAATTGCAACGCTGCGGCGCTCACTGAACCTGTTCTAAATATCGCGTTTGCGCGGGAACGCGCGCGCCTCCAGCACTTCGGCTCCGCCAAGGCGGTGGCGCGGGCGGGGCTTGAGGATCTGCAGGCGGTTGACGGGATATCAGAGACGACGGCGCAGACGGTTTATGATTTCTTCCATGCGGGCGGATAGCGGCCCCTTGCGGTCGGCCTTGCCCCGGCTAGTCTGCCCTTGACCCGCGACCGGAGGACCGACCCAATGACCGACCCCAAGCTGCCCTCCGCCGCCGATCTTCTCCACCTGCGCGGGCGGACGTTGGAAAAGGGCGACCCCATTGCCCTGCCGCTGACCATGGCGACGATGTACCATGTGCCGGGCGATCCCACCGGCTACCCGAGCTATGGTCGGTCCGCCAATGCCACCTGGGAGGCGGCGGAGAAGCTGCTTGGTCACCTCGAACAGGCCGAGGCGGTGCTTTTCCCGTCCGGCATGGCGGCCATCGCGGCGCCGTTCCTGACCTTCCTTGCCGCCGGTGACAGGGTGCTGCTGCCATCCGATGGCTACTACGCCACCCGCGTCCTCGCCGACAGCTACCTGAAGAAACTCGGCGTGACCTTCGACCTCAGGCCCACCGCCCGCTATGCCGAGGGCGGCTTTGCCGGCTACCGGATGGTCTATGTCGAAACCCCCTCCAACCCCGGCCTTGACCTTTGCGACCTTGCCGCCATCGCCGGCGCGGTCAGGGCGGCGGGGGGGATGACGGTTGCCGACAACACCACGATGACGCCCTATGGCCAGCGCCCGCTCGACCTTGGCATCGACATCGTCGTCGCTTCGGACACCAAGGCGCCGGGCGGGCATTCCGACCTTCTCCTTGGCCATGTCGCGAGCCGTGACAGCGCCCTTGTCGCCGCCATGCGCGAATGGCGGCGGCTCTCCGGCTCCATCCCCGGCCCCTTCGAGGCCTGGCTCCTTCACCGCAGTCTCGAGACGCTGGAGCTTCGCTTCGACCGGATGTGCCGCTCAGCCGAGGTCATCGCCGAACGGCTGGCCCAGCATCCGAAGGCGAGGCAGGTGCGGTTTCCGGGCCTGCCCTCGGACCCCGCGCATAACCTCGCGCGGCAGCAGATGATCCGCTCGGGCTTCCTGATCGGGCTGACGCTTGGCACCAACGACAAGGCGGACGCCTTCATCGAGGCATGCCCGCTTCTCAGGCCCGCAACCTCGCTCGGCGGCGTTCACAGTTCCGCCGAACGCCGCGACCGCTGGGGCGACGCGGTTGCCCCGGGCTTTGTCCGCCTGTCGGTCGGCTGCGAACCGGTCGAGGAGCTTTGGGCGGCGCTCGACCGCGCGCTTCGTGAAACACAGTAACCCGTTGAACAGTCCGCAGCCTCTTCCAGAGCGTTCGCGCACAAGCTAGGGTGCCGGCATGAGGTGGACGATCCCGAATACGCTGACGGTCATGAGACTGCTCGCCGCGCCCGGCGTGGCGGTGATGTTTCTCTATTTCCACCGGCCCTGGGCCGACTGGCTGGCGCTGACGCTCTTCATCTCGGCGGCGATCACCGATTACTTCGACGGCTACCTCGCCCGGCTCTGGAAGCAGGAATCGAAGTTCGGCACCATGCTCGACCCCATCGCCGACAAGGCCATGGTGGTGATCGCGATCATGGTCATCACCGGCTATTCCGGCATGAACCCCTGGCTGATCCTGCCCGCGACCGTCATCCTTTTCCGCGAGGTCTTCGTTTCGGGCCTGCGCGAGTTCCTCGGCGCCAAGGCCGGGCTTCTGAAGGTCACCAAGCTTGCCAAGTGGAAAACCACGGCGCAGATGGTCGCCATTGCCGTCCTTTTCCTCGGCACCGGGCTTGAGCATCTGGAAGGCATCGCCCGGCGCGGCCTGACGCCTGACCAATATGCCGATCTCGTCAGCCAGGGCCTTGCCGATCCGATCCGCTCCTGCGGGCCGCGCGGCTGTTCGTCCTATGCGACGATGGTGGGTCTGGCCTTGATCTGGATTGCTGCCATCCTCACCTTCTGGACAGGCTGGGACTATTTCCGGAAGGCGCTGCCCTTCCTCAAGGAAGCGAAGTGATCGACGTTCTTTATTTCGCCTGGGTGCGCGAACGCATCGGCCTGCCGCGTGAGCGGCTGGAAACCTCCGCCGCCACCGTCGCCGATCTGGTCGCTGAGCTTAAGGCGCGCGAAGATCGCTATGCCGCCGCCTTTGCCGATGTCTCGGCGCTTCGCGTGGCGCTTGATCAGGAACTGTCAAGTTTTGCCGCCCCGCTTGCCGGTGTGCGCGAGGTCGCCTTCTTCCCGCCGATGACCGGGGGCTGAGATGCAGGTGCGCGTCCAATCCGCGCCCTTCGACTATGGCGCGGAATGCGCGGGCTTCGGCCTTGGCGGCGCGGATGTCGGCGCGGTCGTGACCTTCCTTGGCGTGGTGCGCGACGATCGCGGCGGGCTTTCCCGCATGGAGATCGAGCACTATCCGGGCATGACCGAGAAGGCCATCGCCGCCATGGCCGATGAGGCCACCCGGCGCTGGTCGCTCGCCGATGTCCTCGTGATCCACCGCCACGGGCCGCTCCAGCCCGGCGAGGCGATCATGATGGTCGCCACCGCCGCCCGCCACCGCAAGGCAGCCTTCGAGGCGGCGGAGTTCCTGATGGACTACCTGAAGTCCCGCGCCCCGTTCTGGAAGAAGGAAATCGGCGCCGACGGTGCCGAATGGGTCGCCGCGAAGGACGAGGACGAAGACGCGCTCGGGCGCTGGTGAGGCGGCGCAGATCCGCGCCGCCCCGGTCAGATCAGCGGAGAACCCAGAGGTTCGGCTTCGCTTTGCCGTTCTCGTACATGCGCAGTTCCTTCTCGCTGACGCGCTCGACTTGCCAGCAGGCTTTCCCGCTGCCCCAGTCTTCGCACCATTGGCCGTTCTTGACCGACCACTTCGACTTCGACTTCGCACCGCCGAAATTGACGTTGATACTGCCGCTCTTCTTGCCGCCGCTATACTTGCCATAGGCTTAGGCCCACCGTGTGCCATCCTTGCTCGTGCTTTCGATGATGGAACCCGGGATGGTCGCCAAAAGCTCGTCCTCGGACATGAACGTCTGGGCGAGGGCGGGCGCGGCAAGAGTGAACGACGCAGCGGCGATTGCCGCGGTACATGCATAACGAACCGACCAAAGCCGGCTGAAAATCTCAGTCATTCAAGTGCTCCCGTTTGCTAACCCGGCACACCCCACCGGCGATCAGCGCCGAAATGTTGCGCCGACCCGCTTTTTATCAGTAAAGCCGATTCCCGCGAATGGCCCATTTGGGCTAGCTGGCGGCGCCCGACGCAGGGAGACCAGAGCCGGTCCGTTGCTCAGCCCTTGCTGACCCGTTCGATATAGTTCCTGAGCTCCGCCGCCTCGCGCCTTGCGTCGCGCAGGCCGTCCATCGCGGCGCGAAGCTCGGCGTTGGACTGGTTGAGCTGGTTGATAAGCTCCGCCTCGCGGGTTTCCAGATAGGCGATGGCCTGGTCGCGGGTTTCCTCGGCGTCGTGCAGGTCACGCGCCATCTGGTCCAGTTCGCCCATCTCGGCCTGCGTCACCCGCGACAGCCGGTTGATGAGCCAGCAGGCGAACCAGCCAAGGCCGAAGGCCACGAAAAGGATCACCGCCGTGGTGATGATGAATTCGGTTCTGTTCATAGCCCGTTGCTTTGCCCCTGCGACCGGTCCCGGTCAAGTCCCCGCCCAGCGGTCAGTTGTCCGTACCGCCCGTTTCCGGGCGCAGCTTGGGCCGCGGCGTATCCTCGGTCGCTTGCTGTGCTTCGATCACCGGTTCGCCGGCGCCCGCTTCTCCCGGCGCGGCCGCGTTTGCTGCGGCGGCCGGCGCAACCAGCCGGAACTCGATCCGCCGGTTGGTCTCGCGCCCCGCTTCGCTGTCGTTGGCGGCAATCGGCACCGTCTCGCCATAGCCTATCGCGGTCAGGTTCGCGGTCAGGATGCGCCGATCCATCAACGCGGCGAGCACCGCCTCGGCGCGGTCCTCGCTGAGGGCGAGGTTCATTTCCTCGCGGCCCTGGCTGTCGGTATGGCCGCCGATTTCGATGGGCGCATCGGGACAGCCCTTCAGGGTTACCGCGATCTCGTCGACAAGGGCGCCGCTTTCGCGTGTGAGCTGGGCCGAGCCCGGCTCGAAACTGATCTTCTGCCCGGCGAGAAGGGCGTTGACCTGCGCCACGCATTCCTCGGGCGTCGGCAAGCCGAGAAGCGGGTCGAGCTTCGGATCGTAGCGGACCGAAAGCTTGTAGGTCTGCCCCTCGCCAAGCTTCGAGGTCAGGATGCGCGCCACGGTGTCGCGGGCCTGCGGCGATCCGGTCACGCCGCGGATCTCGATGCTGTCCTCGCGAACAATGGCCTGGCCGTTGGCGAGTTCGCCAAGCGCCTCAAGTGCTGCCAGGACCCGCACCGGCCAGCCTTGCGGCATGTCCGGCGTGATGCGCGTCGCGGTATGGACCGACGCGGTGCCGAAGCGGGCGCGGGCATAGCTTTCCACCGCGTCGCGCGAAAGCTCGTCGCCAAGCCGGCCGCGCAAGTCGAGCATGCCCTTGTCGTTCAGCGTGGCGTTAAACTCCGGCACCACCGTTTCGGCGGCCTGATCCGGCTTCGGCGTCAGCACGGCATTCAGGGAAAAGACCTCCGGCAGGTTCGATTCCAGCTCGCCCACCACCCGGTCGAAATCGGACTGCGGCACGGTGTCTGCGGCAATGAGCGAGATATCGGCATCCGAAAAGGTGACGGAGCCGGCGCCAATTTCCTTAAGCGCCGTGATGGCCATGGTGACTGCATCGGCCCAGACGGTTGTCGGCACGCCAAGGCCGATGGTGCAGGTCTGCTGGCCTTCCGCGCCCGCCGCCTGAGCCGCCGCGACGATACGGTCGCGCGCGCGTTCGCTCTCGGCCGAACAGGCATCGAAGCGCGCGCCCTCGCCGTCGATGAGGAAGCGCAGGGTGAAGGGGGTGATGACCGGACGCGGCGCCGAGATGTCGAGCACGACCTTCAGCCCTGACGGGCGTTTCCGGGTCAGGTCGGATTCGAGCCGCGCCTTTTCCGCCGGGCTGTCGGAGATGGCCGTCACCTTCACCTCGTTGGCCGAGACCGAGATCTTCGAGCGGGGCAGCGCTCTCAGCGCCTTGATGCCGAAATCGACCGCTTCCTCCCAACCGGCCGGAACAGGATGTTCCGCCGTTTCCAGCATGTCGGTCAGTGTGCCGCTGCCGATCAGTTCCTTGAGGTCGCCCACCACTTTCTCATGCGCCTCGCCCGAGGGGATCAGCCCGATGAGAGAGATGCCGTCATCATTGCGCAGGACCTCGATCTTGAAATCCGGGGCCTTCAGCGCGGCGGCATCCGCCACGTCCATCGCGTCGATCACCCGGTCGGAATCGACGATCCCGCCGGCGAGTGACAGCGCCCGGAACCGCGCCGCCTCGGTGGGCGCGGTGCCGGTCATCGTCACCTGAAGCCCGTCGGTCGCCACCTCTGCCCATTCGATGCCGCCGCCTTGCAGGGCCGCTCTGATGCCTTCGGCCGACCGGCTTTCGATCACCGCCGCAGCCCAGACAGCGCCAAGGGAGCAAAGGCCGGCGGCGAGAAGGAAGGTGAGAGGGGCAAGAAGCCGGACCGGGATGCGGGTCAGGCTGGCCGGGGCGCGAAGTTCAGTCAGAAACCGCAAGGGGTTGCGCATCGGCTTGGGTCATCCTCGGGAATCGGGTCGCCATGTTCCTAAGGGGCGTGGGCCTTGCGATCAATCAGAGGAAGGCGGCGGCGGCAAGAAACAGCGCAGCGACCAGCCCGGCATCGCGGTTGGTGCGGAAGATGCGCATGCAGTTTTCGGGGTCGGCGGTGTCCAGCCGCCCGCTCTGCCAGAGAAGGTGCCAGCCAAGTGCCCAGGGCGCGACAAGGGCGAGGCAGAGCTTGACGATGCCGGCTACCGGCAAAAGAGCGACGAGCACCGCAAGCGTCATCAGAAGGACGGCAAGCACGAGGAACAGGGCCAGCCACCTGCCCGTCGCGGCACCGAAGAGCCGCGCGGTGGATTTCACGCCGATCAGGACGTCATCCTCCTTGTCCTGATGGGCATAGATCGTGTCGTAGAAAAGCGTCCAGGCGATGCCCGACAGGTAGAGAAGCACAGCCGGCCATTCGAGCCGCCCGGAATGGGCGACATAGGCCAGAAGCGCGCCCCAGTTGAAGGCAAGGCCAAGAAAGACCTGCGGCCACCAGGTGAAGCGCTTGGCGAAGGGATAGATCGCGACAAGGGCCAGCGAGGCGATGCCGAGAAGTATGGCCGGCAGGTTGAAGCTGAGCAGGATCAGCGCGGCGAGGCCCATCTGCGCGAACATCCAGACAACAGCCTGTTTGACTGACACCTGCCCCGAAGGAATCGGTCGCGACATTGTGCGCGCGACGGCGGCATCGAAGTCGCGGTCGGTGATGTCGTTCCAGGTGCAGCCCGCCCCGCGCATCAGCCAGGCCCCAAGGGCGCAGCCGATCACGATCCAGATGTCGCCCGCGCGCCAGCCGTCTCGCGCAGCGGCCAAAGCCACGCCCCACCAGCAGGGGATGAGGAGAAGCCAGGTGCCGATCGGCCGATCGGCGCGGGAAAGGCGCAGGTAGGGCCGGGTAAACTCGGGCGCGTAACGGTCGACCCAGTTGCCGGTGACCGCATCGGCGACCTGACCGGATGCATCTGGCGTTCGGCGGGTCGCGCTCATAAGTTCGGCCTCATGTCGTCGGCGAAGATCAGGCTCTGTGTAGACCAGCCGCTAAGGGCGGGGCAATCGCTTCCCTTGGGCGAGGCGCAGGCGCATTACCTTTTCGGGGTGATGCGCGAAGCCGTGGGCGCGCGGGCGCTGGTCTTCAACGGGCGGGATGGCGAATGGCTGGCCGAAGTGACCGAGGCGGGCAAGCGCAAGGGGACGCTTCTGTGCCTTGAGAGGGCGCGGGAGCAGACCTCGCCCGCCGATCTCTGGCTTCTCTTCGCGCCGGTGAAGAAGGCGCGGACGGATTTCATCGTCGAAAAGGCGGTGGAGCTTGGCGCGGCGCGGCTAGTGCCCGTTGCCACCGACTACACCAACTCCGAACGCCTTCGCCGCGACAAGTCCGAAGCCCATGTGCGCGAGGCGGCGGAGCAATGCGGGGCGCTGTTCTTGCCCGAGGTGGCAGAGATGGCGTCCTTGACCCGGCATCTGGCGGACTGGCCGAAGGACCGGCGCATCCTCTGGGCCGACGAAAGCGCGCCTGCCGGATCGCCGGCGGCCATGCTCAGCGCAGCGGGGCCGGGGCCATGGGCGATCCTCACCGGGCCGGAGGGCGGGTTTTCCGAAACGGAGCGCACCCGCCTGCGCGCCCTGCCCTTCGTCGTCCCCATCTCCCTCGGCCCCCGTATCCTCCGCGCCGAAACAGCCGCCATCGCCGCGATGACGCTCTGGCAGGCGCATCTGGGGGACTGGCGATGAGCTTCCGCGAGGCCCGCGAGGATGAGGCCGCAGATATCGCGGCGTTCCTGCGGGGCCATGTCGATCAGGCGATGCTACCATTGGCCAACCTGACCCATCACGGCATGGGTAGCGATGGGCGCTATGAGATGCGCTTCTGGCTCATGGGGCAGGGGGCGGGGATCACCGCCGCCGTTGGCCTCAGCGCCATGCGGATGCTGCTGCCGGTCCTCCCCGGCCTTGGCGCAGAGGCCCTCGCGCCGCTGAAGGAACTGCTCAAGGGCGAGGACATCGCCGGCATAAACGCCCCCCCCGAACAGGCCGGCGCGCTGCAAACCGCGCTGGGGCTGAGCGACAACGATGCCGAACATATGGCCGACGAGCCGGGGTTCGCGCTCGACCTCGCTGATCTGATCCTGCCGGATGATCCGGCCCTGACGCTGCGCCCGATCACCGAGACGGATTTGCCGCTGATGATCCAATGGCGCGCGGCCTATCGCGGCGAGGTGGCGGGCACGCCGCCCAAACGCCGCGAGGCGGCAGCGCGGGAGGACATCGAGACCTACCTCGCGCGGGACAGCCACCGCATTCTCGAACGAAACGGCATCCCGGTCGCCACCACCGGGTTCAACGCCGAACTTCCCGAGGCAGTGCAGATCGGCGGCGTCTATACCCCGCCGGAGCTGCGGAGCCGGGGCTACGCTCGCGCCGCCGTCGCCCTGCATCTGGCCGAAGCCCGGCAAAAGGGTATCCGCCGCGCGGTTCTCTTTGCCGCCAATGATGCCGCCGCGAAAGCCTACCGCGCCATCGGCTTCCAGCCGCACGGCCGCAAGGCACTGATTTTCTTCCGTGACGGCACGAGGGTGCCATGAGCGTGATCCGGCCCGAGATGCAACGGCATATCCGCCGCTGGGCTGAGGTCGCGATGGCCGTCGCCGTCGCCCTTGCCGGCGGCGCGCTGATGCGGGCGGGCGGCTATCTTCTCTTTCCGGCGGGGGCGCTCCTGACCCTTCTGGCGCTCGGCTGGGGCCTGACCGCGCTCCGCCGGATGAGCTTTCAGCGCGAGGTTTCCGCGCCGGGGTTGGTCGAGGTCGTGGAAGGGCAGGTCGGTTACTTCGGCCCGTCCTTCGGCGGTTTCATCGCCCTCGCCGATCTGACCGAACTCAGGCTCGCGGAATTTCACGGCACGCAGCAATGGCGGCTTAAGACCGCGGCTGGCGAGGTTCTTCTGATCCCGACCGAGGCTTCGGGGGCAGACAAGCTCTTCGACGCCTTCGCCACGCTGCCCGGCATCGACATGGCCGCACTGGCGGCAGCACTCGACAACCGGACCGCCACCCTGCCGCTCTGGCGCCGTCCGGTGCCGCGCCTCAAGGCGTGAAGGATCACGAATTGTCATTACGCGACAGCGGCCCGCGTCCAGCGGACGTCTTGACTTGGCCCCGCGCGACCGGCACCTGTAGCGCTCCCATGCCCGTCGAGATCGAGGCCCGACATGTCCATTCCCCAGCAGGGCGGCGGCCCGATCGAACGGTTCGAGCAATTGGCCGAGTATCTTGAGGCCGGCAACAAGCCGAAGGCCGATTGGCGCATCGGTACCGAGCATGAGAAGTTCGGCTACACCAAGGATACGCTTCTCCCGTTGCCCTATGACGGGCCGCGGTCGATCCGTGCCATGCTCGAAGGCTTGCGCGACCGTTACGGCTGGGCGCCGGTCATGGAGCAGGACAAGATCATCGGCCTGACCAAGGGTGCCGCAAACGTCAGCCTTGAACCCGGCGGCCAGTTCGAGCTTTCCGGCGCGCCCCTCGTTTCGGTCCACCAGACCTGCGACGAGGTGAACGAACACCTGCGCGAAGTGCATTCCATCGCCGACGAGATCGGCGCAGGCTTCATCGGCCTTGGTGCGGCGCCGATCTGGTCGGAAAAGCAGATGCCGATGATGCCGAAGGGGCGCTACCGGCTGATGACCGACTACATGGGCCGCGTCGGCACCCATGGCACGCAGATGATGTACCGGACCTGCACCGTGCAGGTGAACCTCGACTTCGCCTCGGAAGCCGACATGGTGCAGAAGTTCCGCGTGGCGCTGGCGCTCCAGCCCGTCGCCACCGCGCTTTTCGCCAATTCGCCCTTCTTTGACGGCAAGGTGAACGGCTTCAAGAGCTGGCGGAGCCGCATCTGGCGCGACCTCGATCCGGCCCGGACAGGAACGCTGCCCTTCGCCTTCGAGGATGGCATGGGCTTCCAGCGCTATGTCGATTACGCGCTCGATGTGCCGATGTATTTCGTCTACCGCGACGGGAAATATATCGACGCGCTTGGCCAGTCCTTCCGTGATTTCATGAAGGGCAAGCTGCCGGCTTTGCCGGGCGCGGTGCCGACTTTGTCCGATTGGGCCGATCACCTGACGACGATCTTCCCCGAAGCGCGGCTGAAGAAGTTCATCGAGACGCGGGGCGCCGATGGCGGGCCGTGGCGGCGGCTCTGCGCGCTGCCGGCGCTTTGGGTCGGGCTGCTTTACGACCAGTCGGCACTCGATGCCGCCTGGGATCTGGTCAAGGGCTGGGACACGGAAACCCGCGAAGGGCTGCGCGTCGCGGCCTCGGTCTCGGCCCTGGATGCCGAGGCGGGCGGCGTGAAGATGCGCGACCTCGCGCGCGAGGTGCTGAAGATCGCCGAGGCGGGGCTGAAGGCGCGGGCCATCCCCGGTGCTGGCGGCATGATCCCGGATGAGACGCATTTCCTGAACGCGCTGCAGGAAAGCGTCGAAAGCGGCAAGGTGCCGGCGGACGAGCTCTTGGCGCGCTATCACGGCGATTGGGACGGCGACCTGACGCGGATCTACGCGGATTACAGTTACTGAGGGGGGGGCGGGGCCGGGGGCCCGGCATGTGCCATCGCACATGCCGCCTCGGAACGACCACTCTTGGAAGCCCGGTCGCCCAAAGCGACCGGGCAGCGCCCGCCCCGCCACCGGCGGGCGCTTCTCGCCCGCCGAGGCAGGCGCTGCCCTCAGTGGTCTCTTGCCGATATGTTCTGGTGGAGGCGTCTCGCGTGAGCGGGCCGACGCCAGTGGCGTCGTCTGTTCCCGCTCATGGCGGAGAGCGCTACTCAGCCTTTCCCGCCGATCCGTGGCTCGGTCCCGGCCTTCAGCCGCTCGATGTTCGGCAGGTGCTTCCAGAAGACCAGCGTGCCAAGGATCACGATGAGATAGATCATGTGGCCCTGCCCGAGGACCGCCGCCCAGGCAACCGACAGCGTCGCCGCGACGAGGGCGGAGAGCGAGGAGATGCGGCTGACGACCGCCGTGACAAGCCAGGTCAGGCAGGCCGCGATCCCGACCGGCCAGGCCAGGGCCAGCAGTGTACCGAGGAAAGTCGCCACGCCCTTGCCGCCCTTGAAGCCGAGCCAGACCGGGAAGAGATGGCCGAGGAAGGCCGCGAGGCCAGCAACCTGCGCCGCATCCTCATGCCCGGTCACGCCCCGCGCGATCAGCACCGCTGCCGCCCCTTTGCCGCCATCAAGAAGCAGCGTCGCAAGCGCCGCGCCCTTGTTCCCGGTCCGAAGGACGTTGGTCGCGCCGATATTGCCCGAGCCGATCTTCCGAAGATCGCCTAGCCCCATCACCTTCGTGACGAGGACGCCGAAGGGGATCGACCCCAGAAGATAGCCAAGCACGGCAATGGCAACCAGCGTGCCCGCGCCGGTTTCAAGTATCGGCATCTAGCCCTCCGCCCCAAACACCTGCGTTCCCCCGACCCAGGTGGCGCGCACCTTACCCTCCATCCGCTGGCCGTCAAACGGCGTGTTCTTGGATTTCGAGCGCAGCTTGAAGCGGTCGAGAAGGAAGGGCGCGTCGGGATCGAAGAGCACGAGATCAGCCGGCGCACCGACGGCCAGCCGTCCCTGCGGCAGACCAAGGCGGCGGGCGGGGTTGAAGGACATGGCGCGGAACAGCTGCGGCAGGCTGAGGTGGCCGGCGTGATGAAGCCGCATCGCGGCAGGAAGGAGGGTTTCAAGCGCCACCGCGCCCGATGCCGCTTCCTCATAAGGCAGGCGCTTTGACTCCTCGTCCTGCGGCGTGTGCATGGAGGAGATGATGTCGATGACGCCCGTGGCCACGGCTTCCACCACCGCCATCCTGTCATCCTCGGACCTGAGGGGCGGCTTCACCTTGAAGAAGGTGCGGTAGTCGCCGACGTCGAATTCATTGAGCGTAAGATGGTGGATCGAGGTTCCCGCCGTCACGTCGAACCCGTTCCTTTTGGCGCGTTCCAGGGGCGGCAGGGCGCGGGCGGTGGTGATCTGGTCGAAGTGATACTTCGCCCCGGTCATCTCGATCAGGCCCATGTCGCGGTCAAACCCGATCCGCTCGGCCATCGGCGACACACCGGGCAGACCGCGCAGCGAGGCGAACTTGCCGGCGGTCGTGGCGGCCCCCTTCGACAGGCCCGGCTCCTGCGGATGGCCCATGACGAGCGCGCCCAAGGACCGCGCATAGGTCAGCGCACGGGACAGGACGCGCGTATCCGTCACCACATGGTCGCAGTCGGTGAAGGCAATGGCGCCGGCGTCGAGCAGAAACCCGATTTCCGTCATCTCGCGCCCCTCGCGGCCCTTGGTCAGGGCGGCCATGTGGCGGATGCGGACGGGCGAGGCCTCGGCCGCGCGGCGGGTGACAAATTCCAGCGTCTCGGGCGTGTCGATGGCGGGATGGGTGTCGGGGCGAGCGATGATCGTGGTGACGCCGCCGGCGGCGGCCGCCAGACCAGCGGAGCGGAACGATTCCTTGTGCCGCTCGCCCGGCTCGCCGATCTTGACGCCAAGGTCGACGATCCCGGGGGCGAGGCATTTGCCGCCGCAGTCGATGACCGTCGCGCTCTTGGGGGCCGGGGCGTTCACGGCGGCGATCTGGCCGTCCCTTATGGTCAGGGAGCCTTCGGCCTCCGTCAAGCCTTCAGGGTCGATCAGGCGGGCGTTGGTCAGATGGATCATGGGCGATCGTTCCCGGTATTCGGTGTTGCCACGGTGCCAAGCTGCACCTGCCGCATCATTTGGAAGACATTGGCGGAGTCGGCGATGTTCTCGAACCCCTCGCGCCTGATTTCAAGCTGATTGTCGGACTCGGGGGTCACCGTTCAGCGCCTCTGGGCCGGAGGAACGGTCGTTGATCAGGAAAGCTGGTCAATTTCGTCCGTCGTCCCTCTCGCTGCCCGCGTGTCTTGGATCGCCGGAACAGCGTCCGTCAAGTCTTGAATCGGCCGGACGGCCGAGGGCGCCCCATGAGGAATTGTCGAGGGGACGTACCGACCCGGATCAGGCCTTCCCCTGCACTCGGCGGAACAGGGCATGGACGGCGGCGGCATCCTCGATGAAGTCAAATCCGGTCCGCCAGCGCTTTTCATAGGCATGCATGGCGCGCCACTTCCGCGTCGCGAAATGAACAGAGCCGGGCTGCCCGTCGACGAACTGGACCTTCGTACCCTTGGCGATCGGATACGCCTCGACCTTCTGCCGCCCGAAGCCCCTGCCGATGATGAGCGCGCGGCGGTCCGTCAGGACGTAAAGCGACTGCCGCCGCTTCCAGGCGCGCCAGAGATGCTTGCCGAGAAGCCCCCAAATGCCGACCGAGAAGAAGACGGCCCAGAGCAACCAGACCGGCCCGGCGAGGCCCGTCCAGAAAAGCCAGCCGAAGGAGAGGCCGATAAAGAAGATCATGCCGAGAGGTTCGAGGGGGTAGACGTATTCGAACGCGACACGAAAGACCGGCCGGCCTCGCCAAAGGACCTTTTCACCCGGTTGAAGGACGCTGGAAAGGTCGATGCCTTCGGGCGAGTTTGCGTCCTTGGTCATTGCGAGGCCTCAATGCGGCTCTGGCCCTGGGGCGGCGATCTGACATGGACGGGCCTGTACTGAACCGGAAGGGCATAATGTGCCATCCAAGATCTCTGCCTATGCCGGTTTTAGCGGGAGGATAGGGAAGGCTTTGGGCGTAAAGAAGGCGGCATTCGGGTTGGCGGGGACGCGTCACAGGAATCTGCTGATCACCTGACCCCCGCGCATCGTTTGGATCGAACCGGTCTTTGCCGTCGGGCATTGAATGGCGGCGCCCGCCGTTCATGCCGCCTCGGTCTGGATCTGCCGGATCAGGCGCATCACCTTCTCGCCCTCGGCGATCCGTTCGAAGCCGACGCGGGTATGGCTCCTGTCGCCCTCGCTGTCGACCTTCTCCTCGGTCGCGAAGCGGAGCGAGGCCTCGGGGCCGGGCAGGAAGTCGACGATGGTTTCGGGCCGGATCGGCCAGCTTCGAAGCAACCGTTCGCGGCCGTCTATGGCGATGAGGGCGCGGCGGTCGGTCAGGGCGTAGCGGGTGCGGGCGCGCTGCCTGGCGTCGTGGAAGTAGTGGCCAAAAACGCCGTAGAGGCCGAGGCCGATGAACGGCAGGCCGAAGATCGGGAAGAGAAGCATGAACCAGAACATCACCCCTTCCGCCTGCCGCCAGGCGCCCGAGAGGATGCCGAGGCCGGCCCCGGCGGTCCAGAGAAGGGCGAAGGCGAGGATGAAGAGGCTGGCGAAACTGCCGCCGAGCCCCTTGCGGGTGACGCGCACGCCTTGCGCCGGCGCGCCTGACCAGAGAAGCCGTTCACCGGGGTCGAGGTAACTTTCCCATGTTTCGCTGGTCATCACCCCGGCTCTTTGGTCTTTCCTTCTTCCTCGCGGGTTTCCTTGCCGACAATCATGTCGAAATTCCGGTCGGGGTGGCAACTGCCCCCTCAGACCGTTCCGGCCTGAACCTTGCGGATCAGCTGCATCACCTGCTCGCCATCCCTGATCCGGTTGAACCCGCTTCTGGCCTTTTCCATGACCTCGCCTCCATCGGGTCGCGGCCCGGTGGCGAAGCGCAAGGAGGCCTCGTCGCCCGGGCTGTAGTCGACCTCCGTTTCCGGCCCGATCGGCCAGCTTCGGAGGCTCGGCTCCCTGCCGCCGATGGCGATGATCGCGCGGCGGTCGGTCAGCGCGTAACGGGTCTGGGCGCGGATCCGGGCGTCTGTGATGTAATGGCCGAAGGCCATCATCACGCCCTCCCAGATGAAGGGCAGCGCGAAGAGCGGGAAGATCACCATGAACCAGAGGACATAGCCGCTGGCCATTTGCCAGTAGCCGCCCCAGAGGCCCCGGCTGCTTTCGACAAAGGCAAGGAGCGCGAAGGCAAGGAAGACGCCGCCGGAGACGCTCACGATCACCTGATCGAAGTCAAAGCGGAGCCCGCGCGCCGGCGCGCCGGTCCAGAGGAGCCGCTCGCCGGGGTCGAGGTGGCCTTCCCAAGGGTCGCCGTTCATCCCGCTGTCCTGCCAGTCGGTGTCTGGCACGGCAATCGCAGAGGATCATGGCAACAATCGGGACGACCGGAGGCTCGCGCCCGGCTGTTACTTCGGGAAGAGGTAGGTCACGACAAGCCGCGCACCCCAGCCGTCCGGCCCGCCTTGCGGCGCATCTGCCCAATAGCGGACGCCGCCGCCGATCTGGACCGGCCGGTTGGCGATGGTCACCAGCTGGGAGATGACGAAATTGACCGGAACCGCCCATTCATCGGCTTCCCAGTCGTAGGAGGCCTCGACATTGCCGGAATAGGTGGTTCCGCCGGGGGTCGAGTAGCTCACGAAGGGCTGCAGGAACGAGACGCTTGAATGGCCGTAGACATCGTCGTTGGAGACCGACCAGATGTGATTGGCCAGCCCACCATAAGTCCAGCCGTTGCTCTGCTTGAGCGCCACGCCGGTCAACCCGAGGCCCCACTGGTCGACGCCAAGCCCGTCAGTATTGGTCGGAATCTGGATCACCGGACCGGCACCCCAGATCAACCCGCCGCTCGTCGGCTTCTTTGGCGAAAAGAAGAAGCTTTGGACGGTGTTGCCGAACCCGGTCTGCGTAGTGCCGGGCGTGAAGTCGGACTGGCTGACGACCGGAATGATCGTCCGCGAGATCAGGTTCCAGTTGTCGCCGATGGAGATCGGGATCACCGGCTGGACGTTGATGTAGGATTGTTCGGCAGTGCCGTTCAGGAAACCCGAGTTGTAGTTGTACTGCAGCGGCACGCTGATGAGGTTCGCGACCGGGTTCGAAAGCTGGGAGGCGAGGTCATCGGCGGCTGCGGCGGCAAGAGCCGAAGCCATGAGAAGGCCGGCACAGGGGAGGGGCCTGAGCCACGCGGGTAGGGACATTCGTGCTCTCCATGGTTGAGTGCGATCCGACATGCTCAACCATCTACGGGGCGGAGGCCGCTTGGAAGCCTGCAAAATGCCGCAGGGAAAGGCAGCGTTCAGGCTTCTGCGGGCGAAGGCCATCCCTGCGGAGAAGATTTGTTTGATTTCAGATGGTTGCTTTAAGACTTCGGTAATCAATGCGGCGATCAGGGCGTAAGGTCGGGTGGGCAATATTGCCCATCCTGCGGAACGTCAGACCATCACCCCGACCGCCTGCCGTCCCCGCTCTGCGCGGAGGTTCCGGGCGAGCAGGTCCATGCAGGCCATCCTGACCGCCACGCCCATTTCCACCTGGTCCTGAATCACGGAACGGTTGATGTCGTCGGCAAGCTCTCCGTCGATCTCCACCCCCCGGTTCATCGGGCCGGGGTGCATGACGATGGCATCTTCCTTCGCGAAGGACAGTTTCTCCGCGTCCAGCCCGAAGCGGTGGTAATACTCGCGTTCGGAGGGGATGAAGCCGCCGTCCATCCGTTCCTTCTGGAGCCGGAGCATCATCACCACATCGGCATCGCGCAGCCCCTCGCGCATGTCGTCATAGACCTCGCAGCCGAGGTCCGCGACGCCAGAGGGCATCAGCGTCGGCGGGCCAATGAGGCGGATGCGGTTTTCCATCTTGCCAAGCAGGATCAGGTTCGACCGCGCCACGCGGCTATGCGCGATGTCGCCGCAGATCGCCACCGTCAGGCGCTGGATGCGGCCCTTGGCGCGGCGGATCGTCAGGGCATCGAGAAGCGCCTGCGTCGGGTGTTCATGCCGCCCGTCGCCGGCATTGAGGACGGCGCAGTTCACCTTCTGCGCCAGAAGATCGACGGCGCCCGAGGCCGGGTGGCGGACGACGAGAAGATCGGGGTGCATGGCGTTCAGGGTCAGCGCCGTGTCGATCAGCGTCTCGCCCTTCTTCACCGATGAATGCGCGACCGACATGTTCATCACGTCCGCACCGAGCCTCTTGCCGGCCAGTTCGAACGAGGCCTGCGTCCGCGTCGAGTTCTCGAAGAACATGTTGATCTGGGTCATGCCGGCGAGGGCATCCGACCGCTTCACCGTGCGCTGGTTCAGCTCGACATAGGTTTCAGCAAGGTCGAGGACGGAGCGGATCTCATCCGGTGCCAGATGCTCGATGCCGAGAAGATGGCGCGCGCGGAATGTCATTCTGGCCTCCGGGTCCGGTTCGCCCGCCTTATGGCAAATGCCGGAGCGTGGGGCAACGGCTCATGCCGGGTCTGCGTAGTCGTGGAGTCGGCCTTGCGGATCGCGGACGCGGTAGTGGCCGGGGGTGATCTCGGTCAGGTAGTCTGAGGTCAGGGGCACCTTGCCGAAGCCACCGGGGATGTCGAGGACGTAGGCGGGAATGCAGGTGCCGGAGATGCGGCCCCGGAGCGCGGCCATGATCGCCTGACCTTCGACGATCGTGGTGCGGAAGTGCGAGGTGCCAGGGGCAAGGTCGCAGTGGTGGAGGTAGTAGGGTTTCACCTTCGCCCGTATCAGCGCGCGGAAGAGGTTGGCGAGCGTTTCCGCGCTGTCGTTGATGCCCTTCAGGAGCACGGTCTGCGACAGAAGCGGGATGCCTGCCGCCGTCAGCCGGGCGAGGGCAGCGCGGGCGGCGTCGGTTAGTTCCTGCGCGTGGTTGGTGTGAAGGACGAGCCAGAGGCAGGGATGGGCGGCCAGCGCCTTTGTCATGGCTGCGTCGATGCGGTCAGGTGCCACCACCGGCACGCGGCTGTGGATGCGCACCGTCTCGACCGTCGGTATGGCGGCGAGGCGGGTGAGGATCGCTTCGATGCGGCGGGGCGAAAGGCTCAAGGGGTCGCCGCCGGTCAGGATCACTTCGCGGATGGCCGGGGTGCGGGCGATGTAGGCGAGGGCTGCGGCGAGGTCCGGTTCCGAGAGCGGCCCGGTTTCGCCCACCGTCTCGCGGCGGAAGCAGAAGCGGCAGTAGACCTCGCAAGCCTTGGTGACGGCAAGGATCACCCGGTCGGGGTAGCGGTGTGTGAGGCCGGGGGCGGCGAGGTGGGTGTCGTCGCCGATCGGGTCGGCAAGCTCTTCGGGACGGATCGTGAGTTCGCGGGCGTCGGGGACGAACTGGCGCGCGACGGGATCGCCGGAGGCGTCTACGGCGGCGCGCATGGCGGGCGACAGGCGGATGCGGAAGGCCTCGCCGACCGCTTCAAGGGCCGGGGCGTCGGCGGGCGCGGCCAGTCCCTCGGCGACAAGATCGGCGACGGAGGTGAGGGCGCGGGACGGGCGGTGGGCTTGGGTCATGGCGGCAGGGCTTTTCCCCTTGATCGCACGCCGATGCAAGCCTCGGCTTTACCTCCGCCGGGCGGCACCCTAGTCTTGGGTCGCCATGAATTCATCTGCCGATCCAATCGACTTCCACACCGCGCAGGCGCTTCTTGCCTGGCAGATGGAGCTTGGCGCGGATGAGGCCATCGGCGACGCGCCGGTCAACCGCTATGAGGCGCCCGCCGAGGCGCCGAAACCCTCCTTGGCTGCGGCGCCGGTGGCAGAGGCCGAAGCCGATCCCGTCGAGGCGGCGAAGGCTGCGGCGGAGGGTGCTGTGAGCCTTGAGGCTTTGGCGGCGGCACAGGCGGCTTACGCGCATTGCGACCTGAAGCAAGGTGCGCGGAACTTCGTCTTTGCCGACGGCAACCCGGAGGCGCGGCTTTTGATCCTTGGCGAGGCGCCGGGGCGCGAGGAGGATATCGAGGGGCGGCCCTTCGTCGGAAACGCCGGGCAGCTTCTCGACCGGATGTTCGCGGCCATCGGCCTGTCACGGACGGCGCATCATCCCGATGAAGCGGTCTACATCACCAATGTCATGCCCTGGCGACCGCCGCAGAACCGCGATCCGGAGCCGGCGGAGATCGCCATGATGCTGCCCTTCGTGACGCGGCATGTCGAACTGGTGAACCCGGATGTGATCGTCCTGATGGGCAATACCTCCTGTGCGGCGGCGCTGGGCAAGCGCGGTATCATGCGCCTGCGTGGCCAGTGGACAGAGGCTTTCGGCAAGCCCGCCATGCCGATGACGCATCCGGCCTATCTCCTCCGCAATACGGCAGCGAAGCGCGAGGCCTGGGCGGATCTCCTGGAGGTGAGGGCGAGGTTGAAAGGGCAGGCATGAGCCGCATCGACGAAACCAAAGACTTCATCCCCTGCCGCATCGCCGTCCTCACAGTCTCGGACACCCGCTCCATTGCCGAGGACAAGTCCGGCGACACGCTGGTCGAGCGGCTGACCGGGGCTGGGCATGTGCTGGCGGCGCGCATGATCCTGCGCGACGACCGGGCCGGGATTGCGGCGCAGTTGCGCGATTGGATCGCTGATCCGGGCATCGACGTCATCATCTCCACCGGCGGCACCGGCCTCACAGGCCGCGATGTGACGGTCGAGGCGCATCGGGATGTCTATGAGAAGGAGATCGAGGCCTTCGCCACGGTCTTCACCATCGTCTCCATGCAGAAGATCGGCACCAGCGCCGTGCAAAGCCGCGCCACGGGGGGCGTGGCGGGCGGCACCTATCTGTTCGCACTGCCGGGCAGCCCCGGCGCCTGCCGCGATGCCTGGGACGAGATCCTGAAGTGGCAGCTCGATTTTCGCCACCGGCCCTGCAATTTTGTGGAAATCATGCCGCGACTTGATGAGCATCTGCGGCGCAAGTAACGCGGCCTGTCGGATTACCAGTCGAAAGGAAATTCAATGAGCAAGTTTCCCGCGGGGCTTTTCGCCGAACCCGAACCCGATCCCGATACGCTCGTCAATCTCGGCCCTCTGGCACCCTTGGCCGGGACATGGACCGGGCGCAAGGGCGGCGACACCAAGCCGACCGAGGACGGCGGCGAGGCGCAGGTCTTTGTCGAGACGATCGACCTGCAGCCCATCGACCCGCAGACCAACGGGCCGCAGCTTCTATATGGGCTCCGGTATCACACGCATATCGTGAAGCCGAGCGAGGCCGAGACCTATCACGATCAGGTCGGCTATTGGCTGTGGGAGCCGGCGACGGGCAACCTCTTCTATTCGCTCACCATTCCGCGTGCCCAGATCGTGTTGGCGACGGGCAGGGCGGCCGCCACCGACCGCAGTTTTACCGTCACGGCGGCGCGTGGTTCCACGACGAACGGCATCTGCTCCGGCCCGTTCCTTGAGGAGAATTTCCGCACCGATGCCGTCTCGATGACGGTCACGGTGAACGGGGACGGGACGTGGAGCTATTCCGAAACCACGACGCTTGCCATCAAGGGCGTGCCGGACCCTTTCCGCCATACGGACGAGAACCGGCTGACCCGCATCGCGCCGCCGAAACCGAACCCCCTGATGGCGGCCAAGGAGGCGAAGGCGTCCTGAATGCCGCCGCCCGCCTCGCACCGTTGCGACGGAAGTAACAGCTTCGCGCGTGTGACGGGAAAGGCTTGGACCCGGGAGGCCGTCCGATATACCATCCACGCGGCCATAAGTGACGGGAAATATGCGGTTTCTGACCCGAAGCCTTACGGGATTGTTCTTGTTCGCGGTGACGGTCGGGCTGATCGCCGTGGCCGCTGCATTGCTGAAGTCTGCCATCGACATCCGCATGGCCCCGCCGGCCCCCGGCCGGGCGGCCGAGGAACGGTCCTTCAGCGCCCGCGTCGCGACGCTGGAGCCAAGCAGCATCGCCCCGACCCTGACCGCCTATGGCGAGGTCAGAAGCCGGCGCACGCTGGAGCTTCGGGCGCTGGCGGCAGGGCAGATCGTCGAGCTTTCCCCAGATTTCGAGAACGGCCGGCGGGTGACGGCGGGCGCCTTGCTGCTGCGCACCGATCCCGCCGATGCACAGTCCGCCCTTGATCTGGCGGAGGCCGGGTTGCGTGAGGCCGAGGTTGAAGGGCGCGATGCGGCGCGGTCGCTTGAATTGGCGCGGGCCGACCTTCAACTGGCCGAGGAACAAGTGACGCTGCGCCGCGGCGCCTTCGACCGCCAGAAGGGCATCAGCGACCGCGGCTTCGGCACGGCCACCGACATCGAGACGGCGGAACTGGCGCTGGCCATCGCCAACCAGAACCTCGGCAACAGCCGGCAGGCGATCGCCCAAGCCGAGGCGCGCATCGACAAGGCGGCCACCGCCTTCGACCGGCAGAAACTGGCGCTGGCCGATGCCGAACGGCGGCTGGCCGATACGGAACTGCGCGCCGAATTCGGCGGCGTCCTGTCGGCGGTCACCGCTGTGGCTGGCGGGCTGGTCAGCAACTCCGAGAAGGTCGGGGAGCTGATCGACCCTGACAACCTCGAAGTCTTGTTCCGCGTTTCGACGGCGCAGTTCCAGGAGTTGGCGGACAAGAAGGGCGAGCTCATGCCCCTGCCCGTGACCGCCTCGCTGGACATCTACGGCGCGCAGATCACCGCTATGGGCGCTTTGGCCCGTGTCGATGCCACGGTCGGCGCCGGTCTCAGCGGGCGTCTGGTCTATGCCGCGCTCAATGAGGCCAACGGGCTGAAGCCCGGCGATTTCGTTACCGTCTCGGTGACGGAGCCGCCGCTTCACGGCGTGGCACGGCTGCCTGCGGCGGCGCTGGGGGCGAACGGCGCGCTTCTGGTGGTGGGCGAAGGCGACAGGCTTGAAGAGGCGCCGGCGGATATCCTGCGCAGGGAAGGTGATGAGATCATCCTGCGGGTAGGCAACCTCGCCGGGCGCGAGGTCGTCACAGAACGGGCGCCGTTCCTCGGTGCCGGCATCCTGATCCGTCCGGTCCGCGATGGCCGGAACAGCGGTTCAGGGGGCGTCGCAAAGGACCGGGCCGCGATGATCGACCTGACGCCCGAGCGCCGCGCGGAACTCATGGCGCTGGTCGAAGGCAACGGCTCCATGCCGCCGGAGGCGAAGGAAAGGCTTCTGCTCCGGCTCCGGGAGGATCGGGTGCCTGCGGAAGTGGTTGAGCGCATCGAAGCCCGGAGGGGCGGCTGATGGCCGATCCCGCCGGCCGCTTTCCAAGGGTGAACGGGGCGCTCTCTTACTTCGCCCGGCATGCGACGGCGGCGAACCTCCTCTTGGTGCTGATCGTGGCGATCGGTCTGGCGGCAATCCCCAACCTCAGGGCGCAGTATTTTCCCGATGTCGTCACCCAGGACATCATCGTCAGGGTCAAATGGGCGGGCGCCGGTCCGGAGGATGTCGACCGTGGTATCGTGCAGCTCACGGAACCCGCCCTGAGGGCGGTCGATGGCGTTGACCATGTGACCGCCATCTCGCGGGAAGGCCGTGCCGACTTCACGCTCGATTTCGGCCCCGGCGAAGACATGGACCGCGCGCTCGACGATGTGGAGACCGTCGTTGCAGGAATAGCAAACCTGCCCGCAGATGCCGAAACGCCGGTCGTGTCGCGAAGCGCGTGGCGAGACAGGGTGACCGGCCTCGTCATCACTGGCCCGGTAGAGCCGGCGCAGCTACTGCGTCTCGCCGATGAATTGCGGTCACGCCTTTTCGAAGCCGGGGTCACCCGCGCCGTCATCGAAGGCATCGCCAGTCCGGAGGTGCAAGTCGAAGTTCCGCTGGCCGAGCTGATGCGCCATGGCCTGACCCTGTCCGAGATCGGCCGGCGCGTCAGTGCCGAGGTCACCACCGACCCCGCCGGCGAGGTCTCGGGCAGTTCCTCGCGCTTGCGCGCGGGCACCGAGAGGCGGACACCCGACGCGCTCGGCCAGATCGTGCTCAAGTCAAGCCAGGACGGAACCGATCTCAGGCTCGGCGACATCGCAGCCATTACCGAGCGCGGGAGCTCCTCCATTCACGCCTACTATGTAGGCGACAACCCGGCGATTGTGTTGCGCGTCGACCGCGATGCAAAGGGCGACGCGCTCGCCATTCAGGCCACCGTGGAGAAGGTCGCGGATGAACTGCGCCCAACACTGCCGGATGGCGTGAAGATGGACATGATCAGGGTGCGGTCAGATGACATCCGGGCGCGACTCGACATCCTCATCGAAAACGGCCTGATGGGGCTGGCATTGGTCGTCGTGACGCTGTTCCTGTTTCTCAACGCGCGGACGGCGTTCTGGGTTGCCGCCGGCATTCCGGTGTCGATGCTTATCGCGGTCGCGATGATGCAGGCCTTTGGGCTGACCATCAACATGATCTCGCTTTTCGCGCTGATCCTGACGCTTGGTATAGTCGTCGATGACGCCATCGTCGTTGGAGAGCATACTGATTTCCGCGCCCGCCATCTGCAGGAGCCACCCCAGGTTGCGGCGGAGAATGCGATCAGCCGCATGGCGGCGCCGGTTCTCGCCTCAAGCCTGACGACGATTGCGGCCTTCCTCGGGTTGACGGCGCTGACCGGCCGTTTCGGGTACATGTTGCAGGATATTCCCTTCACAGTGACAGTTGTCCTTCTTGCCTCGCTCCTTGAATGCTTCCTGATCCTCCCGAACCACATGGCGCATGGCCGTCTGCCTGACGAACGCGGACATTGGTACGATGCCCCTTCACGTGTCGTGAACCGGGGTTTCGGCTGGGTACGCGACCGGCTGGTGCGCCCTTTGACGCGCTTCGTGATCTGGGCGCGGTATCCGGTCGTCGCCGGCGCGGTTGCCATCCTGGCCTGGCAGGTCGGCGCCTTCATCAAGGGCGATGTGAAGTGGCGCTTCTTCTCCTCTCCTGAACAAGGGGCCATCGACATAAACTTCGCGATGCTGTCGGGGGCGACGCGCACCGACACGTTCGCGATGATGAAGTCGCTGCAGTCCACCGTCGACAGGGTGGCGGCAGACTATCGCGTGAAGCACGGCGTGGAGCCGCTCAAGTACATGATCGCCGAGATCGGCGCCAACGTCGGTCGCGGACTGGCGGTGTCGGAGACGAAGAACGCCGACCTGCTCGGTGCGGTTTCAGTGGAGCTGATCGACCCTGACCTGCGGCCCTGGAGCGCGTCGGATTTCGTCTCGTCCCTGCAAGACGCGGCGCCGCTCAATCCTCTTGTCGAGGAGCTTTCATTTCGTGGCGGTCATTTCGGGCCGAGCAGTGACGCCATCGGAATCGAGCTTTCGGGCGCTGATTCCCTGACGCTGAAAGCGGCGGCAGAGGACCTGAAGCGCGCTCTAGTGGTGTTTCCGGAAGTGTCGGCGCTTGAGGATACGCTTCCCTATGACAAGGACGAGATGATCCTCAATCTGACGCCGCAGGGACGCGCGCTGGGCTTTACCGTGGATGCCCTCGGCGCGGAAATGCGCAGTCGGCTGAACGGCATCGAGGCCGCAAGCTTTCCGGACGGATCGCGCAGCACCAAGGTCATGGTGCAATTGCCGGAACACGAACTGACGGCAGATTTCCTCGAACGCTCGCTGATGCGGACCGAAAGCGGCGGCTACGTTCCCCTTGCCGATCTGGTGACCGTTGAACGGCGGCACGGCTTTTCGTCGGTGCGGCGCGAAAACGGCCCGCCGGTCGTCGCCGTCGGGGGTGATATTGCAGACGACAATCCGGCCCGGGCGGAGGAGATACAGACCCGGATCGAGACGGAAATTCTGCCGCAGATTGCGGCGGATCACGGTGTCTCCTACCTGATCTCAGGCCAGAATGAGCAAGAGGTGACATTCCTGAACGAGGCGTCCGTCGGCCTCATGCTGGCACTGGTCGGCATCTACGCGATCATGGCCTGGATCTTTGCGAGCTGGACCCGGCCTATCGTGGTCATGCTGGTGATCCCCTTTGGCCTTATTGGGGCGATCTACGGTCACGGCGCCTGGAATGTGCCGATCAGCATGTTCTCCGTCGTCGGGATCATCGGGATGTGCGGAATCATCGTCAACGACGCCATCGTTCTGGTGTCGACCGTCGATGAATATGCCGAAAGGCGCGGGCTGATCCCTGCGACCGTAGATGCGGTGGGGGACCGGCTGAGGCCGGTGTTCCTGACAACGGCGACGACGGTCCTTGGCATGGCGCCGCTTCTCTTCGAGACCTCGCGGCAGGCGGAGTTTCTGAAGCCCACCGTGATCACGCTCTGCTACGGCCTTGGGGTGGGCATGGTGCTGGTCCTTCTGGTGGTGCCGGCAATGATCATCATCCAGCATGATTTCGGCCAGCGCCTGCGGGCCTACCGCCGCGCCCGGCGTGCACCGCACATGGCCCGGCTTGTCTTGGCCTGCGCCCTGGCGATGGTCGGCATCTTCGCGGCAACGCTCGGCGTGGCGATCTGGCAGGGGGCGGCGCTTCTGCCGGCCTTCGGTTACTTCCTCGCGGGCGAAGCGTTGGTGTGCGCGATCTTCTGGCTGATCGGACGCGGCTATCTGCGCCGCGCTCAGCCGGCGCAGCCCTGAAGCTCGACCGCGCGGCCGGTGCCGCCGAACACGGTGATCCGGATATCCTTGCCATCGACCGCGAAAGGTTGCGCCGAAGCGGGAACGAGGTCTGCCGTAGCGCTGAGTTCGCCGCCGTTCCGCGAGGTTTCCGCCAGAGACACCCAGACGCTCTGATCGGCGAGTTCGAGAACTGCAACCTCCTCAGGTCCGACCGGTGGCAGGGTAAGGCGGGCGGTCAGGCGCATCCCGTCGCTGATCGGCTCGGCTTCGCATTCTGCGGCGCTTAGGCCCGCCGCCCGCGCCGCTTCAGGCTGGTTGTCGAGCGCGCTTTGGATTTCAGGAACCGCCGCGCCTCCAGGGACGATCCTGCCCGTCAGGCTCAGCGACATCGGAACGCAGATGTTGTCGCATACTCCAATTTCGACGGCTGCCTTGAGCTGGATCGGCGCGCCGGGGTCCTGCGCGGTGATCTCGATCGGCAGGACGAGGGATTCCTGGTAGCCGAAGGTGCGCATCCCGCTAAGGTCGAACATCACGGGTTTCGGCCAGTGGAAGGTGACGGCGGCGAGGTTCGTCGAGCCTGACCAGTCGAACCGCGGCGGTATGCCCGCCTCACCCGGTGCACGCCAGTAGGTCTTCCAGCCCGGCGCAAGGACAAGACGCATCGCGACCATTTCGCTGCCGGAGGCGGTCCGCCAGCCGTCGATCAGCTCTGCCTTGACGACCGGAACCGGCGTGGTTTCGGCGAAGGCGGGCGCGAGGGGCAGGCCCAAACCGGCGGCGGCTGCGATGAATGAGCGGAGCTTGTGCTTCATGGCGTGAAAATTGGGCAACGGACCGCCGAAAGAAAGCACCAAAAGGCAACATCACAAAGAGTTTCCTCTGCCGACCTGCATATCGCGGCTTGAAACGTGACCGCCGGAACGCGATCCTTGTATCGGAGGCCCCGATTATGAACCTCAGTGGCAAGCTCCTCATCGCCATGCCCGGCATGGGCGATCCGCGCTTCGAACATAGCGTGATCTTCATGTGCGCCCATTCCGATGACGGCGCCATGGGGCTGATCGTGAACAAGCTGGCGCCCGGCCTGACTTTTGGCAAGCTGTTGAAACAGCTTAACATTCCTGCGTCGCACGACCCGGTTCGCGACATCCCGGTGCATTTCGGTGGCCCGGTCGAGCAGGTGCGGGGCTTTGTGCTCCATTCCGCCGACTACGATGGCGAGGGGTCAACCCTGCATGTCGACGACCGTTTCGGCATGACCGCCACGCTTGACGTGCTGCAGGCAATTGCGCGCGGCGACGGGCCGCAATCGTCGATCCTGGCGCTCGGCTATGCCGGCTGGGGGCCGGGGCAGCTTGAGGACGAGATCCTCGGCAATGGCTGGCTGACCTGCGATGCCGCGCCGGACCTCGTGTTTTCCGGACAGGATGAGATGAAGTGGACCCGCGCGCTTGGAACGCTCGGGGTCGATCCGATCCTTCTGTCTTCGACCGCGGGCCGGGCCTGAGGTCAGCCGACCTCGCGGCGGTAATTGACGGTGGTCGGGCGGCTGTAGCCTTCATGTGCGGTCTCGCCGGTTCTCAAGAAACCCATCGCTTCGAAGGCGGCCTGGTTCTCCGTCAGCTCGATCCGGGTTTGCAGCGTGACCGCCGGCTTGCCAAGCGTCTTGGCCCGGCCAAGCGCAAGATCGACCATCTGGCGGGCGAGGCCTTGCCTGCGGTGGCTTTGGACGACGGCGAGCTTGCCGAGGTAGAGGTCATCCGCGCGCGGCGTCAGCACAACGCAAGCGATGGGCGCGCCCGCTTTTTCGCGCACCCAGACCTCGCTGTCGCGCGCGGCCTCCGACAGTGCCGCCTCGGTCAACCGGTGCATGGAGCTTGGCGGGTCGATCAGCCCCACCATGAAGGCGAAGGCGTCGCGGATCAGGCTGAGGACGGGGCCGAAATCCTCGGCAGGGTCCATCTGCCGCGCCGCCTCGTGCTTGGGTAGGTCGTCGGCGACATGCAGCCATGGCAGCCGTTCGTTCCAGAAGACGTGGAGGTCTGGCGCGAAGGCAGAAGGATCATCGAGCGTCATGGCGTAGAGGTCGATCTCCCCCGTGCGGATGTCGCTTTGATAGGTGAGGGGGGAGCCGCAGCGCGGGCAGAAGCTGCGGAAGATGCCGGGGGAGGATTCGTAAAGCTGCGGGGCGATGCCGGACCAGGTGATCCGGTCGTGGCTGACCGCGAAGAAGCTGACCATCGGGGCAGAGGTCGCGCGGCGGCAGGTTTCGCAATGGCAATGCGCCGACCAGTTGGGCGCGCCGTGAAAGCTGTACCTGACCGCGCCGCAAAGGCACCTTCCCGTTCCGCCGTCCATCGCCGCCTCCCGCCGTGACGTGCCGATTTGGCGCCGCTTTGGTCGCAGGGTCAAGCGCGACAGATGCCGATATCTTGGGGATAACTAGCGGGATCATGCCATATACGGTGTGGATCGGTTGACAGAAGCCGCCGTCGCGCCGACGATTGGCAACCTTCTGGAATCATCGAGCGGTCCCTTGCTGCGTTTCTCCCGCCTGCGTCTCAACGGCTTCAAAAGCTTCGTGGACCCCACGGATCTCATCATCCATGAGGGGCTGACGGGCGTCGTGGGGCCAAACGGCTGCGGCAAGTCGAACCTTCTTGAAGCGCTGCGCTGGGTGATGGGCGAAAACCGCCCGACCGCGATGCGCGGCGACGGGATGGAGGATGTGATCTTCGCCGGTGCAGCCAGCCGCCCGGCGCGGAACTTCGCCGAAGTCGCGCTGACCATCGACAATACCGAACGTCTGGCGCCTTCGGGCTTCAACGATCAGGACGCGCTCGAGATCGTGCGCCGCATCACCCGCGACGCCGGATCGGCCTACAAGGCTAACGCGAAGGACGTGCGCGCCCGCGACGTGCAGATGCTTTTCGCCGATGCCTCCACCGGTTCGCATTCGCCGGCGCTGGTCCGGCAGGGGCAGATCGCCGAGCTTATCAACGCCAAGCCGAAGAACCGCCGCCGGATTCTGGAAGAGGCGGCGGGGATTTCGGGCCTTTACCAGCGCCGGCACGAGGCTGAGCTGAAGCTCTCCGGGACCGAACAGAACCTCGCCCGCATCGAGGATGTCGTCGAACAGCTTGCCCAGCAGCTTGCGCAACTGGCCCGGCAGGCCCGGCAGGCGGCGCGCTACCGCGAGATCGGCGAGGAACTCAGGCGGTCCGAAGGGATGCTCCTTTACCGCCGCTGGCGCGAGGCTGATCTTGCCGCCGCCGCCGCGGGGGCCGACCTGACCGAACGCACCCGCCTTGCCGGGCAGGCCGAGGCCGCCGCGCGGCAATCCGCCCGCGCCCGCGCCGACCGCGAGGACGACCTGCCGCCGCTCCGCGAGGAAGAGGCGATTGCGGCGGCGATCCTGCAGCGCCTGCAAGTCCAGCGCGACGCGCTGAAGGATCAGGAGGACCGCGCGCTTCAGACCATCGAGACGCTGAATGGCCGCATCGGCCAGCTTGCCCGCGACATGGAGCGCGAGGCGGGGCTGAACCGCGATGCCGGCGAGACCATCGAGCGGCTGGAATGGGAGCAGGCGCAGATCCTGAAAGCGGCGGAAGGGCATGACGATCGCCTTTCCGCAGCACTTGAGGCGGCGCAGGACGCGGCTCGGGTGCTGTCGGACCGGGAAACCGCGCATTCCGAACTGACCGAGGATGTCGCGCGCCTTTCGGCCCGGCACCAGTCGGCGCATCGGCTTCTGGCCGACAGCCGCTCCACGCTGGAGAAATCCGATGCCGAGGCGGGCCGTGCCCGCAATGCCGCTGTCGAAGCCGAGATTGCGCTGGCGCAGGCTGCGGCCAGCCAGACGGCGGCGGAGGAGGCCCAGGAAGAGGCGGTGAGCGCTGCCGAAAACGCCGAAGCGGCCCTGGCTGCCGCCGATGAGGCACGGAGCGACGCGCAGGCGCGGGAATCCGAGGCGCGGGCGGCTCTGTCTTCGGCGGAAGGCGAATGGGGCGCGCTCAAGGCCGAGGCGACGGCGCTGTTGCGCCTGGTGGAGCGCGAGGCGACGGCGGGCAAGCAATTGCTCGACCGGGTCGAGGTGAAGAAGGGCTACGAGAAGGCGCTGGGCGCGGCGCTGGCCGACGATCTTCGCGCGCCCGAGGTGGCGGCGGACGCGGCCTCGGGCTGGGCGGTGCTGCCCGGTTACCCGCAGGCGCAAGGCCTGCCGGAAGGGGTCCAGGCGCTTTCGACCTTCGTCAATGTGCCTGCGGTGCTGGCGCGGCGGATCGGCCAGATCGGCCTCGTGGCCAAGGCCGATGGCGCGCGGTTGCAACAATTGCTGAAGCCTGGCCAGCGGCTGGTGTCGGTCGATGGCGATCTCTGGCGCTGGGACGGGTTCCGTGCCGGGGCCGAGGATGCGCCGACCGCCGCCGCGCTGAGGCTCCAGCAACTGAACCGCCTGACCGATCTCAAGCGCGATCTCGAAGAGGCCAACGGCCGTGCCGAGGGCGCGCGTCGGGCGCATGAGCATCTGACGCGGCGGCTGGCTGATGCGTCGGAGGCCGACCGCAGTGCGCGCGATGCGCGGCGCGAGGCCGACCGGCGCATGGCCGAAGCCTCGCGCGCCCTGTCGCGGGCCGAGGCGGATCGGTCGATCACCGGTGGCAAGCTGGAAAGCGCCCGTCTTGCCGTGTCCCGGCATGAGGAAGAGGCGATGGCAGCCCGCGCCCGGCTGAAGGAAGCCGAGGCCGGGGTTGCGGCCTTGCCCGATCTTGAGGCCGCGCGGGCCGAGGTCGAGGATGTGAAGCTGACGGTCGAGGCGGCGCGGATGACCATGCTCGCCAAGCGCTCCGGCCATGACGAGATCCGCCGCGAAGGCGAGGCGCGGGTGCGGCGGCGGCAGGAGATCACCAAGGAAGTTTCCGGCTGGCGTCACCGGCTGGAGACGGCGGAAAAGCGCAGCGCCGAACTGGCGGATCGCAAATCCGCGACAGAAGCGGAACTGAAGGAGGCGTCCTCTGCCCCCGCCGAGATCGCCGCCAAGCGTGCCGAACTTGGTGATGCCATCGACGCCGCCGAGGATCGCCGCCGCGCCGCCGCCGACCGTCTGGCCGAGGCGGAAACCGCGCTGCGTGACGCAACCGATCTGGAGCGTGCCAGCGAGCGCGCGGCCTCTGAGGCGCGTGAGGCGCGGGCGCGGGCCGAGGCGCGGGCCGATGCCGCCCGCGAAACCGTCGCCCATGCCGCCGGGCGCATCCGCGAGGAGACGGAGCTTGATCCTGCTGGGCTTCTGGAAAGCCTTGCTGCCGGCCCCGAAAACATGCCAACGGCAGAGGCGCTGGATGCCGATGTCCACCGCCTGCGCCGTCAACGCGATGCGCTGGGGGCGGTGAACCTGCGCGCCGCAGAGGATGCGAAAGAGGTTCAGGCCGAACATGACACGCTGGTTTCGGAAAAATCCGATCTTGAGGAGGCGGTCAAGAAGCTGCGCTCCGGCATCGCCGGGCTGAACCGCGAGGGGCGCGAGAGGCTTCTGACCGCCTTCGAGCAGGTGAACGCCAATTTCCGCCTGCTCTTCACCCATCTTTTCGGCGGCGGCGAGGCCAATCTGGTGCTGGTCGAAAGCGATGACCCGCTTGAGGCAGGGCTTGAGATCATGTGCCAGCCGCCGGGCAAGAAACTGGCCACGCTGTCGCTTCTCTCTGGCGGCGAGCAGACCCTGACGGCGCTGGCCCTGATCTTCGCGGTCTTCCTCGCCAACCCCGCGCCGATCTGCGTGCTGGACGAGGTCGACGCGCCCCTGGACGATGCCAACGTCACCCGGTTCTGCGACCTTCTCGACGAGATGACCCGGCGCACCGAAACACGCTTCCTCATCATCACCCACCATGCCGTCACGATGAGCCGGATGGACCGGCTTTTCGGCGTGACCATGCAGGAACAGGGCGTGAGCCAGTTGGTCAGCGTCGATCTGAAACGGGCTGAAGCGCTGGTGGCGTGACGGAGGCCGCCGCGCTAACCGCGCATTAATGGTGAATCACTAGAACAGGCCGTGAACAAACCAGAAAGGTTCACGCCCATGCGCGAAGTCGTCTCGATCGCCACCGTCTTCCTTCTTCTCGCTGCTGCTGGCATGCAGGCGGAAACGCCGAAGATTTCCAAGACCTGCAAGGCGGGTGAGGTCGCGGCCTTCTTCTCGCTCGGCTGCTGAGGGCAGGGGTCAGAGCTGGCCGAGCAGGGCGCGCGTCGGCCAGGCATCCGCCGGAAGCCCGAGCCGCGCCTGTTCCTTCTGCACCGCCTCGCGGGTCTTTTCGCCCAGGATGCCGTCGATGGCGCCCACATCGTAGCCCCGCGCGGAAAGCTTCTTCTGCAACGACCGCATGTCGCCGTCCGACAGACCCGCCTCGGGGTTCCCCGCATCATAGGCCGGCGCACCTTCGAGCCTTGTGGCGAAATAGGCGGCGGTGGTGACGTAGACGAAGCTCTTGTTCCAATTGAAATAGACGCGGAAATTCGGGTAGGCCATGAAGGCCGGCCCCTTTCGCCCCATCGGCAAAAGGATCGCGCCGCGCCCCTGCGCCAAGGGCGCCGACTTGCCCTTCACCCCCATCGCCGCCCATTGCCCGGTCGGGCGTTCGTGGTTCAACCCCGTCTCTAACCAGTCGAGGTCGGCGGGCACGGAGATTTCCTGCAACCACGGCTCATTCCGCCGCCAGCCAAGCTCGCTCAGCATCTTTGCGCCGGTCATCAGCGCGTCCGCCGATGAGGTCTTGAGCGTGACATGGCCGTCGCCGTCGCCATCGACACCATTGCGCAGAATGTCGTCGGGCAGCATCTGCACCTGGCCGATCTCGCCCGCCCAGGCCCCGGTGGTGCGGCGCGGGTCGAAATCGCCGCGCTGGTAAAGCTCGAGCGCGGAAAAGATCTGCGGCCGGAAAAGCTCGGGCCGGCGGCAGTCATGGGCGAGGGTGACGAGCGCGTTCAGCGTGTTGAAATCGCCCTGCACCGCGCCGTAATCCGTCTCCAGCGCCCAGAAGGCCAGAAGGACACCGGGCGAAACGCCGTAATCCGCCTGCGCACGCCTGAGGACGGAGGCATATTTCTTGGCGTTCCGCGCGCCGTTCTGGACCCGATTCGGGCTGATGACGCTGCGGGAAAACTCGATGAAGTTCTTCTTGAAGACGCCTTGCGACCGATCCGCGCGGAGCACCTTCTGGTCCTGACGGACGCCGGCGAAGAATTCGTTCGCGAGGCCCGCGTCAAAGCCGCGCCGGGCAGCCTCAGACGATAGCCCCTGCACGAATTCCCCGAAACCGCCGCCGCACTGGGCGGAAAGGGCCTGCGGGGCAAGTGCGAGAATGAGGGCGGGAAGCAGGCGGGACATGCGGAACTCCTTGCCGTTTGTTGCGAGCCTAGCAGCGCGGGACGGGCGGGCAACCCCGCAAGACTGGATTTCTCTTGGGAAGAATTAAGATTTGTTTAAGCATTGTTCACGATTCTCTAACAGGACTGAACGGAGCACGTCGGTACCGCCACCGGCGCGCAGGAGGGGCGATGCGGGTACTGATCGTCGAAAGCGACCCCAACCTGGGCTGGCTCTGGAAGCGGCATGTCGAACGGTTTTCGGCGGAGGTCACGCTGGTCCAGTCGCAGGAGGCCGCAGTCACCCATATCGAGAAGGACGAGGTCGATGTCATCGTCCTTGACCTGATCCTGTCGGGCGGCAGCGCCATTGCGGTGGCCGACTATGCCGCCTACCGGCGCCCCGATGCGAAGATCGTTTTCGTCACCAACACTTCCTTCTTCTCGGATGGCTCGATCTTCCAGCACATCCCCAATGCCTGCGCCTTCCTGCCCTCGCGCACTCCGCCCGAAGACCTCGCGGCGGTTGTGGAACATTACGGCTCCACCCCCTGATCCCAGCGGTCGATTGTCGCCTGGATCGAGTTGAGTGAAAATCCAACTGTTCCCCAAGACGGCCTGATCCGGCGTGTGTGCTAGCTATTGTCTCCTTGCGTGCTTCGCGCGGACGCTGTTCCCGGTGCCCACTTCGGTGTTAGCGCCGGAACCAAACCGATTTCTTGCAATTTATTCAAAGCGGCTCATGCTGATTGCCGGGGGAAGGGTGTCATGACGGATTTTTTGCCGGAAGCCGTGCGGGCCGGATTGGAAGAGGCCCGGAAACGCGATCTCAGACGCCGGTCGCGGCTCTGCGTCCATGCGGGGGATGAGGTTTATGCCATCCTGCGCTTCTGGGAGACGGGCTTTTCGCTCGACGCCGATCAGGTGCTGGCGATCCGAGGGATGGTCGACATCTATGACGGGCCAAAGCATCTATACAACTCGCTCATCATCGCGGCGGATGTGGAGAATGGCGAGCTGATCTGCACGATGAAGCGGTCGACGCTGACGATGGACCGCCCGCCCCTGGACTACGTGCGCGACGACGATGCGCCGGCGGGCTATCTGCCGCGCGACTAGGCCCGGATCTCGACCACGGTTCCCATTGGCGTGATGCGCCAAAGCTCCTCGATCTCGCTATCGGAAACAGCGATGCAGCCGGCGGTCCAGTCGCGCCTGAGCGTCGGCTTGCCCGCAAAGGAGTTCGGCTGGCCGTGGATGAATATGTCGCCGCCCGGCGAATAGCCGCCGGAACGGGCGCGGATCACATGGGCCTTTTGTGGATAGTCGATCCCGAGCGAGAGGTGAAAGGCACTGGCCGCATTGCGCCGGTTGATGCGGAAGAGGCCCTCAGGCGTCTTGCCGTCGCCCTGCCGGACCTTGTCGCCCACGGGCGAAAACCCAAGCGCCACGCGGTAGGTCCGAAGCGCCTCGCCGTCGCGGTAGACGGTCAGGCGGCGGGCGGATTTTTCGACAAGGATGCGGTCGATCTGGCCCGAAATGGGCGGTAGTGGCAGGGGCGGCGCGGGCGGCAGGCGGTATTGGTAAAGCGCCAAAAGCCCCAGCATCAGGGCGCCCAGAAGGATGAACGCCCGGATGAATCGCCCAAGCCAGTTCATTGCAGGTCGGAAAAAGCCCGCTTCAGCCGCCCGACCGCGTCTTCGATCCGGGCATGGGGCAGCGCAATGTTGAAGCGAAGGTAGCTTTCCCCGCCCTTGCCGAAGCCGGGGCCGGGGCTGGCGGCGATCTTGGCGCCTTTCGCCACCCTTTCGGTGATTTCATCCGCCGTCATTCCGGTGCCCGAAAAATCGACCCAGGCAAGATAGGTGCCTTCCATCGGCTGCATCTTCACGCCGGGAATACTGTCGACGCCTTTCAGGAACGTGCGGTGATTGGCGTCGAGATAGCGGTTCAGCCCGTCGACCCAGGCCGCACCCTCGGGCGAATAGAGCGCCGGGGTCATGTGCATCGACATGGAATTCGGAGAGATGGCGAGTTGTTCGAGCCGGAAGGCGAGGCGCTTCCGAAGGCCCTCGTCGGCGATGATGACGTTGCCGCAGTGCATCCCGGCGACGTTGAAGGTCTTGGAGGTCGAGGCCAGCACCACCAGCCGGTCGGAAATGGAAGGATCGACCAGCGGCATGGCGATGTGCTTCTGGCCGGGGAAGACCAGATCGTGGTGGATCTCGTCGGAAATCAGGATCAGGTCGTGCCGCTTGGCGAAATCGGCCATGCCCTGCAACTCGGCGCGGGTCCACACGCGGCCGCCGGGGTTGTGCGGCGAACAGAGGATGGCGATGCGTTCCTTGCCGGTCATCTGCGCATCCCAGGCGTCGAAATCCATCTGGTAGACGCCGTCCCGGACCGCGAGCGGGCATTCGACGACCTGTCGGTCATTGGCGCGGATGACGCGGGCGAAGGCGTGATAGACGGGGGTGAAGACGACGACGCCCTCACCGGGCTTCGAATAGGTCTCAAGGCACATCGACACGGCATTGACGATGCCGTGGGTGATGAGGATTTCTTCCGCCCGGACGTCCCAGCCGTGACGGTTCTTCATCCACCAGATGATGGAGGCGTCATATTCCCCACGGTCGCCGAAATAGGTGAAAAGCCCCTTGTCGGCGATAGCGCGGACGCGGTCGATCATCGCTTCCGGCGGGCGGAAATCCATGTCGGCGACCCACATGGCAAGGCCGTCTTTCGCCGATACGCCGAAGGTCGGCTCCATCATGTCCCACTTGTTGGAATGCTGGCCACGAAAGTCGATCTGGTCGTCGAAACTCATCACATCTCTCCAGTTTGCGGGGCAGAGACTAGCCACGACAGCAGCAGGCGCAAGGGGCCGCGGCCCCATTGCGCGCGCGCGGACCTTCGCCTAAATCACGCGCATGACGACACGCCCGATCCTGATCCATCCCGACCCGCGCCTGAAGAAGCGCTGCGATCCCGTGACCGAGGTCACGGAGGAATTGCGCCTTGCCGCCGCCGAGATGCTTGAGACGATGTATGACGCGCCCGGAGTCGGCCTTGCCGGGCCGCAGGTCGGGCTGATGAAGCGCATCCTTGTGATGGATTGCGTGAAGGACCCGGAAGCCACGCCCCGCCCGATGGTGCTGATGAACCCCGAGATCACATGGACCTCGGAGACCCTCAACACCTATGAGGAAGGCTGCCTGTCGATCCCCGACCAGTATGCCGATGTGTCGCGGCCGGCTGAGGTCAGGGTGCGCTGGCTCGGACTTGACGGGCGTGAGGCGGAGGAACATTTCACCGATCTGTGGGCGACCTGCGTCCAGCATGAGATCGACCATCTGAATGGCAAGCTTTTCATCGATTATCTGACGCCCCTGAAGCGCCAGCTAATCACCCGGAAGATGGAAAAGCTGAAGCGCGAGCGGGCGCGGCTGTGACCGTCCGGACCTTCGTTCCCTATCCCGACAAGCGGCTTCGGACTGCTGCCGAGCCGGTGGGGCAGGTGACGGAAACCGTCCGCATGATCTGGGACGACATGGTCGAGACGATGGACGCGATGCCGGGCGTCGGCCTTGCCGCGCCGCAGATCGGCATCATGCTCAGGCTTGCCGTCGTCGATTGTTCCGACAAGCGCGGGCAGGCGGTCAGGATGGCGAACCCGGAGGTGCTTCATGCCTCGGTGCAGATGCGCCGGCATGAGGAAGCGAGCCCGAACCTGCCGGGCGTGTCGGCCATCATCGAGCGGCCGCGCGCGGTGACGGTCAAGTTCCTGAATGAGTCGGGCGAGATCGAGGAGCGCGATTTCGTCGGCCTCTGGGCGACGAGCGCGCAGCACCAGATCGATCATCTGAACGGCAAGGTCTATGTCGACCGCCTGTCGCCCCTCAGGCGCAAGATGCTGGTGGCGAAAGCGGCGAAGCTGGCGCGGAACGGATAGCGCGACCGGGGGATTTTGCATCCCCCGGACCCCCTGCAGGGTATTTGCGCAACGAAGAAGGGGGAAGGGATGCGCATCATCTTCATGGGGACGCCGGAGTTTTCGGTGCCGGCGCTGGAGGCGCTGGTTGCTGCGCATGAGGTTATCTGCGTCTATACCCAGCCGCCCCGGCCCGCCGGGCGCGGCAAGAAGGACCGGCCTTCGCCGGTTCAGGCGCGGGCCGAAGCGCTGGGCCTGCCGGTGCGGCATCCGGTGAGCCTCAGGGGCGCGGAGGCGCAGGCGGAATTCGCCGCACTTGGTGCCGATGTCGCGGTGGTGGTGGCCCACGGGCTGATCCTGCCGCAGCCGGTGCTCGATGCGCCGGCAAAGGGCTGCCTCAACATCCATGCCTCTCTCCTGCCGCGCTGGCGCGGGGCGGCGCCGATCCATCGGGCGGTGATGGCGGGGGATTCGGAAACCGGCGTCTGCATCATGCAGATGGAGGCGGGGCTCGATACCGGGCCGATGCTTTTGACCGAGCGGCTGGCGATCGGGCCGGAGGAGACGACGGCAGAGCTGCATGACCGGCTGTCGGAGGTCGGCGCACAGGCGATCCTTGCGGCGCTTGACCGGCTGGGCGACCTCGTCCCGGTGCCGCAGCCCGAGACGGGCGTAACCTATGCCGCCAAGATCGACAAGGCCGAGGCGCGGATCGACTGGACCCGCCCGGCGCCCGAGGTTGACCGGCTGATCCGTGGCCTGTCGGCTTTTCCCGGCGCCTGGACGGAGATCGGCGGCGAGCGGGTGAAGCTTTTGCGGTCACGGCTGGCGGCGGGCGAGGGCGCGCCGGGGGCGGTGCTGGCCGGTTTCACTGTGGCCTGCGGTACAGGCGCGGTCGAGATCACCGAGGCGCAGCGCGAGGGCAAGCGGCCGATGCCGGCATCCGAGGTCTTGCGCGGCCTCACGCTTCCGGCGAGGCTGGTCTGAGGCGCCAGAGCGGCGTGCGGAGGACCGGATGGCGATTCTTGCCCTCATCATCATCGGCGCGGCGGCGGGGCTGATCGCCACGCGGCTGATGAATGTCCAGACCGACCTTGTCACCACCATCTCCATCGGCATCTTCGGAGCACTGGTCGGCGGGCTTGCGCTGCGCTTCCTTTTGTCGCTCGCCGGGATGGCCGCTGGGTTCGTCGGCGCAATTCTTGGCGCCGTGGCACTGATCTGGCTTTGGGAGAAGTATGGACCGGGCCGGCGCTAGTTCCCCTCTTCTCGCCTGTCTTTCGGCAAAACCGGTTTCCACTTTTGCCGGACAGGCTCCGTCTAGCGACGCGGCGGGCGCGATCTGTAGACCGGCAGTTGCCAGCCGAAGAGCAGGCTTCCGGCGCGGAGCGTGAAGGTCACTGCGGCGCAGACAAGAAGCGCAACGCCAGAAGGCAGCACCGGCAGGGCGAGAAGCCCGGCGCTGGCCCCGGCGAAGGCGGCGGTGACGTAAAGCTCCCCCTGTTTCAGGACGAGCGGCACCTCGTTGCAGACGACATCGCGCATGAGGCCGCCGAAGCAGCCGGTCGCCACGCCCATGAAGATCACGACCGGCCAGTGCTGGCCAAGGCCGAGCGCCACGCCGACCCCGGCGGGGACCGCGACCGACAGCGCCAGAGCGTCGAGCCAGGTCAGGACACGGAGGCGGCTTTCGAAGAGATGGGCGGTGAAGAAGACCAGCACCGCCGCCGCGACGGCGACCCCGATGAAGGACGGGCGTTCGATCCAGAACACCGGGTTGCGGTCGAGAAGCACGTCGCGGAGCGTGCCGCCGCCGACCGCCGTCAGGCAGGCGAGGAAGGAAAAGCCGACGATGTCGAGTTGCGCCCGGCTGGCAGCAAACGCCCCGGTGAGCGCGAAGACGAAGACCGAGGCGTAGTCGAGAACCTCAGGCAGCGTCATCGGGTCTGGCCTTCTTCGGCTTGAAGGGCGCCATCCCGGCGCGCGCCAGCTCATCGGCGCGTTCGTTTTCGGGGTGGCCGGCATGGCCCTTGATCCATTCCCAGCGCACCCGGTGGCGGGCCTGCGCCTCATCAAGGCGCTGCCAGAGGTCGACGTTCTTCACCGGCTTCTTGTCGGCCGTCTTCCAGCCGTTCCGCTTCCAGCCGTGAATCCACTGGCTGACGCCGTTCTTCACATAGGCGCTGTCGGTGATGACGGTGATGGCGGAAGCGCGGGCGAGCGCCTCAAGCGCCGAGATCGCGGCCAGAAGTTCCATGCGGTTGTTGGTGGTGTCGGCCTCGCCGCCCTTGAGTTCGCGGGTCTTGACGACCTCCTCGCCCTCGCGCGCGATCATCAGGGCACCCCAGCCACCGGGGCCGGGATTGCCGGAGCAGGCTCCGTCGGTATAGGCGAAAAGGTCGGGCATGGTGGCTCCGGTGAGGGTCCAGCCGGTCTAGGGCGGGCGGCGTCTGCGGTCAACGGTTGGCGCTGGCGCGGAGGATCACGAAGGGATCGAGGGTGCCGGCAAGGCCACGCTCGCGGCCATTGGCGGCGGCGATGATGGTGAAGCCTGCGGCAGCAATCAGGTCCGCCAGTTCGTGGCGGGCGACATAGGTATAGCTGCGGCCGAGGCGGTCACGGACCTCACCTGCGCCGGTCTTCATCGCGATGTGGAGAAGCCCTGAAGGTTTCAGCGCCCTGCGGATCGTGGCCAGATGGCGCGGCAGGTCGTCGCGGGGCGCATGGAGGAGCGAGAAATTGGCCCAGACGCCGTCATAGGCGGCCACCGCGTCCAGATCGTCGAAAGTGCCAAGCCGGGCGCCGATCCGGTGCCGGTCGTTTGCCAGCGCCACCATCGCGGGCGAGGCATCGACCGGATCGGGGTGAAGGCCAGCGGCGCGCATATGGGCCGAGGCGTCGCCCGGACCGCAACCGAGGTCAAGGACGCGGGCGCCTGCGGGCAGGGCCTCGATGAAGGCTTTCAAGGGGCGGGTCAGGCGGACCACCCGGAAGCGTTTGGCATAGGCCGCCGCGTTGGCCTCATAGGCGTCGATGGTGCGGCGGTCGACGCTCATGCCGGTTCGCGGAGGACGCGGGGGACCTTGAATTCAACCCGTTCCTTTGCCGTCTCCACCAGTTCGACGGTCAGGTCATGGCGGGCGTGGAAGGCGTCGATGACCTCGTTCACCAGAACTTCCGGGGCCGAGGCGCCCGCCGTCACGCCGACGGCGCGGATGCCGTCCAGCGCGCGCCAGTCGATGTCGGTGGCGCGCTGGACCAGCTGGGCATAGCCGCAGCCCGCCGCGCGCCCGACCTCGACCAGCCGCTTGGAGTTCGAGGAATTCGGCGCGCCGATCACCAGAAGCGCGTCGATCAAATGTGCGATCGACTTCACCGCCTCCTGCCGGTTGGTGGTCGCGTAGCAGATGTCTTCCTTGTGGGGGCCGATGATCGCCGGGAAGCGTGCCCGCAAGGCCGCGACGATTTCGGCGGTGTCATCGACCGACAGCGTGGTCTGGGTGATGAAGGCGAGCTTGCCGGGATCGCGCGGAGCAATCCCCTCGACATCGGCGACGGTTTCAACCAGAAGCACCTCGCCTTCGGGCAGTTGGCCCATGGTGCCGAGCGTCTCCGGGTGGCCGGCGTGGCCGATCATCACCATCTGCAAGCCGTTCTCGAAATGGCGTTCGGCCTCGATATGGACCTTGGAGACGAGGGGACAGGTGGCGTCGACATAGACCATCTGCCGCCGCTCAGCCTCGGCGGGAACCGCCTTCGGCACACCGTGGGCGGAAAAGATCACCGGTCGGTCGGGCGGGCAGTCGTCCAGTTCCTCGACGAAGACGGCGCCCTTGGCGCGCAACCCGTCGACGACGAAGCGGTTATGCACGATCTCGTGGCGGACATAGACCGGCGCGCCCCATTTCTCGAGCGCAAGTTCGACGATCTTGATAGCCCGGTCGACACCGGCGCAGAAACCGCGCGGCGCGGCAAGGTAGAGGGTAAGAGCAGGGCGCATGGCTTTGTCCAGTCGGTTCGCGCGGCGGACAATAGGCGACACCTCCGCCGGGGACAACCGGCGGAGACTGCCGAAACCGGGACGCCCGGCTCAGTGACCGCTCGCGGCCTCTTCCTCACGGTCGAAGCGCGGCTCGCGCGGGGGGCGGCCGATCACGTCGCGCAGGGCATCCAGTTCGATGAAGTTATCGGCCTGGCGGCGAAGTTCGTCCGCGATCATCGGCGGCTGGGAACGGATCGTCGACACGACCGAAACCCTGACACCTTGACGCTGAAGGCTTTCGACCAGCGGCTTGAAGTCGCCATCGCCCGAAAAGAGGACGATGTGATCCACGCGCGGCGCAAGCTCCATGGCATCGACGGTCAGCTCGATATCCATGTTGCCCTTGACCTTCCGGCGACCCTGGCTGTCGGTATATTCCTTGGCCGGTTTGGTCACCATCGAGAAGCCGTTGTAGTGGAGCCAGTCCACCAGCGGCCGGATCGGGGAGTACTCGTCATTTTCCAGAAGCGCAGTGTAGTAGAAGGCACGCAGCAACTTGCCGCGGCGTTCGAACTCCTGCCGGAGGAGCTTGTAGTCAATGTCGAACCCCAATGCCTTGGCAGCGGCATAGAGGTTTGACCCGTCAATGAACAGCGCAAGCCGTTCGTCCTTGTAGAACATCAATTGTTCCCTTCGAAAAATCCCGCCTTGAACCCTTGGTCGTTCGAGTGGTCAAACTGGGCTAAGACGGTCAGCACCGGAACCTATAGGAATAGCCATTTTGGCACAAGCTGAGCCAACTGTACAAAAGCATAGCACGGCCATCATATCGGCAGGCGCCAACCTTCCGTCAAGGTATGGCGAACCTTACCGAACCGTCTCTGCCGCCCTTGCGGCCATTGGCGAAGCGTTGGGGAGAATCGTTTCCGTTTCAAGGTTCTTCCAGACCCCGGCTTATCCGCCCGGATCGGGTCCGGACTTCGTGAATGCCGCCTGTGTGATCGCCACCGATCTGGCCCCGGCCGATATCCTGGCCGGGCTTCACGCCATCGAGGCCGACGCCGACCGCCGCCGCGAAACCCGCTGGGGCGCGCGCACGCTCGACCTTGACCTGATCGCCGTGGCCGACATGGTTCTGCCCGACCCGTCCTTCCAGAAGGCCTGGATGGGGTTGCCGCCGGAACGGCAGGGGGCAGAGGCGCCGCCGGTCCTGATCCTGCCGCATCCGCGCCTTCAAGACCGCGCCTTCGTGCTGATTCCATTGGCGGACATTGCGCCGGACTGGCGTCATCCGGTCACCGGCTTCAGCGTCCGCGACATGCTCGCGGCCCTGCCTGAAGCCGACAAAGCGGCAATTTGCCCGTGCTGAGCGGGAATCGGCGCTTGTCAAGGGAAAGGTGAGCGCCTAAATAGCGTTCTCCACATCTCCCGACCTATTGGAGTTTGTTCATGGCCCGCGTGACGGTTGAAGACTGCGTTGACAAGGTTCCGAACCGGTTCGAGCTGGTGATGCTCGCCGCGCATCGCGCCCGCGAAATCACGGCAGGCTCGCCGCTGACGATCGACCGCGACAACGACAAGAACCCTGTCGTCTCGCTCCGCGAGATCGCGGACGAAACCCAAGCTGCGGGCGACCTGCGCGAGCGCATGATCGAAAGCCACCAGACCCAGATCGAGGTCGACGAGGCCGAGGATGACGCGATGGCGCTTCTCATGGGTGCCGAAGTGGATCGTCCGGCTCAGGACGACATGGACGAGGAACGCCTGCTGCGCCAGCTGATGGAAGCACAGGGTCAGGGCTGAACACCGGACTGCGCAGGCTGCGATGATTGACGTCGAAGATCTCATCGCGCTGGTCCGCAACTACAACCCAAGAACCAATGAAGACCGTATCCGGCGCGCCTATGACTACGGGCGCCGGATGCATGACGGCCAGAAGCGGCGTTCGGGCGAGGATTACTTCACCCATCCTGTCGCCGTCGCCGCGATCCTGACCGAACAGCGGCTGGATGATGCGACGATCATCACCGCCCTTCTGCACGACACCATCGAGGATACCAAGTCCACCTATTCCGAGATTGCCGCCCAGTTCGGCGAAGAGATCGCGGAACTGGTCGATGGCGTCACCAAGCTGACCAATCTCCAGCTTTCCTCGACCGAAACCAAGCAGTCCGAAAACTTCCGCAAGCTTTTCATGGCCATGTCGAAGGACATGCGCGTGATCCTCGTCAAGCTTGCCGACCGGCTGCACAACATGCGGACGATCAAGTCCCTGCCGCCGGAAAAGCAGGCCCGGAAGGCGCGCGAGACGATGGATATCTTCGCGCCGCTTGCGGGCCGGATGGGCATGCAGTGGATGCGCGAGGAGCTTGAGGACCTTGCCTTCAAGGTCCTGAACCCCGAAGCGCGATCCTCGATCATCCGCCGTTTCATCCTTCTGCAAAAGGAAACCGGCGACGTGATCCACAAGATCACCGCCGACATAAGGCTTGAGCTTGAGAAAGAAGGGATCGAGGCCGACGTCTTTGGCCGCGCCAAGAAGCCCTATTCGATCTGGCGCAAGATGCAGGAAAAGCAGCTAGCCTTCTCGCGCCTTTCGGACATCTACGGTTTCCGGGTGATCTGCCGGACCGAAAGCGACTGCTACCGCATCCTCGGTGCGATCCACCGGCGCTGGCGGGCGGTGCCGGGGCGCTTCAAGGATTACATCAGCCAGCCGAAGTCGAACGGCTACCGGTCCATCCACACCACCGTTTCGGGCCGCGACGGCAAGCGGGTGGAGGTGCAGATCCGCACCCGCCAGATGCATGAGGTCGCCGAGGCCGGGGTCGCGGCACATTGGTCCTACCGTGACGGTGAGCGCGCTCAGAACCCCTTTGCCGTCGACCCGGCGCGCTGGATCACCACGCTGACCGAACGCTTCGACAACGGCGACGACCACGACGAGTTTCTCGAGAACGTGAAGCTCGAAATGTATTCCGACCAGGTCTTCTGCTTCACGCCGAAGGGCGATGTGGTGCAGCTGCCGAAAGGGGCGACGCCTCTCGACTTCGCCTATGCGATCCACACGAGGATCGGCAACTCCACCGTCGGCGCCAAGGTCGACGGCATCCGCGTGCCGCTCTGGACCCGGCTGAAGAACGGCCAGTCGGTCGAGATCATCACCGCGACCGGCCAGCGCCCGCAGGTGACATGGATCGACATTGTCGTGACAGGTCGCGCGAAATCCGCGATCCGGCGGTCCTTGCGCGAGGAAGACCGCGAACGCTTCATCAAGCTCGGGCGCGAACTGTCGCGGGTGGCCTTCGAACATCACGGTCGCAAGGTGTCCGACAAGGCGCTGCGCACGGCGGCCAAGACCCTTGGCCTTGCCGATGAGCATGAGGTGCTGGCCCGTCTCGGCAGCGCCGAACTGACGGCGCGCGAGGTGGTCGAGGCCATCTACCCCGAACTTGCGACCAGCCCCGCCACCGAAGAGGTCGACGCCCGCCGCCCGGTCGTCGGCCTGACCGCCGACCAGTCCTTCCGCCGCGCCAACTGCTGCCAGCCGGTGCCGGGCGAGCGAATCGTCGGCATCACCTACCGGGGTCAGGGCGTGGTGGTCCATGCCATCGACTGCGAGGCTTTGGCCGAATTCGAGGAACAGCCCGCCCGCTGGGTCGACCTGCAATGGCATTCCGGCCGGCATGCCGCCGCCTACAACGTCAGCCTGAATCTCACCATCGCCAACGATGCCGGCGTGCTTGGCCGGATCTGCACCTTGATCGGGGAGCAGAAGGCCAATATCTCCGACCTAACTTTCGTCGACCGGAAGCCGGATTTTTACCGTCTTATCGTGGAAGTTGACCTGAGGGATGCCGAACACCTGCACATGGTGCTGACGGCGCTCGAGGCGGAGAATGATGTGGCCCAGGTTGCGCGCTATCGCGACCTCGGCCGCAAGCCCTGAAAGGGGCAGGGGGGAACGGACGTGGTCTTCAAGCGGCGCAATCCGCGAACCTACTTCCGGACGCTGCTTGAGGCCTTCTGGCCCCGCGGCGGCTGGACCCGTGCCTTTCACTACGTCAAGCACCGCATCCGCCGCCTGCCCGACCGCCCCGACCGCATCGCGCGGGGCGTCGGCGCGGGCGTCTTCATCAGCTTCACGCCCTTCTTCGGCTTCCATTTCATTGGCGCCGCCCTGATCGCCAAGCTGATCCGCGGCAACTTCCTTGCCTCGCTGCTCGGCACCTTCTTCGGCAACCCGCTGACGACGCCGATCATTGCCATCACCTCGCTCAAGTTCGGCAACTGGATGCTCGGGACGAAGTTTGACGAGGGCGACCATGCCTCCATCGCCGGCCGTTTCATCGGCGCGGCGGAGGACCTGAAGCATAACTTCTTCGCGATCTTCAACGCCGACGTGACCCAGTGGCAGAACCTGATCTACTTCTGGAACGATATCGTCCTGCCCTATTTCATTGGCGGCTTCATTCCCGGCCTCGTCGCCGCCGTCATCTCCTACTACCTGTCGGAGCCGGTGATCGCCGCCTACCAGAAGCATCGCCGCAAGAAGCTGAAAGAACGGTTCGAAAAGTTGAAGGCGCGGCTTCACGCCCGCAGCGACGAGCAGCGGGAACACGGCTGATCGGTGCGTTCGCCAGTGACCGATCTTGTGCCGGTGACACTTCCGCCGTTCACAGTCGCCTCAACCCGCAATATCGTTGCACCCTGCGAATGACAGGGGAGATCAGCGCATGACCGGCAAGCTTCGGCTCGGGGTGAATATCGACCACGTCGCCACCGTCAGGAATGCGCGTGGTTCGGCCTATCCCGATCCGGTCCGCGCCGGTCTTCTGGCGGAAGAGGCGGGGGCCGACGGTATCACGGCGCATCTGCGCGAGGATCGCCGCCACATCACTGACGACGATATCGAACGGCTGATGGCATCGCTGACGCGGCCCCTGAACTTCGAGATGGCGGCAACGGCGGAAATGCAGGCGATCGCCCTGCGTCACCGGCCCCATGCCGTCTGCATCGTCCCCGAAAAGCGTGAGGAGCGGACGACCGAGGGCGGGCTTGACGTGGCCGGCGACGACAACCGCCTTGCCGATTTCATCGCGCCCCTCAGCGCGGCAGGCAGCCGGGTTTCCATGTTCATCGGCCATGACCCGCGCCAGATCGAAGTTTCGGCCCGGATCGGCGCGGCGGTGGTGGAGCTTCACACCGGCCATTACTGCGACCTGCACCACGAGGGCCGCTTCACTGAGCGCGACGCCGAGCTTGCCGCGCTGAAGGAAGGCGCGCGGCTCGCCCATTCCCTCGGGCTTGAGGTCCACGCCGGCCACGGCCTGACCTATGACACCGTCGGCCCCGTCGCGGCGATCCCCGAGGTGATGGAGCTGAACATCGGCCATTTCCTGATCGGCGAGGCGATCTTCGTCGGCCTGAAGGACGCGATTGCCGAGATGCGCCGGGCGATGGATGCCGCGCGCGGTTGAGCGTCAGCCGTTCTCGCCGGTACTCTCACCCTCGCCCATCAGGGTCGCGATCTCTGCCCCGAGGCGCAATTCCTGCACCTGACCGACGTGATGCGCCCTGAGCCGTCCGATGCGGTCGATCAGGATCAGGCTCGGCGTGCCGCGCATCCGGTAGCGTTCCATCGTGACCGGCATTGCGCCGCTGCCGGCTTCGTCGACCCCGACGGGAAAGGTCACCCGGTACTCGTACAGGAAGGCTTCGAGCGAGATGGGCGTCATCGCCGCGTGATGCTCAAAGACCGTGTGGAGGCCAATGACCGCGACCTTTTCCGGCGGGAAAAGCCGGTGGACGCCTTGGGCCAGCGGCAGGCCATGCGACACGCAGCCGGGGCAGAGCATCTGGAACGCCTCGATCAAAACCACCCGGCCGCGCAAGGATGCGAGGGTCAGCGGCACATCGGTATTGAACCACTGGCTGACCGACCATTCCGGCGCGAGCGGGGGTATGTCGGGGCGTTCCATGTCCATTGCCTTTGTTATTCAGCCGTGCCGGGCAGGCTGAGGTCGCCTGAGGCTACGTCGAAAACATCCGTGACGCAAAGCAAGGGCGCATGGAGGTTGGCATTGACGCGCAGCGCTGCCGTCACGCCGTCGAACTTCACCTCGCCCATGTCGGCCATCTCCACGTCGACCGTGATCGTGTCACCTCCAAGCTGCGGCACAAAGCCGGGGCTGTCGATGAAAAGCGGCAGGCCGGGCCAGGTCTTTGGCAGCTTCGGGCTCTCGCCTTCGGGGATGTCGCGCACGGCGAGCGCGCCGGGGCCGCAGGCCTCATCCGGTCGCAGCACAACCCAATGGCTGTGCCACTTGTCGCCATCATTGGCCAGATCGCCGTCGCCATCCTCGTCGTACAGCGGCGTGTCGTCGAAATCGGGATGCCTTGTGGCGGCAAGGGCAAGGATGCCCGATCCCGCCTCGAACCCCGCCGCTTCGGGGTCGAGCGACAGCGGCCAGACATAGGCATGGACCGCCGCGCCTTCGAGCTTGCCGACCTTTTCCGGCTCAAGGGTGCCGGCCTCGCCCAGCGTCTGCATGCGGAAACGGAGGCCGCTGGTCGTGCGACTGACCTCGGCGGCGAGGATGTCGTAGGGGGCTGCGACCTCCGGCTTTTCCGGCGAGGCGACGGGGGCAGCTGCTGCCGGAAGGGCGAGCAGAAGGGCGATGATAAGGGAAAGCTGTCTTGGCATGGGGAGTCTCCTCTGAATGGGGTCAATTGATAGCGATTCGATATTATTGTCAAAATGATTTTGACTCGCTATCAATTGGCGAGGAGGAGGCCCCGTGACCGAAGACGAGGAAATCGCCGAACTCATGGACCGCATCGCGCGGCTGCACGGCGCGCGCCGGCGCTCGGCCGCGCTGCCGGAGGCGCAGGTGGCGGCCCTCGACTATCTCGCCCGCGCCAACCGCTTCTCGCGCACGCCCTCGGCGGTGGCGGACTACCTTGCGGCCACGCGCGGCACGGTGTCGCAGACGCTGATCGCGCTGGCGCGGAAGGGCCTCGTGACCGACGATCCCGCGCCGGACGACCGCCGCAGCCGCATCTACAGCCTGACGGCTGAAGGCCGGACCGAGATCGGCGGCACCGGGACCGGCCCCGACTGGGGCGGTGCGAAGACCGAACTTCTTTCCGGTCTCAGGGCCGCGCTCGCCGTGATGATCCGCGATGCGGGCGGGCGCAGCTTCGGCCTCTGCCGCACCTGCCGCCATCACCGGCCGGGCGAAGATGGCGCGTTGTGCGCCCTTCTCGGCGTGGCATTGGTTGCGGCCGAGGCCGACCAGATCTGCGCCGAACATCAGGCCTCCTGAGGCCTGCAGGCATCCCCCATCCCGCGACGGTCAGCCGTTTCATCATGTCGCACCAAGCCGTTACCGGGCAAATTTCGCTTAACGCGGCCTCAACGCACGATATGGTTGTGCTGCGCGCATCCGTTTCGCGCGCCAAACAGGGGACAAAGATGAAGAACAAGGTTTTCGCCATCATTCTGGGCGTCCTATCCATTGTCGCGGGTATTTTCTGCCTCATCAATCCGCTCGCAGGCTCGCTCGCCAGCACGCTTATCGCCGGCTGGTCCTTCCTGATCCTCGGTGCGATCCAGCTTTTCGTCGCCTTCCGGGAAACCGGCTGGGGCTCGCGCATCTGGGCGCTTCTGCTTGGCATTCTTGGCGTTCTGGCCGGGATCAGCCTGCTCAGCAATCCGCTTGAGGGCGTGCTGACGCTGACGGTCATCCTCGGCGTTCTCTTCCTCGTGACCGGCATCATGAAGTTCGTCGCGGGCTTTGCGCTGCCCTCGGGCAACCTCAAGCTCATGGTCATCATCTCCGGCGCGATCTCCGCACTTCTCGGCCTGATGATCCTGTCGGATTTCCCCGGCTCTGCCGTGGTGACGCTGGGGGTGCTGTTGGGAGTTGAGCTGATCGCCGACGGCATCGCGGTTCTCGGGCTGGCCAACGCCGGCCGCTCGCGCGCGTAACACTTGCTTGAACCGGCGCGCGATTGCGCCGACAAGACGGTGACGGTTTGGGTGAACTATGATCCTCGGCATCGGCACCGATCTTGCGAATATCGAACGGATCGCCGCGACGCTTCAGCGTTTCGGCGACCGTTTCCGCAACCGGGTATTCACCGACACGGAACAGCAGAAGGCCGAACGTCGGATGGACGTTGCCGGCACCTATGCCAAGCGCTGGGCGGCGAAGGAGGCCTGTTCCAAGGCGCTCGGCACCGGTCTTCGCATGGGGATCAGCTGGAAGGACATGGCGGTGTCAAACCTGCATTCCGGTCAGCCGGTGATGCACCTCACGGGATGGGCAGCGGTGCGCCTGGCCGAGATGACGCCCGAGGGGCATGAGGCCATCGTCCATGTCACCCTGACTGACGATCACCCCTGGGCGCAGGCTTTCGTGGTGATCGAGGCCCGCCCCGCTGCCGGCAAAACTTGACTCCGCGGGCGGCACGCGCAAGAAGCGCCACGAAACGGGCAAGCAGGCAGGAAAAGATGAGCAGCACGGCCAAGGACGGCGTGATGGAGACGGTCAAGACCGTCTTCTGGGCACTGGTGATCGCGGGCACCTTCCGCACGCTCCTCTTTCAGCCATTCTGGATTCCGTCGGGGTCGATGAAGGACACGCTTCTGATCGGCGACTTCCTTTTCGTGAACAAGATGGCCTACGGCTATTCGCGCTATTCCTGCCCGTTCTCGGCCTGCCCGATCTCTGGCCGCATCTTCGCATCCGAGCCTGAGCGCGGCGATGTCGTCGTCTTCCGCCATCCCGGCACCGGCGCGGATTTCATCAAGCGGCTGGTCGGTCTTCCCGGCGATACGGTGCAGATGAAGGACGGCGTGCTTTACCTCAATGGCCAGATGGTGCCGCAGGAAGACGGCGGCACCTTCGAGGAAATCATGGAGCCGCAGGGCTCGCAGGGGAACCTGCCGCGCTGCGCCAATGAACCCGTCGGCATGGGCGGCACCTGCATCAGCGAGCGCAAGGTCGAGACGCTGCCGAACGGCGTCAGGCATGACGTCCTCAACCTTGGCAATACCGCTGCCGACAACACGCCGGTATTCTCGGTTCCGGCAGGGCACTACTTCTTCATGGGCGACAACCGCGACAACAGCCAGGACAGCCGCTTCCCGGTTTCCGTGGGCGGCGTCGGCATGTTGCCCGCCGAATATCTGATCGGCCGCGCCGACCGGATCATGTTCTCCTCCGCCGGCAAGTCGCTCTTCTACTTCTGGACCTGGCGCAGCGACCGCTTCTTCAAGGCGGTGGAGTGAGGCTCGCCGCCGATCTCCAGGCATTTTCGGCCCGCCTCGGGCATGACTTCGCGCGGCCTGACCTTCTGATCCGGGCCGTGACCCATGCCTCCATTGCCACGCCGCAAAGGCCCGACAACCAGCGGCTTGAATTCCTTGGCGACAGGGTGCTTGGCCTTGTCATCTCCGAGACGCTGCTTGGCGCCGACAAGGGCGCGAGCGAAGGCCTGCTTGCGCCGCGCTTCAACGCGCTTGTCCGGAAGGAAACCTGCGCCGACGTTGCGCGCGAGATCGGGCTTGGCGATGTCCTGAAGCTCGGCCGGTCCGAGATGATGTCGGGCGGACGCCGCAAGGAAGCGCTTCTTGGGGATGCGATGGAGGCGGTGGTGGCCGCCGTCTATCTCGACGCCGGGCTTGAGGCGGCACGAGGTCTGATCCTGAGGCTCTGGGGCGGTCGCATCGGCGCGGTCAAGGCCGATGCGCGCGACGCGAAGACCGCGCTTCAGGAATGGGCACAGGCGCGTGGCCTGCCGCCGCCCGCCTATACCGAACAGGCCCGGGAAGGGCCGGACCATCAGCCGATGTTCACCGTCGAGGTGCGGCTGGAAAGCGGCGAGTCCGAGGTGGCGAGGGCCGGAACCAAGCGGCAGGCTGAACAGACGGCCGCCAAGGCGCTTCTGGTGCGGGTCGAGAAGGGTTGACCTAGCTCGGAAGGCGCGGCGGCATTCGTCCCTTTTGACGGGCATCGCAGCGCCAGAGCTTCCGCCGCACCTCCGCGAGTTCAAGGGGGCGATACTTCCCGCCGGAATGTTTCGACCAGTCGATTGCCAGCCCCAGCTTGACCAACTCAGCCGAAAGATCGCGACCGTCCGGCAGGTAGCAGGTCGCGACAGAGCGGTCATGCGAATTGGCCCCATCGAAATGCACCGTGACGATCTGCCCCTTGCAGAGCGCCATCATCGCAAACTTGGCGTTCTTGCCGTAGGGATGGTCCAGTTCGGGCGCGTCGATCCCCGCGAGCCGGATCTTCCTGCCCTCGATCACCATGGTGTCGCCGTCGATCACCCAGGCGCGCCCCCGAAGCGGTGCGGCGGGTGGCGCGGCCGCGATTGTGACGACGACCTCGGTATAGGTCGTGACTTCGACGGTGGGAGGAACAGGCCCCCAAGGCTGAGTCACCGGAGCGGCGCGGTTCGCTGGCCGGTGGTCGTCGCCGAACAAGAACCTGAGGATATGTCGAAGCAGTCCCAAAACGCTTAATGGCCCCGGCCAAACAAACCTTCGAATCTCGATAGGCCTGATTTTGCTCGGGAATCTGGCGCTTCTTGGGCAACGGGCCGAACGCAGCGTTAGAGTGTCGGCGGTCAACCGGTTCCAGCGCTGGCATCGGCCCGGCTTTTCGACTATGTGGCAGGGCTTATCGAGAGGATGACCATGACGACACGCGCCGGTTTCGTAGCCCTGATCGGAGAGCCGAATGCCGGCAAGTCCACGCTTTTGAACCGCATGGTCGGGGCCAAGGTGTCGATCGTGACGCACAAGGTGCAGACCACGCGGGCGCGTATTCGCGGCATCGCGATGGAAGGCGACGCCCAGATCGTCTTCGTCGATACGCCCGGCCTTTTCCGGCCGCGCCGGAGGCTCGACCGGGCGATGGTCGCGGCGGCCTGGGGCGGGGCGGCGGATGCCGATGTCGTGGTGCTGCTCATCGAGGCGCATCGCGGGCTGACCGATGGCGTCCGCGCCATCATCGACACGCTGAAGGAACGGTTCGGCGACGGGCGCAGGGTGGCTCTGGCCATCAACAAGATCGACCGGGTGAAGGCCGAGGTTCTCCTCGCCCTCGCCGAGGCGATGAACGCGGCCTATCCTTTCGAGAAGACCTTCATGATTTCCGCCGAGCGCGGCCATGGGGTGGAGGACCTGAAGGCCTGGCTTGGCGCCACGCTGCCCGATAGCCCGTGGTTCTACCCCGAGGACCAGATCGCCGACCTGCCGATGCGGATGATCGCCGCCGAGATCACGCGCGAGAAACTGACGCTCAGGCTCCATGAGGAGTTGCCCTATCAGCTGACCGTCGAGACCGAGCGCTGGGAGGACCGCGAGGATGGCTCCGCCCGCATCGACCAGCTGATCTTCGTCGCCCGCGACGGCCACAAGGGCATCATCCTTGGCCACAAGGGCGAGACGATCAAGGCGGTGGGCCGCGATGCGCGGGTCGAACTGACCGAATTCCTCGGCCGCCCCGTCCACCTGTTCCTTCAGGTCAAGGTCCGCGAGAACTGGCTTGAGGACAAGGAGCGCTATACGGAAATGGGCCTTGAGTTCAAGGATGGCGACTGACGGCCTTTCGCCCGTGGCGGGCCGCGGAGCCTCCGGGGGAGGTATTTTCCGGCAAGATGAAAGGGCAGGGGCATGGAGCCGCGCCTGACCGCCGATTTCTGGGTGCGCGCCTATCTTGCCCGGCTTCAGGCGGCGCATGTCCCGGCCTATGTCACGTCGCGCGGCGATGCCACGGCGGGGGCGGTGCTGGTCAAGCTTGCCACGCTTGACGGCAAGGCGCGGCTTTTCCAGCGGAGCTTTGACCTCATGACCGGCGCCCGCGCCTGGGTGGTGCTGGCCGAGGGGCCGGAGGCCGATGTGGACGCCGCGGTTGCGCGCCAGCGCCGGACCGACCCGGACCTCTGGGTGATCGAGATCGAGAGCCGCGATGGGCGCACGCTTCTCGATGAAGAGGGGCTGTCGTCCTGACCCCTTGCCGATCCCCGTTGGCGGTGAAAGGCTGAGGCATGGACTGGCGAGACGAAGGCGTGCTTCTTTCGGTCAGGCGGCACGGCGAGAGTGCCGCGATCATCGAGGTTTTCACCCTTTCCCATGGCCGCCATGCCGGCATCGTCCATGGCGGAGCGTCGCGGAAACTGGCGCCGATCCTGCAACCGGGGGCGCAGCTTGACGTAAGCTGGCACGCGCGGCTTGACGAGCATCTCGGCACCTATACGGCGGAACCGCTCAGGTCGCGGGCGGGACTGATGGCCGACCGGCTGGCGCTTGCGGGCCTGAATTCCGTCTGTGCGCTTCTGGCCTTCCTCTTGCCCGAGCGCGAGGCGCATGGCGCGCTTTATGCCGGGACGCAGGGCTTGCTTGACCGCATCGGTGCCGGCGAAGGCTGGCCGATCGACTATCTTCGCTGGGAACTCGGACTTCTGGAGGAGATGGGCTACGGCCTTGACCTTTCCCGCTGCGCCCTGACCGGCAGCCGCGAGGATCTGGCCTATGTCAGTCCTAGATCCGGCCGCGCCGTCGCCCGTCGCGCGGCGGGGGAATGGGTGGACAAGCTCTTGCCGCTGCCCGCCTGCCTTCTCGGCCAGGGCCCCGCGACGAGCGATGAGATTGCGGCGGGGCTGCGCCTGACCGGGTACTTTCTGGAACACCGACTGGCGCCCGATCTTGGTCAGAAGCCCTTGCCCGAGGCGCGGCGGCGGCTGGTCACGCTGCTGTCACGAATGCCGGAAAGCTGACCAAACCGACAGGAATCTGTCGCAAAACGTCGCGACCCGGCCGGGCGAAGCGCCTTGACTGGGGGCGAGAGGTTTCATGGCAATCCGTTACATTCCGGTCTTTCTTCGCCACGCGCCCACCCCCGGCGTGCAGGGGTTCGCGCTGCTTGCGGGGATTGAGGCCTCGCTCAGGGGGATGCTCGTCTCGGTCTGGCCGCTGGCCATGTATGCGGCGCTGTCGCAGAACGCAGGCTCCGTCAGCCTTGCCTATTTCATCGTCGGCATCGCCTCGCTGATCTGGGGCCTGATGGTGCCCTGGATCAGCCGGACCATCCCCCGGCGCTGGGTTTATACCATGGGCTGCGGGCTCTACATCGTCAGCGGGCTGCTCGAGATCGTTCTCGGCGGGTACATGACCCCCGTGGCGATGGCGCTCGGCAGTTTCGCGACGGTCACAGTCTTTGTCTGTACCAACGCCTATCTCATGGATTTTATCGCCCGGTCCGAACTTGGCCGGACGGAATCGCAAAAGCTGCGCTACAGCGCCTTGTCCTGGGTGGCAGGGCCGATCGTCGGCGTGGCGCTCTGGAAGATCTGGGCGCCCTTGCCGTTCCTTATCGCCATGGGCTTCGCGCTCATCCTGCTCATCACCTTCTGGCGGATGCGGCTTGGCAATGGGCGGCTCATCACCCGGGCGCGTGCGCCGGCGCCGAACCCCCTGGCCTATCTCGGCCGGTTCTTCCGCCAGCCGCGTCTTGTCGCGGGCTGGCTGTTTGCGGTTTTGAGGTCCTGCGCCTGGTGGGTCTATGTCGTCTATCTGCCGATTTTCTGCATCCAGTCGGGCCTTGGCGACCGGGTGGCGAGCTATGCCTTCTCCGGCTCCAACGCGCTTTTGCTTCTGGCGCCATGGATGCTGCGCTGGATGCAGCCGCGCGGGTTGCGCCATGGGGTGCGCTTCGCCTTCACCGGCGGGGCGCTTTGCTTTGCCGCTGCGGCGCTCGGCCATTTCTGGGCACCGGCGGCGGTGATCGGCCTGATCGCCTCGTCCATCTTCCTCGTGATGCTCGACGCTTTCGGCGGACTGCCGTTCCTTCTTGCAGTCCGCCCGGCGGAACGGACCGAGATGTCGGCGGTCTACGCGAGCTATCGAGACGTATCGGGCATCATCACGCCCGGCGTCGCCTGGTTCGTCCTCCTCTTCTCGCCGCTTGCCGGGGTGTTTCTCGCCTGCGCGGCGGGACTTGGCATGGCGGCGGTGATTGCCGGCACGCTCCACCCCCGATTGGGAGGGCTGCGCAGCAGGGAAGCCGAGGAGGAAGCGGCGTGAGCCGTCAGACGAGGCCGCGCGAGACGAGGACTTCGGCGGAAGCAAGCAGGGCCTTTTCCGGCGGGATGAAGTCGATATCGAGGATGCGGCGGGCCTTTTCCGACGACACCTCCTCCAGATGCCCGACGCCGGGCAGCGAGGCGCGGATCTCTCGGTCGAAAAGCGCCAGGAGGCGCAAAAGCGGTTTCGGCGCGGCGCGCGTCGGCATCCGGCGGTTCGGATAGGCGGTCTTCAGGATGCGGCCATAGTCGCCAAGCCAGAGCGATCCACATGCCACGGCAAAACGCTCGCCCTCGGTTCCGGGATGCTCCAATGCCCGCAGATGCGCGAGGGCCACATCGCGGACGTCGACCACGGAAAACCCCATATGCGGCACCATTGGATCACGCCCGCGCAGCACCCGCCGAACGAGGTCGACAGAACTCCCGAACCGGTCGTCAAGCGGCGGCCCGAGGATGAAGGACGGGTTGATCGTGGTCAGCCTGAGCCCCTTCAGGGCCGCCATTTCCCAGGCCAGCCGCTCCGCCAGGACCTTCGACCGCGCATAGGGCCAGTTCGGCGTGCCGTCGGCATCCGCCCAGTCGCTTTCATCGAAAGGGCGGAGGTCGAGCCGGTCGGGCTGGATCATTGCGATGGTAGATGAGGTGAGGATGACCCGGCCAATTCCAGCTGCGGCGGCGGCCTCCAGCGCGCGGTGGGTGCGTCGACTGCGGGGCGGATCACCTCCTCAGGGTCTTTCGGCTGCTCGATGGGGAAGGGCGATGCGGTGTGGAAAAGTGCGGTGGCGCCCTCCATCGCCTGGCCCCAGCCTTCGTCCCGGGTCAGATCGAGGGTGACGAAACTCAGCCGGCTGATCCCATCCGGATCAAGATGCGGCGCGACCGCCTTCCGCACCTGCTCCGCCATAGCCGGAGCGCGGACCGAGGCGCGTACCGAATGGCCCGCCTGCAGAAGCGTGAAGACGACGTGCTTGCCGAGAAATCCTGACGCGCCGGTGACGAACACCAGTCCTTCCGAGGTCATGATTGCCTCCCACTTGGCCGGGCAATGCTCCGGCAAGCGGGGACAGCAAGCAACCTTGCTTAATCGAGCAGCCGCCGCGCGATGACCTGCGCCTGAATCTCCGCAGCACCTTCGAAGATATTGAGGATACGGGCATCGCAAAGGATACGGCTGATCTGGTATTCAAGCGCGAAGCCATTGCCCCCGTGGATCTGCAGCGCATTGTCGGCAGCGGCCCAGGCCACCCGCGCACTCAGCAGCTTGGCCATCCCGGCCTCAAGATCGCAGCGCTTGTCGTGATCCTTCTGCCAGGCGGAATGGTAGGTCAGCTGCCGTGCCACCATGATCTCGACTGCCATCATCGCAAGCTTGCCGGCGACGCGCGGAAACTCGATCAGCGCCTTGCCGAACTGCTTGCGGTCCTCGGCATAGTTCATGCCGACCTCAAGGGCTGACTGCGCCACGCCGATGGCGCGGGCGGCGGTCTGGATCCGGGCGCTCTCGAAGGTCTGCATCAGCTGCTTGAAGCCCTGGCCTTCGACGCCACCGAGAAGGTTCTCGCCCTTCACCTTGAAGCCGTCGAAACCCAGCTCGTATTCCTTCATGCCGCGGTAGCCCAGCACCTCGATCTCGCCGCCCGACATGCCGGGGGTGGGGAAGGGCGCCTCGGCAGAGCCGGGGGTCTTTTCGGCGAGGAACATGGAGAGGCCGCGATAGTCGGTCGTTGCCGGATCGGTTCGCGCCAGAAGCGTCATCACATGGGTGCGCGCGGCATGGGTGATCCAGGTCTTGTTGCCGGTCACTTCCCAGTCCTCGCCGGCTTTCACCGCCCGGGTGCGGAGAGAGCCGAGATCGGAGCCGGTGTTCGGTTCTGTAAAGACAGCCGTCGGCAGGATCTCCCCGGACGCCAGTTTCGGCAGCCATTGTGCTTTTTGTTCCGGCGTCCCACCGCAGAGGATCAGCTCCGCCGCGATCTCGGACCTTGTACCAAGCGAGCCCACGCCGATATAGCCGCGCGAGAGTTCCTCCGACACGACGACCATCGAGGCTTTCGACAGGCCAAGCCCGCCGAACTCCTCCGGGATGGTCAGGCCGAAGACGCCCAGCTCGGCCAGTTCGGTTATGATCTCCATCGGGATCAGCTCGTCCCTGAGGTGCCAGCCATGGGCATTGGGCACCACCCGCTCCTCGGCAAAGCGGCGGAACTGGTCGCGGATCATCTCAAGCTCATCATCAAGCCCGGTGGCGCCGAAGGTGGCGCGGCCGTGGTTGTCGCGCATCAGCGCCACGAGAGCGGCCCGCGCCTCGGGTGTATTGCCCGACGCGATCAACGTCCGCGCCGCGTCCCCGGGGGTCCAGCCGCTGCCGAGGTCGGAAAGCCGCGCCGTCTCGCCCTGGCTCATGGGGATGCCGCCGGCGATCTGGGCGAGGTATTCGCCGAAGGCGATCTGCAGGATCAGCGCCTCCATCTCGCCGAACCGGCCTTCTGCCTCGATCCGCCCGGCCCAGCCGCGCATCTGTTTCAGCGCCTCGACATAGGTCGCGACCCACGACAGGGCATGGGCGGAAAACTGGTGCTCTTCCAGCGCCGCACCCGAAACCTTGCCCTTGGCGTCGACCCTGGCGCGCAGGTTCGCCGTCGCTCCGGCCAGTACCACCCCGATCTCCGGCAAGGCCGCGTCAGCCAGCGCGATGAGGTTGGAAAGGCGGGCGGAATTCGGCATGTCGGCCCCGTCGTGCGCCATGAGTCGGCTCCTTTTCTGCGGTCGCATCGTGATACGGTCTTTGCAGTTGCAGCGCAATATTAATTCAATCACATCCCGCTCTGACGCATGAATGTGTCGCGGCGGAAATGCCGGGTGCGGAGCCGGCGGGGGCAGGGTAAAGAAGGCGAAAGGGGAAGGAAATGATGGCGGGGCTTGATCCGATCCTTCTGGTCATCGCGGCGGCGATCACGCTTTTTGCAGGCGTGGTGAAGGGCGCCGTCGGCTTTGCTATGCCGATGGTGATGATCTCCGGCCTCGCCTCGATCATGCCGGCGGAACAAGCGCTGGCGGCGCTGATCGTGCCGACGCTTGCCACCAACGGCATCCAGGCGCTGCGGCAAGGACGAGCCGCCGCCTGGCAGAGCATCGTCGAGTACCGGAGGATGCTGATCACGCTCAGCCTCACCATCCTCGCATCCGCGCAACTGGTCCCCTACATCCCGCAGACCCTCCTTCTGATCGTCCTCGGCCTCCCCATCGTGGCCTTCGCGCTCAGCCAATTGGCCGGATGGCAGCTTCGCTTCCACGCCGATAACCGGGCGCGGGCAGAGATCACGGCGGGCGTCGTCGGCGGCTTTTTCGGCGGCATCTCCGGCGTCTGGGGGCCGCCGACCATCGCGCTGCTCCTCTCGCTCGATGCCGGCAAGTCGGAAAGCGTGCGGGTGCAGGGCGTCGTCTACCTGATCGGCGCGGCGATCCTCGCGGTGGCGCATCTCGCCTCGGGCGTCCTCAATGCGAGCACCCTGCCGCTGTCGCTGATCCTGACGCTGCCGGGCGTCGTCGGGCTCTTCATCGGCTTTGCCATCCACGACCGCCTCGATCAGGCGCGCTTCCGGCGCTGGACACTGGTGGTGCTGGTGGTGACCGGGCTGAACCTTTTGCGCAGAGCCCTACTTACCTAGGCTTCTTCGTTGTCCAAGTACCCCAGGGGGTGCGGGGGGCTGGCCCCCCGCTTCCGTCAGAAATCAGCCAATAGCCGCCGCTTTCACATCCGCGTCGATATGCGGGACATATTGCGCGAAGTTGTTGCAGAACATCTCCACCAGCTTCTTGGCCTGCGCATCATAGGCCGCCTTGTCGGCCCAGGTCTGGCGCGGGTCGAGAAGCCTGTCCTCGACGCCCGGCACATGGACCGGCACGTCGAAGCCGAAGTTCGGGTCCTTGCGGAACTGCACCTTGCCGAGCGAGCCGTCGAGTGCGGCCGTCAGCAGCGCCCGCGTCGCCTTGATCGGCATCCGCCGGCCGGTGCCATAGGCGCCGCCGGTCCAGCCGGTGTTGACGAGCCAGCAGGCAGCCCCGGTTTCGCGGATCTTCTGCTGGAGAAGCTTGCCGTAAACCTCGGGCCGGCGCGGCATGAAGGGCGCGCCGAAGCAGGTGGAGAAGGTCGGGATCGGCTCGGTCACGCCAACCTCGGTCCCCGGCGTCTTCGAGGTGAAGCCCGAAAGGAAGTGGTACATCGCCTGCGCCGGGGTCAGCCGCGCGATCGGCGGCAGGACGCCATAGGCATCGCAGGTCAGCATGATCACGTTCTTCGGCTGTCCGCCGAGCGAGGTCGGCGATGCGTTCGAGATATAGTCGAGCGGATAGGCGCAGCGCATGTTGTCGGTGATCGAGTTGTCCGCGAAGTCGAGGACCAGCGTCTCGGGGTCGTAGACCATGTTCTCGATCACGGTGCCGAACTTCGAACAGGTGGCATAGATCTCCGGTTCCGCCTCGGCGGAAAGGTTGATGGTCTTGGCGTAGCAGCCGCCCTCGAAGTTGAAGGTGCCCTTGTCGGACCAGCCATGCTCGTCATCTCCGATGAGCGTGCGCGACGGGTCGGCCGACAGCGTGGTCTTGCCGGTGCCGGAAAGGCCGAAGAAGACGGCGGTGTCGTCGGGGTTGCCGATGGCATGGTTGGCCGAGCAATGCATCGCCATCACGCCCTTGCCGGGCAGGATGTAGTTCAGAAGGGTGAAGACCGCCTTCTTGTTTTCGCCGGCATAGGCCGTGTTGCCGATCAGGATCAGCTTCTTCTCGAAGTTGAGCGCGATCACCGTCTCTGACCGGCAGCCGTGCCGTTCGGGGTCGGCCTTGAAGGTCGGGCAATTGATGATGGTGAATTCCGGGATGAAATCGTCAAGCTCCGACCGCTCCGGGCGGCGCAGGAGATGGCGGATGAAAAGACCGTGCCAGGCAAGCTCCGTCACCACGCGGACGTCGAGCCGGTGTTCCGTGTCGGCACCGGCGAAAAGGTCCTGGACGAAGTAATCCTTGCCCTGCATGTGGGCGAGCATGTCGGCGTGGAGCCGGTCGAAGGCCGCCGGGTCCATCGGCTTGTTGTTGTCCCACCAGATCGTGTCCTCGACGGACGGGGTCCGGACCACGAACTTGTCCTTGGGCGAGCGGCCGGTATGGGCGCCGGTCGAGACGAGGAAGGCGCCGCCAAGGCCAAGCCTGCCTTCGCCGCGCGCTATGGCCGCTTCGATCAGCTGCGCTTCGATATCGTTGTAATAGACGTGTCCAAGCCCCGTGATCCCTTGCTGCGCCAGTGTATGAGAGGGGTTCACCCGTCCATTGGTCATATGCTCGCTCCCGGTGCCGCCAAGCGGCCTTGCTGGGTTTCAGTGGACATCCGCCCGCCGTCACGGACGCCGTACCCCCCGCGCGACGAGGAGTCTCGGCCCCTATATCATGCGCCTATATGATTGGAATAGAACGCAATTTTTCTGTTAGCGCCACCATCAACGGTTTAGCGCAACCAGCCTTGGCGCGACGGACGGATTTCGGCAACGATGCCCTTGGGTCAGCCGAATTTGTCGCCTCTTGGGACTTTTTCGCCGCAGTGATTCGTCGGAAGTCCACGATTCGTACTTATCAGTTGCGCGAACCAAGCGGAAAATAGACAATGCCGGAAAAAATCAAGCAATGAGAGCAGAATAGGAAAACGCAGATGGCCAAGATCGCGCTCGTCGACGACGACAGGAACATCCTGACGTCTGTATCCATGACGCTTGAAGCCGAGGGTTACGAAGTCGAGACCTTCAACGACGGACAGGCGGCGCTTGACGCCTTCAACAAGCGCCTGCCCGACATGGCGGTACTCGACATCAAGATGCCACGCATGGACGGGATGGAGCTTTTGCAGCGGCTCCGCCAGAAGACCTCGATGCCGGTGATCTTCCTCACCTCGAAGGATGACGAGATCGACGAGGTCCTGGGTCTGCGCATGGGCGCGGACGACTATGTCAAGAAGCCCTTCTCGCAGCGGCTTCTCGTGGAACGCATCCGTGCACTTCTGCGCCGGCAGGAGGCCATCGCCACGGGCGAGGTCGCGACGACCGAGGAAACCAAGATCATGACGCGCGGCTCGCTCGTCATGGACCCCTTGCGCCATTCGGTCAGCTGGAAGGGCAAGGACGTCGCCCTGACCGTCACCGAGTTCCTGCTGCTTCAGGCCCTTGCGCAGCGGCCCGGTTTCGTGAAAAGCCGAGATCAGCTGATGGATGTGGCCTATGACGATCAGGTCTATGTGGACGACCGCACCATCGACAGCCACATCAAGCGGCTGCGGAAAAAGATGCGCACCGTCGATGATGATTTCTCGGCCATCGAAACGCTGTATGGTATTGGCTATCGCTACAACGAAGAATGACTTTGGCGTCAGGAATAGACTTGCGCGGAAAGACGCGAAACCGGCGTGCCGATGTCGTCCTGGGTGAGGACTGGACGGCGGCCGAAGGTGTTGTCGATTCCGAACTCAAGGCCGGGCGCGAACGGCGCGGCTTCATCTCGCTGAACCGCTCGCCGCTTGCGCGGAAGATCATCACATTCAACCTGATGGCGATGATTGTCCTCGTGGCCGGGGTGCTCTACCTCAATCCGTTCCGCGACAGCCTTGTGCTTCAGCGCGAAAGCGGACTTGTTGCCGAGGCGCGGCTCATCGCCAATGTGTTCGAGGCGCAGCTGCCCGACGATGGCCCGGTGAACCTCGCCGCAGCTGATGGCATTGATCCGATCGAGGCGGCGATGTCGATCCAGTTGCCCGAAGGGGCGGAACTGTTCCTTTTCGATACGACGGAAAGCCTTATCGTCTCATCTGTCGGCATGGATCGGCCAGCCCCGGAATCGGTGATCGGGTTGCAGCGCGATCACCGCTCGACCCTTATCACCGACATCCTTGCCAAGGTCTGGGAAGCGATCGCGAGTCTGCTGGCGCCGAAGAACACCGCCGACCCTTTCCACGCGACCGAGGATATGGCGCGCGATCTGGTTGCCGGGGCGCTCAAGGGGGAAACCCAGGTGCGCACTGGCCGCGACGCGACCGGTGAGGCGATCTTCACCGTCGCCACGCCAATCCGTCAGGGTGGGCAGGTGGTGGGCGTTGCCGCGGTGACCTCGGTTGCGGGCGAGATCGACCAGCTTGTGCGGGTGGAGCGGGAGCAGGTCCTGCAGATGTTCGTCATCGCGATCATCGTCTCCATCGGCCTCAGCCTCGTCCTAGCCTCGACCATTGCCAACCCGCTTTCAGACCTTGCGGCTGCGGCCGAGCTTGGCCGCGACAAGAACGCCCGCAAGATGTCGCCGAACCGTGTCCGCATTCCTGACCTCACGGCGCGCCCCGATGAGATCGGGCGGCTCTCGGGTGCCATGCGCGGGATGGTTTCGGCGCTCTACGAACGTATTGAGTCGAACGAGCAGTTCGCCGCTGATGTCGCGCATGAGATCAAGAACCCGCTCGCGTCGCTGCGATCGGCGGTGGGTTCCCTGCGCATGGTCAAGAAGGAAGAGCACCGCGAGAAGCTTCTCGACGTGATCGACCATGACGTGCGCCGCCTCGACCGGCTTGTCAGCGACATCTCGAACGCCTCGCGGCTCGACAGCGAGCTGGTGAAGGAGGAAGAGGAAAGCTTCAACCTCGTGAAGATGCTCGGCAATCTGACCGAGTATCTGGGGGCGGAGGCAAAGTCGAAGGGCGTCGATTTCATCTCTGACCTGCCGCCTGAGCCGATCATCATCACCGGTCTTGAGGGCCGTCTGGCGCAGGTCTTCGTCAATCTCATCACCAATGCCATCTCCTTCTGTCAGGATGGCGATGCGGTCCGCGTCTGGGCCCGCAAGCGTGAAAACCGTATCCTTGTCGTCGTCGAGGATACCGGCCCCGGCATTCCCGATCAGGCGCTCCAGAAGATATTCAAACGCTTCTATTCCGAACGGCCGGTCGTCCAGTTCGGTGAACATTCGGGCCTCGGCCTCGCCATCTCCAAGCAGATCGTCGAGGCGCATGGCGGCGTCATCTGGGCCGAGAACATCCGCCCGGCCGATGCCGACCTGACCACGAATCCGCTCGGCGCCCGCTTCGTCGTGGGCCTTCCGGTGTGAGCGAGACCGCTCCGCGTGCCCGCATCATCCATGCGGGCTGCGTGGCGCTCGGCAACCGGGGTGTGCTGATCCTCGGCTCCTCTGGCACGGGAAAGTCGGCGCTCGCGCTGCAACTCATGGCTTTCGGCTGCGAACTGGTCAGCGATGACCGCACCGCACTCGCCACCCGCGGCGGCATCGTGGTCGCGGCGGCGCCGCTGCCCATCCGCGGAAAGATCGAGGCGCGGGGCGTCGGCATCCTCAATGCCCGCGCGCGCGCCGCCGCACGGGTGGTCGTTGTCGTCGACATGAATGAGACCGAAGGGGAGCGTCTGCCGCCGATGCGGACCTATACGCTTCTCGGCGCTGAGCTGCCTCTTCTTCACAGAGTCGAGAGCCCCCATTTTCCCGCCGCAATCCTGCAGTATCTCAAAGGGGGAAGAAGCGCGTGACGGAGAACGGGGTGCAACCGGGTCAGGATGTGCAGCGGGTGGTGCTGGTCACCGGGCCTTCGGGCGCCGGGCGGTCCACGACGCTCCATGCGCTTGAGGATCTTGGGTATGAGATCATCGACAACCTGCCGTTCAGCCTCATCCCCCGGCTTCTCGACGGCCCGCCGATCTCGCGCCCTGTTGCGCTGGGCATCGACGTGCGCAACCGCGACTTTTCCGCCGCTGGCCTGATCGAGCTGATCGACCGGCTGACGCGGCTGCCCGAGGTCGCGCCCGAGGTTCTCTATCTCGATTGCCGGCCCGAGGAGCTTCTCCGCCGCTACAACGAAACCCGCCGCCGCCATCCGCTGGCGCCGGATGACAGCCCCGCCGCCGGCATCGCTGCCGAGATCGACCTCTTGGCGCCGATCCGCGCCCGGGCCGAAGTGCTGATCGACACCACGGACCAATCGCCCCACGACCTCAAGGCCGAGATCGGTCGCTTCTTCGCGACCAAGGGGACCAGTCCGCTCGCGGTGTCGATCCATTCATTTTCCTACAAACGCGGGGTTCCGCGCGGGCTCGACATGATGTTCGATTGTCGTTTTCTGCGGAATCCGCATTGGGACGCCGATCTGCGCCCGCTCGACGGGCGCGCGCCCGAAGTTGGCGCCTATCTCGACGCCGATCCGCATTTCGCGCCGTTTCTGGCCAAGGTCCGCGATCTTCTTCTCTTCGTGCTTCCCGCCCATGTCTCGGAAGGCAAGAGCCACCTCGCCATCGGCTTTGGCTGTACCGGAGGGCAACACCGCTCGGTCGCCGTTGCGGAAAAGATGGTCAAATCCCTTGCGGACGCCGGTTGGCAGGTGTCTAAGAGGCACCGGGAACTGGAACGGCGGGTGGGCGGAACCGCCGACAAGATACAGGGTGACAAGGCGTGATCGGAATCGTGATCGTCGCACATGGGGGATTGGCGCGGGAATATCTCTCCGCGGTCGAACATGTTGTGGGCAAGCAGGAAGGCATCCGCACGATTGCCATTGAAGAGGACCACGATCGCGCCGCGAAGCAGGCGGAGATTCGTGCCGCCGCCGATGCGGTCGATACCGGCGACGGTGTCGTCGTCGTGACCGACATGTTCGGCGGATCGCCCTCGAACCTCAGTCTCTATGCCTGTTCCGACACCGACCGGCGGATTCTTTACGGTGCCAACCTTCCGATGCTCATCAAGCTGGCGAAGTCGCGCCACCTTGGCGTCGATGAGGCTTCGGAAGCCGCCCTTGATGCGGCGCGCAAGTACATCAACAGTTACATTGGAAGTGAACAGGCCGCGCAATGAGCGATGCTGCCGCGGTCACCCGCGTCCTGAAGATCGTCAACGAAAAAGGGCTGCACGCCCGCGCTTCGGCCAGGTTCGTCGAAGTGGTCGAAGCACATGACGCGCGCGCTGATGTCAGCCGCGACGGCATGGATGTTTCGGGCGATTCCATCATGGGTCTGCTGATGCTTGGCGCCTCGAAAGGCACCTCGATCCATGTCAGCACTCGCGGCGCCGAAGCGGCGAAACTCGCCGACGCGCTGGAGGCATTGGTTGCCAACCGCTTTGGCGAAGAGTACTGAGCCGGGCCAATCGTCGCTTAGGGGGCGCCCGATCTTGCAGGACGAACAGAACGGCGCCGCTGAGGCGCCCGGCTACAAGCCATACCGTATGCGCCGGCTGTCCTACGCGGGAACCTTCACCAATCCGTTCAAGGCCAGCGCGATCCGCACCATCGAGTGGCTGACGGGGAAGTATCCCCTGATGAAGCTGATCCGCCAGTTCGAACGCACCGGCGTTCCGACCGGGCAGGAGTTCTTCACCAAGGCGCTCCGCACGATGGGAATCGCCGTGCTCACTCCTGATGCGCAGGTCGCCAACATCCCGGCGACGGGCCCCCTCGTCGTTGTCGCTAACCATCCGCATGGCCTTGTCGATGGGCTGGTGATGGGCGAACTCATCGGCCGCGTGAGGACCGACTACAAGATCCTCACCCGCTCGCTCCTGACCGGCGTTCCCGAGATCGAAGACCACATGCTCCCCGTACCCTTCCCGCATGAGGAAAACGCCCGCGAGCAGAGCCTCGAGATGCGCAACATCTGCATGGCGCATCTCAGCGCCGGCGGAGTCATCATCCTGTTTCCGGCCGGCAGGGTGGCAAGCAGCCGTGGCTTCTTCGACAAAGCGGTGGAGTCGGAGTGGAACCCCTTCACGGCGAAGATGGTCCTGCGGTCGGGGGCGACGGTGCTGCCGATCTACTTCCCCGGCACCAATACCCGGCTTTACCACATCGCCGACAAGCTTTCCGCCACCCTCCGGCAGGGGCTTCTGCTGCATGAGATCTACCGGGCGCTGAACCGGGCGCAGTCGCCGGTGATCGGGACTCCGATCACACCCGAGGAAGTGAAGGCGCGGGGCGACGATCCGCGCGGCCTTCTCTTGTGGCTCAGGGAACGGACGCTGGCGCTCCGCCGTTAACGCAGCTTCGGCACGCCACCGGCGAGGGTTTCGCGGTCCACGACACCCGCGCGCAGGCTCCTGCCGATGCGGTGGGCGAGGGCGGACCACTGAGCCGCGGGTTCCGGCGCGAGGGTCCGCTTCAGGACGGCATCGAAAAGGCCAAGCCAGGGTTCGAACATGCCGGGGCGGACATCGCCGGCCTTGCGGTGAACCTCCAAGGGGTTGCCGTCATAGCTCCGCTCATAAAGGATCGCATTGCGCCAGAAGCCGGCGATCTTCGCCTCATGCGCCGGCCAGTCGGTGACATGGGCGGCAAAGACCGGGCCGAGGCCGGGGTGCTGCCGGATCGCGGCATAGAACTCGGTGACGACGCGGGTGATGTCGTCAGGTGTGACGTCGATACGGGGCGGCAAGGGGGGCATGGCGGTCCTTTCGGGGCCGATCCTTGCGCGGCAACAGGGCGGGATGCAAGCGGGCAGGGTGCCGCGGCCCTTTACCTCTGGAAACCGCCTTCTTATAAGCCCGGAACATGAAGCGCATCTTCGCGATCATCATTCGAATTACCTGCCCGGCGTCCTGATCCATCAGACGCCGGGATGAAGGCGTCTGATCCGTCGCGCCGCCCCCTGATCCAATTCGACTTCCGAAGGACCGCCCGAGATGTGCGCCGATACGCCCGAAGCCCCCGATTACCGCAATACCGTCTTCCTGCCCGAAACCGAATTTCCCATGCGCGCCGGCCTGCCGCAACGCGAGCCGGACTGGCTTGCCCGCTGGCAAAGGCTCGGCGTCTATGACCGGCTCAGGGAAAAAACCGGCCGCAAGCCCTTCATCCTGCATGACGGCCCGCCCTACGCCAACGGCCACCTCCATATCGGCCATGCGCTGAACAAGGTCCTGAAGGACATGGTGGTGCGGTCCCAGCAGATGATGGGTCGCGACGCGCGCTATGTGCCGGGCTGGGATTGCCACGGCCTGCCGATCGAATGGAAGATCGAGGAGCAGTATCGGGCCAAGGGCCTGAACAAGGACGACGTCGACGTCGTCGCCTTCCGCCAGGAATGCCGCAAGTTCGCCGAGGGCTGGATCGACGTCCAGCGCGAGGAGTTCAAGCGCCTCGGCGTCACCGGCATGTGGGCCGATCCCTACCTGACCATGGACTACCACGCCGAGGCGGTGATCGCGGCGGAGTTCATGCAGTTCCTGATGAACGGGAGCCTGTATCAGGGGTCGAAGCCGGTGATGTGGTCGCCGGTCGAGAAGACCGCGCTCGCCGAGGCGGAGGTCGAGTATCACGACCATACCAGCCATCAGGTCTGGGTAAGGTTCCCGGTTCTGGCCGGGGATGCCTCCGGCGGAGGTATTTCGGGCAAGATGAATGCGAGTATCGTCATCTGGACGACGACGCCCTGGACGATCCCGCAGAACCGTGCCGTGGCGTACAGCCCGGACATCGCCTACGGGGCTTATGAAGTCGTAGCCCTGGGCGAAAACTCCTCCGCGCAAGTGGGTGAGCATGTGATCCTCGCCGACAAGCTGGCCGAAGGCGTCTTCGGTGCGGCACGCGTGGCGGAGTTCAAGCGGCTGCGCTCTGTGACGGCTGAGGAACTTGGGGCGCTGACCCTCGCCCACCCCTTCCGCAGCGTCGAGGGCGGCAATGGCGAGTGGGACTACGACGTCCCGATGCTCCCCGGCGATCATGTCACCGATGACGCGGGCACCGGCTTTGTCCATACCGCGCCGAGCCATGGCGACGACGACTACCAGCTTGGCCTGAAGTTCGGCCTGCCGATGACCTATAACGTGACGGAAGACGGCTCCTACCGCGCCGATCTGCCCCTCTTCGGCGGCCAGCACATCATCCTGCCCGACGGCAAGGAAGGCCCGGCCAACGTCTCGGTCATCAAGCAGCTTGCCTATGCCGGTGCGCTGCTGGCCAAGGGCAAGATGAAGCATTCCTACCCCCATTCGTGGCGCTCGAAGGCGCCGCTCATCTACCGCAACACGCCGCAGTGGTTCGTCGCCATCGACGCAAAGCTCGACGACAAGATGGGCAACTACGGCGAGACGATCCGCCAGCGCGCCCTGACCTCGATCAATGATCTCGTGCAGTGGACGCCGCAGACCGGGCGCAACCGCCTCCATTCGATGATCGAAGCGAGGCCCGACTGGGTGCTGTCGCGCCAGCGCGCCTGGGGCGTGCCCTTGACCTGCTTCGTCAAGAAGGGGGCGAAGCCGACCGATGCCGACTTCCTTCTGAGGAACGCCGAGGTCAACGCCCGGATCAGTGCCGCTTTCGAGGCGGACGGCGCCGATGTCTGGTATGTGCAAGGCTTCAAGGAAAAGGTGCTCTCCGGCATCGTCGATCCGCAGGATTATGAACAGGTCTTCGACGTGCTCGATGTCTGGTTCGATTCAGGCTCCACCCATGCCTTCGTGCTCCGCGACCGCGAAGACGGGGCGAAGGACGGCATCGCCGACCTTTACCTCGAAGGCACCGACCAGCATCGCGGCTGGTTCCATTCCTCGATGCTGCAGGCCTGCGGCACCATCGGCCGCGCGCCCTATCGCGGGGTGCTGACCCACGGCTTCACGCTCGACGAGAAGGGCATGAAGATGTCCAAGTCGCTCGGCAATACCGTGGCCCCGCAGGCGGTGATCGACGAATACGGCGCCGATATCCTGCGCCTCTGGGTGGCACAGTCGGATTACACGCAGGATCTGCGCATCGGGAAGGAAATCCTGAAAGGCACCGCCGACAGCTACCGGCGCCTGCGCAACACGCTCCGCTTCGTCCTTGGCAACCTTGACGGCTTCACCGATGCCGAAAGGGTTGCCCCGGCGGAAATGCCGGAGCTGGAGCGTTGGGTGCTGCACCGGCTGGCCGAGTTGGACCATGTCGTGCGCAAGGGCTACGCGGCCTATGACTTCCAGGGCGTGTTCCAGACCCTCTTCACCTTCTGCACCGTGGACCTTTCGGCGATCTATTTCGACATCCGCAAGGACAGCCTTTACTGCGACGCGCCCGGCAGCCTTCGCCGCCGCTCGGCGCGGACGGTGCTGGACCTCGTCTACCACCGCCTTGTCACCTGGCTCGCCCCGATCCTCGTCTTCACGATGGAAGAGGTCTGGCTTTGCCGCTTCCCCGGCGAGGGGTCTTCGGTCCACCTCCAAGACATCCCCGAGACGCCCGCCGACTGGCTTGACGAGCCGCTCGCGCAGAAGTGGGACGCGATCCGCCGCGTCCGCCGGGTGGTGACGGCGGCACTGGAAATCCAGCGCACCGCCAAGGTCATCGGCGCGTCGCTTGAGGCGGCGCCGGTCGTCCATGTCGAGGATGCGGCGACGCTGAAGGCGCTGAAGTCGGTCGATTTCGCTGACCTCTGCATCACCTCCGGCATTCAGGTCACGGCAGACCCGGCACCGGGCGAGGCCTTCCGCCTAGCCGATGTGCCGGGCGTGGGCGTGGTCTTCGAACTTGCCGATGGCGAAAAGTGCCAGCGCTGCTGGAAGATCCTGCCCGATGTCGGGACGCACAAGCACCCCGGCACCTGCGCCCGCTGCGACGACGCGCTCGGCTGAACAAAAAAGCGCCCGGATCGCATAGCCGGTCCGGGCGCCAGGCAGGGATTGGGGATCTGCGCTCAGGCGGCGCGGCGCAGCAGAAGTGCTTCGCGGATTGCCGCCATCGGCAGGCTCAGGCCGGCAAGGCCGCCGGCGGAAGGCGCGGGGCTGATCGGGGCCAGCGCACGGCGAAAGGGGGCGGCCGTACGCTCGGCACGGTCCTTCCAGGACCCGATCTCGCGGGCAAGATCGCTGCGCGTCAGCCCGATATCCTCAAGCATCCGGTCGTCCTGACGCAGAAGCTCGGCCCCCAACGCCTGACGGGCGCGGTGCAGGTTGACAAGACGCTCGATCCAGTTTTTTCCAGCAAGAATGGTCATGGTACACCTCCTGATCCATGAAATGCGCTTTCGCTTGACAGAAATCAAACGAATAGAAATCATGTCTGGCATCTGAATTTCTGATGGATAGCCATGCCCGCGCCGCTCGACAGCGATCTTCTTCGCCACTTCCTTGCCGTGGCGAAAACCGGCAGCGTGACGCGGGCGGGCGAGATGGTCGGTCGCACCCAATCGGCGGTGAGCATGCAGATCCGGCGGCTTGAGGAAGTGCTGGGTGGCCCGGTCTTCGAACGTCTGCCGCGCGGCGTGGTTCTGACGCCGCTCGGCCGCGAGCTTCTGCCCTATGCCGAAAGGGTGCAGGCGCTTTTGCGCGAGGCGGGGGAGCATCTGACCAGCCCGCGCATTTCGGGCACCGTGCGGGTCGGCATCGTCGACGAATATGTCGAAAGCACAGTGCCGACCGTGCTGGCAGAGTTCAACGCCGCCCATCCAGAGGTTGATGTCAGCGTCTATTGCGACTTCTCGCACCGCCAGATCGCGGCATTGGCCGAGGACCGGATCGACCTTGCCGTGATCCACAACTGGGACGGCACCGGCACGGGCGAAGCGATCTGCCACGATCCGACGGTCTGGGTCACGTCGCTCGCCCACCGGACCCATGAATGCCGCCCTTTGCCGGTCGGGCTTTTCATCAACTCGGACTGGAGCCGCGACTATGCCGCGCGCTCGCTCGACCGCGCCGGTCTGCCGTGGCGGCTGGCGTTCGAGGCGGACAATTCGGCGGCTTTGGAAAAGGCGCTTCTCTCCGGCCTTGCCATCGTGCCGCGCGCCCGGTCGACCGTGCCGGCGGGCTGCCGCATCCTCGGGCCGGATGACGGCTTCCAGCAGATCGACAACAACGATGTGTTCCTGCTGACCAATCCGCGCCGGGCCAGCGCCGCAATCAGCGCGATGGCGGTGGTGCTGCGGGACGCCTTCCGCCCCGCCGTGGCTGTCAGGGCGGAAGAGGGCGCCCGCGGCTGAAGGCGCAGGTTCCGGGTTGCGGATCGGCGCCCGTGGGTCCAGCATTCCGCCATGCCCGAATTGACCTGCCATACGCCTGTCGGAAAGCTGACCATCGTCGAAGACGAAAGCCATGTCGTCGCCCTGCGCTGGGGCGGCGAAGGCCATGACCACACAGACCTGCTCGATGAGGCTTGCCGGCAGATCGCCGACTACTTCGCCGGCGCGCGGCGCGGCTTCGACCTGCCGGTCGCCTTCCGCGACGGCCTTCAGGGCGAGGTGATGCGGGCGATGTGCGCGATCCCCTTCGGCGAAACCCGGACCTATGGCGATCTTGCGAAGGAGCTCGGCGTGCCGGCCCAGGCCATCGGCCAGGCTTGCGGCGCCAATCCGGTGCCGCTGATCGTGCCCTGCCACCGCATCCTCGGCGCATCCGGCCTTGGCGGCTTTTCCGCGCCGGGCGGGGTGGAGACCAAGGTGGCGCTTCTGAAACACGAAGGCGCTGCCTCGCTTCTCATCTGATCGCCGGTGCCTTGCCGTTGCCGCGCTGCGGGTCTAGGCCAGCGGCGAGGCGGCGTGTAACGGAATCATGACGGTAACGGTTTTCCTTGCGGTGCTCGCGGCGGCGTTCCTGCACGCCGTCTGGAACGCGCTTCTGCGTGTCGGCACCAGCCGGGTTGCTGCGATGATGGTGCTGTCGCTGGGGCAGAGCGTCATCGGCCTTGTCATTGCCATGTCGCGGGACTGGCCGGCCGAAGGGGTCTGGCCCTGGATCATCGCCTCGGGCCTCATCCACACCGGCTACCAGGTGTTCCTGAGCCTTGCCTATGAACATGGCGACCTGAGCCGGGTCTATCCGCTCGCACGTGGCAGCGCCCCCCTCATCACCCTCATTGTCGGCTGGCTCTGGTTTTCCGAGGCGATCAGCCCGGCAGCGACAGCTGGGGTCTTGGTCCTAGGCGGGGGCATCCTGCTTTTGGCAAGCGGTGTCTGGACCAGTGGCGAGTCGCGGCGGATGCTGCCCTATGCCTTCGGCTCCGCCTGTGCGACGGCGGGCTATACGCTCGCCGATGGCCTTGGTGCGCGGGTGTCGGGCGATCCGGTGACCTTTCTCGGCTGGGTCATGCTGATTTCGGGCACCGTCTTCGCGGTTCTCATGCTCGGCCTTCGCGGCAGGTCCTCAGTCCCCACGGCGCCGCGCGTCTGGGCGCTCGGCAGCCTTGCCGCCATAGCCTCATACGCGGCCTATGCCGTCGTCGTCTGGGCGATGACACAGGCACCGATCGCCATGGTCGCGGCGCTGCGCGAAAGCTCGATCCTTTTCGCGGTGCTTATCGGCTGGCTGGTGTTCCGCGAGAAGATGACACCAGCCAAAGCGCTCTCGGCGGCAATGATCGCCGCCGGGGTGCTGCTGATGCGGCTGGCGAGCTAGCGCCGTTCGGGGAACAACTCCTGCACCACGCCGGCCAGGAGGAGGTAGAGCGAGGTCACCACAAGCCCCCAATGCGCGATCTCGCCCGGTGCGAAATCGACCCAGGCGGCGCGGCCGGCAAAGCCGACCCAGGCCAGCGCCATCGGCAGCGATAGCCAGCGCCAGCGCTCGGTCCTGACCGGGTGGATGAACTTGAGGTTGGTGAACATCGTCCCGGCAAGGACCATGATGATCGCCAGCATCAGGTAGAAATTCGGCGTGATCGCGAAGAAGACGATGACCACCATGTTCCAGCAGGCCGGGAAGCCGGCAAAGGAATTGTCCTTTGTCTTCATCCTTGTATCGACGAAATAGAGCGCACTCGCATAGGTGATGACGATGATCGCGCACCAGCCGGTCCAGCCGGGCAGAAGGCCGGACTGGAAAAGCGCGAAGGCCGGGATGAAGACATAGGTCAGATAGTCGATGATGAGGTCGAGGGTGACCCCGTCGTAGGTCGGCCAATAGGTCTTGACCTGATAGTGGCGGGCGAGAGGCCCGTCGATCCCGTCAACGGCGAGGGCCACGACCAGCCAGAGGAGCATCATGCTCCACTTTTCATCAGCCGCCGCCAGCATGGCGAGCATCGACAGGACAGCGCCAGTTGCCGTGAAAAGATGCACGCTCAGGGCCTTCAATCGTGCCGTCATCATACCGTTCCTCACTGGCGCACCCGTCACGCGCGGGGATGCGCCTTCTCGTATACTTCCATTAGGCGGGTGGCATCCACCGCAGTGTAGGCCTGCGTCGTCGAAAGCGAGGCATGGCCGAGAAGGTCCTGGATCGCGCGCAAATCGCCGCCGGCGGCAAGAAGATGGGTGGCGAAGCTGTGGCGCATGGCGTGTGGCGTAGCCGTCGCCGGCAGGCCGAGGGCATTTCGCGCCTGTTCCATCGCGCCGGCGATGAGGCGCGGGTTCAGGGGGCCGCTCCGCATACCACGGAAAAGTGCTGCATCGGGTTCGTCGGCGATGGGGTAGGGGCAAAGCTTCACGTAGGCGGCGACGGCGGCTCTTGCGGCGGGCAGGACCGGCACGATCCGTTCCTTGCCGCCCTTGCCCCGGATGCGCAGCACCTCCGGCAGGGCAGACTCCGCTCCGGTCAGCGCCAGCGCTTCAGATATCCGCAATCCGCAGCCGTAAAGGAGCGTCACCACGGCGGCATCGCGCGCCGCCACCCAGTCTTCGCGGGGCAGGGTCCCCATGAGGTCGATCACCTCTTTCGCGGCGTCCTCGCTCAACGGGCGGGGGAGCTTCCTTTGGAACTTCGGGCTGCGGGCGGCAAGGATCGCGGTCGGGTCGAAACCGTCGCGTTCGGCAAGCCAGCGGGCAAAGCCCTTCACCGCCGACAGGCTCCGCGCCAGTGACCGCGCCGCGACGCCGCGCCTGCGTTCATGCGCCATCCAGGCCCGCATGTCCGATAGGGTGATCCGCGCCAGCCGCGCCGGGCCGATGCTTTCCCCGGTATGTTCGGCGAGGAAGGCGAGGAAACCCGTCACATCCGTCCGGTAGGCGCGCACCGTATGCGCCGCCGCCCCGTCAAGAGCCACGCGCTGGTCAAGCCAGGTGCCGAGGGCATCGCGCAGCGCCGCTGACAGGGCGAGGCTCATCGCCCCCGCCTCAGGCCAGCCAGCGACGCATCGCGCGTTCGAAGGCGCTGGCGAAGAAGGCGAGAAGATCGGTGCCGTGATTGGCGCGGAACTGGTGCGGGTCTTCGGCGCCAAGCGCCAGCATCCCCGGCAGCCGCCCCTCGCCGAGGTCGAGCTTCAGGACGGCTTCAGAGCGGATCCAGTCGCCGGCATCGTCGTAGATCGTGTCGGCGTCAGGCTGGGTCTGGCGCAGCACGACCTGCCGCGAGGAACCGCGCCCGCCGGCCATGTAGCGGTCGACAAAGCCCGGCTCCCGCACGCACAGCACCTCATCGACGCGGGCGAGCGCCGGCTCACGCTCCGACTGCGCCGTTTCGAGCACCAGCCGCACGCAATCGACGCGCATGATCTGCGCGACATCGCCGCCGAGGTTGTTGAGGAAGCCCTCGAATTCGGTCGGGTCAAGCATCCGAAGGACGGCGCGGTGGATCTGGTTGGTGCCGGCGAGGTTCTCGTAAGCCGCCGCGATGACGGAGCGGTGGGTGTCCTCAAGCCGGTCAAGTCGCGCTTCAAGCCGCTCCATCGCGATGCCGCGGAGGTCGACGATGTTGGCGCCCATGGCGCGTTCATTCGCCGCGATCAGCGCCCGCATCAGGTCGCGGTCCTCAAGGATCACCTCGGGTTCCGCGATCAGCCTGTCCCGAATGTCTGCCGCGATCAGTGCCGTTTCTGCCATCTCTGCCCCAACATGGTTTGTTGTTTTGGGCGATCCTAGCAGCCGAGGCGCCGGATCGCGCAGGTTTTTTCGCGCAACGGAGCATTTGTCACGGCATGACGTTGCACGAAGGCACCCGGCCCGCCGGTGACGGGGCCGGGATGCCCGGTTTTCGATCAGATCTTCTGGCCGGTCTTGGCCCAGTCCTTCAGGAACTGCTCAAGCCCCTTGTCGGTCAGCACGTGGTTGACCATCGACTTGATGACCGCCGGCGGGGCGGTGATGACATCGGCGCCGATCTTGGCGCAGTCGATGATGTGGTTCACCGTGCGGATCGAGGCCGCGAGGATCTGGGTCTTGTAGTCGTAATTGTCATAGATCGTGCGGATGTCGTCGATCAGCTCCACCCCGTCCATGTGGATGTCGTCCAGGCGGCCGATGAAGGGTGAAACGAACGTCGCCCCGGCCTTCGCCGCAAGGATCGCCTGGGCGGCGGAAAAGCAGAGCGTGACATTGACCATGTGGCCTTCGGAAGAAAAGGCCTTGCAGGCAGTCAGCCCGTCCCAGGTCAGCGGCACCTTGATCGCGATGTTGGGGGCGATCTTGGCAAGCTTGAGCCCCTCGGCGATCATGGCCTTGGCCTCGGTGGCGACGACCTCGGCGGACACGGGACCCGAGACCATGTCGCAGATCTCTTTCGTGACTTCGACGATGTCACGGCCCGATTTCAGGATCAGCGAGGGGTTGGTCGTCACACCGTCCACCATGCCGAGGTCGTTGAGTTCCTTGATGGCCGAAACATCGGCGGTATCGACGAAGAATTTCATGGCTGCATTCCCTTCGCTTCGGGCGTGGTGGGCGGGGCCGAGCTGACCCCGGGGTCGGCCCTTCATACGCCCGGCGCGGCCCGACCGGAACCCGAAAATCGCGCCATCGGGCGGATACCGCCCTGCCTGTTGGGTGCTCGGGCGGCCGGGGCCTCGGCTTCCTTGTCCAACACGCGGCGCACGACATCGGCAAAGGTCATCCGCCCGCGCCAGGTTTCGCCTGAACCAGGAGCAAAGCTGATGCGGCCTGAGTTCAGAGACGCATAGATGTCGCAGATCCCTCGGGCATAGTCCCCGCCCACACCCGCGTCCAGAAAGCCCGGGAGGAGGTCATCGCGCCCTGCCGGAACCAGCGTCACCTCGCGCCCCGTTTCCATCGTGATTGCGCGAGCAAGGTCGTTCGGGCAGAAGTCGCCGGGGCCAAGCAGGTTGACGGTCCGGCGCGCCTTCGGGTGCGTCCCCGCCAGCGCCTCGGCCACCGCTGCGCCAACATCTTCCGTCGAGACGGTCGGATAGCTGCGGTCGAAGGGCTGCATCCCCATCGGCAGGATGCCCGTCGCGGCGGCAAGGCCGATGAGCGCGGCCCAGTTTTCCATGAAGTCGCCCGACCGGATGCGCGTGACCGGAAGGCCGGTGGCGTCGAGTGCCTGTTCCAGATCATGCATCGACAGGATCGGCCCGGTGCCTTCGGCAAGGTCGGCCCCGCCCGACGACAGCGCCACGACGTGGTTGGGCTTTGTGGCCCTGAGCGCCGCGCAGATCGCCAGCACCGTCTTCTGCCCTTCGGCCCGCACATCGCTTGCCGCAACATAGGGCGGGATCATCACGAAGACCGCACGGCACCCGGCAAAGCCCCGCGCCAGCGATGCGGCATCCTGCGGGTCCGCCGCGACCACCTCAGCGGCCCCGGCAATGCTGGCATCGCTTGCCTTGCGGCTGAAGGCGCGGAACGGCACACCCCGCGCGGCAAGGGCGCGCGCCGCGGCGCCGCCCACTTGTCCGGTTGCTCCCATAAGCGCGATCATTTCATCCTCCTTTACCGAATGCGCATACAGGGTAGGCCGCATATCCCAATTGCGTAAGTACACACAATTTTTATACTGCAATCCATGACCCGCACGGACAAAGCCAAGCGCCCCGAACCCTGGTGCCCCGTCGCCGCCACCGTCGATGTGATCGGCGGCAAGTGGAAGCCGACAATCCTGTTTTACGTGAAAGACAAGCCGTGCCGGTTCAACGAGTTGCGCAGGCTGATGCCGGAAATCACCCAGCGGATGCTGACCTTGCAGTTGCGCGCGCTGGAAGCGGAGGGCATTGTCGTGCGCACCGTGCACCAGACCATCCCGCCCCATGTCGAATATCACCTTTCCGAGCATGGGATGACGCTTGCGCCGATTCTCGACGCGATGGTCGCGTGGGGCGAGGTTTACGGTCGCCGCATCGCCCCGGCCCGGGCCTGAGCGCGCATCCGATGGGCGACGGCGGGCCAGATTTCTTCGACGAAGGTGCGCTCGTCTCGGTGCTGACGACCGAGCCTTTGGGCCGCGCGCTTGACTATCGCGCGCCGGACGGCGGGTGTTTCGTCGGCGCCTTCGTCGAGGTGCCGCTGGGGCCGCGCCGGGTGCTGGGCGTGGTCTGGGGGGCGGGCGAGGGCGGCTATGACCTCGCCAAGGTGCGCCCCGTCACGCGGGTCCTCGATGCGGCACCGATGGGCGAGGCGATGCGGACCTTCCTGCAACGCGCCGCCGACTACACGCTGACGCCGATGCCCGCGATGCTGCGTCTTGCCTCGCGGGCGCCGGGCCTCGCCGATCCGCCGGGGCCGCGCAAGGTCTACCGCAAGGGTTGGGCAGAGCCTGACCGGATGACCGAGGCGCGGGCGCGGGTGATCGCAGTTCTGGACGATTACGGCGGCGCAGCTTTCACGCTTTCGGAACTTGCGGCCCTTGCCGAAGTGACCACCAGCGTCATCAAGACCATGGTCAAGATCGGCGCCGTCGCCGAAGAGGAAGCGCCGCGCGATCTGCCCTATCCACTCCTCGATCCCGGCCTTCAAGGCAAGCCGCTCGCCCCCGATCAGGCTGAAGCGGCAGAGAAGCTGCGGGCGGCGGTGGCGGGCGGGCGCTATGGCACGACGCTCCTGAAGGGCGTCACCGGATCGGGCAAGACCGAGGTCTATCTTGAGGCGGTGGCGGAGTGCCTTGCCCAAGGCCGGCAGGCGCTGGTCCTTCTGCCGGAAATCGCCCTGACCTCGGAATTCCTCAACCGGGTCGAGGAACGCTTTGGCGCCAAGCCCGGCGAATGGCATTCCGGCGTCACCCAGACCGAACGCCGCCGCCTTTGGCGCATGGCGGGCGAGGGGCGGGTCGGCCTTGTGGTCGGCGCGCGGTCAGCGCTTTTCCTGCCGTTCCGCGACCTTGGCCTTATTGTCGTCGATGAGGAACACGACACCTCCTACAAGCAGGAGGATGGCGTTCTTTACAACGCCCGCGACATGGCGGTGCTGCGCGCCTCCATGACCGATGCGCAGGTGGTGCTCGCCTCGGCCACGCCCTGCCTTGAAAGCTGGGTCAATGCGGCAAGCGGCAAATACGCCCGTATCGACCTCACCTCGCGCTTCGGTGTCGCCGAACTCCCCGACATGCGGGCCATCGACATGCGGGCGGAGCGGCTTGAGCAGAACCGCTGGATCAGCCCGACCCTCGCCGGTGCCGTCACCGACCGGATCGGGCGGGGGGAGCAGGCGCTGTTGTTCCTCAACCGGCGCGGCTATGCGCCCGTCACCATCTGCCGCGCTTGCGGCCACCAGATCGGCTGCGACCATTGCGACGCGCGCATGGTCGAACACCGCTTCCTCAAGCGCCTTGTCTGCCATCAGTGCGGCGAGACGAAGCCGATGCCGGAGGCCTGCCCGCATTGCAAGGCCGAGGGCCGGCTCGCGCCGGTCGGGCCGGGGGTGGAGCGGCTGGCCGAGGAAGTTGCCGCCCGTTTCCCCGAAGCGCGGCTGGCGATCCTGTCCTCGGACCTTTTCGGGTCGGCGCGGGCGCTGAAGGAAACCATCGGCACGATCGCCGAGGGCGGCGCGGATATCATCATCGGCACCCAGATCGTCGCCAAGGGCCACAACTTCCCGCTGCTCACGCTGGTCGGCGTGATCGACGCCGACCTCGGGCTGCAAGGATCGGACCTGCGCGCGGCGGAACGGACCTTCCAGCTTGTCCGGCAGGTTTCGGGTCGGGCGGGGCGGAGCGAAAGGCCCGGCGTGGCGCTGATCCAGAGCTATCAGCCCGAGCATCCGGTGATCCGCGCCATTCTCTCGGGCGAGGAGGAGGCCTTCTGGCGCGCCGAGGCGGCGGAGCGGCAGGCGGCGGGTATGCCGCCCTTCGGGCGCCTTGCCGGCATCATCCTGTCATCGCCCGACGTCCAGACCGTCTTCGACTTCGGCGCCGACCTCGCCCGCCGCGACGCGCCCCTGCGCCGGATCGGCGCGCAGGTTTTCGGGCCCGCGCCGGCCCCCGTGGCGCGGGTCAGGGGGCGGCACCGGGTGCGCTTGCTGGTCAAGGCGGAAAAGACAGCGTCCTTGCAGGCGGCGCTTGCCGAATGGGTCGGGCAGATGAGGATTCCGGCCAACCTGCGCCTTGCAATCGACATCGACCCGCAGAGTTTCTACTGACCCGGACAGGGCCGAATGCACTCGCCAGCGCCCGCGATCCGGGCTAGGTCATGGCCATGACCTCGATCCGATCCATCGCGCGACCCTTGCCCAGCCTTCCGGCGCTGATCGCATGTCGCCGGTCGGGCCGGAGGGCGTAACCGATGCCGCCGGCAGGGCCGTCACAGGGCAAGTTCGTCACCGGCGGCCTGATGCGCCATGTGGTGACCATGGCGCTCTCGGGCGCGCTTGGCCTTTCCTTCACCTTCCTCGTCGACTTCCTCGCCCTCTGGTGGATTTCGCAGCTTCGGGTCGAGGCGATGATCGCCGCCGTCGGCATCGCCGGGACGATCCAGTTCGCCATCATGTCGGTTTCCATCGGCATGATGATCGGCGCCGTGGCGCTTGTCTCGCGCTCAATCGGCATGGGCCAGCCCGACCGGGCGCGGCGGATCGCGACGGTGGGGATGATCCTTGCCACCGCAGTCCTCACCCTTGTCTCGGTGCTGGCCTGGGTCTTCCGGCACGAGGTGCTGGCAGCATCGGGCGCCACGGGAGAAGTGCTTGAGATCGGCGTCAGCTTCCTGACGATCACCCTGCCGTCGATGCCGCTCATCGCGCTTGGCGTCACCGCCTCGGCGCTTCTGCGCGCCGTGGGCGATGCCTGGCGGTCAATGGCGGTGACGATGGCGGCGGGCATGATCGCGGTCGTCCTTGACCCCATCCTCATCGTCTGGTTGCGCTGGGATGTGACCGGGGCGGCGATCTCGATCCTTGTCGCGCGGGTGGTGATGGCGGGGGTCGGCCTCTGGTTCGTGATCCGCACCCACAAGCTCTTGGCGCGCCCCTCTATGGCCGATATCGGCGAGTACCTCAGGCCCTATCTCGCCATCGCGCTGCCGGCCATCGCGACGCAGCTTTCGACGCCCTTCGGCAACTGGATCCTGACCCGCGAAGTGGCGCAGTTCGGCGAGGCGGCGATCGCCGGCTGGGGCGTGGTGATGCGGCTGACGATCCTCGCCTTCGGTGGCATCTTCGCGCTGTCGGGCGCCATCGGCGGCATCATCGGCCAGAACTTCGGCGCGGGCCGGCCCGACCGGGTGTCCGAAGCCTACTGGGCGGCGATGAAGTTCTGCGCGGTCTATACGCTTGTCGCCTGGGCGCTGATGGCGCTTGCGACCGAACCCATCGCGCGGTCCTTCGGCCTTTCGGCGGAAGGGACGACGGTCCTGCGCACCTTCACCCATTTCGCCGCCGGGTCCTTCATTTTCACCGGTGCGCTTTTCGTAGCCAACGCCACCTTCAACAACCTTGGCCGCCCGGTCTGGTCGATGGCCGCCAACTGGTTCCGCGACGGTATCCTGATGTGGCCCTTCGCCCTTGCCGGGGCGGCTTGGGCCGCAGCGCCGGGCATCCTCTGGGCCAACGCTTTCGCCAATGTGATCGCCGGCACCATGGCAGCATGGCTTGCCTGGCGCTATATTCGCAAGCTGAACCGCGCCGCGCCGGATGAGCGTCCGGCCGGGAAATAGGAGAAGCCGATGCTGAGCGCACTCTTTGGCAAGAAATCCGACCTGCCCACCGCCACCGAGGCCCTGCCGGGCCGGCCCGAGGCGATCCCGACCGCCGAGATCCATTTCCTCAGCGGTATCCCCCTGAAGTCGGCGGTGCCAGAGGGCATGGAAGAGGCGATCTTCGGCATGGGCTGCTTCTGGGGCGTGGAGCGGAAGTTCTGGCAGGTGCCGGGCGTCTGGCTGACGATGGTCGGCTATGGCGCGGGGCTAACGCCCAATCCGACCTACAAGGAAACCTGCACCGGCATGACCGGCCATAACGAGGTCGTCCGCGTGATCTATGATCCCGCGAAGGTCAGCTATGACGACCTGCTGAAGGTCTTCTGGGAGGGCCACAACCCGACGCAAGGCAACCGCCAGGGCAACGACGTCGGCACGCAGTACCGCTCAGGCATCTATACCTTCAGCGCCGCACAGGCCGAGGCAGCCGAGGCGAGCCGCAAGGTCTATGCCGAACGGCTGAAGTCGGCAGGCTTCGGCGCGATCACGACCGAGATCCTGCCTTCGGGGCCGTTCTACTTCGCCGAGGACTATCACCAGCAGTACCTCGCCAAGAACCCCGCCGGCTATTGCGGCATCGGCGGCACCGGCGTCAGCTGCCCGATCGGGTTGAAGGCCTGAAACCCCGCAAAGGCTCTGGCCTTGGGCGGTGCGACGGGCTAAGTCCCGTTGCGCCGTCCAGAACCGGAGCACGCCCATGACGACCTTCAGCGCGATCACGACCCTGTCCGGGCGCGAGGCAGCCGACAACCTTGCCGAAGTGCTGGAGGATTTCGACCCGACGCCGGAAGGCGTCGGCGTCTTCGAGATCGAGAACGGATCGGGCCGCTGGGAGGTTGCCGCCTATTTCGAGGCGGCGCCCGACGACATCGCGCTGGCGCTTCTGGCCACCGCTTTCGCTGCTGCGCCCTTCGCGGTCTCGGAAATCCCCGAAACCGACTGGGTCGCCCATGTGAAGCGAGAGCTGCAACCCGTTGAAGCCGGGCGCTTCTTCGTCTACGGCAGCCATGATGCGGACCGCGTCCCGGCGGACCGGGTGCCCCTGCTGATCGAGGCAGCGATGGCCTTCGGCACCGGCCATCACGGCACGACGAAGGGCTGCCTCCTCGCGCTTGAACGCTTGGCGGCAGAGGGCTTTCAGGCGCGGAACGCCGTCGACATTGGCTGCGGCACGGCGGTCCTCGCCATGGCCGCGGCCTCGATCTGGCCCGATCCGGTCCTCGCCTCCGACATCGACCCGGTGGCGGTCGAGGTGGCGCATGCCAATGTGGTGGCGAACGGCCTTGAAGGCCGGGTGACATGTCTTGAAGCCGCTGGCTTCGACGCGCCCGCGCTGCGCAAGGCGGCGCCTTACGACCTCGTCTTCGCCAATATCCTGAAAGGCCCGCTGATCGGGCTTGCCCCCGCCATGGCGCGCAGCATCGCAGAAGGCGGTGTGGCGATCTTGTCGGGCATTCTCAACCAGCAGGCCGAGGAAGTTGCGGACGTTTACCAGAACGCCGGATTTGCGCTTCTGGAACGGGACGAACAGGCCGAATGGACCACATTGGTTCTGCGGCGCGGGCAATAGATCCGAACTTCTGGTCACAGCCCCATTCTTGCCGCAATGATGTCGCACCTTGGTCCAATCCGGGGGCATGGCAACACTTGCTGAACGGGCATCGACATGGTTGATCGCAATCTGCAGAACTTCTATGGCCGCCTCGGGCGTATCGAGGACATCCACCGCGCCGGCGGCGGGTTCGAGGCTGACGGTACCCTTGGCATGTCCTTCTACAACGCGCGCCGCCGCCCGCAGCGCCGCCGCTTCGGCATTCTGGCGCCGCTTGCATTGGTTGCGATGACGGTTCTTGGCCTCAAGGCGGTGGTTTACGCCACGATTGGCCCCGAACTCTATGAAGCGCGGGTGGCCGAATTGAGCGCCGGCGACGGCTTGCAACAGGCCGGGGCCTATGTCCTGCAGGCCGATCCCCTGACGGTGGCGATCGCGGACAAGATCGGCGCGCTCATCGACTGATGCGGGGCATAAACCCCTCGCGCTGCATTACCGGAAAGAAAAAGAGAAAGGCCGTGTCGGCGGATCGCCGGCACGGCCTTTGGCGCGAACGCGCGACCGGGCGCTTGGCAGCGCGCCCGAGAGGGTTCTCAGTTGGTCGCGATCACGTCGATGTCGGCACGGGTCAGCCCGATATCGTCCAGTTCGCGGTCGGTGAGACGCGACAGGGCATTGCGGGTCACGCGTGCATCGTTCCAGGCCGCAACGGCCGAGAAGAGGCTGCCGAAAACGCCGCTGGTGCGGGTGCTGACGGTGCGGTTGGTGCTGTAGACAGACATTTCAGTTTCCTCGGTTTCCAAAGCGCCTGTTCATTCAGCGCCTTGCTTTCGAGATGTCAGATAGAGCCGCCCCGATGCCGTCACAAGCCATGCGCCTGCAGGGCCGTCATGCAGCCAATGCATGGGTCATTCTTCCGTTAACGCACTGTTAAAAAACCGTTTCTGCGAGTGCGGAATATGTCGTTTTCTGCATATGCGAAGACGATTTCCGACATCCGACGTGGCGTCGCTTCCGGCGCCCGCCAAACAGCATTCCGCCTTTGCGATGTTCGCTTTTCGTGCTAGTCGTGGGAAAAAAGCAACAGATCGAGGGAGCAGATGCGCGTTCTTGGGATTGATCCGGGCCTCCGATGCCTCGGTTGGGGTGTGATTGAGGTGTCCGGGTCGCGACTCAGCCATGTCGCGAACGGCGCGATCCGAACCGAGGGCAGCGATCTTGCCGAACGGCTCCTGATGCTGTTCACCGGCCTGAGCGAGGTATTGGAGCAATACAACCCAGATGCGGCGGCGGTCGAACAGACCTTCGTAAACCGCGACGGGGCGGGAACGCTGAAGCTTGGCCAGGCGCGCGGCGTGGCGGTGCTGGTCGTGGCGCGGGCAGGGCTTGCCGTTGGCGAGTATGCCCCGAACGCGGTCAAGAAGGCGGTGGTCGGCGTCGGCCATGCCGACAAGGTCCAGGTCGCCCACATGGTCCGCCACCAGCTTCCGGGCGTCGACCTCGCCGGGCCGGACGCCGCCGACGCGCTCGCCATCGCCATCTGCCATGCGCACCATCTGCAAAGTGCCGGGCGCCTCGCCGCCGCGCTGAAGGGGGCGGCATGATCGGCCGCATCGCCGGGGTGATCCTGCACCGCGCCATGGATCACGTCCTGATCGACGTGCGCGGCGTCGGCTATATCGTCCATGTCTCGCAGCGCACCGCCGCCGCGCTGCCACCGGTGGGTGAGGCTGCAGCGCTCTATACCGACCTGTTGGTGCGCGAGGACCTCTTGCAGCTTTTCGGCTTCCCGACGCTGCTCGAAAAGGAGTGGCACCGCCTTTTGATGACCGTGCAGGGCGTCGGTGCGAAAGCCTCCATGGCGATCCTCGGCACGCTCGGCGCCGAAGGCGTCGGCCGCGCCATCGCCCTTGGCAACGCCGCCGCGATCAAGGCCGCCCCCGGCGTCGGCCCAAAGCTTGCGCAGCGGGTGGTGATGGAGCTGAAGGACAAGGCGCCCACGGTGATGGCCTTGGGCGGGACATTGACCGTCGATGTCGCCCAAGCCGACGACGTGATCGAACCTGCCGCCCCGCAACCCGCACGGAAACCCGTGAGCCCCGCCGCCCAATCCGCCAGCGCCACCGCCGACGCGCTCTCCGCTCTTCTCAACCTCGGCTACGGCCAGGGCGAGGCCGCCGCCGCCGTGGCGCAAGCCGCCGGAGAAAACGAAGCCGCCGCGACCCCGGCCCTGATCCGCGCGAGCCTCAAGCTCCTCGCGCCGAAGGGGTAGCGCATGGAACCCGATCCCACCCTTCGCCCCGCGCCCCAGCCCGAGGATCAGGACCGTTCCCTGCGCCCGCAGGCGCTGACCGATTTCGTCGGCCAGGAAGAGGCGCGCGCCAATCTCCGCGTGTTCATCGAAAGCGCGCGGCGGCGGGGCGAGGCGATGGACCATACGCTCTTCCACGGGCCGCCCGGCCTTGGCAAGACGACCCTCGCCCAGATCATGGCGAAAGAGCTTGGCGTCAACTTCCGCATGACCTCCGGCCCGGTCCTTGCCCGCGCCGGCGACCTTGCCGCGATCCTGACCAATCTTGAGGCGCGGGATGTCCTCTTCATCGACGAGATTCACCGCCTGAACCCGGTGGTCGAGGAAGTCCTCTACCCGGCGATGGAGGATTTCGAGCTTGACCTCGTGATCGGCGAAGGCCCCGCCGCCCGAACGGTGAGGATCGAGCTTCAGCCCTTCACCCTCGTCGGCGCCACGACGCGCCTCGGCCTCTTGACGACGCCGCTCCGCGACCGTTTCGGCATCCCGACCCGGCTCCAGTTCTACACGGTGCCGGAGTTGGACCACATCGTCGCGCGCGGCGCCCGGCTGATGGGCATTCCCGCCGACCCCGAAGGCACGCTGGAGATCGCCCGCCGGGCGCGCGGCACGCCAAGGATCGCCGGGCGGCTTCTGCGCCGGGTTGCCGATTTCGCTCTGGTCGAAGGCGATGGTCGCCTCTCCCGCGCCATTGCCGACCTCGCGCTGACCCGGCTCGGCGTCGACCACCTCGGCCTTGACGGCGCCGACCGGCGCTACCTGACGCTCATCGCCGAAAACTACGCCGGCGGGCCGGTGGGGGCGGAAACGCTCTCCGCCGCGCTTTCGGAAAGCCGCGACGCGATCGGGGAAGTGATCGAACCCTACCTCCTCCAGCAGGGCCTCATTCAGCGCACCCCGCGCGGGCGGATGCTGGCCGGCAAGGCCTGGACCCATCTCGGCCTCGCGGCCCCGAAGACCATGGGCGATCTTTTCGGCAAGTAGCCGGCGCTTGACCGCCGCACACTTTCGCCGCAAGGGTCGCGGCGCGAAAAATGCAGGACACCGATGATGACCGCCGACGAGGTTGCCCCCTTCTTCACCCGTGCGAACGGAGACTACGTCTTCGCCCGCTGGGAACGCCCGATCGTTCCGGTGGTCTTCGGTGTCGATGACGCGACGCTCGCCACCCTCAAGGGCGCAATCGAGACCATGGTCCGTCTCGCCGGGCACCGGATGGCCGAGACCGACGCCGAACAGGGCGCCAACCTCATCGTCTTCTTCCTCAGGGACTGGGACGAACTTCTCACCGTCCCCGATCTCGACCGGCTGGTCGAGGGCCTTGGCCCCCTCGTCGCGCAGCTCGCCGCCGAAGGCGCCAACCAGTACCGCCATTTCCGGCTGGAAGAGAACGGCGCGATCCGCGCCTGCATCGCCTTCCTGAAGGTCGAGGGCGACCTTGCCGAGCTGCCGGCGGAAACCGTGGCGCTCGGCCTTGCGGCGCAGATGATCCTTCTCTGGTCCGACACGGCGTTCCGCAATGCCTCGCCGCTTGCCCTTGCAGATGGCACGGCGATCCTGCGCCCCGATGTCGCAAACCTGATCCGCGCCGCCTATGACCCGGTGCTGCCCGTAGCTGCCCATGACCCAAGCCATGCACTCCGCCTCGCGGCGCGCCTCGGCCGGGCTCTCTTCTGAGCCCTCGGCCCTCTCTGTCCGAAAATACTCCCGCCGGAGGCATGCGGAGCCGCGCCCCGGCGCGGCGACAGATAAGCGTGGCGCCGCAAGGTGCCTCCGCTTGTTCACTCAGCTGGATCAGCCGGTGATCTGGACCTTGCCGACCAGACGCGCGCCCTTTTCCGACGAGAGCGTCTGCGCCTTTACGTCCGCCTTCACCTCGGCGTTCTTCTCAAGCGAAAGTTCGGTGCACTCGATCTGCCCGGTATGGCGGCCCTGGATGCGCACCGCCCCGGCCGAGATCGCGCCCGTGACCTCGCCATTGGTGCTGACCGACACGCCCTTGGCCGAGATGTCACCCTTCACCCGGCCCTTGACGTCGATGTCGCCGTCCTTGGAGGTGATGTTGCCGTCGATGATGAGGTCTTCCTCGATGACCGATTTCGTCATTGTCGCTCCTGCCCACGGGCTGTCATTCGTTTCCCCTTCGCTACAGGCAGCCGCGCGGCCTGCCAAGCGGACTTTGGCCGATCAGCGGGAAAAAGCCCAGGTTCCGGCCTTCTTGTCTCCGTCACGACCGCCCACTAGGCTGCCTCCGGTCACGAGGGACAACCCGATGCGTCACGAATTCCCGATCCGGGTCTATTACGAGGATACCGACCTTGGCGGCATCGTCTATTACGCCAACTACCTGAAATTCATCGAGCGGGCGCGCACCGAATGGGTCCGTGCGCTCGGCATCGACCAGACCCGGCTGAAGGCTGAGGAGGGCATCCTCTTCGCGGTGCGGCGGATCGAGGCCGATTACCTGAAACCGGCGCGGTTCGATGACGAGCTTGTCGTCGAGACAAGGTTCGAGGCCGCGACAGGGGCGCGGATCATGATCGAGCAGACCGTGCTCCGGCAGGGGGAGCGGCTCTTTCAGGCCCATGTCACGCTGGTCTGCCTGACCGAATCCGGTCATGCGGCGCGTGTGCCGCCTTCGGTGCGCGCCAGGATCGTCCCCGCGTTGCACTGATCCGGGCAATGTTTCGCCCCGTTACAGGGGGGGTCACGCAGATATGTTGGCATTCCCCCTAAAAGCCGGTTAGAATCGCTGCTAATAGGGCCGCGAAAGACGGCCCACAACGGCGAGCAGACATTCATGGACACCCAAACCCTAGCGACGACGGCGCAGGATATCGACTTTTCCCTGCTGGCGCTTTTCTGGCGCGCCTCGTTCATCGTCAAACTGGTGATGCTTCTTCTGACCGTGGCCAGTTTCTGGTCCTGGGCGATCATCGTGCAGAAGTTCATCGCCTACCGGCAGGCCCGGCAAGAGGCCGCGATCTTCGACCGCGCCTTCTGGTCTGGCGAGCCCCTGGATGAGCTTTTCGACCAGATCGGCGCGCAGCCCGATGGGGCGAGCGAGCGGATCTTCGCCTCGGGCATGGTCGAATGGCGCCGCAGCCACCGGCAGGATGGTGAGCTGATCGCCGGCGCGCAGGCGCGGATCGACCGCTCGATGGACGTGGCCATCGCCAAGGCGACCGAAAGCCTCACGGGCGGATTGCCCTTCCTTGCCACGGTCGGTTCGACCGCGCCCTTCATCGGGCTATTCGGCACGGTCTGGGGCATCAAGGTCGCCTTCGAGCAGATCGCGATTTCGCAGAACACCTCGCTTGCCGTCGTGGCCCCCGGCATCGCCGAGGCGCTGGTGGCAACAGCACTTGGTCTTGTCGCGGCGATCCCGGCGGTCATCTTCTACAACAAGCTCTCGACCGACAGCGACCGCATCATCGCCGGATATGAGGCTTTCGCCGACGAATTCGCCACGATCCTGTCGCGCCAACTGGACGTCTGAGCCATGGGGGCAGGGGTCATCAAGGGCGGTCGCGGCGGCGGGCACCGCCGGCGCGGTTCGCGCGGCAAGGCTGCCGTCATGTCGGAGATCAACGTCACGCCCTTCGTGGACGTGATGCTGGTGCTTCTCATCATCTTCATGGTGGCCGCACCGCTTCTGACGGTGGGCGTGCCTTTGGAACTGCCGAAGACGGCGGCGCAGGCAGTCGCGACCGAACAGGAAGAGCCGCTGACCATCTCCATCCAGGAAGACGGCAGCCTGTCGATCCAGAACACGCCCGTCGCCGAGGCGGAGCTTATCGGCCGCCTGCAGGCCATCGCCGCCGAGAGGACGAGTGACAAGCTCTTCCTCAGGGCCGACGGGCGCATTCCCTATGAGCGTGTGGTGCAGGTGATGGGCGCGCTCAACGCGGCCAGCTTCTCCAACATCACGCTTGTCACCGACGCCGGCGGGCCGAACTTCGGCGGGCAGGCGACAAACTAAGGGGGCATCGGGGCGGATGCCCATGGAGCGGTCAGAGCGCATCGGCATGATGGTCTCGGGGGGTGCGCATGCGGGCGCCATCCTCTGGCTCCTCATTGGCGGGGTGTTCTTTTCGCATGACATGCCGCCGCCGGTCGCGACGGCGGAAGTTTCGCTGATGTCGCAGTCGCAGTTCGACGCGATGGTCGCCGCCGCCCCCAAGGCCACGACCGAGGCGCCGCCGCAGCCCTCGCTGCCGGACCCCGCCGCGACCGAGCCGACACCTCCCACGGCGGAGCCTGCCCCGGAACCCGCGCCGCAGCCAGAGCCGGAGCCGCAGCCGGAACCCGACCCGAGCCCGGACGTGACCGAGCTGACGCCGCCCGACGCCCAGGTCGAGGATACCCCGCCAACCCCGCCAGCGCCGCCGATCGAATCCTCGGCCCCCGAAGTCGTGACGCCCGAGGCGCAGCCGAAGCCAGCCGATATCGTGGCACCCGACCCGACCACGGCGCCCGACCAGCCCGCCGACGTGGCCCCCGATGCCGTGGCCGAAACGACGCCCGATCCGGCGGCGGAACCCTTGCCGGAACCCGTGACAGAGGCTGCCGCGCCGAAGGAAACCGGGGATGTGCTGAAGACCGAGGAGAACAAGGACAGGGTTGCATCCGCCGCGCCGCCGAAATCGGTCCGGCCGAAGAGCAAGCCGCCGAAACCGGTCAAGCCTGCTCCGGTCGAGGATGCGCCGCCCGCCGAGACGCCCGCGCCCGAGCCGACGGAAACCGCTGCCGCTGCCGAGCCGGCCGAAACTCCCGACACTGCCTTGAACGATGCCCTGGCCGAGGCGATGGCCGGTGCTGCATCCGAGGAACCCGCGCCCGGCACTGGCACGGCAGACAGCGGCCCGCCGATGACCGGGGGCGAGAAGGATGCGCTCGTCATCGCCGTCAAGCAGTGCTGGAACGTCGGATCGCTTTCGACCGATGCGCTCAACACGGTGGTGACTGTCGGCGTCAGCATGGACCAGTCCGGCAAGCCCGTCTCCGGCTCGATCCGCATGATCGGCTATGAAGGCGGCAGCGAGGCCTCGGCCCAGCAGGCCTATGAGGCCGGTCGCCGTGCCATCATCCGCTGCGGCCAGAACGGCTTTCCGCTGCCGCCCGAGAAATACGCCCAATGGCAGGAGGTGGAGATCACCTTCGACCCAGAACAGATGAGGATGCGATGACACCGACCCTCGCCTTGAACACCCAAAGTCCCCGTAACGATCCCAGAGAAGGGAATGTCATGACCTTCATCCGCTCACTTTGCATTGCACTTGCCCTCACCGGCGTCGCGGCGTCCACCGCCAGCGGCCAGGACGGCCCCTTGCGCATCACCATTACCGATGGCGTGATCGAGCCCCTGCCCTTCGCGGCACCGGTCTTCGTCGCCGAAAATTCCGGCGCAGCGGAAATTGCGCAACGGATCACCCAGGTGGTGGCCGCCGATCTCGCCGGCACCGGGCTTTTCCGCGAAATCCCGCCCTCGGCCTTCATCAGCCCGGTGACGAGCTTCGACGCCCCCGTCGCCTATGCCGACTGGAAGGCGATCAATGCCCAGGCGCTCATCACCGGGGCGGTGTCGGCCGGATCGGACGGTCGGGTGAACGTCAAGTTCCGGCTCTATGACGTCTTTTCCGGCGCCCCTCTTGGCGAGGGCATGCAGTTCGGCGGCGGGCAGGGCGACTGGCGGCGCATCGCGCACAAGGTGGCCGACCAGATCTATGGCCGGATCACCGGCGAAGGCCCGTATTTCGACAGCCGCGTCGTTTATGTCTCGGAAAGCGGTCCGAAGGATGCGCGGCTGAAGCGCCTCGCGATCATGGATTATGACGGCGCCAATGTGCAGTACCTGACGGACAGCTCGACCATCGTGCTGGCGCCGCGCTTCTCGCCGGGTGGCGACCGCATCCTCTATACCTCGTTCGAGACGGGCTTCCCCCGGATCAAGATGATGGACCTTGCGAGCGTCTCATCGAAGGCACTGGCCGATCTTCAGGGCAACATGACCTTCGCTCCGCGCTTCTCGCCCGATGGCGGGACGGTCGTGTTCTCGGTCTCGCAGGACGGCAATACCGACCTCTATTCGATGGGCCTGTCCTCGGGACAGACCGCGCGGCTGACCAATGCTCCCTCGATCGAGACGGCACCGTCCTTTTCGCCGGACGGCAGCCAGATCGTGTTCGAGAGCGACCGTTCCGGAAACCAGCAGCTTTACGTCATGCCCGCCGGCGGCGGCGAAGCGACGCGGATCAGCTTCGGCGAGGGCCGCTACGGCACCCCGGTCTGGAGCCCGCGCGGCGACATGGTGGCCTTCACCAAGCAGAACGCCGGGCGATTCCACATCGGCGTGATGCGGACCGACGGGTCGGAGGAGCGGCTGCTCACCTCCTCGTTCCTTGACGAAGGCCCGACCTGGGCGCCGAACGGGCGCGTCATCATGTTCACCCGCGAGGGCGCGGGCGCGGGCGGGGCGGCGCAGCTTTTCTACGTCGACATCTCGGGGCGGAACCTGACGGCGGTGCCGATGGAAGGTGGCGCCTCCGACCCGGCCTGGTCGCCGCTTCTGCCGTAGGATGGACAATATTGCCCATCCTGCCCATCCGACCGGACGTTTCCAAAAGCCGAACCCGATGCTACTGTAACGGCCATCGAGCCAACAAAAAGGCGGTAAACCCGATGAACAAACTGACTTCCCTGCTTCTCGTGGCCAGCGTTCTCGCGCTTGCGGCCTGCAACAACCCGAACAAATACGGCGCCAATGGCGGTGCAGGCGGCGCGGGTGGCGTTGGCGGCATCAACCAGGGCGGCCTCGGCGACCCGAACGACCCGAACTCCATCGCCTATTTTAACCAGACCATCGGCGACCGCGTACAATTCGCCGTCGACCAGTCGACACTGTCGCCGCAGGCGCAGATGACCCTGACGCAGCAAGCCAGCTGGCTGAACTCGCATCCGAATTACACCGCCATCATCGAAGGCCATGCCGACGAACAGGGCACCCGCGAATACAACCTCGCGCTTGGCGACCGCCGCGCCAATGCGGCGAAGAACTATCTGGTCGCGCAAGGCGTTGGCACCAACCGGCTCCAGACCGTGTCCTACGGCAAGGAACGCCCGCTCGCCGTCTGTTCGGATGAGCAGTGCTATACGCAGAACCGCCGTGCCGTGACGGTGCTTGGCGCCGCCGGCGGCGTCTGAGGCGCTGCGCATGAGGCGGATGCTTCTTCTCTGTGCAGCACTGGCAGTAATGCCGGTCGCCGCCATGGCGCAGGACAAGGCCAGTACGCTTGCGGATATCCGCACGCAACTGTCCCAGCTTGCCGCCGATCTTCAGGCGCTCCGGTCGCAATTGGTCGAGGGCGGGGCGCCGGCGATGCAGGCGGCCGGGGGGGCATCCGCGCTTGACCGGATGAATGCGATGGAGGCTGAGCTGTCGCGGCTCACCTCGCAAACCGAACAGGTGCAGAACCAGGTCAACCGGGTCGTTGCAGACGGCACCAACCGGATCGGCGACTTGGAATTCCGGCTTTGCGAGCTGGAAGAGGGCTGTGATCCGGCGAACCTGCCGATCACCCAAAGCCTCGGGGGCGCGCCCGCCGGCGGCGCCCAGGGGGCGGCCCCGGTTGTCACCACCCAGCCCGCGACGGGTGGGGGGGAAGCCAAACCGGAACTCGCGGTGGCGGAACAGGCGGACTATGATCGGGCGAAGGCGGCGCTCGATTCCGGTGACTTTCAAGGCGCCGCTGACAAGTTTGCGGCCTTTGGCCAAGCCTATCCGGGCAGCCCCCTGACCGGCGAGGCGCAGTATCTGCGTGGCGAGGCGCTGGAAAAGATCGGTGATACCGCCAATGCGGCGCGCGCCTATCTGCAGGCGTTTTCGGGTGCGCCAAATGGCCCGCGCGCCCCGGCGGCGCTTCTAAGGCTTGGCGCGACACTTGGCGCTCTTGGCCAGACGCAGGAGGCCTGCGTGACGCTGGGCGAGGTCGGAACGCGTTTTCCGGCCGCACCCGAGACGGTCGAAGCGCAGGCGAGCATGCGCAACCTGAACTGCCAGTGACCGGGACGGGCTGGCCGCAGTCGGAAGGCGAAGACGCCTTCCTTCTGCATCCGCCTGAGTTGACTTACCCCGGCGGATGGCCCGGCTCTATTGGCATTGCGGTATCTGGCGGCAGCGACTCCATGGCGCTGCTGCATCTCTTTGCGCGGATTCAGAGCCATCGCGGTGGCACCCTCCGCGCCGTCACGGTTGACCACCGGCTCCGCCCGGAAGCGGCGGATGAGGCCCGGTTCGTGGCGCGCTTCTGCGCCGCGCTCGGAGTGGCCCACGACACCCTCGTCTGGAAACATGGTGCCATCGCGGGCAACCTTCAGGATCAGGCCCGGCGCGCCCGCTATTCCCTCATCGCCGACTGGGCGCGTGCGGCGGGTATCGGCGATGTCGTCCTGGGCCACACCGCAAACGATCAGGCCGAGACCTTCCTGATGGGTCTTGCCCGCGAAGCGGGCCTCGACGGCCTTTCCGGGATGCGGCGCAGCTGGACCGACCGTGGCATCCGCTGGGCGCGGCCCTATCTCGCGACGCCGCGCAACGACCTGCGCGCCTATCTTGTCCGCCACGGCATCACCTGGGTCGAGGACCCGTCGAATGCCGATGACCGCTACCAGCGGGTGAAAGCCCGGCGGGCGCTGGAGGCCTTAGCGCCCCTCGGCATCACCGCAGAGGGGCTGGCGGGGGTTGCGACAAACCTCGCCATGGCGCGTGCAGATCTTGTGCAGATGGCGGTAGAGGCCACCCAACGCATCGCCCGAACCAGTGCGGGCGAAGTGGTCTTCGATCTGGGTCAATGGAAGCGCACCGGCCTCGATACCCAGCGCCGGCTGCTGATTGCTGCGCTCCGCTGGGTGTCCTCCACCGACTACGCCCCGCGCGCGGAACAGATCGCACGGCTTGAGACGGCGATCAGGCAGGGCAGGGATGCCACGCTGGCAGGCTGCAAGGTGAAGGTGAGCACGGCCGAATTGCGCGTTGCCCGCGAACCGAAAGCCGTCGCGGGGTTCGAATGCCCGACCGATGCGGTCTGGGACAGGCGCTGGCGTCTGACCGGCCTGCATGATCCCACCCTTCGCATCTGCGCTCTCGGCGCGCTGGGTCTCAGCGCCTGCAAGGACTGGCATGCAACCGGGTTCAGCCGCGCCGCTCTCATCGCATCACCAGCAATCTGGCGGGGCGAAGACCTGATTGCGGCCCCTCTGGCAGGCAAGGCGAACGGCTGGATGGCGGAAATCGTCACACCCTTCCCTCAAGCTGTCTTATCGCATTGAACCCGGCCCACTAATCTCTATTTTAGAGGAAAGGCCGCGCCGCAGGCTATGCGGACGGTCGTCGTTTGGAGGAAGTCCCTTTGGGTAACGCGAGAAACATCGCATTCTGGGTCGTTCTGTTTGTCCTGATCCTTGCGCTGTTCCAACTGTTCGGCAACGGACAAAGCACGATGAACGCGCGCACGTTGAGCTATTCAGACTTCGTGCAGAAGGTGGACGGCGGCGAAGTCAGCGCTGTCGTCATGGATGGCGAACAGATACAGGTGCAGACCAAGGACGGTCAGACCTATGTGACGATCAAGCCGCAGGGCGAGGAGTTGAACCAGCAGCTTGTCGACAACCTGATCGCCAAGCAGATTTCCGTCCGGGCCGAGCGTCAGCAGCAATCGGGCTTCTTCTCGGTCCTGTCGCTCTGGCTGCCGTTCCTCGTCCTCATCGGTATCTGGATCTTCTTCATGAACCGGATGCAGGGCGGCGGACGCGGTGGCGCCATGGGCTTTGGCAAAAGCCGTGCAAAGCTTCTGACCGAAAAGCATGGCCGCGTGACCTTTGACGACGTGGCCGGCATCGACGAGGCCAAGGAAGAGCTTGAGGAGATCGTCGAGTTCCTGAGGAACCCGCAGAAATTCTCGCGCCTCGGTGGCAAGATCCCGAAGGGTGCGCTTCTCGTTGGCCCTCCGGGTACGGGTAAGACTCTTCTCGCCCGCGCGATTGCGGGTGAGGCGGGCGTGCCCTTCTTCACCATCTCGGGTTCCGACTTCGTGGAAATGTTCGTCGGCGTCGGCGCTTCCCGCGTCCGCGACATGTTCGAACAGGCCAAGAAGAACGCGCCCTGCATCGTCTTCATCGACGAGATCGACGCCGTGGGCCGGTCGCGTGGCGTGGGCTACGGCGGCGGCAATGACGAACGCGAACAGACGCTGAACCAGCTTCTGGTCGAGATGGACGGTTTCGAGGCGAACGAGGGCATCATCATCGTCGCGGCCACCAACCGGCCCGACGTGCTTGACCCCGCGCTGCTGCGCCCCGGTCGTTTCGACCGTCAGGTGCAGGTGCCGAACCCCGACATCAAGGGCCGCGAGAAGATCCTGTCGGTCCATGCCCGCAAGGTGCCGCTCGGCCCCGACGTTGACCTCCGCATCATCGCGCGCGGCACGCCGGGCTTTTCCGGCGCCGACCTCGCCAACCTCGTGAACGAGGCGGCGCTGCTGGCGGCCCGCGTCGGTCGCCGCTTCGTCACGCTCGAGGATTTCGAGAAGGCGAAGGACAAGGTGATGATGGGGCCGGAGCGCCGGTCCATGGTCATGACCGAAGAGGAAAAGAAGCTGACCGCCTATCACGAGGCCGGCCATGCCATCGTCGGCATCCATGTCCCTCAGCATGATCCGGTCCACAAGGTCACGATCATTCCGCGCGGCCGGGCGCTTGGCGTCACCTTCTACCTGCCTGAGCGTGACAAGCTGTCGATGACGCGGGAATCCGCGCTGTCGCGGCTTGCCTCGACCATGGGCGGCAAGGCAGCGGAAGAGCTGGTCTTCGGGCCTGAGAATGTGACCAACGGCGCCTATAGCGACATCCAGCAAGTCACCCGTCTGGCCACCGCGATGGTCAGCCAGTGGGGCATGTCCGACAAACTCGGCAACATCAACTACACCTCGACCCAGGAAAGCTTCCTAGGTTCTCAGTCGCATTTCAATGCCTCGGACGAGAGCCGCGAGATCATCGACCAGGAAGTGCGCCAGCTGGTGGACGAGGCCTTCGAGCGGGCCAAGACCATCCTCAAGGACAACTGGCAGGAGATGGAAAACCTCGCCCAGGGACTTTTGGAATACGAGACGCTGACCGGCGAGGACATGATGCGGGTCATCCGCGGCGAGCCGCCGAAAACCGGCGCTGACGAGGATGATAACTCCGACAAGGGCAGCGCGGTCCCGGCCGTGACCGCGATCCCGAAGACCAAGAAGCCGCGCGCCTCCAAGGGCGGGCTTGAGCCGGAACCTTCCGCCTGAGGCGGAGTTGAACGGACGAAGCGATTGCGGGATGCGCCGATGGCGCGTCCCGCTTGCGGTTTGAAGGAGTGGCGCTTTTGGCCCGGCAAAGCGACTGGAACCCCGAAACCTACGCCCGCTTCCGCGACCTGAGGCTGCGCCCGGCGCTTGATCTTCTGGCGCGGGTCGGCGACCTGCCGGCGGGGGCGGTCGTCGATCTTGGTTGCGGCAATGGCGCAGCCGGCCCGGCACTGGCCGAACGCTTTTCGCCGGACCGCCAGATCGTCGGGCTCGATTCCTCGCCCAACATGATCGCGGCCGCGGGGGCCAAGCATTGCTACGACAGGCTGATCGAGGCCGATGCAGCGGAATGGGCGCCAGCGGAGAAGCCTGCCCTGATCTTCTCCAACGCGGCGCTGCATTGGCTTCCCGGCCACGACGCCCTCTTCCCGCGCCTTGCGGGGTATCTGGCACCCGGCGGGACGCTCGCCGTGCAGATGCCCCGGCAGTACGGCGCGCCCTCGCACCGCTTCCTGCGCGACTTCGCCGCCGAGATGTACCCCGACCGTTTTACGACCGGCGACTGGACTGCGCCGGTCTCGACCCCGGTCGAATATCACCGCCTGCTGTCGCCCCTAGGCAGCGTCGACGTCTGGGAAACCGACTATGTGCAGCGGCTTGAAACCACAGGCGCCGGCCATCCGGTGCGCCGCTTCACTGAATCCACGGTGATGCGCCCCTATCTCGACCAGATGAGCCGCACCGAGACGGAGGCCTTCCTGCAGCGCTACGAACAGGCGCTGGCGGCGGCATATCCGGCAGAAAGCGACGGATCGGTCCTGTTCCCCTTCCGCCGCCTCTTCTTCACCCTGACCGTCTGACCGATAAGGACCCCCGGATGCCCGCTCTGATCGCTACGGATCACTATGCGACAGTCACCTGGCTTGGCCGCGTCACCGGCGCCCAGCAAGGCATCGCCTCGGTTGCCGCCGAAAGCCTGACGCTGACGTTCGCCGGTGCCGCGGGCGAGGCGCATTCCGGCATGACGCGCCCGTCCTGTTCGCGCGTCATGGCGCTTTATCCGCGCGACACGGTAATCCGCAACACAAGGCAGCTGGCGATCGCCTCGGCCGAGGACCTGCGCGCCATCGCTGCAGAAATGGGCCTCGAACATCTCGCGCCCGAATATCTCGGGCTGTCGCTGGTTCTGGAGGGGATCGCCGACTTCAACCACATCCCGCCATCCTCGCGGCTGCAGGCGGAAGGCGGTGCGACCCTGACCGTCGACATGGAGAACCGGCCCTGCACGCTCCCCTCGCGGGAAATCGAGGCGGCGCATCCCGGCTTCGGCAAAGCCTTCAAGCCAGCCGCTGCCGGTCGTCGCGGTGTCGTCGCCTGGGTGGAGCGGGAAGGTCCGCTTTCGCTTGGGGAGCGGTTGCGCCTCTTTGTCCCCGATCAGCCCGTCTGGGCGGGCAATCGCTGACGGCTCAGAAGATCAGCAGGACGGATGAGGCCAGAGCGAGGCCAAGGGCGAAGCCGGCGTTGACGATCAATGTGGCAGTGCGCATCCCGTCTTTCCTTTCCCGTTTCCGGTGTCGACGAAACAACCCGCCAGCGGCCGAAACGTTCCCGTGCCATTTTGTTGCGACCATTTCCGATGGGAAACACGGTCTGGCGATTCCGCCCGCGGAAAGGTCGGAAATCAGCATTGCAGCGACGGACATTGTCGTTATCACCCAATCTGACGGCCGAAAAATCGGTTGCAGGGAGATTTGGCAGACATGGCGTTCAAGACCGACATCGAAATCGCGCGCGAAGCGAAGAAAAAGCCGATCCTTGAGATCGGCAAGAAGCTGGGCATCCCGGCAGAGCATCTTCTGCCCTACGGCCATGACAAGGCGAAGGTCGGTCAGGACTTCATCCGCTCGCTCGAGGGCAAGAAGGACGGCAAGTTGATCCTTGTGACCGCGATCAACCCGACCCCGGCGGGCGAGGGCAAGACCACGACGACCGTGGGCCTTGGCGACGGCCTGAACCGGATCGGCAAGAAGGCGGTGATCTGCATCCGCGAAGCCTCTCTCGGCCCGAACTTCGGCATGAAGGGTGGCGCAGCGGGTGGCGGCATGGCGCAAGTGGTGCCGATGGAGGAGATGAACCTTCACTTCACCGGCGACTTCCACGCCATCACCTCGGCCCACAACCTCCTGTCGGCGATGATCGACAACCACATCTACTGGGGCAACGAGCTTGAGATCGACGCCCGCCGCATCGTCTGGCGGCGCGTCATGGACATGAACGACCGCGCGCTCCGCGATATCGTCGTCAACCTTGGCGGCGTCTCGAACGGCTTCCCGCGCCAGACCGGCTTTGACATCACCGTGGCTTCGGAAGTCATGGCGATCCTCTGCCTGTCGAACGATCTTGAAGACCTGCAGAAGCGGCTGGGCGACATCGTGGTCGCCTATACCCGCGCCAAGCAGCCGATCTATGCCCGCGACATCAAGGCCGATGGCGCGATGACGGTGCTTCTGAAGGATGCGATGCAGCCCAATCTGGTGCAGACGCTGGAAAACAACCCGGCCTTCGTCCACGGCGGCCCGTTTGCCAACATCGCCCACGGCTGCAACTCGGTCATCGCGACGAAGACCGCGCTGAAGCTTGGCGAATATGTCGTGACCGAAGCCGGTTTCGGTGCCGACCTTGGGGCCGAGAAGTTCTTCGACATCAAGTGCCGCAAGGCGGGCCTGAAGCCCTCGGCGGCGGTGATCGTCGCCACGGTCCGCGCCATGAAGATGAACGGCGGCGTTGCCAAGGCCGACCTTGGCACCGAGAATGTGGAGGCCGTGAAGAAGGGCTGCCCGAACCTTGGCCGCCACATCGCCAACGTGAAGTCCTTCGGCGTTCCGGTCGTCGTCGCGATCAACCATTTCTATTCCGACACCGATGCCGAGGTGGCGGCAGTGAAGGCCTATGTCGCCGAACAGGGCGCCGAGGCGATCCTCTGCAAGCACTGGGCGCAAGGCTCCGCCGGGATCGAGGAACTGGCGAAGAAGGTGGTTTCGCTCGCGGAAAGCGGTGCCGCGAACTTCGCGCCGCTTTATCCTGACGACATGGGCCTTTTCCAGAAGATCGAGACCATCGCCAAGCGCATCTACCACGCCGACGAGGTTCTGGCCGACAAGTCGATCCGCGACCAGCTCAAGTCCTGGGAAGAGGCCGGCTATGGCCATCTGCCGATCTGCATGGCCAAGACCCAGTACAGCTTCACCACCGACCCGAACCGCCGTGGCGCCCCCACCGGCCATTCGGTGCCGGTCCGCGAAGTGAGGCTTTCGGCCGGTGCGGGCTTCATCGTGGTCATCTGCGGTGAGATCATGACCATGCCGGGCCTGCCCAAGGTCCCGTCGGCGGAAGTGATCCGGCTCAACGATGAGGGCCAGGTCGAAGGCCTGTTCTGACAGCGCTGGGGGGCTTCACGCCCCCCAGACCCCCCGCGGGGTATTTGGACAACGAAGAAGCAGGCGACCGGAGAGAGTGGAATGACCGCGACAATCATTGACGGCAAGGCCTTTGCCGCGAAGGTGCGGGCCGAGGTGGCCGGGCATGTGGCGCGGCTGAAGGAAGAGCGCGGGCTGGTTCCGGGCTTGGCCGTGGTTCTGGTCGGGGAAGATCCGGCGAGCCAGGTCTATGTGAAGTCGAAGGGCAAGCAGACGGTCGAGGTCGGCATGGCCTCTTTCGAACATAAGCTTGACCGCGAGACCTCGGAGGCTGACCTTCTGGCGCTCATCGACCGGCTGAATGCCGATCCGACAGTTCACGGCATTCTCGTGCAGTTGCCGCTGCCTTCTCATCTGAACTCTGAACTTGTCATCAACCGGATCGACCCGGCGAAGGACGTCGACGGCTTTCATATTTCGAATGTCGGGCTTCTGGGCACCGGGCAAAAGTCGATGGTTCCCTGCACGCCGCTTGGCTGCCTGATGATGCTCCGCGATCACCATGGCAAGCTCGCCGGGATGGAGGCGGTCGTCGTTGGCCGCTCGAACATCGTCGGCAAACCGATGGCGCAATTGTTGCTTGGCGACAGCTGCACCGTGACGATCGCGCATTCGCGGACCAAGGACCTGGGCGAGGTTTGCCGCCGTGCCGACATTCTGGTCGCCGCTGTCGGCCGGCCCGAGATGATCCCCGGCGACTGGGTGAAGCCCGGCGCCACGGTGATCGACGTCGGCATCAACCGGATCGAGCGGGATGGCAAGCAGGTGCTGGTCGGTGACGTGGATTATGCCGGGGCTGCGAAGGTCGCCGGCGCGATCACGCCCGTGCCAGGTGGCGTCGGGCCGATGACCATCGCATGCCTTCTGGCCAATACGCTGACCGCCTGCTGCCGCGCCAATGGCCTGCCGGAGCCGGAAGGGCTGACGGCCTAACCGACCGGCACCATCGTACCCTGAAGGAGCGCCACGAGCTTCCGCTGGCCATCCGTTTCTGCCTCCACCTCGGCAGTGACGATGGTCAGGCGGCGCCCCGCCTTGACGACCCGCCCGGTGGCGATCAGCCGGTCGCCTATGGCGGGCGCGAGGAGGTTGATCTTCATTTCCGCCGTCATCACCTCAACCCCTTCGGGCAGGAGCGTCAGCGCGGAATAGCCGGCGGCGCTGTCGCCAAGTCCGAAGGCCAGGGCGGCATGGCCGGCGCCGTGCTGCTGGCGCGATCCCGGCAGGACCGGCGCGGCGATCACCACGGCGCCGGGCGCGACCGACAGGATCTTTGCCCCGAATGTCTCCATCATCGACTGGCGCGCGAAGCTCTCGCGGATGCGGCGGTCGATTGCCGCGAGGTCGGGGTCAGCCATGTGCATCATCCTTCGGGATCGGCACCGGCAGGGCCTTGCGCCCGGTCAGGATCGCCATCGCCCCGTCGAGCATCAGCCCGGAAAAGGCAAGATCGTCCGAGGAAAGCCCGCCGGTATAGGTGCCATAGGCGGGCAGGATGACACGGGCGCGGTCGTAAAGGAAGCAGCGCCGGGACTGGCCGGCGAGGCGCATCTTCGGGTGGTAGTGGCCGGATACTTCGCCCTCAGCGCCAAGAAGCGCGATGTGGCGGAAGGTGAGGGGGCCGAGCATGAGGTCCGCCCGGTGTTCGCCGCCAAGTGCCACCGGCCCCGGATCATGGTTACCTTCGATCCAGACCCAACGGCGCCCCGCCATCAGCCGCGCGAGCCAGAGCGCATGTTCTTCCGCAAGCTCCGACGCCTCAAGATCGTCGAAGCTGTCGCCAAGGCAGATGACGAGGCGCGGCGCGGTTGTGGCGATGTCGGCGTCGAGCCGCGACAGGGTTTCCGTCACCTCATAGGGCGGCAGCAGGGTGCCGCTCCGGCGGGCGATACGCTCGGACTTGCCGAGATGCAGGTCTGAGACGACGAGGACGCCCTGTTCCGGCCAGTGGAGCGCACCGGAGGGCAGGGCGCTCAGCACGGAGCCGGACAATCGGAAAGCATGGGAACTCATCCCCCTGTCGTGCAGCGCGGGCTTGGGAAAGGCAACCGTCGTGTCAGGGGAAAGACCGTTTCCGTCACGCCAGCCCGGCTTCGGCCATGAGCCGGGTGGCGGCCTCTTCAAGAAGCCGGTCGCGGGCCGCACCTTCGACGGCGATCTTGCCGTGTTCGAGGAAAAGCGGTGCGGCGAAGGGTGTGACGCGGTCGAGCCTCAGATGATCGATCCTTCCGCCGATGCGGTCGAGCATCGTCTCGATCCGGCCGAAAGAGACAAGGCCGCGCATCGCCTCTTCGCGGGTGATCTGCAAGAGGAGGTGGCCGGGGTCGTAGCGTTGCAGCGTGTCGTAGAGGATGTCGGAGGAGATCGTCGCCTGACGCCCCGACTTCCGCTGGCCGGGATGGTTGCGCTGGATGAGGCCCGCGACGAGCGCCACGTTGCGGAAGGTGCGCTTCATCACCGCGTTGCTTTTGAGCCAGGTCTCAAGCCCGTCGCGCAGCGCCTGCCGGTCGAGAAGCGGTGAGACGTCGGGGACGGGATCAAGGCCCCAGATCAGCGTGGCATAGTCGGTGGCGACGAAGCCGAGGGGGTTCAGCGCCTCCTCCTCCATCCGCCGGGTCAGGAGCAGGCCGAGGGTCTGCTGTGCCGCCCGCCCGGCGAAGCCGTAAAGGCAAAGATGGGCTCGGCCTTCGGCGGGGAAGGTTTCGACCAACAACCGGCCGGGTTCGGGCAGGCGCGACACTTCGCGCTGAAGCGCGAGCCAGCTAGCGGTATGGGCGGGCAGGCCGGGCCAGTTGGGTTCCGTCAGATGCCTCAGGATGCGGTCGTTGAGCTGGGTCGAGGTGGAGAACTTGGTGCCGGAAAAGACCGCGATCTTCGGTTCGCGGCCCGGCGCGGGGGTGACCTCGAGCGCCATTTCGCGAAGGCCGACATAGCGCACGATCTGGCCGCCGATGAGGAAGGTGTCGCCGGGCGCGAGGGTGGAGGCGAAGGCTTCCTCGACCTCGCCCAATGGCGCGCCGCCGAAGCGGTTCTGCCAGCGGACCTTGACCATTTCGGCATCGGTGATGGTGCCGATGTTCATGCGGATGTCGCGCGTGGCACGGGGGTCGCGGAGCGTCCAGAGGCCGTTACGCTGCATCAGCCGCTGCCAGCGGTCATAGGCGCGAAGGGCATAGCCTCCGGTGGCGCAGAATTCGAGGCAGGCGTCGAACTCGGCGCGGCTCAGCGCGGCATAGGGGCCGGCGGAGGTGACCTCCCGATAAAGATCCTCGGCATCGAAGGGGCCGCTGCAGGCGCGGATCAGGATGTGCTGGCAGAGGACATCGCGTGGCCCCCGACCGCGCGGGTCGCCGTCAAGGTCGTGATCCCGGACGGCATCGAGGGCTGCCTGGCATTCGACCACTTCCCAGCGGTTTGCGGGGACAAGGCTCGCTTTCGACGGCGCGTTGTAGCGGTGATTGGCGCGACCGATCCTTTGCACCAGCCGCTTGACGTTCTTCGGCGCGCCGACCTGGATCACGAGGTCGACATCGCCCCAGTCGATCCCGAGATCGAGCGATCCGGTACAGACGACGGCCCGCAATTCGCCCAGGACCATCGCCGCCTCCACCCGTTCCCGCGCCTCGCGGGCGAGGGAGCCGTGGTGGATGCCGATGGGCAGGCCGTCTTCATTGGCAAGCCAGAGGTCGCGGAAGAAAAGCTCTGCCTGCGCGCGGGTGTTGTGGAAAATCAGCGCTGTGCGGTGGCGACGCACTTCGGCGAGGATGTCGGGGATGGCATAGCGGCCGCCGCCCCCAGCCCACGGTGGGGGCGTTTCGGTCGAGAGCATCGAGATATCGGGATCGGGGCCGGGATCGGCGTTCAGGATCTCGCAAGGATCGGGATGGCGAGCAAGGAAGCGTGCGATGGCCTCGGGGTCCTCGACCGTTGCCGACAGGCCGACGCGGCGGAGGCCTGGGCACAAAGCGGAAAGCCGCGACAGGCTGAGCATCAACTGATCGCCGCGTTTCGATTCCGCCAGCGCGTGAATTTCGTCGACGATGACGCGGGAGAGGCCGGCGAAGATACGTGGCGCATCCTCGTAGCTGAGGAGGAGCGCCAGGCTTTCCGGCGTCGTCAGCAGGATATGCGGCGGATCGGCGCGCTGGCGCTGGCGGCGGGTGTAGCTCGTATCGCCAGTGCGGTCCTCGACCCGGATCGGCAGCGCCATCTCGGTGATCGGGGTCGTGAGGTTGCGGCGGATATCGGCGGCAAGCGCCTTCAGGGGCGAGATGTAAAGCGTGTGGAGACCGGGACGCCCGTCCTCGGCCAGTTCCAGAAGCGTCGGCAGGAACCCGGCGAGTGTCTTGCCGCCCCCCGTCGGCGCCACCAGCAGAAGCGCCGGTGCCTCGGCGCGGGCGAGCATGTCCGACTGGTGCGGGTGGACCGTCCATCCACGCGCGGCAAACCAGTCGGAGAAGGGCGGGGGCAAGGGGCGCATCGCCGCAGTCTAGGCAGCGACGCCCCTTCTGCAAGTCAGTGCAGGTGGCGCGCCTTGGAATTGCGCATCGCATCCTCGAAGGCGCGCGGCGGGGTCAGGTGCGCCCCGGCAAGGGCCGAGTCGAAGGCGTGTTCGACCTCGTGGACGAGCATGGTGATGCTTTCCTCGGTCTGCTGGCCGATGGGGCAGAAGGTCGGCATGTCTTCCGGTCTGTCGTTGCCTTCGCCGCCGCGTCCCGCAAGCTCAACGATCCGCGCCTCCTCGATGCCCTGCGCTTCGGCCCAGTCGAGCGCGATGCGCGTCACGGCGGTCGTGGTCGCGGCAAGGAAGTCGTTCATGACCTTGGCGGCCATCGCGGCGCCAAAGCTGCCCATGCGGATGGTCTTGCGGGCAATCGGCGCAAGAACGGGCGCGAGCGCCTCGATCCGGTCCTGCGGCCCGCCGAGGAACAGCGTCAGCCTGCCTTCGTCCGCCGCGCGGCCATTGCCGACCACGGGGGCGTCGATGAGGACGATCCGCGCGTCGATGCGGCCACGGAGCGCACGCACGTAGCGCGGCGACAGGGTGGCGGCGATGACGAGGGTCGTCAGCGACTTCACGTCGCGCGCAAAGCGCTGCTCTTCGAAGAGAAGCGCCTCGGTCTCGGCGATGTCGGCGGGGACGAGGATGAGCGTCCTCAGGCCCACGGAGAACCGCTGCGCGGCCCGCGCGCTGCGCTCGCCCGCGCCGTCGCCGGCATTGAGGCCAAAGGTTGCCACGGTGAAACCCGCCTCGGTCAGGCGAGCGGTGAGTGAGCGTGCGATCCGTCCCGATCCAGCGATGCCTATGCCATCCATCAGTGTATGATCTTCTCATCGCGGACGAACATGTTCGCCCAGGCCCGGTCGATAAGTTCTGGCGTCATCTGATAAGCGATGCCCTCGAAATTGCAGATCGCGATCATCTGGTCGATCAGGAAGATCGGCTGATAGTTCGCGTAAACGTTGTTGATCGTAGGGTATTTTGTCTTGAGAAGGTGCAACAATGCCTTCTCATTCAGCGGCATTTTCTTCTTTTTGGCAACCATAGCGAAGATCTTCAGGAAGATTTCCTGATTTGGACCGTCAATCTTGATCTTGAAGAAGATCCGGCGGAGCGCGGCCTTGTCGAAGATCTCGTTCGGGTGGAAGTTGGTGGAGAAGATGACGAGCGTGTCGAAAGGTACCTCGAACTTCTCGCCGGACTGGAGCGCCAGGATGTCGCGGCTTTCTTCCAAGGGCACGATCCAGCGGTTGACGATCTTCTGCGGCGGCTCGGCCTGGCGGCCAAGGTCGTCGATGATGAAGACGCCGCCGGTGGCTTTCATCTGCAACGATGCCGTATAGGTCCGCGCCGTCGGGTTGTAGGTGAGGTCGAGCATGTCGAGAGACAGTTCGCCGCCGGTGATGACGGTCGGCCTGTCACAAAGGACATAGCGGTTGTCGAAACGGTTCGAGGAACGCCGGAGGCTGGTCGGGTCGTCTTCCGAAGCCGAGGCGGCGGAATGGACGATCGGGTCGTAGACGGTGATGACCTGACCGGAGTATTCGATCGCTTTCGGGATGTAGATGCGGTCGCCGATGGCATCGCGGATGCCGTTGGAGATCGAGGACTTGCCGTTGCCGGGCGGCCCGTACATCAGGATCGAACGGCCCGCGCCCACGGCAGGGCCGAGGTGATCCAGAAGCTCGTCCGGCAGGATCAGGTGGCCCATCGCGCCGGTCAGCCGGTCCCGCGTGATCTGGATGTTGCGGATCGACTGCTTCTTGACCTGCTCGCGGTACATCTCGAGCGGCACCGGCATCGCGCCGTAATACTCCGACTGCGCCAGCGCATCGAGCGCGCGCGCCTTGCCGGCGTCGGCAAGCTGATAGCCCATCTCGCCACCGGAGTTGGCGTGGAGCGTACCCGTCGCCTCCAGAAGTTTCTGGCCACGGGCGAGGTCGATCAGCTCTTGCGTCACCGGAATCGGCATCGCGATCTGGCGCGAGATTTCCGATACCGTCTCCAGGTTCATGCGGAACATGGTCTTGAGGAGGATATCGCGCATCATCACCATGTTGAGGCCGGTATCGGCCATCGAACGGGGTGGCGGCGGCGCGATCACATTTGACACCTGCATGTTCATCTGCGGCGCACTTTCCTGGGCTACTGCGATGAACGCGCCACGCGGAATCAGACTTCGCGCCAGACACACCCACCAAGGGATTCACAGGATCAATCTGACCGGCTAATGTGGCCAAAAAATGGAAACAAAACAGGCATTGAGAGACCAATGAGCAGAGCACGGACGGGCATCCTCTTCGCGGTCATGGCGCTCGCCGTCGTGGTCTTCGGCGGCGTCCCCCTGCTCAAGGGGGCGCTCTATCTGGGCAAGCACCAGGGCGACGCCATGCACCTTGCGGACCTGGTGCTCAGGATGGCCGACGGGCAGATGCCGCACCTCGATTTCATGACGCCGATCGGGTTTCTCGCGATCTATCCCATCGCGCTTTTCGTGAAACTGGGCTTCGGGCTTGGCCACGCGATCTTCTATGCTCAGTTGCTTGTGGCGTTGTTGCTGTTCCTGCCAGCATTTCATGTCGCCAGAAGCCGGCTGAGCGGTGTCTGGCCCTATGTCTACGGCGCCTTTGTCATGCTGCTCTGCTTGGCGCTCGTCCACGGCGAAGCGCAAAGTGCCATATCGATCTCAATGCATTACAACCGATGGGCCTGGGCGGTCGCCTATGTGATCGTGCCTTTGGCCGTACTTGAGCCTTTCGGTCAACGTCGGCCCTGGCTCGACGGGTCGCTGATCGGCCTGGGTCTTGCGGTGCTGGCGCTGATGAAGATCACCTATTTCGCGGCGCTCGCGCCAGGCATTTTTGTGGCGCTTCTCGCGCGGCGAAACTGGCAGGCGATCCTTGCCGCCCTGATCGCGGGACTTGCCGTTGCCGCGGCAATGACGGCCTATGCGGGCCTGAATTTCTGGTACGCCTATCTCGGCGACCTCATGACGGTTGCAGGTTCGCCGGAGCGTCCTGCTCCGGGCGAGAGTTTCGCTGGCGTCGTTGCCTTTCCCAGCTACTTGGGGCCGAGCCTCACGCTCGTTTCCGCGGTCATCCTGCTCAGGCAGGCGGGCCGGATGGTGGAGGGGATGTCGCTTCTGGTCTTGATGCCGGGCTTCGTCTACATCGCCTATCAGAACTTCGGGAACGATCCGCAGTGGCTCTACCTCGTCGCGCTGCTGCTTTTCGTGCTGCGCCCGTACGATACGGTGCGCAACGGGTTTGGCTGGAACCTGCGTATCACTTTCGGCTACGCTGGCGTGCTGGCACTCGCCTTCGGGATGCCTTCCGCACTCAATCTTGCATATAGTCCGTTCCGGCATCTGGCATCGCAAACCGAGGGCGCCGTACCGCTGCTGCCGCGCCTGGCAGTGCATCGGGACATCTTGACGCTTGCCGACAAGATCTACACCGCGAACCTGAAGATGCCCTATGATGGCAAGGGCCAACCCTACGCAGCCTATCAGTGGCGAGCGAACCGGCCCGAACCCACCTTGTTGAACGGCGAACCGCTACCGGAATGCCAGCTGGATGGAGGCATGACTGCCTGGTTCGAACTCGTGTCAGCCGATCTGGAAAACGCCGGCTACAAGGGATCGCGTCTGATTGGCACCGATCTTTATTCCGCCTACTGGATGTTTGGTGACTTCCGGAGCGTGAAGGGCGCGGCGCCTTGGTACTATGGTGGTCTGTCGGGCGCTGAGAATGCGGACTACATCATCGTGCCGCTATGCCCGATGGAATACGGGCTTCGGGCGCAGATGCTCAAGTCGCTGGATGATGGCGGCTGGGCCCTGCGCGAGGTGCGCAGGACCGATCTTTATATCTTGGTCGAAGCCAGCAAACCCTGAATCGCCATCATCGCCGACGGGAAGACCATCAGGATCAGATAAGTGATTAACGTCCCGACCAGCGCCAGGCCCATCGGAAAGTCCTTGCGCTTCCAGGATACCCAGTCGGACGCCATCGCCGTCACCGCCGGGATCGCGCGCAACAGCCGGTGGGCGGCGAAGGCGCCGAGCAGAAAGGCGGCGAAGAGGGCGAGCACGATCGACAGATGATCAAGCCGCTGCGCCACGAAAGGTGCTGCGGCAGCGGCGAACTTGGCATCGCCGGCGCCGACATTCGCCACCGCGTTGAGGAAGAACCCGATCGCAAGGACGACCACGAGGTTGACCCAGCGCCAGAGCCAGAATTCGAGCGGAATGAGCGCGAGCCCGGCAAAGAAGAAGACCGCCAGGAGGGCGAGCACCGCCTTGTTCGGGATCTTCATTGTCTTCAGATCGGACCACGCCACCCAGGCGCAGATCGGCAGGCAAAGAAGCAGGAAAATGCCGTAGGCAAAGGCAACCGCCTCGGGGCTGGTCATCGCATAGGGGTTGAGCATCAGATCAACCCTTCGCGACCTGGGCATTGAGCGCTTCAAGCGCACGCGTCGCCTGTTCGAAATAGCGTGGGCTGGTTTCGACGGCGTCTTCCAGCAGGCCTTTTCCGGTTGTCACATCGCCCTGCTTGATGGCGCTGAGGGCGGCCGTGTAGAGCAGCTGCGAACGTTCTTCCTGCGTCATGTTGACGATCGGCATGTCATACTTGCGCTGTGCCGCCCGCGCCAGGACGAGGTTGTTCTTCGCGGTAAAGACCGAACCGTCGTAGGTGAGGGACTCGGCAAAAAGCTTCTCGGCGCCGGGATAGTCGCCGCGCGTCAGCTTCGAGTAACCCCAGTTGTTGAGGACGCCTGCAGGCTTGGTCGTCAGGCCGAAGGCGGTTTCATAGAAGCTGTCGGCCTTCTGCCACTTTTTGTTGGCATCCGCGACCATTGCTTCCAGCCGGTAACGCTCGAAGGTCTCGTGGGTCGGCGGGATGGTGTTCAGCGTCGCCTCCGCCTTGGCCCATTCGTTGGAGCGGATATAGGCGTCGGCGAGTTGCACCTGGTCATCAGGGGTGCCTTCGGGGCTTGCCGCGATCTGCGCCCAGAGCACCGCCGCTTCCGTTGGCTTCTTCGCGCGCACTAGCGACTTGGCCAACCCGCGCTTCAGGTCGATGCGGTCGGGGTTCTCGGCCACGGCCTTGGCGAAATAGCTGACCGACTCGTTCGGGTCGCCGACCGTGAGCATGACATCGTTGAGATTGCTCTCATCAATGACGTTGACGCTTTTCATCGCGCGCTTGACGTCGGCGTCGGTGTTGCGGTTGCAGCCGGCCAAGCCGACCGTCCCTGCGATGCAGAGCGAAATCAGGATAGGGTGGCGCATTTGCTGCGTCCTTTGCTGCTTCATGCCTCAAGGTGTGGTGAGCAGCAGATATTGCCCGTGCCCGCGTCTCACCAGCGAGAATTGATTATTATTGGGAGCATCATATGTCGGCTCCTTCATCTTGGCGAGCGCCAGCCGCAGATTTTCGCGAATGGCGTCCGATTGGCCACTGTCGAGTGCGAATGCCGTGTGGAAGACGCGGCTCGCCTCCGCGACCTGGCCCTTTTCCATCAGCACAACGCCAAGATTGTTCCAGGCCGGAACGAAGGTCTGGTCAAGTTCGATGGCGCGGCGGAGCATCTGCTCGGCCTGGCCAAGACGGCCGAGCCTGAGGTCGGCAGACCCCACGGCCGAAAGCACGTCGGCATTCGCGCCATGCTTGCCCGCGGCCCGGTAATAGGCCTTGAGCGCCAGTTCATACTCGCCCGCCTCCATTAGCCGGTGGCCGACGGTGAGACCGTCGACCGACTGCTGGCCGCGGGCGACGCCGGTCGGCGCGTAGGGGGAGCCCTTGTCCTGCGAAAAGCCGCCTGTCGATTGACAGGCGGCCATCAGGCCGATCGCGGCCAGAAGTCCTGCGTTGCGTACTGCCATTGCCTCAGGGTTGGAAGTTCTTGAAGAGCTGAAGCATATCGTAAACCGACGGCCCGACAAGGATCATCAGCAGCGGCGGCACGGTAAACATCATCGTGCCGAGGGTCATTTTCGTCGGCAGCTTGTTGGCAAGCTCCTCGGCCCGCATCACCCGCTTGTCGCGCATTTCGGCGGCATAGACCCTGAGGGCTTCGGCGATCGAGGTGCCAAAGGTTTGCGACTGGATCATCACGGTGACGAAGGACGCAACGTCGGGCACGCCGGAACGTTCGGAAAAGGCGCGCAGAACCGTGGCCTTTTCCTTGCCGGCCTTCACCTCTTGCGACACGATCTCGAATTCCTCGGACAGCGCCGGATAGCCGTTCTTGAGTTCCTTGTGGACGCGGATGATGCCCTGGTCGAGCGACTGGCCCGCCTCGACGCAAACCAGAAGCATGTCGAGCGCATCCGGGAACCCGTTCTGGATTTCGCCCTGGCGCGCAGTAATCCGACGCTCGATCCAGTATTTCGGCAGATAGTAGCCGATACCGCCGGGGATCAGCACGGCGAGGAGGAGCGTCGTGGTCGAAACCTCGCCCGATGCCGATGCGACGATCGCGTAGATCACGCCGCAGATCAGGAAACCGATGCCCAGCATGAACTGGATGGCGTGGAACTTGCGCACCGCGTCGCGGCCGCGGTAGCCCGCGCGCGTCATCTTGAGGCGCGAGGTGCTCATCTCCTCTTCGGTCTTCGGTTCGAGGAAGTTCGCGAACTTGTCGAGCTTGTCGGACCCCTTGCCCTGGCGCAGGGTCTTCTTGGCCTGCTTGCCATTGCCTGGCGTGGTCACGGCGACGCTTGCGCCGCGGAGCTTGGCATAGGGATCGGCGCGCTTCTTCAGCATCGTCGGCAATGTCGCCGCGACGAGCAGCAACCCGAGGAAGCCGACGGCAGCCAGGGGACCAAGCGGCCCGAGCATCCCCGTGAGCATTTCGTTGAGCGAGGTCAGCATGTCGGGGGGCCCCTCAGACCTTGATGTTGACCATCATCTTCATGAAGACGACGTTGATTGCGAGGAAGGTAAAGACGATGAGCGCGGCCGGAACGAAAGCTGCGGTGTCTTTCACGGTGTCGAAATAGTCGGGCTTGAGTATCTGGATCACCGCCAGCACGACGAGCGGGAAGGACGACAGGAACATGCCGGACCACTTGGCTTCGGCGGTGATGGCACGGACCCGGCGGAAAAGCCGGAACCGGGCGCGGATCACCTTGGCAAGCCCGTCGAGAATTTCGGCAAGGTTGCCGCCCGACTGCTGCTGGATCGTCACGGCGACGGCAAGGAAGCGCAAGTCCTGCATGTCCATCCGTTCGGCCAGGTCCTTCAGCGATTCCGAAATGTCGCGGCCGTAGGCGCTTTCATCGGCGATCATGCCGAATTCGGTGCCGAGCGGATCGGGAACTTCCTTCGCCACGATCTGGATCGCGGATGAGAAGGGATGGCCGACGCGCAGGCTGCGCACCATCAGCTCCACCGCGTCCGGCAGTTGCTCCTCGACCATGTCCATGCGTTTCTTGGCCTTGCGACTGACCCAGAAGTAGACGGCACCGACACCCATCAGGACGGCCACGGCGACCTGAACCGGGGTGGAGGCGGCGGTTCCGATCTTGAGGCCGATGAAGGCCACGAACGACAGAAGCACCATGACGAGGATGAGCGCCTTCGGCGAAAAGGCGATGTTCGCCTTCTGCGCCTTCGCCGCGAGAATCGAATAAAGCGGGATGCCGTTGGCCCTGAGGTGCTGGCTGGCTTCCTTGCGAAGCTGTTCCAGCACCTTTTCGCGCTGGCCGCCCTTTTCAAGAAGATCGAGCCGCCGGTTGACCCGCGAGTTGAGCGAGATCGACTTGCCGAAGATGACGAGGTAGAGGCCCTCGACCAGCAAAAGAACCGCGAGGAAGATCAGGCCATAGATTATGGGGGTCGGGCTGATGATCATCTGGCTTACTCCGCCGCAACAGGTTCGTAGATCGAGGCCGGAAGGTCATAGCCCCAGGCTCGGAAGCGGTCGGCATAGGCCGAACGCACGCCGGTCGCGGTGAAGCGGCCGATGATCTTGCCGTCGGGCGCAAGGCCAAGCCGCTCGTAGCGGAAGATTTCCTGCATCGAGATGACATCGCCTTCCATGCCCGTGATCTCGGTGATCGAGGTCATCCGGCGTGAACCGTCCTGCAGACGCGAAGCCTGCACGATGAGGTTGACGGCCGAAGCGATCTGCGAGCGCACGGCCTTGATCGGCATTTCGATCCCGGCCATCGCGATCATGTTTTCCAAACGGCTGATACCGTCGCGGGCAGAGTTGGCGTGGATCGTGGTCATCGAACCGTCGTGGCCGGTGTTCATGGCCTGAAGCATGTCGATGACTTCCTCGCCGCGGGTTTCGCCGACGATGATGCGGTCAGGACGCATCCGGAGCGCGTTCCTGAGACAATCGCGCTGGGTGACGGCACCCTTGCCTTCGACGTTCGAGGGGCGACTTTCCATCCGGCCGACATGGGTCTGCTGGAGCTGGAGTTCCGCCGTATCCTCGATCGTCAGGATGCGTTCGGTATTGTCGATGAAGGACGAAAGCGCGTTGAGCGTTGTGGTCTTGCCGGAACCGGTACCGCCCGAGACGATGACATTGAGGCGGGTGGCGACGGCGGCCTGAAGATAGGCCGCCATCTCCTCGGTGAAGGCGCCGAAGCGGACGAGGTCGTCGACGCCGAGCTTGTCCTTCTTGAACTTACGGATCGAGACGAGCGAGCCGTCGACCGCGATCGGCGGCACCATGCAGTTGAAGCGCGACCCGTCGGCAAGGCGGGCGTCGCAATAGGGGTTCGATTCATCGACGCGCCGGCCCACGGCCGACACGATCTTGTCGATGATCCTGAGGAGGTGGCGTTCGTCCTTGAAGGTGATGTCGGTGAGCGTCAGCTTGCCCGACCGTTCGACGAAGATCTGCTGCGGGCCGTTCACCAGAATATCGTTGACGGTGTCGTCCTGCAGAAGCGTCTCCAGCGGGCCAAGGCCCATCACCTCATGGTAGAGTTCCTGGAAGAGGGTGGAGCGTTCGTCCTTGTTCAGGACCATGCCGATGTCTTCGAGCGCTTCGGTGGAGATCGCGACGATTTCCTGCCGCAGTTCGGACTCGGAGGCATGTTCCAGCGCGCTGAGGTTCAGGTTGTCGAGCAGGCGCTTGTGCAGCTCGACCTTCAGTTCACTCATCCGCTCCTTGCGTTTCTTCTCCTTGTCGGCGGCGATGGCCTGGGCGGAGGGCGGCGCGGCGGCTCCGGGGCGGCGGACCACCGCCATCGCGGTTGCAGGCGTGGCGGCGGGTGCGGCCGTGGCGGCGGCCTTCGGCTCTGCTGCGGCGGAACCGGGGGCGGCGGGTTTCTTGTAGCGGGAAAACATGTTCCGTCCCTTATGTTACGCGCCTGCGGCCTCGGCAGACTTGCTGAGTTCGAAGATCGACTTTGCAAGCTTGGCGATCTCCTTGCGGAGCGGGTTCTTTGCTGCCGTCTCAGCCAGCGGCAGGCCGTGGTCGTTCGACTGCGTGACCTGCTTGGACCCGTCGGGCAGTTGCAATTCGATGGTGATGTCGAGGCTTTCGGCCAGACGCTTGGCGCGGCTCTTGCCGGAGAGGTCGGTGAATTTCGGCGCCCGGTTCAGCGCGTAGCGCAGCTTCTCGAAGGGCAGTTCCTCGGCCTTCAGCGCCCGGATCATCCTGAGCGCGTTCTGCGCCGAGCGCATGTCGAGTTCCATGGTGGCGAAGTAGACATGGGCCTGGTTCAACACGGCTTCGGTCCATTGGACGACCGTCGAGGGCATGTCGACCACCACGAAATCGAAATTCGCGCGGGCCACGTCGAGCACCCGGTTGATGTCTTCCGAGGTGACGATGTCGAGGGGCAACATCTCTGACGGTGCGGTCATGACATGAAGCTTGTCGTTGAAGGTCAAAAGCGCCTGGAGGAAGCTGACGTTGTCAACCGAAGCGGTGTCCGACAGCATCTCGTAGACCGCCTCACGGCGCGGCAGGTCGAGGTAGGTCGAGATCGAGCCATACTGGAAATCGAAATCGAGAAGGCAGACGCGGGGCGCGTTGTCCTTCTGGATGTTCGCCAGTTCCCAGGCGAGGTTGACGGCAAGGGTCGTGGCCCCGGTGCCGCCGGCGAGGCCATGCACCGGCAGGATGACACCGTCACGGTCGCCCTTCGGCTTGAAGCTCGGGGTGACGGCGGCGGGTTCGGCCACCGCTTCGGCCACCGGCGCCCGGTGCAGACGCTCGATCGCCTCGTGAAGCGCGTTTTCGGGAAGCGGGTAGGGGACGAAGTCGTCGGCGCCAAGCTTGAGGAGCTGGTGCAGCGCGATCGGGCTGACTTCCTCGGCGATCAGGATGATCTTGACGCCCTTTTCCTTGGCGGTCGTGATGATCCCCGAAATCCGCGTCAGATCGTTCTCGTCCTGGGCATCGACGGCGACGGCGACGAATTCAAGCGAGTTCGCATCCGGCTGGTTGAGAAAGAGAACCGCGTCGTCGAAGGTCAGGTCGCCCCAGCTTTCGCCAAGCTCGGTTTCCATGTCCTCGATCAGGAGGTCAAAGTTGCTGACGTCCCGTGAAATCGTGCATGCCACGATCGGCGCCGGTTCAGGCTGCAAAACTGCTACGCTGCTCATTCCCACACGTCCTTCTCCACCTGGCGGCTTGGTGTGACCTGCTCGGTCCGCTTCGTCATCGAATCGACCAGATCCCAAACCCATCCACCTCGCACGACTCTCCGGTCGCGCCACCACTCTCGGGGTTCGAAACTCGCGGACAATCTTGGCAATATTGGGGCTAAAGTTCCGTAATTATGCGATGCCGGGCGACGATCCAACGAAAAGGGCGGGCTTTGTTGCCAAAGCCCGCCCGTGGCGCGAAACAATCGGCGACTACTCGCCTCAGCCGCCAGATCCCGCGGCTTCACCGCCGGACGAAACCTCTTGCGTGGCCTGTATGGGGGTGGCGCTCGTGACATACTCGCGGAAGATGATCGCCGCGTATTTTCCGTTGAGAACGAGTGGGTTGTTGGAAACGAATCCGGACACTTCGGTCACGGTACGACGGTTCCGCCGCTCTTGCGCATCGGTGTAGACGAGCGGTTGGGTCTCGCCGTAGGAGACGACTGCCTCAAGCCGCGAGCGGCTGATCCCGAAGCCGGAGAGATACCCCACCACCGCCTGCGCGCGACGCAGGCCAAGGCTCTTGTTGTAGGCGTTCGAGCCGACGAGGTCGGTATGACCGTAGACGCGGAAACGCACTTCCGGGAACTGCCGGATCCAGTCGGCCTGCCGCCTGAGGGCAGCCTGCGCCTCGCCGTCGAGGACCGCGCTGTTGAAGGCGAAGTTGACGGTATTCGGCACGTCCGACGCGAACCGCCGCGTCAGGTCGATGGCATAGTCGCGCTCGCCGGACTGGACCAAGGTGTTGTTCATGGTCGAGTTGCCGAAGTCGCGGGTTTCGATCTCGCTGCCGGCTTCGGTGAAGAAGGCGCGGCCGGCCATGTTTTCCCGCGAGCAGCCCGAAAGGGCGGTGATGCCGGCGGTGATGATCAGGAGGGGAAGCTTCATCTGCATCGTCTCACTCCATCACATAGCCGTAGGAGCCGGAATAGTCCTGCCGCGCTACCTCGCCGATCGCGCCGCTTGACCTGCCGGTCGCGGAGGTCTTGCCGAAGAGGAAGAGCTCAGCCTCGGTCGGCGGCTTCACCCGGTCGGTCGGCAGCGCCAGCGCTTCGCCGCGGGTCGGCGAGACGAGATGCGGCGTCACGATGATGACAAGCTCGGACTGGTTGCGGCGGTAGTCGGCGCTGCGGAAGAGGGCGCCGAGAACGGGAATGTCCCCGAGCCAAGGCACCTGGCTGCTGAGATCGGTGAAGTCATCCTGCAGAAGGCCCGCAATGGCGAAGCTTTCGCCGTCGCGCATTTCGACGGTGCTTTCGGTTTCGCGCCGCTTGAAGCCGGTCAGCACGATGCCATTGCCAACGTCCGTGGTCACGGTGGGGTCAATGCCCGAGACTGCCGCATTGAGCTGCAGGTTGATGATGTCGCCGTCAACAACCGTCGGCGTGAAGGAAAGCTCGACACCGAAGGGCTTGTAATCGACGGTGACGGAGTTGTTGTCGCTCCGAACCGGGATCGGCACCTCGCCGCCGGCGAGGAACTTGGCTTCCTGGCCCGACAGCGCCGTCAGGTTCGGCTCGGCGAGCGTACGGACCAGGCCGCGCTGTTCGAGCGCTTCGAGCATCACGTTGAACTGGACCGCACCGGCCGAGAAGCCGAAGAGGGCCTGCCCGGCGTTTTGCCCGTTGGGCGTCGTCGTTGTTACGAGTCCGGGAAGGCCGGTGATCGGGTTCGGCGTTGCGGTCGGAGATATGCTGCCGGAACCCGCTCCGACGAGCCCGAGAAGGTTAGACGTGCTCACATCGGCCGTGACACCGGCCTGCAGTTGCTTGGTTACTGAACGCGACATCTCGGCGAAGCGAACCTTCAGCATGACCTGCTGGACGCCGCCGACATTCATCAGGTTGGAGACGCGGCCCGGCGCGTAGCGTTCGGCCAGATCAAGCGCGCGGTCGAGTTTCGCGGTGGATGAGACGATGCCCGACAGCACGATGCCGTCGTTTGCCGTCCTGACTTCGATCTTCTCGCCGGGAATGATCTGCTGAAGCCGTTCCTTGAACTCGGCCACGTCGAGCGTGACCTGCACATCGACGTTGGTGATGAGCTTGCCGTCTGGCGCCAGAAGCGTCAGCGTGGTGCGGCCAGGCGCCTTTCCGAGGACGTAGATCGAACGGTCGGACAGGGTCGAGATGTCGGCGATGCCGGGGTTTGCGATCGAGAGTTCCGCGAATGGCTGATCGGATTCGACAACCACTGCCCGGTTCATCGGCACGCTGAGCGCGCTGGCCACCGACCCGTTGACGATCTTGAGTGTTTCCGAATGTGCCATCGGCACATGGGTCAGGGTGAGCGAAATGCCCAGCATCCCTGCCGCAACAGTGAACTTAATGCTCATGTGACCTGCCTCTCCGATCACGCCTCTGGGTGGGTCTTTTTCGCCCTATTGTACGACACAATGCGGCAGGGGCGGTTTTTTTGCAAGAATCAATGATTTGCTGGGCGACTCTGATGTGGGCGTTCGGCAACACCCACAAAATTGTTGCGGTGCCGCCTGAGGGGCGACACCGCATGTTGTAGGCCGGAATCTCCGAAGCCTGCTTCGGATCAGTTGGTGCAGGGGATAACGGTTTCCACCACTTCGCCGCCCTTGTTGGTGCGGATCGTGCAAACCTTTTCCGGCGCCGCCACCGGGGCCGCGACTTCCTCGGTGATGCCAAGGAGCGTATTGCGGTCAACCTCGAGCGCGCCGATCTCGCCGGTCTCATTGGTGCCGACCAGCGACAGGGTGAGCCTTCCGGTCTGCTGCGCGAGGGCAAGCGCCGCGATCTGTTGCGGCGTGCCCTCGATGGTCACCGTGCGCGCGATCACGGTTTCTTCCGACCGGTCGGCATCCGCACTCTGGTTGATGGCGATGAGGCGCACCGCCTCCTCGATCAGCTTGGTGGTATCCTGCCCGTTGATCTGGCCGCTCCAGTAGACATCGACGCGGTCGCCGGGGCGCAGGAAGCCGGCGACGCCCGAAGTCACGTCGACGTTGATGGCGAAGGCGCGCATCCCGGCGCTGAGGTTGGCGTTGATGCCGGCATCGACGCCGGGCTCGGTGATCTTGGCGGCCAGGATCGGTTCGAAGGGTTCATAGCTGCGGAGGGCCGCGCGCGACCGCGTTTCACCATCCCAGAACACCGGGACGATGGTCTTGTCTTCGCCCTGCGGCGCGACGACAAGCGCGAAGAAGCCCTCGGGTGTCTTGCCTTCCTGGACCTTGATCACTTCAAGATCGTCACGCGTGAAGCGGTCGCCGTAGCTCAGCTTCTTCTTGGATACCACGATGTCGACGAGCTTTGGCGCCTTGGCCTGCTCGGCGGCGAGGCGATCCCGGTCAGCCTGCGCCTGCGCGATGTAGTCCTGTGCCATGTAGACGGCAAAACCAGCCAGCCCGATGCCTAGCAGCAGAACCAAACCAAATACCAAACGCATCCTTCGTCCTTTCGTCTTTCGGTCATGTCCCGGCGATCCGGCGACCCGGCACCTGTCCGTTCAGGCTGTATATGATAAACGAATACGGCGAAATGGTGGTCAAAGATCGCCGAGCGGGTGAAACCATGCGCGAAGTGGAAACATTGCGCCGCCCCCTGAATGCAGCGCGGGCGCCCACCGGACGCCCGCTTCGATCAGGTTGTCATCGCGGCTCAGAATGTCGAGTTGATGTCCTGGCCCGACAGGAACACTTCGACCTTCTGGCCGATGCTGGTCATGTTGCCCTGAAGCCCAGCCATTGCCAAAGCCACCAAGCCACAGACGCTCGCGGTCAGAACCACCCAGTCAACCGTGACGGCGCCAGAATCGTCGTCGCCGAAATTCCTGAACCAGTCAATCATGTCTCGCTCCACAAACTGCAGTTGGCTTCAACACACCGGGCAGCGCCCGAGCCGATTTCTGTCTTACATCCAGTTAGCCTGCGCAACGTGGCACGAATAGGGCATGAGGTGCTCATTTTGAGGCTTATCAATCCCGATTTAGGAAACATTCAAATGCCTGTCCGGAAACGAAAATCGCGCCCCGAAGGGCGCGATCCCGTAACCTGGCCTATGTGCCGGATCAGAACGTCGAGGTGATGTCCTGGTTCGACAGGTAGGTGTTGATCTTGGTCGACAGCGTGCCGGTGCCCGACTTGACGGCCGCGAGGGCGGCGACGCCGAGGCCGACGACAGCGGCGGTCAGCACGACCCAGTCAACCGTGACCGCACCGTCTTCTTCGTTGTGGAATTTCTTCGCAAGCTTGAAAAATTTCATTGTCTCTCTCCGTGGGTTTCGCCCGTTACACCAACCGCAGACGGAGGTGTTGGGCGGCTGCGCCAGGTCCCGTTCCGTCTCGGCATGGGAGTTTTATGCCGGGGATTCGTGGCTCAACTTGGGCAAACGCGGATCATTTCGGTGAGTCACAACGATAATCCGGAAACATCACCCCGCGACTGTTTCCTCGTGCATTGCCTGGTCTGAGCCTTGTTGAGTTGCGTTCGCGAGGCGCCAAAACGAAAATCGCGCCCCGAAGGGCGCGATCCCGTAACCTGGCCTGTGTGCCGGATCAGAACGTCGAGGTGATGTCCTGGTTCGACAGGTAGGTGTTGATCTTGGTCGACAGCGAGCCGGTGCCCGACTTGACGGCCGCGAGGGCGGCGACGCCGAGGCCGACGACAGCGGCGGTCAGCACGACCCAGTCAACCGTGACCGCACCGTCTTCTTCGTTGTGGAATTTCTTCGCAAGCTTGAAAAATTTCATTGTCTCTCTCCGTGGGTTTCGCCCGTTACACCAACCGCAGACGGAGGTGTTGGGCGGCTGCACCAGATCCCGTTCCGTCTCGGTATGGCTCTATATGGCCGGCTAATCGTGGCAGGAGTTGGGCAGGTATCGTACATTTTGACGCGTGATTTGCGGCGGGCGGTATTCGCCAAGTAATTGAAAATTAAAGATTTTATATGAATAAATCACCGCGCCCCGCCGCCGGATGTTGCCAAAAGGCCGAATCGTCAGATGATTCGATGTGCGGGCGGCATGATGCGCTGGCCCTCTCAAGTGCTTTCTGCGACAAAGGATGCAAGAAAAAAAGAAGCAGGCTTTTGAGGCAGATGATACGGGGCAAGACACTTGCCGTGGCGTTTGCGGTCGTATTGGCGGCCGGGATCGGCTTCGCCGACGCCGAAACCCCGGCAGAACCGCCGCCCGTCGCCTATCCCGATTTCACCTTCAAGCGAATCTCCGCACCGGGGTTCAAGAAGGCGCCGACGGGGGTCAAGCGGATCACCGTCCAGATCGACCCGGAAGAACAGGCCCGCCGTCTCGCCTCCGGGTCGCTGCCAAAGCCGAGGAACCCGATCCCCAAGGGCGGAGCCGATCCCGCCTTGTTGCCGGCAGATCCTTCGCCGCCGCCGAGCGCCTATGACTGGTACTGGAAGATCGTTTCGCCGGCCCTTACCGACGGGGCAGGGCGCTTCTCGACCGCGCTCCAGGCGCTGACCGAGGCGCCGCCGGGGTCTGCGGTGCCGGCGCCGCGGCTTCAGGCGCTGAACAGCATCGCTTCGGCGCACGGACGTGACATTCTGAAAGCCACCATCGGCACCAATGTCTCGCCGGCGCTGGTCTTGGCGATGATCAGCGTTGAAAGTGCGGGCCGGGTCGAGGCGGTATCTTCTGCCGGCGCGGTCGGCCTTATGCAGCTCATCCCGGCGACGGCGGAACGCTTCGGCGTGAGTGACAGCCGCAACGCGGCCGAGAACATCGAAGGCGGGGTTGCCTATCTCGACTGGCTCCTGAAGGAATTCGACAACGATCCCCTGATGGTGATCGCTGCCTACAACTCCGGCGAGAATGCGGTGAAGGGTAACGGCGGCGTGCCACCCTTTGCCGAAACCCGCGCCTATGTTCCCAAGGTCCTCTCGGCCTGGGCAGTGGCGCGCGGGCTCTGCGTCACGCCGCCCGAGCTTGTGACCGACGGCTGCGTCTTCGCCGGGCAAGGATGAGGACATCCCGATGACCGAGACCAAGCCGCTCGTCCTTGACGTGGACGGGACGTTCCTGAAAACCGACATGCTCTGGGAGTGCTTCTGGGCGGGTCTCGGCCGTGATCCCCTTGCCACGCTGCGGGCAGCCTGCACGCATTTCCGGCATCCCGAGCGGCTCAAGTCCGAACTCGCCAGGGTAGCGCCGCTGCGTCTCGACCTCCTGCCCGTCAACCCGGAGGTCGCCGACCTTGCGCTCCGCAGTCGCATGGCGGGGCGGGAGGTCGTGCTCGCCTCCGCCTCGGACCGCAGCCTTGTCGAGCCCTTGGCCCGCGAATACGGCCTCAGCGAGCGGGTCTTTGCCTCTGGCCCCGACCACAACCTGAAAGGCGCCGCCAAGGCGGCGGCATTGGTCGATGCCTATGGCGAGGGCGGTTTCGACTATGCCGGCGATTCCGCTGTCGACATGGCGGTGTGGCAGAAGGCAGAAAACGCCCTTGTCGTCGGCCATGTCCCATCCGCCCGGGCGCTGAGCGCCGAGGGCCGCAACGTGGTCGAGCTGGAAGGCGGCTGGAACTGGCGCGCGCTTCTCAAGGCGATGCGGCCGCACCAGTGGGTCAAAAACGTGCTGCTTCTTCTGGCGATGATTGCGGCGCACCGCTTCGATCTTCAGACCCTGATCCCGATCCTCTGGGGCATCGCCGCCTTCTCGGCTGCCGCGTCTTCCATCTATATCGTCAACGACCTCCTCGATCTCGAGGCCGACCGCCTGCACCCGACGAAAAGCAAGCGGCCCTTCGCGAGCGGTCTTGTCCCGATCAGGGTCGGCATGATCGCCTTCAGCGGCCTTGCCCTTTTCGCGCTGGCCGTCGCGGCCTCGCTGAACTGGCAATTCTTCGGGGTGGTCGTCCTATATATGATCATGTCGCTGGCCTATTCGCTGAAGCTGAAACGCCTGCGCTGGGTCGATATCGCGACCTTGGCCGCGCTCTACACGATCCGGGTGATCGCGGGGGCGGCGGCGGGCGAGGTCAGCGTGTCGATCTACATGCTGATCTTCATCTTCCCGATCTTCATCACGCTCGGCTGCGTCAAGCGGCTGACGGAACTGACGCTCGCCACTTCCGATGAACGCCTGCCGGGGCGGGGCTACGGCAGGCCCGACAGGGGCGACCTTCTGAACGTGGCCTGGCTCGGCACCATCGGCGCGCTGCTGATCTTCTTTCTCTATTCGATCAGCGACCAGGGGCAGGAGCTTTATCCGACGATCTGGATCCTTTGGCTGGCGATGGTGCCGATGGCGCTCTGGCTCGTCCGCATGGTGGCGCTCGGCTGGTTCGGCAAGCAGGACTATGACCCGATCGTCTTCGCCATGCGCGACAAGTTCGGCATCGGCATCCTGATGATCACGCTTTCGCTGATGTTCTGGGCCGCCGGCCTCTGGGGCGAATGGTTCGGCGGATAGCTTACCCGCGCCGGCGGAACAGAACGTTCTTCGACACCATCCGCTGAAGCACCTCGCCGTTCTGGTTCATCGTCAGCGTCTCAAGCGTCGCGATGGCCTGATCGGGTTTCGATCGCGAGGGGCGGATTTCGGTCACGGTGGATTCGGCGCGCAGGATGTCGCCGGGCCGTGTCGGACGCGGCCAGGACAGCTCCACCCCCGCGCCGATGACCCCGTCCGCCAGCGGCAGGCTTTCCACGAGAAGCCGCATGGTGATGGAGGCCGTATGCCAGCCGCTCGCCGCCAGCCCCTTGAAGAGACTGTCCCTTGCGGCCTCATCGCTGAGATGAAAGCGCTGCGGATCGAAGCTTGAGGCGAATGCGATGATCTGCGCGGCGTCGAGCGCATGCTCGCGGCTGCGGAAGACGTCGCCCACCTTCACGTCGTCAAGATAGAGCGTCCCGGTCACAGCCTCGGCGCACATCGCCCACCCTCCTACATGCTTCGCACAGGCCAGAAGGTGCCGCCGGACCGAAGCCGGAGTCCAGCCCCGAATCCGCGTTAGGGTGGCCCTAGATCTTCATCTTCTTGAAGATGAGTTCCGGGATGTGGATGATGATGAGCATGATGTAGCGCCAGAAGAACGGCGTGTAGATCACGTTGCGCTTCTTCCTGACCGCCTTCTGGATGTCCTCGGCCACCTTCTCAGGTGTTGCGACAAGGAACATCCCTGGCAGGCCCCATGTCATGGCCGTATCGACAAAGCCCGGCTTGACCGTCACCACATGCCCTCCCGCGCGGGTGAGGCGATTGCGCAGGCCCGAAAGGTACGTCGCGAACCCCGCCTTGGCGGCACCGTAGACGTAGTTGCCAAGCCGCCCCCTGTCGCCCGCGACCGAAGCCACGCCAACGACCGTGCCGCCGCCCCGCGCCTCCATCAGGGGCGCCAGCATCTGCAGGAATCGGGCGGGGCCGGTGAAGCTGTCGGTCACGGTGCCGTCGATCAGCGAAGGATCGGCGTCGATCGCCGCCTGTTCGGGCATGGAGCCGACGAAGACGGCGGCGTTCAGCTCGCCCTCTTCGGCCTCCATCCGCTGGATGATGGCCGCGAAGCCGTCGGGGCGGCGAGCGTCGAAGGCCACCGCCTCGGCGATCCGCGCGCCGCGGAGGCGGCAGTCGGCGGCGAGTGCGGCAAGATCCTCGCTGTCACGCCCGGCCAGCAGCACGCCCGCGCCCTCCTGCGACACCGCTCGCGCGAAAGCCCGCGCCATGGAGGATGTGGCGCCAAGAATGATCCAGGTCCGGTTCATTTCGCCACCCTCAGCTTCAGGCGGCGCACAAGATCGGTCGCCAGCCTGCCCTCGGGGTCGGCCTTGGTCACTTCTTTCCGCCAGAGGTCAAGCTCGGGGTACATCGCCGGTATCTCCTCAGGCCTCGCGAGGCTGTCCTTGGCGAAGTAGATGCGCCCGCCAACCTCGGTCGCGCGGGCCTGCATGTGCTTGATAAGCTCGCGCGCAGCGGCGCGATCGGGGAAATCGACGGCGAGCGTATAGCCCTCCATCGGGAAACTGAGGTAACCCGCGCGACCCGGCCCCATGCGCTTGATGACCGCGAGGGGCGAGGCGAGGCCGGAACCGGCGATCTCGCCCAGCATGTCGCGCAGGGCGGGCGCTTGATCCAAGGGCACGACGCATTGGAACTGGTGAAAGCCGCGCTTGCCGTAAAGCCGGTTCCAGTCGTGGATCTTGTCGAGCGGGAAGAAGAAGTCCGAAATCGGCCGCACCACCGTCCGGCCCTTTTCCGGCACGCGGCGGTAATAGGCGCCGTTGAACATCCGCACGATGGGCGAGGAGAGCGCGAAATTCGGCGCGTCGAGCGGCACCTTTCGCCGCTTGATCCGCTGCGGCATCAGGCCCGATCCGGTCTCGCCTTCCTCAAGCACGCCGCGCCCGAGGGCGGCGCCCTTGGCGGTCGCGTCGATCCAACCGACAGTATAGGTCGCCCGCGAGGTATCGAGATGGGCGATGAACTCCTCCCAGTCGGCCATGCGCCGTTCGGTGACGACCATCACATCGCCCTTGCAGGGCAAAAGCCTGAGCCGCGCCGAGAGGATCACCCCGGTCTGGCCAAGCCCGCCCGCCGTGGCGCGGAAAAGGGCAGGGGTCTTTTCCGGCGTCACCTCGACCACGCCCTTGGCGGTCCTGAGCGTGAGCGAGACCACATGTTCGCAGAACGATCCGGCGTGGTGATGGTTCTTGCCATGCACATCCTGCCCGATGCAGCCGCCGACCGTGGCAAAGCCGGTGCCGGGCATCACCGCCGGCAGCCAGCCCTTCGGCCCGAAGGCCGCTGCGATCTCACCAATCCGGGCGCCGGCCTCGACATCAAGGATGCCCGTTTCGGGATCGAAACCGAGCATCCGGTCAAGCCGCGTCATGTCGACGGCGCGGCCGTCACTGTTCAGCGCGGCGTCACCGTAGCTCCGCCGCATCCCCATCGCGGGCAAAAGCCCGTCGTCCAGCAGCGCCGCAAGGGCGGCCTGCCGTTCCGGGCGCGCAATCTCGCCCTTGGCCTGAAGCACGCGGCCCCAGCCGGAATAGTCAGCGGATTTCCAGAGCATTCGGTTTTCTCAGTGAAAGACGTTCGGCGAAGGGGAAGACCAGAAGGCCCAGCCCCAACGCGAACCAAAGCGTGGTGACACGGATTATGGCGGTCGCCGGCACGGATATCTCCATCGGCACACCGTCGAGCGCCAGAAGCGCGATCATCGCCGCCTCGGCGCCGCCGACACCGCCCGGCGCGCCGGTCAGACCGCCCGCGAGCGTCGCGAAGACGAAGATGCCGATGGCTTTCCAGAGGCCGATATCCGCGCCCATCCAGCCGAGAAGCAGATGAAAGGCGTAGCCTTCGGCGAACCATCCCGTGACGCCAAGCGCCAGTGCCGGCAGGACCGTGCCGGCGTTGGTGAAGCGGCCAAGTGACCTTGCCGCGATGCGGACGCGGGCGAAAAGGCGCGGAAAGCGCCCGGTGAGCCGGTAGAAGCGGGTGACAACGGCGGCGAGAAGCCTTGGATGCGTCGCGGTCCAGGCGGCGAGAAGCGCCAGCGCAGCCACCGGCAGGGCGCTGGTCATGCCGCCAGCGGCGATGGCGACGGAGAGCGCGAGGATGATCGCCATTGCGGCGAGGTCGGAGGCGCGGTCCATCAGGGCAAGGGGGGCCGTGCGTTCGTAGTTCCAGCCGGTTTCACGTTTCAGCCAGCGCATCCGCACCAGCTCGCCCACGCGGCCCGGCGTGACGATCATGGCGAAGCCGCCGAGGAAGTGGCGGATGTCCTGCGTGAGGGTGGTCGGCAGGCCAAGGCGACGGGCGAAGAGATGCCAGCGCAAGCCCCGGAAGAGGTAGTTGACCAGCGACAGCGCCAGCAAGATCGCCCCCTGCCAGAGTGTCAGCCGCGCGATCTGCGCCATGGTCTCTTCCCAGCCGGTCGCAGCGGCCAGCCCGATCAGCCCGGCAAGGAACAGAACCGCCAGCCCCGCCATGAGCAGCCGGTCCCGCAAGCGCCGGGACGGCACTTTGGAAGAGGCTTCGGGGAGGGGCAGATCGGCTTGCATCATTGCCCCGCTCGCTAGCAACGGAATGGGGCAGCATTATGGATTTGTTTCGATGAAGTCGACAGTTTCGGAGTGAAAGCTCAGACGAAAACGTCGGCCCATTCGGGATGGCGCCGGGCCTGGGCGGCGACGAAGGGGCAAAGCGCGATCACGGTGAACCCGTTGGCGCGGGCATCGGCCACCATATGCTCGACGAGCCTTTTGCCCCAGCCTTTGCCGCGCATCGCATCGGGCACGCCGGTATGATCGGCGATGATCTGCGTCGGGTTCACGACCGACCAGGTCAGTTCCGCCTCGGCCCCGTTCTGGCGGAGGACGTACCGGCCCTTGGTCGGGCCGGTCTCCTTGGTGATGGCGCCCTCAGCCGACAATCGTCGCCTCGGTCGCGGCGCGAAGCTCCGCCTCGGTCACGCCGTCGGCAAGCTCCACGATCTTCAGGCCACCCGGCACCACGTCGAGAACGCCGAGGTTGGTGATGATCCGGTCCACCACGCCCTTGCCGGTCAGGGGCAGGGTGCATTCCTTCAGGACCTTGGATTCACCATGCTTCGACGCGTGGTCCATCACCACGACGACACGGCCGACGCCCGCCACCAGATCCATCGCCCCGCCCATGCCCTTGACGAGCTTGCCGGGGATCATCCAGTTGGCGAGATCGCCGTTTTCCGCCACTTCCATCGCGCCAAGGATCGCCATGGCGATCTTGCCGCCCCGGATCATCGCGAAGGAGGTCGAGCTGTCGAAATAGGCCGAATGCGGCAGTTCGGTGATCGTCTGCTTGCCGGCATTGATGAGGTCTGGGTCTTCCTCGCCCTCATACGGAAATGGTCCCATGCCGAGCATGCCGTTTTCCGATTGCAGCGTCACATTGACGCCTTTCGGAATGTAATTCGACACCAGCGTCGGAATGCCGATGCCGAGGTTGACGTACCAGCCGTCCTTCAGTTCCTGTGCGGCGCGCGCCGCCATCTGGTTGCGGTCCCAGGGCATCAGACGGCCTCCCGCTTGCGCACGGTGCGCTGTTCGATGCGTTTCTCATGCGGCCCGGCGATGACGCGGTGCACATAGATGCCGGGCAGGTGGATGTGGTCGGGATCAAGGCTGCCGGGTTCGACAATCTCTTCGACCTCCGCCACGCAGACCTTGCCGCACATGCCGGCCGGAACGTTGAAATTCCGCGCCGTCTTGCGGAAGACGAGGTTGCCGGTCGTGTCGGCCTTCCACGCCTTGATGATGGACAGATCGGCGAAGATCCCGCGCTCAAGGATGTAATCCTGGCCGTCGAAGTTCTTCACTTCCTTGCCCTCGGCAATCACCGTGCCGACGCCGGTCTTGGTGTAAAAGCCGGGAATGCCCGCGCCCCCTGCCCGCATCCGTTCGGCCAGCGTGCCTTGCGGGTTGAATTCCAGTTCCAGCTCGCCCGAGAGGTACTGGCGCATGAATTCGGCATTCTCGCCCACGTAGGACGAGAGCATCTTCCTGATCTGCCGGGTGTCGAGAAGCTTGCCCAGACCGAAGCCGTCCACGCCGCAATTGTTGGAAGCGATGGTCAGATCCTTGACCTTGCTCGCCACAAGCGCGTCGATCAGCAGTTCAGGAATGCCGCTGAGGCCAAAGCCCCCCGCCGCGATGAACATGCCGTCAAAGAGAAGCCCGTCGAGGGCCTCCTTCGCCGAGCCATAGACCTTCTTCATGCCACCTCCCGAAAACTCAGCCGCGTCCTTGCCGCCCCGATTAGGGCCGCCTCCGAAGGAAACGTGACGGATTGTCCCGGCAGTCACCATCCGTAAGAATACCTAGAAGGATACGTAGAGGAGGATGCCCATGGCCAGCACGCCCGCCCCGTTCGCCGCCGCCCGCGACCATGAGCGGTTGGCCTTTCTCCATGCGCCCGATGCCACCCTGATCCTTGCCGACCGCGTGATCCTGCGGGCTAGCCTCAGGGTCGCGGATGTCTTCGGCTGGGCTCCGGCAGAGATCGAGGGCCAGTCGATCCGCCTGCTCTATCCGGGGCAGAGCGACTATGAGGTGATCGGCGAACGCGCCCGCCGCGCGCTGAGGGAACAGCCGGTCTATCACGACGAACGCTTCATGCGGCGAAAGGACGGGCAGGTCGTCTGGATGGAGGGGGCCGGCACGGCGCTTGACCGCTCCGACCCGGAGCGTCTTGCGATCTGGACCTACCGGCCCGTTGACCGGAAAGCCGGGGAGTTCGGGCAACTGACTGCTGCCGAAAAGCGCATCGCCCGCTACCTCGTCAACGGCTTCACCAGCAAGGAAATCGCGCTGGCCCTTTCCTGTTCGCACCGCACGGTGGAGGTTCACCGCGCAAACATGATCCGCAAGATGCAGGTCAGGAACAGCTTCGAACTCGTCCGCAAGCTCCTGATGGCGCCCGAGCCGGGCTAACGCAGGTTCAGATCAGCCGCACCCGCGTACCGATTGGCGTGATGTCGAACAGGTCCGCGACGGCGGAACTGAAAAGCCCGATGCAGCCATCCGACGACCGCCGTCCGATCTTGCGGGTGTCATGGGTGCCGTGGATGCAGGAGGCGTCGCGGGCAAGTGGATGGTCAGGCGCGTGCCGGCTTCTTTGCCGCGGCCTTCGCCTTGGGCGCAGCCTTGGCCTTTGCCGCCTTTGGCGCCGCCTTGGCTTTCGCCGCCGGCTTCTTCGCCGCCCCGCCGCGCTTGGCCGGCGATTTCGTGGCCTTCGCCGCGATCAGTTCCAGCGCCTCGGCGACGGTCACGGCTTCGGGCGCCATCTCCTTCGGCAGCGTGGCGTTCACCTTGCCCCATTTGACGTAAGGCCCGTAGCGGCCCGACATGACCTCGATCTTGCCGCCATCGGGATGCTCGCCAAGATCGCGCAGCGCCGCCGGGGCCGAAGCGCGCGCCCCGCGCCCGGCCTTCTGGGCGATCACCTCGACCGCGCGGTTCATGCCGATGGTGAAGACCTCGTCGGCTTCGGGCAGGTTGGCATAGATGCGGCCGTGCTTCACGTAAGGCCCGTAGCGGCCGATCCCGGCCTCGACCATTTCGCCATCCTCGGGATGCGGGCCGATCTCGCGCGGAAGGGAGAGAAGCCTGAGCGCCTTTTCAAGGTCCATCGCCTCGGGCGTCCAGCCCTTGGGCAGGCTGGCGCGGGCGGGCTTGGGGTTCGCTTCCGTCGCGTCGCCGCGCTGGACGTAAGGGCCGAAGCGCCCGGATTTCAGCGAAATCTCGTCGCCGGCATCCTCGCCCAGCACCCGGTCGCCGACCGCGCCATCCTCGCCGTTCACGGCCGAGAGCGAGCGCGTATAGCGGCAGTTCGGATAATTCGAGCAGCCGATGAAGGCGCCGCCCGACCGCGCGGTCTTGAGGCTCAGCCGCCCGGTGCCGCAGGTCTGGCAAACCCGGGGGTCGCCGCCATCGGCACGTGCGGGATAAAGATGCGGCGCAAGGAAATCGTCGATCTTCTCCAGAACCTCACCGATCCTGAGGTCGGCGGTCTCGGCGATGGCCGCGGTAAAGTCGCGCCAGAACCGGCTCAGCACATCCTTGTAGTCGCGCTCACCGGCCGAAATGTCGTCAAGCTCGCCCTCGAGATCGGCGGTGAAGTCATATTCGACATAGTGCCGGAAGTAGTTGGTCAGGAACGCCGTCACCAGCCGCCCCTTGTCCTCGGGGATCAGACGGTTCTTGTCCTTCCGCACATATTCCCGATCCTGAATGGTCGAGACGATGGAGGCATAGGTCGAAGGCCGCCCGATCCCAAGCTCTTCCATGCGCTTGACCAGCGTCGCCTCGGTGTAGCGCGGCGGCGGCTGGGTGAAGTGCTGTTCCGGCGTCACTTTCCGCTTCTCGGCAGGCTCGCCTTGGGCGATCTGCGGCAGGCGGGCGCCGTCTTCGCCATCCTCGTCGTCGCGGCCCTCGTCGTAGACTTTCAGGAAGCCGTCGAACATCACCACCTGGCCGGTGGCGCGCAACTCGACCTGATTGTCGGCGCTGCCCACATCGACCGTGGTGCGCTCCAGCCGCGCCGCCGCCATCTGGCTGGCGATCGTCCGCTTCCAGATCAGGTCGTAGAGTTTGCGCTGGTCGTCGGCGACCTTCAGCTTCTCAGGCGATAGGCTCATGTCCGTCGGCCGGATGCATTCATGCGCTTCCTGCGCGTTCTTGGCCTTGTTCTTGTACATGCGCGGGCTGTCGGGCACGTAAGTCGCCCCGAAACGCCGCTTGATCTCGTCCCGCGCGGCCATCACCGCCTCGGGCGCCATGTCGATGCCGTCGGTCCGCATATAGGTGATGTGCCCGGCCTCATAGAGCCGCTGCGCCGCCGACATGCAGGCCTTGGCGCCCATGCCGAACTTGCGGCTCGCCTCCTGCTGGAGGGTCGAGGTCATGAAGGGCGCATAGGGATTGCGCGCGGCGGGCTTCGATTCCACCGACTTCACGGTCAGGTCGCGCGAACGGATCGCCTGCACTGCAAGCTCTGCCGCCGTTTCATTCGCAATGTCGAACTTGTCGAGCTTCTTTCCGCCAAGGACGGTCAGCCGCGCCTCGTATTCCTGCCCGCGCGGGGTGGCGAGCGTGGCGGCGACGGTCCAGTATTCGCGCGCCCGGAACGCCTCGATCTCCATCTCGCGCTCGACGATCAGCCGGAGGCAGACCGACTGCACCCGGCCCGCCGACTTGGCGCCGGGGAGCTTCCGCCAGAGAACCGGAGACAGGTTGAAACCGACGAGGTAGTCGAGCGCGCGGCGGGCGAGGTAGGCGTCCACGAGTTCCATGTCGACGTCGCGGGGCTTGCCCATCGCCTCGGTCACGGCATTCTTGGTGATGGCGTTGAAGGTGACGCGGCGGACGGTCTTGCCCTTCTTCAGGCTCGGGGCCAGCGCCTCTTTCAGGTGCCAGGAAATCGCCTCGCCCTCGCGGTCGGGGTCGGTGGCAAGGATGAGCGTATCGTCGAATTTCAGCGCCTCGGCGATGGCGCGAACGTGCTTCTTGCTCTCGGGGGCGACCTCCCAGAGCATGGCGAATCCGTCTTCCGGGTCGACCGAACCATCCTTCGCCGGCAGGTCGCGGACATGACCGTAGGAGGCAAGGACCGTATAGTCGGAGCCGAGATATTTGTTGATTGTCTTGGCCTTGGCGGGCGATTCGACAACGACGACGGCCATGGCTTCCCCTTGTGGATCGCTTGCAGAGTTCCGGCGGGGGAACATGTGGGCGACGGCAGAGGATGTCAATGCGGCCAGAGTCCCTGTCGTCGATGATGGGACGCGGTGGGCATCATTGGCGCCGGGCGGGGCTTTGTTGCCGCGCGTTCCTCAGACTGCGCGCGACAGCAGGCCGCCGGGCTGGCGCAGGATCTGGCCCTCAAGCTCCAGCGAGACGAGCGCCGGCGCGACATGCTGGCTCGGCAGGCCGAGGTCGCGGATCAGTTGGTCCTCGGCAAGGGGGCTTGGCCCGATCCGGTCGAGGATGCGGGCGTGGAGGGCCGCTGCGTTGCGAAGGTCGGGCGTGGAATCGACGGTGTCACGCGCCTTTCCGGCGGGTTTCGACTTGGCGGAGACGGGTTGTTTCGCCGGCGGCGCGACCGGATGCCGTTCAGGCTCCGCCGGGGCAAGCGGCAAGTCGCGCTGCGCCGGCAGGTCGTCGCCAAGGCCGAGCGCCGCGATCACGTCCTCGGCGCCCCGGACCAGTGTTGCCCCATCGCGGATCAGCATGTTGCAGCCTGAGGCGCGGGCGTCAAACGGGTGACCCGGCACCGCCAGCACCTCGCGCCCCTGGTCGAGTGCCGTGCGCGCGGTGATGAGGCTGCCGGATTGCATCGCCGCCTCGACGACCACAGTGCCGCGTGCGAGGCCGGAGATAATGCGGTTGCGCAGCGGGAAATGCCGCGCCATTGGCTCAAGCCCGATCGGCTGTTCTGAAATGAGAAGGCCGCGCGCCGCAATCTCACCGGCAAGTGCTACGTTCTCCGCCGGATAGATCACATCGACGCCGCCGGCCAGAACGGCCACCGTTCCCGTCGGCAGGGAGGCAAGATGGGCGGCGGTGTCGATACCGCGGGCGAGGCCGGAGACCACGGTGATTCCGGCGGCGCCAAGATCGGCGGCAAGCTTGCGCGCCATCCGCGTGCCGAGCGATGAGGCCGAGCGCGCCCCGACAAGCGCCACCATCGGGCGCGCGAAAAGGGCGGTGTCGCCCCTGACCCAGAGCACTGGCGGCGCATCGGGAAGGTCGGCGAGCGCTTGTGGATAGGCGGGCTCGCCCCGGCAGAGAAGCCGCGCCCCGGCGGATTTACCCGCCTTGCATTCTGCGAGAACGACGCCCTCGGGGCAGATCGTGTAATTGTCCGCACCGGCGGCGGCGGCAATTTCGGGCAGGGCGTGAAGGGCCGCCTGTGCCGACCCGTGTTCTTCGAGGAGGCGCCAGAAGGTGACGACGCCGACCCTGCGGGAGCGAATGAGGCGGAGCCACGACAGTCTGTCGTCTTCCGTGGTGGGGGGGGTGAAGGGGGTGGGGTAAGAAAACAAACCTTGATCCCTCGTGCCTTCGCCTCATTCGCAAGATGAGATTGACCCGAAGAAGGTTAACCGAGCGTTACGATTCGCCGGCTTGCGTGCTTTCTTCCGATTTCGTCTGGCCAGAACGCTCCGGCGCGGCGCCACTCCTGCCCGCCCCGGTCTCGCGCCGATGCACCAGACGCTCCGCCACCTCGTTGCCGAGAAGCGCGAAAACGCCAATGCCGGCGATGATCATGCCCGAGGCGACAAGCTTGCCGATCGTCGTCGCGGGAACGAGGTTGCCGTAGCCGACGGTCGAAACCGTCACCACGGTAAAGAGCCAGGCATCGACCCAGGCCCAGCCCTCCCAATAGTGAAAGAAGATCGTCCCGCCACCGAGAAGGCAAATCCCGAGGCTCACGATCAGCGAGCGCTGGAAAAGCCGCCTCACGCCGCAGCACCACCCACGGTCAAGCCGCCGATCAGCAAGGTCGGCTGGCCGACGCCCACGGGCACCCATTGCCCCGCCTTGCCGCAATTGCCGATGCCGGGGTCAAGCGCCATGTCATTGCCGATGGCGCGGATGTTCCTGAGCGCGGTGGCGCCATCGCCGATCAGCGTGGCGCCCTTGACCGGATCGCCGATCACGCCGTTCTTCACCCGGTAAGCCTCGGTGCAGGAAAAGACGAACTTGCCGTTGGTGATGTCGACCTGGCCGCCGCCGAAGCCCACGGCATAGATGCCGTCCTTGACCTCGGCCACCACATCGCCGGGCTTCGCCTCGCCGCTCAGCATGTAGGTATTGGTCATGCGCGGCATCGGGATATGGGCATGGCTTTCGCGCCGGCCGTTGCCGGTCGGCTTCACCCCCATCAGCCGGGCGTTCTGCCGGTCCTGCATGAAGCCGACAAGCACGCCGTCCTCGATCAGCACGTTCCTGGCCGACGGCGTGCCCTCGTCATCGACGGTGATCGAGCCGCGCCGGTCGGGGATGGTGCCGTCATCCAGCACGGTGACGCCCTTCGCGGCGATCTGCTGGCCCATCAGTCCGGCGAAGGCCGAGGTCTTCTTGCGGTTGAAGTCGCCCTCAAGCCCGTGGCCGATGGCCTCGTGCAGCAAGATGCCCGGCCAGCCCGCGCCGAGCGCCACGTCCATCACCCCCGCCGGTGCGTCAACCGCGCGGAGATTGACCAAAGCGATCCGCAGCGCCTCGCGCGCCTGCGCCTGCCAGTGCTCCGCCGTCATCAGCGCGGCAAGACCCGCCCGGCCGCCGCCGCCGGTGCCGCCGCTTTCGCGCCGCCCGTTCTCCTCGACGATGACGGATATGTTGAACCGCGCCATCGGCCGGATGTCGGAGACGAGGCCGCCCTCGGGCCTCAGGATGAAGACCTCCTGATGCGAGGCGGCGATGGTGGCCGAAACCTGCACCACCCGGGGATCGAGCGCGCGGGCATAGGCGTCGATCTCGCGCAGGGTCTCGACCTTCAGGCCGAAGCTGGCGTCGGCCATCGGATCGGCGTCGGTATAGAGCTTCAGGTTGGTGCCGGCAGGGGGGGCTGCAAGCACGCCGCCGCCTGATCCCACGGCAAGGCGCGCCGTCTCGCTCGCCCGGCGCAAGGCTGCTTCGGAGATTTCGGTCGAATGGGCATAGCCCGCGACCTCGCCATTCACCGCGCGAAGGCCGAAGCCCTCTGACGCGTCATAGCTCGCGTTCCTGAGGCGTCCGTCGTCGAAGACCAGTGCCTCGGACCGGCGGCGTTCCAGGAAAAGCTCGCCATCCTCGGCGCCGGCAAGTGCCTCGCGCAGAATCATCAGCGCGCGATCGCGGTCGAGATGAGTGCCGAATGGGTCAAAGCGTGCGTCTGCCATTGCCGTTCCTTCAGGTTCCCCGACTTCGACGAAAATCCCGTGCCTGGGCGGACGGGTTTCGCTTGTCGCATGAGCACTAATATGATTTTACAGTCGCGATATACAACCGGCGCGCCTGAGGCGGTCGGCACTGGAAGCGGCAAGTCAAGCCGCGGCTGGACACGGGAAACAGACATGCGCCTTGCGACAAGACTTGCCGGCCTCGGGGCCACCCTCTCCGCAACCCTCTTCGCCGGCATGGTGGCCGCACAGGACGGGATCACGGGCCTGCCCATCATCGGCGCGCCGCAAGCAGATGGCGTCGGCTTCCAGCCCGCATCTTCCAACCTGGCGCATGAACAGCAGTGGCTCGACAATGTGGTCATGATCCTGAGCGCCGTCGTCACGGTCTTCGTGATGGCGCTTCTCCTCATCGTCATCCTGCGTTTCAACAGCCGCTCGAACCCGACGCCGGCCCGCTTCACCCACAACACGCCGATCGAGATCGCGTGGACGCTGGTGCCGGTTCTGATCCTTGTCGTCCTCGGCTCCTTCTCGCTGCCGATCCTCTTCAACCAGCAGGAAATTCCGAAAGGTGACGTGCATGTCAAGGTGACGGGGAACCAGTGGTTCTGGTCCTACGAATATCCTGACGAAGGCATCGCGTTCGACGCATTCCTGCTTGGCCGCGACGGGCTTGAGGCGGCGGGCTACACCCAGGACGAATACCTTCTTGCCGCCGACAACGCCGTCGTGCTGCCGGTCGGCAAGTCCATCGTGATGGACATTACTGGCTCCGACGTGATCCATGCCTGGACCATTCCCGCCTTTGCCGTGAAGCAGGACGCCGTACCGGGCCGTATCGCCCAGCTCTGGTTCAAGGCCGAGAAGGAAGGCATCTATTTCGGCCAGTGTTCAGAGCTTTGCGGCAAGGACCACGCCTACATGCCGATCACCGTGAAGGTGGTCAGCGAGGCGGTCTATGCCGACTGGGTGGCGCGGACCAAAACCGCGGGCCTCGGCGCCTCGGCGACAGTCAAGGTCGCGTCGAACTGACCGCAGGCCGTGCGGCGCCCGCGCCGTGCGGATGGAGAAGATGATGACGGACACCAGCGCCATTGAACATGGGCAGGAAGCGGGCTTCGGCGATTTCGTCCAGCTCCTGAAGCCGCGTGTCATGTCGCTGGTCGTTTTCACGGCGCTGGTCGGCCTGATCGTCGCGCCGGTGCCTGTCCATCCCTTCGTCGGCTTCACCGCGATCCTGTTCATCGCCCTTGGTGGCGGCGCTTCGGGCGCCCTGAACATGTGGTATGACGCGGATATCGACCGCGTCATGAAGCGGACCCGCAACCGCCCGGTGCCGGCGGGCCGTATCGGCGCGGGTGAGGCGCTGGGCTTCGGCCTCGCGCTTTCGCTCATCTCCTGCCTGATGCTGGGGCTGGCCGCGAACTGGTTCGCCGGGGCCTTCCTCGCCTTCACCATCTTCTTCTATGTCGTCATCTACACGATGTGGCTGAAGCGCACGACGCCGCAGAACATCGTGATCGGCGGTGCCGCCGGGGCCTTCCCGCCGATGATCGGCTGGGCCGTGGCCACAGGTGGGATCAGCATCGAGTCGGTCCTGATGTTCGCGCTGATCTTCATGTGGACGCCGCCGCATTTCTGGGCGCTGGCGCTGTTCATGAAGGACGACTATTCCAATGCCGGCGTGCCGATGCTGACCGTGACCCACGGCCGGAAGTCGGCGCGCAAGCACATCCTCGTCTACGCGCTGCTTCTCGCGCCTGTGGCATTCGCTCTCGCGCTCTCGTCGATTGGCGGGCCGGTCACGCTGGCGGCTGCGGTGATCCTCAACGCGCTCTTCATTCGTGGCGGCTGGCAGATCCTCAAGCGTGACGAGGCTGCGGCAGAGGCCGACAAGTACCGGACCGAAAAGGCCTTCTTCCGCTTTTCGCTGGCCTATCTCTTTCTGCATTTTGGCGCGCTTCTGGCTGACAAGAGCCTGTCGGCCTTCGGGATGGGGGGCTGGTGATGGCCATTCACCGCGAACATGAACTGCACCAGCGCCGCTTTGGCCGCAATGCCGGGCTTGGCATCGTTCTTCTGGCCTTTGTCGTCATCGTCTTCGGCCTGACCATCGTCAAGGTCTCTCGCCAGGACGAGCATGGCAATCCGCCGGTCGCGGGGGCGTCGCCATGATCCGCTTCGACAGCAATGGCAAGATCGCTGCCGGACTTGTCGGCGTTGCCCTGACCATGGGCGCGCTCGCCTGGGCGGCGGTGCCGTTCTACAACTGGTTCTGCCAGGTCACCGGCTATGGCGGCACGCCGAGCGTGCGGACCGAGACGGCGGGCGAGGTCCTCGACGAATATGTCACAGTGCGCTTCGATTCCAACGTCGCCCCCGGGATGCCGTGGGAGTTCAAGCCGATCCAGCGCGAGATGAGGTTGAAGATCGGCGAGACCGGCATGGCCTTCTATGAGGCCTACAACCCGTCCGACAGGCCGGTCGGGGGCACGGCGACCTACAACGTCGCGCCCGTCCTTGCCGGCTATTACTTCACCAAGATCCAGTGCTTCTGCTTCACCGAACAGGTGCTTCAGCCGGGTGAGCGGGTCGAGATGCCGGTGGTTTTCTACGTCGACCCCGAGATCGTGAATGACCCCGACGCCGGGCGTATCCGCAATATCACGCTTTCCTACACATTCTTCGAGGCCGACCTGCCGAAGCCGCAGGCGAGCCTTCCGCCGGAGAAAGCCGCGGGCTATAACTGATAAAGCCGAAATCCAGGGAAACCGACATGGCGCACAAAAAGAACCACGACTACCACATCCTCCCGCCTTCGCTCTGGCCACTTCTCGGCGCGCTTGGCGGGTTCATCATGCTGTTCGGTCTGGTCCTGTGGGTGTCGCCGCAGGTAGAGAACAAGCAGCCCTGGATGTTCCTGATCGGCACCGCGCTGGTCGCTTACGTGATGTACGGCTGGTGGGCGGAAGTGGTGCACGAGGGCAATACCGGCGACCATACGCCGGTCGTCCGCATCGGCCTGCGCTACGGCTTCATCCTTTTCATCATGTCCGAGGTGATGTTCTTCTCGGCCTGGTTCTGGACCTTCTTCAAGCACGCGCTCTACCCGATGGGGCCGGAAAGCCCGCTCGTGGATGGTGTCTGGCCGCCGGAAGGCATCGTGACCTTCGATCCCTGGCACCTGCCGCTCATCAACACGCTGATCTTGCTTTGCTCGGGTGCCGCCGCCACCTGGGCGCATCATGCCATCGCGCATGAGAACAACCGCAAGGACATGATCAACGGGCTGGCGCTCGCGGCTGTCCTTGGCATTTTCTTCACCTTGCTTCAGGCGCTCGAATACAGCGAAGCGGGCTTCGGCTTTGCCGGCAACATCTACGGCGCGTCGTTCTTCATGGCGACCGGCTTTCACGGCGCCCATGTCATCATCGGGACGATCTTCCTTCTGGTCTGCATGTTCCGCGCGATGCGGGGCGATTTCACGCCGGAACAGCATGTCGGGTTTGAGGCGGCTGCCTGGTACTGGCACTTCGTAGATGTGGTCTGGCTCTTCCTCTTCGCGTCGATCTACATCTGGGGCAGTGCCTGATCGCCACGCCGTGACGGCTTACATGAAGCGCGGGGGAGACCCCGCGCTTCGCACTTCCGGGACAGCCATGCGCCGTTATCTCTTCCCTTTGATCCTCGGCCTTGGCGGCATCGCCATCCTGATGTCGCTCGGGTTCTGGCAGCTTCGTCGGCTTGAGTGGAAAGAGGCTCTGCTGGCCGAGATCACGGCAAAGATCGCCGCAGCACCCGTGTCGATCGACAGCCTCGCCACCCCTGATCCCGCAACCGACATGTATCGCCCCGTCACGATCGCAGGCAGCACGACAGGTCCGGAGCTTCTGGTCCTCTCCGGCCGCAAGGGCGAGGGCGCGGGCTACGAGGTGATCGCCGCCTATGAGTCATCGGCCGGGCGCCGCATCCTGCTCGATCGCGGCTTTGTTGCCGAAGAGGCGAAGACCGCGGCGCGCCCGGCAACGGCGATCACGGGTACCGGCAACCTTCTCTGGCCGAACGAGACCGACAGCTACACCCCGCCGCCCGATGCGAAAACGGGTCTGTGGTTCGCGCGCGATGTTGCCGCCATGGCCAAGGCGCTTGGCACCGAGCCGGTGATGGTGGTTCTCGCCGCGGCGACCGGCGACGCACAGGGGATCAGCCCGACGCCGGTCGATACCTCGGCCGTTGTCAACAATCACCGCGACTATGCCATCACCTGGTTTTCGCTCGCGGTCGTCTGGGCAGGGATGACAGGCTTCCTTCTCTGGCGTATCAGGCAGAGGCAAATCTGAGGACGGACGAATGCGCTATGTTTCGACCCGGGGAACCGCTCCGGTCCTGACTTTCGGCGAGGCGATGCTGACAGGCCTTGCCCGGGACGGCGGGCTTTACGTGCCCGAAACCATCCCTACGATGACCCCGGAGGAAATCGCGGACCTCGCCGGGCTCAGTTACGAAAAAGCCGCCTACCGGATCATGCGCCCCTTCGTCGGCGACGCCTTCACCGATGCCGAATTCCGCGAGGCCATCGCCCATGCCTATGCGCATTTCGGCCATGCCGCCCGCGCGCCCCTTGTCCAGCTTGCGCCCGACCTCTTCCTCCTGGAACTTTTCCACGGCCCGACGCTCGCCTTCAAGGACTTCGCGATGCAGCTCATCGGGCAGCTTTTCCAGATCGCGCTCGCCCGCGACGGCCGCCGCATCACCATCGTCGGCGCCACGTCGGGCGATACCGGATCGGCGGCGATCGAGGCGTTCCGGGGCCTCGACAATGTCGATGTCTTCATCCTTTTCCCCGAAGGCCGGGTGTCCGAGGTGCAGCGCCGCCAGATGACGACGCCGTCGGAATCCAATGTCCATGCGCTGGCCGTGAAGGGCGATTTCGACGATTGCCAGGCGCGACTGAAGGACATGTTCAACGACTTTGCCTTCCGCGACGAGGTTGGCCTTGCCGGCGTGAACTCGATCAACTGGGCGCGGGTGCTGGCGCAGGTCGTCTATTACTTCACCTCCGCCGTCTCGCTCGGCGCGCCGTACCGCCCGGTCAACTTCACCGTGCCCACCGGCAACTTCGGCGACATCTTCGCCGGCTACATCGCGAAGCGCATGGGCCTGCCCATCGGCAAGCTCGTCATCGCCACCAACCAGAACGACATCCTGCACCGCGCCCTGACCACCGGGCGCTACACGACCGATGGGGTGAAACCTTCGATCTCGCCCTCGATGGACATTCAGGTCTCCTCGAACTTCGAACGCGCGCTGTTCGACGCCTACGGCCGCGACGGCAAGGCCGTGGCGCAAATGATGGACGAGTTGAAGCGCGGCGGCTTCGGCATCAGCCAGGGCGCCTTGGAAACCCTGCGCGGCCTCTATCACTCCGGCCGCGTCAGCGAAGAGGAAACCGCCGACAGCATCCGCGCCACGTGGCGCGCGACGGGGGAGCTTGTCTGCCCGCATACCGCCGTCGGCATCCGCGTGGCGGAGAACGCCCGCGACACCTCGGTGCCGATGGTGGCGCTCGCCACCGCCCATCCGGCGAAGTTCCCCGATGCCGTCGAAAAGGCCACGGGCCAGCGGCCGCCGCTGCCGGAGCGCATGGCCGATCTTTTCACCCGGCCGGAACGTGTTACATCTGTGCCGAACGACCTTGCCGCGCTGGAAGCGGTGGTCCGGGAAAGGCGCAGGAATTGACCATCAGGCTGACGACACTGCCGAACGGGCTTCGGATCGTGACCGAGCGGATGCCGGGCATCGCCTCGGCCTCGGTCGGCATCTGGGTGCTGGCGGGTGGCCGGCACGAGGCCGCCGATCAGAACGGCATCGCGCATTTCCTTGAACACATGGCCTTCAAGGGCACGGCGCGGCGCACCGCCCTTCAGATCGCCGAAGAGATCGAGGATGTCGGCGGCTACATCAATGCCTATACCTCGCGCGAGGTGACGGCCTATTACGCCCGCGTGCTTGAAGCGGATGTGCCCCTTGGCCTCGACGTGATCGCCGACATCGTGCTGAACCCGGTCTTCGACCCGAAGGAGATCGAGGTCGAACGCCACGTGATCCTGCAGGAAATCGGCCAGGCTCTAGACACGCCCGATGACATCATCTTCGACTGGCTGCAGGAAGCGGCCTTCCCGGATCAGCCGATCGGCCGCACCATTCTTGGCCCGGCAGAGAAGATCGAAAGCTTCGGGCGCGACGACCTGACCGGCTTTGTCGCCCAGCACTACGGGCCGGACCGGATGATCCTGTCGGCTGCCGGCGCGGTTGACCATGATCGCATCGTTGCCGATGCCGAGCGGCTTTTCGGCCATCTCCGGCCGGTTCCGTCGCATGTGACGACGCCCGCCTTCTGGCACAGCCGCGAACGGCGGGAGCACAAGGATCTGGAACAGGTCCATTTCGCCCTCGGCCTTGCCGGCCCGAGCGTCAAGGCCGACGACTTCTATGCGGCCCAGGTCTACACGACTGCCCTCGGCGGCGGCATGTCCTCGCGCCTTTTCCAGAAGATCCGCGAGGAGCGGGGGCTTTGCTATTCGATCTATGCCCAGGCCGGCGCCTATGACGACACCGGCATGATCACGATCTATGCCGGCACCTCCGCCGAAGAGATCGCCGAGCTTTCGACGCTGACCATCGATGAGCTGAAGCGCAGCGCCGAGGACATGACCGATGCCGAGATTGCCCGGGCGCGGGCGCAGATGAAGGCGGGCCTGCTGATGGGGCTGGAAAGCCCGTCCTCGCGCGCCGAACGCATGGCCCGCAGCCTCGCCATCTGGGGCCGGGTGCCGAGTGTCGAGGAAAATGCCGCGCGGATCGAAGGCGTGACGCGGGCCGGCGTTCTGGCCTTTGCCGAGGCGCTGACGCAGGCCAAGGCCTCGCTGGCGCTTTACGGGCCGGTCGGATCGGCGCCCACGCTCGGCGACCTCCGCGAACGGCTCGCCGCCTGATGATCGGCCTGAGGCGGAGGGTCCGGATCGAGACGGAGCGGATGACGCTCCGCCTGCCGCAGCACTCCGACTTCCGCGCCTGGGCGGCGCTCCGGTCCGACAGCCGCGATTTTCTGGCGCCTTGGGAACCGGTCTGGTCTTCCGACCACCTGTCGCGGAAGTCCTTCACCAACCGGGTCTACTGGGCCGGTCGCGCCCATTCCGCCGGCACCGCGATGCCGCTTTTCCTGATCCGGCGCACGGATGACATGCTGCTGGGCGCGGTCACGGTCGACAACATCCGCCGTGGCCCGGCGCAGGCGGCGACGGTCGGCTACTGGATCGGCGCGCCCTTCGCCCGGTCGGGCTACATGTCCGAGGCGCTGCGCGCGGTGATCCACCATTCCTTCACCGCGCTCGACCTCAGCCGGCTGGAAAGCGCCTGCCTGCCGGAAAACGCCGCCTCGCGCGGGGTGCTGGAGAAATGCGGCTACAAGTATGAAGGCGTTGCGCAGAGCTACCTCCAGATCAACGGGCGCTGGCGCAACCACGTGCTTTACGCCAACCTCAGGGGCGACCGTCGCGGGCGCACGGATGCCGGGTAAAGGGGGGCGCTGCCCCCGCCGCCGCTTGCGCGGCGCCTCCCCCGAGGTATTTCGGGCAAGATGAAAGAGGGATCAGAGATGCGCCTCAATCCTGCCGATGCCGGTTTCGCCGCTGTCCTTGCCTGGCTTCTGCCCGAAGGCACCATCGGCGAGGCCGGGCCGCGCTATCTGGAAGAGCCGCGCCGGAGGGCGGTGACGCCACGGGCGCTTCTGGCGCGGCCTCGATCGGTGGCGGAGGTTGCGGAGATCGTCCGTGCCTGCGCTGCCGCGCGGGTCGGCATCGTGCCCCGGGGCGGCGGCACCGGGCTCGTTTTGGGGCAGGTGGTTCCAGAGGGGCCGGCGCCGCTGATCCTGTCCCTGGAGCGGATGAACCGCCTTCGTGGCATCTGGCCCGACGAGGGGCTGATGATCGCCGAGGCGGGGATGACGCTGGCCGAGGTGCAAGCTGCGGCGGGCGAGGCGGGGCGGCTTTTCCCCCTTTCTCTCGCCTCCGAAGGGACGGCACGGATCGGCGGCAATCTTGCGACCAATGCCGGTGGCGCGGCGGTCCTGCGCTATGGCAATGCCCGCGACCTTTGCCTTGGGGTCGAAGCGGTGATGGCCGACGGAACCGTGTTCAACGGATTGAAAAGGCTGAGGAAAGACAATACCGGCTATGACCTCGCCGACCTCCTGATCGGCTCGGAAGGCACACTCGGCATCATCACGGCGGCGACGCTGCGGTTGTTCTCCCGCCCGGCAGCCATTGTCACCGCCATGCTTTCCGTGCCGGGGCCGGAGGCGGCGCTGAGGCTGCTGGCACTGGCGCAGGATGTGACCGGCGGGGCCGTCAGCACTTTCGAGCTGATGCATCGGCAAGGGTTCCTCTTCCTGGAGGAGGCCGCGCCCGAGATACGGCGACCCTTTGCGGTGGCGCCGGAATGGTCGGTCCTTCTGGAGCTCGGCCTGCCGCGCGGACCTTCGCCGGAGGGGGTGCTTTCAACACTTTACGAAGAGGCTGCGGCGCAGGGCCTCGTCTCGGACGGGGTGATTGCCGAAAGCGAGGCGCAGCGGCAGGGGCTATGGGCGGTCCGGGAGGGGATACCGGAGGCCAACCGCCGGATCGGTGCCGTCGCCTCGCACGACATCTCGCTGCCGCTGTCGGAAATCGCCGCCTTCCTGCCGCGTGCCGGGGCCGCAGTTGCGGCGCTTGGACCGTTCCGCATCAATGCCTTCGGCCATCTCGGCGATGGCAACCTTCACTACAACGTCTTCCCGCCGAAGGGCGAGAAACGCGATGGGTACATGGACCGCGCCGAAGAAATTACCCATGCGATTCATGAGCTTGTGCATGGACATGGCGGCTCGTTCAGCGCCGAACATGGCATAGGGCGGCTGAAGGTCGGGGATCTGGAACGCTACGGCGACCCGGCGAAACTGGCGGCGATGAGGGCGATCAAGCAGGCGCTTGACCCCTTGGGCATCCTCAATCCCGGCGCGGTGCTGCGGGGCTGAGAGGTGCGCCCCACCGGGGAGAGAGACCGGCGGGGCAGAAGCGACTTGCGGCAGGGCAAACACTGGTTTGGCGCCGGGTGGAGCTTAGGCGGATTCGAGTTTCCGAAGTGTTAATCCCGCCGGCTCCTGACGAAATGACTGGAAAGGATACGCTCACGTATTTCAGCGGGCTGTTCCCTAGGCTGGACGTCCGGAGCCGCCTTCAGAATGTCGCCCCGGATCGTGTAGCCGCGCCAGATCCGCACATTGATGTCGATGGCATCTCCGGGGGTCAGCTTCATCAGGAGTTTGAAGCCAACGCAGATTTCCAACTTTTTCGCTGGTGGCACCACTGCGAGGACTGCGAAGTTGCAAGGTGCGGCTTCGATCCCGGTTTCGGTGATCTGCGCCCGAAGGCTGACATCGGTGCCGAAGAAAAACGTGCAAAAGGCTGGAATCAATAAGGAAAATGTGCTGCGCGCAAAGAAGAGCGCAAACAGGGGAAGGCCTAGATGTACGCGTAAGGGAAGGCTTTCATAATGCTGCGTCTCTGCCGGAAGCAGACCACGGCAGCGTTGAACCTGAGCGCCCACGATGGGTAGCCACAAGAGAACAGCGACGGCAAGAACGGGCAGGATCGGGACGGCTCCACTCTGCTCGAACCGGCGCATCTCCTCTTTGCTACCTACGTAAAAGATCGATGCAAGTAGCCCGAATACGATGATCAGCCATGCTGCAACACTAAGGACGGCAATACAGAGAAGCAGCCGATCCATTGCGCCTTGTGGCAGCCTGCCGGAAACGCCCCTGAAGACATCGCCCGATCTCATCGCGCAGCTTCGTCATATGGTGGCGGTGAAGTCATGACCGCCGCCGCCTCACGCCCCCTCAAACTTGCAAAGCACATGCACATTCATGCCCAGCCGTTCGAGCAGTTTCTGCCCGCCGAGGTCCGGCAGGTCGATGACGAAGGCGCAGGCGACGATCTCGGCCCCGAGCCTTTCGCATAGCTTGATGCCGGCCTCGCAGGTGCCGCCGGTGGCCAGCAAGTCATCGACAATCAACACTTTTTCGCCCGGTTGCAGGGCGTCGTCATGGATCTCCATCACCGCCTCGCCGTATTCGAGCGTATAGGCCTGGGAGATGGTGGTGCCGGGAAGCTTGCCCTTCTTGCGGATCGGCACGAAGCCCACGGAAAGCTGGTGCGCGATGGCGCCGCCGAGGATGAAACCCCGCGCCTCAAGCCCCACCACCTTGTCGATCCGCGTCCCGGCATAGGGGTTCAGGAGCTGGTCGATGGCCATGCGGAAGCCGCGCGCATCGGCGAACAAGGTGGTCACGTCGCGGAACATGATCCCTTCATGCGGGAAGTCGGCGATGGTGCGGATGTAGTCCTTGACGGTCTTTTGCATGGCGGCTCCGGGGGTATTGGTCGGAGAATTGGTAGCATGGCGCGGAGGGGCCGGGAAGCCGGGGAGGGGCGTCGGTTCTCCGTCCCGCAAGCGTATGGCATCCGTCCCGACAGGCGTCGGGCATTTTGCGGGGCGGGGGCGCGCGGTCTGCCCCCCGTCAGGTGCCGGTCACCGTCGGGATGCGGGGGCTGTCGCCGTCCTTTTGCAGCCTTGCGGCGACGGCGACGGTGAGGGCCTGGGCGAGGCACATCGGGGCGGCGAGGGAACGGGAGAAGGAGTAGTCATGCTCGGGCACCGCGAAGAGGACGCGGGCGGATTTGGCCAGCGGCGAGAGCGTGCTGTCGGTGATCGCGACGAGGGGCACGCCGGCTGCACCCGCCTCATCCGCGATGTTCACCACTTCGTTGGCGTAGAAGCGGAAGGAGACGGCGATCAGCACATCCGATGCCTTCATCGTCCGCGCCATATGGGTGGCAAGCCCGCCGCTTGGGTCCAAGAGTACGCAGCGCTTGCCGAGCATGGTCAGGATGTAGCGCAGGAGGTCGACCACCGGGGCGGAGCGGAGCTGGCCGACGAGAAAGACCGTCTCGGCCGTTTCGATCATCTCCGCCGCGGTTTCCACTTCCGCCGGGCTGATGCGTTCGAGGAGGTCCTGCAGCGAGGCGATGTCGCGCACGACGAGGTCGCGGAGGAAGCCCGCCTCGGAACGATCCTCGCGCACCTTCAGCTCGGTCTCGAGCGCGCGGACCCGCGCCTCGAAGCCCGGCGCGGCGGTGGCGAGGCGTTTCTGGAAGAGCGCCTGAAGCTCCTTGAAGCCTTGGTAGCCGAGCGACTGCGCGAAGCGGACGAAGCTTGACGCATGGATGCCGCAGCGGGCGGCGATGGCATTCACCGAATGAACCGCGACCTCGTTCGGGTTCTGCGTCAGGTAGACGGCGATCCGCTGATAGGTCTTGCTCATCTCATCATGCCGCTCGTGGATGAGACGGATGAGATCCTCGTAGTTGGCGGGCGCTGTGACTGTCGACATTCAAGCCTGATCCTCGGTGCCCCAATTAGCAGCGTTCGCTGCCGTTTTGCAACGATTGTTGCGCGGGCCGGCGCCGGCGGTCATGGCACCGCGAGCCAGCGCTTTTCGCGCGAGGAACGGTGGATCGTCTCCACCAGCGTCTGGATGCCGAGGCCGGCGCGGAAGTTGAAGGGCTCCGGCGCCCTGCCGGCGATGGCGTCGAGATAGCCTGCGACCTCGATGGCCTTGAGGTCGTTGAAGCCGATCTGGTGGCCCGCCGCCACGCAGAAGCGGCCATAGGGGGCGTGGTCGGGGGCGGCCTCGATCCGGCGGAAGCCACGGCGGCCGGGGGCGTCGGCGGTCGAGTAGAAGTGCAGCTCGTTGAAGCGTTCCTGCGTGAAGGCGAGCGCGCCCCTCGTCCCATAGACCTCGAAGTCATGCTGCATCTTGCGGCCGGTGGCGATCCAGTTGCCTTCGATCGACCCCTGCGCGCCATTGGCAAACCTGAGGAAGGCGCGGCCCACATCGTCGACCTCGACCTTTCGGGTGCCGCCCTTGCCGTCCGGGCGGCTTCCGATCATCGTGATACAGTCGCCCATGACCTCGGTGATCGGCCCAAGGAGGTATTCGGCGGTGGCGAGCGCGTGGGAGCCGATGTCGGCCAATGCGCCGCCGCCGGCGGGATCGTGGCGGAAGGTGAAGGGGCCGGATGCGTCGGCCATGTAGTCTTCGGCGTGGAGGCCACGGTAGCCGCGAATCTCGCCCAGCTCACCGCCTGCGATCATGTCGCGGGCGAGGCCCAGCATCGGGTTGCAGAGGTAGTTGAAGCCGACCTGGGTCTTGACGCCCTTCGCCTCGGCGGCCTCGGCCATTTCGCGGGCATCAGCGGCAAGGGGGGCGAGCGGCTTTTCGCAATAGGTGTGCTTGCCGGCGGCGATGGCGGCCAGCGCCATTTCCTTGTGGAGCGCATTGGGCGCGGTGATGTCGATCACGTCGATCTCGGGGTCCGCCACCAGTTTGCGCCAATCGTCGGTCGAGCGGGCGAAACCGAAGTCGCGCGCGGCGCGGGCGGCAGTCTCCGGGGTGACATCGGCGAGGGTGTGAAGCTCGATCTCATAGGGCAGGTCGAAGACCTTGCCGGCGGTGGCAAAGCCGAAGACATGGGCCTTGCCCATGAAGCCGGAGCCGATCAGGCCGATGCGGAGCTTGGGTTTTTCACTCATTTCGCGGACTTTCTCATATGTGCATGGTCGCGGTTGACGACGAGGCCGGGGTCGATGGTGCCGGCGAGATAGGAGAGCGCATTTTCGACGGAGTCGATGGCCATTCGTTCGGCGCATTCATTGGTGATGCCGGCGATATGCGGGGAGAGGATGACGTTGTCGAATTGGGTGAGGGGGCAGAGGCCGTCCGGCGGCTCGGCATCGAAAACGTCGATCCCCGCCGCGCCGACATGGCCGGAGGCCAGCGCCTCGGCCAGTGCCGCCTCGCTGACGACGCCGCCGCGCGCGGTATTGGCGAGGATCACACCGGGCTTCATCAGCGCGAATTCCGCCGGGCCAAGGGTTGGGCGCTCGCCGCGCGGCACGTGGATGGAGATGCAATCGGCCCAGGAGATGCCCTCGTTCAGGTCGGATACCGGCGGTACCTCGCCGGTGGGCCAGCCGGCGCGTTCAAGGAAGGGATCATGGGCGCGGACCTCCATCCGGAAGCCTGTCGCCATCCGCGCCAGATGCCGCCCGATCCGCCCGTAGCCGATGATGAGGAGGCGTTTGCCGGAAATCTCCCGCTGTTCCAGCCGGTTGCGCCAGCCCCACTGGGCAGGGTCGCGGGTGGCGCGGTCGGCGCGGAGCACGCGCTTGGCGGCGGCGAGAAGCTGCATCATCGCGTGTTCGGCGACCGAGATGGAGTTGACATCGCCGACGATGGTCAGGCCGATGCCGCGCTGGTTCAGGGCGGCAAGATCGACGGCATCATAGCCGACACCGTGCCGCGACACGACCTTGAGGCGCGGGGCGGCGGCGATGGTCGCGGCGGAGAGCGGCTGGGTGCGGATCACCAGGGCGTCGGCCTTGCCGATCAGCGGCGCGTAGGAGGGTTCGGAAATCTCCTCGACATAATCGACCGTTACCCCGCGCGCGGGAAGGGCGCTGAGAAGGGCTTCACCGGTTGGATGGAGTTTGCCCGCGACGAGGAGATGGGTCATCAATACCCCCCCGGAGCGTTGCCGGGCGCGGCGTCGGCGCCCATCAGTTCCCGCCATTTCTTGACCGAGGCAGAGGCCGCGGCGGCAAGGAAACGGGCGTCGCCGCCGACGGTCGTCAGGTCAAAGCCCCAGCCGATCGCGCGGGCGGCATATTCCGGCGTGCCGCAATGCAGGCAGGCGCGGATGCCGTTCTTCTTGCAGGCCGCTTGGACGCTTTGGATGAGGGCGATCATTTCCGGCTCCTCCCGGTCGAAACCGGGGGCGAGCCTGCCGCCCTGGGTGCCAAGCGCCAGATCGGCGGGGCCGACATAGATGCCGTCGAGGCCGGGGGTCGCGGCGATTTCTTCGAGGTTCTCCATGCCGGCCTTGGTCTCGATCATCGCCAGCGCCACGACCTCATCGTTCGCCGCCGTGCCGTAGCCGCCATAGGCCACGGCGGCGCGGGTCGGGCCGTAGCTGCGCTGGCCGTGGGGCGGGTAGCGGGTATAGCTGACGAACTCCGCAGCCTCCGCGGCGGAATTGACCATCGGGCAGATGATCCCCATGGCGCCGGCGTCGAGCGCCTTCATGATGATCCCCGGCTCGCGCCAAGGAACCCGCGCCATCGGCACCACGCCAGACCCTTTCATCGCCTGCAACATCGGCAGCAGTGCGGAATAGTCGAGTGCGCCGTGCTGGACATCGACGGTGATCGAATCATAGCCCTGCGCCGCCATGATCTCGGCGGTGAAGGCACTGCCGATCGACAGCCAGCCGTTGAGCGCGGGCTTGCCTGCCGCCCAGATCTTCCGAAGCCTGTTTTCGAACATCGTCCCCTCCCTCAGAACACGATCTGCGCGAGCTTGGTGTCGAGGTAATCCTCGATCCCCTCGCTGCCGCCCTCGCGGCCCATGCCGGAAAAGCTGGTGCCGCCGAAGGGCGCCTCGGCGGCGGCGAGCGCGAAGCTGTTGATCCCGACCATGCCGGCCTTCAGCGCCGCCACCGTCCGCCGCGCCCGGTCCGGCGAGCGGGTGAAGGCATAGGCGGACAGCCCCATCTCGCAGGCATTGGCGCGGGCCAGCACCTCATCTTCCGCGCTGAAGCGGGTGATGGCGGCGATGGGGCCGAAGTTTTCCTCGGCAAAGACCTTCATGTCGTCGGTGACGCCGGTCAGCACGGTCGGCTGGTAGAAGAAGCCCGCGTTGTGGTCCGCCGGGCGCGCCCCGCCGGTGGCGAGCTTGGCGCCGGCGCGAAGGGCACCCTGCACGATGGCGTCGATCTCGGCCAGCCGCCCGGCGTTGATGAGCGGGCCCATCCCGGTTTCGGGGTCCAGCCCGTCACCCAGTTTGATCTTCTCGGCCCGCTCGACGAAGCCCGAAACGAAGGCATCGTGCAGGCTGTCATGGACGAAGATCCGGTCGGCGGTCACGCAGACCTGACCTGAGTTGGCGAATTTCGTCGGTACGGAGAGGTCGAGCGCTGCGTTGAGGTCGGCGTCATCGTAGATGATGAGCGGGGCGTTGCCGCCAAGCTCCATCGAGACCTTCTTCACGGTGGCGGCGGCGTCGCGGATCATCTGCTGGCCCACCCGGGTCGAGCCGGTGAGGGAGACCTTGCGCACGCGCGGATCGGCCATGATCGGGTCATAGGTATTGGCGGTCGAGCCGACGACGAGGTTGACCGCGCCATCGGGCAGGCCGGCGGCGCGCAGGCAATCGACCATCACCATCGCCACGCCGGGCGTCTGCGACGAGGGGCGGAGGACGACCGCGCAGCCCGCCGCCAGCGCCGGTGCCAGCTTGCGGGCGGGTAGGGCGGCGGGAAAGTTCCAGGCGGTGAAGGCGCCAACCACGCCGACCGGTTCGCGCGTGACCTCGAAGCGCCCGCCGGGCACGCGGCTGTCGACGATGCGGCCATAGATGCGGCGGGCTTCTTCGGCGTACCAGCGGAACTGGTCGCAGGCGAGGCCCCATTCGCGACCGGACTGGGCGATGGGCTTGCCGGTCTCGGTCGAGATCATGCGCGCCGCCTCGTCGGCGCGGCGCAGCATCTCATCCGCGGCCTTGTGCAGCGCCTCGGCCCGGGCAAAGCCACCCATGGCGCGCAGTTTTGGCAGCGCACGGGCGGCGGCGTCTAGGGCGGCACGGGTTTCGTCGGCGCTCGCGGCAGGCGCCTCGCCCAGGGGTTTTTCGGTGACCGGAGAGATCACCGGCGCCGTGGCGGAAGGTTTCCGCCAGGCGCCGTCGATGAATAATCCGAATGCCTGATACATGTCCTCGCCCCGCCATCTGCAATCTTGCGCAATGTTCATTGCAAATAGTGAAAAATGTCAATATACATTTCTCAATCGATGAGAATCCATCCGCAGGAGGAGGCGAGATGTCCGGCAAGACCGTGCGCCTGACCATGGCCCAGGCTTTGGTGCGTTACCTTTGCAACCAGTATACCGAAATCGACGGCGAGCGGGTTCCGCTCTTTGCCGGGCTCTTCGGGATCTTCGGCCACGGCAACGTGACCTGCCTTTCCGAGGCGCTGGAACAGGTGCAGGATCAGCTTCCGACCTATCGCGGCCAGAACGAGCAGTCGATGGCGCTGGCGGCAGTCGGGTTCGCCAAGGCCAAGCGGCGGCGGCAGATCATGATCGCCTGCACCTCCATCGGGCCGGGGGCCGCCAATATGGTGACGGCGGCGGGCACGGCGATGGCGAACCGGCTGCCGGTCCTGCTTCTGGCCGGCGACACCTTCGCCAACCGCCTGCCGGACCCGGTGCTGCAACAGGTGGAGCATTTTGGCGATCCGACGATCACGGTGAACGATGCCTTCAAGCCGGTCGTCCGTTACTGGGACCGGATCGTGCTGCCCGAACAGATCCTGTCGTCGCTGCCGCAGGCGATTGCCGTGATGCTCGATCCTGCCGATTGTGGCCCGGCCTTCATCGGCCTTGCGCAGGACACGCAGGAAAAGGCCTTCGACTACCCCGAAGTGTTCTTCGAGCCGAAGGTCTGGAAGATCCCGCGCCCGCGCCCGGACCGGGACGCGGTGGCGGCGGCGGCGGCGCTTCTCGCCACGGCGAAGCGCCCGCTCATCATCTCGGGCGGCGGCGTGCGCTATTCGCTGGCGGAGGCGGAGCTTGCCGGTTTTGCGGCGAGGCGCGGCATTCCGGTGGTGGAGACCATCGCCGGCAAGGGTGCGCTGACGCATGACCATCCGGTTCATGCCGGCCCCTTGGGCATCGTCGGATCGACCTCGGCCAATGCTTTGGCCAAGGAGGCGGATGTGATCCTCGCCATCGGCACGCGGTTGCAGGATTTCACCACGGGGTCGTGGACGGCCTTCGCCCAAGATGCGCGGTTCATCTCGGTCAACGCGGCGCGGTTCGATGCGGTCAAGCACCGGGCGATTTCGGTCGTCGGCGACGCGCGGGAGACGATTGCGGAGCTTGACGCGGCTTTGGGCACCTGGAAGGCGCCGGCGGAGCGGATGGTGAAGGCGAAAAAGCTCTTCGCCGAATGGGATGCGCTTCTCGACCAGCACCAGAAGCCGACCAATGCCGCCGTGCCGTCCTACGCGCAGGTGGTGGCGGTCCTGAACCGCGTCGCGCGCCCCGAGGACACGCTGATCGCCGCTGCCGGCGGCACGCCGGGCGAGGTGACGAAGGGCTGGCGGGTGAAGAACCCCAATACCTTCGATTGCGAGTTCGGCTTTTCCTGCATGGGCTATGAGATTGCCGCCGGCTGGGGCTGCGCCATCGCGCAGGAGGGGCCGGGGGCGGCGGGGGGCACGCCGATCGTCATGATCGGTGACGGCACCTACATGATGATGAATTCAGACATCTATTCGGCGGCGCTCACGGGGCACAAGATGATCGTCGTGGTCTGCGACAACGGCGGCTATGCGGTCATCAACCGGCTGCAGCAGTTCAAGGGCGTGCCGGGCTTCAACAACCTTCTGGCCGACAGCCGCATCAAGAACCGCGACAACCCGCTGCATGTCGATTTCGCCAAACATGCCGAGGCGATGGGCGCGCAGGCGCGTCATGTTGCGAGCCTGACCGAGCTGGAAGAGGCGATGGAATGGGCGCAAGGCAATGACGGGCCGACGCTGATCTCCATCGTCTCGGACGCCTGGTCCTGGGTGCCGGGGGATGCCGACTGGGATGTGGGCGTGCCCGAGGTCTCGAATTTCGAGAAGGTGCGCGCGGCGCGGAAATCGCAGGACGCCATCCGCGCCGGCCAGCGGGTCGGGGTCTGAGGATGCTGCAAGCAAGACTGGGCATCGCGCCCATCGCATGGTGGAACGACGACCTTGCAGAGCTTTCGGATGACGTGACCCTTGAGGAATGCCTGCGGCAGGCCTCGGTCGCCGGATACACCGGCATGGAAACCGGGCGCCGCTTTCCGATGGACATGGGGGAACTCGGGCCGATCCTTCGCAAATACGGGATTGCGGTCTGCGGTGGCTGGTTCTCGGGCCTCCTCCTCGACGGAGATATCGAGGTCGAGAAGGACCGGATCGCGGGGCAGCTCGCCTTCTTCAAGGCGGCGGGGGCGCCCTGCATCGTCTACGGCGAAACCGCGCGGTCGATCCAGGGGGTGAAGTCTGCGCCGCTTGCGACCAAGCCGAAACTGACGGAGGGCGAGATTGCCGCTTATGGGCGGAAGATCTCCGACTTCGCCACCTGGTGCGCGGGGCAGGGGATGCCGATTTCCTACCATCATCACATGGCCGCCGCGATCGAGACCGAGGCGGAACTGGACATGCTGATGAAGCATTCCTCGGTGCCGCTGCTTTTCGACGCGGGCCACATGGCCTTTGCCGGCGGCGACGTGATGCGGGTGATCGGCAATCACCACGCGCGGATCAGCCACGTCCATACCAAGGACGTGCGCCAGGGGGTGATCGACGGGCTTGACCGGACGCGGGAAAGCTTTCTCGATGCTGTGGTCAAGGGCGCCTTCACCGTGCCGGGGGATGGCAGCCTTGATTTCGAGGCTATCGTCAAGGCCTTGGCGGCAAAGGACTATCAGGGCTGGTTCGTGGTCGAGGCAGAGCAGGACCCCAAGGTCTCTCCGCCGTTGGAAATGGCCCGGAAGGGTCACGAGGAATTGCTGCGGGTCATGGCCGCAGCCGGATATGAGGTGGTGCAATGAACAGGATTGAAGGAAAGGTCGCCATCGTCACCGGCGCGACCCAGGGGCTTGGCGCCGCGATCGCGCGGGCCTTTGCAGAGGCCGGGGCCAAGGGCATCGTCATCGTCGGGCGGGGTGAGGAGAAGGGGCAGGCCGTCGCCGCCTCCATCACCGAAAAGACCGGGGTGCCGGTCGAGATGGTGGCGGTCGATCTCGCGGACATCGCCGCGGTGCAGGGCATCGTCGCCGTCGCCGACAAGCGCTTTGGCCGGGTGGATGTCCTCGTCAATTCCGCCGGGTTCACTGACCGCGGCAATATCCTCAACACCACGCCGGAGCTTTTCGACCGGATGTTCGCGGTCAATGTTCGCGCGCCCTTCTTCCTGATGCAGGACGCCGCCAAGGTGATGATCCGCGAGGGGATCGAGGGCCGGATCATCAACATCGGCTCGATGTCGAGCCTTGCGGGCCAGCCCTTCCTCGCGCCCTATTCAACGTCGAAGGGCGCGCTGGCCACGCTGACCAGGAACACGGCCTTTGCGCTGATGCGCCACAAGATCCATGTCAACCAGCTCGACATCGGCTGGATGAATTCGGACCATGAAAGAAAGCTCATCGCCTCTGAAAAGGGCGATCCTACCTTCATCGACCGGGCGGCGGCGGCAAAGCCCTTCGGGCGCATCCTTGACCCGAAGGAGGTGGCGCGCACCGTGCTCTGGATGGCGTCGGAGGACAGCGGCATGATGACCGGCGCGGTCATCCCCTTCGACCAGTCGGTCTTTGGCGGCTATGACGACGCGCCGGTGCCGATGGTGAAGCTGGAGGCCTGAGATGCGCACGATCAAGGGGCCGGCGGTCTTCCTCGCGCAGTTCGCCGCTGACGACCCGCCTTACAACACCTTGCCGAGCCTCGCGGAATGGGTGGCGGGCAAGGGCTTTCAGGGCGTCCAGATCCCGACCTGGGATACCCGCCTCATCGACATGAAGCAGGCCGCCGAAAGCGATGGCTATTGCGACGAGATGAAGGGGATGCTGGCCGATCACGGGCTGGAGATCACCGAGTTCGCCTCGCATATCACCGGGCAGTTGGTGGCGGTGCATCCGGCGCATGACCAGATCATGGACAGTTTCGCGCCCGAAGCGGTGCGCGGCAATCCGAAGGCGCGCCGGGCCTGGGCGGAGGAACAGTTGCGCTTCGCCGCCCGCGCCTCCAAGCGGCTTGGCATCGACCGGCATGTCACCTTCTCGGGCGCGCTGCTCTGGCCCTATCTCTACCCCTATCCGCAATGGCCCGAGGGTCTGGTGGAAGAGGGGTTCGACGAGCTGGCGAAGCGCTGGACGCCGATCCTGAACGACTTCGACGCGCATGGCGTGGATCTCTGCTACGAAATCCACCCTTCTGAGGATCTGCACGACGGCCATAGCTGGGAATATTTCCTTGAGAAGGTCGGCAACCACCCCCGCGCCAACCTGATGTATGACCCGAGCCATTTCGTGCTGCAGGCGCTCGACTACCTCGCCTTCATCGACCACTACCATGACCGGATAAAGACCTTCCACGTGAAGGATGCCGAGTTCCGGCCCGACGGCAAATCGGGCGCTTACGGCGGCTATCAGCCCTGGTCGAAACGCGCGGGCCGCTTCCGCAGCCCCGGCGACGGCCAGGTCGATTTCGGCGCGATCTTCACCAGGCTTTCGACCTACGGCTTCGACGGCTGGGCGACGCTCGAATGGGAATGTTTCATCAAGAACCCGGAAGACGGCGCCCGCGAGGGCGCGGAGTTCATCAGGGACCACATCATCAAGGTTTCCGACCGCGCCTTCGACGATTTCGTGAAGTCGGGCGCCAATAGGTCGGCGAACCGCGACATGCTCGGGCTGGAGGACGCATGAGCTTTCAACGTCAGTTGCGCCTCGGCATGGTCGGCGGCGGCGAGGGCGCCTATATCGGCAACATCCACCGGCTCGCCTCGCGGCTTGACGGCGCCTGGCAACTGGTGGCCGGGGCCTTCGATGTCGATCCCGAACGCGGGCGCGCCTTCGCCGTTTCCATCGGCATCGACAGGGCGCGGAGTTATGGCAGCTATCAGGAGCTGATCGCCGGCGAGAAGGGCCGCGCCGACCGGGTCGATGCGGTGGCGATCTGCACGCCGAACTTCACCCATTATCCGATTGCCAAGGCGCTGATCGAGGCCGGGTTCGATGTCATCTGCGAAAAGCCCCTGACGGCGACGCTTGAGGATGCGCTGGCGCTGGAGCGGCTGGCGCGGGAGAGCGGGCGTTTCGTCGGCGTGACCTATACCTATTCCGGCTATCCGATGGTTCATGAGGCCCGGGTGCGGGTCGCGGCGGGAGAGATCGGCAAGGTCCGTTCGGTGCAGGTGGAATATCCGCTGGAATGGATGGCGACGGCGATCGAGCAGCAGGGCAATGCCCAGGCCGCCTGGCGCACCGACCCGAAGAAGAACGGTCGCGGCGGCTCCATCGGCGACATCGGCACCCATGCCTATCACCTTGCCGGGTTCGTCACCGGGCTGAAGGTTGAGGCGCTGATCGCCGATCTGGCGACCTTCGTCGAGGGCCGGGCGCTGGATGACAACGCCCATGTCATGCTGCGCTATGAGGGCGGCGCGCGCGGGCTTTTGTGGTCGTCGCAAGTGGCGCTGGGCAATTCCAACGGCGTGCGCCTGAGGGTCTTTGGCGAGACGGGATCGCTGCAATGGTTCCAGGAACAGCCGAACGAGCTGGTCTTCACGCCGCTCGGCGGGCGGGTCCAGATCATCAAGCGCGGCGCCGATGATCTTTCCGAGGACGCAAAGGTGCGGACGCGGACGCCGCCGGGCCATCCCGAGGGTTATCTGGAAGCCTTCGCCAACCTCTATGCCGGTTTCGCCGAGGCGATCCGTGCGCGGACCGAGGGGCGGGAGCCGGGGGCGCTTGGCCGCAACATCCCGCTGGCCTATGACGGGCTGAAGGGCGTGGCCTTCGTGGAAAGCGTGGTCGACAGCGCCGAAAGCGCGGCCCCGGTCTGGCTGACGCCGGTGGCGACCTGAAACCGGATTTGACCGAGCCTTATCTCATGTAACGTGGCCCCCGCCCGGTCGCCCAAAGCGACCGGGCCGCGCCGTCCCGCCCCCACGGGGCGGCGCGATGGCGCCACCCCACGGGCCGGCGCAGCCCTCTGTTGCGCGGAATGACGCGCAGAAACGGCAGATTTTTCAGCGGCGGGGCGGTCCCTGATTACTTCGCCAGACCCGTGGTCTCGTTCACCTCGACCGGCACCCAGGCACCTTCGGTCCCGTCGGGCCAGATCACCCGCGCCTCGGCCGCATCCGCGCCGCCGAGGCCGAAGTGGACCGGCACCAGCATGCCGCTGGCATGGCCGCCGCCGATCAGCACTTCCTGCCGCTGCACCCGGTCGCCGGCGCGAAGCTCCACCCAGGCGTTGGCGGCGTTGCGGTTGGGCTGGCCTTCCATGAGGGGGACAAGTGCCACCCAGTTGGCCGCCGTATCTGTCCCGCCATTGCGCCAGACTTCGGTCGGGCCGTTGCGGTTGACCACGACAAGGTCAAGCCAGCCGTCGCCGTTCAGATCGGCCAGCGCCGCGCCCCGGCCCGTCAGCGTCGAGGCGACGCCGGCGCGGTCGCCGGCCTCTTCAAAGGTGCCGTCGGGGCGCTGGAGCAGGAGGTTGTTCGGGTCCTTCATGGCGAAGTCCGGCATCTCCGACACATTGCCCTTGGCGAGGAAGAGGTCGGCGTAGCCGTCGTTGTTCACATCGGCAAACTGCGCGTGCCAGCCGGTGGAGGGTTTCAGTTCCTCTCCGATATAGGGCCGGTGCGCGGTCGCCCCCTTGGCGAGCGCCACATCGGCATAGCGCGGCTTCGTTTCCGGCCCCGGTTCGGCGAGGGTCTGAAGCTTGGTATCGGCCATCGAGGTCAGGACATATTCGGGAAAGCCGTCGCCGTTCAGGTCATTGCTGGCAATGCCCATGCCCCAGATGCGCAGGCGCGCCCAGCCTTCGTCGGGGGTGTAGAGGCGCGGCGGCTCAGCGGGGGCGACGTGCCACATCTGCTCTTGCCCGCCCTTGTAATACTCGCGGTCGTTCGACACCCGGAGCGCGGGGGTCCCGGAGCGGTTCCAGTCGGTGAAGAGCATCGACAGCGGGCAGAACGACGGCTTCAGCGGCAGGGGCGCGTCGAACTGGCCCTTCCGGCCGCGGTAGAGCAGGTTTTCGGTGCAGGACCCCCAGGGGAAGAGATCCTCGGTCCGGTCGATATAGGAGCCGAAGGCGAGCGTCGGCCAGTCCGCGCCCTTTTCCCAGGTCGCGGCGAAGGCGGTCGTCCAGAGGTCATGCGGCTGAAACCCCCAAGTGGCGCTCGCATCCTCGAACTTGCAGTCGCCAAGCCCCCGCATCAGACGGCTTTCGCCGACGCGCAGGACCGCAAGATCGGTGATCCCGTCGGCGTCGATGTCGAGAGGATAGGCGCCCGAGACCATGTCCATCTCAAGCCCGCTGTCTTCGGCCTTGGCGAAGGACAGGGCAGCGCCGCTCAGGTTGCGGTAAAGCGCGGAGGGTGCGGTGCCGCCCGAGAGGAAGATGTCCGGCAGGTCGTCACCGGAACAGTCGAAGGCAGCCACGCCGCCACCGACCATGAACTCCCACTCGCCGGTGAACTCATGCGCGATGCCGCCGGGTTCGGCGACGAAGTTCGGGACCGCCGGGCCTTCGGCGAGGGCAGGCGAGGCGAGGAGGAGCGGCAGGAGGTATCTCATAGCGTCTTCAACCCGGCAGCGAAGGCGCCGACGCAGGCCCCCTGTTCAAGCCCGCGGTCGATGGCCGCGCGGTAGTGGATGCCGCCGTAGAGGCGCGAAAGGGCGGCCTCCTCCGCGGCGGCGTCGAAGGAGGGGAAGCTGCGGGCCGGCAGGCCGTCGGCGACGGGGGTTGCATCCTCGAAGGCGAAGTCGGGGCCGAAGATCGCGGTCAGGACGGCAGCGGCGGCGGCGGATTGCGTGGAATGGCCGGAGGGATATTCCGGGAAGGGCGGGGTGATGAGAAGCGGGTCCCATTTGGGGTCGATGAAGCGGCGGATGTAGGTCACCGGGCGCAAGAGGTCGTATTCGAACTTGACCCGCCAGCAAGCGATGAAGCCATCGGCCACGGCGATGCCGACCCGCGCGAGGCCATCGGCCAGTTGCGGGGCCATGAGCCCGTCCCGCTCGGCAATCTGGAGGAAGATCGAGATCCAGTGGCCGGGCGGGGTGGGCGACAGCATCGGGTCGTCCGACCAGAAGCGGGCGATGGCCTTTTGTTCGTCGGTGAGGGATTTTCCGGTGTCGTAGACTTCCTTCGCCTCGGAATAAAAGGACGAGGCGGGGTCTTCGCTGTAGTCCGGCGGCGGCGGCAGGCCGCAGGGCAGATCACCCTTCATGGCGAAGGGCCGGTTCTTGCCCCAGTCGGGCAGCAGGGGCAGTTGCTGCATGCGGATCGGGCTCGTCGGCACCCAATGCGCCGGCCCCTCGGTCAGGGCGTAGGTCTGGGGGAAGCCCATGTTCTCAACCACCGCGCCGCCATCCGTCGCCGCCCAGGCGAGGATATGCCCGGCAATCGCTGCGCCCTGATCGAGGCTCGCCTTCGCCAGCGCCGGATCGAGGCCATCGGCAACCTTCGCGCCGAGCTTTTCCACCATCGCCTGAAGCGCGCGCTGGCCGGTCGGGCCGGTGTTTTCGAAGAGCTTGCCCACAGCCGCTGTGAGCGCACCGTGGAGGACCGCCGCCGTGTCGAGCGGCTGATCGCTGACCGGAGGTGGGGTCAGGTCGTTCAGCTGCCCGGCGAGGCTTTGCAGGCCGTTGCATTGCGCCACGGTTTCCCAGGTGGTGACGCCCAGGTAGCCGAAGGCGCGGCTGGCGACGGGGGGCGAATAGGTCGCGGTGTGGCGGACCAGTTCGAGGACCAGTCTGTACCAGCTGGAGATCACCGCCTCAGGGCTGATAGCGGTGGCGGCAGCGGCGCGCAGCGGCAGGGCCAGCCCTGCCGCCGTCAGCAGCAGGAACTTCCGTCGCGGCAGGGTCAGAGATAGCGGTTCCACAGGTTTTCCAGCCTTTCCTGACGTCCAGACCTCGGTTGCGGTTCGATCCCTTCGGCCGTCACCCGCGCCGCTGCGGCTTCGAGCGTGCCCTTGAGCATGTCCTCTGCCGCCTTGCCGTTCCAGCCGGCGTAGCGGTCCTTGCGGATCGCCTCCAGCTCGCCCGATTCCAGAAGGGCGGCGGCGCATTTCAGGGCGCGGGCGCAGGTGTCCATGCCGCCGACATGGCCCAGCACCAGATCCTCGGCGTCAAGTGACTGGCGCCTGAGCTTGGCGTCGAAATTGGTGCCGCCGGTGGTATAGCCGCCCGCCTTCAGGATCTCATAGAAGGCCAGTGCCTTCTCGGCGTGGTTGTTCGGGAACTGGTCGGTGTCCCAGCCCGACTGGTAGTCGTTCCGGTTCATGTCGATCGACCCGAAGATGCCAAGGGCCGAGGCAAGGGCGATCTCATGCTCGAAGGTATGGCCGGCGAGGATGGCATGGCCCTGCTCGATGTTGAGCTGCACCTCGCCCTCAAGCCCGAAGTCCTTGAGGAAGCCGTAGACCGTGGCAACGTCGAAATCATACTGGTGCTTCGACGGTTCCTGCGGCTTCGGCTCGATCAGGATCGCGCCCTTGAAGCCGATCTTGTGCTTGTATTCCACGACCTGCTGGAGGAACCGCCCGGCATGGGCGCGCTCGGCGCCAAGGTCGGTGTTCAGAAGCGTCTCATAGCCCTCGCGCCCGCCCCAGAGGACGTAGTTCGCGCCGCCGAGCTTATGCGTGGCGTCGAGGTTGGCCTTCACGGTGGCAGCGGCATAGGCATAGACATCCGGGTCGGGGTTGGTCGCGGCGCCTGACATCCAGCGGCGGTTGGTGAACATGTTCGCCGTGCCCCAGAGGAGCCGCGCCTTGTGGGTCGCTTGCTTGCCGGCGATGTAATCGACCATCTCGTCAAGGTTGCGCTTCGATTCCGCGAAAGTCGCGCCTTCGGGCCGCATGTCGGCATCATGGAAGGCGTAGAAGGGCGCGCCGAGGATGTCGAAAAGCTCGAACGCCGCGTCGGCCTTCAACCTGGCCTTCGCCATGCCGTCGCCGAACCAGGGCCGCTCAAAGGTCTGGCCGCCGAAGGGGTCGCCGCCCTGATAGGCGAAGCTGTGCCAGTAAGCGACGGCGAAGCGGAGCTGATCCTCCATCCGCTTGCCCATGACGATCTCATCGGGGTTGTACCAGCGGAAGGCGAATTCGTTGGTGGACTGCGGTCCCTCGTAGCGGATGGCGGGAATGCCATCGAAATAGCCGGTCATCGCGGACTCCTTCATTGGGAATTGGGGCCGGCGCGTGTTGGGCGCCGGCCTTCGGGGCGGATCATGCCGCCTTGGCGGGCTTCTTGCCCAGGATGATCATGCCGAGGATGTCGTCATCGGTGACCTCGTTCACGTCCACCGTGCCGACAAGCCGCCCGTTCTTCATCACGCTCGCCCGGTCGCAGAGCTTCATGACGTTGTGGATGTCATGTTCGATCAGGAAGATGCCGAGGCCCTGCGCCTTCAGTTCCTGAATGAGCTCAGCCACCATCTGCGTCTCATGGGGGCCGAGCGCCGCTGTCGGCTCGTCCATGATAAGGATCCTGGCGTTGAAATAGACCGCGCGGGCGATGGCGACCGATTGCCGCTGCCCGCCCGAGAGGGCCGAGACAGGGACGTTGAACTTGCGGAAGTTCGGGTTCAAGCGGCCCATGATCTTGCGGGTCTCGGCCTCCATCCTGGCGTCATCGACCAGCCCGTTGGCGATAAGTTCGCGCCCGAGGAAGAGGTTCGACGAGGCATCGAGATTGTCGGCCAGCGCAAGTGTCTGGTAGATCGTCTCGATGTTCAGCGACCGGGCATCGCGCGGGTTGTTGATCTCGACCGCCTCGCCGTTGATGAGGATCTGGCCCGAGTCCTTCCGGTAGGCGCCGGAAAGACATTTGATGAGAGTCGACTTGCCGGCGCCATTATGGCCGAGAAGGCCGACAACCTCGCCGGGGTAAAGGTCGATGGAGACATGGTCGACGGCCTTGATCCCGCCGAAGGCGATCGAGATGTCCCTCAACTCGACAAGGGGTGTGCGCGCGGTTCCGGTCATTTCGTGAGCCCCAGACGTTTGCGGTAAAGGATGTCGACCCAGACAGCGAGGACGAGGACGAGACCGACGATGATGTTCTGGAACGGCGTGTCGACGCCGACCATGGCCATGCCTGATTGCAGCGACTGCATGATGAGCGCGCCAAGGACGGCGCCGTAGATCGTGCCGACGCCCCCGGCAAGTGCGGTGCCGCCGATGACGGTTGCGGCGATCACGCGCAGTTCCTCAAGCATGCCGATGTCATTGCCGTGGCTTTGCAGGCGCGCCTGGGCGATGAGGCCGGCAAGCGCGCAGAGAAAGCCCATCAGCGCGAAGATCTTCACTGTCAGAAGCCGGGTATTGATCCCCGAAAGCTCTGCCGCGTCGGGGTTGCCGCCGGTGGCGAAGATATAGCGGCCAAAGCGCATCTTGCGCGCCACAAGCGTCATGACGACCGCGACGAGGATCAGGATCAGGACCGAGATCGGCAGCCCGTGCATCGCGGTATAGCCTTCGGGCATGGTTTCGCCGCGGGCTTCGAACATCCGTTTCAGCTTTGCTTCCGGGATCGGGTAGCGCGAGAGCCAGCCGACGAAGAAGAGGATCACGCCGACGATCAGCGCCATCATCACGCCTTCGGCCCAGACCGGCTTGACCACGAAACCGTGGCGAAGCTTGTTGCGGCGCGACGACAGGATCGCCAGCACGGCAACCGCCGAGGCCACAAGGCCGACGATCCAGCTGGCCGTGGCGCCAAGGACGCCCTCGGTGCCACCGAACATCAGAAGGTTCGGATCGGTGAGCGATACGGACTGGCCGTTGGTGGTGAACCAGTTGAGGTTCCGCCAGACGAAGAGGCCGCCAAGCGTCACGATGAAGGACGGGATGCCCTGATAGCCGACGAGCCAGCCGGTCAGCGCGCCGATGGAGGTGCCGACGATGAAGCCGATCAGCATGGTGCAGACGAGGATGACGGGCGAGCCGTACTCAAGCCCGAAAAGGCTTGGCAGCCAGTAGGCCTGGCTCATCGCCATGACGGCGGAGCACATGGCGAGGACGGAGCCCACGGAAAGGTCGATGTGGCGGGCGACGATGACGAAGACCATGCCGCAGGCCATGATCGCCACTGGAACCGTCTGCACCGCGATGTTGAAGACGTTGCGCGGGCCGACGAAGGTGCCGCCCGTCCAGATGGTGAAGACGATGGCGACGGCGGCAAAGGCCGCGAGCATGCCCAGTAGGCGCGCGTCAATCTCAAGCGTTTCGAATAGGCTGCGGCGTGGCGCAGCCGTCTGGACGCCTTGTCCGGTTTCCGACATTCAGTGATCCTCCCTCACCCCGCCCGGTGGGCGGTCTCCCGGTGATGAGCGGCGCCCCGGACGATGCCGGGACGCCGCGATAGATTGCAGACGATCTTACGCGCTTATTCGCAGACCGCCACGCCGGTGACGCCGGCGCAAAGCGCCTCCTTGGTGATCCAGCCCGCATCAAGAACCACGTTGAGGTTGTCCTTGGTGACCGGAACCGGCTTCAGGAGGACCGAGTTCAGATCCTTGCCGCCGGGCGACTTGAACACTGCCGAGCCTTCGACCGCATCCATGGCGGTGCCGCCAGCCAGCGCCACAGCGATCTCACCCGCCGCCTTGCCAAGCGCGCGGCTGTCCTTCCAGACCGACACCGTCTGCGTGCCAAGCGCCACGCGGTTCAGCGCCGCCATGTCGCCGTCCTGGCCGGACACCGGGATGCCGGCCATGCCCTGCGCGGTCAGCGCGGCAACCACGCCGCCCGCCGTGCCGTCGTTCGAGGCGACCACGGCATCGACGCCGTTGTTCGTCTCGGTCAGGATCTGCTCCATGTTCTTCTGGGCGTTGGCAGGCTGCCAGTCGTCGGTATAGGCCTCGCCGACGATGGTTACGTCACCGGCGTCGATCGCGGCCTGAAGCACTTCCTGCTGGCCACCGCGCAGGAAGTCGGCGTTCGGGTCGACGGGCGAGCCCTTGATCATCACGTAGCGGCCCTTCGGCGCGACCTTGAAGACCTCGGCCGCCTGCATCCGGCCAACCTCGACGTTGTCGAAGGTCAGGTAGAAGGCGCGCGGATCGTCGATCATGCGGTCATAGCCGACAACCGGAATCCCGGCATCGGCGGCGGCATCAAGCGCCGGCCCGATCGAGGCACTGTCCTGCGCCAGCACGATCAGCGCGGAGCAGCCCTGCGTGATCATGCCTTCGATGTCGGCAAGCTGCTTCGATGCCGAGGTCTGCGCGTCGGCAGAGATATAGGCCGCCCCGGCAGCGTCGAGCGCGCCCTTGATCGCGGCTTCGTCAGTCTTCCAACGCTCTTCGCGGAAGTTCGACCAGCTCACGCAGACCTTGAGGTCTTGCGCGACAGCCATGGAAACGGTGCCGGCGAGCATCGTCGTCGCCAGCAACAGTGACATTTTCATTCGTATTCCTCCCTAGGTATGTCCGACCTCCTCCGGCCGGTTTGGCGCTAACAGCCAGATACATTTCTGATCCATGATAGATAAGTTGTCAATGAATAGTTTATGCAATATTCATTGCAGAAATTGGATACGCCCGCCGTTGCAGGCCGCATTCCGGGGCGCCCGCCGCTCAGCCCCTGGCGCCGACGTTTTCCTGCGCGACCGAGACCGCCTTGAGGACGGCAAAGACCGGCAGGCCGGGCGCGAGGCCCAAGGCGAGGGCAGAGCGGCGGGTGATGCGGGCGAGGATGGTTTCGCCATGCGCCTGAAGTTGGACCAGCGCGCCGGGGCCATCGCCGATGCGGATGTCGGTCACGGTCATGGCAAGGATGTTCAGGGCCGAGATCGCCTCGGGCCGGCGCGTCGACAGCATAACGTCCTGCGCGAGGATGCGGAGCCTGACCGTGGCGCCGGGATGGGCCGCGACGCGGGGCAGCCAGAGCGTGCCGGCGGCGCTGTCAAGCCGGGTCAGCCCGTCCTCCTCCTGCGCGGCGATGCGCGCGGTCAGGATCGCGCCGGCTTCGCGCAAGCCAAGGGCCGGGGCGGCGGAGGGATCGGACAGGATCGCGGGCGCGGGGCCTGCGGCGGTGACGCGGCCCCTTTCGATCAGGACCACGGTCGTCGCGAGCCGCGCGACCTCGGCCATCGAATGGCTGACATAGAGGATCGGCAGCGCCACCTCGTCCCTGAGGCGCTCAAGATAGGGCAGGACCTCGGCCTTGCGCCCCTCGTCAAGTGCCGCGAGCGGTTCGTCCATGAGGAGGAGGCGCGGGGAGGAGAGGATCGCCCGGCCAAGCGCCACGCGCTGGCGTTCGCCGCCCGAGAGCGCGCCGGGGCGGCGGTGAAGCAGGGGGCCGATGTCCAGCATTCCGACGATGCGGTCGAAGGAAACGCCGTCCCGCTCGGGCGCGAACCAGCGACCATAGAGGAGGTTCTGGCGGACGGTGAGATGCGGGAAAAGGCGGGCGTCCTGAAAGACATAGCCGATGCGCCTCAGATGCGGCGGCAGGAAGATCCGGGCATCGGTATCGGTCAGGACGGTGCCGTCGGCGGCGATGCGGCCATGGTCGGGCCTGAGGAGCCCTGCGACCGCCTGCACCACGGTGGTCTTGCCCGCGCCGGAGCGGCCGAAGAGTGCTGTCACTCCCGGCGGCGCCTCGAACGCGATGTCGAGCGCGAGGCCGGGGAAGCGGTGGCGGAAGGCGACGGAAAGGGTCATGTCCCGGCGATCCTGCGCGCCACGGCACGGCCGACCCATTCGGAGAGAAGAAGCGCCGTCATGGCGATGGCGATGGCGATCATCACCAGTCGCGCCGCCTGCGCCTCGCCCCCCGGCACCTGCATGAAGGCGTAGATCGCCGAGGGCAGGGTCTGGGTCTGGCCGGGGATGTTCGAGACGAAGGTGATCGTCGCGCCGAACTCGCCCATCGCCTTGGCGAAGGCGAGGATGGTGCCGGCGATGACCCCTGGCAGGATCAGGGGCAGGGTGATGGTCAGGAATACCCAAGGGCGCGAGGCGCCGAGCGTCCCCGCCGCCTGTTCCAGCTTCGGGTCCACCGCCTCGATGGCGAGGCGGATCGCCCTGACCATCAGCGGAAAGGCCATGATCCCCGCCGCAAGCGCCGCCCCGGTCCAGCGGAAGGCGAAGACGAGGCCGAACCAGTCGTCAAGGAATGCGCCGACATAGCCCTTCCGCCCGAAGGTCAGGAGGAGAAGATAGCCGGTGACGACGGGCGGCAGGATCAGCGGGAGATGCACCAACCCGTTCAGGATCTGCTTGCCCCAGAAGTCCCACCGCGCCAGCGCATAGGCGATGAAGATGCCGATGGGCAGGGAAAAGGCGACCGCGACAGCGGAGACGCGCAGCGACAGGGCCACCGCGCGCCATTCGTCCGGGGTCAGCCAGTCCGTCATCCTGCCTCTTGTTCCGCCCGCGTCATTTCAGGACGGCAAAGCCTTCGGCGGTGAATGTCGCATCGGATGCCTTCGACGACAATGCCGCAAAGAAGGCCTTGTCGGCTTCGTCCTGGGCGACGGTCAGAAGGGCCGCCGGATAGACGATCGGCTTGTGGCTGTCATCGGGGAAGGTGCCGATGACCAAGACGTTGTCATCCGCCGCGGCGTCCGAGGCATAGACCACGCCGTAGGGTGCCTCGCCCGAGGACACGAGCGCCAGCGCGGCGCGGACGTTTTCGGATTGCGCGACCGATCCTTCGACCGAGGACCAGAGCCCGAGGCTTTCAAGCGAGGCCTTTCCGTATTGTCCCGCCGGCCCAGAATCCACCATCGCCATGGAGAGCTTGCCGTCGCCGAGAAGCGCCATGAGGTCGAAGCCGGGACCGATCTCGACCGGCTCGGCATCCTTGCCATGGGCGACGAGGACGAGGGAGTTGCCGAGAAGATCCTTGCGGGCGCCGGGGGCGACGAGGCCGGCCTTTTCGACCTCATCCAGCCAGTTGACCGCTGCCGAGACGAAGATGTCGGCCGGCGCGCCTTCGATGATCTGCTTGGCGAGCGCATTCGATCCGGCATAGCTGATCGTCACGGTGTCGCCGGTCGCCGTCTGGAAATCGGCGGCAATGCTGTCGAGCGCGTTCTTCAGCGAGGCGGCGGCAAAGACCACCACCTCTTCCGCGGCGGCGGGGGGGGCGGGCGAGAAGGCGACAAGCGTGGCGAGCGCGATGCGGCGGGGCATGATTCCTCCTGTCGATATGTTTTCATGAACATATCAGCGGCATCGGCCTTTGCGGCAAGCGCTATTTTCCACCGGGAATATCGACCTTGGTCTCGGGCCGCAGCAGCGCCTCGATCGCCGCGATCTCAGGCGCGGCGGCGCTGAGCGCCTGCGCCTCGATGGCCCGGTAGAGGCGCAAGACCTCTTCCCCCGCTCCGGTCAGCCGCGCGCCGCCGCCACCGGACCCGCCACGGACGCTTTCGACCAGAGGCTCGCGGAAGGCGGCATTCATCGTCTCGACCAGCATCCAGGCGCGCTTGTAGCTCATCTCCATCTGGCGACCGGCGGCGGAGATGGAGCCGGTGTCACGGATGCGTTCCAGAAGCTCGGCCTTGCCGGGGCCGAACATGGCGCCGTCGAAGAGGATGCGGAGTTTCAGGGTTGTCACGGCGGTCATTCCCTTCGTTGGCAACCCGATATTCCCCGCCCGACGCATCGCTGGCAATGGGCTCAGTAGGTGAGGAGCAGCCGGTCGCGGACGACCTCGCTTTCGCAGCTCTGCCCCCCCATCTGGAAGCGTTTGAGCATGGAGCGGCCGAGCGTCACCATGATCTCGCGCGCGAAAAGCCCGGACGGCAACGGCACCTCGCAGTCGTGGAGGCCGCTCTTCTTGGTGCCGTCGATGCTGAGTGCGACGAAGACGCCTCGGGCCTTGCAGGCGGCGATGGCGTCGAAAAGCCGGTCAAGGCTGAAGCTTTGCGCGCCGTAAAGGATCGACTGCGAATGGCTGTAGGGCGGATCGCAATAGACGAGGTCGCCGGGGCGGGCACGGGCCATTGACTCGGCATAGTCGAGCCTTTCGAACCGGCAGCCGGCAAGGCGCGTACGCCACAGGTCGACACGGCGGGCGAAGGCCTTGGGCGGGATCGGCGGATGTGACCCGACGGGCGTGGACATATGGCCATCGGACTTGCGAAAGCGCACGACGCCGCCGTAGCAGGACCGGGTCAGAAACAGGAAATCGGCGCCGTTCGGGTGGGCGTTATAGGCGGACTTCACGCGCTCATAGGCCGCCGTCCGGTCGCCGGCATGGAACGCCTGCCAGCGGCTTTCGTACCAACGGGTCAGGCGGGCCGGGTCGGACTGGAGCGTCTGCCAGATCTCGATCAGGGGCGCGAAGGTATCCGATCCGTAGCCTTCGCGGGGGGCCAGCGTCGCCATGACGCCGGCGGCGCCAAGGAAGGGTTCGTGATAGGCGCCGAAGCGGGGCGGGAAATGCTGGACGATCTCATGCGCGATCTTCTGCTTGCTGCCGACCCATTTCAGAAGCTGGGTCTTGAAGGGGGCGACAGCCTCGGCCAGCCCTAAAGCGCGGTCATGATCTGGCTTCGCCGCGGCCTCCATCCTCGTCCACCGTCCTCTTTCAGCGCCGTCATGCATTTCGATAGGCGGAATGACCTTTCCCTGCAATGGCCAGAGCTTGCCTCTTGGTCTGCCGTTGCCGTCCCGAATGTTCTGTGGCAAGACGTGGCAAGCCCCGGGTCCAAACGGATGAGTTCAGACATGACCAATTTCGCTGCACGACGCACGATGATGGTTGATACCCAGGTCCGTCCGAACGACGTGACGAAGTTTCCGATCATCGAAGCCATGCTGAGCGTCCCGCGCGAGGCCTTCGTTCCCGCGCAGCGCCGCGAGGCGGCCTATGTCGGCGGCAATATCGAAATTGGCGGCGGTCGTGTCCTTCTTGAGGCGCGGACGCTGGCCAAGATGCTGGACGCGCTCGACATTCAGCCGACCGACCTCGTCCTCGATATCGGCTGCGGCCTTGGCTATTCCTCCGCCGTCATCGCCCGCATGGCCGAAGCCGTGGTCGCCGTCGAATCCGAAGAGGGTCTGGCATCGCAGGCGCAGGCACGGCTTTCCGCCGAAAGCGTCGACAACGTTGCAGTGATCGAGGCGCCGCTGGGCGAAGGCTCGGCCAAGCACGGGCCCTATGACGCCATCGTCATCGAAGGCGCGGTCGAGGACATGCCGGCGGCGATCGAAGCGCAATTGAAGGAGGGCGGACGTATCGCCTGCCTCTTCATGGACGGCGCGCTCGGGGTTTGCCGGATCGGCCACAAGATCGACGGCACTGTGACATGGCGCTATGCTTTCAATGCTTCCGCCCCCGTTCTGCCCGGATTTTCACGGCGGGCGGTTTTTTCGCTTTAAGCGCACGAGTTGGTCGCGGTCGCGCGTCCCCGTGTCCAGGTGAGGTTGGTCAAGATGGATAGACGGTCGAACAGAGGCATTGTCGCCGCGGGATTTTTCGCGCTCGCCTTCGTCGGTGCCCTGCCGGCCTCGGCCGAGACGCTGGCCGATGCGATGGTCTCGGCCTACAAGACTTCGAACCTTCTTGAACAGAACCGCGCCGTGCTTCGCGCCGCCGATGAGGATGTCGCCACGGCGGTTTCCTCACTGCGGCCGGTCTTGAACTTCGTCGCCGGCGCCGACTATCAGGACCCTGTCGGGCCGACGGTCGACAACTTTTCTGCCTCGGTGGCGCTGGCCGCGCAGATGACGCTGTTTTCGAGCGGGCGCAACCGCCTCAGCGTCGACATCGCCAAGGAAACCGTGCTTGCCACCCGCGAGGCGCTGGTCGGCGTCGAGCAGAATGTGCTCCTGAGCGCGGTTCAGGCCTATTTCGGTGTCCGCTCCGCCGAGGAGAACGTGGCGATCAACGACAACTCGGTGCGGGTTCTCGACGAGACGCTGAGGGCCACGCAGGACCAGTTCGACGTGGGCGAGGTTACGCGCACCGACGTGGCGCTGGCCGAAGCACAGGTCGCCGCCGCGCGTGCCGGTCTTGCCGCGGCGCGGGGCCAGCTCAGCGCGGCGCGCGAAAGCTACAAGGCCGTGGTCGGCCATTATCCGCAGCGGCTCGCCCCGGCGCCGCGCGCGCCGGCCCTGCCGCGCAGCATGGACGAAGCGCAGGCCATCGCGCTGAGGACCCATCCCAACATCCGGCAGGCCCAGCATCAGGTCGCGGCGGCCGATCTTGGCGTCGCTCTCGGGGCGGCGCAGCGCTATCCGACCGTCACGGCGGATGCCTCCATCGCGGTCGATGACGATGGCAACGACGTTTCCGCGGTCGGGGTGCAGCTTCGGCAGCCGATCTATGCGGGCGGCAGGCTCTCGTCGGTCCACCGTCAGGCCGTGGCACAGCGCGACAATGCGCGCGCCGGGCTGCAGCAGACCGGCGTGCTCGTGACCCAGAATGTCGCCAACTCCTGGGCCGACATCGCCGTGGCGCGGGCGCAGATTGAGGCCACCGACCGCCAGATCTCGGCAGCAACCATCGCCTATGACGGTGTGCGCGAGGAAGCCAAGCTTGGCGCGCGGACCACGCTTGACGTTCTGACCGCCGAGCAATCCCTGCTAGACGCCCGCGCAAGCCAGATCACCGCTGTCGCCGATCATCAGGTAGCGAATTATGCACTTCTGGCCTCTATGGGTCTTCTGACCGTCGAGCGTCTGAACCTCGGCATCCCGGTTTACGATCCGGCGGCCTATTACAACGCCGTCAAGAACGCGCCCCCGTCTTCGGTGCAGGGTGCAACACTTGACCGCGTTCTGAAGGCCATCGGCAGGAACTAGGGCCGAAGGGATCAGTTGTCGGCCAAGACGCGGCGGTCTAAAGTACCGTCGCCACCGATAAGGAATGCCCATGTCTGACCCCCTCTCGAATTCGGAGATTCAGGATGTCCTGTCTTCGATCCGCCGGCTGGTTTCCGAAGATCGCCGGGCAAGGGAGACGCGGGCGCCGGAAGAGCTTGCGAGCGAAGCCGTGATCGGCAAGCTGATCCTGACCGAGGCGCACCGGGTCGAGATCGTCGAGGAAACGCTGATCGAGGTTGCGGTGGAGGCGATGCCAACTGCGATGGCTCCGGTAGAGGAAGCGCCGGCAGAGCCAGGCATCGACGACAGCATTCGGCCGGCCTCGGTTCTCGCCGATGATCTGGCCTCGCTGGAAAGCACCATCGCGGAGCTTGAAGCGGCTGTGGCCGGCATCGGCTCGGAGTTCGAGCCTGACGGCAGCGAGGTCGGGCCGGCGGCCAACGACACCGCGACGCGCCAGCTTGAGGATGCCTTCGATGATGGCTTCATCGTCGATATCGGCGGGCCGGTGCGTGTCGAACCAGCAGCCGAGGACAAGCTGGACGAGCCGGTTACCGGCAGTGCCACGGCCCCGACAGGTCCCGCAGAGGACAACGCGCGGGCGCGGGACGAGATCGCCTTCCTGAGGTCGACCAGCGGCGCGCGGCGCCCCGACTGGCAGGTCATTTCCGGCGGCGAATCCATGTCTGCGGCGGGGTCGGGGCTGACCGGACGGTTGCACCTTCGCCCCGCCGAGACCGCAGAACCTGTCGGGCCGGGTGATGACGACGACGTTGGTGACGTTGCGGAAGATGCCGCCCTTGCCGATGATACGGTCGAAGTGGCCGAGGCGATGCCGGTGGAGGAGGCTGCGGCGGAGGTCGAGGAGGCCGAAGAAAGCGCCCTCGATATCCCTATGGACCCCGATGTGGAGGTCGCTGCCGCCTGGGAGATGATGGCCGACGCGGTTCCCGCTGTCGTCGAAGAACCGGAAGCAGTGGCGCTGGTCGAGGAGCCGGAACCGGCCCTCGCCGAGGAAGAGGCGCCGTTCGCCATTCCCGACGATCTGGAGACGCCGCTCATGGCGGCCGCAGCCGGTCTCGCGGGCGCTGCCTCGGACCCGGCCGATGAGGCCGAGGAAGATGGCCTCGACCTCTTCGCGAGCGGCGACGAAGCCGTCATCGACATGGAGATGCTGCGGGAACTGATCGTGCAGGTGCTGCGCGAGGAATTGCAGGGGCCCTTGGGCGAACGCATCACCCGCAATGTCAGAAAGCTGGTGCGGCAGGAGATTGCCCGCGCACTGGAATCGCAGAAGTTCGAGTGATTGCAGAGAGTTGAGGCGATGCCTTAAAACGAAAACGCGCCCCGTGGGCGCGTTTCGTTGGATCGGCCTTGGCCCTGATCTTTTCAGGCGGCTTCAGCTTCTTCCGCAGCGTGGCGGCGCTCGCTCTCTTCGCGCGACAGCGCGACGGAGGTGCGGACACCTTTGGAGACGAACTCCATCAGCCCTTTCACGACCCGCTCATTGGGGTCGATCCCCGAGCAGGACAGAACTTCACGGCCATCACGCGACCGCGCCCAGCGGGCGATCTGCTCCGGCCCGTTACCATACTTCTTGTCATCGGCAATCGCATCATCCAGCGCCGCCAAAACCACAGCCGCGAAAAGCTTCCGCGACCTTTGGCCTTGCTCGTAGTTGAATGCGGTGCCGTCCACGAAATCGCGCATACTCAGGTCCTGTTTTTTCTTGCTCTTGCGTTTGCCGGCGTTCTGCTCAATACGACCATTTGCATTTGATTCGGTACGCCCCAGACCGCATGACTGCTATGCACTTGCAGCATAACCCTGGGTCAACCTTCACAGCATCTAGTGAACTTGCCCGAAACCGGCCCGGGATATATAGGTGCGGCGAAATTCCTTTCAACCTCTTTCGCAGGTGAAACCCGATGCCCAAGATCAATGGCAACGAAATCAAGCCCGGCTATGTGCTGGAACATGACGGCGGTCTCTGGGCCGCCGTGAAGGTCAATCACGTCAAACCCGGCAAGGGCGGCGCTTTCGCTCAGGTGGAGCTGAAGAACCTCCGCGACGGCCGCAAGCTGAACGAACGCTTCCGGTCGGAAGACAAGGTCGAGGAGGTCCGGCTGGAAAACAAGGACCAGCAGTTCCTCTATGAGACCGACGGTCACCTCGTCTTCATGGACAACGAGACTTTCGAGCAGATCGAGCTTGATGCCGATCTTCTCGGCGACCGCCGCCCCTTCCTGCAGGACGGCATGACGGCGACGATCCGCTACTACGGCGACGAGGCGCTTTCGGTCTCGATCCCCGCCAAGGTGACCTGCCGCATCGTGGAGACGGAGCCGGTCCAGAAGGGCCAGACCGCGGCCAACAGTTTCAAGCCCGCGATCCTCGATAACGGCGTCCGCATCATGATCCCGCCCTTCGTCGGCGAGGGCGAGGACATCATTGTCAACACCGAGATGTTCGAATACAGCGAACGCGCCTGATCTAGAGGTAGCGCCAAAGGCCGCCCTCGGGCGGCCTTTTTCATGGCAGGCGGAGGCTCGCGTCGCCTGCCTGCATCCCGCCCTCGGCGCGGTCGAACCTGAGATAGGCGATGCCCTTGCCGCCACTTTGCGTGTAAAGCACGCCCGCCGGCTTGCCCCCCGCCGTGATCTCCGTCCCGACGGGTGCCGCGCCTTCGACCAGAACCGTCGCCAGACCTTTGCGCAATTCGGTCTTGTGCTTCATCCGCGCCGTCACTTCCTGCCCGACATAGCAGCCCTTGCGGAAATCGACGCCGTTCAGCCGCTCAAACCCGGATTCGAGGAGATAGCTGTCGTCCGGGATCAGCTCGATCCCGGTTTCCGGGATGCAATGTTCGACCCGGACCCAATCCCAGTCGATCGCCGGCGCCTCCGTGCCCGGCGCGCCATAGCGCCGCCAGCCAAGCGCCGGGTGACGCGGATCGGCGAAGGCGTCCTTTGGCGCCGGCCCGAGCCCGCGCGAGACGTGAAGCGCGGATGGCGCGATCTGCACGTCCGAGCGGAGGCGATACATCGCCAGCCGCCGGGCCAGCCCATCGGCGATATCCGCCTTCACGTCGAGGATGAGAGACTCGCTCTGCGGCACCAGGAAGAAATCGGCAAGATACTTGCCCTGCGGATTGAGAAGGGCGGCATAGACGATCCCGGTCTTCAGCCGGCCAAGGTCGTTGCTGACCAGCCCCTGCAGGAAGGCCTCGCGGTCCTTGCCGGTGATCTCGAAAAGCCTGCGGTCTGGGGCGGGTTCGCCTGACATGTGATGGTCCGGGGGGGATGTTGCGCGCGACGGCGACCATCGCAGCCCGGCGCGCCGGGGTAAAGCCCCCGTCGGCCCCGCATTGACCTTCCTGAGGGCGGTCTTTACCCCTCGGGGCAAACAACAGGAGCGTCGCGCATGAGCCTTGCCAACGGTCGGACCTATCTTGCCATTCCCGGCCCCTCGGTCATGCCCGACCGGGTGCTGGCGGCGATGCAGCGGCCGGCGCCGAACATCTATGCGGGCGCCTTGATCGACCTGACGCAAGGCATCTTCAGCGATCTGCGTACCCTTGCCGGGACCAGGGACCATGCGGCGATCTACATCGCCAATGGCCACGGCGCCTGGGAGGCTGCCAATGCCAACCTCTTCTCGCGCGGCGACAACGGCCTTGTGGCCATCACCGGGCGTTTCGGCCAGGGCTGGACGGCAGCGGCCACGGCGATGGGCATCAAGGCGGAGACGCTCGATTTCGGCCTGAAAAGCCCCGCCGATCCGAACCGGATCGAGGCCGCCCTTCGCGCCGACAAGGGTGGCCGCATCCGCGCGGTCATGGTCACCCATGTCGATACCGCGACCTCGGTCAGGAACGATATCCCCGCTATCCGCGCCGCCATCGACGCGGCGGGGCATCCGGCCCTTCTTGCCGTCGATGCCGTGGCCTCGCTCGGCTGCGATCCGATGCGGATGGATGCCTGGGGCGTCGATGTCCTGCTGGCGGCGAGCCAGAAGGGGCTGATGACCCCGCCCGGCCTCGCCTTCCTGTGGTTTTCAGAAAAGGCGCGGACGGCGACCAAGGGGGCGGACCTGAAGACGCCCTATTGGGACTGGGAACCGCGCGCCAATCCCGACGAGTATTACCAGCATTTCTGCGGTACCGCGCCGACGCATCACCTTTTCGCGCTGGCCGAGGCGCTGAAGATGCTCTTGCACGAGGAAGGGCTTGAGGCTGCCTGGGCGCGCCATGCGACGCTTTCCCGTGCGGTCTGGGCTGCCTTTGATGCCTGGGGGCAGGGCGGCGACATCGCGCTGAACGTTCCCGATCCGGCAGCGCGTGGGGCTTCGGTCACGGCGGCGCGGATCGGCGGCGGCGGGGCCGGGCGGCTGCGCCAATGGTGCGAGGCTGAGGCGGGCGTGACGCTTGGCATCGGGCTTGGCATGGCGGAACCGGAAAGCCCCGCCTATGGCGATTTCCTCCGCGTGGCGCATATGGGCCATGTGAACGCCCATATGACGCTGGGCGTCCTCGCGGTGATGGAGGCGGGGATGCGGGCGCTTGGCGTGCCGCATGGGCCGGGCGCGCTTGATGCGGCGGCAGAGGTGGTGGCGCGGGGTTAGTGGAGTTTGCCCCTGTTGCCGATCCAGTGAGCAACGAAAGGGCCGCGCCTGACCCGAGGGTGGGCGCCATCGCGCCCGCCCTGGGGGCGGGTCGGGCGCGGCCCGGAACGCTTTGGGCGTCCCGGGCGAGTGATAGGCCTGCACCAGCTAGGGTCTCTAAAGCCTAACCCCGGGCGGCGGCCAGTGCCTCGGGCAGGGCGGCGGCGAAAAGCGCGTTCTGCGCCGGCAAGCCGCAGCTGATCCGGATGCAGCGGTCATGGGGGGGCACGAAGGGCATCCGCACGAAGATATCGCGCGCAATGAGTTCGGCCAGCACCTTCCGTGCAAAGGCGCCATCCGCGCCGCAATCCATGGTGACGAAATTGGTGGCGGAGGGCAGCGGCGTCAGGCCGTGGCAGCGGGCTGTCCGCGCCAGTTCCTCGCGTGAGGCCGCGACGCGGTGCTGCACGAGCTTCAGGTGGCCATGATCGGCAAGTGCCGCGAGCGCGCCGGCCTGCGATATCCGGCTGACGCCGAAATGGTTGCGGATCTTGTTGAAGGCGGTGATGAGGCCGGGATGACCGAGCGCATAGCCGATCCGCGCCCCCGCCATGCCGTGCGCCTTTGAAAAGGTCCGCATCCGGATCACGCGGGGGTCGTCCGCTTCGACGGGCGCGGCGGTGCCCTCGGGCGCAAGATCGACATAGGCCTCGTCCAGCACGAGAAGAGCGCCTTCGGGCAGCCCGTCGAGCATCGCGGCGATGGTCGCGCCATCGTGCCAGGACCCCATCGGATTGTCGGGATTGGCGATGTAGACGAGCTTTGCGCCCACCTCCCGCGCCCTTGTCGCCAGCGCCTCGGGGTCCTCGTGGTCGCCCTTGTAGGGAACCTTGTGGAGGGTGCCGCCGAAGCCCGCGACATGGAAGTTGAAGGTCGGATAGGCCCCGTCCGAGGTCACGACGGCATCGCCCGGCCCGATCATCAGCCTGACGAGATAGCCAAGAAGCCCGTCGATGCCTTCACCGACAACGACATGGGCCGGCGTCACGCCATGATGGGCGGCAAGGGCTGCGCGAAGGTCATGGTTTTCCGGGTCGCCGTACATCCAGACCTCCTGCGCGGCGCGGGCCATGCCGGCGATGGCGGCGGGCGAGGGGCCGAAGACGCTTTCATTGGCGCCAAGCCGGGCTGCAAAACGGCGGCCGCGGGCGCGCTCCTGCGTTTCCGGCCCGACGAAGGGCACGGTGGCGGGAAGGCTGTCGACAAGCGGGGTGTAGCGCGGTCCGGTCATGGCGCGATGTGAAGCAGAAAGCCCGATTGCGGGCAAGAGTCTTCGGGGGCTTGCAGTGGCAGGACGGGGGGCGCAGAAAGGAAGGACCATCCGTCCGGAGGGTGATCCCATCGCCGCGCCCATGACATTCGCGCCGCTCGCGCATCGCAGTTTCCGCGATCTCTGGCTGGCCAGCCAGGTTTCCAACCTCGGCGCGCTGATCCAGGCCGTGGGTGCCGCCTGGATGATGGGCAGCCTGACGCCGAGCCATGGCATGGTGGCGCTGGTCCAATCCTCCAACACCTTGCCGGTCATGGTGTTTTCGCTGATCTCGGGCGCACTTGCCGACAATTTCGACCGCCGGCGCATCATGCTGTCGGCGCAGATCTTCATGTTCGCGGTGTCGGTGATGCTCGCGCTCTTTGCCTGGATGGGCCTCCTCACACCCTGGCTCCTCTTGGGCTTCACCTTCCTCATTGGCTGCGGCACAGCGCTTTTCAACCCGGCCTGGCAGGCCTCCATCGGCGACATGGTGCCGCGCGCCGATGTTGCGGGCGCGGTCAGCCTGAACGCCATGGGCTTCAACCTCGCGCGGTCGGTCGGGCCGGCGATCGGGGGGGCCATCGTCGCGGCGGCAGGGGCGGCGGCGGCCTTCGCGGTCAATGCGGCAAGCTACATCGGCTTCATCATCGGCATCATGCGCTGGCAGCGCCCGGTCGACGAGATGCGGCTACCGCGCGAGGATCTGGGCCGGGCTTTGGGCGCGGGCCTCCGCTACATGGCGATGTCGCCGGCACTGATGCGGGTCATGGCGCGCTCGGCGATCTTCGGCATCGGCGCCTCGGCGCTTCTGGCGCTCTTGCCGGCCTATACCCGCGACACGCTTCAGGGATCGGCGCTGACCTACGGCCTCTTCCTCGGCTGTTTCGGCATCGGCGCCATCGGCGGCGTCTTCATGAACGCCCGGCTGAGGGCGAGGTTCAGCAATGAGCGAGTGGTCGAGCTGGCTTTTGCCGGTTTTGCGGTGGCCCTCGCAGGGTTAGCCCTGGCGCCCTTCGTGGCGGTGGTCGTCGTCTTGCTGATGATCGGGGGAACCTCATGGGTGCTGGCGCTGTCGCTCTTCAACACCACGGTACAGCTTTCGACGCCGCGCTGGGTCCTCGGGCGGGCGCTGTCCTTCTACCAGACGGCGGTTTTCGGCGGCCTTGCCGGCGGCGCCTGGGGCTGGGGCGCGGTGGCCGACAGCCTTGGCATCGCCACGGCTTACGGGGCGGCGGCGGCGGTACTGGTGGCCGGGGCCTTCATGGGAAAACTCTTTCAGGTCAACGAGTTCGATGATCTCGACCTGACCCCCCTCGGGCTGACGGCGGCGGCGGAGCCGAGGATAGACCTCCGCGCCCGGAGCGGGCCGATCTTCATCATGGTGGAATATGAGATCGACCATGACGACACGGTGGCCTTCCTGAAGCTGATGCAGGACCGCCGCCGCATCCGCATCCGCGACGGGGCGCAGCGCTGGGCGCTTCTCAGGGATCTGGAGCGGCCGGAGCTTTGGAGCGAAAAGTACTACGTCGCGACCTGGGTCGAATATGCCCGCCACCTGTCGCGGCGGACGCGGGCGGATGTGGCGCTGCAGGAGGCAATCCGGGCGCTGCACCGGGGGGCGGAGCCGCCACGGGTCTGGCGCAAGATCGAGCGGCAGACGGTGCCGCCGCATGACGATGCGCCGCCCTTGCCGCCGGTGGGGTTGGGGTAAGTGGCTGAGATGTAGTCTTATTTCGGAAAGGCCGGGGGTTTCACACCCCCGGACCCCCGTGGGGTATTTCAGCAACGAAGAAGCTCAGCCGATCTCGGCGAGGCGGGCGAGGGCGGCTTTCAGTTTGGCGGCTTCCTCGGTCCCAAGGTCCAGTTTCTCGCGGGTTTCCTCGACGATTTCCTCGGGCGCGCTTTCGACGAATTTGGGGTTCGAGAGGCGGCCCCTGAGGCCGTTCAGGTCTTTCTCGAGTTTCTCCAAGGTCTTGGAAAGGCGCGACTTTTCTTCGGCAATGTCGATGACTCCGGCGAGAGGTATCGCGAAGCCGCCGCCTTCGACGGCGACCGTGATCGAGCCTTTCGGAGCCGCCGCTTCGGTCATCCCGTCAAGCCTTGCGAGGCGGGTGATCATCGGCTCATTGGTGGCGTAGGCGGCGCGGCCACGCGCGTCCATCGCGGTCATGACGATGGGGAGTTTCAGGCCCGCCGGGACGTGCATCTGGGCGCGGGCGGAGCGGATTTCGTCGATGAGGGAGATCACCCAGTTCATCTCACGGTCGGCATTTTCGTCAATGAGGTCAAGGCCATAGGCCGGCCATTCGCCATGGACGAGCATAGATTTGCGGGTGGCGGTCTGGCCCCAGAGTTCTTCGGTGATGAAGGGCATGAAGGGGTGGAGGAGGGTGTAGCACTGGTCCAGCACCCAGGCCATGGTCTGCCTTGTTTCCGGGGCGTGGTCGCCGTCCATCAGGGGCTTGGCAAACTCGACATACCAGTCGCAGACCTTGCCCCAGACGAAGGCGTAAAGCGTGTTCGCCGCGTCGTTGAAGCGGTACTGGGTCAGGGCCTCATCGACCGCCATCCGGGCGCGGGCGGTCTCGCCGATGATCCAGCGGTTGACGGTATGGTTTGCGTCGGGTTTGCGTCCCGCATCCGTCCCGACAGCCGTCCCGACAGGGCGGGCGGCAAAGGCGCCGTTCATCTCGGCAAAGCGGGTGGCGTTCCAGAGCTTGGTCGTGAAGTTCCGGTAGCCGGCGATGCGGTCTTTCGAGAGCTTGAGGTCGCGGCCCATGGCGGCCATGGCGGTCAGCGTGAAGCGCACCGCGTCGGCGCCGTATTCGGCGATGAGGTCCAAGGGGTCGAGGACGTTGCCCAGGGACTTCGACATCTTCTTGCCCTTCTCGTCGCGGACGAGGGCGTGGACATAGACGGTGTGGAAGGGGACCTGATCGACCACGGCAAGCTGCATCATCATCATCCGGGCGACCCAGAAGAAGATGATGTCGAAGCCGGTGACGAGGACATCCGTGGGGAAGTACTTTTGCAGCTCCGGCGTATCCTCGGGCCAGCCGAGGGTGCCGATCGGCCAGAGGCCGGAGGAGAACCAGGTGTCGAGGACGTCGGGGTCGCGGGTGAGGGTGACGACGGTCGTGCCGGGTTCTTCGGCATAGGCGGTCGCTTCCTCCTCCTCGCCTTCGAAGAGCACGATGACGCGATGGCCGACGCGGGCGCGATACCAGCTTTCGGCTTCCTCGCGGACGGCGTCCGGGCCAGCGGCACAGAAGGTCTTGACCCATTGGCCTTTCTGCAGTGCAACGCCGGCCTCATCCGGTGTCTCGCCGCCCGCGCTGTGGATCAGCGTTCCATCGGGGCGGACGTAGGTGCCATACCACACCGGAATCTGGTGTCCCCACCAGAGTTGGCGCGAGATGGTCCAGGGCTCGATATTCTCCAGCCAGTGGAAATAGGTCTTGGCGTCGCGTTCGGGCAGGATGCGGGTATAGCCGGCCTTCTCATTGAAGGTGCCGGCCTCTTGCGCGGCCATGCCCTGACGGACGGCGTCGAGGGCGGGGCCGACGATCTTTGCCGTATCGACGAACCACTGGTCGGTCAGCATCGGCTCGATGACGACTTTCGACCGATCCCCGAAGGGCTGGGTGATGGGTTTCGCGTCAATCACCGGCACGCGCTCAAGGTGTTCGGCGCCGGTTTCCTTGTCGATGGATTTTGTGAGGACGGTGACCGCCAGCCCCTCGGATGTGATCTGGTCGACGACGCGTTTGCGCGCCTCATAGCGATCAAGGCCGCGGAGGTCGTCGGGGACGAGGTTCAGGGCGTCGACCTCGGCCTCCAAAAGCTTCATCGGCTGTTCCGCGAAGCCGGGCATCAGGTAGCCCCTGGCGATCAGCCAGGAGCGAGACATGGCCTGGGCGATCTCGGCCGCTTCGGCATAGGGCACGCCATCGGCGCGCATCTGGGCCTTGGTGTCCATCAGCCGGTAGCAGGGGATGCCGGCGCGCTTGGCGACGGCATAGTCGTTGAAGTCATGCGCGCCAGTGATCTTGACCGCGCCGGAGCCGAAGGTCGGGTCGGGATATTCGTCGGTGATGATCGGAATGAGGCGGCGGTGTTCCTTGGGGCCAACCGGGATTTCGCAGAGTTTCCCGACGATTGGCGCGTAGCGTTCATCTGATGGGTGAACCGCGACCGCGCCGTCGCCGAGCATCGTCTCGGGCCTTGTAGTGGCGATGGAGATATAATCGCGCGTCTCGCGGAAGGTGACGTTTCCGTCCTCGTCCTTCTCGACATATTCATAGGTCTGGCCGCCGGCGAGCGGATATTTGAAGTGCCACATGTGGCCGGGCACCTCGATATTCTCGACCTCAAGGTCGGATATCGCAGTTTCGAAATGCGGGTCCCAGTTCACGAGGCGCTTGCCGCGATAAATGTAGCCTTTGTGATAGAGGTCGACGAAGACCTTGATCACGGCATCGTGGAAGTTGCCCTTGTCGGTCTCGGGGGCGCCGGGGGCGCCGGACATGGTGAAGGCGTTCCGGGACCAGTCGCAGGAGGCGCCGAGGCGCTTCAGCTGGTTGATGATCGTGTCGCCGGACTGGCCCTTCCATTCCCAGACCGTTTCGAGGAACTTCTCGCGGCCGAGGTCGCGGCGGCCGAGGTTGCCCTGTTTGGCCAGTTCGCGTTCGACGACCATCTGGGTGGCGATGCCGGCATGGTCCTGCCCCGGCTGCCAGAGCGTGTCGAAACCGCGCATCCGGTGCCAGCGGACGAGGATGTCCTGCAGCGTGTTGTTGAAGGCATGGCCCATGTGGAGGGAGCCGGTGACGTTCGGCGGCGGGATCATGATGCAGAAGGTTTCCGCACCGGGTTTCGCGTTGGCGCCGGCCTTGAAGGCCCCGGCCTCTTCCCATGCCTTGTAGAGGCGTTCCTCGGCCTCGGCGGCGTTGAAGGTCTTTTCCATCGGCATGGCGTCTGATCCCGTCTTTTCCCTTGGTTTTTCCCATAGCGAAAGGGCGGAGGAAGGGGAAGGGGCGGGGTTGGCGCCGGATCGTGTCAGGGCACAGGTCTTTCCCCGTCCCGTCGCCCAAAGCGACCGGGCCGCGCCCGACCCGCCCCCAGGGCGGGCGCGATGGCGCCCACCCTCGGGTCAGGCGCGGCCCTCTGTGGTGAAGGGGATTACAGTTGGCACGAAGATGCTTACAACCGCATCATGCGGCCTTTCCTCCTCACCCTTCTCACCATGCTGGCCTTTGCGGCGAACTCGGTCCTGAACCGCGCGGCGGTGGGGCCGGGGCTGATTGATCCGGTGAGTTTCGCGGTGCTGCGGCTTTGCGCCGGGGCCGGGATGCTCGGGGTCTTGCTGGCGCTCAGGCGGGGGCTGGCGGGGCGGGCGGTCTGGGCCGGGTGGCCGGGGCGGGTCGTGGGGACGCTGGCGCTGCTGGTGTATCTCTTCGGGTTTTCATTGGCTTACGGCGCGCTTGATGCCGGGGCCGGGGCGCTCATTCTCTTCGGGATGGTGCAGATCACCATGTTCGCAGGGGCCTTGGCGCGCGGCGAGGCGGTGCCGGCGCGGCGCTGGGTCGGGGCGGGGCTGGCCTTTGCCGGGCTGGTGTATCTCTTGGCGCCGGGGTCGGTGCCGTCGGGTCATCCGGTCGAGGCGGCGCTGATGGCGGCGGCGGGGGTCGGCTGGGGCGTCTATTCGCTGTCGGCGCGGGGCGCGGGCGATCCTTTGGCCGCGACGGGCTGGAACTTCATCCTGGCGGTGCCGGTGGCCCTGGCGGTCTGGGCCATGGTGGCGCAAGGGGCCATGGTGCCGGCGGGGATTGCGCTGGCCGTGGTGTCGGGCGCCGTGACCTCGGGGCTTGGCTATGCGCTCTGGTATTCGGTGCTGCCGGTCCTTGGGGCGTCGCGGGGCGCAGTGGCGCAGCTGACGGTGCCGGTCTTTGCGCTCGCGGGCGGCATGGCGTTTCTGGGCGAGGTGCTGACCCTGCGCTTCGCCATCGCCGCGATGCTGGTTATCGGCGGCGTCGCCCTGGCGCTGAGGCGCTAGGACCGGCGTCGGACGGGCCACCCGGAAGATTGCCGCTTGCCGGCCCTCGGAAGGGCTGCAGCAGCATCCGGTCGAGCCACAGATCGCGGCGGGTGCGGAAGCGGTCGAGACCGATCACCATGCCGTCGTGCCCGTCCTTCGGCTGGTCGCGATAGGTGCCGAGGAGCCGGTCCCACCAGGGCAGGTTGAAGCCGAAGTTGCTGTTGGTCTCCTCCGGATGGACGGAATGATGGACGCGGTGCATGTCGGGCGTCACCAGGACGAGCCTCAGCAGCCGGTCTGCGGCGCGGGGCAGGCGGATGTTGGCGTGGCTGAAGATCGATGTCGCGTTGAGCACGACCTCGAAGACGAGGACTGCGGCAGGCGGAGCGCCTAGGGCGGTGACGATGGCGATCTTCACGGCCATCGAGATCAGGATTTCGAGAGGATGGAAGCGCAGGCCGGTCGAGGCGTCGAACTCGAGATCGGCGTGGTGCATCCGGTGCAGCCGCCAAAGCGCCGGGACAGCGTGAAACACGACATGCTGAAGATAGATCGCGAGGTCGAGGGCGAGGAAGGCCAAAGCCAGTGCGAGCCAGCCGGGCAGGGGCAAGGTATTGAAAAGACCCCAGCCGCGCTCTTCCGCGAGGACTGCCGCGCCGACGGCGAGAAGCGGAAAGGCGAGCCGGACGAGTGCGGTGTCGATGAAGACGAGGGCGAGGTTGTTGGACCAGCGCAAGAGGCGTGGAATCTCCATCCGCCGCCGAGGAGCCGAAAGCTCCCAGATCGCCATCGCCGCGAGTACGGCAAGAAAGGCGGCGAGGCGGATTTGAGGTTCGTGGGCGAGAAGGGCGTCAGCCATCGTGATTCCTGCGTCTGAGGGGCCTCTTGCCAGGCCATGAAACTTGCAACCGAGTGAACGCGGCGGATGAGTTGCCCGGCGAGCGAAGGCGAACCAGTGATCGGTTCCACCGATTTGTTGGACGGGACGATGTTGGAGGCACGCCGTCTCACGCCTTCAGATAGTCGCTGATATGCCGGACCTTAACCTCGCGAGGAGTTTCCGAACCGCGCTGCATCAGGAAACGCACCTCGTCCCCAAGCGCGTGCTTGCGGATCGCGACCTGAGTCTCCCAGAAGTCGCCGACGTGTTGGCCATCAACCGAGAGGAGCAGCTCTCCCCCTTGCACGCCGGCCCGCGCCAGCTGGCTTTCCGGGCCGGGATCCTGGAGGACGAAACCGGGCGGCCCCGACTCGGTCGAGGCTGCGCCGCTCCACGCGGTGATCAGCGTTCGGGTGCCCAAATCCACGCAGCCGCAGGCGCCTATGCTGCACATGGGGCAGATACATGCACAAAGATGCCCGTCCTGGGCGAGTTGCCGAGCCACAACCCCTGGCAGCAGCCGCGCCGTGGACAGTGCGGCGTCGGCATGCGCCTTCAGATGCTTCGGCGCGATCTCCCGCAGAGGCGGCTCATAGAGCCGCAGCGCCATCTCGTACAGCATCGCGTAGCCGAGTGCGCAACGCTGGAACGCCAGGGACAGGTCCCGCAATGCCTCTGAGAACGCGGTGACCTCTCCCGATGCAGATTGAGGGCCTGCCGACTCCCCGCTCGGTTCGGCACCACCTGTGTCCTTCAGGTAAACAGAAAGCTGATCACGGTGCGTCTGCACCATTGGCTGGAGGCGCCGAATGGTGGCGATTGCATCGGGGTGCCCAGAGGACAATTGCTGCGCCTGATCAAGCCTTTCGGCCACTTCGGCTTCAAGCGCAACGAGTTCTGCTACGGTCCGGCGGATTGATTGGAAGCGCAGATCGGTCGTCATTCCATGATCCTCCTTGTGCCAATCGGAACTGGTAAGGAGTCCGGCCCGTTCATGTCGGATCGGCTACAATGTCCGTTCCCTGATCATTCGTGGGAACTCAACATGAGACACTACACTTCGGAGACATCACTTGCAAATCGGGACCCGGCCGGTCGAGCGGGTGATACTGCTCTGACCCCCGGTTCTCCCTGCATCTGATGCTAACGTGCCGTTGCGACGCGGGCATCGGTCAGCGGCGCACGCTCTCCGGGGCGGATCACGGCGGGGTCATAGGGCTTGCGGTCGAAGACCTCGTGCACCATCGGGGCGAAGAAGCCGATGGAAAGGGTGTCGTAGCCGGGATCGAAGCTCGACTGATCCCAGCGTTCGCAGAATTCGGCGCAGTCGTCCCAGTAGGGGCTGCCCTTGTGGCGGTCGCGCTTGTGCTGGTCGCCGCCGACATGGTGGCCGTAGTAGAGCATCTGGAAATCGCCGTGCTTTTCCACCACCCAGGTCACCTGCTCGCGCACGAAGGGCTTGAGGATGGTGGCTGCGTATTCGTCGTGATTGTAGGGGGCGAAGATGTCGCCGATGTCATGGAGGAGGGCGGCCACGATCCAGTCGGTATCGGCCCCGTCACGCCAGGCGCGGGTGGCGGCCTGGACCGAATGGCCGAGCCGGGTGATCTGGTAGCCCGAGAGGCTTTCGTCGAGATCGGTGAGCGCGGTCAGGAGCCGGTCGGCGGTGCCCTTGGTATGGTCGATCTCATGCGCGGTGAGGAACTCGTACTCCTCGCGCGTGCCGTCCTTCATCCGGGTGAAACTGACCTTGTCCATGGGCGCCTCCTTTGACCTCGAAAGGGGAGCGCAGAATTCGGGGATTGGCAAGGGGCCTCAGGCGGTCGCGAGTGACGGTCGCGTGACCAGCCGCGAGCCAAGCTGGATGAGCGCCACCCCGCCGAGGATGAGGACCAGCGACGCAATCTCCAGCCCCGAGATCGGCTCACCCACGGCGGCGCCGATCAGAAGGGCGACAACGGAGGGCAGGTAGGTGGCACCCGAGGCGCCGACGGCCCCGAGTTCCTCAAGCATGTAGTAGTAGAGGAGATAGGCGAGGCCGGTGCCGAGAATGCCCAGCCCGACGACGACAGCCCAAAGCGCTCGGGGTGCCTCAATAATTGCAGACATGCCGGTGGTATCAGTCACCGCAAGCAGCGTCAGGAAACCAAGCCCCATCTGCCATGTCGCCAGTGCCACGGGCTTGAGGCCGAGCGGGGACAGGAAGCGGCGGGCATAGACGAAGGAGACGCCCACGCTGACGGTTCCGGCCAGCACCCAGAGGACGCCCGTCGTCGAAATCGTGGCGCCGTTTTCCCACGGGCGGGCGGCCAGGACGATGCCGAGAAAGCCGAGGCCGACGCCCGCCGCCATCACGGGATTGGGCCTTTCGGAACGAAGAAACACAAGCGAGGTCAGGAAGGTGACGATCGGTATGGCCCCGCCGAGAAGCCCGGCGACGCTGGACGGCAGAAGTGCTGTCCCTGCCACGAAGCCGTAATAGTAGAACGAGGTCGCGAGCACCGACATGACGGCGAAATGCGGCAGATAGCGAAGCTGCGCCCGGCTGAGCGCGCCGGTCTTCCAGGCGACGAGCGCCAGGGGAACAAGGCCGGCCGCGACGCGCAGGAGCACCACCTGCATCGGCGGCAGCACTTCCGTCGACATCTTGATGAAGATGAAGTTTGACCCCCAGACCAGTCCGACGAGGATGAGGGCGGCATAGGCGCGGGCCATGTGGGTGACTTTCTATTGGTGTTGACCGGACCATATAGCCCGGAAACGCCACCCCTTTCGCGCCAGAAGAAAACCTGTCAGGCTGTAGAAAATCTGCAGGCTTGAAAATGATCCCACGCCGCAAGCTTCCGCCGCTGAATGCCCTCCGCGCCTTCGAGGTTGCGGGGCGGCGGCTGAATTTCCGCGTCGCGGCCGAGGAGCTTGGCGTGTCGCAGGGGGCTGTCGCCCAGCAGGTCCGGGCGCTTGAGGATCATCTGGGCCAGCCGCTTTTTCATCGCCTCTCGCGCGGACTTGCCCTGACGGCGCAGGGTGTGGCCTATCTTGCCGATGTGAGCCACGCCTTCGACACGCTCGGGACCGCGACGGACCGGCTGGCGCTGAGGCCCGACCGGGTGACGATCAGCGTCTCGCCCACGGTCGCCTCGCGCCTTTTGATCCCGAGGATCGCCGATCTGAGGCAGGTGCTGGAGGGAGTGGAGCTGCGCACCATCGCGGACGAGGAACTGCCGGATTTCGACCGTGACGATGTGGACATTGCCATCGGCCCCGGTCGTCCGCCCTTTCCGGCGGATGTGGAGGCGCTGCTTCTGATCCCGCAGGACAACATCGCCGTCATCAGCCCGAAGCTTGTGCCGGGGCGCCTGCCGCTGACGGAGGCAGAGATCCTGTCCCTGCCGCTGGTCCACCACTGCTTTGACACCTGGCCGAAGTTCCTGAAGGTCAAGGGCCCCTTGCCGGGGCCGAGGTTCAGCCTGACCACGCTTGCCATAGATGCGGCCCTTGCCGGGCAGGGGGCTGTCGTCTCGCCCCGCGCCTTTGTCGCCGATGAACTGGCGGACGGGCGGCTGGTGCAGATCAGCGAAAGATCGCTGCGGGTGGCGCCGGATTATTACGCCTTGCGGAGCCGCGCCACGGCGTCCCGCGCCTCTGCCGTGGCGGCCTGGGACTGGTGCATCGAAACCTTTCTGGTGCGGTAAAGTCAGGGTCCTGCCGGCAGAGGGCGGAACCGTCAGTCGCCCCGCCGCGCCGTCTCGATCGCCGCGATGTCGATCTTGCGCATCGTCATCATCGCCTCCATCGCGCGCTTCGATGCCGCGGGGTCGGGGTCGCTCATCGCCTCCATCAGGGCGCGGGGGACGATCTGCCAGGAAAGGCCCCAGCGGTCCTTGCACCAGCCGCATTCGCTTTCCTGGCCGCCGTTGCCCACGATGGCATTCCAGTAGCGGTCGGTTTCGCCTTGCGTGTCGGTGAAGACCTGGAAGGAGACCGCTTCGGTGAACCTGAAGGCGGAGCCGCCGTTCAGGCCGACGAAGGGTTGGCCGAGGATCGTGAATTCGACGACGATCTCCTCGCCCGCCCGCGTCGAGGGGTTGTCGGCGGGGGAGGCGAGGCCGGAGGTGACATGGCTGTCGGGGAAGGTCGCAGCGTAGAACTCCGCCGCAGCCCGGGCCTCGCCGTCGAACCAGAGGCAGGGCACGATGCGGTGCTTTTGCGAGACGGTCACTTCGGGCCGACCAATGCGAAGACCGTGCCTTCCGGGTCTTTCGCCTGGAAGATCCAGGCCCCGCCCGGCACCTCCATCGGGCCGTGCAGCAGTTCCCCGCCCGCTGCCTTGGCCGTGGCGATGGCCTTGTCGATGCCCTCCACGCCGAAATAGGGGAGCCAGGCGGGCGGCAATCCGGGGGCGGGCAGGGCCATCATGCCGCCGATGTCGGCGCCCTTGTCGGCGAAGATATGGTAGCTGCCCATCTCGCCCATCGGCATTTCGGTCGAGGGCTTCCAGTCGAAATGCTTGCCGTAGAAGGCGAGCGCGGCCTTGGGGTCGGGGGTCAGAAGCTCGTTCCAGTTGCCGTGGCCCGTCTTCTTCTGGTCGAAGGCGCCGCCCGCGCCGCCGGGCAGGGGCTGGAGGATGCCGAAATAGGCGCCCTGCGGGTCGGTCAGGATGGAAAAGCGGCCGGTGTTGGGGATGTCGGCGGGCGGTACGATGATCTGACCGCCGTCCGCCGCGACCGCCGCCGCGGTCATGTCGGCACTGTCGACGGCAAAATAGATCATCCAGTAGGTCGGGGAATTCGGGTCGTCGGGCGCCATCATGCCGGCGACCATCGTGTCGCCCATGCTGGCGAGGTGGTAGTCGAAGCCCTCCATCGGCGCTTTCGACATCTGCCAGCCAAGGAGCTTGCCGTAGAAGGCGCCCGCCTCTGCCGGCTTGCGGGTGGCGAGTTCGTACCAGCAGGGGGTGCCGTGATCGCTCATTTCGCGGTTCCTTCCATCAGGATCGGCTCGAACCCGCCATAGATCAGGCGCTTGCCATCGAAGGGCATTTCATTCATCGAGCCGGCCATCGCCGGGTCGTCCATCATCTTCTTGTAGGCGGCTTCGCGGGTGGCCTTGTCGGGCCAGGTCATCCAGCAGAAGACCACGGTTTCGTCCTTGGTGGCGCCCACGGCGCGCAGGAAGTCGGTCTGCTTGCCCGCCGGCACATCGTCGCCCCAGCAGACGGTCAGGGAACTGGCCCCGGCCTTCTGGAAGGTCGGCCACCACTTGGCCTCATGGGCGCGGTATTCCTCGCGGTTCGCGGTCGGGACGGGAATCACGAATCCATCGACATAGGGCATGGCCATTCCTCCGGTTCTGCTTGCCGGAGCAGGCTGCGCCGGTTAGTAGTAAAAAGCAACTAGTAGTGCGAAATTATGACTGTACCCGGCGAAAGCCCGCGCCCGTCCCGGCGCAGCATCCATGAGGAAGGCTGCATCGCCGCGCATGCGCTGGACATTCTCGGCGAACGCTGGACCTTCCTTGTGATGCGCGAGCTGATGTTCGGGCCGAAGCGGTTCGGGCTAATCCGCGCCGGATTGCCGGGGATCAGCGCCTCGGTCCTGACCCAGCGGCTTGAGGGGCTTGAGGCGTCGGGGATCGTGCAGCGGGTGCTTTTGCCGAAGCCGGCGGAGGTGCAGGTCTATGCGCTGACCGACGTGGGCCTTGCCGCGCGTCCGGTGATCGAGGCCCTGTGCCGCTGGGGCGTGGTGATGCCGGGGCATGATCCGACGAAGTTCATCAGCCCGACCTCGCTCATGTTCTCGATGATGGTGATGGTCGATGCGGATGCCGCGCGGGGGCTGGACCTGCGGGCGGGCTTCGACCTTGGGCGGGAAAGCTTCCAAGGTGCGCTGGTCGATGGCCGCTGGGAGGTGGAGCCGGGGCCGGCGGAGGGTGATCTTGTCTTTGCCGGCAGCCCGAATGCGCTTGCCCCGGTGATCTACGGGCCGCGGCGGCTGGCCGATTGGGAAGGGTCCGAGGCGGTGCGGTTCAGCGGCGATCCGGTGCTCGGCCAGCGCTTCATCGACCTTTTCAGCCTGAGGCGCGGCTGAAGTTCGGCCCGGCTCAGTCGGTGATCTTCTTCACGAATTGCGACTTGAGGCCGATCTGCCCGATCCCGGGGATCTTGCAGTCGATGTCATGGTCGCCGTCGACGAGCCTGATCCCGCGCACCTTGGTGCCGACCTTGATGACATCGGACGAGCCTTTCAGCTTCAGGTCCTTGATCACCGTGACCGAGTCGCCATCGGCGAGCGGATTGCCGACGCTGTCGTGCACCACGGATTCGGGTGAAGTGTCGCGCGACCATTCGTGGCCGCATTCCGGGCAGGCAAGAAGGGCGTCCGCCTCATAGGTATAGGTGGAGCGGCATTCGGGGCAGGGCGGCAGGGTCTCGGTCATGGCGCGGCCTATAACAAGGCGCGCGCCGGAAGGACAAGGCGGTTTCGTGCCGCCCCTATCCGGCCAGATGCCAGAGGCCGTCCCGGCGGAGAAAGCGCCGGCGCGTCGCGGGGCGGAAGGCGGCGGTGCCGTCGGCGGCGATCCAGGGGGTGACGGAGATGGCATCGGCTTCGAGGTCGAGGACGGAAAAGCCGTGGTCACGCTCGCCCGGACGGTCGCAAAGCGCGGTGCCGGTCTGGACCATGAGGAGGGGCTGCGGCGTCGCCTCGGTGATGCCGAGGCCGATTTCCCAGTGGTGGAGATGGCCGGTGAGGACGACCTGCAACCCGTCGCGGACGAGGCCGGGCAATGCGGTTTCGACGCCATGCGTCTCATCCCTGCGAAAGCCCGCCGGCACTTTCAAGGGATGGTGGCAGGCGAGGATCGGGACCATGCCGTTCTTGCGGCCCTTGAGGCCGGCGAAGATGCGGCGGAGATCGTCGTCGCGGAGCTGGCCGCCGCGCCAGCGGTAGGGATCGGCAGTGTTGGCGCAGAAGATCAGCGCCGCCCCTGCCTCGCGCATGGGGCTGAGGTCGGGGGCGACATGGCGCTGCCAGCCGCCGAAGGTGGCGAGGAAGCGGGCGGGGAGGTTGAAGAGCGGGATGTCATGGTTGCCGGGCAGGGTGACGAACGGCAGGCCGAGGCCGCGAAGGAATTCCATCGCCCGTCGGAACTGCCCGGCCCGCGCCCGGTGGGTGAGGTCGCCCGAGACGATCAAAAGATCGGGGCGGGCGGCAACGACCGCCTCGTGCAGCGGCTGGACAAGGTCGGCGCGTTCGCTGCCGAAGTGGAGGTCGGTCAGGTGGAGAAGCCGGGTCATGTCTTGCCTTCGTCCGGCTTTTCGACGGGCGCCACGACCTTCAGCGCGCCGGGGTGCATCAGAAGGCGGAAGGGCGCGGACATCCGCGCCTTTTCGCCGTCGAGCGCCACGAGCTTGCGCCTGCGCCGCGTCTCGATCAGCATTTCGTCAGAGATGATGAGGTCGAAATCCTCGCCCCGCGCCACCTTGCCGAGGGCGAGCCTCAGCGAGGCCACCATCAGCGCGCGCCGCGATTTCCCCTTGACGACGAAAAGGCCGAAATGGCCGTCGCGCACCGCTTCGGCGCCGTCCATGCCGAAGCTTTCAAGCTGGAAGGCGCTGCGGGCGATGAAGGCCAAGGGTGTGTAGATGTCGCGCTGCCGGCCGTCGACGGTCAGCGAGAGATGCATCGGGTCGCGGAGGTTGAGGACGCTGAGCAGCGCCGACCAATAGGCGAGAAGCCGGCTTCTCCCCCAGCGGTCATAGATCGCCTCGCGCCGTTGCAGCATATGGGGATAGAGCCCGAAGCTGAGGTTATTGAGAAAGACGCGGTCGTTGACGGTGCCGACATCGCGCGCCTCCACCCGGCCGGCGAGGAGCGCGGCAAGGGCGTCGTCCAGCGTCTCCATCCCCAGTTCGCGGGCGAAATAGTTGAAGGTGCCGCCGGGGAGGGGGGCCATCACCGCCTCGGTGCCGGCAAGGGCGCCGGCGACGGCCGATTGCGTGCCGTCACCGCCAAGCGCCGCAACCACGTCGCTGCCTTCGGCGACGGCGGCCTTGGCGGCGCGGGCGATCTCCTGGCCCTTCACCGGGCGCAGGATGAGCCTGCCCACCGCGGGTTCAAGCCGGGCGCGAATCTCCTCCACCCGGGCATCGGCGTCCTTCTTGCCGGCCTTCGCGTTGAGAATGAGCGTGACCTTCGCGCGGGCGAGGTCGAGGTCCGACGTGGTGCTGGCCATGGCATCCTTTGCGATCAGTCCCGTCGCGGGCGGGCAGGGAACAATGCGCCAAGGGCCGCCGGGTTCCCGTGCGGGCGGTCAAACCGCCCGGTCGAGCTTGGTCGAGAGATGGATAAGGCTTTCTGAGCTTTTCACCCCCGTCATCTCGCCGATCTGGTCTAGGACGTTGTCGAGGACGGTGGTCGAGGGCGCGGCGATCTGGAGAAGGAAATCGACGCGGCCGGAGGTGGTATGGACGCGCTCCACCTCGGCGATCGACTTCAGGCGGGTCAGGACGCCGGCCTGTGCCCTGGGCTCGATCGTCAGAAGAACGGTGGCGCGGATGCGGGTCTGGCGGGCGGCTTCGCCGAGCTTCACCGTGTAGCCGGCGATCACCCCGGTCGATTCGAGCCGTTCGAGCCGGGCCTGAATCGTGGACCGCGCTACCTTTAGTCGGCGCGCCAGCGTGGCCACCGATATGCGGGCATCGGCCCCGAGGGCGGCGAGGATAGCGCGGTCTAGATCGTCCATTCGGCAACACCAACAGATTGATGGGCAATTTCGTCAATATAACGAAGATGCCGCGCATTTCTACTCTTTTGATCGGTAAAAATGTGCCCCATATCCCGGCAGACTTCGTACAGGAAAAGGGCGGCTCATACGCACCTGGCCTGGTTGGTAGAAACGCGTAAGCGTCTCCCGACCCGTCAAGCCGGGGCAAGAGGTGGCTGCGCTCTGTTGGCAGGAGCACGCCGATGGGGCTTTCCAAAACTATCTGGACGAATCCGTCCGAATTTCTCCGTACGCAACAGCCGGTCAACCCGGTGATGTTCTTCGCGCCCGCCGTCCTTCAGGCGACCGCGCGGCGCTTCATCGACGGCTTTCCCGGCCTCGTGACCTATGCGGTCAAGTCGAACCCCGACGAGATGGTGATCCAGAACCTCGTTGCCGCCGGCATCCAGGGCTTCGACGTCGCCTCGCCCGTAGAGATCGAGATGATCGCGCGGCTCGCGCCCACGGCGGCGATGCACTACCACAACCCGGTCCGCGCCCGGCACGAGATCGAATATGCCGTGTCGATGGGTGTCACGTCCTATTCGGTCGACAGCCGGTCCGAGCTTCAGAAGCTGATCGAGATCGTGCCGCAGGGCGCCGAAATCTCGGTCCGCTTCAAGCTGCCGGTGTCGGGGGCCGCCTACAACTTCGGCGCCAAGTTCGGCGCCACGGTGGAACTGGCGGCGGACCTCCTCAAGGTGGTGGCCGTGAGCGGTTTCACCCCGTCGCTTACCTTCCATCCGGGGACGCAATGCACCGATCCGATGGCCTGGGACGCCTACCTGCGCGCCGCGGCCGAGATCTGCCGTCTGGCCGGCGTGAAGGCGCAGCGCCTCAACACCGGCGGCGGCTTCCCGTCGCACCGGCTGAACGGCGTGGTGCCGGAGCTTGAGGCGATCTTCGCGCTGATCGAGCGGGTTGCGGACGAGGCCTTCGACGGCAACGCGCCGGCACTCGTCTGTGAGCCGGGTCGTGGCATGGTGGCGGAAGCCTTCTCGCTCGCCGCACAGGTCAAGGGCGTGCGTGACGACGAGCATGTGTTCCTGAACGACGGCACCTACGGCAACCTCGACGAACTGCCGATCACCGGCATCATCGACCGCATCGCCGTGATCTCGCCGGAAGGCCAGCGCCGCATGGGCGCCCCGCGTCCGCGCGTGATCTTCGGCCCGACCTGCGACAGCGTCGACCGCCTGCCGGGTGACGTGGGGCTGCCGGGCGACATCGCGGAAGGCGACTATGTCGTCTTTTCCGGGATGGGCGCCTATTCGACCGCGACCAACACCCGCTTCAACGGCTTTGGCGACATGGTCGTCGCCACGGTGATGTCGCTGGCCAACTGACCGCCGGCCAAGGATTGTGACAAAGGCCCGGGCCGCGAGGTCCGGGCCTTTTTCGTGCCGCACCGGGTCCGCCGCAGAGTGGCCGCGCCGGCGATCCACTTTTTGTCAAACTTTGCTGCGCATGTTGGTGTCACCGCCTCGGGGGCGTGCGGCGGTGAAAGGGTTTCGCAATGGGCGACGGTCACGGCTGGTTCCCGATCCCTGACAGCGGCGGTCCCGCAGGGGCATTGTCCGCGCTCCGGGCCGTTCCAGGGTTTGCAATGCCGGGTAAGCCATTCCGGTATTGGAGGGAACCGCTGAACGGGTCTATCGTTGAACCTCGGGAAGGTAACGGGAGGCGAGGGTGACGGGGCTTGCCGAAAAGCTCCTGAATATGCTGCGCATCGGCAGGCGCGTCGAGACCAGCGCGCCGGTCCGGGGCCGGGAGCCTTGCGATCATGTCATCCTGCTTGATGGCACGCTCTCCACGCTGAACCCCGGACAGGAAACCAACATCGGCCTGATCTACCGGCTGCTGCGGAGCCACCCCGCCTCTTCCCGCCTCTCGCTTTACTATGAGGCCGGGGTGCAGTGGCACATGTGGCGCGACACGCCCGATGTGGCGATGGGGCGCGGCATCAACCGGCAGATCCGCCGCGCCTATGGCTGGCTCGCCAGCCGCTACCGGCCCGGCGACCGCATCTTCCTTTTTGGCTATTCGCGTGGCGCCTATGCCGTGCGCTCGCTCGCCGGGCTGATCGACCAGGTTGGCCTCTTGAAGAGCGAGCATGCGACGGAAAGGAACGTGCAGCTTGCCTACCGCTATTACCAGCGTGGCGGCAATTCCACCTTCATCCCGGTCTTCCGCCGCAAGTTCTGCCGCGAGGCCGTCGAGATCGAGATGATCGGCGTCTTCGATACGGTGAAGGCGCTGGGCGTGCGGCTGCCCTTCCTCTGGATGTGGACCGAACCGCAGCACGAGTTTCACAACCACGCGCTCAGCCCCATCGTCCGCCACGGCTTTCAGGCGCTGGCCCACGACGAAAATCGCGCCGCCTATGCGCCGATCCTGTGGGAGACGGCGAAGGGCGACTGGCAGGGGCGGGTGGAGCAGATGTGGTTCCGCGGCACCCATGGCGACGTGGGCGGGCAGCTTGGCGGGTTGGAGGCGTCGCGGCCATTGGCGAACCTGCCGCTGATCTGGATGCTCGACAAGGCGGAGCATTGCGGCTTGCGCCTGCCCGAAGGCTGGCGGACGCGCTTCGATACCGACCCCGCCGCGCCCTCGGTCGGCACCTGGGGCGGCTGGGGCAAGGCCTTTCTTTTGCGTTCCCGCCGCGATGTCGGCCGCGATCCAAGCGAGCGGGTCCATGGCTCGGTGCAGCCGAAAGCGCATATGCAGTTCCCGCTGCCGCTGCCGCATTTCAGCCGGCGGTCGTGAGCGTCTGACCAAACTGGAAGATGGACAAAAAGAGGCCCCGGCCAGAGGTTGGTCCGGGGCCGAAAAGTGCGGAACGGCGTTTTCAGGCGACGTTCTGCAGGGAGACTTGCGGCACGATGCCAAGTGCTGCGCAGACGTTGCGCGTCATCTGGGGCCGGTTCAGCGTGTAGAAGTGGAGTTCGTCCACGCCTTCCTCGATCAACCGTTCGCAAAGGACGGTGCATTGGGTCAGCGCCAGAAGGTCCTCGCGCCCGTCGCGGATCGCATGGACGAAGGCTTCTTCCAGACGCGGCGGAATCTCGGCGTTGCAGCGCTGGGCAAAGCGGCGGGCACCCTCCCAAGAGATGATCGGCAGGATGCCCGGCACGATCGGCGCGTCGATGCCGGCCTTGGCGCAGGCGTCGCGGAACCTCAGGAACGTCTCAGCCTCGAAGAAGAACTGGGTGATGGCGCGGCTGGCGCCGGCGTCGATCTTGCGCTTCAGCCAGGCCACATCGGCCTGTTCATGCGCGGCATCAGGATGACGCTCAGGATAGGCGCCGACGGCGATGTTGAACTTGCCGGTCTTGGCCAGCGCCTCGACCAGTTCGACCGAATTGGCGAAGCCTTCGCCATGCGGCACGAAGCGTTCCGCGCCCTTCGGCGCATCGCCGCGCAGCGCCACGATGTCGCGCACCCCGGCGGCGGCGTAGGATTCGGCGATCTCCAGCGTCTCGGCCTTCGTCGCATCAACGCAGGTCAGATGCGCCGCAACGCGAAGCCCGTAGTTCTTGCCGATGGTCGTGACCGCCTCATGCGTCAGTTCGCGCGTGGTGCCGCCGGCGCCGTAGGTGACGGAGACATAATCGGGCTGCAAGGGCTGCAACGCCTGCACGGTTTCCCAAAGCCGGAAGGATGCGTCCAGCGTATGCGGCGGGAAGAATTCGAAAGAGAGGCGGGGCGCGGCCATGGGATATTCCTTAAGTTGTTGCGCCCTTGTCTCATTTCCGTGGATGTGAGACAAATTCATAATCTGCATCATGATTATGAAAATCGCTCATGCACATCGAACTCCGGCACCTCCGCACCATCAAGGCGATCCACGACAGCGGCGGCCTTGCCCGCGCGGCGGAGGTGATGAACATGACGCAATCCGCGCTCAGCCATCAGGTCAAGGGGTTGGAGGATCAGGCGGGGGTGGAGCTTTTCGTGCGCCGGTCAAAGCCCTTGAGGCTTTCGGCGGCGGGGCAGCGGCTTCTGCGCGCCGCCGAACGCATCCTGCCGGAGATCGAGGCGGTGGGAGAGGAGTTCCGCGCCCTTCGTTCGGGCCGGTCGGGGCGCTTGCATATCGCCATCGAGTGCCACGCCTGTTTCGACTGGCTCTTTCCGGTCCTCGAACAGTTCCGCCGCGCCTGGCCCGAGGTTGACGTGGACATCCGCCCCGGCCTTGCCTTCGGCGCGATGGAGGCCTTGATGCGGGAGGAGGTCGATCTGGTCATCTCCTCCGATCCCGAAAGGCTAGAGGGCATCGGCTTCAACCCGCTCTTCGACTATTCGCCGACGCTGGTGGCGGCGCGGACCAGTCCGCTGGCAGAAAAACCCTTCATCGAGGCGGAGGATCTGCGTGATCAGGTCATCATCACCTATCCGGTGGACCGCACCCGGCTGGATGTCTTCACCGGCCTTCTGACCCCGGCGCGGGTGGAGCCGCAGGCGGTCCGGCAGGTGGAACTGACGGCGGTGATCCTGATGCTGGTCGCCTCGGGGCGCGGCGTGTCGGTTCTGCCCGACTGGGTTCTGCGTGAAGCGAAGTACCAGCCGGATTATGTGACGCGGCCCCTGACGGCAAAGGGTCTGACGAAGCGGATGTACGCGGCGACAAGGGAAGAGGAGGCGACACTGCCCTATATGGCGCATTTCCTGCGGCTGGCGCGAACGGAACCTGTTAAACTGCAAAGGCAATGACCAGTTACCCTTTTCTCGATCATCCAAGGCCCATCGCCTTCGCCCACCGGGGCGGAGCGCTTGAGGCCGAGGAGAACACGATGGCGGCCTTCGCCCATGCCGTGCGGCTCGGTTACACCCATATCGAGACCGACATTCAGGCGACGAAGGACGGGGTTGCGGTCGTTTTCCACGACGACACTCTGGAGCGGATGACGGGGGAGCCGGAGCGAGTCGCGGACCTCACTTGGGACGAGTTGTCGAAGCGGCGGACGAAGGGCGGCGAGGCGATCCCGCTTCTGGATGAGTTGTTCGAGGAATGGCCGGGGCTATACGTCAATCTGGAGCCGAAGTCGGCAGCCTCGGTCGATGCGATGGCCCATTCGATCCGGCGCGCCGGGGCGACCGCCCGCGTCTGCGTGGGCGCTTTCGAGGAGGCCTATACGCAGAAGCTCAGGGCGTTGCTGGGGCCTGAGCTTTGCTGGTCGCCGGCCCATGCCGGAGTGTTCAAACTATGGCTCGCGGGCTGGCATCTGCCGGTCGAGGTGCCGGAGTTTCCCTGTGTTCAGGTGCCGACGCATTTCCGGGGCATCCCGGTCGTGACGCGGGGCTTCGTGAAGGCCGCCCATGCGCGCGGCGTTCAGGTCCATGTCTGGACCGTGGACGGGGAGGCGGAGATGGTGCGGCTCCTTGACATCGGCGTCGATGCGCTGATGACCGACCGGCCCGGCTTGCTGCGGCAGGTGCTGGAGCGGCGGGGGCAGTGGCACGGCGCGGAATAGCCCTTCACATCAGGGCGTGGCTTGCGTATAGCCCGCGCCTGATCCCCGGAGACCGAAGATGCAAGGCAGCGCCAACCTCAACCTCATGATCAAGGCCGCCCGCAAGGCAGGCCGCAGCCTCGTGAAGGATTTCCGCGAGGTCGAGAACCTTCAGGTTTCGGTCAAGGGGGCAGGCGATTTCGTCAGCCGCGCCGATACGGCGGCGGAGAACATCATCCGCGAAGAGCTGATGGGCGCGCGCCCGACCTATGGCTGGCTGGGCGAGGAAACGGGTGAGGCGGATGGCGCCGACCCAACCCGGCGCTGGATCGTCGATCCCCTGGATGGCACCACGAACTTCCTCCACGGGTTGCCGCATTGGTCGATCTCCATCGCGCTTGAGCACAAGGGCGAGGTCGTCGCGGGCGTAGTCTTCGATCCGGCAAAGGATGAGCTTTTCTGGGCCGAGAAGGGTGCCGGCGCCTGGATGAACGAAAGCCGCGTCCGCGTCTCGGGCCGCCGCAACCTTGGCGAGGCGTTGCTGGCGACGGGCGTGCCTTTCGGCGCCAAGAAGACGCTGCCGGCGACGATGCGCGATTTTGCCCGGCTGATGCCGGCGACGGCAGGGATCAGGCGCTTCGGCTCCGCCGCGCTCGACCTCGCCTATGTCGCGGCGGGGCGCTTCGACGCCTATTGGGAACGCGAGATCAACGCCTGGGACATGGCGGCGGGTCTGATCCTTGTCCGTGAGGCGGGCGGCTTTGCCGAGGCCGTGCGCGAGGGCCGCGACATCTTCGAAAGCGGCACGGTCCTAGCGGCGAACAGCGACCTCTTCGCGCCGATCGCCAAGATCCTGCGCCAGCCGGAGTAAGGGGGCCTTCTGCCCCCTCTTGCCGCTTCGGCGGCAATTCACCCCCGAGAGTATTTCAGGGCAGAAAGTGTCAGCGCCGTCGGCGGATGACGGGGATCGACGAGCGTTGGTAGACCGCGTCGGGATGCGGTGGCTTGCCATGGGTCTGCCGCCAGAAGCCCGAACCGCCGCGCCTGAGCCAGAGCGGCAGCGCGAGGATCACCCCAGCGACGAAGCCGCCGGCATGGGCCCAGAAGGCGACGCCGCCGCCTTCCATTGATGCGGTGAAGCCGCCGAAGACCTGCAGCGCGAACCAGATGCCGAGCATGACCCAGGCCGGCAGCGGGAAGACCTTGAAGATGATGACGATGATCACGACGACATCGACCCGCGCGCGGGGAAACATCAGGAGATAGCCGCCCATCACCCCGGCGATGGCGCCCGAGGCGCCGACGGTCGGCACCACGGAATCCGGTGCTGCGGCGATATGGGCAAGGGCGGCGGCGACACCGGCGGCAAGGTAGAAGATCAGGAAGCCGACATGGCCCATCTGGTCTTCGAGGTTGTCGCCGAAAATCCAGAGGAAAAGCATGTTGCCGCCGATATGCATCCAGCCGGCATGGAGGAACATCGAGGTGAGGATGCCCGTATAGTCGCCGTATTCGGTCACCAGCGCGGGGTAGAGCGCATAGTTGTTCCAGAATACCGCCAGCGCGCGGTCATTGCCCATATAGGGCAGTTGCAGCGCGAAGATCAGCGCATTGATCGCGATCAGCGCATAGACGACATAGGGCCGCCGTGAGGATGGGTTGTGGTCGCGGATCGGGAACATGGCGCCACGCTTCCCGATCCGCGCGCTTTGGTCAAGCGTTACCGGCTTCCGCCAGCAGGGCCGCGTTGCCGCCCGAAGCGGTCGTGTCGACGCAGACGTGACGTTCATGCGCGACATGGCCGCGGTCGGGCTTGCCGGTGATGAGCGGCAGGATTGGTCCCTTGCGGGCGGCGAGCGTCCGGGCGAGCGTGCGGGCCGTCGCCGCGTCACCCCACCAGAGGACGCCGGAGAAGCCTTCGAGCGTGGCGAGGGCCTCGGGTGCGATGCTGCCCGAAATCGCCACGGCGCGGCCGCCGAGATCCTCGACCGCCTTCGCTTGCGCCTCGACCGCCGCCCGGCCGGGGCCGAGGCAGAGGAGCGGCACGCGGGCCGTGAGGGTCAGGCGGTTGGATTCGCCGGTCGGGCCGGGGAGGTCGTGGGTGGCGATGACCGCATGCGCCGGGCCGGTCCTGAGCGCGGCCTTGATCGACGGCAGGTCGGCTTCGCCTTCGGCGGCGGAGGCCTTGACGGTCGGGGCTTCGGCCAGGGTGAAACGATCGAGATAGTCCGGCCCGCCAGCCTTCGGCCCGGTGCCCGACAGCCCCTCGCCACCAAAGGGCTGGGAGCCGACGACGGCGCCGATCTGGTTGCGGTTGACGTAGATATTGCCGATGTGCAGCGCCTCGGTCAGTTCCTGCACGCGGTTGTCGATCCTCGTGTGGAGCCCGAAGGTCAGGCCGTAACCGGTTGAATTGATGTCGTCGATGACCTTTGGCAGATCCTCGGCGGCGAAGGTCGCGACATGGAGGACGGGGCCGAAGATCTCGCGCTGCATCTCCTTGATGCCGGTCACGCGGATGACGCTTGGCGCGATGAAATGGCCCTGCTTCGGCACGGGAACGTCGCGGAGGAGCCGGCCATCGCGGCGCGCGGCCTCGATATGGTCGCGGATGCCGCCCTGCGCCTCGGCGTCGATCACCGGGCCGACATCGGTGGCAAGAGACCATGGGTCGCCGATCTTCAGCTCTTCCATGGCGCCGAAAAGCATGTCGGTGAAATGGGCGGCGATGTCGTCCTGCACGTAGAGGCAACGGAGCGCCGAACAGCGCTGGCCCGCCGACTGGAAGGACGAGGCGACGATGTCGCGCACCGCCTGTTCGGGAAGGGCCGTGGAATCGACGATCATCGCATTGAGGCCGCCGGTTTCGGCGATCAGGGGCGCGCCGGGGACGAGGTGTTCAGCCATGGCGCGGCGGATGATGAGCGCGGTTTCGGTCGAGCCGGTGAAGCAGACGCCGCCGACGCGCGGGTCGGAGGTGAGCCGCGCGCCGACCGTGGCACCATCGCCGGGCAGGAGTTGCAGCGCCGAGGCCGGGACGCCGGCCTTGTGGAGAAGCGCCACCGCGAAGGTGGCGATGAGCGGCGTCTGTTCGGCAGGCTTGGCAAGGACCGAGTTGCCGGCAGCAAGGGCCGCGGCGATCTGGCCGGTGAAGATGGCGAGCGGGAAGTTCCAGGGGCTGATGCAGGCAAAGATGCCGACCGGCGCCTTGGTGTTCGCGCTGCCTTGCGCGGCGTAGTAGCGGAGGAAATCCACCGCCTCGCGGAGTTCCGACACCGCATCGGGCAGGATCTTGCCGGCCTCGCGCGTCAGAAGCGCGAAGATGGCGCCGAAGTTCTCCTCATAAAGCTCGGCCGCGCGGCCAAGGATCTTGGCGCGGTCTGCGGCGGAAGCGGTCCATGGCCGGGCGGAGGATAGCGCGCAGTCGACATCAGCAGAGGTCGCCTCGACCACGGCTCCGACCTGATCGCCAGTCGCGGGGTTCAGGACGGCAAGGCTGCGCCCGCCGGTGACCTTGCCGGCGAGCATCGGCTGGGCGGTGAAGCGGGTGTTGGCAAAAGCCTCCCGCGCGGCGTCGATGCGGGCGAGGGTCGGGGTGTCGGTCAGGTCGAAGCCTTCGGAGTTTCGCCGCTCCGGCGCGAAAAGTGCCGGGCCCTTGCGGATCGAACGGTTGGTGAGCGCGGGCAGCATCGCCTCGGCCGCCGTGATCGGGCAGGCGGCGACGACTTCCGCCGGCACATCCTCATCCACCACCTGGTTGACGAAGGAGGAGTTGGCGCCGTTTTCCAGCAGGCGCCGGACGAGATAGGCGAGAAGGTCGCGGTGCGCGCCCACGGGCGCATAGATGCGGCAGCGGGTCTTGTCGCGCTTAAGGACGATGTCGTGGAGCCTTTCGCCCATGCCGTGCAGGCGCTGGAACTCGAACGGGCGGCCATGCGCCATGTCCAGAATGGCGGCGACGGTATGCGCGTTGTGGGTGGCGAATTGCGGATAGACGCGGTCGGTCATGCCGAGAAGCTTCTTGGCATTGGCGATGTAGCTGACATCGGTCGCTTCCTTGCGGGTGAAGACCGGGAAATCGGTCAGGCCCATGACCTGCGCCCGCTTTACCTCGGCGTCCCAGTAGGCGCCTTTCACGAGGCGGACCATGATCTTGCGGTCATGCTTCTGGCTCAGCGCATAGAGCCAGTCGAGGACGGCGCCGGCGCGGCGGCCATAGGCCTGCACGACCACGCCGAAACCGTCCCAGCCCTTCAGCTCGGGGTCGGACAGGACCGCCTCGATCACCTTCATCGACAGTTCCAGCCGGTCGGCCTCTTCGGCGTCGATGTTGAAGCCCATCCGCGCCTTCGCCGCCTGCCGGGCGAGATCGCGGGTGACGGGCACCAGTTCCGCCATCACGCGGGCTTCCTGCGCCACCTCGTAGCGGGGGTGAAGGGCGGAAAGCTTGACCGAGATGCCGGGATTGGCGCGGATGTCGCTGCTGCGTGCGGCGCGGGCGATGGCGCTGATCGCTTTTGAATAGGCCTTGGCGTAGCGTTCGGCATCCTCGGCGGTCTTCGCCGCTTCGCCGAGCATGTCGTAGGAATAGGTGTACCCCTGCGCCTCCATCCTGGCGGCGCGCTCCATGGCGGCGTTGATCGTCTCGCCCAGAACGAACTGGCGGCCCATCTCTTTCATCGCCTGCCGGACGGCGCGGCGGATGACCGGCTCGCCCAGACGCCGGATCGCGCCGCGGAGGTGGCCAGCTATCCCCGGTTCCTGATCGTCCAGCACCTTGCCGGTCAGCATCAGCGCCCAGGTCGAGGCGTTGACGAGCGAGGAGGCGGACTGGCCAAGGTGCTTGCCCCAGTCGGAGGGCGCGATCTTGTCCTCGATCAGGGCATCCATCGTCTCGGCGTCGGGCACGCGCAAGAGCGCCTCGGCGAGGCACATGAGCGAGATGCCCTCTTCGGTGGAAAGCCCGTATTCGGCGAGGAAGACCTCCATCAGGCCGGGGCGGGCATCGGCGCGGATCTGGCGGACGAGATCGGCGCCGGATGCCGAAATGCGGGCGCGGTCCTCGGCCGAAAGGCTCGCAGAGGCGATGAGCCGGGTGACGAGATCGGATTCGTCGGCAAGCGTGCCGGTTTCGATGGCTTTCCAGTGGCTGGTCATGATGTCCTCCGCGTGTGCGGACCATGATAAACTTGATCGGCGAGGCGTTCTGACTGAATATCTGCCGAATGATAGTCAACTGAACTGAAAATCGTGATTCCGATATGCCGAATGAACTTCCCGAGCTTGACCGCTTCGACCGCGCGATTCTGACGGCGCTGGCCGAGGACGGGCGGCTGCCGGTCACGGAACTTGCCCGTCGTATCGGCCTGTCGAAGACGCCGACCCAGGCGCGGGTGAAGCGGCTTGAGGAAACCGGCGTCATCGCCGGCTACCGCGCCGTCCTCAGCCCGATCCGCATGGGCCTCGCCCATGTGGCTTTCGTCGAGGTGCGTCTGTCGGACACGCGCGAGGCGGCGCTGCAGGCTTTCAACAGGGCCGTGCGCGGGATGCCGGAGATCGAGGAATGCCACATGATGGCGGCGGGCTTCGACTATCTGATGAAGGTCAGGACCAGCGACATCGCCGATTACCGCCGGGTCTTGGGGGAGCGCATCTCGACCCTCCCTCACGTCGCCTCAACCTCGACCTATGTGGCGATGGAAGCGGTGAAGGAGGCGGGGATCTGACCCCTGCCGATTGAACGGTGGCGCCGGCGCTGCTATCACCCGGCGCGGAGCCGTCACCCCGTGTGGCGAAACTGGTAGACGCAGGAGACTTAAAATCTCTCGCCTTCGGGCTTCCCGGTTCGATCCCGGGCGCGGGGACGGTTCCGATCAGCCGCGGCTATACATGCCTTCGTAGATCGGCCCGAGGGTTTCGGCGTCGAAGAGCGAAGAAACCGAGGTGCCCGACCAGATGTTCATGATCGCCTGCGCGAAGAGGGGCGCGGTCGGGACGATGCGGATGTTCTTGGCGGATTTCACATGGGCCGTCGGCTCGATGGAATCGGTGATGACAAGGCTTTTCATGACCGAATTGCCGACCCGCTCCACCGCCGGGCCGGAAAGGACGCCGTGGGTGATGTAGGCATGGACCTCGGCCGCGCCCGCTTCGATCAGCACTTCGGCCGCCTTGCAGAGCGTGCCGGCGGTATCGCAGATGTCGTCCACGATGATGCAGGTCTGTCCCGTCACATCGCCGATCACCGTCATCTCGGCAATCTCGCCCGCCTTGACCCGGCGCTTGTCGACGATGGCAAGGCCGGAACCGATGCGCTGCGCGAGTTCGCGGGCGCGGGCCACGCCGCCGACATCGGGGGAAACCACGGTCAGCTTGTCGAGCTTGCCCTTGAAGTGATGCTCCACGTCCAGCGCGAAGATCGGCGCGGCATAGAGGTTGTCGACCGGGATGTCGAAGAAGCCCTGGATCTGCGCGGCGTGAAGATCGAGCGTCAGGATGCGGTCGACGCCCGCCTCGGTGATGAGGTTGGCGACGAGCTTGGCGGAGATCGGCGTGCGCGCCTTGGCGCGGCGGTCCTGGCGGGCATAGCCGAAATAGGGGATCACGGCGGTGATGCGATCGGCCGAGGAGCGCTTCAGCGCATCCGTCATGATGAGGAGTTCCATCAGGTTGTCGTTCGCTGGGTTCGACGTCGACTGGATGATGTACATGTCCTCGCCGCGGACGTTCTCATAGACCTCGACGAAGATCTCCTGATCGTTGAACCGTTCCACCCGCGCCTCGACAAGGCCGACGCTCATCCCCCGGTGCATCGACATGCGCCGGGCGATGGATTTGGCAAGCGATGCGTTGGAATTGCCGGCGATCAGCTTCGGTTCGGTCATGCTGGCCATGTGCGGGTCCTATTTGCGCCGGTCCGTAGGCCAGCGGCGGGGATTCGTGAGGGTTGCCACCGCTTAGCACCGGCCTTGCCGGCCCGCAAATGCGAAGGATCGGCACCTGCATGGGGAAGGTCGGAAAAGCAGAAGGCCGCCTTGCGGCGGCCCTGTACCGGCACCCCTGCCGGGAAATTTTGGAGCGGGCGATGAGATTCGAACTCACGACCCTAACCTTGGCAAGGTTATGCTCTACCCCTGAGCTACGCCCGCATCCTTGGGTGAGGGGGATTTATAAACTCTGCCGCATGGCTGCAAGGGGAAAATAGCGGGCCCGTGCGAGATTCTTCGGATGGGGGGAAAGGTTGTGGCCGGGTGCTGTGGCGGGCAGCTTCGACGGGACCGTTGTAGCGCGGGCCGGTGCGTTCTGATTCGCCTTATGGCCGCGCCGCGTAATGTAACCGCATGAAATCGTGCATCTATTGGTTAATGCGTGATGAAGCCCCACGGCATTCCGCATCAATCCTCCAAGATGGCGGGTGATTAACAATCATGGCGCAATAGTGCCGAATCTTCGACGCAAACGTGTCGAAATGCGGGCGAAATCCGGGTGCTCACTGAGGTCATCGCCGCAACGGCGGCCACACTCCCCAACGGGAGGCCATCAGGAAAGGACGACCCCATGTTCATGCAGCACATCCGCCAGTTCGAGCGCGCCGAACCTGTCCGCCCGCTCGATACCCTGTTGGCGCGCCGTCCGCGGCGGGACGGCATCCCCGGCGCCACGCTTGTCGAGACCGTGACGGGCTGGCGGCGCGCCGACAGCCTGCGGCCGGGCGACCGGGTGGCGACCTGGGACGGCGGGCTCCGCGAGCTTCAGGCGCTCAATTCCGGGCGGATGGAGGCGGGCGAAACCCTCGTCCGCGTTCCCGGCGGTGCGCTCGACAATTGCAGCGAGGTCTGGCTGCACGCAGGCCAGCTGGTGCTGATCCGGTCGCCTTTCGCCGCCGCCATCCTCGATGCCGAGGCGGTGCTTCTGCCCGCCGCAGCGCTCATCGGTTTTGGTGGCATCAGCCTTGCAATGCCGGCCAAGGCCCAAAACCTCGTCTCGCTGCATTTCGAAGCTGATGAGTTGATCTTCGCCGCCTCGGGCCTTTGCCTGCACGCCGCCCCGGCAAACGCAGCGCCGCTCACCTGCACGCTCGGCTATCTGCCGATCCTCAGCGCCGAACGCGGCCACGATCTGATGGCGCTGATCGGCGCCGGGGCGATGACGTCGGCGGAACTGCCCCGCGCCGCCTGAGCCGGGCAGCGGGCGACGGGAATGTGCGAAGACCGCGCGGCCCCGTCTCATCCCGCTGCCCTGCGGCTGCGGAACACCAGCCGCGCGGGGGCCGGCTGGTCCCCCTCAATCAGACGGAAGATACTGTCCTCGTCACGCCTTGGCGTCGCAACCGCCACCGGTGACTGCCTCAGGTCATCCCAAAGCTGGCGCGCCCGATCCTCAAGTGCTTCGATCTGGCGGCTGACACGCTGAAACCCCTCGACCCGTGCCGATTGCGGGACGGCATCGTCGCCGCCCAGCCACCCAAGCGCACCGCGCACGGTGCCCAAGGTCAGGATCACGTCCTGCACCAGAAAGAACTCCAAAGCTTCTCGGGCATTGCCGGCCATGCTGTCACCCCTCTGTTCCCCTTGGGGGGAGACTAGGGCGCGAAGTCCTAATGCCCGGCTAACCGGCGCGGCCCGATCATTCGAATTCGATCAGCAGGTCTTTCGCGTCGATCTGGCTGCCGGTCTGGACATGGACGGCCTTCACCACCGCCGCGCGGTCGGCATGGATGCCGGTCTCCATCTTCATCGCCTCGATGGTCAGCATCAGGTCGCCGGCATTGACCTTCTGCCCGACCGAGACCACGACCGAGGCGATGGACCCCGGCATCGGCGCGCCGATGTGGCTGGGGTTGCCCTCGGCGGCCTTCGGGCGCTGCCGGGTCTGCGCCTTGACGAGACGGTTCGGCACCCGGATCACGCGCGGCTGGCCGTTCAGTTCGAAGAAGACCTTGACGTCGCCGTCCTCGCCGGTCTCGCCCACCGCCTGAAGCCGGATCTCCAGCGTCTTGCCGGGGTCGATCTCGGCGGAAAACTCCTCGCCCGGCTCCATGCCGTAGAAGAAGATCTTGGTTGGCAGCGTGCGGACCGGACCATAGACGCGGTGCCGCCCCATGTAGTCGAGGAAGACCTTGGGATACATGAGGTAGCCGTTCAGATCCTCATCATCGACGGCAAAGCCCATGAGGTCTTTCGAGACCGTGGCGCGGGTCTTTTCCAGATCGACGGGCGGCATGTGCTTGCCGGGGCGTTCCGTATTCGGCTTTTCGCCCTTCAGCACCTTCTTCAGGATGCCTTCCGGGAAACCGCCCGGAGGTTGCCCTAGGTTGCCGCGCATCATGTCGACGACGGAGTCGGGGAAGGCGACATCGGTGGCGGGGTCTTCGACCTGCGTCCGCGTCAGCCCCTGCGCCACCATCATCAGCGCCATGTCGCCCACGACCTTGGACGAAGGCGTGACCTTGACGATGTCGCCGAACATCCGGTTCACGTCGGCATAGGTCTGCGCAACCTCATGCCAGCGTTCCTCAAGCCCCAGCGAACGCGCCTGCGCCTTGAGGTTGGTGAACTGACCGCCCGGCATTTCGTGCAGGTAGACCTCTGAGGCCGGAGCCTCCAGCCCCGATTCAAAGGCCCGGTACTGGTGGCGCACCGCTTCCCAGTAGTTTGAAATCTCGCGGATCGCCTGCATGTCGAGTCCGGTGTCACGCTCGGTATGGGCCATCGCCTCGACGATGGAGCCAAGGCAGGGCTGCGAGGTGCCGCCGGAGAAGGCATCCATCGCCGCATCGACCGCATCGACGCCCGCATCTGCGGCGGCAAGGATCGTCGCCCCGGCGATGCCTGAGGTGTCATGGGTGTGGAAATGGATCGGCAGGCCGACCTCTTCCTTCAGCGCCTTGAAAAGCTGGCGGGCAGCAGCGGGCTTCAGAAGCCCGGCCATGTCCTTCAGGCCCAGGACATGCGCGCCGGCGGCCTTCAGGTCTTTGCCCATGGCGACGTAGTACTTCAGGTCGTACTTGGCACGGTCGGGGTTCAGGATGTCGCCGGTATAGCAGATCGCGGCCTCGCAGACCCTTTCCGCCTCGACCACGGCATCCATGGCGACGCGCATGTTCTCCACCCAGTTGAGGGAATCGAACACGCGGAACACGTCGATGCCGGTTTTCGCGGCCTGGGATACGAAGGATCGAACAACATTGTCGGGGTAGTTGGTGTAGCCGACGCCGTTCGACGCCCTGAGAAGCATCTGCGTCATGATGTTGGGCATGGCCTTGCGGAGATCCCGCAGACGCTGCCAAGGGCATTCCTGCAAGAAGCGGTAGGCAACGTCGAAGGTCGCGCCGCCCCAGCATTCGACCGAGAAAAGCTGCGGCAGGTTGGCAGCATAGGCCGGGGCCACGCGGATCATGTCGATGGATCGCATCCGGGTGGCAAGCAGCGACTGGTGCCCGTCCCGCATCGTCGTGTCGGTCAGAAGGAGCTTCTTCTGCGCGCCCATCCAATCGGCGACCGCCTGCGGGCCTTGCGCAAGAAGAAGATCGCGGGTGCCCTTGACCGGCGCCTTTTCAGGGCGGGGCGCCTTTGGCGTCCGCGCCTCGGCGGGCGGCTTCGGGCGGCCAGCCGTTTCCGGATGCCCGTTCACGGTGATGTCGGCGATATAGGTCAGGATCTTTGTCGCCCGGTCGCGGCGCTTCTTGAAATCGAAAAGCGCGGGCGTGGTGTCGATGAACTTCGTCGTCACCGTGTTGTTGAGGAAGGCCGGATGCCTGAGCAGGTTTTCCACAAAGGCGATGTTGGTCGACACACCGCGGATGCGGAATTCGGAAAGCGCCCGCTTCATCCGGGCGATAGCTTGGTCAGGCGTCTGCGCCCAGGCGGTGACCTTCACCAGAAGGGAATCGTAGTAGCGCGTGATGACCGCACCGGAATAGGCGGTGCCGCCGTCAAGCCGGATGCCGTTGCCGGTGGCCGAGCGGTAAGCGGTGATGCGGCCATAGTCGGGGATGAAGTTGTTCTGCGGGTCCTCGGTCGTGACCCGGCACTGGAGCGCGTGGCCGCGAAGCTCCACCTCTTCCTGCCGCGCGACGCCGGTCGCCTCGGCAAGCGTCTTGCCCTCGGCGATCTTGATCTGCGCCTGCACGATGTCGATGCCGGTCACTTCCTCGGTCACGGTATGCTCGACCTGGACGCGGGGGTTGACCTCGATGAAGTAGAAGGCGCCCGTGTCGATATCCATCAGGAATTCGACGGTGCCCGCGCATTCATAGCCGACATGGGCGCAGATGCGCTTGCCAAGCTCGCAGACCTCGGCGCGCTGGGCGTCGGTCAGGTAGGGGGCGGGGGCGCGCTCGACGACCTTCTGGTTGCGGCGCTGCACGGTGCAGTCGCGTTCGTAGAGGTGGTAGATGGTGCCGGCCTTGTCGCCGAGGATCTGCACCTCTACGTGGCGGGCGCGGAGGATCATCTTTTCCAGATAGCCTTCGCCATTGCCGAAGGCGGCTTCCGCCTCGCGCCGGCCTTCGCGGACCTTTTCGGCCAGCTCTTCCGGCCCGTTGATCGGACGCATCCCGCGCCCGCCGCCACCCCAGCTTGCCTTGAGCATCAGGGGATAGCCGACCTCGGCCGCCTGTGCCTTGATCTTCTCCATGTCGTCGCCAAGAACCTCGGTCGCCGGGATCACCGGCACCCCGGCCTCGACCGCAACGCGGCGGGCGGAGGCCTTGTCGCCAAGGGCGCGCATGGTCGCGGCCTTCGGGCCGATGAAGGTGATCCCCGCCGCATCGCAGGCATCGACGAAATCGGGGTTTTCGGAGAGAAGCCCGTAGCCCGGATGGATTGCATCGGCGCCGCAGTCCTTCGCCACGCGGATGATCTCGGGGATGGAGAGATATGCCGTAACCGGCCCCAGCCCCTCGCCGATCCGGTAGGCCTCATCAGCCTTGAAGCGGTGGAGGGAAAGCTTGTCCTCCTCGGCATAAACCGCCACGGTTCGCTTGCCGAGTTCCGTCGCCGCCCGCATCACGCGGATCGCGATCTCGCCACGGTTGGCAATCAGGATCTTCTTGAATTCGGACATGGCAGTCTCCCCGGGTCGGCGGGCGGAACATTAGCGATGCTGCGCTGCGGCGCAATGGCTTTGGACGGCGCTTCCGCCCGATTTCCGCAACATTCTGTTCGTGATATACCGCCATGTCCGGCGGAATGGTGCGCGAACGAAGCAAAACCGCCGAATGCGACAAAGTCACGCGATAAGGCGTGACCGCACATCTGCCAGCCTGCGCGCGCCAAGCTGACCCATGTTGGAGACAAGGTCGAGCCGAAGCATGTCGACCAGATGCGCTGGGCCAGACTCGCCCAAGGCCGCCAGCGCATAGTGCCAGGCGCGGCCCAGCATGACGAAATCGGCGCCAAGTGCGATCGCGCGCAGAATGTCGAGCCCGCCTTCGACGCCGCTGTCGAAGATCACCGGCAGCGTCGTCGCCGCGCGGATGGCGGGCAGCGCCTCGATCGAGGCGGGCGCAGCGTCGAACTGGCGGCCGGCGTGGTTCGATACCCAGATTGCGTCGACGCCTTCGTCCTGAAGTCGCGCGACATCATCGGCGCGCAAGACGCCCTTGACGATGAACGGCCCCTGCCATTCGTCCCTGAGCCGTTTCACATAGTCCCAATCGGGCGAGGTCCTGAGGAGATAGCCGACATGCGCGGTGGATGAGGTCTTGACCGTGGTATCGGCATAGCTGTCCATCAGCCGCATCCGCGGCATCCCGTGGGTCAAGGTGCCCAAGGCCCACGCCGGGCATTGCAGCACCTGCGCCAGAAGCCTTGGTGTCAGACGCGGCGGCTGGGTCAGGCCCGACCGGGTCTGGCGTTCGCGCCGGCTCGCCACCGGGACATCGACCGTCAGGATCAGCGCCGAAAACCCGGCATCCTTCGCCCGCTTCAGCATGTCGGCGCGAATGCCTGCATCACGCGGCGGATACATCTGGAACCAGCCATGCTTGCCAAGGACCGGGGCCAGCGCCTCGGGCGTCTGCGCCGCGACGGTGGAAAGCCCGTAGGGAATCTCGGCCTTCGCGGCGGCAGCGGCCAGCAGCCGCTCCGCATCCGGCCAGAAGAGGCCGGACATGCCGACCGGCGATATGCCGAAGGGCAGGGGGTAGGTCTGGCCGAACATCGAGACGGTTAAATCCGGCGTGAACTCGCCATGCAGGACCGATGGGCTGAGGAGAACCTCATCAAGCTTCGCCCGGTTCCGGGCCTGCGTCGCCTCGGCCCCGGTGGCGCTGTCGAGATATTCCCAGACGAACCACGGCATCCGGGCCCTTGCGCGGGCCTTGAGGTCGGAAATCGCCGGATAGCGCTGGTAAAGGTCCATGGCGCATTTCTTCGCGGGGCGCGCGCGAAAGTCCAGTCCGGGCCGCGGAACAGAGTGTGAACGCGGCTTTAAATCGCACCGCAGAGCGGCTAGATTGCCACCCATGAGCAGTTCCGACGACCTCGACGCCTTCGAAGGCGCATCGCTTTCCGCCCGCGCCATGGCCGCGCGGCCCGCACCCTATCTCGACGGGCTGAACCCCGAGCAGCGGCGTGCGGTGGAGGCTGTCGAAGGGCCGGTCCTGATGCTCGCCGGCGCCGGCACGGGCAAGACCCGCGCGCTGACGGCGCGGATCGCGCATATCCTCGGGCGCGGTCTGGCGCGGCCGAATGAGATTCTTGCGGTAACCTTCACCAACAAGGCCGCGCGCGAGATGAAGGAGCGTGTCGGGCGGCTTCTGGGTGGCTCCGTCGAGGGCCTGCCGTGGATGGGCACCTTCCATTCGCTTTCGGTGAAGATCTTGCGGCGTCATGCCGAACTCGTCGGCCTCAAGTCCAACTTCACCATCCTCGATACCGACGACCAGATCCGGCTTCTGAAACAGGTCATCGCGGCGGCCAATATCGACGAAAAGCGCTGGCCGGCGCGGCAGTTGGCCGGCCTGATCGACGCCTGGAAGAACCGCGCCTGGGGGCCGGAGCAGGTGCCGGCCTCGGAAGCCAGCCACTTCAACAACATGGGGACGGAGCTTTATGCCGCCTACCAGCAGCGGCTTCTGACGCTGAATGCTACCGATTTCGGCGACCTCCTCCTCCATGTCGTCACGATCTTCCAGAAGCACCCGGACGTGCTGGAGCAGTACCAGCGCTGGCTCAAGTATATCCTTGTCGACGAGTATCAGGATACCAACGTCGCCCAGTACCTCTGGCTCAGGCTCCTCGCCGCCAGGCACAAGAACATCTGCTGCGTCGGCGATGACGACCAGTCGATCTACGGCTGGCGCGGGGCAGAGGTCGGCAACATCCTGCGCTTCGAGAAGGATTTTCCGGGCGCCGTGGTGATCCGGCTGGAACAGAACTACCGCTCGACCGAGCATATCCTTGCCGCCGCCTCGGGCCTGATCTCCGCCAATGCCGGGCGGCTCGGCAAGACGCTCTGGACCGAGGCGAAGGGCGGCGAGAAGGTGCGCCTCATCGGCCATTGGGATGGCGAGGAAGAGGCGCGCTGGATCGGCGAGGAGGCGGAGGCGCTGCAACGCGGGACCCGCGGCCTCGGGCCGCACAGCCTGAACCGACAGGCCATCCTCGTCCGCGCCTCCCACCAGATGCGCGCCTTCGAGGACCGCTTCCTGACCATCGGTCTGCCTTACCGCGTCATCGGCGGCCCGCGTTTCTATGAACGCCTCGAAATCCGCGATGCCATGGCCTATTTCCGGCTCGCCGTCTCGCCCGACGACGATCTGGCCTTCGAGCGGATCGTGAACACGCCGAAGCGCGGCCTTGGCGACAAGGCGGTGCAGACCATCCAGATGCAGGCGCGAGAGGATGGCGTCAGCCTCCTGGAAGGGGCGCGCTATGCCGTCGCCTCGGGCCGGATCGGCGGCAAGGGCGGTGCGGCGCTTCGCGTGCTGGTCGAGGCGGTGGATCGCTGGCACCGGGCCGTGCAGGTCATGGACTATGATCATGTCCGGCTGGCCGAGACGATCCTCGACGAAAGCGGCTATACTGGCATGTGGCAGGCCGACAAAACGCCCGAGGCGCCGGGGCGGCTTGAAAACCTCAAGGAACTGGTCAAGGCCCTGGAGAATTTCGACAATCTTCAGGGCTTTCTCGAACATGTCTCGCTCATCATGGACAATGACAGCGAGGATGCGGAGGAGAAGATCACCATCATGACGCTCCACGCCGCCAAGGGGCTGGAGTTTCCGGTAGTCTTCCTGCCGGGCTGGGAGGATGGGCTTTTCCCCTCGCAGCGATCGATGGATGAAAGCGGGCTCAAGGGCCTCGAAGAGGAACGGCGGCTTGGCTATGTCGGCATCACCCGGGCGGAGGAGTTGTGCACCATCTCCTTTGCGGGAAACCGCCGCGTCTATGGCCAGTGGCAAAGCCAGATGCCCTCGCGCTTCATCGACGAGCTGCCGGCAAAGCATGTGGAGGTTCTGACGCCCCCCGGCCTTTACGGCGGCGGCTACGGTGCGGCGGCGCAAAGCTTCGGCTCTACCGGGATCGAGGCGCGGGCGGCGCGGGCCGATGTCTACAACTCGCCGGGCTGGAAGCGGATGCAGGACCGCTCCAGCCAGCGACCGGTCAGCCAGCCGCGCGAGGCGCGCCATTCGGTGACCGACCTTGATGCGGTGTCGTCCTTCACCGAGGGCGACCGGGTTTTCCACAAGAAATTCGGCTATGGCACGGTCGAGGCGCTGGAAGGCGACAAGCTTGAGATCGCCTTCGACAAGGCGGGCGTGAAGCACGTCCTTTCGGGCTATGTCATCGCCGCCGACATCGCCGACGAGATCCCGTTCTGATCAGGCGACCCGGCGGGTGGCGCGGGACAGGCCATGGACGGCCAGCCCCGCCAGAAGCCCCCAGAAAGCGCCGCCGACGCCAAAGACGCTGACGCCCGAAGCGGCCGTGACAAGCGTTGTCGCTGCCGCGAAGCGTTCCTCGGGCTTGGCGAAAGCGGCGGCGGTGGCGCCGATCAGGGGGGCGGTCAGCGCTAGGCCGACGACGACCACCAGAAGCGCGGGCGGAAGCACGGCGAAGATCGCCAGGATCAGCGGGCCGAAGACCGCGAGGCAGGCCCAGAAGAAGCCGTAGGCCAGCCCGACCTTCCAGCGCTCTGCCCGGTCGGGGTGGACATCATCGCCAAGGCAGATCGCCGCCGTGATCGCCGCCATGTTGATCGTATGGCCACCGAAAAGGGCCGCAATCGCCGAAAGCCCGCCCGTGACCGTCAGCGCCGGGCGTACCGGCGGGGTGTAGCCGGCACCACGAAGGACGGCGAAACCCGGCAGGTTCTGCGAGGCCATGGTGACAAGGTAAAGCGGCAGGGCGAGGCCGATGAGCGCGCCCATGGACCAGACGGGTGCGATGAAGACCGGCTCAGGCAGGGTCAGCGACAGCGCCGGAAGGCCGGTGCCGCCGGCGAAGGCCAGCGCCAGCCCGGTGGCGAGGGCGGCGAGGACAGCGAAGGCCGGGCTCCAGAGCCTGACCGCGAGGAAGACCGACACGACCGGCAGGATCAGCGCCGGCTCGGCGGCGGCAGCCGGCGGCACCTTGAGGCAGAAGGGCAGGAGGACGCCCGCGAGCATCCCCGCCGCGATGCCGGAGGGGATTGCCGAGACGAGCCTCTCCAAGGGGCGCACCAGCCCGGTCAGCAGGATGAGAAGCCCGGCGATCACGAAGGCGCCGACGCCTTCCGCCATGCTCAGCCCCTCGGACGCGGCGATCAGCGCGGCCCCCGGCGTCGACCAGGCGAGGACGACGGGCACCCGCGCATAGGCCGAAAGCCCGGCGCTGCCCACGGCCTTGGCGATGCAGACGGCAAAGACCCAGGACGCGGTCTCAGTCGGTGTCGCCCCAAGCGCCGCCGCCGCCGCGAGGACGAGCGTGATGGTCGAGCCGTAGCCGACAAGAGCCGCGACGAACGCCGCCGAGAAAACCGATAGCCGCACACCGCCCCCTTCAGAGCTTTGCGCAGAGGCTAGCCGGGCCGTTCGGAAGGGGCAATGGCGCTACCTTTCGTTGAAACCCTTGCCGGCGAAGATGCGCGACGCCGCTTTGTCGATCCGCGACAGGCGGGTTTCCGGCTTCTTCGGTTCGGAGAAATAGAGAAGGTATCCGCGCCGCCGCCCCGGTGTCAGCGCCTCGAACGCCTCGCGGTAGGCCTGGTCGGCATCGAGCTTGGCGATGAGTTCCCCAGGATAGGCAAGGTCGTCCTTCGGCAGGTCCACCTTCAGCCCGGCCTTTTCGACCGCCATGGCCTCGTCGATGTACTCCCGTAGGACCGCTTCCTGCGCGGCGATCTCCGCAACACTGTGGAGTTTCACCACCCGCGAGGAGCGCGAGTTTTCGCCCGGCGCCACGAGGATGCCGGCCCGGTCCTTCAGGAGGACGCCCTTGAAGAAACCAAGGGCTGCATGATCCTTGAAGCCCCAGATGATCGCGACATTGCCGCCATCGACCGTATAGACCGGCGAGCGCCATTTGAATTCTTCCTTGAGGCCGCTTTCGAGGAGGATCGCGCTCAGCGCCTGAAGCTCCGCCTGCCAGGCGGTGAGCCTGGTGAAGAACACGCCGACCCTGCGATCGGTCTCAACCATCGGAACCTCCTCACGCGAGGGACGGAAAGGCTAGTGCCGCATCCGCCATCTGTCCATCAGCGCAAATGAAAAGGCGGCGGTCCCAGGGAGGAGGAGGGGACCGCCGCCGCAACGCTTCGGCCCCAGGGAGGAGGAGGGGGCCTCGCGCGTTCTGGTGAAGATGCGGTGGCAGCTCAGGGAGGAGGAGGAGCTGCCACCGCTCTTCACTACGTTCCGCGCCCAAGGGAGGAGGAGGGGGCGGACCGTATGCCTTTGGGCCGTATCAGGCCCGAATTTCGTCCGGCGTCCCGCCGGGAGGGGAAGACGCGGCGACCCCAGGGAGGAGGAGGGGGCCGCCGCTCTTCTTCACGGGACCTCCAGGGAGGAGGAGGGAGGGACCCGTGTCACGTTGGGCCTTTTGGGCCCGGTCAGTTGCGGCAACATCCGGGAGGAAGTGTTGCCGCTTGCCCCGGGGCCTAAGGGAGGAGGAGTGGCCCCGGAGAATTCCTTATTTGCCGTATGCGGCTTCGGTCGCGATCGAGGTGATCGACGAACGGGCGATGCCCAGGTCAGCCAGATCACGGTCGTTCAGCGCGTTCAGTTCCGCGACGGTCTGCCGGTACACGCTGTAGCGGCGGCGGGTTTCGCCAAGACGGGCGACAAGGCCGTTCAGCGAGGCGAAGATGCCCCATTCGCCAGTGCGGGTTGCGTTTGCATAAGCCATTTTCGGTGCCTTCTACTTAACTTCGACTGCGTGGTGTTCTACGCTGTTGGAGCTAACATGGGCCGAATGCTGCGGCTGCACAATAGCGCACCTAATCAATGCTGCCATGCAGCATGTGCATGGCCAGGGGTTGCAAATTCGCGTTCCGTTACGGCAGGTTGCACAAAACTGTTACAGTAGCCGTTGCGGCTGATACAAAACTGACGCGGCGTGCTCAGATCATGAGCGGAACGGAAAGGCGAAGCGATGGAAGTCACTCAAGACCAGGTAATCGAGGCGCTTCGCAGGGTGGCACTTCCCGATGGGGCGAATCTGGTTTCGGCCGATCTCATCCGCGCGCTTTCGGTCTCAGCCGGCGCCGTCCGCTTCGTCATCGAGGCGCCCGATCCGGCGCTGGCGGGGCGTCTCGGCCCGGTGCGTGACGCGGCGGAGGCGGCAGTCCGTGCGCTTTCCGGCGTCACCGAGGTTTCAGCGGTTCTGACCGCCCACGGGCCGGCGCCGAAGCCTGCCGCGCCCCCCAGCCTCAAGATCGGCGGCCACCCGACACCGCAGGCCGGGCCGCAGCGGGTCGCGGGGGTGAACCGCATCGTCGCCATCGCTTCGGGCAAGGGCGGCGTCGGCAAATCCACGCTGTCGTCGAACCTCGCCGTGGCGCTGGCCCGGCAGGGGCGGCGGGTCGGTCTTCTCGACGCTGATATATACGGTCCGTCGCAGCCGCGGATGATGGGTGTGTCGAAGCGCCCGGCTTCGCCCGACGGCAAGACCATCCTGCCGCTTGTCGCGCATGGCGTGACGATGATGTCGATCGGCCTCATGCTGAAAGAGGATGAGGCGGTCGTCTGGCGCGGCCCGATGCTGATGGGCGCGCTGCAACAGCTTCTCGGTCAGGTCGCCTGGGGCGAGCTTGACGTTCTCATCGTCGACCTGCCGCCCGGCACCGGCGACGTGCAGCTTACACTGTGCCAGAAGACGCACCTGACCGGGGCTATCGTCGTCTCCACCCCGCAGGACGTGGCGCTGATCGACGCGCGCCGCGCCATCGACATGTTCGGCAAGCTGAAGACGCCGATCCTCGGGCTGGTGGAGAACATGTCTACTTATATATGCCCCAACTGCGGGCATGAGGCGCATCTCTTCGGCCATGGCGGCGTCGCCGCCGAAGCGCAGCGCCTTGGCGTGCCGTTCCTGGGCGAGGTGCCGCTCAGCCTTGAGATCCGTCTCGCGGGCGATGCCGGCACACCGATTGCGGCAGGCGAGGGGCCGATGGCCGAGGCCTATGCCCGCCTTGCGCAGCGCCTGATCGCCGGCGGGCTGGCCTGAACCGCCGCCCGAAGGGGCGATACTCCGGGAAATCACGGGAACGGCTTCCCTGCTACGGGAAGCCACGGGACTAATTCCCCGCAATCAGGGATTCTCGAATCACGGGCCGGTGAATCGCCGTGACTGCGGCCAGATTCCGGCCGGATGTCAGGTGTTTTCAGTCTGGCTTGGCGTCGATTGCGAAGGTTATCGGGAAATTACGGGAACTGATGGGCGCCGTCTGGGTCTCTATATGTGGTGTTTTTGTGAACTACCAGACGCTAGGTATGCTGATGTTGGTAGAGATTCCTCGCAACATCCTGTTCTTGGTGGGGCGCCGTGCCAGAATCCGGGCTTTTCGAAGCAAGATTCTTGTTGCTTCCCGTAAAGTCCCATGACAATGCTGTAACCACAGATGAGGACGGGCACAGACGGGCACCAAGACCCAAAAGGCAAAGTCAGGTTTCATACAGGCACCCGCTTTCATCGAACCAGAGAGATCCGACGCGCGAGCGAGCAGACATCCCCCCAGGTGGCATGCGCAGTCGGACGAACCCAGAGATGGGACAGGGCGGCGGATCGAGCGGTGGCAGCAGCTCGGTCCGCCGTTGTCCTTTCAAGGGTCTGGTGGCCGAAACGGCAGTGAATTCCGGGGGATGGGACAGTGACGGGAGCGCGGGCCATTGGCACGCAGGTTCAGAGGCTCGGAGACTTTCAAGGTGGACGCGAAGGGTCGCGTTTCCATCCCGGCCGCCTTCCGTCGTGTCATCGAATCCTGTGATCCCGACTGGAAAGAGGGCCTCCGCCCCAACATCCTCGTCGTCTACGGGCCTGAAACCCAGGACTGGCTCGAGGTTTTCTCGATGGAAGCCGTGCATGAGATGGACGAGCAGATCGGCCTCATGCAGCGCGGCTCGCCGGAGCGGCTTCGCAACGAAGACCTGATGTATGGCCAGTCGTTCGAGGCGCAGGTGGACGATGACGGCCGCCTGACCATCCCGCAGAAATACCGCGACAAGATCGGCCTGAAGGGCGAAGCCTTCTTCATTTCCGCCGGCGACTATTTCCGCATCTGGTCTCCAGAAGCCTATGAGGCGCACAACGCGCGCCGGAGCCGGAAGCAGGCCGACCAATATCCCGAGGACTTCGATCCCCGAAGCCTCCTGCCACCCCTTCCGCCGAAGGTGTAGGACATGGCCGCTGCCGCTGCCCGCGCCAACGATCCCGAACCGCACATTCCCGTCCTTCTCGGGCCGATCCTTCAGGCGGTGGCCCCGGTCACGGGGCTCTGGGTCGACGGCACCTTCGGCGCCGGCGGCTATGCACGCGGGCTTCTCGCCGCTGGCGCGGCAGGGGTCATCGGCATTGACCGCGATCCGGCGGTGTTCCGCATGGCCGAGGCGTGGCGCGCCGACTATGGCGACCGCCTGCGACTGGTCGAAGGCACATTCTCCGACCTTGACGCCCTTGCCGGCGAGCCTGTCGACGGCGTCGTCCTCGACCTCGGCGTGTCCTCGATGCAGCTTGACCAGGCCGAGCGCGGTTTTTCCTTCCAGAAGGACGGCCCCCTCGACATGCGCATGGCCGACAGTGGCATGAGTGCCGCCGATCTCGTCAACACCGCGACCGAGGCCGAACTGGCCGACATCATCTTCCACTATGGCGAAGACCGCGCCGCCCGCCGCATCGCGCGCGCCATCGTCGCCGCGCGGCCTCTTTCCCGGACGCTCGATCTTGTCCGCGTGGTGGAGCGTTGCCTGCCGCGCGCCAAGCCGGGACAGAGCCATCCGGCGACGCGCACATTCCAGGCAATCCGTATTGCGGTGAACGACGAATTCGGGCAATTGGCCGAAGGGCTCGAGGCCGCCGAACGGGCGTTGAAACCCGGCGGGCAGCTTGCCGTCGTCACCTTCCATTCGCTCGAAGACCGCATTGTGAAACGCTTTTTCCAGATCCGTTCGGGTGCCGAAGGGCAGGGCAGCCGCCACGCCCCCGCCCGCGTCCAGGAAAAACCCGCCTTCACGCTGAAGACCCGCCGCGCCATCGGACCGGACGAAGACGAAACCGCCCGCAACCCGCGCGCGCGGTCGTCGAAGCTTCGGATCGGCATCCGCACCGACGCGCCTGCTGGGCGGGCCGACCGCGCGGCACTCGGCTTGCCGAAACCTGCCCTGGAGGGACGCTCATGATGCGCAATCTGATGCTCATTCTCTCCGGGCTGTTCGTCATGGGACTGGCCTTCTGGGCATACCGCGAAAACTACCGGACCCAGGCCGAGATTGCCTCCGTCCGCGATCTTCAGCAGGAGATTCGCCAGCTGAAGGAATCGCTTTCCGTCCTCAACGCCGAATGGGCCTATCTCAACCGGCCCGACCGGTTGCGCGAGCTTGCCGACCTCAACTTTGCGCGCCTCGGCCTTCTGCCGCTTGAGCCAGAGCAGTTCGGCGGGGTTTCGACGATCGTCTACCCCGATCTCGCCCTGCCTCCGATAACCAACCCGATCGAAACAGCCGCCGCACCCGCCGTCGATACGGGGGAGGACACGCCATGACCCCCCGCATCCCGCTTCGCCCGCTTGCCCGCATCCTTTCGGCCCGCGCCAAAGGTGAAAACCCTGACGTGATCGAACGCGAGAACATCCGCGTCCGTCATGAAGAGATGCGCGACCGCAGCCGCCTGATGGCGGAGGGGCGGCTTTTCCTCCTCGGGCTGGCCTTCTTCGCGGCTTTCGGCGTCGTCGGCGCACGCATGGGCCTTCTCGCCGCGACCGAGCCGGTTGAGCCGGTCAGCGCAGCCGGCGGTGCCGCCATCGTCGCGCAGCGTGCCGACATCGTCGACCGCGAGGGGCGCATCCTGGCGACGAACCTGGTCACTCATTCGCTTTACGCACAGCCGCCGCTGATGGTGGACCCCGCCCGCGCTGCGGAAAGGCTGATCGAGATTTTCCCCGACCTCGACGTGGCGCAGTTGAAGAAGGACTTCAGCGGCAGGCGCAAGTTCCTCTGGGTGAAGAAGAAGATCTCGCCCGAGCAGATGCAGCTCGTGCATGAGATCGGCGATCCCGGCCTTCTCTTCGGCCCGCGCGAGTTGCGGCTTTACCCCAATGGCGCCATCGCCGCCCATGTCCTCGGCGGCGCGAGCTTTGGCCGCGAGGGCGTGCGCTCGGCCGAGGTTGTCGGTACGGCGGGAGTTGAGAAGACCTTTGACACCTGGCTCCGCGATCCGGCCAACGGTGGCGCGCCCCTGCAGCTTTCGCTTGACCTGACGGTCCAGTCTGCTGTCGAGGATGTGCTCGCCGGCGGGATGAAGCTGCTGAACGCGCGCGGCGCGGCTGCAATGCTCATGGATGCGCGGAGCGGCGAGATCATCGCCATGGCCTCGCTGCCTGACTTCGATCCCAACACTCGGCCCCGCGTTGCGGCGGGCACTCCGGCTGGCGATGCGCCGGTGTTCGACCGGGTGGTGCAGGGCGTCTACGAATACGGGTCGGTGTTCAAGCTGTTTACGATCGGCCAGGCGCTCGATATGGGCCTGGTGGGTCCCGACACGATACTCGACACCAAGGGTCCGTTGCGTGTCGGCAAGTTCCGCATCAAGGATTTCCGCAACTACGGCGATCGGCTTTCCGTGACCGAGGTGCTTGAGAAAAGCTCCAACATCGGCACCGCGCGGATCGCACTCATGATCGGCGCCGAGCAGCAGCAGGCCTTCTTCGAGCGGCTCGGCTTTACCCGGTCGACCTCGATCGAGATCGCCGAGGCGCAGGGCAGCAAGCCGATCGTGCAGAAGCGCTGGTCCGATATTGTGAGCGTGACCACCGCCTACGGTCAGGGCATTGCGATCAGCCAGGCGCATCTCGCCGCTGCCTATGCCGCCATGGTCAACGGCGGCACGCGGGTGACGCCGACGCTCCTGCGCGGGGGCGGCGGCGGCGGTCCGGGCGCGGGAGAGCGGATCATTTCGGCCGAAACCTCGGCGACCCTGCGCCGGATGCTCCGGCTCACCGTGGCCGAGGGCACCGCGACGCTGGCCGATGTGCCGGGCTACGAAGTCGGCGGCAAGACCGGCACCGCCAACAAGCCTGACCCCAAGGGCGGCTATTACGACGACAGGAACATAGCGACCTTCGCAGCCGCCTTCCCGATGTCGGACCCCAAATATGTTCTCGTCGTCTCGCTCGACGAGGCTACCGAGACTTCGGGCACCGAGCCGCGCCGGACGGCAGGCTGGACGGCGGTTCCGGTGGGGGGCGAGATCATTCGCCGTGCCGCGCCGCTTCTCGGGATGCGACCCGAACTTGAACAGGTCGCGGAGGCTGGGATAATACGCGTCCGCAATTGACAGGCGCGTGAAGCGCCGAAAGGGGCGCGAGATGGCGGCAGAAACGAAGACACTGGCGGAACTGGGGCTGACCGCGCAGGGCGGGCGCGAAGCACGTATCACCGGCCTTGCCGTCGACAGCCGTCAGGTCAAGCCTGGCTTCCTTTTCGCGGCGCTGCCGGGCTCTACCGTCCATGGCGGCCAGTTCATCCAGTACGCGCTCCGCATGGGCGCCGCAGCCGTCCTGACCGACCGCGAGGGCGCCGAGATCGCAAAGGCCGAGCTCGCGGCATCAGACGCGGCCCTTGTCCTCGCCGAGGACCCGCGGCAGGCGCTGGCCTTCACCGCCGCCCTCTGGTTCGGGCGCCAGCCGGAAACCATGGTCGCGGTGACCGGCACCTCTGGCAAGACCTCGGTCGCCACCTTCACCCGGCAGATCTGGCAGGCGCTCGGGATCAAGGCCGCGAACCTTGGCACGATGGGCGTCCTTGGCGATTTCACTGCGCCCCTTGCGCATACCACGCCGGAACCGATCACGCTTCACCGGATATTACGCGACATTGCCGATGCCGGGATCACCCATGCGGCGATGGAAGCCTCCTCGCATGGTCTAGATCAGGGCCGGCTTGATGGGGTGCGGCTGAAGGCGGCCGCTTTCACCAACTTCAGCCAGGACCACCTCGATTACCACGCCAATTTCGACGACTACTTCGCCGCCAAGGCCGGTCTTTTTGCCCGCGTCCTGCCGGATGATGGCGTCGCCGTCATCAATATCGACGAGGCGCGCGGGCGCGAGATGGCCGGGATCGCGCGCGGGCGCGGGCAAAGGCTCATCACCGTCGGGCGCGACCCCTTGGCCGACCTGCGCATCGCCGGGCAGCGCTATGATGCGACCGGGCAGGACCTGCGCTTCAGCTTCGCCGGCCAGACCCATATGGCGCGGCTGGCGCTGATCGGCGGCTTCCAGTCCGAAAACGTGCTGGCCGCCGCAGGCCTCGCCATCGCGGCGGGGGCCTCGGCCGAAGCGGTCTTTGCCTCGCTCCACCAGCTCACCACCGTGCGCGGACGGATGGAGCTTGCCGCCAAGCGCGACAATGGCGCCACCGTCTTCGTCGACTATTCGCACAAGCCCGGCGCGCTGGCTTCGGCGCTGCAGTCGCTCCGCCCCCATGTCCTTGGCCGCATCGTCGTGGTCTTCGGCGCCGGTGGCGACCGCGACCGGCTGAAACGGCCGCTGATGGGCGAGGCTGCGGCGGAGTTTGCCGATGTGGTCATCGTCACTGATGACAACCCCCGCAGCGAAGACCCCGCCGCAATCCGCGCCGAGGTGCTGAAGGGCTGCCCCGAGGCGACCGAGGTCGGCGACCGCGCCGAGGCGATCCTGAGGGGCGTCGATGCGCTGCTGCCGGGCGATGCGCTTCTGATTGCCGGCAAGGGGCATGAGACGGGGCAGATCATCGGCAGCGACATCTACCCCTTCGACGATGCGGAGCAGGCGAGCGTCGCCGTCGCGGCGCTGGAAGGCCGGATCTGATGGCCGCGCTCTGGACCTCGGACGATGCCGTCAAGGCGACCGGCGGGCGGGCGACGAAGGCTTTCGCCGCCACCGGCATCTCCATCGATACCCGCTCGCTTCAGCCCGGCGATCTTTTCGTCGCGCTCAAGGACGTGCGCGACGGGCATGACTTCGTGGCGGATGCCTTGCGGAAGGGCGCCGCCGCCGCCCTCGTCTCGCGCATCCCCGAGGGTTGTTCCGAGGCCGATCCCCTGCTGATCGTGCCGGACGTGCTGGACGGTCTGACGGCCCTCGGCAAGGCCGGGCGCGACCGGGCATCCGCGAAGGTCGTCGCCGTCACCGGATCGGTCGGCAAGACCTCCACCAAGGAAATGCTGCGCGCCGTTCTTGCCGGGCAGGGGAGGGTCCATGCCGCCGAGGCGAGCTTCAACAACCACTGGGGCGTGCCGATCACGCTGGCGCGGCTGCCTCAGGATGCAGACTTTGCCGTCATCGAGATCGGCATGAACCATCCCGGCGAAATCGCCCCCCTTGCCCGGCTCGCCCGGCCGCATGTGGCGATGATCACCACCGTGGCGCCCGCGCATCTCGAAGCTTTCGAGAATATCGAAGGCATCGCGCATGAGAAGGCGGCGATCTTCGCGGGGCTTGAGCCGCATGGAACCGCCGTGATCCCCTCCGGCCTCGACGTGACGCCGATCCTCCGCGCCGCCGCCGAAGGCGCTGGCGCCACGATCCTCAGCTTCGGCACCGATGCCGCCGACGACTTCCGCGCCGATGAGGTCACGCTGGCGCAGGACCGCACCATCGTGAAGGCGACCCGGCAGGGCCAGCCGATGCTTTTCAAGGTGCAGACAGCGGGGCGGCATTTCGCGATGAACGCGCTCGGCGTCCTTGCCGTCGCCGATGCGCTTGGTGCTGATCCGGCGGTTGCCGCCTGCGACCTTGGCCTCTGGTCGCCGCCCGCCGGGCGCGGCGCGCGCGAGAAGATCTATCTCGACATCGTGGATGAGGCGCTGAGCTTTGATCTTCTCGACGATGCCTTCAACGCCAACCCCGCCTCGATGGCTGCAGCGCTTGAGGTCCTTGCCGCCGCCGAACCGCGCCATGAGGTGGGTCGCAAGCGCGAAGGCCGCCGCATCGCCGTCTTGGGCGACATGCTGGAACTTGGTCGGGATGAGTTCGCTCTGCATGAGGCTATCGCCGATCACCCGGCAATGGCCCAGATCCATACTGTCCACTGCGTCGGACCCCGGATGCGCGTGCTCTGGAACCGGCTTCCGGATCGCAAGCGCGGCATGTGGCACGCGACGGCGGCCGAGATGGCGGCAGCGGCCTACCAGATCGCCGATGCCGGCGACATCGTGCTGGTCAAGGGCTCGAAAGGGTCGAAGGTGAGTGTTGTGGTTGACGCGCTGAAGAAACTCGGGCAACCGGGCGCGGGCGCATCGCAGGGGACAGAGTAGATGCTTTACTGGCTATCGGGGCTTGCCGAGGGCGGCGACCTCTTCAACCTGTTCCGCTACATCACCTTCCGGGCGGGCGCGGCCTTTTTCACGGCCCTGCTCTTCGGGTTCTTCTTTGGCCAACCTCTCATCAACTTCCTGAGACGAAAGCAGAAAAAGGGCCAGCCGATCCGTGATGACGGCCCGCAGTCGCATTTTTCCAAGGCCGGGACGCCGACGATGGGGGGCCTCCTGATCCTGTCGGCGCTCTTCGTCTCCACGCTTCTCTGGGCGCGGTTCGACAGCCCCTATATCTGGATCATCCTCTTCGTCACCTGCGGCTTCGGCCTGATCGGCTTTGCCGATGACTATGCCAAGGTCACGAAGCAGAACACCAAGGGCGTCTCTTCCCGCATCCGGATGCTCGCGGGGCTGGTGATCGCCGCCATCGCCGGAGCCGCCGCTGCCTGGGTTCACCCGGATGCGTTGACGAACCAGCTTGCGCTGCCGGTCTTCAAGAACGTCCTCATCAACCTTGGTATCCTCTTCGTCCCCTTCGCGATGATCGTCATCGTCGGCGCGGCCAATGCCGTGAACCTGACCGACGGGCTGGACGGGCTTGCCGTCATGCCGGTGATGATCGCCGCCGCGACCTTCGGGATCATCGCCTATTTCGTCGGCAACGCGAATTTCTCGAACTACCTTGGCCTGCACTACGTGCCGGGCACGGGCGAGATACTTGTCTTCGCCGCCGCCCTGATCGGCGGTGGCCTTGGCTTTCTCTGGTACAACGCCCCGCCGGCGGCGGTCTTCATGGGCGACACCGGCTCGCTGGCCCTTGGCGGTGCGCTTGGCGCCATCGCGGTATCGACCAAGCATGAGATCGTCCTTGCCATCGTCGGCGGCCTTTTCGTGGTCGAGGCGCTGAGCGTCATCATCCAGGTCGCCTATTTCAAGCGCACCGGAAAGCGCGTCTTCCTGATGGCGCCGATCCACCACCACTTCGAAAAGAAGGGCTGGGCCGAGCCGCAGATCGTGATCCGCTTCTGGATCATCTCGCTGATCCTCGCGCTCATCGGCCTCGCCACGCTCAAGGTGCGTTGACGCCGCCTGCTTCCCCTGCCAGCTTGGCCTTCGGGACGCACCGGCGCGCGGGGGGCGGCCCGAACTGGCCTTGAAGCCTCGGGGAGGGGCAGGGTGGCACGTTACGCGCTTCTGACCGACATCCACGCCAACCGCGAAGCCTTCGAGGCGGTTCTTGCCGACCTTGCCGGGCGCGGTATCACCCGCATCGTGATCCTTGGCGACATCGTCGGCTACGGCCCCGATCCCGGCTGGTGCGTCGACCGCGCCAAGGCCCTCGCGGGCGAAGGGGCGGTCATCGTCCAGGGCAACCATGATGCCGCCATCGCGCAGATCGACAATTCGATGAACGCGATTGCCCGGACCGCCATCGAATGGACCTGCGGCCAGCTTGATGCGGCACAGGGCGCGTTCCTTGAGGGCTTGCCGCTTTCGGTTGCGGAAGATGACCTGATCTTCGTCCATGCCAGCGCCGATTGCCCGAAGGACTGGATCTATGTGACGAGCGAACGCTCCGCTTGGCCGAGCTTTGCCGCCACGAAGGCGCGGGCGATCTTCTGCGGTCATGTCCATGTGCCGGCGATCTACAGTTGCGACCTGTCCAGCCGGGTCCAGTCGCAACGGATCACCGCCGGAATGCCGGTGCCGCTGATCCGCTCGCGCCGCTGGCTCGCGGTCGTGGGCGCCGTCGGCCAGCCCCGCGACGGGGTGCCTGAGGCGGCCTATGCCATCCTTGACACCGCGAAAAACGAAGTGACCTTTCGTCGCGTCCCCTATGACAAGGCGGCGACTTCGGCCAAGGTCCGCGCGGCGGGCCTGCCGGAAACGCTGGCCCTCCGCCTTCTCAGGGGAAGCTGAACGATGCGCATCCGCCCGCACAAGGGACTTCAGATCGACGGGTTCACGCTTGGCGATTGCCTCCATACCGGCGGCTTCGCGACCATCTGGGACGCCACCCACGCGCTTTACCGCACGCCTCTGGTGATGAAGGTGCCGACGATCCTTGACGGCTACGATGGCCCGACGATCGTCGGCTTCGAGGTCGAGCAGATGATCATGCCGCGCCTCACCGGACCGCATGTGCCCCGCGTCTATGCCGAGGGCGACTTCGCCACGATGCCCTATATCGTGACCGAAAGGCTGCCGGGGGATTCGCTCCTGAAGCTTTTCAAGAGCGCGCCGCTGCCGATTGAGGAGGTCGTGGCGCTGGCGGTCAAGATGGCGACCGCGTTGCACGAACTCCACAAGCAGCATGTGATCCACCTCGACCTCAAGCCCGCCAACCTGATGATGCGCGAGACGGGAGAGATCGTCTTCGTCGACTTCGGCCTGTCGCGGCACGACCATCTGCCCGACCTCCTGGCCGAGGAATTCCGCATCCCGATGGGGACCTATCCCTATATTGCGCCGGAGCAATACCTCAGGTCGCGCGACGACCTCAGAAGCGACATCTTCGCGCTGGGGGCGATGATTTATGAGCTTGCGACCGGCAAGCAGCCCTTCGGCGAACCGATGAACCTGCGCGGCGTCAGGAAGCGGCTCTGGCGCGATCCGGTGCCGCCGCGCGCACTCAAGTTCCGTTTCCCTGACTGGCTGCAAGAGGTGATCCTGCGGGCGCTCGAGGTCGATCCGAAGGACCGCTACCAGTCCGCCGCGCAGATGCTCTTCGACCTTCAGCATCCCGCACAGGTGAAGATCACCCCGCGCGGCGAAAAGCTGCAGCAGGACGGGAAGGGCGAGGTCTTCCGCCGCTGGCGCCGGATGCGGCGGGTGAAAAGCTTCGGGCCGCCGCCCGCAAACGCGCTCGCCCAGATGGACAATGCGCCGATCCTCATGGTCGCCGTCGATCTTTCGCCCGAGATGGAGGCGCTGGCGCTCAGGCTTCTGCAAGCCGTGCGGCGGATCAGGGCGACGCAGAGCGACGCGCGCGTGGCTTGCGTCAACGTCATCAAGACCGCCCGCATCGGCATCGACCAGACCACGGACGATGCCGGTGTCAACCTCCATGTCTCCCGCCTCGTCGCGCTGAAAAGCTGGGCGGCGCAGCTTGATCTGTCGGAAGAACAGGTGACGGTCGCGATCCTCGAAGGCCCCGATCCGGCGGCGGAGATCATCGGCTATGCTGTCAACAACCAGGTCGACCACATCCTGATGGGCGCGCGCGGCAGTTCCAGCACGCGGCGCTTCCTCGGCTCGGTCTCAAGCCAGGTAGTGGCCGAGGCGCCCTGCAGCGTGACCGTGGTGCGGATACCAAGCTATGCGAGTGCGCTCGATCTGCCTGCTGCAGCCGACAATGCCCGCGACCGCGCCGACGCATGACCGCCAGAGCCGCTGACGCTCACGCGGGTTCACCTTGACGTGCGCACACCACCCCGTGACGCGGGCGTGATGGTCCGCGCTGCTAGGCTTCGTTTGCGTCCATTTCCGGCGCGTCACGAGGCCACTGGCCCAAGGGGACTGATCATGAAAATTCTGCTTGCCGCACTATCGCTTGTTGCTGCTTCCGCTCTGCCGACCCTGACCTTCGCTCAGGATATGGACCCGGCGAAGATCACTTGCGCCGAGTTCGGGGCCATGGACAGCGCCGGCATGATGCATGCTGTCGAGGCGATCCACAAAGCCGGCCCGGACGGCGCCATGGCGATGGATGCCGCCAAGACCGAAGAGGCCGTCAAGATGACCACCACGCATTGCGAGGGCAAACCCGACATGATGGCCATGGACGCCATGATGATGAAGTGACCGTGGCGCGGGGGCGCACCTGTCGCGCGCCCCCGCCTTCGTCCGATCCTGAACCAGACACGGGGCCGTTGCCGCGCCGAATGCGCCGGCAGACCCACTCCTCCCTTTCCCTTTCCGGCTGGCTCCAATATCCCAACGGGGTAACGCAGGGGTCTTGAAGCTCCTGCCTGTGGCGGAGGCATGCATGATACCCGTGGTCGGATACAGCGGCGCGCGCGTGGCGGTCCTTGGTCTGGGGCGGTCGGGCCTTGCCACGGCCCACGCACTTGCCGCCGGCGATGCGGTGCCCTGCCTCTGGGACGACAGCCCCGAAGCCCGCGCCAAGGCCGAGGCCGAAGGCTTTGCCCTGACCGACCTCACCCGCACTGACGCCTGGGCAGGGATGGCCGCGCTGATCGTCTCGCCCGGCATCCCGCATCTTTACCCAGAACCGAACCCTATCATCCGGCGCGCGCTGGAAGCTGGCGTGCCGGTCGACAATGACATCGGGCTTTTCTTCCGCTCCTGGGCGACGCCGGACTGGGATGAGATGGACCGCACGCCGAAGGTCGTGGCGATCACCGGGTCGAACGGCAAATCGACGACGACCGCCCTCATCCACCACATCCTGAAGGAGGCTGGCCGCCCGACGCAGATGGCCGGCAACATCGGGCGCGGGGTTCTGGACATCGACCCGGCGACGGACGGCGAGGTCGTGGTCCTGGAGCTTTCCTCCTACCAGACCGAGTTGGCCCGCGCGCTGACGCCCGACATCGCCGTCTTCACCAACCTTTCGCCTGACCATCTCGACCGCCACGGCGGCAAGGGCGGCTATTTCGCCGCCAAGCGCCGGCTGTTCTCGGAAGGCGGGCCAGACCGCGCTGTGGTCGGCATTGATGAGGTCGAGGGTCTGTTCCTCGCCAACCAGCTGTCGCAGGGCCCCGCCGACGACCGGGTGATCCGCATCTCGTCTGGCCAGAAGCTTGACGGCGAAGGCTGGTCGGTCTTCGCGCGGAAGGGGTTCCTCGCCGAGTGGCGGAAGGGGCGGCAGGTCGCCGCCATTGATCTCCGCGAGGTCAAGGGCCTGCCCGGCGCCCATAACCACCAGAACGCCTGCGCTGCCTATGCCGCGACTCGCAGCCTCGGCCTCGGCCCCAAGGAGATCGAGAAGGCACTCCACTCCTTCGCTGGCCTGCCGCATCGAAGCCAGCTTGTCGGCGAAAGGGACGGGGTCCGGTTCGTCAACGACTCGAAGGCCACGAATGTCGACAGCGCCGCAAAGGCGCTTCAGGCCTTCCCGAAGATCCGCTGGATCGCCGGGGGTCTTGGCAAGGACGGCGGCATCGCCGCGCTGAAGCCCTTCCTCGGCGCGGTGGTAAAAGCCTATCTCATCGGCCATTCCGCCCGCGATTTCGCGCTGGAACTTGGCGGCACCCCGCATGAAATCTGCGAGACTATGGAGCGCGCGGTGGCCCGCGCGGCGGAGGAAGCGGACGCGGGAGAAACCGTGCTCCTCGCCCCCGCCGCCGCCTCTTTCGACCAGTACCCGAACTTCGAAAAGCGCGGCGAGGATTTCACGGCGAGGGTCAGGGTTATTGTCGGATGAGGTCAGCCAATTGCCGCCAAAGTGGCTCGACCGGGCCGACATGGAACGGGATTGCCACTACACCTATCTGAAATTTACGTCTTTGACCCGGCCCTTGGAAGAGGCGACCTCAACCCTCGGGGTGGCGCCTGACAAAGGCTGGTCATGCGGCGATGCGAGGGGTTCTGACCGAACTAGAGGCACCTTTCTGCACTCCACCTGGGCGCTTTGTAGCGGTCTCGTTCGCTATTCCTCATTTGAGGCGCATCTTCAGGGGCTTTGGTGTCCTGCGGCGCCCACAGAGCCCAACATCGCCAAGCTTGGGCCTGACTGGAAAGGCACGCTGCAGTTCGTAGGCAGATTTCTTGATCGCAGAACACCTTTCACGATTGAGGCAGGTCATTTCCGTTACTGCGCGATGCACGGTCTGGACCTTGATTTCGATTTTTGTTTCGATCCAATGACATGGGGCTATTTCGAAGCCGAGGAACGAGGGAACGGCAGGGGTTGACGTGACGGACCCGAGACATCCCCACCGCAGCCCAGCGCTCGTCCGGTTCATCGCCGCCGCCGAGGCCGCCGTCATGGCCGATGCCGCGCCCGGTTCCGCCGCCGCGCAGGCCGCAGGGCTTGTGTTCGACCGCGCTGGGTCCGTGGCGGGCGAGCCGGCGACCGAGACCCCCCGGAGCCTGCCGGTCTGCCGCCAATGGCTCGGCCCCGCGCTGGCGATGGGGGCCAGCATCCGACGCGCAGCCGTTGCCGAGGCCGTCGCCGAAATCGCCCCCGGCCTGCACTGGATGCACCGCGCCGGATCGGAAACTGCGGCGCCCACCTTCCGCAACGGCCATGCCAACGCGCTGATCCTCGGCCCGCGCGGGATCGAGACGCGCGACGATGTCTGGATCGGTGTCACGCTGATGGCGCCCGGCACCACCTATGTCGATCACGATCACCCGCCGGAAGAGGTCTACCTGTCGCTGACCCCCGGTGAATGGTGGAATGCCGGCATGGACTGGACCGATCCGGGCATGACCGGGCTGATCTACAACCCGCCGGGCATCCGCCACGCGATGCGCGCGGGCGCGACGCCGTTCCTGGCCCTCTGGTTCCTGCCGGTCTGATCTTTTCCCCGCCGGCGCGGAAGCGCCCCATCGTTCAGTCTAGCCACCCACGGCGTTCTCCGCTACACTTCGCCCCAGACCCGGCAAACGGGCAGGTACGAGGCAGTGAGAGCGGTATTCCCATGACAGAAATGGTGTTTGGCACCGCCCCTTCGCGCGCGGGTGATCCGGTTCTTCCCCGCTGGTGGCGCACGATCGACCGATGGTCGCTGGCCTGCGTCCTTGTCCTCTTCGGCATCGGCCTGCTCCTCGGTCTTGCCGCCTCGGTGCCCCTGGCGGAAAAGAACGGGCTGGAGCCCTTCTACTACGTCACCCGGCAGGCATTCTTCGGCGGGGTCGGACTTGCCGCCATGGTCCTCGTCTCGATGATGGCGCCCGACATGGTGCGGCGGATGGGGGTGCTTGGCTTCCTTGTCACCTTCGTGGCGCTGCTCATGCTCCCGGTCCTGGGCACGGATTACGGCAAGGGCGCGACGCGCTGGTATTCCCTCGGCTTCGCCAGTTTCCAGCCGTCCGAGTTCCTCAAGCCCTTCTTCGTCATCATCTGCGCCTGGCTGATGGCCGCCGCGCAGGAAATCAACGGGCCGCCGGGGCGCCTCTATTCCTTCCTGCTGGCCGTCACTGTCGTTCTGCTGCTCGCCTTCCAGCCTGACTTCGGCCAGGCCTCCCTCGTCTTGTTCGCCTGGGGCGTCATGTACTTTGTGGCCGGCGCCCCGATCACGCTTCTCACGATCATCGGCGGGATCGTGGTCGCAGGCGGCGTCGCCGCCTATGACGCATCCGAGCATTTCGCCCGCCGGATCGACGGGTTCCTGTCGTCCGAGATCGACCCGCGCACCCAGATCGGCTATGCGACTGATGCCATCCAGTCGGGCGGCTTCTTCGGCGTGGGGGTCGGCGAGGGTACGGTGAAATGGTCGCTGCCCGACGCCCATACCGACTTCATCATCGCCGTCGCGGCTGAGGAATACGGGCTGATCCTCGTCCTCATCATCATCGCACTCTATGCCGCCATCACTGTCCGCTCGATGCTGAGACTGATGAAGGAGCGCGACCCGTTCATCCGGCTGGGCGGCACCGGGCTGGCCTGCGCCTTCGGGGTGCAGGCGCTTATCAACATGGGTGTGGCGGTCAGGCTGCTGCCTGCCAAAGGCATGACGCTGCCCTTCGTGAGCTATGGTGGGTCGTCCCTCATAGCCTCGGGCATCGCGCTTGGCATGCTTCTGGCGCTGACCCGGTCGCGACCGCAGGGGCGCTTGCGCGACTTTCTTGGCAAGCGGAGCCACTAGGTGGCCCAGCCCCTCCTGCTCATTGCCGCCGGGGGAACCGGCGGCCACATGTTCCCTGCGCAGGCTTTGGCGGAGGCAATGGTGGCGCGCGGCTGGCGGCTGAAGCTTTCGACCGACGCGCGGGGCGCGCGCTATGCCGGCGCCTTCCCCAAGGCAGTGACGGTCGAGGAGGTCAGCTCCGCCACCTTCGCCCGGGGCGGGATTGCCGCCAAGGCGCTGGTCCCGTTCCGCATCGCGGGCGGCGTGGCGGGGGCGGTGGCCGCCCTCAGGCGTGACCGGCCCACAGTTGTCGTCGGCTTCGGCGGCTATCCGACGATCCCGGCGCTGGCGGCGGCGACGATCCTGCGCCTGCCGCGGATGATCCACGAGCAGAATGGTGTCCTTGGCCGGGTGAACCGCCTTTTCGCCACCCGCGTCGATGCCATCGCCTGCGGCATCTGGCCGACCGACCTGCCGCAAGGCGCCAAGGGCAGCTTCACCGGCAATCCCGTCCGTTCCGCCATCCTGGAACGCGCCGGCGCGCCCTACATTCCGCCCGGCGACTATCCGATGAGCCTTCTGGTCATCGGCGGCAGCCAGGGCGCGCGCATCCTGTCCGACGTGGTGCCAGAGGCTCTGGCCGCCCTGCCCGAAGGCTTCCGCGCCAATCTCCGCGTCGCCCATCAGGCCCGCGCCGAGGATCAGGCCCGCGCCACCGAAGCCTATGCGCGCGCCGGCATCCGCGCCGAGGTGGAGTCCTTCTTCACCGACATTCCCCGGCGTCTCAGCGAGGCACAACTGGTGATCTCCCGCTCCGGCGCCTCTTCGGTCGCCGACATTGCGATCATCGGTCGGCCCGCGATCCTCGTGCCCTTCGCCGCAGCGGCCAGTGACCACCAGACCGCCAACGCGCGCGGGCTGGTTGACGCCGGGGCGGCCATCGTGGTCCCGGAGAAGCAGCTTGACGCCGCCACGCTCGCGGGGCATGTCGCCGCGATCCTTGAAAACCCCAAAGGGGCGACGGCCATGGCCTCTGCTGCCCTGGGCTACGGAACCCCCGACGCGACGGACCGCCTGGTCGAGATGGTCCTCGCCCTGACCGAAAGACGAGTGCAATGAACGCCGCCACGAAACTTCCCGGGGAACTGGGTCCGATCCATTTCATCGGCATCGGCGGCATCGGCATGTCGGGCATCGCCGAGGTTCTCATCACGCTTGGCTACCGGGTGCAGGGATCGGATGCGAAGGCCTCGAAGATCACCGACCGGCTGGTGAAGCTGGGCGCCACCTTCTTCGAAGGCCAGCGCGCCGAGAACGTGGGCGAAGCGGCGGTTGTGGTCATGTCCTCGGCCATCAAGAAGGGCAATCCCGAGCTTGAGGAGGCGCGGCGGCGCGACCTTCCGGTGGTCCGGCGGGCCGAGATGCTGGCGGAGCTGATGCGGCTTCGGTCCAACGTCGCCATCGCCGGGACGCATGGCAAGACGACGACGACGACGATGGTGGCGACGCTTCTCGACAAGGGCGGGTTCGATCCGACCGTCATCAACGGCGGCATCATCCATGCCTATGGCTCCAACGCCCGCGCCGGGGCAGGGGAGTGGATGGTGGTCGAGGCCGACGAAAGCGACGGTTCCTTCAACCGCCTGCCGGCGACCATCGCCATCGTCACCAATATCGACCCTGAACATATGGAACATTGGGGCACGATCGAAGCGCTTCGGAAGGGGTTTTTCGACTTTGTTTCGAACATTCCCTTCTATGGCCTCGCCGTCTGCTGCACCGACCATCCCGAGGTTCAGGCCCTTGTCGGTCGCGTCACCGACCGCCGCGTGGTGACCTTCGGCTTCAACGCCCAGGCCGATGTCCGCGCCGTCAACCTGACCTACAAGGCCGGCGTCGCGCATTTCGACATTGCGCTCGCTGCCGAAGACCAGGTGATCGAGGGCTGCACCCTGCCGATGCCCGGAGATCACAACGTTTCCAATGCCTTGGCCGCCGTCGCCGTGGCCCGTCACCTTGGCATGAAGAAGGATGAGATCCGCGAGGCGCTGGCCGGGTTCGGCGGCGTCAACCGACGCTTCACCAAGGTTGGCGAAGTTCTGGGCGGCGTCACCATCATCGACGACTACGGCCACCACCCGGTCGAGATCGCCGCCGTCCTGAAAGCCGCGCGGCAGGCCGTCGCCGACCGCAAGGGCGCCCGCGTCATCGCCTGCCACCAGCCCCATCGCTATACGAGATTATCCAATCTTTTCGAGGACTTCTGCACCTGCTTCAACGAGGCCGACGTGGTCGCCATCGCCGAGGTCTATGCCGCCGGCGAAGACCCGATCCCCGGTGCCTCGCGCGATGATCTGGTGGCCGGCCTGATCCGCCACGGCCACCGCCATGTCCGCGCGATCCTCGATGAGGCCGACCTTGAACGGCTGGTGCGGGAACAGGCCAAGCCTGGAGATATAGTGGTCTGCCTTGGCGCCGGTACCATATCTGCCTGGGCCAACGCACTGCCCGCCCGGCTCGGCCCATGAGCGCGGCCGGCATCGCCGCCTGCCTCTGGGTGCTGGCAGCGGCCGTGGTGGCGCTTTTGCCGATGCGCCGGCAATATGGCCCTGGCTTCGTCCTTCTCGGCCTTGCCCCCGTGCTGATCCTCTGGCTGAGCCTGACCTATGGCTGGTGGGTCGGCATCGTGGCGGTCCTCGCCTTCGTCTCGATGTTCCGCAGGCCATTGTTTTTTATCGGAAAACGCCTGATCGGCAAGGCGCCGGCAGCAGGTTGGGACCGGCGCCCGAAATGAACGGCTCGATGATCCTCGCCTGCCTCTGGGCCGTCACCGCGACCCTGATCGCCATCCTGCCCTCCCGCGACCGGCACTGGCGCGCGGCCTATCTCCTCATCGTCGCCGGCATCCCGATCCTCGGCTGGGTGACGCTGCAGAACGGCCCCTGGGTCGGCCTCGTCGTGCTGGGTGCCGGAGCCTCGATCCTGCGCTGGCCGCTGGTCTATCTGTGGCGCCGGATCAGGCGCTTCTGAGGGGCGGGTTTTCGTCGGGTTTGCGTATGGCATCCGTCCCGACAGGCGTCGGGCATTTTGCCTGACAGCGGTGCTTGCCGGGGGGAGGGGTTTCGGGGAGAGTTGGGGGATGGTGAGGGTCGAGGATATCGGTTCACAAACTCTGCGGCTATGGCTGGATGGGCAGGCTCCCCAAGTCTCGCTGAGACTCGCGCACCGGGTGGCGGCGCGAGTGCTTTCCTACGGCGATCCGAGCCTCTGGAGCTATCCAGGCCATGAAAGCCCGGAAGATCTCCCCTCCGCCCGATGTGCGCTTTCGGTCATTCGGTCGAACCTTGTCCTTCAGGTCTTGGGCCAAGATGCCGAAGCGTTCTCGGTGGACTGGCTGGAAACCTATGTTCGAGTGGCGGAACGGGACTACATCAACCTTCAGGATACTTTCGACCAGAATGTCGGCGAAGCACTCGCTGTCCCGATCGCGGGAATCCCGGGAGCGATTGTGCATCGACGCCCATTCAGCGACATGGATAGCGGCAGCCAGTTCCAGACGACCAGCATTTCAGGGTCTGCGGCGAGCGTGGTGTCAAGGGGCGCTTCCTTCGGGAGACCGACGCAACACGGTATGGAAAGGGACGATGCCGAATGGTGGAATGCAGTCCGCGCCGACGCAGCGGCCGCATTGAGCGGTGGCAATCCAGCCCTGCATTTGTCCCCCGGCCACGGCGCAGCATGGGTCAAAGTAAGAGACATTTGGCGCAAGCGTGGCAGAGACTGGGATTTCTGGATCGGATGGAATGAAGCAACCATCGAAGGCAAGACGCTGGATTTTGGGCTTCTGAAGGCGGTCGCAAACATCTCGGATGGCACTTGGTCGCAGGGACCGAAGGCGGTGGCGGAGGAGATCGCGCGGATAGAGGAGCGCCTGCGCCTGCTCGACCTCGTAGTGGAACTCAAGAGGAGCCTTGCTGAAGCGACTAGCGCCGCCGCGATCGGTGTCGCTTCCCCGCAGCAAAGGGGACACAACCAGCCACCGGACTTGATCGACGCATCAATGAAGGTCCGTGAAACTTCGACCGCCATCCGTGCTGCGCTAGACGAAGCAGAAACCGAGTTGGCCAAGCCCGACCCTGCGCCTTCGGCTCTCACAAGGATTGCGACGACGCTCGCGGCTACCGTCGCGGTGGCGGCCAGCTATTGCGGGGACAAGCTGGACATCTTCATCACCAAAGCCGTCGAAGAGGGCGGCAGCGCTTTCGGAAAGTGGGGCGTCCCCACTCTGATCGCGTATTGGGCAACTCCGAACGGAACCATGCAGATGTTGATAAAGGGACTGTTCGATCTCGCATCCAAACTATCGCCTTAGCGATCTTTCGCCGGATGAACCGCCCCCCGGGGCGGGCGCGTTTCACACACCCCCCCCCGGGGCGGGCGCGAAGGGGGAGTGGGGCTTGGTAGTAACCGTGAGACATTGGCGTTGGGCGGCGCAAGAGTCGGGGTGAACCCCGACCTACGTTGATGCGCTTGCCTTCCTCTCCTGCCCGCTCTAACCAACCCGACCATGACCGAGATGCTTCCCCCCGTGCGTGGCACGTTGACGCCTGAGCGGCCCCTGGCCGACCTGACCTGGCTTCGGGTCGGCGGGCCGGCGGAGTGGCTGTTCCAGCCGGCGGATGTTGACGACCTTTCGGCGTTCCTTGCGGCGCTGCCTGAGGATGTGTCCGTGTTTCCGATGGGGGTGGGGTCGAACCTGATCGTCCGGGATGGCGGCATAAGGGGTGTGGTGATCCGGCTTGGCCGGGGCTTCAATGGCATCTCCGTCGCGGGCAACCGCGTCACCGCCGGGGCGGCAGCACTTGATGCCCATGTGGCGCGGAAGGCGGCGGAGGCGGGGGTGGACCTTACCTTCCTCCGCACCATTCCCGGCGCCATGGGCGGGGCGGTCAGGATGAATGCGGGCTGCTATGGCAGCTACACCGCCGATCATTTCATCCAAGCGACGGTGGTGATGCGCGATGGCTCCTTCCGGACCATCGGCAAGGACGAGGCCGGGTTTGGTTATCGTTCTTCCGCCTTGCCGGAGGGCGCGGTGATCGTCGAGGCGGTTCTGGAGGGCGAGGGCGGCGATCCCGAAGCGCTGAATGCGCGGATGGAGGAGCAGCTTGCCAAGCGCGATGCGACCCAGCCGGTCAAGGACCGCTCTGCCGGGTCGACCTTCCGCAATCCGGCGGGCTATTCCTCGACCGGGCGGGCGGACGATGTCCACGACCTCAAGGCCTGGACGCTGATCGACCGGGCGGGGCTGCGTGGCCACAGGCTCGGCGGGGCGCAGATGAGCGAGAAGCATCCGAATTTTCTCATCAACACCGGCGGGGCGACGGCGGCGGACCTGGAGGGCCTCGGCGAATACGTGCGCGAGAAGGTGCGCGCGGAAAGCGGCCATGACCTTCAGTGGGAAGTGATCCGGATCGGGGATCGTTGAGGCGGTTTTTTACCGCCCGGTCGCCCAAAGCGACCGGGCCGCGCCGGCCCGCCCCCACGGGGCGGCGCGATGGCGCCACCCCGCGGGCCGGCGCTGCCCTTCGTTGTGACGGATAAAGGCGATCAGAGTAGGATTGCCGCTAATTGGCCGGCGCGCTCAAGGGGCTGTCGGCCGCGGCGGGCACGTCGATGATCCCGACCGACGAAAGCCCGCCGATCACGGAATCGACCGCGACGGTGGCCAGGACGATGCCCATGACCCGGCTGATGATCGAGGCGCCGGTGCGGCCGATGATCCTTTGCATCTGCGAGGCAAGGAGCAAAAGCCCGAGCGTCACCAGAAGCACGACCATCAGCAGCGCCGCCGTCACCGTCTGGTCACCGATGGAATTGCGGTGGTTGTCGGTCAGGATCACCACGGCGAGCATGGCGCCGGGCGAGGCGATGGAGGGCATGGCAAGGGGAAAGACCGCGCCGTCGAGATGGTCACGCTCGGCCTGTTCGATCTCGGCCTCGGGTTTTGACTCGCCGAAGATCATGGTGAGGGCGAAGAGGAAAAGGATGATGCCGCCGGCGATCTGGAACGAGCCGAGGCGCATCCCGATGGATTCCATCAGCACCTGGCCGCCGACGAGGAAGGCCAGAAGCACCACCGCCGCCACCGCGACGGCGCGGATGGCGAGGCGGGCATGGAGCCGCCTTGGCACATTCTGGGTGACGTAGAGAAAGACCGGCAGCGACCCGATCGGGTCGATGACCACGAAGAGGATGACGAATTCCCGGATCATGCTTTGCCAGTCGAACATCGGAACCTTTCTGCTGCGATTCATCCTGACATAGGCGAGGCTCGGCGAACACGCAATTTCCGCGGAACAAAAGACTTTTGCAATCCTGCCGAAGCAGTTACAGTGACCATGCAAACCCGGGCAAACCGGGAATGAAAGGCAAAACGTGGCGGGCATGTCGAGCAGGGCAGCCCCCAAGGTGGCGGTACTGATGGGCGGCCTTTCCGCAGAGCGGGATGTGTCGCTGTCGAGCGGGCGCGAATGCGCCAACGCCCTGAGGGAGGCGGGTTATGAAGTGGTCGAGCTTGATGCTGGCCGCGACCTTGCTGCACGCCTTGCGGAGATAAAGCCCGACGTCTGTTTCAACGCGCTCCACGGTCGCTGGGGCGAGGATGGCTGCGTTCAGGGCCTGCTTGAATGGCTGGGCATTCCCTATACGCATTCCGGCGTGCTGGCCTCGGCGCTGGCGATGGACAAGAGCCGGGCCAAGGACACGTTCCGCGGGGCGGGCCTGCCGGTCGTCGAAAGCCTGATCGCGCCGGCGATCGAAGTGCGGCAGCGTCATGTGATGCAGCCGCCCTATGTGGTGAAGCCCAACAACGAAGGCTCGTCGGTCGGGGTCTATATCGTGCATGAGGCGGCGAACGGGCCGCCGAAGCTCGATCCCGGGATGCCCGAGGCGGTCATGGTCGAGACCTATGTGCCGGGGCGGGAGTTCACCTGTTCGGTCTTTGGCGACCGCACCGTCTGCGTGACCGAGATCATCACCGCGGGCTGGTACGACTATCATGCGAAATATGCCCCCGGCGGGTCGCGGCATGTCTGCCCGGCGGAGATTCCGGCAGAGATTTCCGACGCCATCATGGATATTGCCCTTCGCGCGCACCGGGCGCTGGGGTGCCGTGGCCTCAGCCGCTGCGATTTCCGCTGGGATGACAGCCGGGGGCTGGCGGGACTTTACCTCCTTGAGATCAACACCCAGCCGGGGATGACGCCGACCTCGCTCGCGCCCGAACAGGCAGCGGCGGGGGGGATGAGCTTTCCGGACCTCTGCAAATGGATCGTGGAGGATGCCTCATGCGGGCGCTAGGCGGACAGTCAACGGGAGGGCGGGCCCACGGCGGCGCAAAGAGCCGCTACCGCGAGGAAAGCCGGCGCGAGAAGCGCGATCCGGCGCCGTCGCGCCTGTCATACAAGATCGAAAGGCTGTGGCTCACGCCGCTCTTCCGCCTCGGCATCCGCGTCGGCCTGCCTTTCGCGCTGGCCTTTGCGGTGGGGGCGCTCTGGCTTGCCGATGCCGGGCGTCGGGATGCGATCCGGCTGGCTTATGAACATGTCCGCACCTCGATCCAGGAGCGGCCCGAGTTCATGGTGACGATGATGGCGGTCGATGGTGCGTCGGAGCCGGTCGACCGGGCGATCCGGTCGATGCTGCCGGTCGAACTGCCGGTCTCGTCCTTCCAGCTTGACCTTGAGGCGATGCGCGCGACGATCGAGCAGATCGACGCCGTCGCTTCGGCGGAGCTTCATGTCCGCAAGGGCGGCGTCCTCCAGATCACCGTGGCCGAGCGGCAGCCGGAGATCCTCTGGCGCAGTGCCTACGGGCTGGAGATGCTCGACCGCACCGGGCACCGGGTGGCGACGCTTCTGGACCGTTCGGCGCGGCCCGAACTGCCGGTGATCGCCGGCGAGGGCGCGGACGGGCAGGTTGACGAGGCGCTGAGGCTTTTCGCCGCCGCCGGCCCGCTTGGGCCAAGGGTCCGAGGGCTTATCCGCATCGGCGAGCGGCGTTGGGACGTGGTCCTTGACCGCGACCAGCGCATCCTGCTGCCCGAGGACGATCCTGTCTCGGCGCTTCAGCGGGTGGCCGCCCTCGACAGCGCGCAGGACATGATGGCGCGCGACCTCACCATCGTCGACATGCGCAATTCCGCACGGCCGACCGTGCGCCTTGCCGCTTCTTCCAGCGAACTTCTCACCAGCCAGATTACCGGGGCCTCCGCACCATGACCGATCTTTGCCAGACCCAAAGAGCCATGCGCAACATCCGGCGGGCCGCGCTTCAACGCGGGCTGGTCGCGGTGCTTGATGTCGGCACATCGAAGATCGCCTGCCTTGTCCTGAAGTTCGATCCGGGTGAGTCGGTGCGCGAGGATGGCCTCGGCTCGCTCGCCGGGCAGACGCAGTTCCGCGTCATCGGCGCGGCGACGACCCGGTCGCGCGGCGTGCGCTTCGGCGAGGTCGACGCGATGCAGGAGACGGAGCGCGCGATCCGCACCGCCGTGCAGGCGGCGCAGAAGATGGCGCAGGTCAGGGTCGATCATGTCATCGCCTGTTTTTCCGGCGCGTATCCGCGGAGCTACGGCCTTGCCGGGGAGGTGCAGCTGACCGAAGGCCAGGTGAGCGAGCAGGACGTGGCGCGGGTGCTGGCCGCCTGCGACGTGCCGGATTTCGGCGCCGGGCGCGACGTGCTGCATGCCCATCCGGTCAACTTCGCCATCGACCACCGTTCGGGCTTCGGCGATCCGCGCGGCCATGTCGGCAGCAAGCTGGCCGCCGACATGCACCTGCTGACCACGGACTCGGTCGCGGTGCAGAACCTTCTCTACTGCATCAAGCGCTGCGATCTTGAGATCGCGGGCATCGCCTCATCGGCATATGTCGCGGGCCTCGCGAGCCTTGTGGAGGATGAGCAGGAACTGGGCGCGGCCTGCATCGACATGGGCGGCGGTTCCACCGGCATCTCGATCTTCTTCAAGAAGCACATGATCTTTGCCGATAGCGTGCGGCTGGGCGGCGACCATGTCACCGGCGACATCTCCAAGGGCCTAAGGGTATCGGCGACGACGGCGGAGCGGATCAAGACGATGAACGGCGGCATCCATGCCACCGGCATGGACGACCGCGAGATGATCGAGATCGGCGGCGACAGCGGCGACTGGGAAAAGGACCGCCGCAAGGTCAGCCGGACCGAGCTGATCGGCATCATGCGGCCGCGCGTCGAGGAGATATTGGAAGAGGCGCGGGGCGTCCTTGATGCGGCGGGCTTCGACCAGCTTCCGAGCCAGCAGATCGTGCTGACGGGCGGCGCCAGCCAGATCCCCGGTCTCGACATGCTGGCGGCGCGAATCCTCGGCCAGAACGTGCGACTCGGGCGGCCTCTTCGCGTCCAGGGATTGCCGCAGGCGGCGACCGGCCCTTCGTTTTCTTCAACCGTAGGCCTGTGCCTGTTCGCGGCGCACCCGCAGGACGAGTGGTGGGATTTCGAGATCCCTGCCGAACGCTACCCCGCGCGGTCGCTGCGCCGGGCGATGAAATGGTTTAAAGACAACTGGTAAACCCACGATGTTGATGTGTCGGCAAGATGCCGCTTACGAGTTCCGATCAGGCACTATATTTTGTGCGATTGCAGCGATTTTGGCGTGACCTAAGGCCAAGTCGTCGGTAAAATCGGTCCAATGCGGATAAGGGGCCCGGCCATGACCGGGAAAACGACAGGCGGATAGGACATGGCATTGAATTTGACGATGACGGAACGTGAGGACCTAAAGCCAAGGATCACGGTTTTCGGGGTTGGCGGTGCGGGCGGCAATGCTGTCAACAACATGATTCAGAAGCAGCTTGAGGGGGTCGAGTTCGTCGTCGCGAACACCGACGCGCAGGCGCTTCAGCAAAGCCATGCGCCGGCGCGCATCCAGATGGGCGTGCGCGCCACCGAAGGTCTGGGCGCCGGGGCGCGTCCTGCTGTCGGTGCGGCCGCTGCCGAGGAAACCATCGAGGAGATCGTCGATCACCTCGCCGGTGCCCATATGTGCTTCATCACCGCCGGCATGGGTGGCGGCACCGGAACCGGCGCGGCCCCGATCATCGCGCAGGCCGCGCGGGAGCTTGGCGTCCTGACCGTCGGCGTCGTGACGAAGCCCTTCCAGTTCGAAGGCGCCAAGCGGATGCGTCAGGCCGAGGAGGGCATCGAGGCCCTGCAGAAGGTCGTCGATACGCTCATCATCATTCCGAACCAGAACCTCTTCCGCCTCGCCAATGAAAAGACCACCTTCACCGAGGCCTTCGCGCTGGCGGATGACGTGCTCTACCAGGGCGTCAAGGGTGTCACCGACCTGATGGTGAAGCCGGGCCTCATCAACCTCGACTTCGCCGATGTCCGCTCGGTGATGGACGAGATGGGCAAGGCGATGATGGGCACCGGCGAGGCCGCCGGCGACGATCGCGCGATCCAGGCGGCGGAGAAGGCGATTGCCAACCCGCTGCTGGACGAGATCAGCCTGAAGGGCGCCAAGGGGGTTCTCATCAACATCACCGGCGGTCACGACCTGACGCTCTTTGAACTGGACGAAGCCGCCAACCGCATCCGCGAAGAAGTCGATCCCGACGCCAACATCATCGTCGGCTCGACGCTGGATGACTCGATGGAAGGCAACATGCGGGTTTCGGTCGTGGCGACCGGCATCGACGCCGCCGTGTCGCATGTCGACATGCCGACGCCGCGCCGCCGCATGGCCGAGCCGCTGCCGGCCCCGGTCCATGTCCATGCCGCGCCGGAACGCGCGCCGCAGCCCGAAGCGCCGCGCGCCTCGGACAATGCCTTCCGCCTGAGCCGCGAGGAGCGGGTCGAGGAGCCGGTCCGCGAGGAGCCCGCGCGCCACGCGCCGCGCACGCTCTTCGACGATGACAGCGCCGATGACGATCTGCCGCCGCCGGTCTACCGTCCGACCCAGGCGCAGGCCGCGCCGCAGTCCTTCCATGTCGAGGATGACGCGGAAAGCTTCGTGGCGCCGCGCGCCCGCGCTGCCGGAACCCCGTCGCCCGAGGCGCTGGCGCGTCTGCAGGCTGCGGTCAACCGCCAGCCGGCTTCCGCCGCCCAGACCCGCGCCGCAGCACCGCAGGCCCCTGCCGCGCCTGCGGCCGCCCACCCCTCGCGGATGCCGGAAAAGCCGCGCTTCGGCATCAACACGCTGCTGAACCGGATGGCGGGTCATGCCTCGGACCAGAGCGCGCCGCCCGCGGCCCGGACCCAGCCGGCGATGCGCCAGCAACCCCGGATCAACTCGTCGTTCGACGACGAACCGGAGGCCGACCCAGACCAGGAGCGCATCGAAATCCCCGCGTTCCTGCGTCGCCAGGCAAACTGACGCAAGGTCACATGTGACCGGAAGGGCCGGAGCGATCCGGCCTTTTTCTTTTTGCAATCAAGGGATTGCGCAAAGTTTCGCTGCATTGCGGCTTCATGACGCTGCTTTGCAGCATCATTGTTACATTCCGTTGCAAAGAGTGAGTTGAGATTGGCCCCCATCATCTTTACCTCAGGTTCACAAATAATAAGGGGGCCCATGTTCGGGCTTGCGGGCTGACGTGCAGACCACCATCAAATCGCCGGTGACGTTCACGGGAACCGGGCTTCATTCGGGCCTCCGGGCGCGGATGACGATCAATCCGGCTTCGGCCGAATATGGTATCTGGTTCCGCCGCACCGATGTGATCGGCAAGGACCCCCTGGTGCCGGCGCGCTGGGACGCGGTCCCGAATGCCCGGCTCTGCACCGTGATCGAGAATGCCGCCGGCGTTCAGGTCTCCACCATCGAGCATGTCATGGCGGCGCTTGCCGGCTGCGGCATCCACAATGCGCTGATCGAGATCGACGGGCCGGAAGTGCCGATCCTTGATGGCTCCGCCGCGCCCTTCGCCGCCGGCATCATGGCCCGCGGTATCCGCGTCTTCGACGCGCCGCTGCGCTGCTACGAAGTGCTGAAGCCGGTCGAGGTGCGCGAGGGCGAGGCCTTTGCCCGTCTGGAACCGGCCGAGACGCTGGAGATCGACTTCGCCATCGACTTCACCGATGCCGCCATCGGCCACCAGCGCAAGCATCTGGTGATGGCGAACGGCACCTTCCTGCGCGAGCTTTCCGACAGCCGCACCTTCTGCCGTCAGGCGGATGTTGATTTCATGCGCGACAATGGCCTTGCCCTTGGCGGCAGCTACGACAATGCCGTTGTCGTCGATGGCGACCGCGTGCTGAGCCCCGGCGGTTTCCGTCACCGTGACGAGCCGGTGCGCCACAAGATGCTCGACGCGCTTGGCGACCTCGCGCTCGCCGGGGCGCCGCTTCTGGGCCGCTATACCGGCAACCGCGCCGGCCATGCGATGACCAATAAGCTTCTGCGTGCCTTCTTCGCCATGCCGGGGGCCTACCGGCTGGTCGAATGCGACGCCGCGCGACGCCGGCTGTTGCCCGGAAGCAGCATCAGCAAGGCTGACGTCCCGGCTGTCGCCTGACTTCCCGAACGCAAGATTGCCGTTTTGCGCAGCCGATTTTTCTGTGCTAGGACGTGGCGAACCGCTCCGCGACGCAGGCCCATCGAGGCCATTGCGGGGAAGCGGATGACTGAAGGCAGAGACGGGGGCGGGCAAGGAATGGTGCGGGCGAAAGAAGCGGCAAAACTTGTCGGCGCCCTGGTGCTGGTTGCGTCTCTGACGGCCTGCGGCGGGGGTGCCCAGAACAAGGGACCCGACCTTGAGAAGATGGATGCCGAGCAGATCTACAAGCTTGGCGAGTTCGAGCTTGCGAACAACCGCAAGAGCGACAGTGCCATCAAGTATTTCGCCGAGGTCGAACGGCTTTACCCCTATTCGGAATGGGCCAAGCGCGCGCTCATCATGCAGGCCTTCAGCTATCATCAGGGCCGCAAGTACGAGGAAAGCCGCTCGGCAGCGCAGCGCTACATCGACACCTATCCCGCCGACGAGGACGCGGCCTATGCCAAGTACCTTCTCGCGCTCAGCTATTACGACCAGATCGACGATGTCGGCCGCGATCAGGGTCTGACCTTCCAGGCGCTGCAGGCCTTGCGCGCGGTGATCGAGGAATATCCCGACAGCGAATATGCCCAGTCGGCGATCCTGAAGTTCGACCTCGCCTTCGACCATCTCGCGGCGAAGGAAATGGAGATCGGCCGCTACTACCTGAAGCGCCAGCACTATGCCGCCGCCATCAACCGCTTCCGCGTGGTGGTGGAACAGTACCAGACCACCAGCCACACGCCCGAGGCGCTTTACCGTCTGATCGAAGCCTATCTGTCCCTGGGCTTCACCGATGAGGCGCAGTCGGCGGGCGCGATCCTGGGCTACAACTTCCAGTCGACGGTCTGGTATCAGGATGCCTACAGGCTGCTGACCCAGAAGGGGCTGGCGCTGGAAGCCAAGGGCGACGGCTGGCTTGCCACCGTCTATCGCCAGGTCATCAAGGGCGAATGGCTGTGATCGGGGGATGGGCGCATCGCCCATCCTACGGGGTCGGGTGTGCTGCGCGCGCTTGAAATCCGCGACATGCTGCTGATCGACCGGCTGGACCTTCGGTTCCAGCCGGGTCTCAATGTGCTGACCGGAGAGACCGGGGCGGGCAAGTCGATCCTTCTCGATTGCCTCGGCTTCGTCCTTGGCTGGCGGGGGCGGGCGGAATTGGTCCGCGCGGGCGCCCAGCAGGGCGAGGTGACGGCGGTTTTCGATCTTTCCGGCGATCATCCGGCGCGGGCAGTGCTGGAGGAGGCGGGGCTTGAGGCCGGGGGCGAGTTGATCCTGCGCCGTGTCAATGCCGCCGATGGCCGTAAGACCGCCTGGGTCAACGACCGGCGCAGTTCGGGCGAGGTGCTGCGCGCCTTGTCGGATGTGCTGGTGGAGCTGCACGGCCAGCACGACGATCGCGGATTGCTTAACCCGCGTGGTCATCGGCAGTTGCTCGATGCCTTCGCCGGGGCCGATGTGGGTTCTGTGCGGGCGGCATGGGGCGGCGTTGCGGCGGCGCGGAAGGCCTTGGCCGAGGCCGAGGCGGCGCTCGCGGCGATGCGGGCCGAGGAAGATTACCTGCGCCATGCGGTCGGTGAACTGGACGCGCTTGACCCGAAGCCCGGCGAGGAGGCGGAGCTTGATGCCCGCCGCCGCCTGATGCAGGGCGCGCTGCGTATCCGCGAGGATGTGGCGCGGGCGTTTCAGGCTTTGGGGCCGGAGGGCGCGGAGGGCATGATGGGCGATGCCGCGCGCTGGCTCGACGGGGCGGCGGCGAAGGCCGAAGGCGCGCTCGACGAGGCGATCGGCGCGCTTGGCCGGGCGATCACCGAATTGGGCGAGGCGGCGGAGGGGGTCGAGCGGGCGCTCGATGTGTTGAGTTTTGATCCGCGTGAGTTGGAGCGGGTCGAGGAACGCCTGTTCGCGATCCGGGGGCTGGCGCGGAAGCATGGCGTTCTGGCCGATGATCTTGGCAGTTTTGCCGAGGGGATGCGGGTGAGGCTCGCGGCGCTGGATGGCGGGGTGGAGAATATCAAAGGCCTCAGGGCGGCGGTCGCGGCGGCGGAGGCGGGCTATGACCGCGCCGCTTCCGATCTGAGCGCGCTGCGTTTGGGGGCGGCGGGGCGGCTCGACACGGCCATCGCGGCGGAACTGGCGCCCCTGAAGATGGAGCGGGCGCATTTCGCCACCGTCATAACGCCCGGCGAGGCGGGGCCGGAGGGGCGTGACAGCGTCGAATTCACCGTCGCCACCAATCCGGGCGCGCCATCGGGGCCCCTGAACCGCATCGCCTCGGGTGGCGAGCTGTCGCGGTTCCTTCTGGCGCTGAAGGTCTGTCTCGCGCGCGGGCAGGCCGGGCAGACGCTGATCTTTGACGAGATCGACCGCGGCGTTGGCGGGGCCACGGCGGATGCCGTCGGGCGGCGGCTTGAGCGGCTGGCGGACGGGGCGCAGATCCTCGTCGTGACGCATTCACCGCAGGTCGCGGCCCGCGGCGCGCATCACTGGCGGGTGGAAAAGCAGGTCGAGGACGGGATGACGACATCGACTGTTATCGCCTTGGGTGAGGCGGAACGGGTTGATGAGCTGGCGCGGATGCTGGCGGGCGAGAACGTGACGGATGCGGCGCGCGAGGCGGCGCGGGTGCTGCTGGCCGGGTAGGGCGTCGCCCGACACCAGCCTTGCGCGCCAAGCATGGCGGCTGCCCCCTTACGGCGGTTGCGCTGCCGTTGTGAGCTGCTTACCCTCCATGGAAGGGAGGCTGAACCAACGGAGTTTGGCCAATATGACGATCTTTTCCAACCTTTTCAGAGTATTCAAAGTGCCGTCCGACGCCGAGCGGGAACGCAGCTATCTGGAAGGCGCGAGCGATCTGCTCGATCTGGAACACCGCCAGCGCGAGATCGACCGCGGCCGCCTGCGCGCGCGCGAGCTACCCTACTACTGATCGGCATCTCAAGCCTCGGCGGTGAACTGCGCCGCCGCGACGGACCAGCCGCCCGGCCCTTCGACCAGCACCGCCGACAGGATCGCGCCGACGCGGCCCGCATCGCTGCCATCGGGGTTGAGGATGCCGGAGAGGACGAAGCGCTGCATCACTTGCGCCACACCGGGTGCGAGATCGCGGAGCTTGGCCTTGCCGGTCACGAGCTTGGCGCGCTGGAAGGCGCCCGCAAGTTCGCTCGCGAAGGTCTCGGCAATCTCTTTCCGGCCCTCGGCCCAATGGCCGGTCAGGGACAGAAGATCGGCATCCGCGGCGAAAAGGGCGGCGATCCTTTCGGCATCGCGCACCGCCCAGGCGGCGGCGAAGGCGCGGGGCAGGTGCTCAGGCGCGGCGACGGTCATTGCGACACCTCCGTCATGTTCTCGGGCACCACCTTGCCGGGGTTGAGAATGCCGTCGGGGTCGAGCGCGCGCTTGATCCGCGCCATCACCTCCCAAGCCTGCCCGTGTTCCATCGCCATCAGATCCTTCTTGCCCATTCCGACCCCATGTTCGCCCGTCATTGTTCCGCCGAGCCGGATGGCCCGTTCCGCCATGCGGCGGGCGAGCGCCTTGGCGGTTCTGAGTTCTGCCTGATTGTCCCGCTCGATCAGCAGGATCGCGTGGAAATTGCCGTCGCCGACATGGCCGAGGATCGGGCCGGGGAGCCCCGAGGCCGCGATGTCGGCGCGGGTTTCGCGGACCGCTTCCGCCAGACGCGAGATCGGCACGCAAAGGTCGGTGACAAGGCCCATGGCGCCGGGGCGCGAGGCGATGGAGGCGGGATAGGCGCCGTGCCGCATCCGCCAGAGACGGTTCCGCGCTTCGGGCGTCGTGGCCCATTTGAAATCCGCGCCGCCCATTTCGGCCACGACCTCGCCAAAGCGCCGGACATCCTCGGCGGCGGAGGTTTCCGAGCCGTGGAACTCCACCATCAGATGCGGCTTTTCGGGCATCGTGGTGCCGTTCGCCGCGTTGAAGATCGACGCGACTGCCTCATCGACGAATTCGATGCGGGCCATCGGAATGCCCATCTGGATCGTGGCGATGACGGTATCGACGGCGGCGGCGAAATCATCGAAGGCACAGACGGCGGCTGTGACGGCCTCGGGCTGGCCATGCAGCTTCAGCGTCAGTTCGGTGATGATGCCAAGCGTGCCTTCGGAGCCGGTGAAAAGCCCGGTGAGGTCATAGCCGGCGGAGGATTTCCGCGCCCCCGATCCGGTGCGGATGACGCTTCCATCGGCGAGGACCACCTCAAGCGCCATCACATTGTCGCGCATGGTGCCGTAGCGGACGGCGGTGGTGCCGGAGGCGCGGGTGGCGGCCATGCCGCCGAGTGAGGCATTGGCGCCGGGGTCGATGGGGAACATGAGGCCGGTGGCGCGGAGGTCGGTGTTCAGCGCCTCGCGCGTCACACCCGGCTGGACCACGGCCTGCATGTCCTCGGCCCGGACCGCGAGGACGCGGTTCATGCGCATGAGGTCAAGCGTGATGCCGCCCCGGACCGCCAGCGCATGGCCTTCGAGCGAGGTGCCGGTGCCCCAGGCCGTCACCGGGCAATGGTGGCGGGCGCAGGTGGCGACGATGCGCGATACCTCTTCCGTCGTCTCCGGATAGGCGACGGCGTCGGGCAGGGTCGCGGGAAACCACGCCTCGCTCTGGCCATGCGCGGCAAGGTCGGCGCCTGCAAGGATCAGCCGGTCGCCGAGAATGGTCTGGAGTTCGGCAAGGGCCGCGTCATGGGCCATGGAATCCTCCGGGCGGCTGGCGCGGCGACCCTAGGCGAAGCGGGCCATGGGCGAAAGGCCGGGGCGGCGTCCCCCGCGGAAATCTGCCGTCAGATGCGTTCGACCGTCGCCTTGTCCGGGTAGAAGGCGAGATGCCCGGCGATGGCCTGCGCTGCCGGGATCGGCGCCGGATAGCTCCATGCCGCGTCATGGATCGGGCCGCTTTTCGCGGCGACGGTGAAGTATTCCGCCGCGCCCTTGTAGGGGCAGGTGGAGGTGCGCGCGCTCTGGTCGAGAAGCGCCATCGCGATGTCCTCGCGCGGGAAGTAGATCACCGGGGGATAGCTGCCTTCGGTCAGTTCAAGGGCGCGGGTGGTTTCGCCGATGATGGCGCCGCCGGCGCGGACAGTCCAGGTGCCCTCGGCGGGGCGGATGCGGATGTGGTCGGCCATGGCGTTTCCTTTCGGGGGAGGCGGTTTCGGATCAGAGGGGTGCCGTCGCGGCGGCAAGCCAGGCGCGGGTGGCCCCTGAGACGCGCGGGGCGATGAGGTCGAAGACCCAGGCGTGGTAGCCGTCAAGCCAGGCGCGTTCGTCCGGGGAAAGTGCGGCGGCGTCGATCAGGTTGCGGTCGATCGGCACCCAGGTCAGCGTCTCGAAACCGAGCATCTTGCGGTGGGCGTCACCGCCCGGCACCGCAGGCGCTTCCTGCACCAGAACGAGGTTCTCGATGCGGATACCGAAGGCGCCCTCGCGGTAGTAACCCGGCTCGTTCGACAGGATCATGCCGGGTTCAAGCGGCACGTCGGAGGTTCGGCTGATCCGCTGCGGGCCTTCGTGGACGGAAAGATAGCAGCCGACGCCGTGGCCGGTGCCGTGGTCGTAATCCTGCCCGGCGAGCCACAGGGGATAGCGCGCGACGGAATCAAGATGGCCGCCGGTGACGCCCTTGGGCCAGCGGAGCCGCGACACCGCGATCATGCCTTGCAAGACGCGGGTGAAGGCGGCCTTCGCCTCGGGCTCAACAGGCCCGACCGAGACGGTGCGGGTGATGTCGGTGGTGCCGTCCTGATACTGGCCACCGGAATCGATGACGACGATTTCGCCGGAGTGGACCGGGCGGTTGGTCTCGCGCGAGACGCGGTAATGGATCACCGCGCCATGCGGGCCGGCGCCGCAGATCGTCTCGAAGCTGATCTCCTTCAGCGCATTGGTCGCGCGGCGGAAACCTTCCAGCTTTTCGACCACGTCGATTTCCGTCAGCCCGCCCTTCGGCGCCTCGGCATCGAACCAGGCGAGGAATTCGACCATCGCGGCGGCGTCCCTCAGATGCGCGGTGCGCATCCCTTCGATCTCGGCCGGGTTCTTGCGCGCTTTTGGCAAAAGGCAGGGATCGGGGCCGGCGGCGGTGGCGATCCCGGCCTCGGTCAACTCACGCGTGATCTCGATCGGCGCCGTCGCCGGATCGACCCTGACCGGGCCGTGCAGGGTGCGGAGCGCGGGCGCGAAGGCCGAGGGCGGGCGGATCGTCACATCGGGCCCAAGATGGGCGCGGACCTCCTCCGACAGCTTCTCGGGCGCGATGAAAAGCGTGACGCGACCGGTGTCGTGCAGGATCGCGAAGGCCTGCACCACCGGGTTCCGCTCGATGTCTGACCCGCGGATGTTGAGGAGCCAGGAGATGGAATCGGGCAGGGTCAGGATCGTCGCCGTCTGCCCGGCGGAGCGAAGTTCGTCGGCCAGACGGGCGCATTTGCTGGCGGCGGTTTCGCCGGCGAATTCAAGCGGCTGGATGCTGACCGGCCCGGCGGGCGCGGCGGGACGGTCGGGCCAGATCCGGTCGACGGGGTTTTCGGAAGGCGCAAGCGTGATGCCCGTGTCCCGAAGGGCGGCCTCAAGATCGCCGATTTCCTTCGCGGTATGGAGCCAGGGATCGAAGCCGACACGGCCGCCGCCGGGAAGCTGCGCCTTCAGCCAGTCGGCGGGCTTCGTCTCGGGCCAATGGACAGGGGTGAAGGCGGCAAGGTCAACCTGATCCTTCACCTGCGTCCGGTAGCGCCCGTCGATGAAGACGCCGGCGATGGTGGGCAGGACCATGGCGAAACCGGCCGAGCCGGTGAACCCCGTCAGCCAAGCGAGGCGCTGGTCGGCGGGGGCGACATATTCGCCCTGATGCGCATCGGCGCGGGGCACGATGAAGCCGTCGAGACCGGCCTTGGCCAGTTCGGCCCGAAGTGCGGCGAGGCGCGGCGGCCCCTGGTCGGGGCGGGTCTCGGTTTCAAAGGTCTGGAACATCTCGCCCCCGGTTCAGAGGCCCTGACGGGCCATGGCTCGGGCGAACCTAGCCTGCGGGCCGGACCTGTCCAAGCCGAAAGCGACCCATGCTGCCGGTCACGGTGCCCGCGTCACCGTATCGTAGCGGATGCCGTAGCGCGTGCCGGGGCCGGATACGATGAGCCGGTCGCCGGGCGAGAGCGTCTCCCACAGATCGGCGGGGATGTTGCAGATCGTCGCCGGGGTACCGATCCCTCCGGTGATGGTGACGCTGGCTGTGTAGTCGCAGGCCCGTCTGCGGGTGGCATGGCCGCGCTCCGCCACCGTCACCTCGATTGAGGCCGGCGTCGTCGGAGCGCGGCCAAGCCATTGCCGCACCGACAAGCGCTCCACCAAGCGTCTTTTGCATGAGGCGTCTGGTCCTGCCGCCTCCGCGCTGGCCGCACTCCAGCCAGCCGATGATCGCACCGTAGATCGCGAATCCGGTGACGAGCGTAGCGTGCCATGTCGAAAGATAAGCCTGATACCCGGCCGAGGGCAGCCAGAGGGGATGCGAAAGGCCGAAAATGCCAAGGAATACCGCAACCACCCCGGGAATGGCGAGCAGTTTCGTCCATGGGCCGGGCTTCGCTGCCGGCGGGGACAGATCCGGTCCTCGCTGGATGCCATCCTCCCGCGAGGGCCAGTTGGCCGCCTCGGCGGCTGCCGAGGGCCAGCGGCCAGCATCCCTGCCGGGCTCGGCGGCGACGTCATGGCGCGCGAAGGCGGCTCCGGGAATGAGGAAGGCGTAGAAGTAAAGCAGCAGCCAGATCAGCGCGAACACAAGGATCAGAGCCGGCGGGATGTAGGCGCGGAGCACGCTGATCGGCAGATGCAGAAGCAGTATCCAGACAAGAAGCGTGAGAAGACCGGTCACAACAAAGCCGATGTCGCAGACCAGCCGGCTCAGCCCCTAGCGCATCCGGGCGAGGCTTCGGTCGAAGATGCCGGGGACGAGGAACCAGAGGCCGAAGACGGCGCAGAAGGCGAAAAGTCCGTAGTTGGCGGCGCTGGCGACAGAATAGGGATCGCGGATCGCGATGGTCACGAGATTGAGCCTGATCGTGAGAAAGCCGGCAAAGAGTGCCGCCACCGTCAGGTACTGCGCGAGGTAGGTTGAAAGCACCCCGACCCGGCTGGGTGGGTGATGATCCGTCACTGCCACTGGACGACCCTAAGTCATTGTTGCCAATGACCGATCTCTACTGCGCGATTCCGGCGACAATGGGGCGAAGTATCACCCCGCCCGCTTCATCCCCATCACCCGCGCCCTTGCCCGGGGATCGCTGTCGAAGAGGCTGGCGAGTTGTTCGGTCATGGCGCCGGCAAGCTGTTCGACATCGGTGATGGTCACGGCGCGCTGGTAGTAGCGGGTCACATCATGGCCGATGCCGATGGCGATCAGCTCGACGATCTTCCGGCGCTCCACCATGGCGATCACGTCGCGGAGATGCTTTTCAAGGTAGTTGGCCGGGTTGACGGAAAGGGTCGAATCGTCCACCGGCGCGCCGTCGGAAATCACCATCAGGATGCGGCGCTGTTCGGGACGGTTCAGCATCCGGCGATGCGCCCATTCCAAGGCCTCGCCGTCGATGTTTTCCTTCAAAAGCCCTTCCTTCATCATCAGCCCTAGGTTCGGCCTGACCCGCCGCCACGGCGCGTCGGCGGATTTGTAGATGATGTGGCGGAGGTCGTTGAGCCGCCCCGGCTGCTGCGGGCGGCCCTGTGCCAGCCATTTCTCGCGGCTCTGGCCGCCCTTCCAGGCGCGGGTGGTGAAGCCGAGGATCTCCACCTTCACCTGGCAGCGTTCGAGCGTCCGCGCCAGCACATCGGCGCAGATAGCGGCGATGGAGATGGGGCGACCGCGCATGGAGCCGGAATTGTCGAGAAGGAGCGTGACGACGGTATCGCGGAACTCGGTGTCCTTCTCGACCTTGAAGGACAAGGGCGTCGTCGGGTTGGCGACGACCCGGGCGAGACGACCCGCGTCAAGAATGCCTTCCTCAAGATCGAACTCCCAGGACCGGTTCTGCTGCGCCTGCAACCGGCGCTGGAGCTTGTTGGCAAGGCGGCTGACGGCACCCTTCAGCGGCTCAAGCTGCTGGTCGAGATAGGCGCGCAGGCGTTCCAGTTCAGCCGGTTCGGCGAGCTCCTCCGCCTTGATTTCCTCATCGAAATCCGTCGCATAGACGGTGTAGTTGGGGTCCGCGTCGGAATAGGGGGCAGGGGGCGGTGGCTCCAGGGGTGCCTCGCCCTCGGGCATCTCGGCCTCCTCGCCATCCTCCATGTCCGAAAGCTCGTCCATGGAGACCTGGGCCTCGGACTGATCGTCCTGCTCTTCCTGGCTGCGCTCCGGCTGGGCGTCGCTGTCGTCCGGTTCCTCCTGGCCTTCCTGGCTTTCGGAATCGTTCTCCTGCTCCTCGCTTTCGGCGCTGTCGCCCTCATCCTCGTCCTGAAGGTCGGGGTCGTCGCCAAGCTGGTCGCCGTAGCCGAGGTCCTTGATGACCTGGCGGGCGAGGCGGGCGAAGGCGGTCTGGTCGGCGAGGACGTCCTTCACATGGTCGAGCGTGCCGCCCGCCTGTTCCTCCATGAAGGGCTTCCAGAGGTCCATGACATGCTGCGCCGCGCGCGGCAGGTCGCGCCCGGTGGCAAGGTGACGGACGAGATAGCCGGCGGCCTGCGGCAAGGGTGCGTCCTGCGCCTGCCGGATGGCGCCATAGCCGCGCCGTTCTGCCTCGGCGCCGATCTTGGCGTCGATATTGCCGAGCGTGCCGGGCATGTCGCGGGCGCCCACCGCCTCGCAGCGCGCGGTTTCCATGGCGTCGTAAAGATCGCGCGCCATCTGGCCCTGCGGCATGTATTTCGCGGCGATGGCGTCGTCGTGGAAGCGGTGGCGGAGCGCGAAGGCATCCGCCGTGCCGCGCGCGATCAGCACCTCATCCCGCGTCATCCGGCGCGAGACCTGCGGCAGCCGCATGGTGTCGCCGGCCATGCCGGGCGGATCGACCGAATAGGTGACGGTCAGCTCCGGGTCGTCGGCCATGGTCTTGGTGGCCTCGGCGAGGGCCTTCTTGAAGGGATCTGCGGGGTTGTCGGAGGGGCGGGTCATGTGCCGATAAATCACCCGGCGAGGGGGAAAGGCAAGGCGGATTCAGCGCATTGGTGCGCTGGCGTTTTCGGTAGGATGGGCAATATTGCCCATCCTACGGGTGAAGCTGGAATAGGGCCAATGCTCCGGTTCGTGGACAAGCCCGTGCTTCACCGGGTTCATGTGGCAATACTCCATCGCACGAATGAACTCGGCTTCGTCGCGCAGGGCGTGCTCCCAGAATCGGCGCTGCCAAAGCCCGCGTTCGCGTTTCGCCTGCTTGCTGGGGGATGGTCGGAAATCGCCTGCGACCGAGTGCGAAAACCGCGCCTTGATGCGGCGCCAGCGTTCCGGAAAGTTCGCCTCGCCTTCGGGTTCGGTCCAGATGGCGTGGATATGGTCGGGAAGCACGACCATGGCGTGGCAGGTTACGGGAAATTCCAGAAGGGTGCGCCGGTAGGCTTCGCGGAGGTGGCCGATATGGTCGGTCAGCGTCCGGGTGCCGCGATCTTCGACGCAGACAGTGAAGAAATAGGTGGCGCCGGGCAGGCGCAGGCGGCGGTAGCTGGTCATGCCGCCAGGCTGGAGGGGCCTTGGTTAAACCGGAGTTAACGAGGGCGTAGGATGGGCAATATTGCCCATCCTACGGGTCTTAGCGAATGCTCTGGCTCGCAGCGCTCTCCGGCAGTTCCTCGTCAAAGCAGCGCTGGTAGAACTCGGCCACCGTCTGCCGCTCCAGTTCGTCGCATTTGTTGAGGAAGGTCAGGCGGAAGGCGTAGCCGATATTGCGGAAGATCTCGGCGTTCTGGGCCCAGTTGATGACCGTGCGGGGGCTCATGACGGTGGAAAGGTCGCCGTTCATGAAGGCGGTGCGCGTGAGATCCGCGACCGTCACCATCTGGGAGATCTGCTTCCGGCCCTTGTCGGTGTTGTAATGCGGGTTCTTCGCCAGAACGATGGCGGTCTCCGCATCGTGGGACAGGTAGTTCAGCGTCGCCACAAGGCTCCAGCGGTCCATCTGCGCCTGGTTGATCTGCTGGACGCCGTGATAAAGCCCGGTGGTGTCGCCAAGGCCCACGGTGTTCGAGGTCGCAAAGAGGCGGAAGGACGGGTGCGGGGTGATGATCTCGTTCTGGTCGAGAAGCGTCAGCTTGCCGTCATGCTCCAGCACGCGCTGGATCACGAACATCACGTCCGCCCGCCCTGCGTCGTATTCGTCGAAAACGATGGCGACGGGATTGCGCAGCGCCCAAGGCAGGATGCCCTCGTGGAACTCCGTCACCTGCTTGCCGTCGCGGAGCTTGATCGCATCCTTGCCGATGAGGTCGATCCGGCTGATGTGGCTGTCGAGGTTCACGCGGACGCAGGGCCAGTTGAGATGGGCCGCGACCTGTTCGATATGGGTGGATTTCCCGGTGCCGTGATAGCCCTGGATCATGACGCGGCGGTTGTAGGCAAAACCAGCGAGGATGGCGAGCGTGGTGTCCGGGTCGAACTTGTAGGTCTGGTCGATCTCCGGCACGCGGTCGGTGCGGTCGGCGAACCCCTTCACCTTCATCTCGGTATCGATGCCGAACATCTCCCGGACGGAGATTTCTTCGGTGGGTTTCGCGTGTTGATCGAGCATCTCAGTCACCGTTCATCGGGGAGGACGTGCCATTCCTGCACCTCCGCTTGATGGAACATATCGGCGGGGGGTTCAAGGGGCCGGGCGGCGGTTCGCCCACGCAAGTTTTACCCCGCGTGATGCGCCGCTCTGGCATTCTGTCGGGGCATCGGCAGGGGAGGCGCCGTGATGATGACCCGCAGGACGACGATGAGCCTTGGTGTCGCGCTGGCCGCCTTCGGCCTTTCCCGACGCGGGGCGGGGGCGGCGGAAGCCTTCGAAGTGACGAAGACGGAAGCCGAATGGCGCAAGCTCCTGACGCCCGCGCAATACGCGGTCTTGCGCGAAGAGGATACCGAGCGCGCCTTCACCAGCCCGCTCAACGACGAAAACCGCGCCGGGACCTATGCCTGCGCCGGCTGCGACCTGCCGCTTTATTCGTCGAAGGCGAAGTATGACAGCGGCACCGGCTGGCCCTCCTTCTGGGAGCCCTTGCCGAACGCGGTCGGGACAAAGGCCGACTGGGGCCTCCTCGGACGGCGGACCGAGGTTCACTGCCGGCGCTGCGGCGGGCATCTTGGCCATGTCTTCAATGACGGACCGAAGCCGACCGGCAAGCGCTACTGCCTGAACGGGGTGGCGCTGGTGTTCCGGGCGGCCTGAGGGGCGATGCGCCGCATGGACGGGGGTGTTTTCCCCTGCTGGATCGGGGACATGGACCGCAAGGATGATATGCGGCAGGCGCCGCACGACCTGATCGTCTTCGACGCGGCTTGCGTCTTCTGCTCCGGTTTCGCCCGCTTCATGCACCGCCACGACCACGCCGGGCGCTTCCGCTTCGTCACCGCTCAATCGGCTTTCGGACAGGCGCTTTGCCTCCGCCACGGACTCGACCCCATGGCGATGACGACGAATATCGTCATCGCCGGCGGCGCGGCGCATGTGAAGATGCGGGCCTTTGCGGCGGCGATGGCGGCGCTCGGACCGCCGTGGCGCTGGCTGAGGCTCATGCGCTACCTGCCGGCGGGCGACTGGCTTTATGACCGGATCGCGCGGAACCGTTACCGGATCGCCGGGCGGCGGGACTGTGCCGTGCCGCTGCCGGACCTCAGGGCGCGGCTGATTGAGTAGTCGTGTCCTTGTCATCGGCGGCACCGGGGTTTTCGGATCACGCCTTTGCTTCGCCCTCGCGCGGGAGCCGGGGGTCGACCTGATCGTCGGTGGTGCGGGTGCATTTCAACACCACCCTCCCGGCAAAGATCTCAGCAAAGGCCGCGAACATAAATAGTTGACAAATTATATCGGATTTAGTTCTGTCGCCAAAACTTTCGTGTCGGTAGGGGGACATTCATGAAGCTTGCAGCCGCATCATTCGCAGCGGTTCTTGGGGCGTCGGTCGCAGTTGCGGCGCCGCTCGACCCGGTCGAGTCGCTGGGCAAGAGCCTCTTTTTCGACGCGGACCTGTCGGTCAACGGCAACCAGTCCTGTTCCTCCTGCCATGAGCCGGAGCAGGGCTTTTCCAGCCCGATGTCGGAGATCAACGCGGCGGGGGCGGTGATCGAAGGCTCGGTGCCGGGCCGTTTCGGCAACCGCAAGCCGCCGAGTGTTGCCTATGCCAGCCCCGGCCCGGTCTTTCACCACACCTATGAGGACGGCGAGATCCTTTTCGTCGGCGGGGCCTTCCATGACGGCCGCGCCACCGGGCACCAGCTTGGCTCGGTCGTCGCCGATCAGGCGCTCGGTCCCTTCGTCAACCCGGCGGAAATGGCGCTGCCGAGCCTCGCCTGTGTCGTCGAGCGCGTCTGCGGCGGCGACCAGAAGGATGAGATGGAGGCGGTCTGGGGCAAGGACATCTGCGAGATTTCCTTCCCCACCAACCTTGCGCAGCAATGCGCCGACCCGGACGCCAAGATCGAGATCACGGATGAGGATCTGAACGCCCGGCTCGACACGGCCATGGCGGCCATCGCCAAGTCGATCGCCGCCTATGAGGCCTCACCGGAGGTCAACCGCTACAGCTCGCGCTTCGACGGCTGGCAGGCCGGCACGGTGGAGTTCACCGAAGAGGAAAAGCGCGGCTTTGCGCTGTTCGAGGACAAGGCGCTTTGCGCCGAATGCCACGTCCTTGACCGCGGGCCGAATGGCGAGCCGCCGCTTCTGACCGATTTCACCTTCGACAACCTCGGCGTGCCGAAAAACCCCGATGTGCCCTGGTACACGCAAGCCGCCTTCAACCCGGACGGCAAGGCCTGGATCGACCCCGGCCTTGGCGGGATGCTGAGGGGTGATCCGACCTATGCCGCCTATGCCGCCGACCTGATGGGGGCGCAGAAGGTGCCGACCCTGCGCAACATCAACAAGCGCCTCGCGCCGGATGTGGCGCGGTCCTACATGCACAACGGCTACTTCAAGACGCTGGAAGAGGTCGTCCACTTCTACAACACGCGCGACACGCTGCCGCGCTGCGAGGGGGAGATGAAGGCGGCCGATGCGATGGCGGCGAAATGCTGGCCCGCGCCCGAGGTCGAGGCGACGATGAACAAGGACGAGCTTGGCAACCTCAAGATGACGCCCGAGGAAGAGGCCGATCTGGTGGCCTTCCTGAAGACGCTGGATGACGAATAGGGCCCGCGCCCGTTCAATCCGGCAGGCGGTGATCGCAGACAAAACCCGGGGGTCTAGACCCACGGGTTTTTCATGTGTCCCTGAAGTTGCGGCTGTCCTTGATCTGGTCCCAGGCCCAGACCACTTCCTGCAAGCGGTCCTCGTCCGAGCGGTCGCCGCCGTTCATGTCGGGGTGCAGGTCCTTCACCAGCGACTTGTACTGCTTGCGGATCTCGATCTTGGTCCAGCTGTCCTTGGCCTCGAGGATGTCGAGCGCCTTGCGCTCGGTCGGCGGCAGTTTGCGGCCCATGGAGCGACCGGGGTTCTGGGTGGCGTTGCCGCCAAGGATTTCCATCGGGTCGGCGACGCCAAGCCGCGCCCAGGCGCGATCCTCGGCATCGCGCTTGAAGGGTTTCGTCTCGCGGCCCCAGACGCGGTCCTTGTCGAGGAACTTCTGGAAATCGTCCTCGCTCGTCCCTTGGAAGAAGTTCCATTTGAGGTTGTATTCGCGGACATGGTCCTTGCAGAACCAGAAATACTCGTCGAGGTGGTCGGGCGATTTCGGCGCGCGGTACTGGCCGGCATTCTCGCAGCCGGGATGGTCGCAGGCGCGCGTCGAGGTTTCGAACGCACCCGACATGCCACGGCGGCCCTTGGTCCGCTTCTTCTTGTCGGTCGCAGCGGAAATGTCGAATCCGAAGGGGTCGGGTCGTGTCATGCTCTGGCCTCTTCCGTGGTCGTTCCGACTCGGGGCGGCCAGTTTAGGGCATTTCGCGGCGCTTTGAAGGGGGCAAGGCAAAATTGCCGCGCATCGACGGGATGCGCGGGCGTGATGCCGATGGTGCGGGGTGCCGTAGTCTCAGGCCAGCGCGCCGCCGGGGCGCGAAGTGGCGTGGCCACGCGCCTGAACCCGGCGCGGACGCACGCCGACGTCGGCGAGCGCGGCGACGGGCTGCGGCACCACGGGGCGTTCCGCCTCGGTGACAGGCCGGCGGAAAACCATGAAATCCTGCTGCCGCGTGACCGGAAGGAAGAACCACGTCCCCTTGACCGGCAGCCGTTCGGTGCGCACGAAATCCCAGCCGGTGCCGAGGATCATCTTGATCTCGCTGTCGAGCGTCCGCGTCAGCGCATCCGGCCCGTTGAGCGTTTCACCGCCTCGCCGCACCTGTTTCGGCGTCGGCACGAATTTGTATTCGAACATGATTGCCCCACCACGTTATCCGGGCAATCTCGGCGCGGCGTTTCGTTGCGGCAAGTGAAATGTGGCGACAACGTGGCGGGCTTGCGGCAAGGGTGTGGCGCGAGGGCTTCAAAGCCTCACGCTACCCACATGAAATAAAACGATAAAACAGGAGACTGGCCGGCGGTTTCGAGCCGCCGGCGCTCCCGTCGGGAACGCGCAACGATCCGAACCATGGCGCGGAACTGTTGCCGATCAGGCCTTGTCGTCATCCCGGGCGTCGGCGGCACCGGCATCGGCAGGGACCACGGCCGGGCTTTCGAGCCGTGGCGCGTTGCCCACGGGGGCATCGGCCGTCAGCCGGCGCGGCGCGGCGGGCGCATCGGGCCTTTCGGCGAGCGTCCGGCGGAAGACCAGCATGTGGTGATAGACCGTGGTGCGCCGGGTAAGCCCCGTGCGCTCTTCCGACGGCAGCATGTCGGCGCGGACATAGTCCCAGCCTTCGCGCGCCATCCGGTTGAGGAGCGAGGTCATGGCCTGCGCGTAGCGGTCGCCGGCGGTCTTGGCGCCACGGGTCTTTTCGCCCCGGTCAGGCGCCGGGACAACCTTGTACTCATACTCTTGCATGGCGCGTCCCAGCCCGTTCCTGTGCGCGCCCGCATACAGGAACGCGACCATCCCGGCAAGCGCGGCGGGGTCGAACCAGCGGTGGTCCGCGCTTTTCCTGTTTACCCTCGCGCTTACCCGCCCGACAGTGCGCTGGTCAGGGCAGGAGGCGGGCATGGCGACGGGATTCTACTTCGACGAACGTTGCCTTTGGCATTCGGCAGGCGAACAGGTGCTGTTCCTGCCGATCGGCGGCTTTCTTCAGCCGCTCGTGACGGGGGGCGCGGCTGAGGCGCCGGAAACCAAGCGCCGCCTGAAGAACCTTGTGGAAGTCTCGGGCCTGATTGATCATCTCGACCGGATGTCTGCGCCGCCGCTGGGCAGAGAGGATCTGCTGCGCATCCATCCGCCGGCCTATCTCGACCGGTTCAAGGCGCTGTCGGACGGGGCCGGTGGCGACATGGGCGAAGAGGCGGTCTTTGGCCGTGGCGGGTTCGAGATTGCCTGCCTGTCGGCGGGATTGGCCCGGCGCGGCCTTGCCGATGTGATGGCCGGACGTATCGAGAATGCCTATGTCCTGTCGCGCCCGCCGGGGCATCACTGCCTTCCGGACAAGGGCATGGGTTTCTGCCTTCTGGCCAATATCCCCCTCGCGCTCGAAGCGCTGAGGGCTGATGTCGGGCCGGTCAGGGCGGCGGTGATCGACTGGGACGTGCATCACGGCAATGGCACCGAAGCGATCTATGCCGGGCGGTCCGACACCCTGACGATCTCGCTGCATCAGGAGCGGTGCTATCCGGTGGACACCGGCGCCGCGACAGATCGCGGGACCGGCGACGGGGTGGGCGCCAACCTCAACATCCCGCTTCTGCCGGGCGGTGGGCATCAGGCCTATCTCGACGCGTTCGAGCTTCTGGTCGAACCGGAGGTACGGAAATTCCGGCCCGACATTATCGTCATCGCCTGCGGGCTGGATGCCAATGCCTTCGACCCGCTGGCGCGAATGCAGGCCCATTCCGGCACGTTCCGCGAGATGACGCGGCGTGCCAGGGTGCTGGCCGGCGACCTTTGTGGCGGGCGTATCGTCGCGGTGCATGAGGGCGGCTATTCCGAGGCCTATGTGCCCTTCTGCGGCCTCGCGGTCATCGAGGAACTGGCGGGTCACCGGACGGAGGTTCAGGACCCCTTTGCCGCAGTCATCGACTTGCAGCAGCCCGGCGCGGACATGGTCCACCTCCAGCGGCAGCGGCTTGAAGCTCAGGCGCGGGCGCTGGCTGGATAGCGTCCGGCCTCAGAGGCCGAGCTTTTTCGCCACCATCTGGTTGACGACCGCCGGGTTGGCCTTGCCGCCGGTGGACTTCAGCACCTGACCGGTGAACCAGCCGGCGAGCTTGGCATTGACCTTGGCTTTCTCGACCTGTTCGGGGTTCGCGGCGATCAGGTCATCCAGCGCCTTCTCGATGGCGCCGGTATCCGTCACCTGCTTCATGCCGTGCTTCGCCGCAATCTCCGCCGGGTCGCCGCCCTCGGTCCAGAGAATCTCGAAAAGATCCTTGGCCATCTTGCCGGAAATCTCGCCCTTGGCGATGAGGTCAAGGACGCCGCCAAGCTGCGCCGCCGAAACCGGCGTCGTCTCGACCGACAGGCCTTCCTTGTTGAGCCGCCCGAACAACTCGTTGATGACCCAGTTGGCGGCCTGCTTGCCGTCGCGGCCCCGTGCCACTTCCTCGAAGAAGGTGGCATTCTCGACTTCGGCGGTCAGGACGTTCGCGTCATATTCGGTCATGCCGTAGTCGCCGACGAACCGCGCCTTCTTGGCATCGGGGAGTTCCGGCATCGACGTCGCGATGTCATCAACCCAGGCCTGCTCGATCTCCAAGGGCAGAAGGTCGGGGCAGGGGAAGTAGCGGTAGTCATGCGCCTCTTCCTTCGAGCGCATCGACCGCGTCTCGCCCTTGTCGGGATCGTAAAGGCGGGTTTCCTGCGTGACCTTGCCGCCATCCTCGACAATGGCGATCTGGCGGCGCGCCTCATATTCGATGGCGGCCTGGATGAACCGCATGGAGTTCATGTTCTTGATCTCGCAGCGCGTGCCGAGGATGGTGAAATCCCCGGTCGCCTGGAACCGTTCATAGTCGCCCGGCCGGCAGATGGAGACGTTGACGTCCGCCCGCAGGTTGCCGTTCTGCATGTTGCCGTCGCAGGTGCCAAGGTAGCGCATGATCTGGCGCAGCTTCGCCACATAGGCCGCCGCCTCTTCCGGCCCGCGAATGTCGGGGCGCGAGACGATCTCCATCAGCGCGACGCCGGTGCGGTTGAGGTCGACGAAGGACATGGTCGGGTCAAGGTCGTGGATCGACTTGCCGGCGTCCTGCTCCATATGGATGCGCTCGATCCGGACGCGGCGGGCGACGCCCGGTCCCATGTCGACGATCACCTCGCCCTCGCCGACGATCGGGTGGTAGAGCTGCGAGATCTGGTAGCCCTGCGGCAGGTCGGGGTAGAAGTAGTTCTTGCGGTCGAAGGCGGAGCGGAGGTTGATCGCTGCCTTGAGGCCAAGGCCGGTCTTGACCGCTTGCGCCACGCAAAACTCGTTGATGACCGGCAGCATCCCCGGCATCGCCGCATCGACGAAGGCGACGTTGGAATTGGGCTCCGCCCCGAAGGTGGTCGAGGCGCCCGAGAAGAGCTTGGCGTTCGACGCCACCTGCGCGTGAACCTCAAGGCCGATCACAAGCTCCCAGTCGGATTTCGCGCCGGAAATCACCTTGGGCTTCGGGGCTTCAAAGGTCAGGTCGAGCATGGGACGGTCCTTCACGATAACGCCTGCTTTCTAAGGGAGGTGCCGTCAGGGGGCAAGCGGATCGGCGCGGCTTTCCATCCCCGGCCTGCTCTGGCATGGTCGCCGGGCAGTTTGAAAGGGACGCCGCCGATGAAGAACCTCGAAAGCCTTGATCTGACGCAGATTCTTCTGGAGGTGGATGCGGCCGGCATCGCCACGGTGACGCTGAACCGCGAGGCCAAGCGCAATGCGCTTGATACCCGCACGGTTGAGGAACTGGTCAATCTTTTCTCCACGATTCCGCGCGCCGGGGTCCGCGCCGTGGTGCTGAGGGGTGAAGGCGCGCATTTCTGCGCCGGGCTCGATCTTGTCGAGCATTTCAAGGAAGACCGCAGCCCGGCGGAGTTCATGCACCTCTGCCTTCGCTGGCATGAGGCCTTCAACAAGATGGAATATGGCGGCGTGCCGATCATTGCCGCGCTGAAGGGCGCGGTCGTCGGCGGCGGGCTGGAACTGGCCTCATCGGCCCATATCCGGGTGGCCGACCGGACGACCTATTTCGCCCTGCCCGAAGGCCAGCGCGGGCTTTTCACTGGCGGCGGCGCCACGATCCGGGTCGCCGATCTTGTCGGCAAGGCGCGGATGATCGACATGATGCTGACGGGCCGGGTCTATCAGGGTGAAGAGGCGATGGCGGTCGGGCTTTGCCAGTATCTTGTCGATGACAGCGAGGCCAAGGCGATGGAGATCGCCCGCGCGGCGGCGGCGCATCCACCCCTGACCAACTTCGCCATCTGCTCGGCGATCAGCCACATGCAGAACATGTCCGCGCTCGATGCCGCCTATGCCGAGGCGGTGGTGGCGGGGATCGTCAACACGCAACCCGACGCGCGCGGGCGGCTGGAGGCCTTCGCCAACAAGACCGCCGCGAGAGTCCGCCCGAAGTGAACGACCTGAGAGACGAGACGCCGCTGAAGGGCATCGGCTTCAAGCTGATCTCGGTCGCGATCTTCATGGCGATGGCGTCGCTCATCAAGGCCACGGCGGATGAGGTGCCGCCGGGCGAGGCGGTGTTCTTCCGGTCCTTCTTCGCCATCCCGGTGATCCTCGTCTGGCTTTACGCCACGCATGAGTTCGGCGCGGGGCTTCGGACCTCGAACCCGCTTGGTCATTTCTGGCGCGGGCTTCTGGGAACGACGGCGATGGGCCTCGGCTTCGCCGGCCTCGGCCTTCTTCCCTTGCCGGAGGTCACGGCCATCGGCTATGCCGCACCGCTTCTCACCGTCATCTTCGCGGCGATGTTTCTGGGCGAAGAGGTCCGGGCCTTCCGCATCACCACGGTCGGCCTCGGGCTTGCCGGGGTTCTCATCATCCTGTCGCCACGATTTTCGGCGCTCGGCACCGGCGGGATCGGAGCGACCGAGACGCTCGGCGCGATGCTCGTCCTTGTCGGCGCGGTCTTTTCGGCACTGGCGCAGGTATTTGTGAGGAAACTGGTGATGGAGGAGCGGACGACGGCGATCGTCTTCTATTTCTCCGTCACCTCCGCCTGCCTGTCGCTGGTGACGCTGCCTTTTGGCTGGGCCTGGCCGTCGCCTTCCGCAGCGGCGATGCTGGTCGGCGCGGGTCTGCTCGGCGGCCTCGGGCAGGTGTTCCTGACCTCCTCCTACCGCTATGCCGATGCCTCGGTCGTGGCCCCGTTCGAGTACGCCTCGATGATCCTTGCACTGGGCGTCGGCTATTTCGCCTTTGACGAGGTGCCGACCTTGAGGGTGCTGGCGGGCGCCGCCGTGGTCGTGGCGGCGGGAATCGCCATCATCTGGCGCGAACGGCAACTCGGGCTGCAACGCGACAAGCAGCGAAAGTCGATGACGCCGCAGGGTTAGGGCGGGACCTATCCCGCCGTATCGAGCCAGATCGTCACCGGCCCCTGATTGACCAGCGCCACATCCATGTCGGCGCCGAATTCTCCGTTCTCGACCGTGATGCCTTCGGCCCTGAGCCGGTCGGAGAAATAGCGGTAGAGCCTTTCGCCCTCATCCGGCGGGGCGGCGGGGGAAAAGCCGGGCCGGTTGCCGCGCGAGGTATCGGCGGCCAGCGTGAACTGGCTGACGACCAAGGCCGCGCCACCGGTATCGCGGAGCGAGAGGTTCATCTTGTCCTCGGCGTCGCGGAAGATGCGGAGCTTGACGATCTTCGCCGCCAGTTGGTCGGCTTCGGCCTCGGAATCGCCGCGCATCGCGCAGATCAGGATCAGAAGGCCCGGCCCGATCTCACCCGTCAGCCGCCCGGCGACAGTGACACTTGCGGAACTGACGCGCTGAAGGAGCGCCCTCACAACTCGTTTGCCCAGGGCGGGTTCGCGCCGGGGCGCGACACGGTGACGGCGGCGGCGCGGTTGCCAAGGGTCGCGGCAGCCTTCAGCGCGTCGGCATCGATCCCGGCAATGGCGGCCTTGGTCAGAAGCCCGGCCTGATGCAGGGCGGCAAGCACGCCCGCGTTGAAAGTGTCGCCCGCGCCGACGGTATCGGCGACCTTGACCTTCTGTGCAGGCACGAAGACCGCGTCGCGGGTGGTGAAGGCATGGGCGCCCTTCGCGCCTTCGGTCACGAAGACAACTTTCGGCCCCCGGCCAAGAAGGCCGGCGGCGAGATCGCCGATCTCGCCGGTCCCCTCAAGCCAGCGCAGGTCTTCATCGGAAAGCTTCACGATGTCGGCCATGGCCATCATGCGGCCAATGCGGGCGCGGTAGGTTGCTTCGTCCGAGATGAAGGACGGGCGGATGTTGGGGTCGATCATGATGACGCGCCCCGAGCCGGCGCCGCGCTGCATCAGCGCTTCATAGGTGGCGCCCCCCGGTTCGACCATCAGGCTGATGCCGCCGAAAAAGAGCGTCTGGATATGGTCGGGCAGGTCTGGCAGGTCGGCGGCAGTGATCATCCGCCCGGCGGTGTTTTCGTCATAGAAGGCGTAGGTGGCATGGCCGTCCACCAGCTTGACGAAGGCGAGCGTGGTCGGGCGCGAGGACCGGATCGCGAGCGAGGCATCGACCTTCGAGGCATGAAGCGTCTCGATCAGGATCTCGCCGAAAAGATCGGTGGAGATGCCGCAGAGAAAGCCCGATGGCGCGCCGAGGCGGCCAAGCGCGATCGCGGTGTTGAAGACCGCGCCGCCGGCATAGGGCGCGAAGGCCCCTTCGCCCTCGGTCGATTGCCGCGGCAGCATGTCGACCAGCGCCTCGCCACAACTCAGGATCATCGCTTCCTCCCGTTAGCGGTAACAAACATCCTCTAGCGGATGCCGCCCCTTGCATCAATCACCTTGCGGCGCTTTCGGGCCGGGTCAAGGGCGCGCTCAGTCGAACTGGAAATCGATCCCGGCAGTATCGGCATTCTGCGACAGCCAGACAAGGCCGGCCCCGACGATCAGGCCAAGGAGCACCGCAAAGGCGATCTTCCACGGCGACCACGGGCGTTCGCCCTGAACCTTTCCGGTCTGGCCGTTCACGACGAAGCGGAAGCTCTGGCCGCGGAAGCGGTAGGCGGCGGTCCAGACCGGCAGAAGGATATGCTTGAAGGTCACGTCCGACACTTCGGTGTTGATGCTATGCACTTCCTGCCGGTCGCCGCCGATGTCGAAGCGCACGTCACGCTCGATCATCGCATCCATATAGGCGCGGGCTTCGGTCAGCCCGTCCTGAAGCGAGACGGTGTAGCCCTCGGCCCGGAAGCCCGCGAGAAATTCGGGTTGGTAGGGCTCCAGCCGCGTCAGGTCCCAGGGCAGAAGCGCGTCGGTATGCGACTTCGGCAGCGACCGCGCGGCAAGGACGAGGACATCATCGAAGAACCGCGCGACCCGGCCCGAAACCGGGGTCCAGCGGATGCGCGGCACCTGCCGCATTTCGGTCCTGACCCGGCCCTTTGGGTCGCGGACCTGCACCGCCTGGGTCTCATAGTAGATCGTGCCGCGCTGGCCGGAATAGCTCGACCGGGTATCCGCGTCGAAGGTCCAGTAGGGGACATAGATGCCCTGCAAGGCGCGGCCCTTCCGGGCATAGTCCTGCAACCCCGACGGCGCAAACCAGCGCGAGCCGAGCCATTGGTTCATCGCCGCGCGCGCCTGCGCGTCGGTGATGTCGAAGGGGGCCACGCCCTTCGGCTTGATGTGGCGGCTTTCGCCGGTGTCGGCGACGACGGGCGTGGCGCAGAACGGGCATTCGGTCGAGTGGACGGCCGGGTCGAACTCCACCTCCGCGCCGCAGTTCGGGCAGCGCGATATGCGGGAGACTTCCATTTCCGTATCCGGCAGCGCGGCTTCGAGACCACGCCTGAGGTCAAGCTCCTGGATCGGCTGGGTCCGGGTCCGCTGGGCCGACAAGGGTTCGGTATGGCCGCAAAAGTCGCAGACAAGCTTTCCCTCGCCCGGCGAAAAGCGCAGGTCGGCGCCGCATTGCGGGCAGGGAAAGCGGCGGTCCTTGGTGTCTTCGGTCATGCCGGGGCTGCCTTGCCCGTCAGGTACCGGGCGGGGGTGGCGGCATCACAGTGAAAAGCTGGGCAAGTTCGGCGACCTCGCCCGCCGGTTTCCAGCCGTCCATGCCCTGCGCCCAGACCAGCGTTTCGCGCGTGAGGCTGCCGTCCGCCACCAGCCGCCCCAGATGGCCACGCCCATATGGCCCCTCGGCCGCGCCTTCCTTCGCGATGTGCCAGACCTTCTCGACCGGCGGCGGAGGCGGGGGCGGAGGTGCTGCGGCAGCCTCGGGCGCCGTGCCCCACGGACCCATCCGCGCGCCCATCGCCATGCCGATCCCGGCGCCCATGCCCGCGCCCATCGCGGCCCCTGCCGCGCCACCGTCACCACGCGCCAGCGCCTCGGCGGCATTGAACTGCGTGTACCGGTTGAGGTCGCCGACGATGCCCATCGAAGTCCGCTTGTCCAGGGCGGCTTCGACCGCTTCCGGCAGGCTGATGTTCTCGACGTAGAATTCCGGGATCGTCAGGCCGTATGCCGCAACCGCGGGCGTGATCGCCGTGGCGACGATCTTGCCCAGATCCTGCGTGTTTGCCGCCATGTCGAGAATCGGAATGCCGGACGAGGCGATGACGCGCGAAAACTCCTGCACGATGATGTTGCGGATCTGGAAGCTGATCTCGTCCGCCGTGAATTCGCCATCCGTGCCGACGATTTCCGACAGGAACTTCCCCGGATCGGCGACACGCATGACATAGGTGCCATAGGCGCGCAGGCGCACCGGCCCGAATTCGGGGTCGCGGGCGATGATCGGGTTCTTCGTCCCCCATTTCTGGTCGGTGAACCGCGTCGTGTTGACGAAGTAGACTTCCGACTTGAAGGGCGACTTGAAGCCGTGGTCCCAATTCTGGAGCGTTGTCAGGATCGGCATGTTGTTGGTCTCGAGCATGTAGAGACCGGGGGTGAAGACATCGGCGATCTGGCCTTCGTGGACAAAGACCGCCGCCTGGCCTTCGCGCACCGTCAGCTTCGCGCCGTATTTGATCGCATAGCCCTCGCGCTCGAACCGCCAGACCATGGTGTCGCGGGTATCGTCCGTCCAGTGGATGACGTCGATGAATTCGCCGGTGAGGAAATCGAGAATACCCATAACACTCTCCCTGTTTGTCGGGCGTCAGCTTTCGCCGCCCATGAGACCTGCCGCGATCACCTCCACGATGGGCCGCGCCTCGGCCAGCGTCATGCCGGGCCTCAGGCGCGGATCGTAGAGCATCTTCAGCATCAGTTCGTCCTGCCGCGTCAGCAGCGCGAATTCCTCGTTGTCGTTGAAGATCGAGGGGCGCGCGCGCGGGCTGTCGTTGATGAGGCCCATGCTCTGGGCGAGTTCCTCGTGGATGCAGAGCGCCCTGAGCTTCGGCGTCAGCTCGGCCCGGATCACGGAGGCCGCACGGTCGATCACCGCGCCCTTGCCGGTCGTGAAGGTGAAGGCGGTGCAATAGATGTCGGGCTGCATCTCTTCGACCGAACGGATGGCGGCGGCGCTCGTCTGGGGCGCCGCGGCGCGGATCAGGGCGCCAGCGCCGGCCCGCTCTTCGGGGTTGAGGATGAAGACGGTGTGATTGGGATTGCGGTCGGTCAGCACGACGGGGTGACCGGTGATCCGGGCGAGGCGGCGGGTGAATTCGCCCAAGGCCGCACGGTCGGCGGTTTGCTGGTCTTCGGGGACCGATGCGCCGAAGCTCAAGGCCACGCGCATCGGCGCCTGCCAGCGGTGGAGCGTGCTTTCACCGCCACCGGCAACCAAAGCGCCGTTCGTCTCGGTGAACTCGTCGTAAAAGGCGATGGCGATGAAGTTCTCGACAAGATCGCGGGTGGTGAAGGGCGTATCCGGCCCGCCGCCATCCTCGCGCATCCGCCCTTGCCCGAGGTAGTTGGCCTCGACCTTCCGGTAATAGTCCTGCCCCGCCTTGGTCGCGGCCGAAGGCTCCGGCGCGGGCGGGGGCAGGGCCGGCGGCGGCGGCAAAGGCGCAGTGCTGACACAGGCGCCGAGAAGCGCCGTCAGGATCAAGGCTGGAAGGGGGGAGCCTGTGCGCATGATGCCCGATGCCGCCTCAGACGCTGCCGCCGATATTGGCGCCGCTGCCCGTCGCCCGCGCCTTCGCGGCGGCGAGCGTGTCGCGAAGGTCGGCCTCCATCTTCTTCAGGTCGACCTCGGCGGCGGCGCGCTTGCGCTTGCCCTCGTCGGCGATCCTGAGGCTGTCCTCGATGGTGCCGATGAGGTCGGCATTGGCCGCCTTCACCGCCTCGATGTCGAAAACGCCACGCTCCATCTCGGTCCTGACGACCTCATTCGCCTGACGAAGGTTCTTGGCATTCGCCGTCAGAAGCTCATTCGTCAGGTCGTTCGCCTCGCGCACGGCACTTGCCGCCTCGGAGGAGCGCTGGATCGTCACCGCCTGCGCAAGCTGGGTTTCCCAGAGCGGGACGGTGTTGACGAGGGTGGAGTTGATCTTGGTGACAAGGCTCTTGTCGTTTTCCTGTACCAGCCGGATCGAGGGCAGCGACTGCATCGTCACCTGCCGTGTCAGCTTCAGGTCATGCACCCGCCGTTCCAGATCGTCGCGGGCCGACCGGATGTCGCGCAGTTCCTGCGCCTTCATCACCTTGTCGGCCTCGGGGGCGGCATTGACCGCCGCCTCCCGTGCCGGGATCACGGTCGCGTCGATTTCGCGGAGCTTCTCCTCGCCCGCGGCGATGTAGAGCGCCAATTCATCGTAGAAATTCAGCGTCTTCGCATAAAGGATGTCCAGAGACTTGATATCCTTCAGCAATTTATGCTCATGGCCAAGAAGGTCGCCGGTGATCTTGTCGATCTGGTCCTGCACCTCTTCGAAGCGCGCGACGAACTTGGCGAAAGGCGCGGTGCGGCCCAGAAGCTTTTCCCACCACGAAAGCTTGCGCCGCACGTCAAGCTCGGAGACGGAAAACCCCCGGATCGTCGTGACGATGTTGCGAAGGCTGTCGCCCGCCGGGCCAACGTCCTTGTTGCGCACATCGGCCAGCATCGCCTGGCTGATCTGCTGCAATTCCGCCTGTGCGGCAGAGCCGAAATTGACGATCGACCCGGTGTCGGTCATGTCGAGCTCCGCCATCCGCTTGCGGATTTCGGCGGCGACGGGGGCCGGAGCCTCGGGCAGGGCCACGACCTCCTTGCCGGGTTCGGGCAGGACCACGGCGGTCACTTCCTCGACGGCGGCCAGCGCCTTTGCGGCTTCCTTGCGGGTAGCGTCGGACATGTCAGGCCTCTCCTTCAGGCTTGGAGTTCAGGTCGAGTACAACGCCCTCGCGCTGCAACCGTTCACGCAGGACCGAAATTTCCACATCGAGGTCGCTGCGGTTGTCGGACAGAAGCGCGCGGGTGCGCTGGGCGAAATTGGTCTCAAGATCGGTCAGGAGCGCCTCATAGTCGGCGCGGGCCGCGGTGTCCTTCTCGCGCCGCCAGAGGTCGGCAAACTTGATCGTCGCGTCGCGGGCGCCCATCAGGTAGATGCCAAGATAGCGCCGCGCGGCAGTAAGGTCGCGGGGGTCATCCTCGACGGTGCGGAAAAGCGTGCGGGCGGCGGCGGCAAAGCTGTCGATCCGGTCGGAAAGCTGGCGGTCGGCGAGGGGCAGGGCGGCGGCGCGCATCTCTGTCAGGTAGCCTTCGCCTTCGGCGACGATCCTTGCGGCGCGGTCCTGCTGGTAGGTGTCTACCCCCTCCATGCCCTTGTCCTTCATCGGATCGGGTCCGAAGGCAAGGAAGTGCAGCGCCGCCCCGGCAAGGCCGGTCAGGACGGGCAGGACCATCCCGGCACCGGTGCTCGCGGCGGCGAGCCCGAGGCCGAGGCCGGTCAGGACAGAGCCGAAGATCTTCCGGGGGAAGGCGGGGCGGCGGGCGGTGCGCCTTTCGTCATAGGCCTCCTTGGCGCGGATACCCTCGCGCGTCAGCCAGGTGGCGAGGAGGAGCGCTGCAAAGGCCAGAAGAAACCGCAGCATGTCGGCGGGATCCTGCACGAAGGCCTTTGCCGCGAAGAGGAGGCTGAGGAGAAAGACCATCCGCGTCCAGCGTTCCGCCCTGCTCGGTATCCGGCGGGTGGGGCGTCCGGGGTCGGCGGAAGCGTCCGGGCTGTAGCGTCCGCGGTAGCGTTCGGCCATCAGACGCCCCCCGTGACGGCGACATAGATCATCAGCCCCAGGAGAAGCACGTAGGCTATCCGCTGCAAGCCGCCTTCAGTCATGCACTCGCCCCCAAATCACGGGCCCCAGATTACGGGCCGAAGACTGGCACGTTGCCATGCCGAGGCCAAGCCCTTCCGCAGGGGGAATTGTCACGGTTTCGGCCCCCGAAATGTCGCAGGGCGGGTTCCCGCCGCCACGGTTCGTCAGCCCTTGCGCGGCGGCCCCTTGCGCGGCCCGCCAGGTCCGGAGCGCTGCGGCCGGTCGCCACCCTCGCGCGGCTTGCCGGCATAGGGCTTGCGGTCACCGGCGGGCTTGCCAGCGTAGGGCTTGCGGTCGCCAGAGGGCTTGCCGGCGTAAGGTTTGCGATCACCGGCGGGCTTTCCGGCGCGGAAGGGACGCTCGCCATCCTCGGTCCGCTCGCGCGGCGCGCGGGGCCGGTCGCCATCCTCACGCGGCTTGCCGTAAGGCTTGCGGTCGCCGGAGGGCTTGCCGGCATAGGGTTTGCGGTCGCCATCCTCGCGCGGCTTGCCGTAGGGCTTGCGGTCACCGGCGGGTTTGCCGGCATAGGGCTTGCGATCACCCGCAGGCTTGCCGGCGCGGTAGGGACGCTCGCCATCCTCCGTCCGCTCGCGCGGCGCGCGGGGGCGGTCGCCATCCTCACGCGGCTTGCCGTAAGGCTTCCGGTCGCCGGCGGGCTTGCCGGCATAGGGCTTGCGATCACCATCCTCGCGCGGCTTGCCGTAGGGCTTGCGGTCGCCAGAGGGCTTGCCGGCATAGGGCTTGCGGTCGCCATCCTCGCGCGGCTTGCCGCGATAGGGCCTCTCGGCGCGGGTCTCGCCACCTTCCTCGGCACGGACGGGCCGGGGACGGGGACGGTCGTCGCCGCTCCGGGCGCCGCCGGAATAGGGTTTCCTGTCACCCGCAGGCTTGCCGCTGCGCGGCGGGCGGCTGTCGCCGTCCTCGCCCCGCGCGGGACGCGGGCGGTCGGAGCGCGGCCCATGCGACTTGGCGCCGAAGCTGCGGGCTGGGCGGTCGCCGCCCTTGTCCGCCGGGCGCCCGCGCGGTTTTCTTTCGGGCTTGGCTTCGGCGTCGGTCTCGCCGCCGGTGCCCAACTGTTCGCGAAGGACGCGCTGCTTCACTTCGACGACATCGCCCGGCTTCATGGTATTCAGCCGGAACGGCCCGTAGCTGACCCGGATCAGCCGGTTCACGGTCAGCCCGACCTCGGACATGGCGCGGCGGATTTCGCGGTTCTTGCCCTCGCGGATACCCACCGTCAGCCAGGCATTGGCGCCCTGCTGCTTGTCGAGCGAAACCTCCATCGGCTGGAAATCCTCGCCCTCGATGGTGATGCCGCGCCGGAGGGGGTCGAAGGTCGCCTCGTTCGGGCGGCCATTGACGCGGACCCGGTATTTCCTGAGCCAGCCGGTCGTCGGCAGTTCGAGCTTGCGCTTCAGCTCGCCGTCATTGGTCAGAAGGAGAAGCCCCTCGGAGGTGAGGTCGAGCCGCCCGACAGACATCACGCGGGGCATCCCTTCGGGCATGGTGTCGAACACCGTCTGGCGGCCCTTTTCGTCCTTGGCCGAAGTCACGAGGCCGACGGGCTTGTAGTAAAGCCAGAGCCGGGCCGCCTGCGGCGCGTCGATAGGCTTGCCGTCGAGCGTGACCTTGTCGGTGGGCAGGACGTCGAGCGCGGGGCTTTCGGCCTTGACGCCGTTCACCGTGACCCGACCCTCGATCACCATCTTCTCGGCATCCCGGCGCGAGGCGATGCCGGCGCGGGCCATGACCTTGGCGATGCGTTCACCTTTAGGCTCGGCGCCCTTCGGCTCGGCGCCCTTCGGTTCTTCATCACTCATGGCGGCCCCCGGCTGGATTTGAAGCGTGGCTTCTAGCGCCAAACCGCGCGGTAGGGAAGGACTTGCATGGGGCGGTCCGGGCGGGGCATGAGAGGGCATGGGCGAATTCACCAGCCATATGGATGCGGCACTGGCCGAGGCGCGGGCCGCGGGCGCGCGGGGCGAGGTGCCGGTCGGCGCCGTGGTCGTGGCCCCCGACGGGCGCATCGTGTCGCGGGCCGGCAACCGGACGCGGGAGTTGAGCGATCCGACGGCCCATGCCGAGGTGCTGGCGCTTCGTGCTGCGTGCCTCGCCGCCGGGTCGGAGCGGCTGCCGGGGCATGACCTTTACGTGACGCTCGAACCCTGCCCGATGTGCGCGGCCGCGATTTCCTTCGCGCGGGTGGCGCGGCTTTATTTCGGGGCTGAGGACCCGAAGTCGGGCGGCGTGCTGCACGGGGCGCGGGTCTTTGCGCATCCCCAGTGCCATCATGTGCCGGAGGTCTATGACGGGATCGGCGAGGGGGAGGCAGCGGCGCTGCTGAAGGCGTTTTTCGGCGGGCGGCGCGACGGCGGATAGGCCGGGGGTTCCACCCCCGGACCCCGGGGGTATTTGGACAACGAAGAAGCTGTGAGGGTTTTCAGGCGAGCGGGGTCCAGAGGACGTCGTCGATCCGGGGCGCGCCGGTCGCGAGCATGACGAGGCGGTCGAAGCCGAGGGCGATGCCGCTGGCGGGCGGCATATGGGCGAGGGCGGCGAGGAAATCCTCGTCGAGCGGGTAGCGTTCGCCGTAGATGCGCTCTTTTTCCGCCATGTCATCCTCGAACCGGCGGCGCTGCTCGGCGGGGTCGGTAAGCTCGCCGAAGCCGTTGGCAAGCTCCACGCCGCAGGCATAGAGCTCGAACCGTTCGGCGGTGCGGGGATCGTCCGGGGTGCGGCGGGCGAGGGCGGCCTCGGCAGCGGGGTAGCGGTCGAGGATGGTCATTCGGCCGATCCCGAGATGCGGTTCGACCTTCGCGACGAGGATGCGGGACAGGAGGTCGGACCAGGTGTCATCGGCGAAGGTGCTGAGGCCGGCGGCGCGGGTCGCAGAGGCGAGGGCCTCGCGGTCGGTGGTGCCATCGGGGCGGATCGTGGCGAGAAGGTCAATGGCTGAATGTTTCGCGAGGGCCTCGGCGACGGAGAGCCGCTCCGGCTCGGCGAAGGCATCGCAGGTAAGGTCGCCGTGGCGGAGGAGCGTGCCGCCTGCCGTCCGGGCGGCGAGGCCGAGGAGCGTGTGGCAGTCCGCCATCAGCTGCGCATAGGGTTCCTCCGCCCGGTACCATTCGAGCATGGTGAATTCCGGGCTGTGGCGGGCCCCGCGTTCGCGGTTGCGCCAGACGTGGGAGAAGGCGGCGATCCGGCGTTCGCCTGCCGCCAGAAGCTTCTTCATCGCGAATTCGGGCGAGGTGTGGAGATACATCGGCCGCGCTGCGCCGTCATTGCCGATGGCATGGGTGGCGAAGGCGTGAAGATGGGTCTCATTGCCGGGGCTGATCTGGAGGGCCGCCGGGTCGACCTCGATGAAATCCGCTGCCGCAAACCAGCCCCGGAAGGCCGCGAGAATACGGTTCCGGGTCAGGAGCAGGGGGCGCCGGTCGGCGTGGAAGCCGGGGGTCCACCAGGGCGTTGACGTGGGTTCCATGGCTGCGCTTTCGGCTGGCGAAGTCGGGCAAGATCGGCTAAGGCAGCGCGATCCCGATCAACGGATGAGATGGCCGGAGCACTAGCCGAGGCCTCGTAAGACCGCAAGGAATGCCATGGTTAAAGTCATCGCCTCGTCGCTGCGCAAGGGCAATGTCGTCGACATCGACGGCCGCCTTTATGCGGTGCTTTCCGCCACCAACTTCCACCCCGGCAAGGGCACGCCGACGACCTCCGTCGACATGCGCCGCATCTCGGACGGGGTGAAGGTCTCCGAACGCTGGAAGACCACCGACCAGGTGGAAAAGGCCACGGTGGATGAGCGGGAATATGACTTCCTTTATGAGGACGGCGAGGGGTTCCACTTCATGAACCCCGAGAATTACGAGCAGGTCGCCGTGCATCCCGACGTGATGGGCGACAACAAGGTCTACCTCCAGGAGGGGATGCGCTGCTATCTCAAGACCTTCGACGGAGCGGCCATCGCCGTCGAAGTGCCGCAGAAGATCACCGTCGAGATCACCGAGACCGAGCCGGTGGTGAAGGGGCAGACGGCGTCGTCCTCCTACAAGCCGGCGATGACCTCGAACGGGCTCCGCATCATGGTGCCGCCACATATCGGGGCGGGGACACGGGTTGTCATCAACACCGACGACAACAGCTATCAGGAACGCGCGCGGGATTGAGTGCGGTTGACGCTTGTGCTCTGAAAGGCCGCGCCGAAAGGTCGCGGCCTTTTTTGTTAGTTTCGGTGGATGGTGGAGGGCCCGTCGAGGGTGTCCCGTTCGTGCCGCCGGCAGTAACTGTCGATTGCAGTTTCATCGTGACCGGTGGATGATGCCATGAAATTATCGCATTGGGTCGGCAGGTTAGCAGTCAACCCAAGGGATGGCACAATGCCCAGGCTTTTGATTTTTGTTCTCGGTTTTATGGTTCTTTTCGCAAGCGAGTTGCGCGCGATAGGTGACGACTGGCTTTTCGATCCTTTTGATGCGGACAGATTGAGTTGGGGCGATCGTCGGTTCATCCAGATGGCACTTTCGATGAACGGAGATTACGTCGGGATGCTGGACGGGGATTGGGGAGGCTCCAGTCAAAGTGCGTTGGAAGTCTATGCCAATCGCGAGCTTTCGTCTGGATATGCCAGCTATATCGACGTTGGAGCGCTGGTGCTTGGAGTGATTGGTCGAGTATCGGATGAGGGGTGGGATTACAGCTATAATCGGACGCTGGATATCTCGATGCTCACTCCTGCCGGGAAAACCACACCTCCGAAGACATCTTCCAGCGGAAACTTCGTCGATTTCAGCATGATCGGAGAGTCGCTGGGATATTCGCTTACCATCGGTGACACCTCCTTCACCGCGCGGTTGCACGAATACACGCTCGAGCAGATTTCGGGCCGAGGCGAGCCCTATACCGTGCGCAAGCCGCGCCTTGTCATCACTTCGGGTGAGACCGCCGCAGGCAAGGGCTTCTATACGCGATCCGACTGGCGCAAGAACGGATGGGTGACAGTCATGCTGTCGGCCGACACACAAGATCGGGTCCTGGTGACCTTGGTGGCAGGCTCGATCCGGAACGGGCGCACACCGCCGTTGATGTTTGAGCCGGACGGAGAACTTGTGAGGATAGTTCGCGCAACCGTGTCCGCGCTGGAGGAATCCGAGCGGAAGGGCGACGTCCCGTTGCCGGCGGCGCCTGACCCCAACGTTGCATCGCGCAAGGAACCCGCCACAGATGATGGTCCGCGAGGCAGCGGCACTGGGTTTGTTGTCGGTGAAAACGGCGAGGTTCTCAGCAACGCGCATGTCGTGCGAGGCTGCGCGGCGATCACCGTCGATGGCCTGCCGGCGACTGTCCGCACGTCCAACGATGACTTCGATCTCGCGCTGATCGATACCGGCTCGCCGAGGCCTGACTTTGCCACATTTGCACCGGGGCTCGCTCCATTGAACTCGGATGTCACGGTGATCGGCTACCCCCTGTCGGGGCTGCTTGGCGGATTGAACGTGACGCGCGGTGCGGTGTCCAGCCTGACCGGAATTGGTGGCGATGCGACCAGAATGCAAATATCTGCGCCGGTTCAGCCGGGGAACTCCGGAGGGCCAGTAGTAAATGCGCGTGGAGCTGTGGTCGGGGTTGTCGTCTCGAAACTGGACGCACAGTACCTTGCGTCAAAAATCGGCGATATTCCCCAGAACGTGAACTTTGCCATTCGCGGAGAGATCGCCAAGTTATTCCTGTCGATGCATGGTGTCGAACCATCGATAGCAGTGGAAGAGCAGGCACTGCCGCCGGAAGAACTGGCGGCTCGCATGAAGAAGGTGACGACGTTCATCGAATGCCACTAGGGCATCACACCTCAATCACCCCCATCACCTCCGGCTCCACCACATTCACCCCCGGCAGGCCCGCCTTCAGGTCCTCCGCTGACTGGGCGAGGATCGGGAAGGTCTTGTAGTGGCAGGGGATCACGGTCTTGAAGTCGAAGTATTTCTTCGCGGCCCAGGCCGCCATCTTCATGTCCATCGTGTATTGGCCGCCGGCGCACAGGATGCCGATGTCGGGCCGGTAGTATTCGCCCATCCAAGCCATGTCGGCCATGATCGTGGTGTCGCCCGAGACGTAGATCATGTGGCCTTCGCCGCCGATCATGAACCCCGCCTCGGACCCGGCAACGCCGAGGGGAAAGCCCCGGTAGTCGAGCGATGCCGAATGGCAGGCGTTGACCAGCGACACTTTCGCGCCCGCAAGGTCGATGGTGCCGCCCTTGCCGAAGCCGATCGTCGTGGCGCCGTCGGCGGAGAAGATTTCCGAAAGCTCGTGGATGCAGGCGATGGGGATGCCCCGCTTCTTCGCGATGGCCAGCGCATTGGCGGCATGGTCGCCGTGGCCGTGGGTGACGAGGATATGCGTGGCGCCCGCCACCGCCTCATCCTCGCGCCCCTTCGGGAACATCGGGTTGCCCTCGAACCACGGGTCGATCAGCAGGACCGCGCCTTCGATCTCGATGCGGAAGCCGGAATGGCCGAGCCAGATGATCTTCATTGGGTCCTCCCTTTGCCTTGGCACAAGTCTGCGCGATCGGTATGTGATGGCAAGGACTAACCGGAGGGTTCCCGTGGCTGACCTATTCCTTGCGCAACTGACCGACCCGTTCCGCATCGTGCTGGCCATCGGGCTGGTGCTGACGATGCTCAGGACAAGGGCCGCGAGCGGGACCTGGATTCCCTTGGGCGCAGGCGTCGTTTTCATCGCCGTCCTGATCCCGATGACGATGGGCGCGCCCGAGGCCGACCGGATGCAGGCGATCATCGCCGGGGTTTTCTCGACCAGCGTCATCGTCGCCGTCGTGCTTGGGCTGCGCGCCCTTGTCCTGAAGGCGATGGGGCGCTAAACCGCCCCCGTTCCAAGGACGGAGTTTCCAATGTCCATCAACTCTGAGACCGCCCGCAAGGTGGCCCATCTCGCGCGGATCGCCGTGAAGGAAGAAAACCTGCCGGCGCTGGCGGGGGAGCTTTCGGCGGTGCTCGCCTTCATGGAGCAGCTGAACGAGGTGAATGTCGACGGGATCGAGCCGATGACCTCGGTCACGCCGATGCGGCTGGCGCGCAGGAAGGACGTGGTGACGGACGGGAACATCCAGCGCGAGGTGCTCGCCAATGCGCCCGATGCGCGGGAAGGGTTCTTTGCGGTGCCGAAGGTGGTCGAATGACGAAGCTGAATGAACTGACCATCGCGGCGGCGCGGGATGCGCTGCGGAAGGGCGATGCGACCTCTGCCGAGCTGACCGAGGCCTGCCTGGCGGCCATCGGCGGGGCAGGGGCGCTGAACGCCTTTGTCCACCATACGCCCGAGATCGCGCGGGAACGGGCGGCGGCGGCGGACAAGAGGATCAAGGCCGGGGATGCGGCGGCGATGTGCGGCATTCCGGTCGGGATAAAGGACCTTTTCTGCACCAAGGGCGTGCCCTCGCAGGCGGCATCGAACATCCTGAAGAACTTCAAGCCCGAATACGAATCCACCGTCAGCCAGAAACTGGCCGATGCGGGCGCGGTCATGCTCGGCAAGCTCAACATGGACGAGTTCGCCATGGGCTCGTCGAACGAGACCTCCTGCTACGGCAATGCCGTCAACCCCTGGCGGCGGAAAGGCTCCGACGCGGCGCTGACGCCGGGCGGATCGTCGGGCGGCTCGGCCTCGGCGGTGGCGGCGGACCTCTGCCTTGCGGCGACGGGGACCGACACCGGCGGCTCGATCCGCCAGCCTGCGGCCTTCACCGGCATCACCGGGATCAAGCCGACCTATGGGCGCTGCTCGCGCTGGGGCATCGTCGCCTTTGCCTCCTCGCTCGACCAGGCCGGGCCGATGACCAAGGATGTGCGCGACGCGGCGATCATGCTTCAAGCGATGTGCGGCCATGACCCGAAGGATTCGACCTCTGCCGACCTCGCCGTGCCGGATTTCGAGGCGGCGCTGACCGGCGACATCCGCGGCAAGAAGATCGGCATCCCGCGCGAATACCGCATGGACGGCATGCCGGATGAGATCGAGGCGCTCTGGAAACAGGGCACTGCGATGCTGAAGGATGCCGGCGCCGAGATCGTCGACATCAGCCTGCCGCATACGAAATACGCGCTGCCGGCCTATTACGTCGTGGCCCCGGCCGAGGCTTCGTCGAACCTCGCCCGCTATGACGGCGTGCGCTATGGCCACCGGGCGAAGCTCGGGCAGGGCGACGGCATCACCGAGATGTATGAAAAGACCCGGGCCGAGGGCTTCGGCCATGAGGTCCAGCGCCGGGTGATGATCGGGACCTATGTGCTGAGCGCCGGCTTCTACGACGCCTATTACAACCGCGCCCGCAAGGTCCGCGCCCTCATCAAGCGCGACTTCGAGACGGTCTTCGCCGACGGCATCGACGCGATCCTGACGCCTGCCACGCCTTCCGCCGCTTTCGGTCTGGGCGAGATGGCCGAGGCCGATCCGATCGCCATGTACCTCAACGACGTCTTCACGGTGACGGTGAATCTTGCCGGCCTGCCGGGGGTCGCGGTGCCGACCGGGCTTGACGCGCAGGGCCTTCCCCTTGGCCTCCAGCTTATCGGGCGGCCCTGGGAAGAGGGCGACCTGCTGAATCACGCCTATGTGCTTGAGCGTGCCGCCGGGTTTGTTTCCAAACCCGCGAAATGGTGGTAGTTCGCGCGGTCAAACGAAAAGGGCGAATGAGAGCGATGCGTTATATCCTGCCGGTCATCAGTCTTGCAGCACTTGCGGCATGCCAGCCGCCGGTGCCGAATGACGCTGCGGGCGGCGTCGGCTTTGGCGACTATGCGACCTACCAGCAGCAGCGCGAGGCGCAGCTGAACGCTGAGCGTAACAGCCAGATGCAGACGGTCCAGTCGCCCCTGGCCGAAAACGCCAATCCCTATGCCGCTGCCGGAGCCGGCGCGACCGGTGCGCCCTCGGCCAGCGAGTTGGCGCAGGCCGGGATCGGCGGCGGGCAGCTTGCGACGGCACCGATGACCGCGATGCCGCCAGCGGCTTCTGCCCCGATCGGCGAACTGCCGTCTGAAACCGCCGCAGCGCCATTGCCGGTCGCCCCGCTGCCGGATGCCACCGGCGCCGCACCCGAAAGCCATAGCGGCATCTCCGATGAGCAGGATTTCTCGGCCGTTGCCTCGCGTGAGACGATCGAATCCGACAAGGCGCGGATGGAACAGAACAAGGCGCAGTACCAGCAGGTGCAGCCGACCGAACTGCCCGAACGCACTGACGAGGCTGGCGCGGCGGTTGACCTTGTGCAATATGCGCTGAATGCACCGAACCGGAAGGGTGAGACGATCTATCCGCGTTCCCGTATTGCGCTGGCGAATTCGGAACGTGCCTGCGGTCGCTATGACACGCCCGAGGCGGCACAGCAGGCCTTCATGCGGTCGGGCGGGCCGCAGCGGGATTCGAGGAACCTTGATCCCGATGGTGATGGTTTCGCCTGTTTCTGGGACCCGACGCCGTTCCAGAAAGCCAAGCAATAAGGGTGACGGGGGCTTTCCCCTCGCCGAACTTCGGGCCGCGCCGGGAGGGCGCGGTGCCGGGGCTGATCGTCCTTCACTACACCGCCATGCCGAGCTGCGCCGAGGCGCGGGACCGGCTTTGCGACCCCACTGCCGAGGTGTCCGCCCACTGGCTCATCGCCGAGGATGGGACGGTCGAGCAACTGGTGGATGAGACCTTGCGCGCCTGGCATGCCGGGGCAGGGGGCTGGGGCGGGGTGACGGATGTCAACTCCCGCTCCATCGGCATCGAACTGGCGAACGCCGGCGACGCACCCTTCCCCGAGCCGCAGATGGCGGCGCTGGAGCGGCTTCTCAACGGCATCATGACCCGCTGGGGGATTCCGCCCGAAGCTGTCATCGCCCATTCCGACATGGCGCCCGAAAGAAAGCGCGACCCCGGCCCGCGGTTCGACTGGCAGAGGCTGGCGCTTCAGGGCCTGTCGATCTGGCCGGGCGCCGCCGAACCTGTTGATTTCGCAGGCTCTCTGCGCCGGATCGGCTATCCGGAGGCTGCCCCGGAAACCCTGCTCGCCGCCTTCCGCCTGCGGTTCCGGCCCGGTGCCGCCGGTCCCGAGGATGATACCGACCGGGCGCTCGCGGCAGACCTTGCCGCCCGCTTTCCCGTTGACGGGCGGGCCGGCACGGCCTAACTCCACCCTCGCGCGGATGGCTGGATGGCCGCGGCGGGCAACCGTCGAGGAAAGTCCGGACTCCATGAAGCAGCGGTGCCGGGTAACGCCCGGCCGGGGCAACCCGAGGGAAAGCGCCACAGAGAAGAGACTACCCCGGTCCGCCGGGGAAAAGGTGAAACGGTGGGGTAAGAGCCCACCGCGGTCCCGGCAACGGGAACGGCATGGCAAGCCCCACCGGGAGCAATGCCAAATAGGGGCCTCGCGCGGGCTGATCCCGGATCACGGTCCGGGATATCGCCGCAGGGACGCTTCAGCCCGAGAGGCCCGGGTTGGCAGCTTGATCCCGTCGGTAACGGCGGGGCGAGAGGAATGGTCATCCACGGGGGCCTCGGCCACCGGGACAGAATCCGGCTTACAGGCCGTCCGCGCATTTTTGGCCATTCGGGGGGCAACCCCCTGATCCGCAAGGAAAACCGGCGTCGGATCGGCGTCGGTTTCGCGTCGGGCATCCGTCCCGACACGCGTCGGGCAAATGTGGGTTGCCGGGACTGCGTCTGCGGGAAATGCCGTCGCGGGCAGCCCAGCATCAACGGAACCTTGCCGAGGCGGAGCGCGGCCCTCAAACTTTCGCTGCGCTCGGAGATTCCCGCGCTATGATCGGCCCCGAGTCATCTCAGGAGGTTTAAGATGAGTTTCGTCAGGACGCTTGCCACGCTCGCCATTGGCTTTGCCGCCGCGAAGGGGTTCGACAAGTACAAGAAGGCCGGCGGCATGACGGGCGTGCAGGATGCGCTCAGGAAAGCCGGGGAGCCGGGCGGCATCACCGACCAGATCGGCGAGATGGCCGAGAAGATGGGCGTTCCCGGCGGCAAGGACGCCGTGCGCGACATGATGGGCAGGTACGGCAAGGCGGCCGCCGATGCCACCGAGGCCGGGCAGGCCGGGCTTGGCAACCTCATCACCGCGATGACCACGGCGGCGACGGCGGGCAGCAAGCAGATGACCGACATGATGGGGGCCGTCGTGGGCGGCACGCCGGCCAATGCGGCGATGGAGGAGAATGCGCGGCTGATGATCCGTGCGATGATCCAGGCCGCCAAGGCGGATGGCGAGATCGACGCTGACGAGCGCGCGAAGATCATGGATCACCTCAAGGACGCAAGCGACGAGGAGATTGCCTTCGTCGAGGCGGAGCTTTCGGCGCCGGTCGATGTCATGGCGCTTGCTGCTGCCGCCGGCGACGGCGCCAAGGCGCAGGTCTATGCCGCTGCGCGGATGGCGATCCGGGTCGATAACCCGCAGGAAAACGCCTATCTGAACCAGCTTGCCACCGCCCTGAGCCTGGACGCGGAGACCCGTGCGCGGCTGGATTCCGGCATGGCCTGATTGCTTCGGCGGCCTTCGGGGAAATTCCGGGAAGGCCGCCGGTTTTGCGGTTGACTCCGCTCGGCGGGCGGTTAAAAGGCGGGCTTCAAGGATTTCGCGGGCGGCCAGCCGTCCGGCAAGTGGAGAACGACTATGGCGAAGCCGACGACGATCAAGATCCGTCTGAACTCGACGGCGGGCACCGGGCACTTCTACGTGACCAAGAAGAATGCCCGCACCATGACCGAGAAGATGGTTGTGCGGAAGTACGACCCGGTCAAGCGTGAGCATGTCGAATACAAGGAAGGCAAGATCAAGTAAGATCTGCCGATCCTGAGGGATGGAAGGGCCGCGCTTTGCGCGGCCTTTTGCTTTTGGGGTGGGGCGGGGCGGCGGACGCCTTCACTCAACGGCGGAACCCGCAGAATTTCGGCGATATGACGAAATTCTGATGTGCCCGCCCCCCGGCGGCGGGCACATTCGTGCCCCCCTGGGCGGACCCATCAGAATTTGGCACCGTCCGGCGCTGCGGAAAACCCCTTGCCCTTCGGCTTGCGCCTACGGGCAACGGCGCGGGTGGCTTGCCACTGGCAAGCCACCCGCGCCGAAGGAGGGCCCCGTCTCACCGCGCCCGCTTCGCCTCCACATGGCGCGCGAAGCTGTCAAGGATGGCCTGCCAGCCTTGGCGCTGCATCTCTTCGGGATATTCGTTTTCCGCGTCGAAGGTCTCGCGGACATGGACGCCGGTGCCTGTTTCCTTGAACTCGACACTTAGGTCGCGGTCGCCGAAGCGGGCCTCGATCAGCCGCATCGGTTCGACCCGCGTATAGGTGCCGGCGAAGTCGAAACCCATGCTGCCGTCCTTCGCCTCCATCCGCGAGGTGAAGGCGCCGCCCTCGCGCAAGTCGACGCTTGCCGCGGTAGTGTGCCAGTCGTCCGAGGCGGCGTTCCAGGCCATGATATCCTCGGGCGTCGTCCAGCAGCGCCAGACATGGGCGAGCGGCGCCTCGACGCGGGTTTCCACGGTGATCTTCATGATGCGGCCTCCTCTGTCCTGAGGAAGTTTTGACCGGGCAGGGGGCAGAGGTCAAATCCGGAGCGGCGCGCAAGGAAAAAGGGCCGGGGAAATCCCCGGCCCTTCGTCGTTTAAGCCAGCCCTGCTTATTCGCGGTTGCCCATGAACTGCAGCAGGAAGGTGAAGAGGTTGATGAAGTCGAGATAGAGGTTCAGCGCCCCCATGATCGCAGCTTTCCCCAGCCACTCCGTATCGCCCTGCTGGGCATGGGCGATATAGGTGTTCTTGATGTTCTGCGTGTCATAGGCGGTCAGGCCGGCGAAGATCAGGACACCGATCGCCGAAATCGCGAACATCATCGCCGGCGACTGCAGCCAGATGTTGACGATCGAAGCGACGAGGATGCCGATCACGCCCATGATGAGGAACGAACCCCAGCCCGAGATGTCGCGCTTGGTCGTGTAGCCCCAGAGCGACAGGCCAGCGAAGGCGATCGCCGTCACGAGGAAGGTCTGCACGATCGACATGCCGGTGAAGACGAGGAAGATCGACGACAGCGACAGACCCATCGCCGCAGCGAAGGCGTAGAAGAACAGCTGCGCCCCGGCGGTCGACAGACGGTTGATCATCGCGCCGAAGGCAAAGACCATGCCGAGCGGCAGGAGCATCACGACCCATTTCAGCGGCGAGGCATAAAGCGCATAGCCGAGATCGGTCAGGTATTTGTCGGCGCCGATCTGGTATTGGGTCGGCACATCGGAGACGGAAAGACCGGCAACCGCCCAGGCGGCCGCAGCGGTGATCACCATGGCCACGGACATGAGGCCGTAGACCTTGTTCATATGGGCGCGGAGCCCCTCGTCGATCGCGAGCGTCCGGGTGCCTGCCCGGCCGGCCTGGATCGTGTTGTAGTCAGCCATCAAAGCCTCCAGTTGGTTTCAAGGCGGATCGGCATGGTTCCGCCCGCTTCCGAAGAAATATCGTGAAGCGGGCGTGTGATTTCAAGCGCCAAGGCCAGCTTTTGCGGCTGAATGGCCACCTTTATCGCAGCCAATGCGACGGGACGTCCCAAACCGGCCGCTCTGCCTCCAGTCGCGCCTCGGTTTCGCTGAGGCCGATGTCCTTCAGGAGATGCCGGTCGAGCCCGCCAAGCGCGCGGCGATGGCGCTTGAGGGTGAGGGCGAGCCTGAGCCAGGCGAGGACCCCGATGCGGGGACGTTCGTGGCGGAGCGTCAGGGCTTTTGCGTGGTCCATGTTCATCCCTTTCCGTGATGAAGGATGCCAGTTGCATCATCTGTCTTGATTTATATGGCCAAAGGCTTCATGATGAAAAATGAACAATTGATGCGACTCTCATCACAGAATTTGAACATGGCCCGGAACCTCGACCTCACCGCGCTGCGCGCGCTTGTCACCATCGCCGAAGTCGGCGGCGTCACCCGCGCGGCGGGGCTCCTGAACCTCACCCAGTCGGCGGTCTCGATGCAGATCAAGCGGCTGGAGGAAAGCCTCGGGATCGAGCTGTTCAGCCGGGCGCAGCGGCGGCTGATCCTGACGCCCGAGGGCGAGAAGCTGGTGCAGTATTCGCGCCGGATGCTCGACCTCAACGACGAGGCCTTGGCGCGGCTGACCGATTCCGCCTATGAGGGCGAGATCCGCGTTGGCGTGCCGCATGACATCGTCTATCCGCAGTTCCCGCGCATCCTGAAGGAAATGGCGCTGGATTTCCCGCGGATGCGCATCAACCTCGTCGCCTGCTATACGGTCAACCTGAAGCAGGAGTTTGCGCAAGGCCGCTTCGACGCGATCATGACGACCGAGATGCAGCCCGCCGAGCGCGGCGAACGCATCGCCAGCCGCAAGCTCCACTGGGTCGGCGCGCCGGGCGGGCAGGCCTGGATGCAGCGGCCCCTGCGGCTTGCCTTCGTCGAACGCTGCATCTTCCGCCCCATCGCCCAGAATGCGCTGTCGGAGGCGGGTATCCCCTGGGAACTGGCGGTGAGCGGCCAGTCCGAACAGATCGAGGCCGCCATCGCCGCCGCCGACCTTGCCGTCAGCGTGCGGATGGACGGGGCGATTTCGGAACAGTTGCAGCCGGTTGGTGGGGCCAACACTTTGCCCGACCTTGGCGAGCTCAGCATCTGCCTTTACACCGCCGCGACCCTGAAGGGGCCGGTGGCGGACCGGCTGACGGGCCTCATCCGCGCCGCCTATGGCACGGCCTGCTGCGAGACCCCGGCGATGTCAGGTCGTCACGACGATCTTGCCCGTGGACTTGCGGCTGCGGAGTAGCTCAAGCCCCGCCGCCGCTTCGGCGAAGGGCAGGACGTGGGAGACATGCGGCCTGAGGCTGCCCTCGCCGTACCAGCCAAGCAGCGTGGCGAGGCTGCCGGTCAGAACCTCGGGCGCAAAGTCGAGATAGGCGCCCCAGTACAGGCCCATCACGGTGATGTTCTTCACCAGAAGATGGTTCGCCGGGATCTGCTGGACCCGGCCGCCGGCAAAGCCGACCACGATGACCCGCCCGTCGGGACGGGTCGCGCGCAGGGCCGCGTCGAACTGGTCGCCGCCGACCGGATCATAGACCACATCGGCGCCGCCAAGGGCCTTCAACTCCGCCCGGATGTCGGCAGTGTCGCTGTCGATCAGGTGGTGGGCGCCCGCCGCTTCGGCAATCTTCAGCTTGTCGGGTCCCCGTGCGCAGGCGATGACCCGCGCACCCATCTTGCGGCCGATCTCCACTGCCGTCAGCCCGACACCGCCCGCAGCCCCGAGAACCAGCAGCGTCTCGCCGGGCTGAAGCCGGGCGCGATGGTCGAGCGCGACATGGCTGGTGCCATAGGCGATCGGGAAACCGGCGGCGACTTCGAGGCTCATCGCGTCGGGAATGGGCAGGCAGCGGCGTGCATCGAAGCAGCCGAACTCCGCCAGCCCGCCGCCATTGGTGTAGACCGCCACCCTTGTTCCGGGGGCAGGGCCGTCCGTTCCGGGGCCAAGCGCCTCCACGATCCCCGCCGCCTCCATCCCGAGGGTCACGGGCGGCGCGGGCCGCACCTGATATTTTCCTTCAATCATAAGGAGATCGGCGAAGTTCAGCCCGCAAGCCATGATCCGCATGCGAACCTCGCCCGGCCCCGGTTCCGGTACAGGACGAGTTCCGAACGCCGGCGTCTGACCGTAGTCTTCTATGCCGAAAACCTGCATCGGGGCCCTCCCATCGCCATTCGCACGCTAATAGGCGTGCCAACGAGTTTCCATCCCGTCACTCGCGCGGCAATTGCATTTTGCGACAAAACCTCGCCGGGATGCGTTGCATTTTGCAAATCAGATTGCAACGTGCATTTCGGGCGAGTTGGCGCACCTGTATTTTCGTATAGGTGGATTGTTTCGTGGCGCCACACGTTTTCGGAGAGTCTCGAGCGGTTGTACATCTTATCAGGCATTTAGAATATTTTTAGGCAAATGGCTCGCATCCGGTCGGTTTGGCACGTATCTTGCTTGTATATGTGTGACGAGTGCAAGGAGTTCATTATGAAACACCCCGTTGATGTCCATGTTGGTAAGCGCGTGCGGCACCGCCGCTGGATGGTCGGCATGACCCAGCAGCAGCTTGCTGACAAGGTCGGGATCAAATTTCAACAGATCCAGAAGTATGAGACCGGCATGAACCGGGTTTCGGCCTCGCGGCTCTGGGACATTTCCGAGGCTCTGAGCGTGCCGATCAGCTTCTTCTTCGAAGGGCTCGATTCCCGCAGCCCGGTGATCGAGGATCATGAAGGCGACATCCTTGCGGACAAGGAAGCGCTGATGCTGGTGCGGTCCTATTACGCGATCCCCGAGGCACAGCGCCGCCGGCTCTTCGATCTTGCCAAGGTCCTGTCCGACGCGGCCTGAGGGTTATTGACCCAAGCGGGGGAGGGCGGTACCGCTGGCGCAGCCAAAAGGGGTGCCCATGTCCGTCCTCTCCGACGCCGAACGATCTGAAATCATTGCAACAGCCCACGCGCTCGCCGATGCGGCGCGCGTGGAGACGCTGAAGCATTTCCGCAGCGACGGCCTGTCCGCCGACAACAAGGAAACCCACCGCTTCGATCCGGTGACGGTGGCCGACCGCGCCTCTGAAAAGGCGATGCGGGCGATCCTTGCCGCGCGCCGGCCCCTGGACGCGATTTACGGCGAGGAATTCGGGGCAACCTCCGGCACTAGCGGCCTGACCTGGGTGCTCGACCCGATCGACGGCACGCGGGGCTATCTCTCGGGCACGCCGACCTGGGGTGTCCTGATCTCGGTCGCCGATGAAAGGGGGCCGGTCTTCGGATTGATCGACCAGCCCTATATCGGCGAGCGCTTCATCGGCGGCTTCGGTCTGGCGGAAGTCACGGGCCCGATGGGCCGCCACGCGCTCCGCTGCCGCGCCGCAAGACCCCTCTCCGAGGCGATCCTCTTTTCCACCTTCCCCGAGGTCGGCACCGATGAGGAAGGGGCCGCCTTTCGCCGCGTCGTGCCGAAGGTGCGGCTGACGCGCTACGGCATGGATTGCTACGGCTATGCCCTCGTCGCCGCCGGCCAGATCGACCTCGTGATCGAGGCCGGGCTGCAGGCCTATGACGTGCAGGCGCCGATCGCCGTCATCGAGGCGGCGGGCGGCGTGGTCACCGACTGGCAGGGCCGCCCGGCGCCGCAGGGGGGCCGCATCCTCGCCGCCGCGAACCGGGAAGTTCATGCCGAGGCGATGGCGCTTTTGAACCCGTAGGATGGGCAATATTGCCCATCCTACCCCCGCCGTGTAGCCTCACCCGCGCCGGACCCGAGTCCTTCCCCCTTCTGTCGCCCGGCCGTTCCCGTTCCACCGAAGGGGTGGCACAAGGGGAACAACCATGCCCGACATCCTGATCCGCAACGCCACCATCGCCACGATGGACGAGACCCGCCGCGAGATTGCCGGCGATATCCTGATCCGCGGCGGCACCATCGCCGCCCTCGGGCGGGGGCTTCAAACAAGGGGCGAGGTCATCGACGCGACCGGCTGCGTGGTCACGCCCGGTTTGGTCAACACCCACCATCACCTCTACCAGAGCCTGACCCGCGCCGTCCCCGGCGGCCAGGATGCGCTCCTCTTCGGCTGGCTGAAGACGCTCTACCCGATCTGGGCGCGCTTCGGACCGGAGGAGATGCGGGTTTCGGCCCTGACCGGCCTCGCCGAACTGGCGCTTTCGGGCTGCACCCTGACCTCGGACCACCTCTACCTCTACCCGAACGGCGCAAGGCTTGAGGATACGATCGACGCCGCGCGGGAAATCGGCCTCAGGTTCCATCCGACACGCGGCGCCATGTCAATTGGGGAAAGCGCCGGAGGCCTGCCGCCCGACAGCCTCGTCGAGGACGAAGCCGCGATCCTGAAGGACATGGGCCGCGTCGTCGATGCCTTCCACGACCCGAAGGACGGCGCCATGGTCCGCGTCGGCCTCGCCCCCTGTTCGCCCTTCTCCGTCAGCCGCGACCTGATGCGCGAGGCGGCGATTCTCGCCCGCGACAAGGGCGTGATGCTCCACACCCACCTTGCCGAGAATGACGAGGACATTGCCTATTCGCTGGAGAAATTCGGCTGCCGCCCCGGCCAGTATGCCGAGGATCTGGGTTGGACCGGCGCCGATGTCTGGCACGCCCATTGCGTGAAACTGGACGAGGGGGAGATCGGCCTCTTCGCCCGCTCCCGCACCGGCGTCGCGCATTGCCCCTGCTCGAACTGCCGCCTCGGATCGGGCATCGCGCCGATCCGCCGGATGCGCGATGCCGGCGTCAAGGTCGGCCTCGGCGTCGACGGCTCGGCCTCCAACGATGCCGGCAACCTTGTCGGCGAAGCCCGTCAGGCGATGCTCCTGCAACGGGTGGCGAATGGCGCCGATGCGTTGAGCGCGCGCGAGGCGCTGGAGATTGCCACGCTCGGCGGCGCAAGGGTGCTCGGGCGCAGCGACTGCGGCTCGATCGAACCCGGCAAGCGCGCCGACCTCGCCATCTGGGACATGCGCGGCATCGAAGCCGCCGGTGCCTGGGACCCGGTCGCAGCCCTCCTCCTCGCCGGCCCGACGCGGGTGCGCGACCTTTTCGTCGAAGGCCGACAAGTAGTGCGCGATGGCCATATCACCACTATCGACCTCCCCCGGTTCATCGAGGACCAGAACCGCCTCGCGCGCCGGCTGATGGCCTGACCCCCCACACTTTCTGTCCGAAAATACTCCCGCCGGAGGCAAGCGGAGCCGCGCCCCGGCGCGGCGACATAAAAAGCGTGGCGCCGGAAGGCGCCTCCTCTGGATTACGTCGTCACCCGCGCGCCGCCGGTCCAGACCTCGCGGATCGCCCGGTCGTCGCCCATCATGATCGTCGGGAACACCGCCTCCCAGATGTCGCCCGCCCGCTTCGCCCGCTGGGCGATGGCAGGCGTCGAGGCGAGGTCAACCGCGACGATATCGGCCTCCATCCCCGGCGCGAGGTTGCCGATCCGGTCATCGGCGCGAAGGCTCCGTGCCGCGCCTTGCGTCGCGAGCCACCAAAGCTCCGCCGGATGGAGCGCGCGGCCGCGAAGCTGCGCCACCTCATAGGCGGCGGCCATGGTCCTGAGCATGGAAAAGGACGACCCGCCGCCGGTGTCGGTGGCAAGCCCGATCCGGTGGCCGGCGCGCGAAAGCCCGTCCATGTCGAAAAGCCCTGAGCCGATGAAGGTGTTCGAGGTCGGGCAATGCACAAGGCTCGCATCCACCTCGCGCAGGCGGTCGCGCTCGCGCGGCTCAAGGTAGATCGCATGACCAAAGACCGCGCCGGGGCCGAGAAGCCCGTGGCTTTCGTAGGTATCGAGATAGTCGCGCGCCGAAGGGTAAAGCCCCTTCACCCAGGCGACCTCATCGGTCTGTTCGGAAAGATGCGTCTGCATCAGGCAGTCGGGATGCCTGGCCCAGAGTGCGCCGAGTGCCTCAAGCTGTTCCGGCGTCGAGGTCGGCGAAAAGCGGGGGGTGATGACGTAGGAGAGGCGGTCCTTGCCATGCCAGCGGGAAAGAAGCCGGGCGCTGTCGTCATGGGCCGACTGCGCGGTGTCGCGCAGGCCATCGGGTGCAGTGTCGCGGTCCATGCAGGTCTTGCCGGCATAGGCGCGAAGGCCCCGCCGCGCGGCCTCGGTAAAGAAGGCATCAACGCTTTCGGGGTGGATGGTGCAGTAGGAACATACCGTCGTCGTGCCGTTCGCCAGCACCAGATCGAAGTAGCGCGTGGCGATCTCGGCCGCATAGTCCGGGTCGCCGAAGCGCATTTCCTCGGGGAAGGTGTAGCTCTGCAGCCAGTCGATCAGCCGCTTGCCCCAGCTCGCGATGATTGCCGTCTGCGGATAATGCGCATGGGCATCGACGAATCCGGCCGAGATGAGCGCATCGCCGTAATCGGTCACGCGCGCCGATGGATGGGCGCGCCTCAGGTCGTCCGCCTCGCCGACCGCCACGATCATGCCGCCCTCGATCAGGACGCCGCCGCGGGCGCTGACCCGTGCCGCGCCCGGCCCGTGGGTCATCGGGTTGGCTGCGAAGCCAAGCGTCTGGCCCAGAAGAAGCTCGCCCATGTCCGTCCTTTCCGCCATCCGTCGCAGCCTAGTCTAAGCCCATGTGCGGCGCGGGCAAATCCGCCCGTTGCCCCTGTTTCTTTGAAACTCTTTCCGATACTGTCCCGGTAATCGAACGGGGGCGGGATGAGCGAGACCGAGGACGACATCGCGACGCGCGAAGAGGACGAATACAGCCTCGATCCGCGGCTCGTCGAGGCGATTCTCGACGCCGTCGAACAGGGTGATGCCGGTTCTGTCGACGCTCTGATGGAGCCGCTTCACGCGGCCGATATCGCCGACCTTCTCGAACAGATCGGCGGGTCGGAGCGTCAGGCGCTGGTCAAGCTCTGGCCGCAGGGGTTCGACGGCGAGATCCTGTCGGAGCTTGACGAATCCATCCGCGAAGAGGTGATCGAGGCGCTGCCGCATGACGTTCTCTCCGAGGCGGTGCGCGAACTTGATTCCGACGATGTCGTCGACCTGATCGAAGACCTTGAGGAGCCGGTCCAGGAACGCATCCTCGACGCGCTTGAGGACAGCGACCGCGCCGCCGTCGAACAGTCGCTGACCTATCCGGAATATTCCGCCGGCCGCCTCATGCAGCGCGAGGTGGTGACGGCGCCCGAACACTGGACGGTGGGCGAGGCGATCGACTACCTGCGGGGCGCCGAGGAACTGCCCGACCAGTTCTACCACGTGATCCTTGTCGATCCGCGCTGGCATCCGACGGGCTATGTGACGCTTGGCAAGCTTCTGTCGTCCAAGCGCAACATCGCGCTGAAGGACATCACCGAAGACAGCTTCCGCCCCATTGACGTGCTGGATGAGGAAGGCGACGTCGCCTACGCCTTCAACCAGTACCACCTGATCTCGGCCCCCGTGGTCGATGAGAACGACCGGCTCGTCGGCGTCATCACCATCGACGACGCCATGGCGGTTCTTGACGAGGAGCATGAGGAAGACGTCCTCCACCTCGCCGGTGTGCGCGGTGAAACCTCGGTCGCCGACGGTCCGGTCGACACGGCGCGGCAGCGGCTGCCGTGGCTCGTCGTGAACCTTTTCACCGCCTCGCTGTCGGCCATCGTCATCTCGCAGTTCGAGGCGACGATCACGACGCTGGTGGCGCTGGCGGCGCTGATGCCCATCGTCGCCTCGACCGGCGGCATCGCCGGAACCCAGTCGCTGGCGGTTTCGGTTCGGGCGCTGGCGACGCGCGACCTCACCCGGTCGAACGCCCGCCGCGTGGTGCTGCGCGAGCTTGGGGCCGGGATGCTGAACGGGATCGGGCTGGCGCTGATCCTCGGCATCGCCGGATCGCTGATCTTCGGCCAGCCGCTTCTGGGGCTGGTCCTCGGCCTTGCCATGGTGGTCAATCAGGTCGTTGCGGCGCTGGCCGGCGTGCTGGTGCCGCTGACGCTCGACAAGCTTGGGCTTGATCCGGCGCTGGCCTCGGGCACATTTGTAACCACCATGACCGACGTGATGGGGTTCTTTGCCTTCCTCGGCCTTGCCACGGTGATCCTGCTGTGACCCTGCCCGAGGTCAAGGCGGCGGCGCGGACGGCGGCCTATGCACGGCGGAAGGTGGCCTTCGCGGCGCGAGCCACAAGCGATTCCGGGTTGTTGCGTGAGGTTCTTCGCGATCATGCTGAAACGGTTCTCGCCGGTTACATGCCGATGCGGACGGAGATTGACTGTCTGCCGGCAATGGCCGCGCATCGGGGCGTGGTCGGGGTGCCGGTCATTCCCGGCCCGGCGATGCCGCTTCTCTTCCACCGCTGGTCCCCGGAGGCGCGCATGGTCCCCGGTGCCTTCGGCGCGCTGATCCCCGAAGGTGGCGAGGCTGTCGATCCCGATGTCCTGATCGTGCCGCTTCTGGCCTTCGACCGGCACGGCTTCCGGCTGGGTTATGGCGGCGGGTTCTATGACCGGACGCTTGAGGGTCTGCGCGCCAGAAAATCCATACTGGCCATAGGTTTTGCCTATGAATCTCAGGAAATGGATGAAGTACCGATCGAGCCGACGGACCAGCCGCTCGACCTCATCGTGACCGAGCGCGAGGTTTTCGCGCCCGGTTTGCGGCGGTAGCTTGCGCTAGGCCCGCCGCCGCCGGCCCATCAGCCACATCCCGCCCGCGGCAAGGCCGAGTAGCAGGCCCGAGGCGGGCAGGGGCACCGGCACCGGGCCGACGCCGTTGAAGCTTACGCTGTCCAGATCGAGATGGCCGCAGGGGGCATCGCACCAGGCCTCGGTATTCGGGTAGAGGACTTCGATGGTGAAGGCGTCAAGACCGCTGAAGGCACTGTCGAGATTGATGTTCTGCACGGTCCCAAGCACCGGAGACATGCTGACGCGGTCCCGGACCACCTCTACCCCGTTGAGAAAGCCCCGGATCAGGATGTTGCCGATTACCTCCGGCGCTTCGTCGAAGAAGGTGAACCCAAGGGAGATGAACGAAAAGCCGAGAACGTCGAAGATGCTACCGGTGGTGAACCGGGCGCCCGCGGCAAGGCCGGTTCCGGCATCGTCGAGATGCAGCGCTCCGGGCGTGAACTCACTCGCCAGCGCTTCGCCAGGGTTGGTCGCATCAACCCTTACGCCGTTTTCGAAATAGGGCTGGTCGACCAGGTAGTCTGTCAGATTGTCGAAGGTGACCGTCGTCGCCATCGCCGGGGCAATCTGGCCCAGAAGCATCGCCGCAGCAATTGCCGTGCCGGAAATCATCTTCATGTCAATCTCCACCCTTTACCTCTGGGCCCCTCAGGCCGGAGCCGCTTCCGAAGATGCCCCACATCCACAATCCAGGCATTGTTGCGGCAATTGTGGCGAAACTGCGGCGGTATCGCCACATTTTCTTTCCTCAACCCCAAGGCGAGCGAAGGTTTGCCTGTTGGTCGTGGAAAGGAAGGCGCGCGGTTTCAGGTGATGCCGCCCGTTCGCTCGGCCTCTCCGCCGCGCGGGTGCTTGCCTTGGCCGGAGCCGCAGCTTACGCAGGAGGCATGAAGCTTCTTTTCCTCGGCGATGTCATGGGACGCTCGGGCCGGGCCGCGGTGACCGCGCGCCTGCCGAAGCTGCGTGCCGACTGGGCGCTCGATTTCGTCGTGGTCAACGGCGAGAATGCAACCTCGGGCGCGGGGCTTTCGGCAGAGCACGCGAAGGCGATCCTTGCCGCCGGCGCCGATTGCATCACGCTTGGCGATCATGCCTTCGACCAGAAGGACATGATGAGCTTTATCGAGACCGAGCCGCGCATCCTCCGCCCCCTCAACTTCGCCAGAACCGCCCCCGGCAAGGGTTCGAGGGTCTATACCGCGCCCGGCGGACGCAAGGTGCTGGTGGCGCAGGTGCTGGGCCAGGTCTTCATGAAACGGCCCTTCGACGATCCCTTTTCGGCCATCGACGGCGCCCTGCGCGCCCACCCATTGGGAGGTGCCGTGCAGGCCACCATCGTCGACATCCACTGCGAGGCGACGAGCGAGAAGATGGGTATGGGCCATTGGTGCGACGGGCGGGCGAGCCTTGTCGTCGGCACCCATACCCATGTGCCGACGGCGGACGCGATGATCCTGACCGGCGGCACCGCCTATCTCAGCGATGCCGGCATGTGCGGCGATTACAATTCCATCATCGGCATGGAAAAGCTGGAACCGATGCGGCGCTTCGTGACCGGGATGGCGAAGGATCGCTTCACCCCGGCGGCGGGCGAGGCGACGCTGTCCGGCGTCTATGTCGAAACCGACGACGCCACCGGGCGGGCGACTAAGCTCAGGATGGTCAGGCTTGGCGGGCGGCTAGAGCAAGCGGCCCCGCAATGACGGCGCAGTCGCGCGGTCTTTTCACCGTTCTCATCGTGACGGGCGTGGCCTGGGGGCTGACCATGCCCATGTCGAAGACAATCGTCTCGGCAGGCTACCGGCATTTCGGCATCATCTTCTGGCAGTCGGTCATCTGTACCGCGATCCTTCTTGCCGCGCTGGTGGTCATGCGAAAGCCGCTGCCGCTGACCCCGCCAGCACTTTGGCGGTATCTTTTCGTGGCGCTTTTCGGAACGATCCTGCCCAACGCAGGGTCCTACATCGCGCAGGAGGCGGTTCCCGCCGGCCTGATCTCTGTCTGCTTCGCGCTGATCCCGATGCTCGCGCTGCCGCTCGCCCTTGCCGCCGGACTGGAGCGGGCCGAGCCGCTGCGCGTGCTGGGGCTTGCGGCTGGTCTTGCCGGTGTTCTCCTGATCGTGGTGCCGGATGCGAGCTTGCCGGACCGATCCGCGCTGCCCTACCTCGCGCTCGGGATTGCTGCCGCTCTTTGCTATGCCATCGAGGGCGTCGGCCTTGGCCGGTTTGGCGCCGCCGGGCTAGAGCCGGTTCAGCTTGTTGCGGGTGCCACTGTCGTGGCGCTTGTACTGTCCGTGCCGCTTGCCCAGATCACCGGCAGCTGGATCACCCCGGGGCAGGGCGGGGTCGCGATCGACCTCACGCTTGTTGCCATGTCGGCGATCCATGTCGGCTGCTATGCCGGCTACATCTGGATCGTCGGCAAAGGCGGGGCGGTCTTTGCCGCGCAGGTCAGCTACATTGTGACCGGTTCGGCCGTCTTCTGGTCGATGGTGCTCCTTGGCGAGCGCTATTCGATCTGGGTCTGGCTGGCGATTGCGGTGGTTTTCATCGGCCTCTTCCTTGTCCAGCCGCGCCCCGTGCGGAACCAGAACCGCGCTGAGGCGGTTTCCCCTTCTGAGGCCAAAGACTTTACCGCCGATCAGTCCCGGGTACCCTGATGATCGAGCTTCCCCTGTCGCCCGATGGCAAGGCCATCCTGACGCTGCTCATCGTGGTGGTGATGTTCGTCATGTTCGTGCGGGAGCGGTTTCCGACCGAGGTGGTCGCGATCTTTGGTGCCGCGACCTGCCTTGCCCTTGGCCTTCTGCCCTATGACCTCGCCCTTGAGGCGCTGACCAATTCCGCGCCCTGGACCATCACGGCGATGTTTCTCATCATGGGGGCGCTGGTTCGGACAGGCGTGCTTGATCGGCTGACACAAGAGGCGGAGCGGCATGTCGGCCACCGGCCGGTGGTGACGCTGGTGATCCTTCTTGGCTTCGTCGCCTTCGCCTCGGCCTTCCTCAACAACACGCCGGTCGTCGTGGTGATGATCCCGGTCATGGTGTCGCTGGCGCGAAAGCTGAACATCGCCGCGTCAAAGCTTCTGATCCCGCTGTCCTATGCCGCGATCCTTGGCGGCACGGTGACGCTGATCGGCACCTCGACCAACCTTCTGGTCGATGGTGTCGCCAGAAAGCAGGGGTTCGAGCCGTTTTCCATCTTCGAGATCTCGCCCCTCGGCCTCATCCAGGTCGTGGTCGGCATGATCTACCTTGCCACCATTGGCCGCCATCTCCTGCCTGACCGCCAGTCGATGGCGACGATGCTCGGCGACCGCAGCAAGATGAAGTTCTTCACCGAGGTCGCGGTTCCCGAAAACTCCAAGCTCATCGGCCAGAGGGTGGCGGACGTCGAGATATTCCACCATTCCGGGGTGCGGGTCGTCGATGTGCTGCGCGGGGACGAGTCCCTGCGCCGCGACCTTCAGCCGGTCACGCTTGCGGCCGGCGACCGGGTGGTTCTCAGGACCGAGATGGCAGAGCTTCTGGGGATGCAGGAAAACCCCGATGTCCGCCTTGTCGACAAGCTGTCCTCGGTCGAGACCGAGACGGTCGAGGTTCTCATCACCCCCGGTTGCCGGATGATCGGGCGGGCGCTGGGTGAGCTGCGCCTGCGCCGCCGCTACGGCGTCTATGTGCTTGCCGTCCATCGCCGCAATCAGAACATCGGTCGCCAGTTGGACGACCTCGTGGTCGTGGTGGGCGATACGCTGCTGCTGGAAGGCGCGCCGCAGGATATCCAGCGGCTTGCGGCGGACATGGACCTTGTCGATGTCTCGCGCCCGACGGTGAAGGCCTATCGTCGCAACAAGGCGCCGATCGCCTTTGCGGTGCTGGTCGGGATCGTCGCACTTTCCGGGATCGGGGTCGCGCCCATCCTCCTCCTGTCGGTCGTCGGCGTGGCGGTGGTGCTGCTGACCCGCTGCATCGACAGTGACGAGGCTTTCGGCTTCATCGAAGGCCGGCTCCTCGCGCTCATCTTCGCCATGCTGGCGGTCGGGGCGGCGCTTGACCATTCCGGCGCGGCGCGGCTGCTCGTCAGCTGGATCAGCCCGGCCCTGACCAACCTGCCGCCGCAGCTTGTGGTCCTTGCCGTCTATCTCATCGCCATGGTCCTGACCGAGATCGTGTCGAACAATGCTGTCGGCGTCATCTTCACCCCCGTCGCCATTGAGCTTGGCCTGTCGCTTGGGCTTGATCCGCGCGGGCTGGTGGTCGCCGTCATGTTCGCGGCCTCGGCGGCCTTTTCGACGCCGATCGGCTATCAGACCAACACGCTGGTCTATGGGCCGGGCGGCTATCGCTTCACCGATTATCTCAAGGTCGGCATCCCCCTGAACCTTATCCTTGCTGTGACGGCGAGCGTGATGATCCCGCTTCTCTGGCCGCTCTGACCTGACGCAGAAGAAATTTCTATGACTCCGGCCGATAAATCGAGTAACCCGGTCGTGTTTAACGACACCGGAGAACTTGATGTTCGGCATAGCGATTCCCGAGCCCGCGCAGCCCTATGTCGCACTGGCCATCGTCGCGATCATGTTCATCCTGTTCCTGAGGGAGACGATTGCCACCGAAGTCGTGGCGATGGCCGGTGCGGCGCTGATGATCGTGCTCGGGCTTCTGCCGGTGAAGGAAGCGACCAGCGTCCTGTCGAACTCCGCGCCCTGGACCATCGTTTTCATGTTCCTCATCATGGGGGCGATGCTCAGGACCGGCGCGCTTGAGACCATGTCGAAGATCGCCGAGGCGCGGGTGGAATCGAACCCGAAGGCCACCATCGTCGGCCTGTTCCTCTTCGTCGTCGTCGCCTCGGCCTTCATGAACAACACGCCCGTCGTGGCGGTGATGATCCCGGTCTTCATCCGTGTCGCACAGAAGATCGGCACGCCGGCCTCGCGCTTCCTGATGCCGCTTTCGTATTTCACCATCCTCGGCGGGATGATCACCCTGATCGGCACCTCGACCAACATCCTTGTCGATGGCGTCGTGCAAAAGCAGGGTGGCGCGCATTTCCCGATCTTCGAGATCGCGCCGGTGGGCATCGCCGTCACCATCGCCGGCGGCCTCTTCATGGCGCTTTTCGCGCGGAAGCTGGTGCCCGACCGGCAGTCGATGGGCACCTTCCTGACCGACCAGCGCAAGATCAAGTTCTTCACCGAAGTTGCGGTGCCTGAGGATTCGAGCCTCATCGGCCGCAAGGTGCTGGATGTGGAGATCTTCAAGCGCGACGGGGTCCGGGTGGTTGACGTCCTCAGGGGCGATGCCTCGCTCCGCCGCGATCTGGCCCCGGTGACGATCGAGGCCGGCGACCGCGTCGTTCTCAGGACCCAGATGGCAGAGCTTTTGAACCTCCAGCAGCACAAGGACGTGCGCATGGTGGACAAGCTCTCCTCGGTCCAGACCGAGACGGTGGAGGTGCTGATCACCCCCGGCTGCCGGCTGATCGGCCGGTCTTTGGGTGAGTTGCGCCTGCGCCGGCGCTACGGCGTCTACGTGCTGGCCGCGCACCGGCGCGACCAGAACATCGGCCGCCAGTTGGACGATCTTGTTGTCCATGTCGGCGACACGCTGCTGATCGAGGGCGCGGCAGAGGACATCCAGCGCCTCGCCGCCGATGTCGATCTCGTCAACGTCAGCAAGCCTTCGGAACGACCTTTCCGGCGCGGGCTGATGCCGGTGGCGCTCGGCTCGCTTCTGGCGGTCGTCGTGCTGTCGGCCATGGACGTGGCGCCGATCCTTGTGCTGTCGATGATCGCGGTGACACTTCTCCTCGTCTCGCGCTGCATCGATCCGGATGAGGCTTTCGGCATGGTCGATGGCCGGCTGATCGCCATGATCTTCGCCATGCTCGCCGTCGGCGAGGCGCTGGATCAGGCCGGCGCGGTCGCGCTGATCGTCGATGCGGTGGCGCCCTGGCTCCAGGGGATGCCGCCCTTCGTGGCGCTGGCGGCGGTCTATTTCATCGGCCTTGTCCTGACGGAGTTTCTGTCGAACAACGCCGTCGCGGTGATCTTCACGCCCATCGCGATGCAACTGGCGATCAGCCTTGGCCTTGACCCGCGCCCCTTCGCGGTCGCCGTCATGTTCTCCGCCTCGGTCGCCTTCGCCACGCCCATCGGCTACCAGACCCACATGATGGTCTACGGTCCGGGCGGCTACCGCTTTGCCGACTTCATGCGCCTTGGCATCCCGCTCGACATCGTCACCGGGATCACGGCGGTCATTGCCATCGCGGTCTATTACGGCGTCTGATCGCCTTGCATGACGGTCCCCGGCTTGCGGGCCGGGGGTCGGCTGGCATATAGAGACGCCGATTTACCGATACGGGGACGGAGAGGGTCATGGCAGGCCATTCGAAATGGGCAAACATCCAGCACCGCAAGGGCAAGCAGGACAAGGCGCGCTCGGCGATGTTCTCGAAGCTGGCGAAGGAGATCACCGTCGCCGCCAAGATGGGGATGCCGGACCCTGACATGAACCCGCGCTTGCGGCTGGCGGTCAAGGCAGCGAAGTCGCTGTCGATGCCCAAGGACGTGATCGACCGGGCGATCAAGAAAAGCCAGATGGGCGACGCGGCGGATTACACCGAGATCCGTTATGAAGGCTACGGCGCCGGCGGCATAGCGATCATCGTGGAGGCGCTGACCGACAACCTCAACCGCACCGCGTCGAACGTGCGGAGCTACTTTTCCAAGTTCGGCGGCAACCTCGGCCAGACCGGCTCGGTCAGCCACAGCTTCGACCGGGTGGGCGAGATTTCCTATCCGGTCGCTGCGGGCGATGCCGATGCGGTGATGATGGCGGCGCTTGAGGCCGGTGCCGAGGACGTCGAAAGCGACGAGGACGGCCACTGGATCTATTCCTCGGTCGAGGCGCTTTCGGAAACCTCCGATGCCCTGGAAAAGGCGCTGGGCGAGTCGACCGAAGCCAAGCTGATCTGGAAGCCGCAATCGCGCACCGAGGTCGATCTTGAGACGGCGCAGAAACTGATGCGCCTTATTGACGCCTTGGAAGAGGATGACGACGTGCAGACCGTCACCCATAATTTCGACGTGCCGGAAGAGATCGCGGCGCAGCTCTGAGGGGCTGGCAGCAGGACAGAGGCCGCCTTCGGGCGGCCTTTTCTTTTGCGCTCAGGTTGCCACCAATACGCCCCTTGCCGCCTGCCGGATCGCCTTCGTCAGCCGGGGCAGCGCCGCGCCGGGGAGGCGGCTTACCTGCCAGTGGAGCGGCACGTCGAGCGGGGTGCCGGGGACGAGCGGCACGATGCGCCCGGCCGCAAGGTCATCGCCGATCATCGCCTCGGGCAGCATGCCCCAGCCAAGTGACAGGCGTGTGGCGGTGACGAAGCCTTCGGCCGAGGCGATCATGTGGCCGCGAAAGGCGACGCGCTGGCCCAATGCCGCCCTGGCCCATCGCCCTTGGAGCTTGTCCTTGCTGTTGAAGATCAGCGCCGGCGCGGCACCTAAGTGTTCCGCCGTCACCCCGCCCGGAAACCAGCGCGCCATGAAGGCGGGCGCGGCGCAGGCGAGGTAGCGGAGCGCGCCGAGCGGGTGGGCATCGCAGCCCGCGATGAGGCCGCCGTGGGCGGTGACGGCGGCCATCACCTCGCCGCGCTTCAGCCATTCGGCGGAATGGTCCTGATCGTCGATGACGAGGTCGAAGAGGAACCCGTCGAGCGTGGCGAGCGCGGGCAGGACCCAGGTCGCGAGGCTGTCGGCATTGACGGCAAGGCGGATCACCGGGCGGTCGCCTTCGGCCTGTCCGGCGCCGTCGAGAAGGTCACTCTCCATCAGCGCCACATCCTCGGCATGGCGGGCGAGCCGCGCGCCCATGTCGGTCGCGGTGGCGGGCGGGCCACGGCGGACAAGCGTGGTGCCAAGCCTCTCCTCCAGCGCGCGGATGCGCTGCGACACGGCTGAGGGCGTGACGCCAAGCCGGGCGGCGGCCTCCTCGAAGCTGCCGGTGCGCAGAACCTCGGCGAGGGTCGCAAGATGGGTGTAGTCGAGCATTAGGAAATCTTCATCAGGCGAAGCAATATTAAATTGTCTTGATCCGTCTTGCGCCGTAGTCAAGCCCTGTCTTCAAGGGGTTTGCCATGCATTCGGTCTTTCTCGCCGGTTTCGGATTGTCGCTGAGCCTGATCGCTGCCATCGGCGCGCAGAATGCCTTCGTGCTGCGTCAGGGGCTGAAGCGCGAACATGTGCTGCCGGTCGCGCTTTTCTGCGCCGTTTCCGACGCGGTGCTGATCGCCGCAGGCATCGCCGGGATCGGCATCGCCACCGACCGCCTGCCGATGCTGCTGCCGATCCTGAAATGGGGCGGGGTGGCCTTCCTCGCCGTCTACGGCGCCAAGGCCTTTCGGGCGGCGTGGAAGGGTGGGGAGGCCATGGACGCGGGCAAGACCGGCGCCGCTCCCCTTGGCCGCATCCTTCTGACGCTGGCGGCGATCACCTGGCTCAACCCGCATGTCTACCTCGACACGGTCGTGCTTCTGGGGTCCATCGCCAACCAGTATCCGGGCCAGGAATGGACCTTCGGCCTGGGGGCGGCGCTCGGCTCATTCGCCTTCTTCTTCACGCTGGCTTACGGCGCGCGGCTTCTGTCGCCGCTCTTTGCGCGGCCTGCGGCCTGGCGGGTGCTCGACGGTTTCGTCGCCGCCGTGATGTGGTCCATCGCGCTCGGGCTGGCCGCCCGTTAGGGGTTGCAGGCCTCGGCCCGATCGGCTTCTGTCCCGGCATGGAAAGCCAATCGCAGAACCGACCGATTGCCGGTATTCTCTGGATGCTGGCGACGGGCTTGAGCTTCGTCGCCGTCACCGGCACCGTGCGCCATCTCGGCACTGCGCTGCCCTCGGCCGAAGCCGCCTTCCTGCGTTTCGTGATCGGCCTTGTGTTCCTTCTCCCTGCGCTTGTCGTGGCGCTGCGCGCAGGCCTGCCCGAGGGCACGCCGAAGCTCATCCTCGGGCGCGGTGTCCTCCATGTGATCGCGGTGATCCTCTGGTTCTACGCAATGGCGCGGCTGCCGGTCGCGGAGGTGACGGCGATCGGCTATCTCAACCCCATCGTGGTGACGGTCGGTGCTGCGGTATTCCTTGGTGAGAAGCTCGCCTTCCGGCGGATCGCGGCCATCGTCGTCGCGCTGATCGGGGCGCTGGTGATCCTGCGGCCGGGGGTGCGCGAGATCTCGGACGGGCAACTGGCGCAATTGGGTGCCGCGACCTGCTTCGGCCTGTCGTACCTTATCGCCAAGCGCCTCTCCTCGGTCATGTCGGCGGGCGCGCTGGTGGCGCTGCTGTCGCTGACCGTCACCATAGGCCTTGCGCCCTTCGCCATCGCCTCTTGGGTCCAGCCGACACTGACGCAGCTTGGCCAGCTGGCGGTGGTCGCGGCCTTTGCGACGCTTGGCCACTATTCCATGGCCCGAGCCTTTGCCGCCGCCCCCCTGACCGTGACCCAGCCGGCGACGTTCCTGCAACTGGTCTGGGCCACGCTTCTGGGCGTGATCGCCTTTCGCGAACCGGTCGATCCTTACATCCTGATCGGCGGCGCCATGATCATCGCCGCCATCAGCTACATGACCTGGCGCGAGGCACAGGTCAGGCGGCGGGCGGTAACGCCCTCTGCCGTCGCAACCAAGGTCTGACAGGGTAGGGAATACCCGCAACTGGCGCGTGTGGAAATTTCGCGCAACTTGTGATAGATTGATCGCGTTCATTTTCCTGAAGTCCTGTTTTCGAAGCCCAGTTTTCAGACCGCGCCCGAGAGGTGTAGCCGTGGCACATTCCAGAGCCATATCCGTCGTCTTGCGCATCGTCCTTCCCATCGCCGCCCTCTCCCTCGCGGCGGCGGCTTTTGCGCAGGTTCCCCCCCATTCCCCCGGGACCATCTGCCAGACCCCCGAATACTGGTGCTGGGCCGCGCAACCCGGCGCGCCCGGCGATCCCTGTGGCTGCGCCACGCCCTGGGGCTGGCAGTATGGAACCCTGATCTAGCGGTGCCGAGGAGAGACGTCCGATGGCCGAACCGACGCAATCCTACCTGACGGAGCTTTTCGAGGACGCCGACCGGGTGCTCCACTACGGGCATTCGACCGGACGGCTGAAGGATTCCTCGCTGGCGGTGGCGCTTGCGAAGATGCGCGGGGAGGGGCCGCAGGAAAGCGCCACCGCGATCATGGAGTTGCAGACGGCGATGGCGCAGGCGGTACGCGATATCCGCCCCGTCACCATCGCCGATCTGCGCGCCGGTCATGACCCCTGCGACCCGAAACGGGCGCGGACGATCACGCCCCTGCGTGGGGTCTTCTTCCTTCTGCTGCTCGGCCTGCTCTGGACGACCTTCTATTATTCGACCTGGGAACGCCACGGCGTCCGGCTCGTCGAAAGCATGCGGCAGAACCAGATCGAAAAGCAGGACGCGATCCTGCAGGAACTGATCCTTGGCTATGTCGCCGACGCGGCCCAGTCCGAAGCCCGCGACAGCATCCGCGCCAGTGCCGCGCTCTATGAACGGACCCGCGAGTTGCAGGGGATCGAGGACCGGATCAACGCCGACAACGCCCAGTATGTCGAACTGCTGCAAGGCTGGGTGCCGTTTCGCGGGCTCTACCTTCGCCTCGCGCCGGCCGCCCTGCCGCGGCAGGCAACGGCCGTCCCGGTGAAGGCGACGCAGGCCTCCGTCGATCACTTCACGAGGTGCCTGAACATCGGGACGTTCCGGGTTGAAGCCGGGACTGAGCCGAGCACCCTGATCGCCTTTCCCGACCCGCGTGCCGCCGAACATGTCTCGCAGGTCTTTGCCGGGGACATCCGCCAGCAGATGAAGATGCTGCAGACCTTCCGCTGTGTCCTCAGCCTGCCGATCACCTCCGGCTTCATTGACGGAAGCTCCCAGCCGGTCCGCGCCCTCGGGTCCGATGTCTCGAGCATCGACAAGCTGGACGAGCGTATCGTGACGCTCAACCTCTGGATCCTGCCCGCACTTTACGGGGCGCTTGGGGCGATGATCTACTTCGGGCGCGGCTTTTTGAACCCCGACATCCCCGACCCGCACTGGATGTTCTTCTTCGCGCGCCTAAGCGTCGCAGCGTTTGCCGGCATCGCTGTCGGCTGGTTCTTCGAGAACGGCATCAAGATCGAGGGCATCACCACTTCGGGCGGGTCGCCCGGCGTGCTGCTTCTCGCCTTTCTCTTCGGCTTCGCGCTCGATGTGTTCTTTGCGCTACTCGAGCGGCTGGTCAGGGTCAGCACCGACGCGGTGAACCGGATCGGGGCCGGGACCTGAGGCCTACCCCCTTGGCCCGATCAGCCGCGCGATGACCGTCTTGCGCGAGACCTGGCCGACCACGGCGCCGTTCTCCACCACTTCCAGCGCGCGGGTCTCGTCCTTCAGCTTCTCCATCACCGCCTTGATCGGCGTGTCGATGTCGGTCTGGCCGGTGGTGGGCGTGACGTTCGGCGTCGGTTCTACCGCATCGCGTGCGGTCAGCACCGACAGCGGGTTCATGTGGTTGACGAAATCGGCCACATAGTCGCTGACCGGGTTGGCGATGATCTCGCGCGCGGTGCCGCATTGGACGATGCGGCCGCCCTCCATCAGGGCGATGCGGTTGCCAAGCTTGAAGGCCTCGTCAAGGTCGTGGCTCACGAAGATGATGGTGCGCCTGAGCTTGGCCTGAAGCTCCAGAAGCTCATCCTGGAGCCTCGTGCGGATCAGGGGGTCGAGCGCGGAGAAGGGCTCGTCCATCAGAAGGATCGGCGCTTCGGTCGCGAAGGCGCGGGCGAGGCCGACGCGCTGCTGCATGCCGCCGGAAAGTTCGCCGACCTTGCGATCGGCCCAGTCGGAAAGCCCGACGAGCGCCAGTTGCTGATCGACCTTGGCGCGGCGCGCGGCGGGGTCCATGCCGGCAAGCTCAAGCCCAAGGCCGACGTTTTCGCGCACCGACCGCCAGGGCAGGAGGCCGAACTGCTGGAAGACCATCGCCACGCATTCGCGCCGGACCCTGAGAAGATCGGGGGCGGAGGCGCTGCCGACCTCGCAGTTCCAGCCTTCCTCATGCACCGTCACCTTGCCCCGGCAGACCGGGTTCAGCCCGTTCACGGCGCGCAGAAGCGTCGATTTGCCCGAACCCGAGAGGCCCATAAGGACGAGGATTTCGCCCTTCTCGACCGTCAGAGAGCAATCGTGGACGCCCAGAACCTGACCGGTGGCCTTCTGGATCTCGGCCCGGCTCATGCCCTTGTCCATCAGCGGCAGGGCTTTCTCGGGATGATCGCCGAAGACGATGTTGACCTTGTCGAACGCGACCGCGACCGTCATTTCGCTTCTCCGATCCGAAGCATCCGGTCCAGCACGATGGCGACGACCACGATGATGAAGCCCGATTCAAAGCCAAGCGCTGTGTTGACCGAGTTGAGCGCCCGGACGACCGGCACCCCAAGCCCGTTGGCACCGACGAGGGCGGCGATGACCACCATCGACAGCGACAGCATGATGGTCTGGTTCAGCCCCGCCATGATCTGCGGCAGGGCATAGGGCAGCTCCACCTTCCAGAGCGTCTGCCGCCCGGTGCCGCCAAAGGCCTTCACTGCCTCAAGAAGCGTCTGCGGCGTCGAAGAGACGCCAAGATGCGTGAGCCGGATCGGCGCCGGCAGGACGAAGATCACCGTGGCGATCAGCCCCGGCACCATGCCGATGCCGAAGAAGACGATGGCCGGGATCAGGTACACGAAGGTCGGCAGCGTCTGCATCAGGTCGAGGATCGGGCGCATCGCCGCGAAAAGCCTTGGACGGTGCGCGGCGGCAATGCCGATCGGCACGCCGATCGCCATGCAGACGACGCAGGCCGAAAGGACCAGAGTCAGGCTTTCCATCGTCTCTTTCCAGTAGCCCTGGTTGAGGATGAAGAGAAAGCCGAGGATCACCAGAACGCAGGTCTTCCAGCTGCGCTGGAGATACCAGGTGAGCGCGACAAAAAGCGCAATGATGACCAGCGGATGCGGACTTTGCAGCAGCCAGAGGATGCCGTCGATCAGCCCTTGCAGGATATCCGACAGCGCGTCGAAGAAGCCGCGCCCGTTTTCCTTCAGCCAGTCGAACATTTGTTTGGCGGTCTTGCCGACAGGTATCTTGTTGTCTGTCAGCCAGCCCATAGCGCCGGAATGCTCGGTCATCCCTGTCCCCCGAAGATGATCGCCAGTTTACCGGCCCCGCCGGAACGCGGCGCCGGAGCAGATGCGGACCGGCCCCCGTCGGTTCGATCAGGGGCCGGGTGCGAGCTTTCTTACTTCAGCGCGGCTTCGACCGCCGCGACGGCATCGCCGCCGTCCTTGGTGGTCACGCCGTCAAGCCAGGGCTTGATCGCGTCCGGGTTGGCGGCAAGCCAGGCCTTCGCCGCGTCGTTCGGGTCGGTGCCGTCGTTCAGGATGGCGCCCATGATCTCGTTTTCCAGGTCCATCGAGAAGACGAGGTTCTGCAGGAGCTTGCCCTGGTTCGGGCATTCGGCGGCATAGCCCGCGCGGGTGTTGGTGAAGACGCTGCCCTCGGCGCCGAACCATTCCTCGCCGCCGGTTAGGTAGGTGAGCGCCATGGCCGAGTTCATCGGATGCGGCGCCCAACCGAGAAAGATCACCGGCTTGTTTGCCCCGTCGAGGCTCTGCGCCTGCGCCAGCATCCCCTGTTCGGAGCTTTCGATCAGTTCGAATTCGCCAAGGTTGAAATCGTTCGCCTCGATGCGGTCGAGGATCAGGCGATTGCCGTCGTTGCCCGGCTCGATCCCATAGATCTTAGCTTCGAGCGCGTCCTTGTGCGCGGCGATGTCGGCGAAGTCCTTGATGCCGAGATCGGCGCCGGCCTTGTTGGTGGCGAGCGTGTAGACCGTACCTTTGAGATTTTCGGCGACGGTGTCGACTGTCTTGGCCTCGCGGTAGGGCGCGATGTCAGCCTCCATTGTCGGCATCCAGTTGCCGAGAAACACGTCGACATCGCCTTGGGCGAGTCCGGTGTATGTCACCGGGACCGAGAGGATCTTCACCTCCGTCTCATAGCCGAGCGCCTGGAGGATCGTCGAGGTGACGGCGGTGGTCGCGGTGATGTCGGTCCAGCCCACGTCCGAGAAGATCACCTTGTCGCAACCGGCCGCAAAGGCGGGGGCCGTGGCAAGGCCGAGACCGGCGGCAAGCACCGTGCCGAGAGTGGCTTTGAAGTTCATTTGTTGCTCCCTGTTTATGTTGATTGATGAGTCAATAAACTTCAACCCCGCTTTGGAGCAAGAAGATTCTGATCCATCAGGCGTCGCTGGGGTCAGCCTATGACAGAAGTTTCCGCAGGGAAACTGAAAGCTGCGAAGCCCGCGCGGTTGCTTGATTGACGAGTCAATAAAAAACTCCTACGCCTAGCGAATTGGCAGGGAAGGTATTCTGATGCCCAAGGTGGGAATGGAGCCGATCCGGCGCGCCGCGCTCGTCAAGGCGACGATCACGGAGATCGGGCGCACGGGCTCGCTGGATGTGACGGTCAGCAAGATCGCCAAGCGCGCGGGCATGTCCTCGGCGCTGGCGCATCACTACTTCGGCTCGAAGGAACAGATCTTCCTCGCCGCGATGCGTCATATCCTGACGCTTTACGGCGCCGAGGTGCGTGGCGCGCTGGCCGCTGCCGATGGTCATGAGGAACGGCTCCGAGCGGTGGTGCGGGCGAGCTTCGGCACCGGCAGCTTCCGGCGCGAGGTGGCGGGGGCCTGGCTCAACTTCTACGTCCTGGCCCAGACCCAAGCTGACGCGCGCCGGCTCTTGTCGGTCTACCAGAGGCGGCTGAAGTCGAACCTGCTGCATGATCTGAAGCCCTTGATCGGCGAGCGCGCCGATGTGGTGGCGCTAGGCGTCGGTGCGATGATCGACGGGCTTTACATCCGCGAGGTGCTGAAGGGCGGAACGCCCGACGGTGCTGCGGCGGCAAACCTCGTCTGGGGCCACCTTCGCCGCGAGATGGGCGTGGCGGCGTAAGGGCCGGCGACGGACAAGCATAAGAAACGGAAAGGAAGCGGTATGGCGATGCAGGCCGAATATGTGATCGTTGGCGCAGGCTCCGCCGGTTGTGCGATGGCCTACCGGCTGGCCGAGGCGGGCAAAAAGGTCATCGTCATCGAACATGGCGGCTCGGACGCAGGGCCCTTCATCCAGATGCCGGGCGCCTTGTCCTATCCGATGAACATGGGGCTTTACGACTGGGGCTTCCGCTCCGAGCCAGAGCCCAATCTCGGCGGCCGCACCCTTGCCACGCCGCGCGGCAAGGTGATCGGCGGCTCTTCCTCGATCAACGGCATGGTCTTCGTGCGCGGCCATGCGATGGATTTCGACCATTGGGCGGAAACGGGGGCCGACGGCTGGGCCTATGCCGACGTTCTCCCCTATTTCAAGCGCATGGAAACCTGGCACGGCGACGGCGACACCACCTATCGCGGCAACTCCGGCCCCTTGCACGTGACGCGCGGGCCGCGGAGCAACCCCCTTTTCCATGCCTTCGTCGAGGCGGGCAAGCAGGCCGGGTATGAGGTCACGGAGGATTACAACGGCGAAAAGCAGGAAGGCTTCGGCGCGATGGAGGCGACGATCTGGCGCGGTCGCCGCTGGTCCGCCGCCAATGCCTACCTGCGCCCGGCGCTGAAGCGCGACAACTGCACGCTGGTCCGGGCGCTGGCGCGGAAGGTCGTGATCCGCGACGGCCGCGCCGTTGGCGTCGAGGTCGAACGCGGCGGCAAGATCGAGGTGATCGGCGCCGGGGCCGAGGTGATCCTTGCCGCTTCGTCGATCAACACGCCGAAGCTTCTGATGCTGTCGGGAATCGGGCCGGCGCCGGAACTGGCGCGGCATGGCATCGGCGTGGTCGCCGACCGGCGCGGGGTCGGCGCCAATCTCCAGGACCATATGGAGATCTACATGCAGTTCGCCTCGCTCCAGCCGATCACGCTTTTCAAATACTGGAACCTCTGGGGCAAAGCGCTTGTCGGGGCGCAATGGCTGCTGACCGGGACCGGGCTTGGTGCCTCGAACCAGTTCGAAAGTGCCGCCTTCATCCGGTCGGACAAGGGCGTCGCCTATCCCGACATACAGTATCATTTCCTGCCCATCGCCGTGCGCTATGACGGCAAGGCCGCCGCAGAGGGCCACGGCTTTCAGGCCCATGTCGGCCCGATGCGGTCGAAGTCGCGCGGCGCGGTCACGCTGCGGTCGGGCGATCCGAAGGACGCGCCGGTGATCCGCTTCAACTACATGAGCCATCCCGACGACTGGGCCGAGTTCCGCAAATGCGTGCGCCTGACCCGCGAGATTTTCGCGCAAGGTGCCTTCAAGCCCTTCGTGAAACACGAGATTCAGCCCGGCGCCAAGGTCGGGACGGATGAGGAGATCGACTCCTTCATCCGCGAACACGCCGAAAGCGCCTATCACCCCTGCGGCACCGCGCGGATCGGCCGGCGCGATGATCCGATGGCCGTGGTAGATCCCGAATGCCGGGTGATCGGCGTCGAAGGGCTGCGCGTCGCCGACAGCTCGATCTTCCCGCGCATCACCAACGGCAACCTCAACGCCCCCTCGATCATGGTCGGCGAAAAGGCCGCCGACCATGTGCTTGGCAAAGGCATCCTCGCCCCCGCCAACCTCGCGCCCTGGGCAAGCCCGCGCTGGGCCGCGGCGCAGCGCTGAGGCCGCGCGTCCCGGATCAGAGTCGCGCCGGGATCAGGCCCCGGAGCGAATTGCCCATCCAGAGACGCGCGCGCGGCAGGTCTTCGGCGCTGAGGACCGCCTCATGCGCCTCCCCGGTTGCAAGTAACGCGCCGCGCAGGATGCCGGGCAGGCAGCCGGACGCGCGGGGCGGAGTCTTCAGCCCGCCGCCAAGGTCGAAGAAGAGGTTGCTGATCGTGCCTTCGCAAACCTCATCCCGGTCGTTCAGAAACAGCGCCTCGTCGATGCCTTGGGGCAGCGCGGCGCGGGTCCGGTCGTAAAGCCCGCGCTCCGTCGTCTTGTGGCGAAGGCGCGGGTCGTCGGGGTCGAGCCTGTCGGGCGCGATCATCAGGCGCCACTCGGCAGGGTTGGCGGCCAGGGGGCCGGTGGTCAGGTCGACATCGCCACCCCTGCCAAAGGACAGGCGGACCCGCAGGGGTGCTGCGTCCTTGACCGACGCCAGTGCGCGGTCGACGGCGGCCTGATCCCAGGTGAAGCCAAGCGTGGCAGCCGAGGCACGGGCGCGGCCAAGATGCGCGCCGGCGCGGCGAAAGCCGCTACCATCCCAGCCGAAGGTCTCGATCAGCCGCGTGTCAGGGCGGCAAAACGTGCTTTCCACAGGGCTTCCTCATATTCGCCCTCGGCCGTGGAATCCGCGACGATGCCGCCGCCCACGCCGAACTCAACCTCGCCCTCATCGTAAAGCGTCAACGTGCGGATCGCCACGTTGAAGCGCGCAGCACCGCCGGGCGCGATCCAGCCCATCGCGCCGCAATAGGCGCCGCGCGGGCCGGCCTCCAACTCTCGGATGATCTCCATCGCGCGGATCTTCGGGGCGCCGGTGATCGACCCGCAGGGATAGATCGCCCGGAAGATCGCCGATGGTGTGGCGCCGGGCCTGAGCACGCCGGTCACGCGGCTGACCATCTGGTGCACGGTCACATAGGATTCGATGGCGAAAAGCTCCGGCACCCGGACGGTTCCGACGCGGCAGATGCGCGAGATGTCGTTGCGAAGAAGATCAACGATCATAAGGTTTTCGGCACGGTTCTTCAGACTTTGCTGCAACTCCATCCTCAGCGCCGCATCATGCGCGGGGTTGGAGGCGCGGGGGGCGGTGCCCTTCATCGGCCGCGTCTCGATCCGCCCGTCCCGGTCGGTCTCGAAGAACAATTCCGGCGAGCGTGAGATCAGCCCCGGCAGGCCGGGAAGCGCTGCGTAACCGCCGTATCCCACCGGCTGCCGCGCCCTGAGCGCGCCGTAAAGCCCAGGCGCGGTGCCGGAGCGCCGCGCCCGCATCTGCATGGTCAGGTTGGCCTGATAGATGTCGCCGGCTGCTATGTAGTCGAGGATGCGGGCGATGGCCCTGCCATGTTCCTCAGCGGTCCAGGCCGGTTCGGCGGCGCTAAGTCCGGCCTCTGCAGCCTCGGCCCCGGCCTGCGCCAGAAGGTCGTCGCCGGCGAGGGGCGCGTCATAGACCCCGAAGGCCAAAAGCGGCAGGCGGCGGTTTTCGGGCATCAGCGGTAGTAGGCGCGGTTCAAGCGCGTAGCCGGCCTCGTAACTCAGAAACCCGGCGGTCCAGAGGCCTTCGCGCGCGGCGCGGTCCAAAGCCTCCAGCGCCGGGGCGACCTCCGCCGCGCTGTCGGCCCGGATCACGCGGCGCGCCCGGTCAAAGAGAACCGGCTGCGCCTTGGGGCCGAATTCAAGAAGGATCATCTCTCGCCCGCGCGCCCTTTGGAATCGTGCGGGGAAAGTGGCCCCGGACGGGCTGGCGCGCAAGTGCGATGCCGCCGCTTTCTCCCCCATTAGCGTCCTTGCCGGCGTTCGCCGAAGGCGCGGCTCAGGCAATGTCGTAAGGCAGCACGCCGCGCCGGTCGGGATCGACGCGGAGTTGCCGTTCCAGCGGCGGGACCGAGCGCTGGTGGCAATCGGTCCGCTCGCAGATGCGACAGGAAATGCCGATGGGTTCGAAGGCGCGGGCGTTGCTGATGTCCATGTCATCGGCATAAACGAGGTTGCGGGCATGGCTGATCTCGCAGCCAAGCCCGACGGCATAGCGGCGGACCGGGGCGTGGAACGACCCGCCGGGTTTCGACACATCGCGGGCAAGGCAGAAGTAGCGTACTCCGTCTGGCGTCTCAGCGAGTTGCCTGAGGAAGCGGCCCGGCGTCTCGAAGGCCTGATGGGCGTTCCACAAGGGGCAGGCGCCGCCGAAGCGGGCGAACTGAAGCCGCGTGGCCGAGTGGCGCTTGGTGATCGTCCCGGCCTGATCGACACGGACGAAGAAGAAGGGGATGCCCTTCAGCCCCGGCCGTTGCAGGGTAGACAGCCGGTGCGCCACCTGTTCGATCGAGGCGCCGAAGAGGTCGGACAGCCGCTCAAGGTCGTGCCGGGTTTCGCGGGCGGCGGCGAGGAAGGTCTGGTAGGGCAGAAGTGCTGCCCCGGCGAAGTAGTTCGCAAGGCCGATCTTGGCGATGGACCGCGCCGTGCCGGTCTGGAACCGCGCGAGGTCGAGCGTCGCCTCCAGAAGGTCGTTCTGGGTCAGAAGGGCGATCTGGTGCAGAAGCTGAAAGCGCTGGGTTGGCGGCAAGGCGCGGGTGGAGAGGGTCAGCACCTTGTCGTCAAGGCGCCTCACCTCGCCGGTATCGGCGAAGCGCAAAGAATAGCCGCGCTGCGACAGGGCGGCGCGGGCGCGGTCGATCAGCTGCGAAGGTTCGTTTCCGGCAAACCTTTCCGCCGCCCGATCCACCGCGTCGATGTAATTGTCGCAATAGTGAAAGAAGTCGCGCACCTCTTCCCAAGGTGAGGCCGCCGATGCCCCGCCTTCGCGGCCAAGCGCCTCATCCAGCGAGGCGAGCCTTTCATGGGTCTGGCGGTAGGCGCGGTGCAATTCAAGGAAGGCCCGCGCCAGCATCGGCGCGTTCGAGGCGGCAAGGCGCAGGTCGGCGATGGGCGGGGCGGTGTCGGCAAAGACCGGGTCGGCCAGCGCCTCGCGCATGTCCGAGACCATGCGTTCGGCATCGCCCGCTGCAAGCTCCGTCACGTCGAGGCCGAACTCTCCGGCTAGAGCCAGAACAACGGCGGCGGAAACCGGGCGGTGGTTGTTCTCCATCTGATTGAGATAGGGCAATGAGACGCCGAGCTTGGCCGCGAAGGCCTTTTGCGTCAGCCCAAGCCGTGCGCGCGTCTCGCGGAGCTTGACGCCCGCGTAAAGCTTCTGGATCGCCATGCCGCGCCCCTCGGGAATTTGCCGCTTTGCACGCTAGCTTTGCAAAGCCTTTCCCGCAAGCCTAGCCTTGCCCGATCTGCCGCGCCCGGATGATCACCCACCACGCCGCCAGAAGCGACAGGAGTGCTGCGACGAGCATCAGAAGGACGAGCGGCAGCGGCCCGGTTTCCTTCGTCAGCACTGCCCCTGCCAGTGCCGACAGCGCAGCCCCCCCGCCGATAAGGATCGCGCCGCCGATCCCCGCCGCCGAAGCGGCGAGCGCAGGCCGGACCGACAGCATCCCGGCATTGGCGCTGGGCAGGAGAAGGCCGTTGCCGAGGCCGATGAGGACGATGAAGCCGAAAAAGACGTTCGGCCCGTCGATCCCCGCCGCAACCAGCACCGCAAGCGCCGCCATGGCCGCAAGGGTCGCCAGAGCGCCGAGCATCATCATCCGGTTGATTCCAAGCCGCACGGTATAGACGCCCGAGAGGAAGTTGCCGGCCATGTAGCCAAGCGCCGGGGCGCCGAAGTAGAGGCCAAGAAGCGCCGGATCGAGGTGATAGATCTCGGTCCCGACGAAGGGCGCGCCGCCGAGATAGGCGAAGAACACGCCCGAGGCGAAGGCGGCGGCAAGGCAATAGCCCCAGAAGCGCTGCGACCGGAAAAGTGCCGGATACTGCCGCGCCTGATCGAGGAAGGAGGTTTCCTGACCGCCCCCGGTCTCGCCAAGGTCGCGCCAGATCAGGGCGTAAAGCCCGATGCCGCCAACGAGGAGCAGCACGAAGGAGGCCTGCCAGCCGAAGACCTCATCCAAGGCACCGCCGATCACCGGGCCGACCATCGGCACGATCGACATGCCCATGGTGACATAGCCGATCATCGAGGCAGCACGGTCCTGGTCTACCATGTCGCGGACGATGGCGCGCGACAGGACGAAGCCCACGGCCATGGCCGCCTGCGCCATGCGGAAGATCATGAAGCTGACATAGCCCGGCGCGAAGATGGCGCCCACGGTCGTCACGATGAAGATGCCGGTGACGGCAAGGAGGACGGGGCGGCGCCCGAAGCGGTCGGCAATCGGCCCGATCAGAAGCTGCACCAGCGCAGTCATCGCCAGGTAGGCCGACAGCGACAGCTGCATCAGGTGGTAGTCCACCTCGAAATACCGCGCCATCGACGGCAGCGACGGCAGGAAGATGTTGAGCGACAGCGCCGGCAGCGCCGCGATCATGACCAGCGTCAGGATATGGGGCGGCGTCGAACGGTCAAGAAAACGCGGTTTCGTGGAAATCGGCATGGCTCCTCGTACCCCCGGCTTGGTGCGAAGTCCATGCGGGGCGGGCTGCGGCAGTCTTCAGCCGAAATGCGCGACCTCGACGGGGGCGAGTGCTTCGCGTTCCCGCATCCGATGCCAGTGCGCGGCAAGTCGGGGGCAGTTTGCCGCGAGCCAGTCGGCGTCGATCCAGAAGCAGAGCATCCAGAGATAGAGGTCGAGCGCTGAGGGGCCTGCGCCGCAGAAGAAGTCCCCCTGCGGTCGGTGCGCCAGTTCTGCCTCGAAGATAAGAAAATGCCGCCGGACATAGGCGGTCGCCGCTTCGGACAACGCGGCGGAGCCAGAGGCATCCGTGGTGTAGCGGTCCGGGATCAACTCGCGCAGCATCCCTTCGTAGACATTGGCGTGAAAGAAGGCGAGCCAACGATCATGCCAGGCGCGCTGCGCTGAGCCGGGCGGTGGGGCGAGGCCAGCTTCGGGGAAGGCATCGGCAAGATGGTTTAGGATCGCCGGCCCTTCGGTGATGACCGTCCCGTCGGGATGGATCAGCGCCGGCACTTGTCCACGCGGATTGATCTTCGTGTAGACGGCGCGTTTTTCCACGCTGGCAGGCGAGGGCACGGCGCGGAAGCTGTATGCTGCGCCGACAAGCGTTAGCGCCGCTTCGACCACCATCGAACCGGTCTGCCGCCGTCCGTAAAGAACATAGCCCATGGCGCCCCTCATGCCCATTTGTGAAAGATGAAGAAGGCCCCGCCGGCGATCAGCGCGAAGCCGATCAGATGGTTCCAGGCCAGCGGCTCCTTCAGGTAGAGGACAGAAAACACCGCGAAGACGGAAAGGGTGATGACCTCCTGGATCGTCTTCAGTTGCGCGGCGTTGTAGACGCCATAGCCGATCCGGTTTGCTGGCACCTGCAGCACATATTCGAAGAAGGCGATGCCCCAGCTTATCAGGATCACGGTGATGAGCGGGGCGGCGCGGTACTTCAAGTGCCCGTACCAGGCGAAGGTCATGAAGACGTTGGACGCGATCAGAAGGCCGATCGTGAGCACACTTGCGGGCATGGAATGGTCCTTGTGGGGCAGGGAGTCAGAGCGGCATCGCCGGCCAGGTGTCGGTCAGGCGGTAGCCCTCGGGCCATGGGTCGCGCGGGTCGCGCATGATCTGGTGTGTGCCGGTGATCCAGGCGCGGCCACGGATGCGGGGCGCGATGGCCGGGCGGTCGCCGACCGGGTCGGCGAGTGCATAGGTGCAGTCGAAGCGCCCGCCAATGAGCGAGCGGGCGACATAGGTATGGCCGGGCGCCATCTCTCCCTTGGCGGCCATCACCGCCATCCGCGCCGAACAGCCGGTGCCGGTCGGGGAACGGTCGATCTTGCCGGGGTCGACGACCACGGCATTGGTGCCGCTCAGCGTATGGCCGTGGTGGGCGAGGGGGCCCATGAACTGGCAGAAAGAGATGTGGCGCCAGTTCTCGGTCGGGTGGCTGAAGCCAAGCTGGACATTGGCGGCGGCGGTGATCCTTGCGCCAAGGGCGGCAATGTCGCGCGCTTCCTCGGGCACCAGTGCAAAGCCCAAGGCTGCGGCATCGACCAGCACGAAACTGTCGCCGCCATAGGCGGTATCGACGGTCAGGGTGCCATGGCCTTCGACCTCAAGCGGCGCGCCGAGCCGGTCGGCGAAGGAGGGGACGTTGGCGATCTCGACCGAATTGACCTGTCCGTCGCGGGTATCAGCGACGACTGCCACCAGCCCCGCCGGCGCTTCGAGCGCAAAGCGCGTCTCATCCCCGGTCATCGGCACGATGCCGGTCTCAAGGCAGACGGTGGCGACGCAGATGGAGTTGGAGCCGGACATCGGCGGGGTATGTTCCGGCTCCATGATGAGGAAACCCATCGCCGCCGCCGGGTTCTTCGGCGGCACGAGAAGGTTGATGTGCTTGAAGACCCCGCCGCGCGGTTCATTCAGCACCAGCCGGCGCAGCGCCCCGTCACGGTGGAGGAAGTCGCGCTGTTGCCAGAGCGTGGCGCCGGGCGGCGGCGCTACGCCCCCGGTGATGACATTGCCGACCTCGCCCTCGGCGTGGACCGATACCATGTGGATGACGCGATCACTGCGCATCTTTGGACTCTATTTGCAATTTGCTCTGCGACCCCTGCCAACTATTTGCAAATTTGACGGATTCACCTTCCGGTGACCGGCCTTTGGCGCTAGGTTCCGCCGGGACCGAAGGGCCGCACCGGGGAGAGTGTATCCGATGAAAGACATTCTGCAACAGCTCGAAGACCGCCGGGAACAGGCGCGCAAAGGCGGCGGACAGAAGCGGATCGACGCCCAGCACGGCCGCGGCAAGCTGACGGCGCGGGAGCGGATCGAGCTTCTCCTGGACGATGGCTCCTTCGAGGAGTTCGACATGTTCGTGGCCCATCGCGCGACCGACTTCGGGATGCAGGCGGAACGCCCCGCTGGCGACGGGGTCGTCACCGGATGGGGCACGGTCAACGGCCGCATGGTCTATGTCTTTTCGCAGGATTTCACCGTCTTCGGCGGATCGCTGTCCGAAACCCATGCCCAGAAGATCTGCAAGATCATGGACATGGCGATGCAGAACGGCGCGCCGGTGATCGGGCTGAACGATTCCGGCGGCGCCCGTATCCAGGAAGGCGTGGCCTCGCTCGCCGGCTATGCCGATGTCTTCCAGCGCAACATCATGGCCTCGGGCGTGGTGCCGCAGATTTCTGTCATCATGGGGCCTTGCGCCGGGGGGGCGGTGTATTCGCCGGCCATGACCGACTTCATCTTCATGGTGAAGGACACCTCCTACATGTTCGTCACCGGCCCCGATGTGGTGAAGACCGTGACGAATGAGATCGTGACGGCCGAGGAACTGGGCGGCGCCTCGACCCATACGAAGAAATCCTCGGTCGCCGACGGTGCCTTCGAGAATGACGTGGAGGCGCTGGCGGAAATCCGCAGGCTCGTCGATTTCCTGCCGCTCTCGAACCGCGACCGCGCCCCGACGCGCCCCTTCTTCGACGATGTGGCGCGGCTGGAGCCATCGCTCGACACGCTGATCCCCGAGAACCCGAACCAGCCCTACGACATGAAGGAACTGATCCTGAAGGTCGCGGACGAGGGCGACTTCTTCGAGATCCAGAAGGATTACGCCGCCAATATCATCACCGGCTTTGTCCGGCTTGAAGGCCAGACAGTGGGCGTCGTGGCGAACCAGCCGACGGTGCTGGCCGGCTGCCTCGACATCGACAGTTCGCGCAAGGCCGCGCGGTTCGTCCGCTTCTGCGACGCCTTCGAAATTCCGATCCTGACCTTCGTCGACGTGCCGGGCTTCCTGCCGGGGACGAGCCAGGAATATGGCGGCGTCATCAAGCACGGCGCGAAACTGCTTTTTGCCTATGGTGAGGCGACGGTGCCGAAGGTCACGGTCATCACCCGCAAGGCCTATGGCGGCGCCTATGACGTCATGGCCTCAAAGCACCTGCGCGGCGATTTCAACTATGCCTGGCCCACGGCGGAAATCGCCGTGATGGGCGCCAAGGGCGCGGTCGAGATCCTTTACCGCGCCGAACTCGGCGACAAGGAAAAGATCGCGGCCCGAACGAAGGAATACGAAGACCGCTTCGCCAACCCCTTCGTCGCCGCCGAAAAGGGCTTCATCGACGAGGTGATCATGCCGCATTCCACCCGCCGCCGGGTCGCGCGGGCCTTCGCCTCGCTCCGGACGAAGAAGCTCTCGAACCCGTGGAAGAAGCACGACAACATTCCGCTGTAGGGCCGTGAACATGCATCTCTGCAATCCCAGACTGAAGGCCGCGGGCCACGCCTCGCAACCCGTGATGCGCCGGGCCACCCCGCGCGCCGCCATGGTGAGGTGACGCGATGGCCGGGCAGGGCGGAACGACGGAGAAAACGGAGCCGAAAGCCGGCGACCTCATCCCCGTGCCTTCGGGGCAGGAGGTGCGGTTCCTCGACGTGATCCATGGTGAGCCGGGGCCGGAGGGGCTGACTGCCCGCTTCCGTTTCGTCGCGCCGGCCATCGCCCGCGACGGCGGCACGGTGGCTCCCGAAGCGGCGCAGGAGGACATGGCCGCGCTCTGTTCCGCCTTCGCGCTGCAGAGGATCGCCAAGATCGGACCGCAACCGGTGCAGATCATCATCGTGCTCTCGGACCGCGAAGTTGCCTTCGGCGAGACCGTGCCAGAAGCGACGCAGTATTTCGAAGCCTACAGCCTTGCCGATGGCATGTGCATATGGGAGCCGTTCTGATGTCTTTCCTTGGCCCTCGGGCGGCGCTCTGCTGCCGATCCGCCTGTGATGTTTCTCAGTCACAAAGCGCGTTCTTGCCTCGTGAGTCGTGGGCAGGTAGAAGGCATTCGGCTATCCTGCGCCCAGTCGGCGCTTGTGACGCCGATGTAAACAATCTGGACCGGGCGAACACGGAATACCGTGCGACCGGTTCTGTGAGCAGGAGAAAGACATGTCGAAAAAGCTCTTCTTCGCGGCCATTCTGGTCGCCACGGTCGCTGCTTGCGCCAAGAAGGAAGAACCCGTCTACGTCGAGCAGCCGGTCAGCCAGGAGCCGGTGTTCCAGGGCAAGTACGGCAGCTGATGCCGTCTGGCCGGCCCTGATCGCCAAAGGCGTCGGGGCCAGAAAATCCATGGTGCGCCGCCCCTCGCGGGAGGGCGCGCCATGCTGAAGCACCGGGGCTTTCCGGGCCGTCTGCCCGGTACCGATTTTCAGTTCGTGATCCGCCGCGCCAACCCGAAGGGCGTGACGAAGCTGATTGCGCGTGAAAGATTCAAGGACCGCAGCCCGGCCGACCGCCGCGCCGACGCGGCCTTTCTGGCCGCACTTCTGGATCATTTCGGCGAAGAACCGTTCGAGCGCGGCAATCTCGATGCCGGGCGACTCAGCTGGCTTTTCGGGCGCGAAGTGGTGCCTGCAGAACAGCCCTTCGACCCCGAATCCTACGAAGCATTGCTGAAAGTTGACTTGCGAAAGGCCGAGGCGGCCTTCCCGGAAGTCTTCGGCGGGGACGAGTAGGCATGTTCTCGCGCAACCTGGGGGCTCCTTGGCGCAATTCTGCCGATCGTTTCGATTTTGGAAACTTTGGGTTTGCGCGGTGGCGCGACGACGCACATCCTGATTGCGGGGCGTCACCCTACAGCAAGCTTACCGCCCCGATTTGTCAAAACCGTTACCCTTCCCCTTCTCTACGGCCTGGCCCCACCGGGGTCAGGCCAACTTTGTCGGCGTGCAGCGGAACCTTGCCGTCGCAACCTGTCGGCACATCCCCCAGAACGCGAATTCGCTTTTCCCTGACGTGGAATCCGGTAAAATTCCGCGCGGAAACAAGAACAATCCTCAGAGGAAGAGCAGTATGCGGACTATCAAAACACTTGTGGCGGTGGCCTTTGTCGCCACTCTCGCCGGTTGCCTGCAGACCGACGCCGAGCGCGGCCTCGCCGGCGCCGCCGCGGGAGCGCTCGTTGCCGACGCGACCGACAACAGCGCGCTCACCGGTGCGCTCATCGGCGGTGCCGCCGGCGTCTATTGCGACAACATGGGCGTCTGCCGCTGACATTCGCCTGCCCCTGACGGGGCGGCAGCAACACATCGACGGGACCACCGTGGCCATGCGCCGCGGTGGTCTTTTCATTTCTGCGCCGGGCCAGCGCCCCGACGCGATCCATAAAGAGGGACGCAGATGTTCAAGAAGATCCTGATCGCCAACCGGGGCGAGATTGCCTGCCGTGTCATCAAGTCGGCGCGCAAGATGGGTATCAAGACCGTCGCCGTCTATTCCGATGCCGACCGCAATGCGCTCCACGTGAAGATGGCGGATGAGGCCGTGCACATCGGCCCGCCGCCCGCCAACCAGTCCTATATCGTCATCGACAGGATCATGGACGCCATCCGCCAGACCGGGGCGGAGGCGGTTCATCCCGGCTATGGCTTCCTGTCGGAGAACCGCAATTTCGCCGCCGCGCTTGAGAAAGAGGGCGTGGTCTTCATCGGCCCGCCGTCGCCGGCGATCGAGGCGATGGGCGACAAGATCACCTCGAAGAAGATCGCGCAAGAGGCGGGGGTTTCCACGGTGCCGGGCTACATGGGCCTGATTGCCGATGCCGAGGAAGCGGTGAAGATCAGCGGTGAGATCGGTTATCCGGTGATGATCAAGGCCTCCGCCGGTGGCGGCGGCAAGGGCATGCGCATCGCCTGGAACGATGAGGAGGCGCGGGACGGCTTCCAGTCCTCGAAAAACGAGGCGGCGGCGAGCTTTGGCGACGACCGCATCTTCATCGAGAAGTTCGTGACCCAGCCGCGCCATATCGAGATTCAGGTGCTGGCCGACCAGCACGGCAACTGCCTCTACCTCAACGAGCGCGAATGTTCGATCCAGCGGCGGAACCAGAAGGTCATCGAAGAGGCGCCGTCGCCCTTCCTTGATGCCGCCACGAGGAAGGCGATGGGCGAACAGGCCTGCGCCCTTGCCAAGGCCGTCGGCTACACCAGCGCCGGCACGGTGGAGTTCATCGTCGACGGCAACAGGAACTTCTACTTCCTTGAAATGAATACCCGTTTGCAGGTCGAACATCCGGTCACGGAACTCATCACCGGCATCGACCTTGTCGAACAGATGATCCGCGTTGCGGACGGCGAAAGGCTGCCTTTCGCGCAGAAGGACATCGGCATCAATGGCTGGGCCATGGAAAGCCGGCTTTATGCCGAGGACCCCTACCGCAACTTCCTGCCCTCCATTGGGCGCCTGACCCGCTACCGCCCGCCGGTCGAGGCGGCGACGGCAGCTTCTGTCGTGCGCAACGATACCGGCGTCTACGAGGGCGGCGAGATTTCGATGTATTACGACCCGATGATCGCCAAGCTCTGTACCTGGGCGCCGACCCGGAAGGCGGCGATCGAGGTGATGCGGCAGGCGCTCGACACGTTCGAGGTCGAGGGGATCGGCCACAACCTGCCGTTCTGTTCGGCGGTGATGGACCATCCGCGCTTCGTGAAGGGCGACATCACCACGGCCTTCATCGCCGAGGAATACCCCGAGGGCTTTCAGGGCGTGCAGATGCCGGAAGCGGCCCTGCGCAAGGTCGCCGCTTCGGCTGCCGCCATGAACCGCGTCGCGGAGATCCGCCGCACCCGCATCACGGGGCGTCTTGGCAACCATGAACGCAAGGTCGGCGACGACTGGGTGGTCAGCCTTCAGGGCGCCGATTTCGCCGTCAAGGTCGCCGCAGACCGCGACGGCGCCACGGTGATGTTCGAGGATGGCCACAGGATGCGCGTCACCTCCGACTGGACGCCGGGCCAGCCCCTCGCTCGGCTCGACGTTGATGGCGAGGCGGTGGTCCTGAAGGTCGGCAAGATCCCCTCGGGCTTCCGCATCCGCACCCGGGGCGCCGACATGAAGGTGCATGTCCGCACCCCGCGCCAGGCCGAACTGGCCCGGCTGATGCCCGAAAAGCTGCCGCCCGACACATCGAAGTTCCTCCTCTGTCCTATGCCGGGTGTGATCGTGAAGATCTCGGTCGAGGAGGGGCAGGAGGTTCAGGAAGGCCAGTCCCTCGCCACGGTCGAGGCGATGAAGATGGAGAACATCCTGCGCGCCGAACGCAAGGGCGTGGTGAAGAAGATCAGCGTGGCGGCGGGGCAAAGCCTCAAGGTCGACGAAGTGATCATGGAGTTCGAATAGGGTGGCGCGAGTCTCAAGCAGCAGTTTGCCTGCGGCGGGAATGCTCTCGGCGCTGACCGGGTTCATCACCTTGCAGATCATAGCCTACTTGCGTGCCGGCGTCTTCGAATACCCGCTGGACGATGTCTACATCCATCTGGCGATGGCCTCGCAAATGGTGCAGGGCACCTACGGAGTGAATGCCGGCGAACCCGCTTCGGCAGCCTCTTCGATCATCTATCCGCTCCTTCTCACACCTTTCCCGAACACCGAGTTTCAGCGCTTCCTGCCAGTGTTCTGGAACACGCTTGCGGTGGCTGGCTGCGGATGGGTATGGGGACGGATCGTTGAAGAGACCGGCAAGGCGGGCGTCGCGGTATGGCTGATCGCCGTTGCCGCGCCGCTCTCCGTCAACATGTCGGGCGTCGGCTACACCGGCATGGAGGCTGCGCCGCACATGCTGATGAGCCTTCTGATGGTCCTTGGTCTCTGGCGGGCACTGACGGGGCGCGGCGTTGCCGGATGGTTCATTGCTGCGGTAATCCTGGCGCCACTCTTTCGCTATGAGGGGCTTGCGCTCAGTCTGCTCGTCGCAGGGATTCTCTTCCTGCAAGGTGAACGCCGGGCTGCTGCCGTCGCATTCACCGCGGTGATCGGATTGGTCGGCGGTTTCAGTCTTTTCCTTTTGTCCCTTGGGTTACCTGCATTGCCCGGTTCTGTCCTTGCCAAAATGGCGCCCATGGCCACGAGCTTTGGCCTTGTTGAGAGGTATGCGGTCTCGTTTGCCTTCAATGTCGTCCAGCCGGGGGGCGCACTTCTCGCAGCGCTCATCCTCGTGGCGCTGATGTTGCTGGTCATCTTTCCAGTGCTGAGGCGCGGGCCGCCGGTATGGATTCTGCTTGCGAGCGGACTGGCGGCGCTCGCCCATCTTCTTGCGGGCCAGATCGGCTGGATGAATAGATATGAGCCCTATGCCGTCGTAAGCCTCCTGGCCGCCATCCTGCTCGCCGGATCGGTGCTTGAGAAAGGTGCGGTCCGATTGGTCGATGGCGCCTGTATCATCCTGCTTCTGGCGGGAAGCCTCGCTTACCTGCCAAAAATGTGGTCAAAGTACCTCTGGAACCCGCGCGCGATACATCTTCAGCAGGCGCAGCTGGCGCGCATTGCGCAGGACTACATTAGGGTGCCGGTCGCCGTGAACGACCTCGGTCGCATTGCCTGGCGCAATCCCGACTACGTCCTCGATCTCTTCGGTCTCGGCTCCGACGAAGCCCGGCGTATCCGGTTTGGCGGGGGCCCGGTGCCTGAGGGATGGGCAGATCCGCTTGCCGCGCGCCATGGTGTCAAGGCGGCGATGATCTATGATGTCTGGTTCGGCGATGCGGCGGGTTCGGACTGGGTACGGATCGGCGAGCTGACGATGGATCGTCCGAGGGGCGCCCTTGGCGACTGGGTCGTTGCCATCTATGCGACCGACCCGGCCTTTGCGCCGGAACTGCGGTCGCAGCTTGAAAGCTTCGCCCCGACCCTGCCGGAGGACGCGACCCTCACACTGGTAGGGGCAGGCACATGATTCCGCTTCAGTCCCCGAAGCGCCGGGCGCGGATTTCCTCGCGGCGGATCGGCATCTTGTCGATGGCGCGGGAAATCTCGCGCACGTCCCAGGGGAAGGGCTTCCGCTGCGCCACCGTGCCGTCCTTGTCAATCAGGACGAACATGAACCCCCGCGGGCGGAGCCGGGTGCGGGCGTCGCTGGCCGCCGATGGATCGGTGTCGGTGATGACAACAACGTCGCGCTCCGCGAGTTCGGGCCAGCGGGCCTCCAGGTGCCGCATCTGCTCGGCAAAGACGGGATCGGCAGGCGTGTCGGCAAAGACGACCACGGGCCGCTTCTGCCAGATGTACTCCGACAGGGTCACGTCGGCCGCGGATTCCGGCGCAAAGCCGGGTTCCTCGGCGGCGCCGGCTCCGAAGGCGAAAAGGCCGAGTGATAGCGCGGCAAGGATCGGTTTCATCTGGTCCCCCTTGCCAAGGATATAGGCAAGCGGACGGCTTAGCCAAAGGGTCATTCCGCGCGGTCGTGCGGATCAGGACGGAAAGGACGATGCAATGACGGACAAGCTTGCGGCCTGGCAGGCGCTCGCAGCCAAGGAAATGAAGGGCGGTTCGCCCGAGGATCTGACCTGGGCTACGCTGGAAGGCATCGCGGTCAAGCCGCTTTACACCGAGGCGGATACGGCCTCGCTGCCGCACATGGGGTCGGTCCCTGGCCTCGCCCCTTTCACCCGCGGGGTGAAGGCGACGATGTATGCCGGCCGGCCCTGGACGATCCGCCAGTATGCGGGTTTTTCGACGGCCGAGGAATCGAACAACTTCTACCGCAAGAACCTTGCCGCCGGGCAGCAGGGCGTCTCCGTCGCCTTCGACCTTGCCACCCACCGGGGCTATGACAGCGACCATCCGCGCGTCGTCGGCGATGTCGGCAAGGCCGGCGTGGCCATCGATTCAGCCGAGGACATGAAGATCCTCTTCGACGGCATTCCGCTGGAAAAGATCAGCGTTTCCATGACGATGAACGGAGCGGTGATCCCGATCCTCGCCTCCTTCATCGTCGCGGGGGAAGAGCAGGGCGTGCCGAGGGCCGACCTTTCCGGCACGATCCAGAACGACATCCTGAAGGAATTCATGGTGCGGAACACTTACGTCTATCCGCCCGAACCTTCGATGCGCATCGTCGCCGACATCATCGAATACACCGCGCGCGAGATGCCGAAGTTCAACTCCATCTCGATCTCCGGCTACCACATGCAGGAAGCGGGGGCGAACCTCGTGCAGGAACTGGCCTATACGCTGGCTGACGGGCGCGAATATGTCCGCACCGCGATCCAGCGCGGCATGAACGTCGATGAATTTGCGGGGCGCCTGTCCTTCTTCTTCGCCATCGGCATGAATTTTTTCATGGAGGCGGCAAAGCTACGGGCGGCGCGGATGCTCTGGCACCGGATCATGTCGGAATTCGGTGCGAAGAAGCCGGGCAGCCTGATGCTCCGCACCCATTGCCAGACCTCGGGCGTGTCCTTGCAGGAACAGGACCCCTACAACAACGTCATCCGCACGGCCTATGAGGCGATGGCGGCGGCCTTGGGGGGCACCCAGTCGCTTCATACCAACGCGCTTGACGAGGCGATCGCGCTTCCGACCGAGTTTTCGGCCCGGATCGCGCGGAATACCCAGCTGATATTGCAGGAAGAAACCGGCATCACCCATGTCGTCGATCCGCTTGCTGGCTCCTACTACGTTGAAAGCCTGACGGCGGAACTCGCCGACAAGGCCTGGGCGCTGATCGAGGAGGTCGAGGCAATGGGCGGCATGACCAAGGCCGTCGCCTCCGGCATGCCGAAGCTCCGGATCGAGGAATCCGCCGCGCGGCGTCAGGCGATGATCGACCGGGGCGAGGAGGTCGTGGTTGGCGTCAACAAGTACCGCCCGACGAAAACCGACCAGATCGACATTCTCGATGTCGACAACATGAAGGTGCGCGAGGCGCAGGTGGCGCGGCTGGAACAGGTCCGGGCGACGCGAGACGCGGCGGCATGTTCGGCGGCGCTGGCCGAGGTGGAACGGCGCGCGCGCGACGGCGGCAATCTTCTTGAGGCGGCGGTCGAGGCCGCGCGCCAGAGGGCATCGGTAGGGGAGATCAGCATGGCGATGGAAAAGGTGTTCGGCCGTCACCGGGCCGAGGTCAAGACCCTCGCCGGGGTCTATGGCGCGGCCTATGAGGGCGACGAGGGCTTCGCCCAGATCCAAAAGGATGTGGAGACCTTCGCCGAGGAAGAGGGCCGGCGTCCGCGGATGCTGGTGGTCAAGATGGGGCAGGACGGCCATGACCGCGGCGCCAAGGTCATCGCCACGGCCTTCGCCGATATCGGCTTTGACGTGGACGTCGGCCCCCTGTTCCAGACCCCGGAAGAGGCCGCGCAGGATGCCGTCGACAATGACGTTCATGTCGTCGGCATCTCCTCCCAGGCGGCGGGCCACAAGACGCTGGCGCCGAAGCTGGTCGAGGCGCTGGCGGCGAAGGGCGCAGGCGACATCATCGTCATCTGCGGCGGCGTGATCCCGCAGCAGGACTACGACTTCCTGAAGAAGGCCGGGGTCAAGGCGATTTTCGGGCCGGGCACCAACATCCCGGCGGCGGCGAAGGACATCCTTGGCCTGATACGGGCGGCGCGGGGGGCGTAGGGGGAGGGGCCGCAGGGCCCCCCTTGCCTCACTCCGCCAGGGCCGCCTTGCTGGCCGGGCCGCCCTCGGCCCCTTCCGCCCGCGCGTCCTTCGATCCGTAGCGCAGCACGACATAGCCGAGCACCGCCGAGATGAGCGAGCCGGTCAGCACCCCCAGCCGCACGTGGTTCATGTGCGTGTTGTCGGTGAAGGTCAGCCCGCCGATGAAGAGCGACATGGTGAAGCCGATGCCGGCAAGGCAGGCGAGGCCGTAGATATGCGTCCAGTTGACGCCATGCGGCAGCCGGGCGATCCCCGATTTCACCATGAGCCAGGTGGTGCCAAGAACCCCGACCTGCTTGCCGATGAGAAGGCCAAGCGCGATGCCAAGGGTCAGGGGCTGGGCGAAATCGGCCAGCGTCAGGCCTTTCAGCACCACGCCGGCATTGGCGAAGGCGAAGATCGGCACGATCCCGAACATGACATAGGGCGACAGGTTGTCCTCGATCGAATGGAGGGGCGATTTGCCGAACCGGTCCTTCAGGGGCACGAAGAAGGCGGTGACGACACCGGCGACGGTGGCATGAACGCCCGATTTCAGCACCAGCACCCACAGGACCACGCCCAGAAGCACGATGGGCGCGGTGCGGTGCGTGCCGCGCCGGTTCAGCCACCAGAGGCCGACGACCGGGATGATCGAGAGGAGGAGGTAATCGAGATGCAGCTCGCTCGTGTAGAAGAGCGCAATGATGAGGATCGCACCCATGTCGTCGAGGATGGCGAGCGTCAGAAGGAAGATCGATAGCGCCGCCGGGACGCGCTTGCCGATCAGCGCAAGGATGCCGACCGCGAAGGCGATGTCGGTCGCGGCAGGGATCGCCCAGCCATTCAGCGTCTCGGGCATGTTCCAGTTGAAGGCGAGGTAGACCGCCGCCGGGACGAGCATCCCACCCACGGCCGCCATGCCGGGCAGGAGGATGTCGCGCGGGTTCTTGAGCTTGCCTTCCACCATCTCGCGCTTGAGTTCCAGCCCGATCAGGAAGAAGAAGATCGCCATCAGCCCGTCATTGATCCATAGGATCAAGGGTTTCGACAGGCCGTCTTCGCCGAGCAGGATCGAGAATTTGGTCTGGAGGATCTGGTGGTAGCCGTCCGACAGCGTCGAGTTCGCCACCATCAGGGCAAGAAGCGTGGCGCCGACAAGGACGATGCCGCCCGCCGCCTCGTGACCGAAAAATCTCTGCATCGCGCGTGATAGGCTCATCCAACCGTCCCTGTTCGTTTTTTTCTTTGCCTTCCGAAGATGGGCCTTTGACGCCGGGGATCAACCGAAGGGAGGGCAAAATCGACCCTCGGGGTGGACTTTACAACTCCGGTGACGCAGCGTCATCATCCGGTTGCCGGAGGGAATGGGGATGTGGCGGCTCGATCATCTCGCGGTGTCCTGCACAACGCTTCCCGAAGGGGCGAAGGCGGTTGCCGATGCGCTGGGCGTCCGGCTGGAACCGGGCGGGCAGCATCCCTTGATGGGCACCCACAACCGGCTCCTGTCGCTTGGGCCGGATGAGTATCTCGAGGTCATCGCCATCAACCCCGAAGCGCCGCCGCCGGGCCGCCCGCGCTGGTTCCGGCTCGACGGGTTTCAGGGGAGGCCGCGGCTGACGAACTGGGTGGCGCGGGTCGATGATCTTGAAGCGACACTTGTGGACGCTGTGCCGGGAACCGGGCGGGCGACCGACCTCGCGCGCGGTGATTTCCGCTGGCGCATGGCGGTGCCGGACGACGGATGCCTGCCCTTCGACGATGCCCACCCGGCGCTGATCGAATGGCAGGGCCTGAAGCCGCAGGACCGGCTCCCCGATGCCGGCTGCCGGCTGGAACGGCTTGAGATCGCGCATCCGGACGCCGACCGGCTCAGGCAGCTCGTCCGCCTCGCCGATCGGCGCATCGTTTTCGTGCCGGGTTCCAAGGCGCTCCGCGCGACGATCCTCACGCCGCAAGGGGTGCGGGTGCTGCAATAGCGCCCGCGACCCGCCCGCGCGATCCCAACCCTGTTCGGAGCCCCCGTTTCGTGTTCAGATATAGCAAACTGCTGTTGGAGAGCATGACATGTCGGGCATCTTCAGTCATTGGCAGGTGTGGGCGCTGCTCTCGGCCTGCTTTGCGGCGCTTACCGCTATCTTCGCCAAAGTCGGAATTGCGGGCGTGGGGTCGGACTTTGCAACGCTGCTGCGGACCGTCGTAATTCTGGCAACCCTGTGCTTCATCGTCATCGCCACGGGGCAATGGCAGCCCCTCGGATCGGTCTCAGCCAAAAGCTACCTGTTCATTCTGCTGTCGGGACTGGCGACAGGGGCTTCATGGCTTTGCTATTTCCGCGCGCTCAAGATGGCTGAGGCTTCGAGGGTTGCTCCGCTGGACAAGATGAGCGTGGTTCTGGTCGCGGTCTTTGGCGCGGCCTTTCTGGGCGAGCGGCTGGCAGCAATGAACTGGCTGGGCGTCGCACTGATCGCCACGGGCGCCGTTCTGGTGGCCTACAAACCATGAGGCTGGTGCCGGTGGCATCTTTGGGCGGCGATGTCAGGCGGTCCCGAATGGGCGTTCGCGTCTTCGCCCCTGGGGGCAGTCCGCAAGTGCCGATCCGTCCTGCGGCCAACCGGACGGTAACGGACATTAACAGCGCAGGTTCAGCCGCTGGTTTCAGCCCTTGCCTCGCCGTCGGTGGCGCCCGCCCATGCTGATCCGCCCCGCCAGACCCGCTGACATCGCGCCGATCCTCGCGATCTGGAACCCGATCATCCGCGACACGACCGTCACCTTCTCCTCCGAGGAAAAGACGCCCGAAAGCCTCGCCGCGATGATGGCTGCCCGCCGTGCCGGCGGGCGGGAATTCTTCGTTGCCGACGCGGGCGGCATCCTCGGTTTTGCCACCTATGCGCAGTTCCGCGCCGGCAACGGCTATGCGCATGCCATGGAGCATACGGTGATCCTTGGCCCGAACGCTTCGGGGCAGGGTGTCGGGCGCGCGCTTATGACCCACCTCGAAGACCACGCCCGCGCCGGCGGTGCGCATACGCTTTTCGCCGGCGTCTCGGGCGAGAACGCGCCCGGCATAGCCTTTCACGAACGGGTCGGATTCCGGACGCTCGCGCGCCTCCCCGAGGCGGGGCGCAAGTTCGGCCGCTGGCTTGACCTTGTGCTGATGATGAAGTTGCTGTGACCGTCTGGCGTTTCGCCGCGCCGCGGCTATGGTGTGGCGATGTCGCTCTGGACCCGGATAACCGCCGCCATTGCCGCCCTCGCCAAGGGCGAGCCGCTGTCGGCTGTCTTCGACCATCTGCGGACGCCGCCGGAAAAGTCGATCGGCTTCACCATCGCCGTGATCGCGCTTGGCGCCAAGATGGCGAAGGCCGATGGCGAAGTGACGCGCAACGAGGTGATGGCCTTCCGCAGCATCTTCTCCATCCCCAAGGATGAAGAGGAGAACGCCGCGCGCGTGTTCAATCTGGCGCGGCAGGACGTGGCGGGCTTTGACCTCTATGCCCGCAAGATCGCCGCGATGTTCGGCCCCGACCACGCGGTTCTCGCCGATCTGATGGAAGGGCTCTTTCACATCGCTTTGGCTGACGGTGAGTATCACCCGCACGAGGATGCCTTCCTGCGCGAGGTGGCGAAGATCTTCGGGATCGGCGACCGCTGCTTCCGCTCGCTCGTCGGGCGGCTGGTGCCCGGTGCGGTGCCCGACCCCTACGACGTTCTCGACGTGGCGCCCGACGCGCCGATGGCGGCGGTGCGCGCAGCCTGGCGCCATGCGGTGCGGGAAAACCACCCCGACCGGCTGATCTCGCACGGGTTGCCGCGCGAGGCGATCCTGCTCGCCGAAGAGCGGATGGCCGCGATCAACCGCGCCTGGGAAGAGATCAACGGGAAGAAGGCGGCCTGACCCATGCGCATCGCGACCTACAACGTCGAGTGGTTCTCAAGCCTTTTCGGCCGCGACGGGCGGCTTCTTGAAGACCGCGAATGGTCGGCCCGCTACAACATCACACGCGCTGACCAGCTTGCCGCGCTGGGTATCGTATTCACCGCGATGGACGCCGATGCGGTGATGATCATCGAGGCGCCGGACAATTCCCTTCGCCATCAGACCACGACGCAGCTTGAACGCTTTGCCGCGCGCTACGGCCTTCGGACCCGGAAGTCGCTGATGGGCTTCGACAACGATACCCAGCAGGAAATCGCGCTTCTCTACGACCCCGACAAGCTGACGGTAAGACACGATCCGAAGGGCGACGGGGCGCAGCCCCTGCCGGGCCAGCCGGCGCCGCGGTTCGATGGCACCTACCGGATCGACCTCAACATCGACGGGACGATGGACAACGTGAAGTTCTCCAAGCCCCCGCTCGAGGTTCTGGCCGAGACGCCGGCGGGTCGCACCTTCCGCATGATCGGCGTCCACATGAAATCGAAGGCGCCGCACGGCGCGGTCGGGCCAGAGCAGATAAAGCGCGTCGCCATCGAGAACCGCCGCAAGCAGCTCGCCCAGGCCATATGGCTCCGGGAGCGGGTGCTGGAGCATCTGAAGGCCGGCGACAGCCTGATGGTGATGGGCGATTTCAACGACGGCCCCGGCCTTGACGAATACGAAAAGCTCTTCGGCCGATCGGGGGTCGAGATCGTGCTTGGCTGGGACGAACCGCGCGAGACGCGGCTTTACGACCAGAACGCGCGGCTCGCCTTCGGCAAGAAGCTGGCGGCGATGCCCTATAGCGCGCGCTTTTACCTCGCCGAGCATGGCCGTTTCTTCAATGCGCTTCTCGACTATGTGATGGTCTCGCCCGACCTTCGCGCGATGGGTCCGAAATGGCGGATCTGGCACCCGTTCGACGATCCGTCCTGCTACAGCACGGCGGAACTGCGCGAAGCGCTACTGACTGCCTCGGATCACTTTCCGGTCAGCATCGACATCCCGCTCTGACGCCGGACTGTCGTTCGCAGCCCGGATTTGCTATGATGGCGCCATGTCGAGACAATGGTTCATCGGTCCCTTGGTCGTTCTTCTCGCCGCTCCGGCGCTGGCGGAGGAGCCGTCGGGATCGGCCGAGGAAGGCTTCAGCCTTCTGCGTGAAGGCGCGCGGGTTCTGATGGAATCGCTCTTTTCCGAAATGGAGCCGGCGCTGGACGACATGCAGCAGGGACTTGGCGAGGCGCTCAGGCAGATGGAGCCGATGATGCGCGATCTTGGCGCCATGATGGGTGAACTCGACAATTACCATGCGCCGGAAATGCTGCCGAACGGCGACATCATCATCCGCCGCAAGAGCCCTGGTGAGATCGTGGCCGAACCGGGCGGCGAGATCGAGATCTGACGGGCGCCTATTCCTTCGCCATGACCACCTTGGCTTCGCCACCAAGCGCCTGCGCAAGCGAGGTGAAGCGCGACTGCGCAACCTCGCCGAAGAGCGCCTCCGCCCCCGGTTTCAGCGTCAGTTGCAGGACTTTCTTCTTCGGCCGCCAGTCGAGGCTGCCGGCATCCTCGGGCGACTTGATCGCGAACATTGCGCCGAAGCGCATGGCCTTGCCCAGTACTTCGGCATCGGTGATCTGCTGGTCGGTGAGAAGCGCGAACAGGGGTTCCATCCGCGACCCCTCGCGCGAGTTCTTGTAGCGGTGGAGGAGCGCCAGCCCGAGGAACACCCGTTCGGCATGGCTGAGCCCGCCGAGGTTGGCGCGGGTGGCGTTGTCGAAGCAGACCTCGGCCCGGTAGTCGGGATGCGCGCGCCAGGTGGTGTCATGGAGAAGGCAGGCCGCCCGCACCAGCCGCAGCCGCTCAGCCGAGGCATTGCTGTAGAGCGGCAGGAGGAAGTTGTAGAGCTTCTTGCCGAAGCCCGGCATCCGCGCCATCGTCCGTTCGGCATGGCGGCAGGCCTCGAGCAGCGGGTCGCGCATCCGCAGCCGTTCCGGCATCTGTTCGTAAAGCAGCCCCTCGCGGATACCGTAGGAGGAGACGTCGATCTCCTTCGGGTGGAAGGTCAGAACGAGCTGCCGAAGGACGAGGCTGGCGAGTGGCACCAGTTCCATCCGCGCAAGCGAGGTGCCGGTCTTTGCCCGCAACTCCTCAAGATTGCTCTTGCCGATCCATTGTACGGTCTGCAGCACGGACTGCGGCCCCATGCGGTATTCGTGAAGGACGGTCATCGGATAGCCGCGCCGCTCCATGTCGAGCCGGGCGATGGCACGCCATGATCCGCCGACAAGGTAGATGCGTTCGTGATGGGTGCCGATCTCGGCCGCCAGTTCCTCCATCGTCCTTTCGATGAAGTCATGCAGGCCCTTCTTGCCGCCCGGCACCTGCTGAAGCCGGAACGGGCCAAGGGGCGAGGTCACGCGGCGCCCGACCTTGCCACCCGAAACCTCGGCCAGTTCCATCGAGTTGCCGCCGATGTCGCAGACCAGCCCCTCGGCCTCGGGCCAGCCGAGAAGCACGCCCTGCGCCGAAAGCCGCGCCTCTTCCTGCCCGTCGATGACCCAGAGCTTGAGGCCGGTTTCACGCTCGACCTGTGCCTGAAACTCCGGCCCATCCTCGGCCTCGCGCACGGCGGCGGTCGCGACGCAAGAGAGGGGGGGCAGCGACATGCCCTTGGCGAGGGCGGCAAAGCGCTTCAGCGCCGCCAGCGCCCGTTCACGGCCCTTGGGGTTCAGCCTGCCGGTTTCGGCAAGTCCCTGACCAAGGCCGGCCATGACCTTTTCGTTGTAGAAATAGGCGGGGCTGCGCGCCGCGCCGTCAAAGACCACCATGCGGACAGAGTTCGACCCGACATCGACCACGCCGATCCGGTCGAGCGCCCGCACCGACGGATCATCGAACAGCGGCTTGCCGAAGGGGCCGCCTTCATCCATCGCCAGACCGGCATCCTTGTTCATGGGGCCTCCAGCCACGATGGAATCGCGTGTCCTTGGTCTACAGGTCAATCGGCGGTGTGGGCAAGCTTTGGTACGTCCTTTGCCCCCGCCGACCCGCGCCCGGACAGCGAGGGGTTGTCCATGAAGAAGCGGTGGCAGGAGAAGAGATCGTCACGCCCGGCGGCGAGGTCGCGGATATAGCGGCCATCGGGTTGCAGCACCCAGCTTTGCGTCTCGTCCGCAAGGTTCGCTGCCATGATCTGGCTGACGATCTGCGCCTTGACCGTGGGGTTGTTGATCTCCACCAGCGTCTCGACGCGGCGGGTCAGGTTGCGGCTCATCCAGTCGGCGGAGGAGATGAAGACGCGGGCCTTCTTCGCCGGCAACCCGTGGCCGTTGCCGAAGCAGACGATACGGCTGTGTTCAAGGAAGCGCCCGACGATCGACTTGACCCGGATGTTTTCCGAAAGCCCCTTGATGCCGGGCCGCACGCCACAGATGCCGCGCACCACAAGCTCGATCTTCACCCCCGTCTGACTGGCCGCATAAAGCGCGTCGATCACGTCCGGCTCGATCAGCGAATTCAGCTTGACCCAGATCGTCGCCGGCCGCCCGGCGCGGGCATGGTCGGCCTCGGCCGCGATCAGTTCCAGAAGGTGCTGCTTCAGCGTGATCGGCGAGATGGCGATGTTTTCAAGGCCCTCGGGCTGCACATAGCCCGAGAGGTAGTTGAAGACCTTGGTGGCGTCGCGCCCCAGCGCCGGATCGCAGGTGAAAAGGCTGAGGTCGGTATAGATGCGCGCGGTGATGGGGTGATAATTGCCGGTGCCGTAATGGGTATAGGTGACAAGCGTGTCCCCCTCGCGCCGCACCACGGTCGAGATCTTGGCATGGGTCTTGTAATTGATGAAGCCGTAGACGACCGTCGCCCCGGCCCGTTCCAGCCGCCGCGACTGCCGGATGTTCGCGGCCTCGTCGAAGCGCGCCTTGAGTTCGACGAGCGCCATCACCGACTTGCCGGCTTCCGCCGCATCGCAGAGTGCCGCAACGATCGGGCTGTCCTGCGAGGTGCGGTAAAGCGTCTGCTTGATCGCCAGAACATTGGGGTCCGCCGCCGCCTGGTTGAGAAAGCGGATGACCATGTCGAACGTCTCGTAAGGATGATGCAGCAGCATGTCCTTCTGGCGGATTGCCGCGAACATGTCGCCGTCATGGTCCTGTACCCGCTCCGGCACACGGGGGGAGAAGGACGGCCATTGCAGGTCGCGGCGGCTGTCGAGCACCAGTTCCTTCAGGTCGGCCACGCCGACAAGGCCGCGCACCTCCACCACCTCGTCGGCGGTGACGCCGAGTTCCTCCATGATGAGGGCGAGGAGCGCCTCGGGCGCGCCCGCCGTCACCTTCATGCGGATGACCTGCCCGCGCCGGCGGCGTTTCAGCGCGGTCTCGAACTCCCGCACCAGATCCTCGGCCTCATCCTCGACCTCAAGGTCGCTGTCGCGGAGAACCCGGAAGGCGCAATGCCCGGTGTCGCGGTAGCCGGGGAAAAGAGATCCGAGATGAAGGAGGAGGAGTTCCTCAAGCGGCAGGAACCGCGTGCCGCCCGGCAAGGCCACGAAGCGGGCAATCTGCTGCGGGATCGGCAAAAGCGCCTGAAGCCGGCGGTTGTCGCTGCCGCGTTCGAGTTCAAGCGCGAGGCAGAAGCCGGTATTGGGGATGAACGGGAAGGGGTGGGCGGGGTCGATGGCAAGCGGCGACAGCACCGGGAACACCCGGTTGAGGAAGTAGTCCGACAGGAAATCCTCATCCTTCCTCGTCAGCTTTGACCGGGTCAGGAGGACGATCCCGGCGCCCTCCAGCTCTTTCTTGAGCCGGTTCCAAACTGCCTGCTGCACCTTCATCAGCCGCCGCGCATCCGCATTGATGCGGGCAAGCTGGTCGGCGGGCGACAGCCCGTCGTAGGAATGGAGCGAATTGCCGGCCCGCTTCAATTCGCGCAGGCCCGCGACGCGGACGGTGAAGAACTCGTCAAGGTTGGTGGCGGAGATCGACAGGAACCGCACCCGTTCCAGAAGCGGGACCTTCGGGTTGCGCGCCTCGTCGAGAACCCGCCAGTTGAAGGCGAGCCAGCTCATTTCGCGGTTGAAGAAACGGTGCGGCCCCTGCCAGTCGGTCGCGGACAGCACGGCCGGGGCAGGGAAGGGGGCGTTGAGGAAATCGGCCTGTGTCATCGTCAGGTCTTGCCTATGAGATCTTGCCTCTGTTCGTTGCCATCATGACGTGACATTTCCATGACTGTCGAGAAGCTCTGCGGCCAGATCGCGGGTAATCGGCCGGCGGCGGGCAAGGGCTGCGGCATCAAGGGCCGCCACGATGTCGCGGGCGGTGGCGAAAGAGCGGTTCATGCGGCCAAGAAGCCAGCGGATCAGGCCGGGGCTGACGGCAAGCTGGCGGTCGGCGAAAAGCTTGACGAGGACCGCGCCGAGAAGCTCGTTGTCGGGTTCAGACAGCGTCGCCGTCGCCGTCGCCTCCATCCGGCTTTTGAGGTCGGGAAGGGCGATGCCCCAGTCCCGCACCACCCTGTCGGCGGTCAGGAGAAGCAGGCCCCGGCGCTGGGCCATGTGGTTGTGAAGGTGGAAAAGTGCGATCTCAAGCTCTCGCCGGCCGGCGACGCGGGGCGCATCCTCGATTACCAGCGCCGCCGCGTCGGGCAGGTCGACCGCACCGATCCGATCCGCTTCCAGCACCAGCGCCCCGACCTGTGCCGCCCAGACATGCGCCAGATGGGTCTTGCCGGCGCCGGGTGGTCCGACCAGCAGCATCTTGCCGCCGGGCCAGGTTTCCGTCCGGTCGAGTGCTGCCACCGCAAGCGCATTCGCGGGGGCGACGAAGAAATCCCCACGCCCCAGTGCAGGACGCACCGGCAGGTCGAAGGCCAGTTGCCGGGTCATCTCAGGCGCCCGGCCCGGTGCCATCGCCGCGGTAGAGGCGGCTGTCGAGGTATTGGGACGCGGCAAAGCGGACCAGAACCCCAAGCGCCGCCGCAACTGGAACGGCGACCAGCATGCCGACAAAGCCGAAGATCGTGCCGAAGGCCGAGAGCGCGAAGAGCAGCCAGACCGGATGCAGGCCAATGGAGCCGCCGACAAGCTTCGGCGTGATGACATTGCCTTCAAGGAACTGCCCGACGGCGAAGATGCCGGCGATGATGGCGATCTGGACCCAGTCGCCCCAGAACTGGAAGAGCGCGAGCCCGATGGCGAGCGCGCCGCCGATCAGGGCGCCGATATAGGGGATGAAGGTGATGAGACCGGCAATCGCGCCGACGATCAGGCCGAAGTCCAGTCCGGCGAACATCAGGGCCACCGAGTAGAACGTGCCAAGGATCATGCAGACGGAAACCTGTCCGCGCACGAAGCCCGCCAGCACCCGGTCGATGTCGCGCGCGATGCCGCGAATGGTCTCGCGGTGTTCGCGAGGCAGAAGCGCGTCGATCCGCGCCACCATGTTGTCCCAGTCGAGGAGGAGGTAGAAGGCGACGACCGGCACGACGACGATGAAGACGACCGCGTTGATGACCGAAAGGGCCGAGCTGAGGACGGTCGAGGCAAGCTCGGCACCGCGCGCCTGAACCGTCTTGCCGATGCTCACAAGCGTGCTCCGCACCACGCTGCCTTCATCGAAGACCTGCGGGAAGTTCGCATAGAGGAAGTCCTGCAACTGCTGCAGGATCTGCGGCGCGGCATTGACGAGGTCGGTCAACTGCCGGATCAGCATCGGGACGATGAGAAGCGACAGGATCACGAAGGTCATCAGCGCGAAGACCGAGATCAGCGCCGTCGCGGCGACGCGGCTCAGCCCCATCCGTTGCAGGCGATCCGCCACCGGGTCGAGAAAATAGGCAACCGCGCCGCCGACAAGGAACGGCAGGATGACATTGCCGAGGCCCCAGAGCATGAGGAAGAAGGCCGCCGCCGCGATCCCCCAGTACTTGAGTTGCTGGCCTACGCTCATCCTCGTCCCGGCTCCGCTTTGGGTTGGTTACCAGATGGCAGTTTCACCGCCGCCTTGCAAGCTCGGGCCGTCGGCGAAACCTCGCCGTCAGCATCTGCTTATTCCGGCCCGCATAAGCCCTTTGGCAATCGACCGGGCCGACCGTCGCGTGCAGATCGGTCGTACCGGGGCGGCAGTCCCCGCCGTCGGAACGCAGAAAAAGGCCCATGCCATGAAATTCGAGTTCATCCTCGCCGCGACGATTGTCGCGATGCCGCTGGCGGGAGCCGCGATGCCGAAGGTCGGCGATGTCGTCGGCACCAGTCCGGACGAAGCCAGCCTGGCGCTGGAGAAGGCGGGCTGCAAGGTCGATGCCTATGAGGCGGAGGATGGCAAGGTCGAGGCCAAATGCACCGAGACCGCGAGCGGCAAGGCCTGGGAGGTCTACATCGACTCCAAGACGGGTGCCGTGGTCAAGATCAAGGACAACGACTGAATGTACCGGCCCGATGAGATAGCGCCGCCCGACCCCTGGGACATCGTCGTCCGCGTCACGCATTGGGTGATCGCAGGGGTGGTGATCGCCAATGCGCTCATGACCGAAGGCGGCAGCACGCTGCATGTCGCGCTCGGCTGGATCGGCATGGGTTGTCTGGCCCTGCGCCTGATCTGGGGGGTGGCAGGCGCACCCGAGGCGCGGTTCTCGGCCTTTCCGCCGCGCATCATTCCAGCGCTCAGCCACCTGAACCGGCTCCGCAAGGGAAAGTCGCGCGAGTTTCGGTCCCACAACCCCGCCGGCGCGCTGATGATCTACGCCTTCTGGGCCATGCTCGCGATCATGTTCGCAACCGGCCTTGCAATGACCAGGGCCGCAACGCCTTGGGAGGTCGCGCGCCAGCAGGATGCAGTCGCCGCCGGAGACTGGTCTGCGCTCGCCACGAATGATGGGAGCGAAGGTATGCAAGCCGCGTCCATTGGCGAGGACGACCACTGGATCGAAGAACTTCACGGGTTTGGTGCGGATCTGCTGCTTCTGCTCGCCGTCTTCCATCTCGGCGGGGTCGTTCTGGAGAGCCGGCTGTTGCGGCGCAGTCTGGTGCGGCCTATGCTTCTGGGCAGGCGACGCTGACCCCGCGGCTGCCCATGGGGGCAGTCCCGGAGATGCGAGATGAGCAATGGCCAACGGTTGGAGGAACGACGCAGGCGCCGCATGGCGCTTGCTGCGTTCACGACAGTGCTCGCCAGCGCCTCGGTCTTCGTCATCAGTGACGCCTATTTCGACTTTCTGGAAGCGCCGCCCGATCCGCTGAACTTCGCCGAGGCTGCCATCGCCATCGCGCTGGTCTGCGGAAGTTTCCTCGGCATCGTGGAACTGCGGCGCAACCACCGGCTCCTCAACAGCCACGAAGAGGCGCTGGCGGCAGCATCAGGCGCCCTGGCCGATGTGATCGAGGCGCAGTTCACCGAATGGCGGCTGACCCCGGCGGAACGCGAGATCGGGATGCTGGCGCTCAAGGGCTTCGACATCGCCGAGATCGCCCAGTTGCGGGGCGCGGCCCAAGGTACGGTCCGGGCGCAGATGACGTCGATCTACGCCAAGTCGGGCACATCGGGCCGCGCGCAGTTTGCGGCATTCTTTGTCGAGGATCTGCTTGCGGGTGGGGTGGGTGGCCCCGCCCGCCGGATTGGCGCCTCAACCGAAGCGGCGGAATAGACCGCTCCTTTGAGGGGGCGTGGCCCTTCTGCCGCCCCGTTCTCAGACCTAAACCGCCGCCGTCTCCTCCAGCGCGGCATAGTCGGTATAGCCGGCCTCGGTCCCGCCGAAGAAGGACTCAGGCCTTGGCGGGTTGAGCGGTGCGCCTGTCTTCAGCCGCTCCACGAGATCGGGATTGGCGATGGCGAGCTTGCCGACCGCCACCGCATCGGCGACACCGGTGCGAAGGTCGCGGTCCAGCGCCTCGGGGGCGGCGCCCCAGCGGTTGACGATCAGGGGCTGGAGCCAGGTCGCGCGGATCGCCTTCAGGAAATCCTCGTCGCCGTGATGCAGGATGTGCAGGTAGGCAAGGCCGAGCTTGTCCAGCTCCGCGATGAGGTGAAGGTAAAGCGCCTTCGCCTCAGGCCCTTCATCCAGCCCGCCGCCAGTACCGAGCGGCGAGAGCCGGATCGCCGTGCGGTCGGCGCCGATCTCGGCCGCGATGGCCCTGGCGATCTCGATGGCGAAGCGGGCGCGGTTCTCGGGCGAGCCGCCGTATGCGTCGGTCCGGGTGTTGGCATTCGGCGCGAAGAACTGCTGGATCAGGTAGCCATTGGCGCCGTGAATCTCGACGCCGTCGGCACCCGCTTCCACCGCCCGCCGCGCGGCTTCGGCGAAGTCGCGGACGGTCTGGCGGACCTCCTCGGTCGTCAGCGCGCGCGGCTCGGGCACCGGCTGCGCACCGTTCGGCGTGCCCATCATGTCATTGGCGGCAAAGGCAGAAGGCGCCACCGGCTGGCGGTGATGCGGCGTGTTGTCGGGATGCGCGCGGCGTCCAGTGTGCATCAGCTGGATGAAGATATGGCCGCCGGCACCGTGGACGGCATCTGCCACCTTGCGCCAGCCGGAGACATGTTCATCTGCGTGCAGGCCGGGCGTCAGCATGTAGCCCTGACCATCGGCGGAAGGCTGGGTGCCTTCGGTGACGATGAGGCCGAAGGAAGCGCGCTGTGCATAATAGGTCGCGGCGATATCTGCCGGCGTCCCGTCGGGCAGGGCGCGGTTGCGGGTCATCGGCGCCATGAAAAGGCGGTTGCCAAGGTTCAGCCGGCCGATGCGGATCGGGTCCCAGAGACTGGTCATCTTGCTACTTTCCAGGAAGTGGTTGTTGAGGTTGCGGTCTTGTGTCGTGAGGTGGTATCGTTTCGTTACCTGGTAAGAATTGTATATCTCCCCCAACCTCCGCAAGTAGGCACATTCATGAAACCCGGTATCACTCATGAAACCGCCAGTTGCCGCGCCATCACCGACATCCTCTCGCGGATCGGTGACAAATGGTCGGTCCATGTGGTGCGGCTGCTGGCGCGCGGGCCGATGCGCTTCAACGAGATGCGGCGGGAAATCAGCTCCATCTCCCAGCGGATGCTGTCCTTGACGCTCCGGGGGCTTGAACGCGACGGGCTGGTGACGCGCACCGTGACGCCCTCGATCCCGCCGCGCGTCGATTATGCGCTGACACCTTTGGGCCAAACGCTGATCGGGCCTATCAAGGCGCTCGCGGAATGGGCGACCGCCAATCAGGGCGCGGTCGAGACGGCGCGGGCCGGGTTCGACCTTGCCAATGCCGGCAGCCGGACAGTGGCCGAGCTTCGGCGCAAGACCGGCGGCCTCAGGGAGGAGAGTGCCGCCTGACCATCGCCAGCTTGCCTGAGGCGGGCCTAGCGGCTAGGAACGCGGGCAAGCCAGTCAACCCGAGAGACCGCAATGCGCCTGACCCGCTACTTCCTGCCTGTCCTGAAAGAAAACCCCGCCGAGGCGCAGATCGTCAGCCACCGCTACATGCTGCGCGCGGGCATGATCAAGCAGCAGACGGCGGGGATCTATTCCTGGCTGCCGATGGGCTACAAGGTGCTGCGCCGGATCGAGGAGATCGTGCATCAGGAACAGATCCGCGCCGGCCACATCCCGCTTCTGATGCCGACGCTACAGCCTGCCGACCTCTGGCGCGAGAGCGGGCGCTATGACGACTACGGGCAAGAGATGCTGCGCATAAAGGACCGGCACGACCGCGACATGCTCTACGGTCCGACGAACGAGGAGATGATCACCGACATCTTCCGCAGCCATGTGTCGTCCTACAAGGACCTGCCGCTGACGCTTTACCACATCCAGTGGAAGTTCCGCGACGAGGTGCGCCCGCGTTTCGGCGTCATGCGCGGCCGCGAGTTCCTGATGAAGGACGGCTACAACTTCGACCTGACCAAGGAAGACGCGCTGCACGCCTACAACCGCCATATGGTCAGCTATCTGCGCACCTACGAACGCATGGGCCTGACCGCGATCCCGATGCGCGCGGCCTCCGGTCCCATCGGCGGCGACAACACCCATGAATTCCTCGTCCTCGCCTCGACCGGCGAAAGCGAGGTCTTCTACGACGACCGGGTGACGGCGCTGAAGCTTGGCCAGCGCGAGATCGACTATGACGACCGCGCCGAGGTTTCCGCCGTCTGCGAGGAATTCACGACGCTTTATGCGCGCACGGATGAGACCCATGACGACGCGGTGTTCCAGGCGATCCCGGAAGGCCACGGCAAGGTCGGGCGCGGCATCGAGGTTGGCCAGATCTTCTACTTCGGCACCAAGTATTCCGAACCGATGGGGGCGAATGTCGTCACCGCCGATGGCGCCCGGGTGCCGGTCCACATGGGCTCGCACGGGATCGGCGTCAGCCGTCTTGTCGGCGCGATCATCGAGGCGAGCCATGACGACAAGGGCATCATCTGGCCGGAAGGGGTCACGCCCTTCTCCGCCGGGATCGTAAACCTCAAGCAGGGCGACGGAGCGACTGATGCCGCCTGCGAGGCGATCTATGCCGCGCTGAAGGCGAAGGGGCTCGACCCGCTATATGACGACCGCGACGAACGGGCCGGGGCGAAGTTCGCCACCATGGACCTGATCGGCCTGCCGTGGCGCGTCACCGTCGGCCCGCGCGGCCTTGCTGCCGGCAAGGTCGAACTGACCAGCCGCCGCACCGGGGTCAGCGAGGAGATGAGCCCTGAGGACGCCGTCGCGCGCCTCGCCGAAATCTACGAGGCGCATCGGTGATCCGGCTCGCCGCCCTTGCCGGAGGTCTGGCGGGCGGCGTCGCCCTGTCGCAGTTCCCGGAGTTTTCGCAGCAGTATCTGCAGCGCCTCGGCGGGCAGGTCGATGCGCTGGCGGCGGTGACGCAAAGCTTCGATGCCTCGGCCACGAAGGCCGGGGTGACGCGGGAAGCGGCGCTGACCTCGATGGAAGGCAACGACTTCCTCGGCTTCCATCAGGCCGACATGCGCGCCACCTTCACCCGCTTCGACCGCTTGAGTTCCGACCTGACGATGCTGCGCGAGGCGGGGCCCGTGGAGCGCTTGTTCCTGCCGCAACGCTTTGACGACGCAGAGCTTCTGAAGGCGACATGGGAAGACTTTCAGCCCGCCGTTCCGGCGACCACCGCCGGGCTGACGACCGGCGCCGTGGGCTTCGCCGCAGGCTGGGCCGCCATCGGCGGCTTCCTGTCGCTGCTGGCGCGGCGGTTCCGGCGCCGGGCGGCCTGACGAAAGTTTGATGGCACAGGGGCCGGTTTCGGGTGCTTTTATCCTGTGCGCTTTCGCAGCTGGGCCCGGGAAAGTGAAACGATGGCACCCGAGACCACCGCCGCCCGCATCGCAGAAACCTACTGGTGGCACTCAAGGCGCTGGCGCTTCGAAATACAGCGGGCAGCGCCTTTTAGCTGGGAGCGACCCTTTGCATGACGCGCTTGTACATTTGGCACAGAACTGCGACGGCCAATATTGTCACCAGAAACCCGAGCATGCGGAAAAAGATAAAGATGGCCAATTCACCCAAACTACCTGTTGGGATGCCAAGCTTGGGTTGCAGCACATTGAAGCCCAAGCCTAACGCAAAAAAGACTAGCCCGGCCATCCCCGGTCCGAGGATCAGGCGACCCATTGCCGGATAAAAGCTGCGCATGCCGGCCTTCAGCCGGTAAGCCGGATCACGCGCGACCAGTGCAGGCAAAGCCGTACCGAAAAGGCTGAGCGCAATCAGATAAGACGGCATCATGAACAGGAGCATTGTGCCTGTAATGGCTTCCTTGCTCAATCCTGCCGAGATCAATTGCAACACCACGGCGATGGTCACGGCAAGGGGAGCTGCGATCAATCCGAGCGAAGCCAGAAGGAACCAGCCCCATTTAAAGGGAGGTGCACCATCTCGCGGCGCCGGTTTAACCAGCGTCAATCCTTCGCCGAACAGGAAATGACGATGAAAGCTGTAAGCCAAAATGATCAGCGGTACGAGCGTAATCGCCACTTCGCTCTTTGGTTGAACCGCCCAGAGCAGCCCCTCCAGCATTCCGGCGAATAGCAGCAGTGCAGGAAAGTTGGCGGAGAAAAACCGAAATGACGTACGGTAGATTTCAAACATCTGGCATTCCAAACTCGCGGCTGTCACTTCTTACTGCGTCTGTCGTGTTACGCAATGGCGCGCGCGATTGGGGGATTTCGTGCGCCGGCCCTTGCCTGCTGGACTGGTCGCCGTCGCAAGGCGGGGTGGTCGTTGGGCGCCCATCGTTTGCGGCCGATTTCGGCCGGACTTGCAACGGGCGCTGTTGGCTTTGGCCTTGGCTGGGCGGCCATCGGCGGGTTGCTGTCGCTTCTGGCGCGGCCGTTCTGGCGCCGGGCGGCCTGACGAAAGATTGATGGCACCGGGACCGGTTTCGGGCGTTTCAATGGGATGAAACGATCCGAGAAAGGTCCGGGCATGCGAACCCTCACTGGTGCTTCAGTCTTCGTCGCCATCTTGGCTCTCCCGGCCTTCGCCGAAGGCTGGGAGGAGGGCGATCGCAATACGCCACAACTTGAACCGGCCTTCGCCGACCAGACCCGCGCACCGCAGCTTGAGGACGGGCTGACCCTGTCGGTCGAGGTTCTGGCAGAAGGGCTGGAGCATCCCTGGGGAGTCGCGGTCCTGCCGGACGGTGGCTATCTTGTCACCGAACGCCCCGGACGCCTGCGCCATGTCGGCGCGGAGGGCGGCATCAGCGCGCCCTTGGCGGGCGTGCCTGAGGTTCTTGCGGACGGGCAGGGCGGACTTCTGGACGTTTCGCTGGCCACGGATTTCGCCGAGACAGGCCATATCTGGCTGACCTATGCCAAGCCCGTCGAGGGCGGTATGTCGGCAACTGCCGCCGCCATCGCCCGGTTCGACGCCGAGGCTGGCGCGCTCAAGGACCTGCGCGAGGTTTTCGTGCAGGACCCGCCCTCGCCTTCGCCCATGCACTTCGGTTCGCGCGTGGTGCCCTCGGGGAACCATGTCTATGTCACCACGGGCGAGCATTTCACCGAAGAGGAACGCCAGTTCGCTCAGGACCCGGCCAGGACTTATGGCAAGGTGGTGCGGCTGATGGCAGATGGCTCCGTCCCCGCCGACAATCCTTTCGCGGGGCAGGGCGGGGCTGCGGGGCAGGTCTGGTCGCTGGGCCACCGCAATGTGCAGGGCGCGGCACTTGCACCCGATGGCGGCCTCTGGACGCTGGAGCACGGGCCGCAGGGCGGGGATGAGCTGAACCGGATCGAGAGGGGCGCGAACTACGGCTGGCCGGTCGTCAGCTACGGCGAGAATTACAACGGCAGCGCCGTGGGCGAGGGCGTCGCCCATCGGGACGGCATGGAAGAGCCGGTCTATTTCTGGGACCCGGTGATCGCGCCGGGCGGCTTTGTCTTCTACGATGGCGCGATGTTACCCGACTGGCAGGGCGATGTGATCGCCGCCTCGCTCAGCCCCGGCGGGCTGGTGCGGCTGATGCTTGAAGGCGGCAGGGTCACTGGCGAGGCGCGCTATCTCTTGGGCAGCGCCCGGTTCCGGGATGTGGCGGTGGACAGTGACGGTGCGATCCTTGCTGTCACTGACGCAGAGGACGGTCAGCTTCTGAGGATCACGCCGGAGTAACGGTTCTGTGGGCGGGAAGGACGTAGCGTCAAGGGGCCGCATTTCATTGAACGGATGGCGATGCCCACCCAACTACGGTGCTGCACCGCGAAGGGCGCGGGCCTTTTCGGTCGGGCGCCATCCATTTCGCCGGCATTGAGCAAGCCAATTTTACGGAGACAAGATCATGAGCACGATCTATTCCACTTCTGCCCGCGCTTCGGCCGGTCGGGAAGGCACTATCCGGCTGGACGATGGCACCTTGGCCTTCGACCTCTCGGTTCCCGGCAGCAAGAAGCCCGGCACCAACCCGGAACAGCTTTTCGCCATGGGCTACGCCGCCTGTTTCGACAGCGCCGCCAAAGCCGTTGCGCGCCAGTTGCAGTTGCCTGTCACTGCGACGGAGACCCAGGCGACGGTCGAGCTTCAGAAGGTCGAATATGGCTTTCGTCTTGCGGTGAAAATCACGCTCAGCACCAAGGGCCTGAGCCGCGCGCAGTCTGAAACCCTTCTCGCCGCCGCCCACAAGCTTTGCCCCTATTCGCGCGCGCTTCGCGGCGATGCCGATGTGAAGGTCGCCCTGGCCGAAGCTTGACCGGCCCCCGTCGGCGGGCAAGATGGGCTGAGCCTTGACGAGGGAAAACCGATGCCGAAACTCCGTGTTGCGTCCTTCTCGATCTCGCTCGACGGGTTTGGCGCGGGCGTCGATCAGTCGCTGAGCGACCCGATGGGCAAGGGCGGCATGGCCCTTCACGGCTGGGCTTTCGGCACCCGCACCTTCCGGTCGATGTTCGGGCAGGAGGGCGGGGAAACCGGCACGGACGACGGTTTCGCCATCGCAGGGTTCCAGAACGTCGGCGCCTGGATACTCGGGCGCAACATGTTCAGCCCCTATCGCGGGCCTTGGCAGGATAGCGACTGGCGCGGCTGGTGGGGCGACAATCCGCCCTATCACTGCCCGGTCTACGTCCTGACCCATCACCCGCGCCCGCCTTTGGAGATGGCAGGCGGCACCGTCTTTCATTTCGTGACCGACGGGCTGGCCGCGGCTGTCGCCCGCGCCAAGGAGGCCGCCGATGGCGCCGATGTGCGCCTTGGCGGCGGCGTCGCCACCCTGCGCGAAGGCTTTGCTGCGCGGCTGATCGACGAGGCGCATCTTGCCCTCTCGCCGGTCGTGCTCGGGCGGGGCGAGGCGCTCTTTGCCGGGCTCGACCTGCCGGCGCTCGGCTACCGGGTCGCGCGGCAGGTGGCGGGCGAGCGGGCCAGCCATTTCGTGATCGACCGGGGCTGACCCGCCCTGCCATGACGCGGGGAATTGATCCCCTGCCGCCTTGACCTTTCCCGGCCACACCGCCACCTTGCGCGCGCTTTCAAGACCGGAACCCCCGATGGCAAGCCGCACCGCGCCCTTCGCGCCTTTCGAATTCATGATCGCCTGGCGCTACCTCCGCGCGCGGCGCGCCGAGGGCGGGGTCAGCGTGATGACCTGGATCAGCCTTGTCGGCATTGCCCTTGGCGTGATGGCGCTTGTGGTGACGCTGGCCGTACGCACCGGGTTCCGCACCGAATTCGTCAACACCGTCATCGGCGCCTATGCCCATGCCGAGATCGGCAATTATGCAAATGTCGATGAAAACGGCCGCTCCACCACCGCGATCACCGATTTTGATGCGCTGACGGAGACGATCCGCGCCGTGCCGGGTGTGGTCCGCGCCAACCCGCGCGTCCTCGGCTATGCCATGGCGAGTTTCGGCGACCAGTCCGCCGTGGGCGAGGTGCATGGCGTCACGCCGGATGTCCTGCAGGCGCTGCCGAGCTTCGAAGGCGCGCCGTCGCCGCTTGGCGACATCTCCCGCTTTGAAGACGGCATCGCCATGGGCGCGGGCATGGCGCGGACGCTGGGCCTTGGCGTCGGCGACAAGGTGAAGTTGATCCAGCCGAACGGGGTCAAGACCGCCTTTGGCACCAGCCCGCGCGTCAATGTCTATGAGGTCGTCTACATCTTTTCTGCCGGGCGCGCCGATGTGGACAGCGCCCGGCTCTACCTGCCGCTCCTTGAGGCGCAGACCTTCTTCAACCGCGAAGGGGCCGCCGACCAGATCGAGGTCTATGTCAGCGATCCCGAAGCCATCGACGCCGTGGTGCCCGCCCTGCAGGCGGCGGCGGGCGATACCCGCTATGTCTGGACCTGGAAGGACCGCTCCGGCGCCTTCCTCAACGCGCTCGACATTGAAGACGATGTGATGTTCCTGATCCTGTCGCTGATCGTCCTGATCGCGGCGCTGAACATCACCTCGGGCCTTGTCATGCTGGTCAAGAACAAGGGTCGCGACATCGGTATCCTGAGGACGATGGGCCTGACCGAAGGATCGGTGCTGCGCATCTTCTTCCTTTGTGGTGCCTTCGTCGGCATCACCGGGACGGTTGCCGGCGTGGCGCTTGGCTGCCTCATCGCCTGGAACATCGACGGCATCATGTCGGGGATCAACTGGATGACCGGCGGCGGCGCCTGGGACCCCTCGATCCGTGGCATCTACCGGCTGCCGGCGGAACTGAGGGCCTGGGACATCGGCCGCGCGATGGTGCTGTCGATCCTCCTCTCGTTCATCGTCACCATCTTCCCGGCCCGCCGCGCCGCGCGGATGAACCCTGTCGAGGCGCTGCGCTATGAATAAGCCGGTGCTGGAGCTGAAGGGCATCGACAAGGCCTATCTTGTCGGGACGCCGGGCGAGGTCAGGGTGCTGGGCGGGCTGGACCTCAGCCTTTCAGAAGGGGAGCTGGTGGCGCTGGTGGCGCCGTCGGGGGCGGGGAAGTCGACGCTTCTGCATATCGCCGGGCTTCTCGACAGCGCCGATGCGGGGACGGTCATGATCGCGGGCGAGGACGCCACCCGGCTGTCGGACCGCGACCGAACCGCGCTCAGGCGGACCGGGGTGGGGTTCGTCTACCAGTTCCATCACCTTCTGCCCGAGTTCACGGCGCTGGAAAACATCGTCCTGCCGCAACTTGCCGCCGGGGTGGCGCGCGGGGCGGCAGGGGTGCGGGGGCGCGATCTTCTGGCACGCGTCGGTGTTGCGGCGCGGGCGAACCACCGGCCGGCGGCGCTTTCCGGCGGTGAGCAGCAGCGCGTGGCCTTCTGCCGGGCGCTCGCCAACGGACCCCGCCTGTTGCTTGCCGACGAGCCGACCGGCAACCTTGACCCTGCCACTGCCGATCAGGTCTTCGAGGTCCTGATGGCGCTGGTGCGCGACACCGGCCTCTCGGCGCTGATCGCCACCCATAACCTCGAGATCGCTGCGCGGATGGACCGGGTGGTCAGGCTCGAAGGCGGGCGGCTTATCGCCGGATGATCCGGATCAAGGCCGAAGGTCGCGGCGGCGACTAGACTTCGCTTTGACTGGAAGCGGAGAAACGCGATGAAGACCCTTGCCGTGACGGCCGGATTGACCCTCGGCCTCCTTGCCCTCACCGCCTGCGCCCCGGATGGCCGCGTAGCGGGGCGGGCGCTTTTCGACCAGTATTGCGTGTCCTGCCACGGTCGGGACGGCACCGGGGGTGGCCCCTCCGCCGAAGGGCTGGCGAAGCGCCCCGCCGACCTGACCCGCATTGCCGAGCGGAACGGCGGCGCCTTCCCGATGGTCCGCGTCATGTCGGTGATCGACGGCTACACCCGCCGCAACGACCACAGCTCGATCATGCCGGAACTTGGCATCGACCTGCAGGAGGGGCCGATCGTCATGGTCGAAACCGCCGACGGGGTGAGGACGCCGACGCCCGCAAACCTCGTCGCACTGGCGGAGTATCTGCGCGGCATCCAGCGCTGAAACCTGGCTGATTCCGGGGGGCTTCGGCGGGGTTTTCGCGGTGGTGGACTGGTCCTGCCCCTGAGGGCAGGAGGCCCCAAGCTCACTTGACCTTCTTGCCCGCAATCGTGGTGTCGGATTTCGAAGCGCCGGAGTTTGCCGTGGCGGAGACCTTCGGCTTTTCCTTCTTCGGCTTCTTGGCTTCCTTGTTGCCGCGGCTCTTTTCCTTCGACATGGGATGTTCCTTTGGCCGGAGGTCGCCCGGCTTTTGCCGGGCGGATCGCTGGGCCAGGATGGAGTCTAGGCCCCGCCGGCCTGCCGTACAAGCGGCATCGGCCGGGGGCTGGCAAGCGTCGGGTTTGCGTATGGCATCCGTCCCGACAGGCGTCGGGCATTTTTTGGCGGGCGGACGCCCCCCACCCTCTCCCTCCCCACGGAGGGGAGGGAAGCGCGAGATGGTTGGCGTAGGATGGGTGGTTCCGCCAAAGGCGGGTTCACCCATGATGCGGGGCATGAGGACCGGAGAAGGGACATGCCAGTGGCATATGAGGGGGACCGTCGCGCCAGTGGCGCGGCGTAAGCCCCCGAATGACCCGGTCCGATTGGCCGGAGCCGCAAGGCGGAGGCCAAGGGGTTATCCGCTTGCGCCGTGCGTTTGTAAATCGGGCGGGTGATGATCCGAGGCGGGGGCGAAGTTGGCGTAGGGCGGGGTTTACCCCGCCATGTTGTGTCGCCCGAAGTTGCGGGAGAGAGTCGGGGTGAACCCCGACCTACGGGCGATATCTGGTGCCGTCGCGTAGTACTTTATGTTCGCCATCCTTCGTCAAGGTAACGCCCGTAATCTCGACTATGCCGATCATCCCAAAGTCGTTTGGTTGGTTCCAAAAAATCAGGCTCTGGTTTGCAATCGCCTCCCCGATTTTCAGGTTCTGCGCCCGGGGAGGCGTTCAATCGTCAGGAATCTCAATCTGCATTCCAATCTGGGCATGCTCGGCATTGAAGTTGCAGTATCTTCCAACCACTAGGCAGCGCTCGGTAGTTCCCAATGGCTTATCCAAGATACACCTGTACCCACCACCATGCGCGACCAACGGGCTGTTCGAAACTGGTGCTTCAACAGCAAGGAACAGTAGTTCGACGCATTTCCCCGCAGGTGCTGGCTCGAAGAAGTCATGAGGTTTCTTGCCGCTAGGTGCTGGAGCAGGGTGCCTTCCGCGCAAGAAATCTGTTGGAAACTGAATGACTGCCAGCGGAACTGCCTTGCCGCTCCCAGCGGTTTCACGCTTCCACCGCGTATATGTCGGGAACCCGGCATACGACGATCCATAACTGTAGCGCTGCCTAAACTCCTTGACCATTCCGATTTGGCAGGTGTCCGGTGTATGTATTGAGAGTTTGCTTGTCCCAGCAGTCGATGTCGAAAGAGCATAAATCTGGCCATTGCACTCCCAAATCTTCCAGACCGAGGACAACCGCTCCTCTCTAGAGCCTACCCAAAACCTAAAAGCATCCAGCTTGCTCACTACTTCGTTTCTCGCCCCTCAAACATCCAGCTCCTCCACGAACCGCGCATTCTCGGAGATATACTGGAACCGCAATTCCGGCTTCTTGCCCATCAGCCGCTCCACGAGGTCAGACGTTTCCCCCGGCTCGTCCTCGTCAATCGACACCCGGATCAGTTTCCGGGTCAGGGGGTTCATGGTCGTGTCCTTCAGGTCCTTGGCGTCCATCTCGCCCAAGCCCTTGAAGCGTTGGACGTCGATCTTGCCCTTGCCGCCGAGGCCCTTGGCCAGCATCGCTTCCTTCTCGGCATCGTCGGCGACGTAGATGCGTTTCGCGCCTTGGGTCAGCCGATAGAGGGGCGGGCAGGCGAGATAGAGGTGGCCCTTGTCGATCATCGGGCGCATCTGGGTAAAGAAGAAGGTCATGAGAAGCGTGGCGATATGGGCGCCGTCGACGTCGGCGTCGGTCATGATGATGACCTTGTCATAACGGAGGTCATCGACGCGGAACTTGGTGCCAAGGCCGACGCCGAGGGCCTGGGCGAGATCGCTGATCTCCTGGTTCTGGCCCATCTTGGCGGAAGCGGCGCCGAGGACGTTCAGGATCTTGCCGCGCAAAGGCAAAAGCGCCTGGGTCGTCCGGTCGCGGGCCATCTTGGCGGAGCCGCCGGCAGAGTCGCCTTCGACGATGAAAAGCTCCGTCCCCTCGCGGTTGGAGGCCGAGCAATCGACGAGCTTGCCGGGCAGGCGCAGCTTCTTCGTGGCGGTCTTCCTCTGCGTCTCTTTCTCGGCCCGGCGGCGGAGGCGTTCTTCGGCGCGGAGGACGAGGAAGTCGAGGATGGCGCCGGCGGATTTGGTGTCGGACGCGAGCCAGTTGTCGAAATGGTCGCGGACGGCACTTTCCACCCATTTCGCGGCTTCCTCGGTCGAAAGCCGGTCCTTGGTCTGGCCGACGAAGGACGGTTCGCGGATGAAGATCGAGATGAGCGCGCAGCCCCCGGTCAGCATGTCTTCGCGGGTGATCTCGCTGGCCTTGCGGTTCTTGACGAGTTCGCCGTAGGCGCGGACGCCCTTCAGGATCGCGGCCCAGAAGCCGGCCTCATGCGTGCCGCCTTCGGGGGTGGGCACGGTGTTGCAGTAGGAATGCAGGAACCCGTCGCGCATCGGCGTCCAGTTGATCGCCCATTCGACCGAGCCGGGGACGCCGAATTTCTCCTGAAAGCCGACCTTGCCGGCGAAGGGCCGCTCGGCATAGGTCGTGGCGCCTTCCATGGAAAGCGCGAGGAAGTCGGCAAGGCCGTTCGGGTAGTGGAAGCTTGCCTCGGCCGGGGTTTCGCCGTCTTCCACGGCGGATTTCCAGCGGATCTCCACGCCCGAGAAGAGATAGGCCTTGGAGCGGACCATCTTGAAAAGCCTGGCAGGCTTGAACTGGAGATGGCCGAAGATCTCCGGATCGGGGTGGAACCTGACCGAGGTGCCGCGGCGGTTCGGGGCGGCCCCCACTTTCCGGATCGGCCCCTGCGGCACGCCGCGCGAGAAGCTTTGCTCGTAAAGCTCCTTGTTGCGGGCGACCTCGACCACCATCGCGTCGGAAAGGGCGTTGACGACGGAGGAGCCGACGCCGTTGAGGCCGCCCGAGGTCGAATAGGCCTTGTTGGAGAACTTGCCGCCGGCGTGGAGGGTGCAGAGAATGACCTCAAGCGCCGACTTGCCGGGGAATTTCGGATGCGGATCGACCGGGATGCCCCGGCCATTGTCGCGCACGGTGACGGAGAAATCCTCGTGCAGTTCGACCTCGATCCGGTTGGCATGGCCGGCGACGGCCTCGTCCATCGCGTTGTCGAGGATCTCGGCCACCATGTGATGAAGCGCGCGGTCGTCGGTGCCGCCGATATACATGCCGGGCCGCTTGCGGACAGGCTCAAGCCCCTCCAGCACCTCGATCGCGGATGCGTTGTAGTCGTCCGCGCGGGCGGAGAGGAGGTCGTCGGCCATGGGAACTGCTCTTGGTTTTATGCGGTCGCGGATTAGACCATGCGGGGGTCGCGGTAGCAAGCGGGGTGGCTTGGCCTTCGGGGGGGCTTACCGCCCCCGAAGCCAGTCCGCCAGCGCGCCTTCATCCATATGGCCTTGCGCGACGCGGATGATGATCTGGCCGGTCGTGTCCTCAGGCAGCGCCGGCTCGGCCAGACCGTGAAGGTCGAGACAAACCTGCATCACCCGGAAGGCGGTGCGCTTGTTGCCGTCGTTGAAGCAATGGCCCTGCGCCACCGCAACGCAATAGGCGGCGGCGAGATCGAAGATATCGCCGATCAGCCCGTAGGCCAGCCGGTTCTCGACCCGCGCCAGAGCGCCTTCGAGAGACTTGTCGCGGGCGCGCCCCGTGAGTTCGCCCGGGTTCAGCACGCGGTCATGAATCGCCTCGACCAGATCGGCCGGCAAGAGCAGGTAGTCCATGATCTGCCCTTACTTGTCGCGCAGATAGTCGAGGACGGGTTGCGCCCTTTCCCGGGTGCGCTCAAGGCTGGCCATCACCTCTTCCCGCGTGGCGTAGCGGTGGCCTTCCAGCCCCTGCGCCGCCTCTGCCGGCACCAGATAGCCGACAAGCTGCGAGTTCTTCAGGATCGCCACCGGCTTGCCGCCCGAGCGTTCGAAGACCTTCGCCGGTTCGCGGAGTTCGGTCATGGTGGCGATATGGGGCGTGAGAAGGCGGGTCATGGTGGTCTCCGGCGGAATGTGCATTGCAATATACATTCTATCTCACAAAAATCAATGAAGCTGATGCCGTTCCCGCCGCAGGACCAACAGCCCCTCCAAAAACCCGCCAATGCTTGACGCCGGTCAAGGCGGCCTGTCGCCGCAGGATGCAGGATTGTCCCGGTTGAACAGTGAGGGAAATGCCATGCCAGAGACGCAAGAAACGGCTGCCGTCGAAACCGTGGCCGCAGAAGGGATTGCCGAAGTAGTCACCGCGCGGGACGAGGGGCAGCTGGGGGCCGCGCAGCCTGAACAGGCGCCGAAGGGGCCGCGCAAGTTTCCGGTCATCACGGCTGATGCGATCCGGCAGGCCTTCGAGGGCGGCACCTATCCCTATGGTCGCAACCTGGGCACCAGGGAATATGAGGCGGAGAAGGCCCGGCTTCAGGCCGAATTGCTGAAGGTCCAGATCTGGGCGCAGGAGACCGGGCAGAAGTTCGTGATCCTGATGGAGGGCCGCGATGCCGCCGGCAAGGGCGGCACGATCAAGCGCTTCATGGAGCATCTCAACCCGCGCTATGCCCGGGTCTGCGCGCTGACGAAGCCCTCGGACGTGGAGAAGGGCCAGTGGTTCTTCCAGCGCTACATCGCGCATCTGCCGACGGCGGGCGAAATGGTCTTCTATGACCGCTCCTGGTACAACCGGGCAGGGGTCGAGCGGGTGATGGGCTTTTGTTCGCCCTCGGAATACCTCGAATTCATGCGGCAGGCTCCGGAGTTCGAACGGATGCTCGTCCGCTCCGGCGTCAGGCTTTACAAGTTCTGGTTCTCGGTCACGCAGGAGGAACAGCGCCGCCGCTTCACCGCGCGCGAGACCGATCCCCTGAAGCGCTGGAAGCTGTCGCCCATCGACAAGGCCTCGCTCGACAAATGGGATGAGTATACCGAGGCGAAGGAGGCGATGTTCTTCTACACCGACACCGCCGACGCGCCCTGGGTCATCGTCAAGTCGGACGACAAGAAGCGCGCGCGGCTGAACTGCATGCGGCATTTCCTCGCCTCCCTCGACTATCCCGAAAAGGATGCAGAGGTGATCGGCACGCCCGATCCCCTTATCGTCGGGCGGGCCAGCCATGTGATCCATGGCTCGGACCATATCCTTGGCACATCGCTTCATCCCGACCTGCGCCGGTCGGGCAGGAAGGCGGCTGATTCCTCGGGCGGGGCCGGGTTGCCGGCGGCGGACGCAAGGGAAGGCCGGGTCCGAAGGGCAAAAGCGGTACTCGCGCCCAAAAACTAGGAGAAGTCTTGCAATGCGCTGATCCAGAAGGGTTTCATTGGGGCGGTTTTTCAGCAAGGGGCCGGTTTCCGGGGTGGGGTCGGGACCGATGAGCGGCCCCGGCATACAAAAGTGACACGTTCGGGCCTATCTTGTTTCTGCGATGCAGCATTGCAATCGCAGAAACGGAGTTGCGGATGAGCCCGGACGTTTCCTGCCATTTCGGCATGATGGACCCCGTCGCCACGGCGCGGGGCTGGCGCAGGGCGCTGTCGCGGCACCTGATGCGGCTCGACCTCGGGTCGCGCGTCAACCGGTTCTTCACGCCGGCACCGGACCGGGCGATCCGCCACTATGTCGCGCGGTCGGCGCCGATCTTCGTGGTGACGGCAGAGCGCGGCGGCGAGGTCTGCGGCGTGGCCGAGATGCATCCGCACCTTGAGATGCCCCGCGCCGCCGAGATCGCCGTGTCGGTCGATGAGGACCTGCGCCGCCGGGGCATCGGGCGGGAACTGTTCGAGAGGGCATTGACCGAGGCGCGGGCGCGCGGGATCGGCGATATCTGGGTCGTCTATCTCAGCGGCAACGAGGCGATGCGCCGGATCGCCCACCGCGCGGGATTTGCCAGCGTTCCCGGCGGCGATCCCGGCACGATCACCGCGCATCTGATCGATCTGGCGGAAGGGCGGGGCTGAGGGGCGTTTCGGTTCGTGCGATCCGGTAGGATGGGCGTTATCGCCCATCCTACGGGCGGCGCCCCTTCACCGCATTCGCCAGCGCGCCATAGGCGATGCGGCCCTCGTGGTCGCTCGGCAGGCTGTCCTTCAGGTGCTCGCGCAGCTTGTCCCGCTCCGCCCCGGACAGGTGGCCGAGGACGGCGGCGAGGGGGCCGACCGGCCGGACGTTCGACTGCCAGAAGTCGTCGAAACTGTCGAAGGTGACGGTGAGTGGAAATGTTTCGACCGTCACCTCCGTCACCCCGGCACCGCGCCACAGCGCCCCAAGCGCGTCGAGCGACGAGGCCTCCGTGCTCGGCGGCAGCGGCGCGGGATGTCCGAGGGCGAGGAGTGCCCGGTGCAAGGGCGCAAGGGGCGCGCCGCCGCGCATGTCCCACATATAGGTCGCGACCATCCCGCCGGCCTTCGTGACGCGGGCCAGTTCCGCCACCGCGCGGGCGGGATCGGGGATGAAGGCGATGACGAGGGCCATCACGCTGGCATCGAAAGAGCCGTCGGCGAAGGGCAGGGCCTGCGCATCGCCGACCTCGAAGCTGGCGCCCCTGGCACCGGGGCGACGGCGGGCGAAGGCGATCTGGCCCGAGGACGGGTCGATCCCGGTCAGCCGTGCCGGTGCGGCGCGGGCGGCGATGATCTCGGTGAAGGCGCCATTGCCGCAGCCGGCATCGAGCCAGTCGAGACCGGGGGCCGCGCCGAGCCAGTCGAGAAACCGGGAGCCGACGCGCTGGCTCCAGCGCCCCATCATCCGCTCATAGGCCGCCCCGTCGTGGAACATCGTGTCGGGCACCTGCATCGCGCGATCCTCACCCTGATGAGTCGATGGGGGCATCATAGGAGCGGCGCGGCATGACGGCGACAGAAGGCTAATCCGGCAGCAGGGAATGGCCGGCCCGCACCCTCTGGACCTTCCCGCCCGCGCGCCGTAAGGCTGGACCATGCGTCAGCGTGAGACATATGGCGCCCATTTGCGGGCGTTGGTGGCATTGAGCCTGCCGCTGGTCGGGTCGAACCTTGCCCAGATGTCGCTGCATGTCACCGATACGGTGATGCTCGGCTGGTACGGGGTCAAGGAACTGGCGGCGGTCGTGCTTGCCGCCTCGTCCTTCTTCATCCTCTTCATCCTTGGCGCCGGTTTCGCCCAGGCGGTGATGCCGATGGTCGCCTCGGCCCTTGGCCGGGGGGATGAGACGCAGGTCCGGCGCGACACCCGGATGGGGCTCTGGCTGTCGATCATCTTCGGGGTCGCGGTCTATCCGGTCTTCTGGTGGTCGGGGCCGATCTTCCTTGCCCTTGAACAGGCGCCCGACATTGCCGGTCTGGCGCAGGATTACCTGCGCGTCGCCGGCGTGGGGATGCTGCCGGCGCTTCTCATCATGGGGCTGAAGAGCTTCCTTTCGGCGCTGGAGCGGGCCGGTGTCGTCCTTTGGGCGACGCTCGCCGGCGTCGTCTGCAACATCGTGCTGAACTGGATGCTGATCTTCGGCAACTGGGGCGCGCCGGAAATGGGCGTCAGGGGCGCGGCACTCGCCTCGGTCGTGACCCAGGTGCTGACGCTTCTTGTAATGGCGGCCTATGCCGCGCGCCACCCGGCGCTGACGCAGTTCCGCCTGTTCCAGCGCTTCTGGCGCCCGGACTGGCCGGCCTTCGTGCAGGTCTACCGGCTTGGCTGGCCGATCGGGCTGACCGGGCTTTTCGAGACCGGGCTTTTCTGGGCGGCGGCGCTGATGATGGGCTGGATCGGCACCAATGAGCTGGCCGCGCACGGCATCGCGCTGGAACTCGCCGGGATCACCTTCATGTGCCACCTGGGCCTGTCGAACGCGGCCACGGTCAGGACCGGGCGCTATTTCGGCGCGGACGACTATCCGGCGCTGCGCGACGGGGCGAAGGTGGCGCTGGCGCTGTCGGCGGCCATTGCCGTCATTATCACCGCATTCTTCGTCGCCTTCCCGGCGCCGCTGATCCGGCTTTTCCTCGACATGTCGAACCCCGAGGCGCCGGCGATCGTCGCCTATGGCACGCTCCTTCTGGCTTGCGCCGCGCTCTTCCAGCTTGCCGATGCGGTGCAGGTGATGGCGCTCGGCTTCCTGCGCGGGGTCAAGGATACCCGCGTGCCGATGTTCATCGCGGCGGCGAGCTACTGGCTGATCGGCATGCCGGTGAGCTATGTCCTCGCCTTCCCGCTGGGCTACGGCGGCGTCGGCATCTGGCTTGGGCTTGTCGTCGGCCTTGCGGTGGCGGCGATACTTCTGATGCTGCGCTTCTGGCGTGGGCGCTGGGCGGGCGCGGCGCAGGCCTGAAGGTCTTGATGGCCCTTCCGTCCGCTACTCGAGACCCGCCGCTCTGAGGTCTTCGATATAGGGGCCGAGCATCGTGGCGGTCATGTAGGGAAAACGGTCGCCCGGTGCCAGCGCGGCGGTTTCCAGCGTGATGTCGGGGCGCACCGCCGTCACTTCCGCGATCAGCGCCCGGCCCTCTTCGATCCGGCCGGCGCGGACCAGGGCGGCAGCCTTGCAGATCAGGCAGAGGTAGCTGATCTTGTCATATTCCCTCACCGCATCTTCGGCCCTTCCGGCGTTGTAGTAGGCCCAGGCGAGCCGGTCGCGATACCAATCGGGCACCACCGCTTCGTTGTTGACCCCGTATTCGGCCCATTCGACGGCCTTTTCGGCGTATCCGGCATTCGTCATGACGAAGGAAAGGTCGATATTCGACATCGGATCGAAGGGCACCAGCGCATGTGCGGCTTCGGCCTCGCGCGCGGCGCTTTCGAAATCACCTTCGGCCAGTGGATAGACCTGGGCCTTGATGTAGTGGAAAAGCCATTGCTCCATCCGGGATTTCACCGGCGCCTCGTCGGCTTCGCGGAGGAGCCGCCATGAGGTCTGGATGTCGGCCCAGCGGTCCGTGGAAAAACCCTCGTCCGCCTTGTTGAAGTAGTAGCCCGCCAGTTCGATACGCAAAAGGACCGATTGCGGGAACCGCTCGAGGCCCGCTTCCCAGATCCGGCGCGCCTCTTCCTTGCCCTCATCGGTCCAGGTCAGGAATTTCGCCATGCCGCGCAGGTGGTAGTCATATTCCTCCAGCGAAGGTGAAGACTTGCTCCAGGCTTGCCCCATCTCGAACCTGGCGACCTCGCCGCGCGATCCGGCCACGGTCGCATAGACCTTGCGGGCGATCTCCTCCTGCAGAAGCGCGACGTCCGTCCCCTCCTTCTCGAACCGCTCGGACCAGAGGTTCTGGCCGTCGCTGCCCTGAACGAGTTGCGCCGATATGCGGAAGGTGCTGGCCGTCCGCCGGACGCTGCCTTCGACGACGTAATCGACATTCAGGCTTTCGGCGACCGCCTTGAGGTCGCCTGCGCCCTTCAGCCCGAAGCTTGAGGTTTTCGAGACGACCCGCAGGGTGGGTGAGGTCGAGAGCATGGTGATGATGTCCTCGGCGACGCCGGTGCCGAGGTAATCCTGCGCGGCATCGCCACTGACATTGTCGAAGGGCAGGACTGCGAGGACCGGCGGGCTGGACTGTCGCGCCGGTCCCGGCCAGAAGGCATAGGCCAGCGCACCAAGAAGTGCGACAAGGGCGAGGGGGATGGTCAGCCGCATGAGGCGGCGGCTCCGTCCGCCGCGGCGATCCTCTGCCCTCGGGCCTTTCGTCCGGTCGGGGCTGACCCGGTAGACGTGGACCGGGTCGGCAATGTTCTTGACGTGTCTTTCACCCATCGATTCAAAGCCGAAGGCCAGCTTGCGCTCAACCTCCCGCGCGACTTTCTCGGAGACGCAGATGCCGCCGGCATCGGCAAGCTGTTCGAGACGGGCGGCAAGGTTGACGCCCTCGCCGTAACGGTCATCGCCGTCGACGATCACCTCGCCAAGGTTGATGCCGATGCGGAGTTGGATGGCCTGATCTTCGGGCAGGCTGCGGTTGCGTTCGGCGAGCCCGGCCTGTAGCGCAACGGCGCATTCGACGGCCTGGACCGCGCTTTGGAACTCCACCAGCACGCCGTCACCGACGAGCTTGAAAATGCGTCCGTTGTGGCGGGCGATCTCCGGCTCGAACAGATCCTTCCGGCGGGCGGTCACGCGGGAAAAGGTGCCTTCCTCGTCGCGCTCCATCTGCGCGGAATAGCCGACGATGTCGGCCACGAGGATTGCGGAAAGCTTTCGTTCCATTGGCAGCGCACCGTGGCAGGCTTCGGGGCAGGATCGTCGATGGGCCGATCATAGCCAAGGCGCGCGGAAATGGCATTCACCGAAAGGACCAGTTGGCGGCCCGTCAGGTTTCGGCCGCATCCTCGCCCTTGCCGGTCCGTTCCGACTGCTTGCGCACGAGGACCGATCGGAGGTCATGCATGGCCAGAAGAAGTGCGCCGGTCACTTCCGCAAGCTGGGTATCGCTGGCCCGTGACTGCGCCCATTGCGCCGTGAGATTGAGGTGATCGACCGTGCGGTGGATGTCGTCCGTCTCGCGCCGTGCGAGCAGGTCCCGGCGGTCGGCGAGCCAGTCCTTGATCGCGGCCTTGTCGGCATCGCCGAGCGCCCGGTCGCCATGGGCCTTGATCTCGCCGTTGCGCGTATTGACGACGGCGATCTGCTCCATCTCCATCCGGCGCTGGCGGTTCTCGGTATCGATGCGAAAGACTGCGGCACCGTTCTCGCGGATGCGGAAGTAGTAGTCGGGAAGCTTCAGGGGCATCGCCGGTCCTTCGCTGGTTCGGCCGGACGATAGCAGTGGCGCGACGGGCTGGCCAGATGGTGGCCAGCCCCAAAGCCGTTCAGCGGAGGCCGGCGCAGAAGCTCTGGATGCGGCGGCAGGCCTCTTCCAGTGCGGCGTCCGAAGTGGCGTAGCTGACGCGGAAGTTGGGCGAGAGGCCGAAGGCCGCGCCGAAGACCACGGCGACGCCGGTTTCCTCCAGAAGGGCGGTGGCGAAATCCTCGTCATTGCCGATCTTCGCGCCACCTTCGGAGGTCTTGCCGATGCAGCCCGCGATGTCGGGATAGACGTAGAAGGCGCCTTCGGGGCGCGGGCATTTGATGCCCTTTGCCTGATTGAGCATCGACACCACAAGGTCGCGGCGGCGCTGGAAGGTCTTCTTGTTGTCGGCAAGAAAGTCCTGCGGACCGTTCAGCGCCTCCACCGCCGCATATTGCGCCACCGAACAGGGGTTGGATGTCGATTGCGACTGGATCGTGCCCATCGCCTTGATAAGCTCGACCGGTCCCGCCGCATAGCCGATGCGCCAGCCTGTCATTGCATAGGCTTTCGAGACGCCGTTGCAGGTCAGGGTGCGGTCATAGAGCCGGGGCTCGATCTCGGCCGGGGAGACGAACTTGAAATCGTCGAAGACGAGGTGTTCATACATGTCGTCCGACATGATCCAGACCTGAAGATGTTTCACAAGTACATCCGTCAAGGCCTTGAGTTCGCTCAAGGAATAGGCCGCGCCCGTGGGGTTCGACGGCGAGTTGAAGATAAACCACTTGGTCTTCGGGGTGATCGCCGCCTCAAGCTGCGCCGGGGTCAGCTTGAAGTTGGACTCAAGCTTGCATTCCACCGGGACCGGCGTGCCGCCGGCCAGAAGCACCATGTCGGGATAGCTGACCCAGTAGGGCGCGGGGATGATGACTTCATCGCCGGGGTTCAGCGTCGCCATCAGCGCGTTGTAGAGCGTCTGCTTGCCGCCGGTGCCGACCGTGATCTGGTTCGGCTTGTAGCTGAGGCCGTTTTCCCGTGCGAACTTGGCGGCGATCGCCTCCTTCAACTCCGGGATGCCGTCGACGGCGGTGTATTTCGTCTTGCCCTCGTCGATGGCGCGCTTGGCGGCGGCCTTGATGTTGTCGGGCGTGTCGAAATCCGGCTCTCCGGCGCCAAGGCCGATCACGTCCTTGCCGGTGGCCTTCAGCTCCCGCGCCTTGTTGGTCACGGCGATGGTGGGCGACGGTTTGACGCGGGCGAGCGTGTCGGAAATGAACGCCATGACGGGGACTCCGGTTTGTATTTTCCGGAGCCATCTCATAGTTTGCGCTCCGAACCCGTTCAAGCGACTTCGGAAAGGACAACCTCACGATGACGACGAACAATCATTCGCCCGACGCGGAAAAGCACGGCCACTGGTACAGCGAGGAGGTCGCGACCCTTGGCGACCGCCTGACCGATGCCCGCATCGCCATGGGGATGAGCCAGAAGGAACTGGCCGAACGTCTCGGTGTCCGGACCAGAACCCTCAGGCAATGGGAGGAAGACGCGAAGGAGCCGCGTGCGAACCGGCTTCAGATGCTGGCCGGAATGCTCAACGTGTCGCTGATGTGGCTTCTGACGGGCGAGGGGCTGGGGCTGCCCGCGCCCGAGGATCGCCCGGCGCAATTGGGTGAAGCCGCCGCGCTGATGGGCGACCTCAGGGAGATGCGCAAGACGGTCGGCGCGCTGACCGAGCAGATGGGCCGGGTCGAGGCGCGCCTCCGGCAGGCCCTGTCGCGCGAGGCGGCATGAGCGAGACGCGGGAAAGCCGGCTGAAGCGCATGGCGATGCGGAGCTGGCGGCGTGGCACCAAGGAGATGGACCTGATCCTTGGCCCCTATGCCGACGCGCGGCTGGCGGCACTCGGGGGCGAGGCGCTGGAGCTTTACGACGGGCTTCTGCTTGAAAACGATCAGGATATCTACCCCTGGATCACCGGTGCGGCGCCGGTGCCCGACCGGTTCCGCGCCCTCATTGCCGAGATCACCGCCTTCGCCCGGAGCCGCCACCACGCCTGAGGGCGGACGCAGCATTTTTCTGGCCTTAACCAAACCTTCGGCTTTGGTGTTCATGTTTCGTCCCAGTGATAAACGGTGTCGGAGGGCGAAATGTCGATTCATGCACAGATGGCGGGCAAGCCCGAACGCGGGTTGCATCGGACCTATCTTGAGACGCTCGGCCTCATCGAACGGCTGCACCGGCTCCTCCTCGACGTCATCAAGGATGAATTCGAGAGGGTCGGGCAGTTGGAGATCAACGCGGTTCAGGCGCTTCTCCTCTTCAACATCGGCGAGAACGAGTTGACGGCGGGTGAGTTGAAGTCGCGCGGCTACTATCAGGGCTCCAACGTCAGCTACAACCTGAAGAAACTGGTGGAGCTTGGCTACATGCACCACGAACGCAGCGCCATCGACCGACGCTCGGTCAGGGTGCGGCTGACCGACAAGGGGATCGCGGTGCGGGGCGTGGTGGTCGCGCTTTTCGCCCGGCATGCCGACACTCTGCACACAAAATCGGCAGCGGTTGCCGCACCCGACGAAGAGGTGAACCTCGCGCTGAAGCGGCTGGAACGCTTCTGGGGCGACCAGATCCGCTACATTTACTAGGGCAGGCGGCGATTTTCTGCCGATATTCGACGGGTTTGGGCGGCGAAGTTTCGCTTATGCACTTTTCGCAGGATTGCCCGAAGCCGCGCGCCGGGCGACAACCCCGCCGCCGGCGCGCAATGTCGGTGCCGAGAAATTCATCAAAGATGCGCAAGTCACTCCTCCGCTTCCTCGCCGTTGTCGTGCTCAGCACGCCCGCCGCTTGCATGCAGACCGCCGACCAGCCGGAAACGGCTTCGGCCTCGCTTCTGCCGGCGATGCGCTGGGACCACCGGCCCGAGGCGGATCAGTGGACGGCATCGACGCTCGCGGCGCTGCGCCGCGAAGGGGCGGTTCTGGAAACCACGGTGCCATCGGACATCGCGGCCTTCTGCCCGGCCTATGCCAAGGCACCGCCCGCCGACCGCCGCGCCTTCTGGGCGGGCTTCCTCTCGGCGCTCGCCAAGCATGAAAGCACCTGGAACCCGCAGGCCAAGGGCGGCGGCGGCAAGTGGATCGGCCTGATGCAGATCGCGCCGCAGACCGCCAAGGCCAATGGTTGCGAGGCGTCTTCGGGCAAGAGCCTGACCGACGGGTCGGCGAACCTCGCCTGCGCCGTCAAGATCGCCGCGAAACAGGTCGGCCGTGACGGCGCCATCGTGACGGACGGATCGGGCGGCTGGCGCGGTGTCGCGCGCGACTGGGCGCCGATGCGGAGCGCGGAAAAGCGCGCGGACGTGGCGGGCTGGACCCGGGCGCAGAGCTACTGCAACTGATCAGGCTGCGTCTCAGACGAGAACGCGGACGCCCCTGAGGCCGAACTCACCGATCAGCTTTTCAAACTCCAGCTTCTCGGCGCCGGGAAGCGGCAACACGTCGCCGGTTTCCATGTTCAGGAAGCAGGCGGTCTGGCCCTTGTTCGTGCGGCAGACCGTGACGCTCGCCACATCGGCGAAGTTGATGCATTCGACGCCGCGCGGGCGATAGATCTCGACCCAGCCGCGGCCGAGGCGGAAGCCCTTGACCGGGTTGAGCCAGAGCCGCCGCAAGACCAGCGCCAGATAGACCAGCGCGAGCGCCACCAGAAGCTGGCCCATGTCTAGCGTGATGCAGAGGTAAACCACCATCATCGCCACGCCGAGCGCGAGATACGTCCCCGGCCGGCGGGCCTGGCTGCGGTAGCCATAGCTGTCCGTAATCATTTCCAACAACCCAAGTACACCCGATACCAGTTTAGTCGACGCCGCGCCGCAGGTCGAATGCTGGCGGCTTGACCCAAGGGCATCGGGGCGGGCGGGAAACGATCCCCGCGATTGCGCCGGACTGGCGGCGCGCACCGGATAAATGCGCGCCGAAACCGACAATCAGCCCGGGCAGCGACGCAGAATCGTGGGCGATCAGGCCGACTGGGCGCCAAGCATCCGGCCGACCATCTCGCCGGTGTTCCGCGACAGGCCGGGCGTCGCGGCAATGCGCTGCAACTCGCCCCGGATCAGGGCCTGGCGGTCGGCATCGTAGCGGGTCCAGGTCTCGAAGGCCGTGGTCATCCGCGCGGTCGTCTGCGGATTGACCGGATCGAGCCGGATCAGCCAGTCGGCATAGAAGCGGTAGGCATCGCCGCTCGCATCGTGGAAACCGGCGTGGTTCGCGGCAAGCGCCCCCATCAGCGCGCGGAAGCGGTTGGGGTTCTTCCAGTCGAAATCGGGGTGGTCCGCAAGCCGGCGCGCGGTGGCGGCGGCCCCGGTGGGGTCGCCGTGGACAAGCTGGAGCGTGAACCATTTGTCGATGACCAGCCGCGTGTCCTTCCAGCGTTCGTGGAAGGCCGCGATGCCCTTGTCGCCGCGCCCCGCGTCGATCAGGGCGCCGAGCGCGCCGGCGCTTTCAGTCATGTTGTCGGCCCGGTCAAAGAGCGCCGCCGCCCGCTCGCCGCCATCAATGCGGTTGAGGAAGGCGAGACAGCCGAGCCTCAGGGCACGGCCCCCGGCCTGGCCCGCATCGGGCGAGAAGGGGGCGTTGCTTTCGAGCGCTGCATAGGTGGCGGAAAGGTCGCCCGACAGGCCCTTGCCGATGGCACGGGCAAGGGCCTCGCGCCCGGCATGGATCGCCGCCGGATCGGGAACGCGGCCGGCATCGGCAAGCGCCTGCGCCAGATCCTCCTCGCCCGGCAGCCTGAGGCAAAGCGCCCGGAACGCCGGATCGAGGCTTTCGTCGCGCAGGACCGCGCCGAGCGCGTCGATCAGCCGCCGCGACGGTTCGCGCCCCTCGGCGATCATACCGGTCAGCACGTCTTTCGCGAGCGCGCGCCCGGCCTCCCACTTGTTGAAGGGGTCGGTGTCATGGGCCAGCAGGAAAGCGCGCTCCTCCTGATCGGTTTCGCGTTCCAGCACCACCGGCGCCGAAAAGCCGCGCAGGATCGAGGGGATCGGGCGGCTCGCCAGCCCTTCGAAGCGGAAGCTCTCGGCGGACTTGGTGAGTTCTAGGACCGTGGTCGGCAAAACCTCGTCCCCGTTCGGGTTCAGAAGGCCCACCGCAATCGGGATCACCCGTGGCGGCTTTTTGTCCTGCCCCGGCGTCGGTGGCGTCTTTTGATGGAAGGTCAGGGTATAGATGCCGTCCGACCACGCCTCGGAGACATGAAGGCGCGGGGTGCCGGCATCGGTATACCAGCGCTTGAACTGGGCAAGGTCGCGGCCTGTCGCGTCTTCGAAGACCTTGAGCCAATCCTCGATCGTCGCGGCATCGCCGTCATGGCGGTCGAAATAGAGGTCGAGCGCCTTCCGGTAGCCATCGTCACCGACGAGGCTTTTCAGCATCCCGATGACCTCGGCGCCCTTTTCATAGACTGTGGCGGTGTAGAAGTTGTTGATCTCGATATAGCTTTCGGGGCGGACCGGATGGGCGAGGGGGCCCATATCCTCGCGGAACTGGCGGGCGCGGAGGGTCAGCACATCGTCGATGCGCTTGACCGGGGCGGAGCGCATGTCGGCGGTGAACTCCTGATCGCGAAAGACCGTCAGCCCTTCCTTCAGGCAAAGCTGGAACCAGTCGCGGCAGGTGATGCGGTTGCCGGTCCAGTTGTGGAAATACTCATGCGCGATGACGCCCTCGATCCGTTCGAAGTCGCCGTCGGTCGCGGTCGCGGGACTGGCCAGAACGAGCTTGGAGTTGAAAATGTTCAAGCCCTTGTTCTCCATCGCGCCCATATTGAAGTCGTCGACGGCGACAATGTTGAAAACGTCCAAGTCGTATTCGCGGCCGTAGACATCCTCATCCCATTTCATCGAGCGCTTGAGGCTGTCCATCGCATAGGCGCAGCGATCCTCGTCGCCCTTGCGGACCCAGATGGCGAGATCGACGGGACGGCCGGATTTGGTGGTGAACTGGTCGCGCACGGCGACCAGATCGCCGGCGACCAGCGCGAAGAGATAGGCGGGTTTCTTCCACGGGTCGGTCCATTCCGCCCAGCCCTCGCCCGAGGCCGAAGGGTTGCCGTTCGACAGAAGCACCGGCATCTCGCTTTCGATGCGGACCCGGAAGGGCGCCATCACATCGGGCCGGTCGGGGTAGAAGGTGATGTGGCGGAAGCCCTGCGCCTCGCATTGGGTGCAATACATGCCGCCCGACATGTAAAGCCCTTCCAGCGTGGTATTGGCGGCGGGGTCGATCTCCACCTCGGCCTCGAAGGCGAAGTCCCCTTCGGGAAGGTCGGCGGCGGCGATGGTCAGGCCTTCGGCATCGGGGGAGACGTCAAGGACGCGCCCGTTCACCGCGGCGCGGATGAGTTTCAACCCGCCGCCGCCATCGAGCCTCAGGTCATGCCGGCCGGGACGTTCGGGATTGGGTGCGAAGAGGATGCGCGACAGGACGCGCGTGGCCGAGGGCGAAAGCCGGAAGGCCAGCGCCACTTCGTTCACGACGAAGGGATAGAGCTGGTAGTCGGCCAGCAGAACTGGCTGGGGCGTGGCGTCCTTCACGGGGTCATCTCCTCGGGCTGAGAGCCGTCACGATAGGCCGCGGGCGCGGCAGCCGCAACGCCCCGGAGCGGGCGATTTTCTGCCGAGGCCGGAAGGTGAATTCGCGGGATTCGGAAAATCCTCGGGAGGCTGCGGTTGCGGTTTCCGGGCGCCGGGCGCTATCGTGCGCCGGTGCCGACGGGGCCCGCCCGCGGGCTTCCGAATGAAGGAGAGCGGAAGGTGAGCCAAAGAGTGCTGCGCAGCGGCCTGCAGGTCGATCGGCGTCTGGCGGAGTTCATTGAAACCCGCGCCTTGCCGGGAACCGGGGTGACGCTCGATGCCTTCTGGAAGGGCTTTGCCGGTATCGTGAAGGACCTCGGGCCGAAGAACCGAAAGCTTCTGGAGCGGCGCGAGGAGATGCAGGAAAAGATCGACGCCTGGCATGTGGCGCATCGCGGCAAGCCGCATGATCCGGCGGCCTACCGGGCGTTTCTGGAAGGCCTCGGCTACCTCCTGCCCGAAGGCCCGGATTTCCAGATCGAGACGAAGAACATCGACCCGGAGTTTGCCTCCATCGCCGGGCCGCAGCTTGTCGTGCCGATCATGAACGCGCGTTTCGCACTGAACGCGGCGAATGCCCGCTGGGGTTCGCTCTACGATGCGCTTTACGGCACCGATGCCTTGGGCGACCTGCCTCAGGGCAAGGGCTATGATGTCGCGCGCGGGGCGAAGGTGATCGCCTGGGCGAAGGCCTTCTTGGATGAGGCGGCGCCGCTTCAGGCTGCGAAATGGGCCGATGTGACCGGGATCGAGGCCGGGGCCGACTTGCGGCTTTCGACGGCGAAAGGGGCGGTAACGCTCCAGCGGCCCGGCCAGTACCTTGGCCACGCGGAGGGCGGCGACTGGCGCCATGTTCTTCTGGAAAACAACGGGTTGAAGATCGAACTTCTGATCAATCCCAACCATCATACCGGCAAGACCGACCCCGCCGGCCTCGCCGCCGTGAACCTTGAGGCCGCTGTCTCCGCCATCATGGACTGCGAGGATTCGGTTGCCGCCGTCGATGCCGAAGACAAGGTGCTGGCCTATTCCAACTGGCTTGGCCTGATGAAGGGCGATCTGGCGGAGGAGGTGACGAAGGATGGCAAGACCTTCACCCGCAAGCTCTACGGAGACTTCACCTATACCGCGCCGGAGGGATCGCCCTTCGAGGTGAAGTGCCGCGCGCTCATGCTCGTCCGCAACGTCGGCCACCTGATGACAACCCCCGCCATCCTTGATGCCGAGGACCGCGAGGTCGGCGAGGGGATCATGGATGCCATGGTCACCGTCCTGATCGCGCGCCACGACCTGAAGAAGACCGAAGGGCCGAGGAACTCCGCCAAGGGGTCGGTCTATGTCGTGAAGCCGAAGATGCACGGGCCGGAGGAGGTTGCCTTTGCCGACGAGATCTTCAGCCGTGTCGAAGCTGCGCTCGGCCTGCCGCAGTACACGGTGAAGCTCGGCATCATGGATGAGGAGCGGCGCACATCCGTCAACCTCAAGGAATGTATCCGCGCGGCAAAGCACCGGGTCGCCTTCATCAATACGGGCTTCCTCGACCGCACGGGGGATGAGATCCACACCTCGATGGAGGCGGGGCCGATGGTCCGGAAGGGCGAGATGAAGGCGCAGGCCTGGATTTCGGCCTATGAGGACAGGAACGTCGATATCGGTCTGGCCTGCGGCCTGTCGGGGAAGGCGCAGATCGGCAAGGGCATGTGGGCGATGCCCGACCGGATGGCGGACATGCTGGCGCAAAAGATCGCGCATCCGATGGCGGGGGCGAACTGCGCCTGGGTGCCGTCGCCCACCGCCGCGACGCTCCACGCCACGCATTACCACAAGGTCGATGTCTTTGCCCGCCAGCGCGAGATCGCCGCCCTGAAACGGCCCCGGCGGCTCGATGATCTTCTGACGATTCCGCTCGCCGCTGGTCACAACTGGTCGGAGGCCGAGATCGCGGCGGAGGTCGAGAACAACGCGCAAGGCATCCTCGGCTATGTCGTACGCTGGGTCGATCAGGGCATCGGCTGTTCCAAGGTGCCCGATATCCACGATGTCGGCCTGATGGAGGACCGCGCCACCTGCCGCATCTCAAGCCAGGCTCTGGCGAACTGGATCATCCATGGCGTGGTGTCGGAGACGCAGGTTCTCGACGCCCTGCGCAAGATGGCCGCCGTGGTCGACCGGCAGAATGCCGGCGATCCCGCCTATCTGCCGATGGCGCCGGATTTCCACAGCCTCGCCTTTCAGGCGGCTTGCGATCTCGTCTTCATCGGGCGCGTCCAGCCTTCGGGCTATACCGAGCCGATCCTGCACAAGCGGCGGGCAGAGCTGAAATCCGGCACGGTTTCCGACCGCTAGCTCGCTTTTCCGGCGCGAGGGGTCTTTTTTCCGCCGCATCCCGGCGTTACCCTTCGCCTGCCCGGGGGTATTGGGGCAGGGGAAGCGAATGCGTCGTCCGGTTGTCGGCATCATCGGCAACAACAGCTTGCTGAATGACCAGTATCCCGCCCATACCGGCGGCACGATGAACTCGACGGCAATCGCGCAGGTGGCGGGGTGCCTGCCGCTCATCATTCCCGCCGATCCCTTGCTGGTCTCTGTCGAGGAACTTCTGGCGACCTGCGACGGGTTCCTCCTGACCGGCGGTCGCCCGAACGTCCACCCCGAGGAATACGGCGAGGAGCCGACCGAAGCGCATGGCGCCTTTGACCGCTGCCGCGATGCGATCACCTTGCCCTTGGTGCGCGCCTGCGTCGACCGGGGCCAGCCCTTCCTTGGCGTCTGCCGCGGGTTTCAGGAGGTGAACGTGGCCATGGGTGGCACGCTTTACCCCGAAATCCGTGACCTGCCGGGGCGGATGAACCACCGGATGCCGCCTGATGGCTCGCTCGAGGAGAAATTCGCTTTGCGCCACCCGGTGCGCTTCTCCGATCAGGGGCCGTTCCACCGCTTGCTGGGCGCGGCCGAGGTGATGACGAACACGCTCCACGGTCAGGGCATCAAGACGGCGGGGCAGCGGGTGGTGATCGACGGCTGGGCGCCGGACGGGACGCCGGAGGCCCTCTATATCGCGGGCGCCACGGGTTTCACCCTTTCGGTGCAGTGGCACCCGGAATGGAACGCCGCGAGCGATCCTGTGTCCCGCCCGCTCTTTGCCGCTTTCGGCGCGGCGGTGAAGGCTTTTGCCAGCGGGCAGGACCTGCCGCGCCGGGCGAGTGCCTGAGGGATTTGGCGTTTTACCTTTCACGCAAGTCTCAGGCGAAACAGAGGGTTGCGCCTGACCCGAGGGTGGGCGCCATCGCGCCCGCCCTGGGGGCGTTCCGGGCTGGGGAAATGCTGCGTCTGGTAAAAGTGCGTCCGCCTAAAGCGCCGTTCTCACCTCCCACAGCTCCGGGAAAAGCACGACCTCCAGCATCCGCTTGAGGTAGCTGACCCCGCCGGTGCCGCCAGTGCCGCGCTTGAAGCCGATGACGCGTTCGACAGTCGTGACATGGTTGAAGCGCCAGCGGCGGAAGTAATCCTCGAAATCCACGAGCTTCTCGGCCAGTTCGTAGACCGGCCAATGCGCCTCGGGGTCGCGGTAGACCATAGCCCACATCTCCCGCACCGCGTCATCTGCATGCCAGGCGACGCCCGTGTCGCGCTTCAGAACCCTATCCGGCACCGGCAACCCGGCCCGCGCCGCCGCCCGCAGCGCCTCGTCGTAAAGCGATGGCTGCGCCAGTTCCGCCCGAAGGAGGGCGAGGATGTCTGGCCGATGCTCATGCGGGCGCAGCATCGCCGGGTTGCGGTTGCCGGCGGCGAACTCGATCAGCCGGTATTGCCAGGACTGGAAGCCCGAGGATTGCCCAAGGTCGTCGCGGAAGCGGGTGTAGTCCGAGGGCGTCATCGTCCGGAGCACATCCCAGGCGGAGTTGAGCTGCTCCATGATCCGCGCGACGCGGGCGAGCATCTTGAACGCCGGTTGCAGCCGGTCGGCGGCAATGGCGGCGCGGGCGGCGGACAATTCGTGCAGCGCGAGCTTCATCCAGAGCTCCGCGGTCTGGTGCTGGATGATGAAGAGCATTTCGTCATGCGCATCGCTCAGGGGGTGCTGTGCCGCAAGGATGGCATCTATGCGGAGATAGTCGCCATAGGACATGCGGCCGTCGAAGGACATCTCGGCGCCTTCGCGGGACGGGTCATAGGGTTCGGTCATGCTTGTCTCCTGAGGCGCTCTTCGCTTCTTCGTTGCCCAAATACCCCGGGGTGCGGGGGCAGCGCCCCGCGCGGGTCCGGGGCCGCTAGGCCCCGGAAACCGGTCACGTCACCCGGGCCCGGCGGCGGTATTCCTCGCGGTCCCAAAGCGCGCCGTCCATGATCTCTTTCAGGACCCTCACCGCGCCCGTCACGTCTGCCATCGTCGTGTAGAGCGGCGTGAAGCCGAAGCGCAGGATGTCGGGAGCGCGGAAATCGCCGATCACGCCCTTGGCGATCAGCGCCTGCATGATCGCGTAGCCTTCCTTGTGCCGGAAGCTCACCTGACTGCCGCGCTGGGCCGGATCGCGCGGCGAGGCGAGCGTCAGGGCGGGGCAGGCGGCCTCGACGCCCCTGATGAAGGCCTCGGTCAGTTCGATCGACCGCGCGCGGACATCGGCCATCGTCACCATGTCCCAGATGTCGAGCGAGGCGTCGAGGGCCGCCATCTGGATCACCGGCGGCGTGCCGACGCGCATCCGTTCGATACCTTGCCCCGGACGGTAGTCGAGGTCGAAGGCGAAGGGCGCCTCATGGCCAAGCCAGCCTGACAGAGCGGGCCGCACCTGCGACTGAAGCCGTGGTGCCACATAGATGAAGGCCGGGCCGCCGGGGCCGGAATTTAGGTATTTGTAGCTGCAACCGACGGCGAAATCGGTATCGGCGCCGGCAAGGTCGACCTCGACCGCACCCGCCGAATGGGCAAGATCCCAGACGACAAGCGCGCCCGCCGCATGGGCCTTGGCGATGAGGCGGGCCATGTCGTGCTTGCGGCCCGTGCGGTAGTCGACCTCGGTCAGCATCAGAACGGCGAGATCGGGGCCGATGGCGGCCTCCACTGCTTCGGGGGCGACGGTGCGAAGCTCGCGCCCGCCGCCAAGGCTGCGGACGAGGCCGTCGGCGATGTAGAGGTCCGAGGGGAAGTTGCCGGTGTCCGACAGGATCACCTTGCGGTCGGGCCGGAGTTCCAGCGCCGAGGCCAGCGCCTGATAGACCTTGATCGACAAGGTATCACCAAGGACCACGCTTCCCGGCGCCGCGCCGATCAACCGCCCGATGCGGTCGCCAAGCCGGGCCGGCATCTCCATCCAGCCGGCCTTGTTCCAGCCGGTGATGAGCATCTCGCCCCATTCATCGGCAACGCAGGAATCGACGCGCGCCCGTGCCGCGACGGGCATCGGCCCGAGCGAATTGCCGTCGAGATAGATCACCCCGTCAGGCAGGTGGAAAAGCCGCCGTGTCGCTTCGAAGTCGCTTGCCATCCGTCGTCTCCTGCCGTTCCGATGAAGAATCTGCGGTTAGAATACCCATTGCGGCGGCACCAGCAAATTCCGCGATGAAGCCCCAATCTTGCCCGCAGCCGGTCGTGGCCGCGACCTTTTCGCCCGCCATCTTGCGCAGTAACCGGCGCCGACATAGTTTGCCGCCCGAACTGCCCGAGGACGGACCGCGACATGGCGAAAGAGATAGATTTCCCGCCGGTCTGGCTTGCCGGATTCGCCGCCCTCGGCGGGTTCGTCGGCAGTTTTGTCCCCGTCGAATGGGCCTATAACAGCATCATCGGCGCGGCGCTCATCATTGTCGGGGTTCTGGTGATGATCGTGGCCGTCGGCCAGATGCTTCTCGCCCGGACGACCGTGATCCCGCACCGCGACCCCTCGGCCCTGGTGATGAACGGGATGTTCAGCCTGACGCGCAACCCGATCTATCTCGCCGATACGCTGATCCTGACGGGGCTTTACCTCCATTGGGATGCAATCCTGGCGTTGCCGCTGGTCCTTCTCTTCATGATCGTCATCACCCGCCGCTTCATCCGCCCCGAAGAGGCGCGGCTTGAAGGCGCCTTCGGTGAAGTCTTCACCGAGTACCGCGCCCGGACCCGGCGCTGGATCTGACCTTCCGTCGCTTCTGCCCGACGTAGCGGAATTGCCTGTTGTAGCAACGTGCCGCAACGGGTTAAGGGTGCCCGCATATGCAGGGCAACAAAATTACAAAGACGGATGGATCAGACTCTGAGCGCGGAAAGGAAGAGACCGTGAAGATCGGCGCACCGAAGGAAATATTCGAGGGTGAGAACCGTGTCGCAATGACACCGGATTCAGCCCTGCAGCTTCAGAAGCTGGGTTATGAGTGCTTCATCGAAACCGGTGCCGGCCAGAAGGCAGGCTTTTCCGATGCCGCCTACGAAGCGGCCGGCGTCAAGGTGGTCAAGACCGCCGCCGCGCTTTTCAAGGACGTCGACATCGTCGCCAAGGTCCGCCCCCCGGTCGATGCCGAGATAAAGCGCCTTTCCAAGGGCCAGACGCTGATTTCCTTCTTCTATCCGGGCCAGAGCAAGGAGCTTCTGGAAAAGGCCAATGCCACCGGTGCGACCGTCATCGCCATGGACATGGTGCCGCGGATTTCCCGCGCGCAGAAGATGGACGCGCTCAGTTCGATGGCCAACATCGCCGGCTACCGCGCAGTGATCGAGGCCGGCAACAACTTCGGCCGCTTCTTCACCGGGCAGGTGACCGCGGCGGGCAAGGTGCCGCCGGCAAAGGTCCTGATCATCGGTGCAGGCGTCGCGGGGCTTGCGGCAATCGGCACCTCCACATCGCTCGGCGCGATCACGCTGGCCTTCGACGTTCGTCCCGAAGTGGCCGAACAGATCGAATCGATGGGGGCGGAGTTCGTCTATCTCGACTTCTCCGAAAGCCAGACCGACGGCGCCGCGACCGGCGGCTATGCCGCGCCGTCGAGCCCAGAGTTCCGCGAAGCGCAGCTGAAGAAGTTCCGCGAGTTGGCGCCCCAGATCGACATCGTCATCGCAACGGCGCTGATCCCCGGCCGTGATGCCCCGGTCCTCTGGACCAGGGACATGGTCGAGGCGATGAAACCGGGTTCGGTCATCGTCGACCTCGCCGCCGAACGGGGCGGCAACTGCGAGCTGACGGTAAAGGACGAAAAGATCGTGACGCCGAACGGCGTGACCATCGTCGGCTACACCGACTTCCCGAGCCGGATGGCGGCGCAGGCCTCCACGCTTTACTCGACCAACATCCGCCACATGATGGCGGACCTCACGCCGGCCAAGGACGGCGTCGTCAACCAGAACATGGAAGATGACGTGATCCGGGGCGCAACCGTGACCCATGACGGCGCCATCACCTTCCCGCCGCCGCCGCCCAAGGTCGCGGCCATCGCGGTGCAGAAGCCGAAGGAAAAGCCGAAGGAACTGACGGTCGAGGAAAAGCGCGCGCAGGAAGTGGCGGCCTTCAAGGCCCAGACCCGCAATCAGGTCGGGCTTCTGGCCATCGGCGGCGGGCTGATCCTGCTCGCAGGCCTCTATGCGCCGGCAAGCTTCATGCAGCACTTCATCGTCTTCGTGCTGTCGGTCTTCGTCGGCTTCCAGGTGATCTGGAACGTCTCGCATTCACTCCACACGCCCTTGATGGCGGTCACGAACGCAATCTCGTCGATCATCATCCTTGGCGCGCTGATGCAGATCGGCTCGGGGTCCTTCCTCGTGATCCTGCTCGCAGCGCTTTCGGTCTTCATGGCCGGTATCAACATCTTCGGCGGTTTCATGGTTACGCGGCGGATGCTCGCCATGTTCCAGAAGTCGTAAGGGGAGACGGGACCAATGGATTACGGATTCACCACGGCCGCCTATGTTGTTGCGGCGGTTCTCTTCATCCTCTCGCTCGGCGGGCTTTCGGGGCAGGAAAGCGCCAAGCGCGCGGTCTGGTACGGCATTGTCGGCATGGCGCTGGCGGTGCTGGCGACGCTTCTCGGGCCGGGCTCCGGTCTCTGGGTGCTGTCGGTCCTTCTGGTGATCGGCGGCGGTATCATCGGCTGGATCGTCGCGCAGCGCGTCCAGATGACCGAGATGCCGCAGCTTGTCGCGGCGATGCACTCGCTTGTCGGTCTGGCGGCGGTCTTCATCGGCTTCAACGCCCATCTTGAGGCCGCCAATGTCGCGACCCTGGACGAGGCGGGGCGGCAGGCGCTGACTGGCTTTGCCGCCGTGCTGGCGCACAAGTCGCCGGTCGAGCTGTCGATCCTGAAGGTCGAGGTCTTCCTTGGCGTCTTCATCGGCGCTGTCACCTTCACCGGCTCGATCATCGCCTTCGGCAAGCTCGCGGGCCGGGTCGACGGCAAGGCCAAGAAGCTGCCCGGCGGGCATCTTCTGAACGCGGTGGCGGCGGGCGGATCGCTTGTGCTCCTTATGATGTACCTGAACGGCGCCGGTCTTTGGGCGCTTCTCCTGATGACGCTTCTGGCGTTCTTCATCGGCTACCACCTCATCATGGGCATCGGCGGCGCCGACATGCCGGTCGTGGTGTCGATGCTGAACAGCTATTCCGGCTGGGCGGCGGCGGCGATCGGCTTTTCGCTGTCGAACGACCTTCTGATCGTGGTCGGCGCGCTTGTCGGTTCCTCGGGTGCGATCCTGAGTTACATCATGTGCAAGGCGATGAACCGGAGCTTCGTCAGCGTCATCCTCGGCGGCTTCGGCAATACCACCGGACCGCAGATGGAAGTCACGGGCGAACAGATCGCCATCGACGCCGAAGGTGTGGCGGCGGCGCTGAACGATGCGGATTCGGTCATCATCATCCCCGGCTACGGCATGGCGGTGGCGCAGGCGCAGCAGTCGGTTTCGGAACTGACCAAGCGGCTCAGGGCCAGGGGCAAGAACGTCCGTTTCGCGATCCATCCGGTGGCGGGGCGTCTGCCCGGCCACATGAACGTGCTTCTGGCCGAGGCGAAGGTGCCCTACGACATCGTGCTTGAGATGGACGAGATCAACGAGGACTTCCCGGAAACGGATGTCGCCATCGTCATCGGCTCGAATGACATCGTGAACCCGGCGGCGCAGGAAGACCCGAACTCCCCCATCGCCGGGATGCCGGTCTTGGAAGTCTGGAAAGCCAAGCAGGTCTTCGTGTCGAAGCGCGGGCAGGGCACCGGCTATTCCGGGATCGAGAACCCGCTTTTCTATAAAGACAACACGCGGATGTTCTACGGCGACGCCAAGAAGTCGGTGGACAGCCTGCTGCCGATGCTCGACTGAGCGAGGGTGGATTGAAAAAGCAGGACCCCGCCTGAAACGGCGGGGTCTTTTGTCTTACAGAACGGCGCTTGCCACCAGAATTTCGGCGGTATGACGAAATTCTGATGTGCCCGCCCCCCCGCGGCGGGCACATTCGTGCCCTCCTGGGCGGTCCCATCAGAATTTGGCACCGTCCGGCGCTGCGGAGAACCCCTTGCCTTGCGGCTTGCGCCTACAGGCAACGGCGCGGGTGTCTTGCCACTGGCAAGCCACCATGTCGCGCCGGACGCCCCCGCCTCTTCCTGCTGGCGCAACCTCCCCGCCCGGATTATCACCGCCCTGCCGCCATCCCGCGCGGCCATCATGCGAGAGCGGCAATGCGCGCCAGACTTCCCGCCGGGGTTGTCGCCCTCGGCTTCGTCAGCCTCTTCATGGATGTCTCGTCAGAGATGATCCACGGCCTTCTGCCCCTGTTCCTCACCGGCACGCTCGGCGCCTCGGTGCTGGTCGTCGGGCTGATCGAGGGCGCGGGCGAGGCGATTGCGCAGATCGTCAAGGTCTTTTCCGGCGTGCTCTCCGACCGGATCGGCCGGCGGAAACCGCTCCTCATCGCCGGCTATGGCCTTGCGGCTCTGACGAAGCCGGTCTTCGCGCTGGCGGGCAGCGCCGGGATCGTGATGGCCGCAAGGCTGACCGACCGCATCGGCAAGGGCATCCGGGGCGCGCCGCGCGATGCGCTCGTCGCCGACCTTGTCCCGCCCGAAAGGCGCGGTGCGGCCTTCGGGCTTCGCCAGTCGATGGATACTATCGGGGCCTTTGCCGGGCCGCTGATTGCCATCGCCATGATGGCCGTCTGGGCCGACATCCGGCTTGTCTTCGCGGTGGCGATCCTGCCGGCGCTGATCGCCGTCGCCATCCTGATCTTCGGCGTCCGCGAACCCGCCGCCACCCGCCCCGCCGGTCCGCGCCCGAGGCTTGACCGCGCCACGCTCTCCGCCCTGCCCAAAGCCTTCTGGATGGTGGTGGCGCTGGGCGCGATCATGGCCTTCGCCCGCATCTCCGAAGCCTTCCTGATCCTCAAGGCCGATGCGGTGGGCATCCATGCGGCCTTTGCGCCCGCCGTCCTCGTTCTTCTCAACCTCGTCTATGCCGCGACGGCCTGGCCGGTGGGCGCGCTTTCCGACCGTATCGGGCGGGGCGCGATCCTCATGACCTCGCTCGCGGTTCTGGCCGCAGCACTTCTGGTGCTGGCCGCGGCACCGACACCCGCTATCGTCTTTGTCGGCATCGCCCTCTGGGGGCTGCACATGGGGCTGAGCCAGGGCATCCTTGCCGCGATGGTCGCCGATGCCGCGCCCGTCCATCTGAGGGGCAGCGCCTTCGGCGCCTTCAACCTCGCCGGCGGCCTTGCCACACTGGCCGCGAACCTTGCCGCCGGGGCCTTGTGGACGGCGGGCGGCGCCGCACTGGCCTTCGGGCTGGGCGCATGTGCCGCACTCGCCGCGCTCATGTTTGCCCGCAGAATAGGCTGAGGGCGTTGCCGGTTTGCAAGTATGCTTCCGTGTACCACCGGGCGACCCTTGCCGCGCTTTCCAGACGGGCTTTCGCCGCTATCGTCCGCCCTGACGCCAGACGAGACGACCATGACCCAGGACCATCCCCTTCGCTATACGCTCGTGAACGAACTTCACGCCCGGCCCTTCCCGGCGCTCGAGGCGCCCTGCCACGCGCTCTACTTCGCCTTCAAGGAGCCGGTCGACGCCCATAACCGCGACCGCGCGAAGGACCGGGAGCATCTTCTGGCGCTTCTCGACCGGAACGGCGCGGCCCATCCGCCCGAGGGTGCCACCCATCATGCCGCGAAGATCGGCCGCTTTGACCTCAAGTGGGAAAGCCATACCGAATTCGTGACCTATTCCGCCTTTGGCCCCGGCATTGCCGCCCGCGCCTTTGACCCCGGCGAGGGCGCCGCCTTTCCCGCCGACTGGATCGCCAAGGCGCCGGGCAAGATCATCGCCGCGATCCTGATCCGGGTGGAACCCTTGCCGGACGACCTGGGTGAGGTGAAAACCAAGGTCGAGGACTGGTTCGTGGCCGAAAGCCTCGCCTGTTCCTGGGTGCTCGACGAAGCCGCGATCATCGCCGGGGATTTCCAGATCGACCCCGCCGGCTTCATGCGTTTCGCCGTCTTCGCCCGGCCCGGCACCGGCGAGCGGCGGATCGGCCGGATCGTCCAGCGCCTGTCGGAGATCGAGACCTACCGCGCCATGTCGATGCTCGGCCTTGGCCGGGCGCGCCAGCTTGGGGCAAAGCTCAACGCGCTCGACCCGCAGCTCTCGGATCTGGTCACGACCATTTCCGACAAGGACCGGGATGCGGAGGAAACACTGCACAAGCTTCTGAACATCTCGGCTGACCTTGAAAGCCTCGCCGTCACGCATTCTTTCCGCTTCGGTGCCACGGGCGCCTATGAGGCGCTGGTCAACCAGCGCGTGAACGTCCTGCGCGAGACGCGCTTCAACGGTCGTCAGACCTTCGGCGAGTTCATGATGCGACGCTACGACCCGGCGATGCGGACGGTGAAATCCGCCGAACGGCGGATCGAGCAGATGGCGGAACGCGCCGAGCGGGCGGGGGAACTCTTGCGCACGCGGGTCGACGTGGAGCGGCAAGCGCAGAACCAGAAGCTGCTGGAAAGCATGGACCGCCGGGCCGACCTCGCGCTTCGGCTTCAGCACACGGTCGAGGGCCTGTCGGTGGTGGCGATCAGCTACTATGCGGTCAGCCTTTTCACCTATCTTCTCCTGCCCTTCGCCGAGATGCTGCACTGGCCGAAATCGGCCCTGACGGCGGTTCTGGTGCCGCTTGTTGCGGGTTCTGTCTGGCTGATGGTGCGGCGGATCCGGAAGAGCTTTCACTAGGGCCGGACCTCCTTGACCTTGCGGTCGCGGCGGGCAATGTGTCGCCGGACCAGTGAGGCAGGGGAAGGCCATGGCGGGCAATCAATCGGGCATCGTGTTTCCGTTCCGGGCGGGAATGCCCATCCGCTTTGCCGCCCCCCTGCCGAAAGCCGCCGATGTCGTGGTGATCGGCGGCGGCATCATCGGGGTGATGACGGCCTGGTATCTCGCCGAGCGGGGCGAGAAGGTCGTCCTTTGCGAAAAGGGCCGGGTCGGGGCCGAGCAGTCCGGGCGGAACTGGGGTTGGGTGCGCCAGCAGGGCCGCGATCCGTCGGAACTGCCGATCATGATCGAGGCCTTGGCGATCTGGAAGGATTTTGAGGCTGCGGGGCTTGATCTCGGGTTCCGGCAGACGGGCGTCCTTTATGCCGCCAACTCGGCCGAGGACATGGCGAAGTTTGAGGCCTGGATGGTCCATGCCCGCGCCCATGGGCTGGATACGCGACTCCTCAACAAGGCCGAGATCGCGAGCTATTTGCCGAATGCCGCGGGCTGGGACGGCGGCATCCTGACGCCGTCGGACGGGCGGGCGGAACCCTGGATCGCGGTACCGCGACTGACCGGGGCGTTGGTCGCGAAGGGTGTCACGGTCGCCGAGGATTGCGCCGTGCGGGCGCTTGACGTGGCGGGCGGGGCGGTTGCCGGCGTCATCACCGAAAAGGGCCGCATCGCAGCCCCGCGGGTTGTGGTGGCCGGCGGTTCCTGGTCATCGCTTCTTCTCGCGCGGCACGGCGTAAGGCTGCCGCAACTTTCGGTGCGCGCCACAGTGGCGGCGACCGCGCCGATGGCGTCCTTCTTCGAAGGCGCGATGGCAGAGGCGGAATTCGCGGTCCGGCGGCGGCTCGATGGCGGCTACACGCTCGCGCCGGGGAATTTCCACGAGTTCTTCATAGGGCCGGATGCCTTTCGCCATCTCTGGCCGTTCCGGGCGCAGATCAGGGCCGACATTTCCGGCACGCATTTCCGGCCTTTGTCGCCCCGGGGCTATCCCGACGGCTGGCTGACGCCGCGCCGCTGGGCCGAGGACGCCGTATCGCCCTTCGAGCGGATGCGCACTCTCGACCCCGCGCCGAACATGGCGGAAGTCGAGAGGCTCCGCGACCGTTTCGCCCGTGCCTTCCCCGGTGCGGGGCGTCCTGCCGTCGCCGCGACCTGGGCCGGGATGATCGACACCTTGCCCGACGTGGTGCCGGTGATCGACCATGTCGCCGCCCTGCCGGGGCTTACGCTGGCGACCGGGATGGCCGGCCACGGCTTCGGCATCGGGCCGGGGGTCGGGCGGGTCGTGGCCGATCTGGTGACGGGGCGGGCGGCGGGGCATGACCTGCACCGCTTCCGCTTTCCGCGCTTTTCCGACGGATCGCCGATCGAGCTTGGGCCGACTCTATAAAGTTGACCGCCTCGGGGGGCATCGAGCCCCCGCTCGCCGGGCGCTCCCGCGCGGGGGGTATTGGGGCAACGAAGAAGCGGGACGTCAGAGCCTGTCGCGGAGCGAGAACCAGACCATGGCGAGGACGAGAAGCGGCCAGCGCATCGCGGCACCGCCGGGGAAGGCCGGCGAGGGAATGCCCGCCATCACGTCGAAGCGTTCAGCCTGACCGGCGATGGCTTCGGCGGCAAGTTTGCCGCCCAGCGTCGCCATGGCGACACCGTGGCCGGAATAGCCCGAGACGCTGAGGACATTGCCGCCGAGCCGTTCGAAATGCGGCATCCGGTTCATGGTGATGCCGAGCGTGCCGCCCCAGGCATGGGTGATCTTCGTGTCCTTCAACTGCGGGAAGATCTCCAGCATCGGTTTGCGGACAAGGGCGGCGATGTCTTTCGGAAAGCGGTAGCCATAGGTTTCGCCGCCGCCGAAGAGCAGGCGGTGATCCTCGGAGAAGCGGAAGTAGTTGATGACGAACTTGCTGTCGGCGACGGCATGGTTGTTGCGGATGATCGCTTCCTGCGCTTCGGCCGTCATCGGTTCGGTCGCGATGATGAAGTTGTTGATCGGCATGACCCGCGCGGCAGTACGGCGGTTCAGATGGCCGAGGTAGCCGTTGCAGGCGAGGATCACGTGGCGGGCGCTGATCCTGGCCTTCTCCGTCGTGACGGTGGCCGGGGTGCCGAAGGTGATGCCGTTGGCCTTCGAATTCTCATGGATGCGCACCCCTTTCGCCGCCGCCGCGCGGGCGAGGCCGAAAGCATAGCGCAGGGGATGGAGGTGGCCGCCGCCCATGTCGAGATCGCCGCCGACATAGGCTGGCGAGCCGATCATGTGGCGCATCTCCTCAGCCCCGATGGGTCGGATCAGGTCGTAACCGTAGTCGCGCGCCATCTTTTCGGCATAGGCCTTGGCATGGGGCACGTAGCGCGCACGGTGGCAGGCATGGAGGATGCCGGCGGCGAAACCGGAGTCGGGCGCATGTTCGGCGGCGAGCGCCTTGGTCGTCGCCACTGATTCCTGCGCCAGATCCCAGAGCGCATGGGCGCGGGTATTGCCGACGAGCTTTTCCAGCGCCTCCTGGTCGAGCCTTTGGCCGGTGCCGACCTGGCCGCCGTTCCGCCCCGAGGCGCCCCAGCCGACGCGGTGGGCGTCGATCAGCACCACGTCATAGCCTTTTTCGCGAAGGTGCAGGGCGGCGGAGAGGCCGGTATAGCCGGCCCCGACGATGCAGACATCCGCCGTCATGTCACCCGAAGCCGCCGGGAAGGGCCCCGGCGCCGTCGCGGTGGCGGCGTACCAGGACGGGGGGTATTCCCCCGCCCGGTCATTGGCGAAAAGGATGTCCATCGGCTCAGGCCGCCTTGAGGAGGCCTTCGGACTTCAGCCCGGCGTAGCTTTCATCAAGCGACTTCGTGGCGCGTTCGATCAGCACGTCGATCTCGGCAGGCGTGATGACCAGCGGCGGCGCGATGATCATCCGGTCGCCGACATGGCGCATGATGAGGTTGTTGGCAAAGCAGCGCTCGCGTGTCCTGAACCCGACCGTACCCGGCTTTGACGCGAAGGGCGCGCGCTTGGCCTTGTTGGGGGTGAGCGCGATGGAGCCCATGAGGCCGACAAGCTTCGCTTCGCCGACCAAGGGGTGGTCGGTCAGCGCGTCCCAGCGTTCCTTGAGGTAGGAATGAGCCACGTTCTTCACATGATCGACGATCTTTTCGTCCTGCATGATCTCGAGGTTCTTCAGCGCCACGGCGGCGGCGACGGGATGACCGGAATAGGTGTAGCCGTGGTTGAAGTCGTCACCCGAGTTGGCGATCGTGTTGTAGACCTCATCGCAGATGATCGAGCCGCCGATGGGCGCGTAGCCCGAGGACAGGCCCTTGGCGATGGTCATGATATGCGGCTTGATGCCGAAAGTCTGGCTGCCGAACCAGTCGCCGGTGCGACCGAAGCCGGTGATGACCTCGTCGGCGATCAAGAGGATGCCGTATTTGTCGCAGATGCGCTGAATCTCGGTCCAGTAGGTCTTCGGCGGCACGATGACGCCGCCGGCGCCCTGGATCGGCTCGCCGATGAAGGCGGCGACGTTGTCGGGCCCGACCTCGAGGATCTTCGCCTCAAGTTCCTGCGCCTTCATGAGGCCGAAATCGTCTTCCGGCATGTCGCCACCCTCGGCCCACCAGTAGGGCTGGCCGATATGGGCGACGCCGTCGATGGTGCCGCCATGGGCATGGATCGGTTTCATCCCGCCAAGGCTGCCGCCGCCAAGGGTCGAGCCGTGGTAGCCGTTCCAGCGGGCGATGATCGTGCGCCGCCAGGGCTTGCCCTTGGCCTGCCAATAGCGGCGGACGAGGCGGATGTTGGTGTCGTTGGCCTCGGACCCCGAGCCGGCGAAGAAGACGTGGTTGAGGTCGCCCGGCGCCAACTCGGCGATCTTCGCGGCAAGGGCGATGGCGGGGACGTGGGAGGTCTGGAAGAAGGTGTTGTAGTAGCAAAGCTCTTCCGTCTGGCGGGCGGCCACCTCGGCGATGTCCTTGCGGCCGTAGCCGACGTTGACGCACCAGAGGCCGGCCATGCCGTCGAGGATCTGCTGGCCTTCGCTGTCGGTCAGCCAGACGCCCTTGCCCCGGGTGATGATCCGCGCGCCCTTCTTCGCCAGCGCCGCATCCTCGGTGAAGGGATGCATGTGATGCGCGGAGTCGAGCGCCTGGAGTTCCTTGGTGGGCAGATGATTCGTGATCTGGCTCATGGCGATACCTGTCGTGATGGTCGTGGCGGGATGCGCGCCGCGGCGCGAACCGGGCAGCAATTGGCGGCACCCCGAAAGGCCGGGGAACGCCGCCGAAAAACTGATCTCAGAATATGATCAAAAACGCGGGAGTCAACCGAATTTGATCAAATTTCCGGCGAATCCAGTGACAGTCGGATCTGCTCGACGCCCTGTGCGATGTCATCCTCGACCGCGCGGGCGAGGGCATCGGCATCGCCCGCGCGCATCGCCGCAAGCGCCTCATCATGGCGGTCGGGAAGGTTGAGCGTGCCGAAGCGGCCGCAGACCACGCGCAGCGACGGGCCGAACCTGAGCCAGAGCGTGTGGGTCAGCGCGACGAGGATCGGCGCCTCGGCGCGTTCGTAAAGCGTGAAATGGAAACGGAAATTTCCCCGAAGGTAGGCATTCACGTCGCCCGCCGCGATGGCGGCGTTGATCTCGTCGTCGATCCGGGTCAGGGCGGCGACGTCCTGCGCGGTGATCCGGGGCGCGGCGAGGCTTGCCAGTTTTTGTTCGATGGTGGCGCGCGCGAAAGCCAGCTCTTCCATCTGCGAGCGGGTCAGAACCGGCACCAGAACGCGCCGGTTGCCCTGCAGCGCCAGCGCGCCTTCGGCGGTCAGCCGGCGGATCGCCTCGCGCACCGGGGTCATCCCGGCATCGAGCATGGCGGCCAGTCCCTGGATGGTCACGGCCTGGCCCGGAGCGAGCTGACCGAAGAGAATCATGTCGCGCAAACGGCAGTAGGTGACTTCGTGAGACGGCACTTTTGTGGGCGAATCGCCCTTTTCGCGAAGCTTCTCCATCCACGTTCCTTATGGGGGCTGCGGGAAATTTTCTTTATGTCATAATAGAATACGCGTCCACGAAATGCCATGTTGAATCGAGTCGAAAAATTTGATCAAAATAGGCTACAAGGGGACAGCAAGTCACCGAGCCGTGTCGTGACACTCGCGCCACGGATAAAACTTGACGAGGAGGTACTATGAAAACCACGGGGATGACCCTGGCGACGGCCCTGTTTCTGGCCGGCGCGGCAGGTGCGGAAGAGGTTCACGTCTACAACTGGTCGGACTACATCGACGAAGCGTTGCTGGCGAAGTTCGAGCAGGAAACCGGCATCAAGCTCGTCTACGACGTGTTCGATTCCAACGAGATCCTGGAAACCAAGCTTCTGGCAGGCGGGTCGGGCTACGACGTTGTCGTGCCGACCGGCAGCTTCCTGCAGCGCCAGATCCAGGCCGGCGTGTTCCAGAAGCTCGACAAGTCGAAGCTGACGAATGCCGGGAACCTCTGGGACATGGTGGCCGAGCGGACGTCGAAATACGATCCGGGCAACGAATACTCGGTCAACTACATGTGGGGCACGACCGGCATCGGCATCAACGTCGCCAAGGTCAAGGAAGTGCTTGGCGAGGATGCGCCGGTGGATTCGCTCGCGCTCTTCTTCGATCCGGCCAACATCGAAAAGCTCAGCAAGTGCGGCGTCCACATGCTGGATGCGCCGACCGAGATCATTCCGGCCGCGCTCAAGTACATCGGTGAGGACCCCGACACGCAGGACTTCGCCGTCATCGAAAAGACCGAGCCGGTGCTGACGGCGATTGCGCCCTTCGTGCAGAAGTTCCATTCGTCGGAATACATCAACGCGCTCGCCAATGGCGACATCTGCGCTGTCTTCGGCTGGTCCGGCGATATCCTGATGGCGCGTGACCGCGCCGCCGAGGCCGGCAACGGCGTCGAGGTTGAGTATCACATCCCGAAGGAAGGCGCGCTGATGTGGTTCGACCAGCTTGCGGTCCCGGTCGATGCGCCGAACCCCGATGCGGCCCACAAGTTCATTAACTTCATGCTTGATGCGCAGAACATGGCCGCCGCGTCGAACTACGTCTACTACGCCAACGGCAACAAGGCCTCGCAGGAATTCCTGAACGAGGACGTGATCGGTGACAGCGCGATCTATCCCGACGATGCGACACTGGCGAACCTCTACACGATGTCGCCCTGGGATCCGAAGGTGAACCGTTCGGTCACGCGGCTCTGGACCAAGATCAAGTCGGGTACCTGATACGCCCGCCACCACACACCCCGCGCCCTCGACGGCGCGGGGTTTTTCAAATGACAGGATGAGGAAATCATGGCCCAGCCCGCCAACCGCCCGGTGTTTGCGCCCTGGAACGACCCCAAAGAAAAGCCGCTGATCCAGTTTCAGAACGTCTCCAAGCGATTTGGCGAGTTCACGGCCATCGACAACATCACGCTGGACATCTTCCGGCGGGAGTTCTTCGCGCTTCTAGGGCCGTCAGGCTGCGGCAAGACCACGCTGATGCGAATGCTCGCGGGGTTCGAGACGCCGACCGAGGGCAAGATCCTGCTCGACGGTGTCGACCTCGCCCCGATCCCGCCGAACAAGCGGGAAACCAACATGATGTTCCAGAGCTACGCGCTTTTCCCGCATCTGAGCGTCTGGGAAAACATCGCCTTCGGGCTGAAGCGGTCCGACATGCCGAAGGACAAGATCCCGGCACGGGTCGAGGAAATGCTGCGCCTGACGCGGCTTGAGAAATTCGCCAAGCGTAAGCCGCACCAGATTTCCGGCGGCCAGCGTCAGCGCGTGGCGCTTGCCCGCTCGCTCGCCAAGGCGCCGAAGCTTCTGTTGCTGGATGAACCCCTGGGCGCGCTCGACAAGAAGCTGCGGCAGGATACCCAGTTCGAACTGATGGACATCCAGGAAAAGACCGGCACCACCTTCGTGATCGTGACCCACGATCAGGAAGAGGCGATGACGGTCGCAAGCCGTGTCGCCGTCATGGACCACGGCAAGATGATCCAGGTCGATACGCCCGACAAGATTTACGAAATGCCGAATTCGGTCTATGTCGCGGACTTCATCGGTGACGTGAACATCGTCGAGGGCAAGGCCGCCGCGCAGGCCGGCGACAAGCTGACGATCAACTGGGCCGAGGGGCAGCCGGCGATCAACGCCACCTCTGCCGGGCCGCTGACGGCCGGGTCCACCGTGCATTTCGCGATCCGCCCGGAAAAGGTGGCCATCGCTCGCGACAAGCCGGAAGGCCGCGCCAATGTGATTGCGGGCAAGGTCCATGACATCGCCTATCTCGGCAATATCTCGACCTACAAGGTCCGGGTCGCGGGCGGGCTGATGATCAAGGCGCAGGTCGCCAACGAACGCCGGCTATCGCGGCGCGACATCACCTGGGAAGATGACGTCTGGCTTTCCTTCACCGACACCGCCGGTGTCGTCCTTCTGAAATAGGGGCGGGGTCATGTTCAACTTCCGCCGTCTGTTCCTGATCCTGACGCCTTACCTCTGGCTCGGTTTCTTCTTCCTCATCCCCTTCGTCATCGTCCTGAAGATCTCGCTTTCGGACTATGCCGTCTCGATCCCGCCCTACACGCCGCTTCTCGATCTTTCGGCGGGTTGGGAGGGCATCAAGAGCTTCGTCGGCGAGCTTGATTTCGAGAACTTCACCTTCCTCGCCGGCGATCCGCTGTACTACACCGCCTATCTGTCGAGCCTGAAGATCGCCGCCATCTCGACCTTCTTCACGCTTCTTGTCGCCTATCCCATCGCCTACGGCATGGCGCAGGCGCCCGACGAATGGCGCCCGACGCTGATGATGCTGGTGATCCTGCCGTTCTGGACCTCGTTCCTGATCCGGGTCTATTCCTGGATCGGCATCCTCTCGAACGAAGGCTTTCTCAACCAGACGCTGATGTGGCTTGGCATCATCGACACGCCGCTGGTGATCCTCAACACCTCGACGGCAGTCTATATCGGCATTGTCTACGCCTATCTGCCGTTCATGATCCTGCCGATCTACTCGGCGCTGGAAAAGCTCGACGGGTCGCTGATCGAAGCTGCGGAAGACCTTGGCTGCTCCAAGATGTCGGCCTTCTGGCTGGTGACGCTGCCCCTGTCGCGGCCCGGCATCATCGCCGGTTGCTTCCTCGTCTTCATCCCGGCCTTGGGTGAATTCGTCATCCCCTCGATCCTTGGCGGGACAACGACGCTGATGATCGGCAAGACTCTTTATGAGGAGTTCTTCTCGAACCGGGACTGGCCGGTGGCCTCTGCCGTGGCGGTGGTGCTTCTCCTGATCCTCATCATCCCGATCATCCTCTTCCAGCGGAACGAACAGAAACAGAGGGAGGCCGGGCAATGAACCGCCGTTTTTCATGGTTCAACGCGACCTCGCTGACCCTGGGTTTCGCGTTTCTCTACCTGCCCATCGTCATCCTCGTGATCTATTCCTTCAACGCGTCCAAGCTGGTGACGGTCTGGGGTGGCTTCTCGACCAAGTGGTATGGCGAGCTCTTCGGCGACCAGGCCTTCCTTGATGCGGCATGGGTGACGCTGAAGGTCGCACTCGTCTCCTCGACGGCGGCGACGGTGCTCGGGACCATGGCGGCCTATGTGCTGATGCGGGCCGGGCGCTTTGCCGGGCGGACGCTGTTTTCCGGCATGATCTATGCGCCGCTCGTCATGCCTGAGGTGATCCTTGGCCTCGCCATGCTCCTCCTCTTCATCGCGATCGGGCTTGATCGGGGGGTGCTGACCATAATCCTCGCCCACACGACCTTCACCATGTGCTTTGTCTCGGTCGTGGTGTCATCGCGGCTTGTCACCTTCGACAAGTCGCTGGAAGAGGCGGCGCTCGATCTTGGCTGCACGCCCTTCGACGCCTTCCGGTCAGTGACCCTGCCGATCATTGCCCCGGCAGTGATCTCGGGCTGGCTTCTCGCCTTCACGCTGTCGCTTGACGATCTCGTGATCTCGCAATTCGTGGCCGGTCCGTCTTCGACCACGCTGCCGATGAAGGTCTTTTCCTCGGTCCGCCTTGGCGTGAACCCGCAGATCAACGCGCTTTCCACCATCCTCATCAGCATCGTGACCATCGGCGTCATCACTGCATCGCTGGTGTCGAAGCGGCAGATCGCGCAGCAAAGGGCCGATGAACAGGCCGCAGTCAGGACCTGAACCATGCGCCGCATCTATCAGGACTTCGCCTATGGCGACGGCCCGGTGGCCGAATGCTACTGGGACACCACAATCGCCCGCCCCGCGCGCCAGCCGGGGCCGGAGGGTGAGGTCACGGCCGAAGTCGCCATCATCGGCGGCGGCTTCACCGGCCTTTCGGCGGCCCTCCATCTGGCCCGCGACGCCGGGGTCGATGTCGCGGTGCTTGAGGCGAAGGGCATCGGCTGGGGCGCCTCGGGGCGCAATGGCGGCTTCGGCTCCATGGGTGGCACCAAGGCGAGCGAGGCCTCGCTCCTGAAGCGCTTCGGCGCCGGGGCGATGAAGGAATGGCATGGCACGCAGAAGGCGGCGTGCGAACTGCTTGCGGAAATCGTGGAGAGCAACGGGATCGAGGCTGACGCCCATTCCCGCGAGGGCGAGATGTGCCTTGCACACCGCCCGCAGGATTTCGCGGGCTTCCGCGCCGAAAAGCCGGAACTGGAGCAGGCTTACGGCGTGAAGGTCGATCTTTTCGGCCCCTCGGAACTGAAGGGCATGGGCCTTTCTGGGCCGGAATTCCACGGCGGGATGCGTCTGCCGATCGGCTTCGCGCTCAACCCCCTGAAATACGTCCTCGGCCTTGCCCAAGCTGCGCGCGAAGCAGGCGCGCGGATCTACGAGGATGCGCCGGTCAACGGCGTTACCCGTGACAACGGCGCCTATGTCCTGACCACGCCGAAGGGCAGGGTCCGGGCAAAAAAGCTCATCATCGCCACCAACGGCTATTCGAGCGAGGATGTCCCGAACTGGATGGAGGGGCGATACCTGCCGGCCCTCTCGGCGATCCTTGTGACCCGCGAGCTGACGGATGCGGAAATAGCCGCGCAGGGCTGGTCCTCGGATTACATGGCCTATGACACGCGCAACCTCCTCCACTATTTCCGACTGATGCCGAACCGACGGTTCCTCTTCGGTGGCCGGGGGGGCGTGAGTTCGAGTGCGGAGGCTTTGGCCGACCGCCGCAACATCCTGCGCGCCGATTTCGAACGCATGTTCCCGGCCTGGGCCGCGGTCGAGACGCCGCATTTCTGGTCGGGCTTCGTCTGCCTGACCCGTGACCTGACGCCCTTCGCCGGCCCGGTTCCGGGCATGGAGAATGCCTGGGCCGGCTTCGCCTGGCACGGCAACGGCGTGGCGCTTGGCACCTGGTCGGGCAAGCTTCTCGCCGGGCTGGCGGCTGGCACCCGTACCGCACCGGCGCTGATGTCGCCGGCACCGCGCCGCTTCCCCTTCGCAGCACTCCGCCGCCACCTGTTGCGCCCGGCCTATGCGTGGTACGGCTTGAAGGATCGCGGCTGACCGCCGCCACCCGAAAGGAGACCGCCATGCCCGTGAAGAACCGCTTTGCCGAGCTTTTGCCGGAAATCACCGCCTGGCGGCACGACATCCACGAAAACCCGGAGCTTCTTTACGAGGTGCACCGGACGGCGGCGAAGGTCGCCGGCCTCCTCCGCGATTTCGACTGCGATGAAGTGGTCGAAGGCATCGGTCGGACCGGCGTCGTCGGCGTCATCCGCGGCCGGAGCGACCGCGCGGGCAGGGTGATCGGCCTGCGCGCCGACATGGACGCGCTGCCGATCATCGAACAGACCGGCGCCGCCTATGCCTCAAAGAACCCCGGCAAGATGCATGCCTGTGGCCATGACGGCCATACCGCCATGCTCCTTGGCGCCGCGAAGTACCTGGCCGAGACGCGGAATTTCGACGGCACCGCCGTAGTCATTTTCCAGCCCGCCGAAGAAGGCGGCGCGGGCGGGCGGGCGATGGTCGAGGACGGGCTGATGCAGCGCTTCGGCATCCAGGAGGTCTACGGCATGCACAACATGCCGGGGATTCCGGTGGGCCAGTTCGCGATCCGTCCGGGTGCGATGATGGCGGCAGCGGACCAGTTCGACGTGAAGGTGACGGGGAAGGGCGGCCATGCCGCCAAGCCGCATGACTGCATCGACCCGGTGCTGGTTTCCGCGCAGATCGTCGTCGGCATCCAGTCCATCGCCAGCCGCACCGTCGACCCCCTGAAAGAGGTCGTGGTTTCGGTCTGCACCGTGAGGACCGAAAGCGACAGCTACAACGTGATCCCGCAGACGGTGACGATGAAGGGCACGGTCCGCACGCTCGACCCGAAGGTGCAGGACCTCGTCGAGGCGCGGCTGAAAGCACTGGTCGAAGGGATTGCCAGCGCCCACGGTGCCAAGGCCGAGATCGACTATCGCCGGGGCTATCCCGTCACCATGAACGCGCCCGAGGAAACCGCCCACGCGGCAGATGTCGCCCGCGCCATCTCCGGCACCTGCGACATGACCATCCAGCCGATGATGGGGGCCGAGGATTTCAGCTTCATGCTGAACGAACGCCCCGGCGCCTATATCTTCACCGGCAACGGCGACACGGCCATGGTCCACCACCCGGCCTACAATTTCGACGACAACGCCATCCCCTTCGGGTCGAGCTGGTACGCCGGGATGGTCGAGGCGAGGATGCCGGCGGGGTGAGGGCAGATTTGCTTCAGCCGCCCGTATGGCTCATGTGCCGCGACATCTGGCCGGCGACCTTCTGGCGTGAATAGTCGAAATCGTGACCCTTGGGCTTCCGCGCAATCGCCGCGCGGATCGCCTGTTCGACCAATTCGTCGCCCTCGCTCGCGCGCAAGGGGGCGCGGAGGTCGGCCATGTCTTCCTGCCCGAGGCACATGAAGAGCTCCCCCGTGCAGGTGACACGGACGCGGTTGCAGCTTTCGCAGAAATTATGGGTCAAGGGCGTGATGAAGCCGACCTTCTGCCCCGTCTCCTCGATCCGCACATAGCGGGCCGGGCCGCCGGACCGCTCGGGCAGGTCGGTCAGCGTGAAGCGTTCGGCGAGGCGGGCACGGAGGTCCTTCAGCGGCCAGTACTGGTCAAGCCGCAACTCCTCGCCCATCTCGCCCATCGGCATGACCTCGATGAAGGTGAGGTCGTTGTCTTCCTTCGCGCACCAGTCGAGAAGGCCGAAAAGCTCGTCCTCGTTGAAGCCCTTGAGGGCAACGGTGTTGATCTTGACCCGGATGCCTTCGGCCTTCGCCGCCGCGATCCCGTCCAGAACGGCGGGGAGCTTGCCCCAGCGGGTGATGTCCTGGAACTTCTTCGGGTCGAGCGTGTCGAGCGAGACATTGACCCGGCGGATGCCGCAAGCGGCCAGGTCCTTGGCAAAGCGCTGAAGCTGCGAGCCATTGGTCGTCAGCGTCAGTTCCTTCAGCGCCCCCGTCTCCAGATGCCGCGACATGGCGCGGAAGAAGGTGAGGATATCGCGGCGGACGAGGGGTTCGCCGCCGGTGATCCGCAACTTCTCGACCCCGAGCCGGACGAAGGCCGAGGCGAGTCGGTCCAGTTCCTCAAGCGTCAGAAGGTCCTTCTTCGGCAGGAACTGCATGTGTTCGGCCATGCAATAGGTGCAACGGAAATCGCAGCGATCCGTCACCGAAACGCGCAGGTAGGTGATCGGACGGGCGAAGGGATCTATCAGCGGGGCCATTGCCTGAATCTAGGGCTTCGGACGCGGCGGGGCAAGGTGGCCGAAAGTCGCGAGAGTCACAAGTACTTCCCCGCTTCCTTCCGCGCGAAGGGCTTCAGCCTTTGGCCATGGGCGTCGAGAAAGCCGCGCGCCCGTTCGGGGTCATGCTTGGAAAGTTCCCTCAGCCACCAGGCAATGGCCTTCTGGATGAACCATTCCCGGTCGTCGGCCATGCTGGCGGCCCAGCCGAGGACGCGGTCGCGGATGGCAAGGTCGTGGGGCTTCGGAAAGTTCTGCTTGGTCCAGGGGAGGGTGATGACCAGCGCCGCGCGGCGGGACCAGAAGCTGTCCGACTGGGTCCAGCCCTCAACTTCGTCGATGCGCGAAGGATCGGCCACCAGCCGCCGTGCGCCGGCATCGCAGGCATGGTCGGCGATGGCCCAGGCGTCGAACTCCGGCACCCAGGAGGCAATGAGCCGCCAGACCGCATCGTCGCCCTTGATCCGCGCCTGCACCAGAAGCTTCGCCGCCGCCACCCGCGCCTCGTGGATGTCGGTTCGCCAAAGCCCATCGGCCAGCGCCACTCGCTCCGGCACATCCAGCGTTTCGCGCCAGCCCTTGGCAAGCTCGGTGACGACCGGCACCGGCACGCCGAGATAGGGGCGCGGCACCTTGTGATAAGCCGCCACCTCTGCCGCCCGGCCTTCGTCGCCGGCGGCGTGCAGATCGGCCAGCGCCGTTTCAAGCGTCGCCGTCACTCGACCGTCACCGACTTGGCGAGATTACGCGGCTGGTCCACATCCGTCCCCTTCGCCACTGCCGCGTGATAGGCCAGAAGCTGCGCCGGGATGGCGTAGAGGATCGGCGCCAGAAGGTCGGGCACATCGGGCAGGGTCAGCACCTTCCAGGTGCCGTCGCCCGCCTCTCGCGCGCCCTTCGCATCGGTCATCAGGATGACCTTGCCGTGCCGCGCCATGACTTCCTGCATGTTCGACACGGTCTTGTCGAACAAGGCGTCGCGGGGGGCCAGCACGATAACCGGCACGGCGCGGTCGATAAGGGCGATAGGCCCGTGCTTCAGCTCACCTGATGCATAACCTTCGGCATGGATGTAGCTGATTTCCTTCAGTTTCAGCGCGCCCTCGAGCGCCAGCGGATACATCGCGCCGCGACCGAGGAAGAGCACATCCTGCGCTTCGGCCACCGCTTCGGCCATGGCCGCGATCTCACCCTCGCGGCCAAGCGCCTGGTTGATGAGGCCGGGCAGGGTGGCGAGCGCCTTGAGGTGGCCGGCGACCTCTTCCGCCGTCAGATGGCCGCGATCCAGCCCGGCCTTGAGCGCGAGGAGGAGGAGCACCGTCAACTGGCAGGTGAAGGCCTTGGTGGAGGCCACGCCAACCTCGATCCCGGCGAGGATCGGCAGGGCGATGTCACTTTCGCGCGCGATAGTGGAGGTCGGCACGTTGACCACCGAGACGATCTTTTCCACCTTGTCGCGGCAGTAGCGCAGGGCAGCCAGAGTGTCGGCGGTCTCACCCGATTGGCTGACGAAAAGCGCGTAGGATTTCGGCGGCAGCGGCGGCTCCCGGTAGCGGAATTCCGAGGCGACATCGACCTCGCAATTGAGGCCCGCCAGACGCTCGAACCAGTATTTCGCGGTCAGGCAGGCGTAGGAGGCGGTGCCACAAGCGACCATGGTCAGCCGGTCGAGCCCGGCGAAATTGAGGCCCTCGGGCAGGGCGATGCCGGAAGGTCCGGCGTAGTGCTTGATCGCATCGCCAAGGACGACCGGCTGTTCGGCGATCTCCTTGGCCATGAAATGCTTGTAGCCGGCCTTTTCCACCCTCGTCTGGTCGACGCGGATGCGGGTCAGTTCGCGGTTCGCGCGCCGGGCCGCGGCGTCGAAGATCTCTACCCCGTCGCGGGTGACGAAGGCATGGTCGCCCTCTTCGAGATAGGTGATGCGGTCGGTCATCGGCGCAAGTGCGATGGCGTCGGAGCCGACGAACATCTCGCCGTCGCCATGGCCAACGGCAAGGGGGGAGCCCTTGCGCGCGGCGATCATCAGGTCTTCCTCGCCGTCGAAGAGGAAAAGAAGCGCGAAGGCGCCTTCGAGGCGCTTCAGCGTGGCACGCGCGGCCTCGCGCGGGCTCATGCCCTGATCCATGAAGCGGCGGGCGAGAAGCGCCACGGTTTCGGTGTCCGTCTCCGTCTCGGCGGCCAACCCGACCTCGGCCAGTTCGGCGCGCAACTCACGGAAGTTCTCGATGATGCCGTTGTGGACGACCGCGACCGGGCCGGAACGATGCGGATGCGCATTCGTCACCGTCGCCGCGCCATGCGTCGCCCAGCGGGTGTGGCCGATGCCGGCTTTGCCCGCCAAGGGCTCGTGGACCAGAAGGTCCGAGAGATTGACGAGCTTGCCGACCGCACGGCGGCGGTCGAGACGGCCGTGGTTGACCGTGGCGATCCCGGCGGAATCGTAGCCGCGATACTCCAGCCGCTTCAGCGCCTCCACAAGCATCGGCGCGACTTCATGATTCCCGAGAACCCCGACAATACCGCACATTATTGAGCCTTTTCCTGCTTCTTTTCTTTTCTCGACTTGAACAATTCAAACAACTTTGCCGCAAGCCCAAGCTTGTTCACCTGCCGCGCCCGTGCCACGGCAAGGGTGTTTTCCGGCACGTCGTCGGTGATGACCGAGCCTGAGGCCGTCATCGCGCCGTCGCCGATCGTGACCGGTGCCACCAGCATCGTGTCCGAGCCGATGAAGGCCCGCGCCCCGATCTCGGTCCGGTGCTTGGAAACGCCGTCATAGTTGCAGGTGATGGTGCCGGCGCCGATGTTGGTATGTTCGCCGACATGGGCATCGCCAAGGTAGGTCAGGTGGCCGACCTTCACGCCCTCATCGAGGATCGAATTCTTGACCTCGACGAAGTTGCCGACATGGACATCCTCGGCCAGTTCCGCGCCGGGCCTCAGCCGCGCGAAGGGGCCAACGCGGGCGCCGCGCGAGATATGGCAGCCTTCGAGATGGCAGAAGGGCAGGATCTCGGCCTCGGATTCCACCGTGGTTTCCGGGCCGAAGACCACATGCGGGCCGACCACGGTGTCGCGGCCGATCACGGTGTCCCATGAGAGGAACACGGTTTCCGGCGCGGTCAGGGTGACGCCGTTCTCCATCACCTCGGCCCGAAGCCGCGCCTGCATTGCCGCCTCCGCCGCTGCCAGATCGGCGCGGCTGTTGACGCCAAGCGTCTCGGCTTCGGGGCAGGTCACGACCTCGGCCGTCAGCCCCGCCACGCGGCCCGCCGCGATGATGTCGGTCAGGTAGTATTCGCCCGACGCGTTGTTGTTGCCGACGCCGCGCACCAGCTTCGCCAAAGCCTTCGCATCCGCGCAGATCACCCCGCTGTTGCAGAGCGTGATCTTCCGCTCCTCCGCGGTCGCGTCCTTGTATTCGATGATCCGGTAAAGATGGCCGAGATGCACGACGAGGCGGCCATAGCGCCCCGGATCGGCGGCCTCGAAGCCAAGGACCACCACGTCGGACCTGGCGCTGAGCATCGCCTCAAGCGTCTCGGGCCGGATCAGGGGCGTGTCGCCATAAAGGACGATGACCTTGCCCTCGAAGCCTTCCAGCGCCGGCAGCGCCTGAAGGACGGCATGGGCCGTGCCTTTTTGTTCGGCCTGGATGACCACGTCCACGGCCTCGTCAAAGGCCTTGGCGGCTTTCGTCACCTCATCGGCGCCGTGGCCCGCGACCACGACCATGCGTTCCGGTTCGACCATGGCACCCGACCGCATCGCGTGATGCAGCAGGGGTGCGCCGGCGATCTGGTGGAGAACCTTCGGCAGGTCCGAGTTCATCCGCGTGCCCTGACCCGCGGCAAGAATGATAAGGGCTGTTGCCATGTTGCAGCTTTCTTTTGCCTCGGGCCCGTTTTAACCAAGGCCCCGGTTGCCGCAAGGGGGCAGGGTTCACTCTTCCTTTCGGCAGGTTACATGGGAAACGGTCGATGCGTACGGTGATATTTGACCTGGACGGCACCCTGGCGGACACGTCGGCCGACCTCATCGCGGCGGCGAATGCCTGTTTTCGCGGCATGGGGACGGGCGATCTCCTGGACCCCGCGGCCGATATGCTGACCGCCTTTCACGGCGGCCGCGCCATGCTGAGGCTTGGGCTTTCGCGTATGGGCGGGGTTGATGAGGCGGTCGTGGACCGCTTCTATCCGGTCCTCCTTGCCGCCTATGAGGGCGGGATCGACCGCGAGACCCGGCTTTATCCCGGTGCCGCCGAAGCGGTGGAGGCGCTGCGCCGCGCCGGCTTCGCCACCGGCATCTGCACCAACAAGCCCGCCGGGCTGGCCGAGCTTCTGGTGCGCCGGCTTGGGGTGCGCGACCTTTTCGGCTCGCTCGTCGGGGCCGACACGCTGCCGGTCCGAAAGCCTGACCCGGCGCCCTATCATCTGTCTGTCCGCGAGGCGGGGGGCGTCAGCGAACGCTCGATCCTGATCGGCGACACCGAAACGGATCGCAAGACCGCGACGGCGGCGGGTGTGGCTTCGGTCCTTGTCACCTTCGGGCCGGAGGGCTCGGGGATCGCCCGGCTGGAACCGGATGCGCTGCTTGACGTCTATGCCGATTTGCCGGCCCTGGCGGAACGCATCCTGCCAGCCTGATCAGAAGAACCGCGCACAGCCGGGCAGGGTTCTGCGGAACTCTGACTGAAGCTCGTCGGGCGTGTTTTCCAGCATCAGACGGTCGGCCGTCACCTGCATGGCGCGCGCCTTCTCGTCGTTGTTGCCGGGAAGGCCCTGCAGAAGATGCGCCGCCGAAGCCTTGCTTTTCGCCGAATCCTCGGGCGACGATCGCCCCTCCCGCGCCGCGAAGCTGCTGGCAAGCGACAGCATGGTCGCGCATTTCAGGCGGAGCGCATCGTCACCGGAATAGGTGACCTCGGCCGCGCGGAGCGCCAGCGGAATGAGAAGCAGGGCGAGGATGATGCCGGTCCGCATGGGCAAGCGGCTTTCTTTCCTGGGATGCAGGGTATGGGGCCACCCCCGGGCTGCCGATGTCAAGCCGGGTGATTGACCTTTGCCTGCCCCGCCGCCAATTTGCCCGCCATGGAAATCTTCACCGGCAGTTTCACCCAGCAGGAGCCGATCCCCGAGGCGGGGATCGAGGCGGCGCTCCGTGTTCTTCGCCACGGGCGGCTTCACCGCTACAACACGGCGGGCGAGGAGATCGCCGAAACGGCGCTCCTGGAGGAGGAATTCGCCGCCTTCACCGGCGCGAAATACTGCCTCGCCGTCGCTTCGGGCGGCTATGCGCTTGGGGCCGCGCTTCGGGCCATCGGCATCGGGCCGGGCGACGTTGTGCTGACCAACGCCTTCACTCTGGCACCGGTGCCGGGCGCTATCGCGGCGGTCGGCGCCACGCCGGTCTTCGTCGAGACGACCGAGGGCCTGACCATCGACCTGGGCGACCTCGCCGCCAAGACGAAGGGCGCGAAGGCGCTGCTCCTTTCCCACATGCGCGGCCATATCTGCGACATGGACCGGCTGATGGCGATCTGCAACGCGGCCCAATTGCCGGTGATCGAGGATTGCGCCCATACGATGGGGGCAAGCTGGCGCGGCACGCCTTCGGGCCGGCATGGCGTCTTCGGCTGCTACTCGACCCAGACCTACAAGCACATGAACTCCGGGGAAGGCGGGCTTCTCGTCTCCGACGACCCCGACCTGATGGCCAAAGCGATCCTGCTTTCGGGGAGCTACATGCTCTACCCCCGCCACCGCGCCGCGCCGCCACCGGAAGCCTTCGAGGCGGTGAAATATGTCACGCCCAACGTCTCCGGCCGGATGGACAACCTTCGCGCCGCGATCCTGAGGCCGCAGTTGACCGACCTGCCGCGCCAGCTTTCACGCTGGAACGCGCTTTACCGGGCTGTCGAGGCAGGTTTGCAGTCAACTCCCGGCCTCCAGTTGATCGACCGGCCCGAAGGCGAGGACTACGTTGCCTCCTCCTTCCAGTTCCTCCTGCCGGACTGGCCGGCGGACCGGGTCCGCAGCCTCCTTGCCCGCGCCGCCGCGCGGGGCGTGGAGCTGAAATGGTTCGGCGCGGCGGAACCCCAGGGCTTCACCTCGCGCCATTCCTCCTGGCGCTACGCCCCGGCGCAGGACATGCCGCGCACCGACCGGGTGCTTGCTGGGTTGATCGACATGCGCCTGCCGCTGACCTTCTCCATTGACGACGCGGCGGTCATCGCCCGCATCCTCCGGCAGGAGGTCTCGGCAGTGTTCCAGGGCGACGACAGCGCCCCGGCATCGGTTCCGCTCGCGGACTGAGACGGGTCATGGTCCCGTAGGATGGGCAATATTGCCCATCCTACTTCGCCGCCGCGAGCGGCACCACCGAGATCGACATCTTGCCCGACCCTTGGGTCAGCTCGCTCGCATGGGCGAGGTAGACCAGCGAGTTGTTCTTCCGGTCGAAGATCCGGGTTACCCTCAGCGACTTGAAGACCAGCGAGGTGCCTTCCGAAAAGATCACTTCGCCGCCAGTGTCAATGTCACCGACCGTGATCGGCCCGGTCTGGCTGCAGTCGAGCGCCGAATAGGATGGGTCCTCGAACCAGTTGCCGTTGCTGACCCGGTCGATGACCGAGCGGTCGAAATAGGCGACGTGGCATGTCACGCCCTGCACCCCCGGATCGGGGATCGCCTCGATGAAGATGTCATTGCCGACCCAGTCGACGCCGACCTTGCCGACGACTTCGGCCTGGGTGGCGGAGGCGAGGAGGGTGGCGGCAAGGGCGAGACGTGCAAGCATGGACATTCCTTTCCGATCGGGCGCGTGCGACGATGCCACAACGCCGGACGGGGGGCCATGGGTTCCGGGCAAAGCGCTTGACCCGACTCGCCACTCGAGTCTATTAATTGAACACACGTTCATTTCTATGGGGGCCGCCATGTTCACCGCGTCGATGAAGTTCCATCTCGGCGACGAAATCGACGCCCTGCGCGACATGGTGCACCGCTGGGCGCAAGAGCGGGTGAAGCCCATGGCCGCCGAGGTCGACCGGACGAACAATTTCCCCGCCGAGCTGTGGACCGAGATGGGCGAACTTGGCCTTCTCGGCATCACGGTGCCTGAGGAATACGGCGGGGCGGCGATGGGCTATCTCGCCCATGCCATCGCGGTCGAGGAGATCGCCCGCGCTTCCGCCTCCATCTCCCTCTCCTACGGCGCGCATTCGAACCTTTGCGTCAACCAGATCAAGCTCAACGGCTCGGATGCGCAGAAACGGAAATACCTGCCCGGCCTCATCTCCGGCGCCCATGTCGGCGCGCTCGCCATGTCCGAGGCGGGGGCGGGATCGGACGTGGTGTCGATGAAGCTGAAGGCGGAAAAGCGGAACGGCTACTACGTCCTCAACGGCACCAAGTTCTGGATCACCAACGGCCCGGATGCGAATACTCTGGTGGTCTATGCCAAGACCGATCCGGCGGCGGGATCGAAGGGCATCACCGCCTTCATCGTCGAGAAGACCTACAAGGGCTTCTCCACCTCCAAGCATTTCGACAAGCTTGGCATGCGCGGCTCAAACACCGCCGAGCTGATCTTCGAAGACGTGGAAGTGCCCTTCGAGAACGTCCTTGGCGAAGAGGGCAAGGGCGTCCGCGTCCTCATGTCCGGGCTCGATTACGAGCGGGTCGTCCTTTCCGGCATCGGCACCGGCATCATGGCCGCCTGCCTGGATGAGGTCATGCCCTACCTTGCCACCCGCAAGCAGTTCGGGCAGCCCATCGGGAACTTCCAGCTGATGCAGGGCAAGGTCGCCGACATGTACACCAAGATGAACTCCGCCCGCGCCTATCTCTACGAGGTCGCCCGCGCCTGCGACCGGGGCGAGGTCACGCGCCAGGACGCCGCGGCTTGCGTTTTGTATGCCTCCGAGGAGGCGATGACAGTGGCGCATCAGGCGGTGCAGGCGATGGGCGGCATGGGCTTCATGAACGAAACCCCGGTCAGCCGCATCTTCCGTGACGCCAAGCTCATGGAGATCGGCGCCGGGACGAGCGAGATCCGCCGGATGCTGATCGGGCGGGAGTTGATGGGGGCGATGGGGTGAGGTTGCGGCGACTCCTGCCGGGTCTGGCATTGGTGTCTGTAGCGTCGTTCGCAGTGGCTGCGGTCGCCGACGGCGTTCCAACCGAAGTCGACGCCGCCAAGGTCAAAGTCTGTATGGATTCGGCCGCGCCCGGAACCGTCGAGCCGGACTGCGTTGGCCTTGCTGCCGACGAATGTATGGTTGCCCCGCCGCGCCATCAGACGACGATCGACATTTTCGAGTGCCGCGAGGCAGAAGAAACCGTCTGGCGCGGGCTGGCGCATGAAATGGAGCAACGGCAACTGACCAAATGGCGCCAGCTCGATCAATTCAACCGCGACCTGAAGGTGCCGAACGTCTCTGGATTGGCCGAGCAATCATTCGAAACATTGCGTGATGCCTATTGGGTATACGCTCAGTCGCTCTGCTACATGATCTACCACGCCAACGAAGGCGGTTCGATAAAGAACATCCTGTCGTCTGAATGCCAGCTCAAGATGGCTGCTGCCTGGGCACTGCGACTGCGTGACACCGATTGGAGCTACGGCGAAAACTATAGGTTTGATGTGCAATGAAACTCCTCTCATCCGCCCTCCCCACCTCCGACGCCTTCCGCGCCAACCGTACCGCCCATCTCGCGCTGCTTGAGACCGCGCAGCAGGCCGCGACCATCGCCGCCGCCGGCGGTGGCGAAAAGGCCCTCGCCCGCCATGTCTCGCGCGGCAAGCTGCCGCCGCGCGAACGTGTGGCCGACCTTCTCGACCCCGGCTCGCCCTTCCTTGAGATCGGCGCCACCGCTGCCCATGGCATGTATGGCGGCGATGCGCCCTCGGCCGGCCTCACCGCCGGGATCGGCCGCATTCACGGGCAGGAGGTGATGGTCGTCGCCAACGATGCCACCGTGAAGGGCGGCACCTACTATCCGATGACGGTGAAAAAGCACCTCCGCGCGCAGGAGATCGCCGCCGAGAACCATCTGCCCTGCGTCTACCTTGTGGATTCCGGCGGCGCCAACCTGCCCAATCAGGACGATGTCTTCCCCGACCGCGAGCATTTCGGCCGCATCTTCTACAACCAGGCCAACATGAGCGCGAAGGGTATCCCGCAGATCGCCGTGGTCATGGGCTCATCGACGGCGGGCGGCGCCTATATGCCGGCGATGTCCGATGTCTCGATCATCGTCCGGGGTCAGGGCACGATCTTCCTCGCCGGCCCGCCCCTCGTGAAGGCCGCGACGGGTGAGGTCGTGAGCGCCGAGGATCTTGGCGGCGGCGATGTCCACACAAGGCTTTCCGGGGTGGCCGATTACCTTGCGGAAGACGACGCCCATGCGCTGGCGCTTGCCCGCCGAGCGGTCAGCCAGCTGAACCGCCGAAAGCCACAGACCGTCGACTGGCAAAGCCCAGAGGCCCCGGCCTATGACCCCGAGGAGATCCTCGGCATCGTTCCGGGCGACCTCCGCACGCCCTATGACATCCGCGAGGTCATCGCCCGCATCACCGACGGCTCGCGCTTCGATGAATTCAAGGCCCGCTACGGCGAGACGCTGGTGACGGGGTTTGCCCATGTCATGGGCTGCCCGGTCGGCATCGTCGCCAACAACGGCGTTCTCTTTTCGGAAAGCGCCATCAAGGGCGCGCATTTCATCGAGCTTTGCAGCCAGCGGAAGATCCCGCTGGTGTTCCTGCAGAACATCACCGGCTTCATGGTCGGCCGGAAGTATGAGAACGAAGGCATCGCCCGCCACGGCGCCAAGATGGTGACGGCGGTGGCGACGACCTCGGTCCCGAAGATCACCATGCTCGTCGGCGGCTCCTTCGGGGCCGGCAACTACGGCATGGCGGGCCGCGCCTATTCGCCCCGCTTCCTCTGGACCTGGCCCAATTCCCGCATCTCCGTGATGGGCGGCGAACAGGCGGCGGGTGTCCTCGCCACGGTAAAGCGCGACGGGATCGAGCGGGCAGGGGGCACATGGTCGGCGGCGGATGAGGCTCAATTCAAGCGCCCCACCATCGAGATGTTCGAGGAACAGTCGCACCCCCTCTATGCCTCGGCCCGGCTCTGGGACGACGGCATCATCGACCCCAGGAAATCGCGCGAGGTGCTGGCCCTGTCACTTTCGGCGTCGCTCAACGCCCCCATCGACGAGACGCGCTACGGCGTCTTCCGGATGTGACGATGCGCCGCCCGTTCCCCATGGACCGGTTCCTCAAGGCCCTGATGGGCCTATCCCTCGCGCTCGGCGTCGGGCTGCCGGCGCTGTCCTTCGCCAATGGCACGCTGAAACCGCATGAGGGTTGTGCCGTGACGCTGGTCGTCGATGGCGACACGGTGAAGCTCTTCTGCCCCGGCGAGGGCTTCGTGACCGCGCGACTTATGGGCTTCGACACGCCCGAGGTCTTCTCGCCGCTCTGCCTTTCCGAACTGGCGAAGGGCGTCGCCGCGACCGCCTGGCTGAATGCGGCCCTCTTCTCCGCCAGCCATATCGCCGAGGAAGGCGCCCGCTCCGACCGCTACGGCCGCCGCCTCGCCAGCCTCCGGCTCGACGGACGCGACGTGGCCGAGACCATCATCGCCGCAGGCCTCGCCCGGCCATATGCCGGCGGCAAGCGCGAGGGCTGGTGCGCATGACGACATCCCTCATCGCCACCCTCAAGGCCCGCTACCCCGGCGCCGAAACCTTCACCTTCGGCGACAGCCGCGAGCTCTCCGACCGTCTCATCAGCCTCATCCGGTCGGGCAAGAAACGCGCCACCTGCGGCGCGCTGCGCGACTTCACCGAAGGCGGCGAGGCGCTGCCGGTCCCAGGCCGCCGCGACATCGCTCTCGACTGGGACGGCAACCCGGCACTCGTCATCGAGACCACCCAAGTCACCATCCGCCGCTTCTGCGACGTGGGCGCGGGTTTCGCCCTCGCGGAAGGCGAGGACGCAACCCTTGAAGGCTGGCAAGAAGGCCACCGCGCCTATTTCGAAAGGAACGGCGGCTGGTCACCCGAGATGGAGCTTGTCTGCGAACGCTTCAGCCTCATCGAGGACCTCGCCCGATGACGCCCGTCCCCCCTGCCGCTTCTTCGTTGCTGAAATACCCCACGGGGGTCCGGGGGTGTGAAACCCCCGGCTTCGCCGCAAGGAACACGCCATGTTCACGAAAATCCTGATCGCCAACCGTGGCGAGATCGCTTGCCGCGTCATCGACACCTGCCGCCGCCTCGGCGTCCAGACCGTCGCCGTCTATTCCGACGCGGATGCCCATGCTCGCCATGTCGCGATGGCCGATGAGGCGGTCCATATCGGCGGCCCGGCGCCGAAGGACAGCTACCTGAAGGGCAAGGTGATCATCGCCGCCGCCAAGGCCACCGGGGCGCAGGCGATCCATCCGGGCTACGGTTTTCTCAGCGAAAACCCCGATTTCGTCGATGCGGTCGAAGCGGCGGGTCTCACCTTCATCGGCCCCTCGGCCAAGGCGATCCGCGCCATGGGCCTCAAGGATGCCGCCAAGGCGCTGATGGAAAAGGCCGGCGTTCCGGTGGTGCCGGGCTATCACGGCGCCGATCAGGACCCGGACCATCTGGCGAAGGAAGCGGGCAAGATCGGCTATCCGGCCCTCATCAAGGCCGTTGCCGGCGGCGGCGGCAAGGGGATGCGGCTCGTCGAGGCCCCCGGCGCTTTCGCCGCCGCACTCGAAAGCGCGCAAGGGGAGGCGCGGACTGCCTTCGGCAATCCGGACGTGCTGATCGAGAAATACATCCAGCAGCCCCGCCATATCGAGTTGCAGGTCTTCGGCGACGGTACCCGTGCGGTCCACCTTTACGAACGCGACTGCTCGCTCCAGCGCCGCCACCAGAAGGTGATCGAGGAGGCCCCGGCCCCCGGCATGACGCCCGAGATGCGCGCCGCGATGGGCGAGGCGGCGGTGCGCGCTGCCGAGGCGATCGGCTATGCCGGGGCGGGGACCATCGAGTTCATCGTCGACGGCTCCGACGGCCTCCGCCCCGACCGCTTCTGGTTCATGGAGATGAACACGCGGCTTCAGGTCGAACATCCGGTGACCGAAGCCATCACCGGCATCGACCTTGTCGAATGGCAGCTCCGCGTGGCTTCTGGTGAACCGCTGCCCGCGACGCAGGACGAAATCCAACTGAACGGCCACGCCTTCGAGGCGCGGCTCTATGCGGAAGACGTGCCGGCAGGCTTCCTGCCCGCGACCGGCACGCTGGCGCATCTGAAATTCCCCGCAGGCGCGCGGTCGGAAACCGGCGTCCGTCCCGGCGACACGATCAGCCCCTGGTACGATCCGATGATCGCCAAGATCATCGTCCACGGCCCGACGCGGGACATCTCGCTGACCCAACTGGCCTCAGCCCTCGACGCGACCGAGGTCGCCGGTTCGGTGACGAACCTTGCCTTCCTCGCGGCGCTGGCGCGGCACAAGGGCTTCGCGAAGGGCGAGGTCGATACCGGCCTCATCGCCCGCGACCTTGCCAGCCTGACCGAGGTCGCGCCCGCTGACCTCACCGTCAAGGCGCTCGCCTCACTCGGCGCGGCGGGGCTGGCGACGGGCGGCGCACCCTTTGCGGGCTTCGCCCTTTGGCAGCCCCTTGGCCGCAAGATCCGGCTTGACGGGATCGACGCCATCCTCGAAGTCACCGGGCCGGCCTCGGCGCGCATCACGATTGACGGTCAAACCGCCGACTGCCGCCTGATGAACGGCCAGTGGTGGGTGAACGGCGCGCCTTCGGGCGGGCGCATCGTCCTGACCCCCGGCCATGTCAGCATCTTCGGGCGCGGCGCGCATTACTTCATCATTCCCGATCCGCTCGCCCGCGAAACCTCGGCCACGGGCAGCGACCTGACGCTGTCGCCGATGCCCGGCCTCGTGAAGGCGGTCTTCGTGACGGCAGGGCAGGCGGTCGCGGCGGGCGACCGGCTCGCCGTGCTGGAAGCGATGAAGATGGAACACACCCTGACGGCGGCCCGCGATGGCACCGTGGCCGAAGTGCTGGTGACGGCTGGCACCCAGGTCGAGGCCGGCGCGGCGCTGGTGCGGCTGGAGGAGGTGGCGGAATGATCCGCCTTCATCACGTGCCCTTCAGCCGGTCCTTCCGCATCCTCTGGCTGATGAACGAGATGGGGCTGGAGTTCGAGGTGACGGAGTATTCCATCACCGATGGCTCGCTCCGCAAACCGGACTATCTGGCGAAGTCCCCCGCCGGCCGCGTCCCCGCGCTCGAAATCGACGGGATCACCCTGTTCGAAAGCGGCGCGATCACCGAATACCTTTGCGAGACGCGGCCCGACCATGGGCTAGGCCGCACGCCCGGCCATCCCGAGCGCGCTGCCTTTCTCGAATGGCTGCACTACGCCGAGACGATGGCGCATCTTATCGCCAACCTGAACCTGCAATGGGTCTTCCTGCGCGACCCCGCCATGCGATCGCCCACGCTTTTGAAGATGGAGGCGCGGCGGCTGGCACTGACGCTGGCGCCGCTTGAGGCGACGCTGGCGCGGCAGGATTACCTGCTGGCGTCGGGATTTTCCGGCGCGGACACCATGCTCGGCTACAACCTTCTCGCCGTACCGCATTTCGTCAGGCTCGATCCTTACCCGGCGATCCGCGCCTATATCGACCGCATCGCCCGCCGCCCCGGCCATGTCGCGGCGCGGGCGCGGGACGGGGTGCAGCAGTTCTACAAACGGGATTTCTACGAGGTCACCGATGGCTGAATTCGTCGAGATCGTCGAGATGGGGCCGCGTGACGGACTTCAGAACGAAAAGCGGATCATCCCGACCGCCGACAAGATCGCGCTCGTCGATCTTCTCAGCCGCGCCGGCTTCCGGCGGATCGAAGCGGCGAGTTTCGTCAGCCCGAAATGGGTGCCGCAGATGGCCGATGGCGCCGAGGTCATGGCCGGGATCACCCGCGCGCCGGGGGTGCGCTATGCCGCGCTGACCCCAAACATGAAGGGCTATGAGGCGGCGCGGGCGGCGAAGGTCGATGAGGTGGCGATCTTCGCCTCGGCCTCGGAAGGTTTTTCCAAGGCCAACCTCAACGCCACCATCGCCGAAAGCCTCGACCGCTTCCGTCCGGTGGCGGAAGCCGCGCTGGCCGATGGCATCCCTCTTCGCGGCTATGTCTCGGTCGTGACAGACTGCCCCTATGACGGGCCGGTAGCTCCGGCTTCGGTGGCGCGGGTGACGGCAGCCTTGCGCGACATGGGCTGCCATGAAGTCAGCCTTGGCGACACCATAGGGCAGGGCCGGCCCGAGACGGTCGATGCGATGCTGGCGGCGGTGCTGGAGGAGATGCCGGCTGAACGGCTCGCCGGGCATTTCCACGATACGGCGGGGCGGGCGCTCGCTAATATCGAAACCTCGCTGGCGCGCGGGCTGAGGGTCTTTGACGCCGCAGTCGGCGGGCTTGGCGGCTGCCCCTATGCGCCCGGCGCCAAGGGCAATGTCGCGACCGAGGCGGTGGCCGCGCGACTGGCGGCGCTGGGCTATGAGACTGGGCTTGACGCGGGCGTGCTGGCAGAGGCTGGCGCTTTCGCGCAGTCGGTGAGGGGGTGATCATGTATGAGACGATTGCGATAGAGACCGATGCGCGCGGCGTCGCCACCCTCAGCCTCAACCGGCCGGAAAAGCACAATGCGCTTTCCGCCCAGATGATCGCCGAACTGACCGAGGCGGCGGGGGCGCTTGGCCGCGACCCTGCGGTGCGCGTCGTCGTCCTGACCGGCGCAGGGCAAAGCTTCTGCGCCGGCGGCGATCTTGGCTGGATGCGCGAGCAGATGGCGGCGGATGGGGCAACGAGGGCGCGCGAGGCGACGAAGCTTGCCATGATGCTGAACGCGCTGAACCTGATGCCGAAGCCGCTCATCGCCCGCGTGCAAGGCAATGCCTTCGGCGGCGGCATCGGCATGATGGCGGTCGCCGATGTCGCCATCGGCGCAGCCCCGGCGCGTTTCGGCCTGACCGAGACCAGGCTCGGCCTGATTCCCGCGACCATCGGGCCATACGTCCTCGCCCGCATGGGCGAGGCCATGGCGCGGCGCGTCTTCATGTCGGCGCGGCTTTTCGGCGCGGATGAGGCGGTGACGCTCGGCCTTCTCGCCTGCGCCGTCCCGCCTGACGACCTCGACGCCGCAACCGAGGCCGAGGTCGCGCCCTATCTCGCCTGCGCTCCGGGGGCTGTCGCGGAGGCCAAGACGCTGACCCGCCGCTTCGGCCCGCCGATCACCGAGGATACCATCGCGGCCAGCATCGCCGCCCTTGTCGAACGCTGGGAAAGTGCCGAAGCGAAGGAGGGCATCGCCGCCTTCTTCGAGCGGCGGAAACCGTCCTGGGCGGGCTGACCGGGACGGCCTGCCACGCGCCGCGTTGATGTTTTTGACTGACTGAAATAGTAGGGAATTTTAGCGCTAGCATTTTCGCTTTTTCCGCGCTGCGGCAAAGTGCTTTCTGCACCGCCTTCGGTTGACCGCGTACGGGGCGCGGAGTAAACGAACAAAAGCCATGAAAACGCGCAGCCCGAACGGGCGCCACCGGAAGGAGCCGATCCTTGGACAGTCTCTTGCGCGAATACCTCCCCATCCTGATCTTTCTCGGCCTCGCCATCGCGCTTGGCCTGGTGCTGATCCTCGCCGCCGCGGTGCTTGCGGTCCGCAACCCGGACCCCGAAAAGGTCTCGGCTTATGAATGCGGTTTCAACGCCTTCGACGATGCGCGGATGAAGTTCGATGTGCGCTTCTACCTCGTCTCGATCCTCTTCATCATCTTCGACCTTGAGGTCGCCTTCCTGTTTCCCTGGGCCGTCGCCTTCAAGGATGTGAGCATGGTGGGCTTCTGGTCGATGATGGTCTTCCTCGCCGTCCTGACCATCGGCTTTGCCTACGAGTGGAAGAAGGGGGCGATGGAATGGGCGTGATGACCTCAGCCAACACCGCCGGCGCCGACCGCGAGGTTGCGACCGAGGCCCTGAACCGCGAGTTGCAGGACAAGGGCTTCCTCCTGACGACGACCGAGGCGGCGATCAACTGGGCGCGGAACGGTTCCTTGCACTGGATGACCTTTGGGCTTGCCTGCTGCGCCGTCGAGATGATGCAGACCTCGATGCCGCGCTATGACCTCGAACGTTTCGGCACCGCGCCGCGCGCCAGCCCGCGCCAGTCCGACCTGATGATCGTCGCCGGCACGCTGACCAACAAGATGGCCCCGGCGCTCCGGAAGGTCTACGACCAGATGCCGGAACCGCGCTATGTCATCTCCATGGGCTCTTGCGCCAATGGCGGCGGCTATTACCACTACAGCTATTCGGTGGTGCGCGGCTGTGACCGGATCGTGCCGGTCGATATCTACATTCCCGGCTGCCCGCCCACGGCGGAGGCGCTGCTTTACGGCATCCTTCAGCTGCAACGGAAGATCCGCCGCACCGGCACGCTGGTTCGCTGAGGGAGAAGTCATGTCCGAAGCCCTGAAAGATCTGGCCGCCCATCTCGAGCTGAAGCGCCGTGATGAGGTCATCTCGACCGAGATCGCCTTTGGCGAGTTGAACGTCTCCGTGACGCTCGCCGGCCTTGTCGACTTTGTCGAGTTCCTGCGCAGCGACGGCAATTGCCGCTTCTCGACGCTCGTCGACATCACCGCCGTCGACTACCCCGAGCGTCCCGCCCGGTTCGATGTCGTCTACCACTTCCTGTCGATGTACCAGAACGCCCGCGTCCGGGTCAGGGTCGCCGTCCGGGAAGAGGATTTCGTGCCCTCGATCATCGACGTCCACCCCTCCGCCAACTGGTTCGAGAGGGAGATCTACGACATGTTCGGGATCATCTTCTCCGGCCACCCGGATCTCCGCCGCATCCTCACCGACTACGGTTTCCGCGGCTATCCCTTGCGCAAGGATTTCCCGACGACCGGCTATACCGAGGTCCGCTACGACGAGGCCCTGAAACGCGTCGTCTACGAACCCGTCAAGCTGACGCAGGAATACCGCCAGTTCGATTTCATGAGCCCTTGGGAAGGGGCGAATTACATCCTTCCGGGTGACGAGAAGAAGGCTTGAGCCAGGGTATGCAGTTGCGGGCTCCCCAACAGATCAGGCGGCGAAGCGCCGCGCCGGTGGCTCAGGTGGGGCCGCCGGTACTGATGTTCGGGATCGGCGCGCCGAAATGCGGGACCACCTGGATGCACCGCTATCTCGCGGCGCATCCGGATTGCCATTTCCGCGCCCTGAAGGAGTTGCACTATTTCGATACGCTCAGCGATCTCGGCTTCGACCGGCTGCTGGAGCTGCTTGATGACAGGGTCGGCAGTCTCGGACTGCGCTTGCAGGATGTCGAGGGCGAAGAGCGGGAAAGAGTCCTTCGCGAACTCGTGGATTCCCGGGACTACCTTGATCTGATGAGCAAGCGGGTCGACGACCGCATGGGCTATTCGCGCTTCCTCATTCACGGCAAGGGGGCGAAAAAGCTTGTGGGGGACATTACGCCGGCTTACGCGCTGTTGCCCGCAAAGGTGTTGAAGGAAATGGCGGGCATGACAGCGAAGACCCGCCTTGTTTATCTGGTGCGCGATCCCGTGGCCCGGCTCTGGAGCCATGTCCGCATGGCGGTGGAGCATGCAAGGATCGCGCCGGAAGATTTCGACCGCCGCTCACGCGAACTTCTGGAAAGCGAACTTGCCGGCAAGCTGGACCCAAACTGGCCGTTCCTGAAGTATTCCGACTATGCCGGTACCATCGCGCGGATGAAGGAAGCCATTCCGCGCGAAAAGTTCCTCGTCATGTGCTGCGAAGATTTGCTGACGCCCAAAGGTGTCCGCAAACTCTGCAGTTTCCTTGGGATCCGCCACATCGAGACGAGTTTTGCGGTGGCCATAAATGAAGGCAAGCAGTCAGCACTGCCAGAAGAGTTGCGCGCCGAGATGCGGCGCCAATTGCGGCCACAGTATGAATTCGCCGCGAAGTATTTCCCGGCGCTTCCGGAAGCGTGGAAACAGACCATGAGCGAGGGGTTCGCGTGATGGGCGAACAAATCACTTGGGGCCATGTTCCGGACGCTTGCGGGACAGCGCGCCGGTCCGGCTTTGCCGGGCGGTTCGACCATGACCTGACGCCGGAATGGACGCGCAACGCCCTTTCCGGCGCTGCAAAGACGGGGGCGAGGGGCTGAGATGGCCGCGCCGGTGCTCATGTTCGGGGTTGGGGCCGCGAAGTCGGGGACTTCGTGGTTGTACCAGTATCTCGCGGCGCATCCGGACTGCCATCTGCGCTCGATCAAGGAACTGCATTTCTTCGACACCCGCGACATGGGCAACCGCGACTGGTACCTGCGGAACTTTACCCGTAAGGCCGATGAGGTCGAGCGGGGCATCGTGGCGGGCGGCGACGCCGCGCCGGCCGGACAGATCGCCCACCTCGCCGAACTGCGGCTCTATACCAGGGTTCTCGACCAGGGCGATACCACGGGCTACCTCGCCTTCGTCATGGACGGGCGGGAGGACGAGCGGCTCGTGGGGGACATCACGCCAAGCTACGGGCTCCTCTCCGAGGACACGCTCCGCGAGATGGCCGCGCTGCATGAGGATGTGCGCTTCGTCTACGTGATGCGCGACCCCGTCGCCCGGCTCTGGAGCCATGTCCGCATGGTCGCTGGCCGCCGCGGGGATGGCGACCTCGGCGCGCGGGCCGCGCGCCTCCTCGATGAGGTGCTGGCCGGAACCGCGCCGGAAATTGCCGGTCGCGGCGACTATGCCGGGACAATCGGGCGGCTGATGGCCGCCGTGGCGCCGGAAAAGCGCTTCATCTGCACCAGCGAAGACCTCTTCGGTGGCGATGCGCTTGCCCGGCTCTGCGCCTTCCTTGATATTGCGCCCTTTAGGGGCAAGCCGGAGCGGCGCGTTCATGGCGGTGTCGAGATTGCCATGACCGATACGCAACGCCGGCGCGCGGCGGCCTGGCTCAGGCCGCAATATGATTGTGTAGCCGCCAACATGGGGGCTTTGCCGCCTGCGTGGCAGGCAAGCCTTGCGGGGATGTGAGATGATGGACGGACAATTCGACGACACCCTCACGGGCGAACAGAAGATCCGCAACTTCAACATCAACTTCGGGCCGCAACACCCTGCGGCGCATGGTGTTCTGCGGCTTGTTCTTGAGCTTGACGGCGAGCTGGTGGAGCGTTGCGACCCGCATATCGGGCTTCTCCATCGTGGCACCGAAAAGCTGATGGAAAGCCGGACCTACCTGCAGAACCTGCCCTATTTCGACCGGCTCGACTATGTGGCGCCGATGAACCAGGAACATGCCTGGTGCCTTGCCATCGAACGGCTGACCGGGACGGAAGTGCCGCGACGGGCGCAGCTGATCCGCGTCCTTTACTCCGAGATTGGCCGCGTCCTGAACCACCTTCTCAACGTCACCACGCAGGCGATGGACGTCGGTGCCCTGACCCCGCCGGTCTGGGGTTTCGAGCAGCGCGAACAGCTGATGATCTTCTATGAGCGTGCCTGCGGGGCGCGGCTCCACTCCGCCTATTTCCGCCCCGGCGGCGTCCATCAGGACCTGCCGCCCGAGCTTCTCGACGATATCGAGAAATGGTCCGAGGCTTTCCCGAGCTTCATGGCCGACCTTGACGGCCTGCTGACCGAAAACCGCATCTTCAAGCAGCGCAACGTCGATATCGGTATCGTGACCGAGGAAGACGCGCTGAAATGGGGCTATTCCGGCGTGATGGTGCGCGGGTCGGGCATGGCCTGGGACCTGCGCCGCAGCCAGCCCTACGAATGCTACGACGAGTTCGACTTCAAGATCCCGGTCGGCAAGAACGGCGACTGCTACGACCGCTATCTCTGCCGCATGGCCGAGATGACTGAATCCAACCGGATCATCGCCCAGGCGGTGAAGAAGCTGCGGGAGCCTGCCAATCAGGGCGATGTCCTTACCCGGGGCAAGGTCGCGCCGCCGAAGCGGGGCGACATGAAGCGCTCGATGGAAGCGCTCATTCACCACTTCAAGCTTTACACCGAAGGTTTCCACGTGCCGGCGGGCGAGGTCTATGCCGCCGTCGAGGCGCCGAAGGGTGAGTTCGGCGTCTACCTCGTCGCCGACGGCACCAACAAGCCCTACCGCGCCAAGCTTCGCGCGCCGGGATTCCTGCACCTGCAATCCATCGACTGGATGGCCAAGGGCCACATGCTGGCCGACGTCGCCGCGATCATCGGCACGATGGACATCGTTTTTGGGGAAGTTGACCGCTAATGCTCCGCCGCCTGTATCACGACCAGCCCGCCTCTTTCGAATTCACCCCGGCGAACCTTGCCTGGGCGAAGGGGCAGATGACCAAGTATCCTGAAGGCCGGCAGGCTTCGGCGGTGATCCCGCTTCTGTGGCGGGCGCAGGAACAGGAAGGCTGGCTGACCCGCCCGGCGATCGAACATGTCGCGGCGATGCTCGACATGCCGAAGATCAGGGTGCTTGAGGTTGCCACCTTCTACTTCATGTTCCAGCTGCAACCCGTTGGTTCGGTTGCGCATATCCAGATTTGCGGCACCACCTCCTGCATGATCTGCGGGGCCGAGGACCTGATCCGCGTCTGCCGTGAAAAGATCGCGCCGGCGGCACATGCGCTTTCGGCCGATGGCAAGTTTTCCTGGGAAGAGGTCGAATGCCTTGGTGCCTGCACCAATGCGCCGATGGCCCAGATCGGCAAGGATTACTACGAGGACCTGACCGCCGAGGGGCTGGCGAAGCTCATCGACGAGATGGCGGCGGGCAAGGTGCCGGTGCCGGGGCCGCAGAACGGGCGTTATGCGTCGGAGCCGCTCAAGGGTTTGACGAGCCTCAAGGAATTCGAATCCGGCCGGCGTCAGTACAACGGGTCGGTGCAGCGCGCCGTGGATCTTGCCGACAGCATCAAGCGCATCGACGGGACCGAGGTGCCGCTCCTGACGCCATGGCTTGGCGTCAAGGTGAAGGCCCCCGCCGCCGCGAAGGCCGAAGCCAAACCGGCTGCGAAGCCTGCGGCGAAAAAGGCCGAGGCGCCGAAAGCCGCCGACATTCCCGCCGCGCCCAAGAAGCCGCGCGCGCTCAAGGCATCGCGCAAGGGCGGGGCGGATGACCTGAAGCTCATCAAGGGCGTCGGGCCGAAGCTTGAAGAGCTTCTGCACAGCCTCGGTTTCTTCCATTTCGACCAGATCGCCGCCTGGACCGGGGCAGAGCTGGCCTGGGTCGACGACAATCTCGAAGGTTTCAAGGGCCGTGCCTCCCGCGACGAATGGGTGGCGCAGGCAAAGCATTTCGCGGCTGGCGGCACCACCGAACATGCCGAGCGTGTGAAGAAGGGTGACGCCTAGTCAGGTTTGTTGGAGGTAACGGGTAGATGAACAGCGCTTCACAATCGGCCTGCCGGAAGAATTGCTGGCTCGCGGGGCTGGCCGCCGGCGTTCTCGTTGCGGCGATGCTGCTTCTCGTTGCCAAGCACGCCTTCCTGACTTCCCTCATTTTTGGTGCGGTTGTCGCGGTCCTGCTCGGGTTCTTCTTCGTCTGGGCCTTCTGCACGGTTGCGGCTGAACAGGTGATCCCGGCGGTTGAAGCCTCTCCGGCACCGGAAGCGGTTGCGCCGCCGCCACCGCCGGCATCTGAAGTCGCGGTCGCGCCGGAACCTGTGGAGCCGCCGCCCGCCGTCGAACCGGAGCCTGCCCCCGCGCCAGAACCCGTCGCCGCGCCGGAGCCTGCCGCTCCGCCCGCGCCTGCGGCGAGCGCCGCGCCCTCCGTGGTCGCCTTCGCGGCAGCGGCACGCGCACCGGAAAAGCCCGCTGTCCTCAAACCCGGAACACCGCCGCCGCCGAAGACACCGGTGAAGGCGAAGGCTCCGGTCAAGGCAAAGGCACCAGCCGCCGAGCCGGCAAATCCCGCGCCGAGGCCACGCACGGGCTCGGCACTCGATGCGGCGCTGGCCAAGTCGCGGGAGCCGGTGGCGAAGGCCGGGCCGGAGCTTCTGACCGCGCCGCGCGGCGGCAAGCCGGATGACCTCAAGCTCATCAAGGGCGTCGGCCCGAAGCTGGAGACGCTTCTGAACGACGTGGGCGTCTGGCATTTCGACCAGATCGCGAGCTGGAAGGCGAAGGACATCGCCATCGTCGATGCGAAGATGGACGGCTTCAAGGGCCGTATCAGCCGCGACGAATGGGTGAAACAGGCGAAGGTGCTGGCCAAGGGCGGCAGCACCGAATTTTCCGTGCGCGCCGAAAAGCGCGGCGGCAACTGAGGGCTGAATGAAGATGTCCGGGGGCAGGGACCATAGGCTGGCGCGGGAAGCGCGGCTTGTCGCGGTGATGATCGCCGTGACGATGGTGCTCTGGATCGGGCTGCAATGGCTGGGCGGGCGGCTGGGGTGGGATACGTCCTACGCCTTCCTCTTCGACCTCGCTGCACTGGCCGCGTTCTTCTGGGCGCTGGTCGTAACATGGCGGATCTGGCGGCGCACGACGCGGCCCAATGGGAACTGAGGACGAAAGATGCTGAAGGATCAGGACCGGATCTTTACCAACCTCTACGGGATGCATGACCGTTCGCTCGCCGGCGCGATGAAGCGCGGGCAGTGGGACGGGACCAAGGAGCTTCTGGCCCTTGGCCGCGACAAGATCGTCGAGATCGTCAAGGCCTCGGGCCTGCGCGGGCGCGGTGGCGCGGGCTTCCCGACCGGCCTCAAATGGTCCTTCATGCCGAAGCAGTCGGATGGCCGCCCGTCCTATCTGGTCGTCAACGCCGACGAATCCGAACCCGGCACCTGCAAGGACCGGGAGATCATGCGCCATGATCCCCATACGCTGATCGAAGGATGCCTGATCGCGTCCTTCGCGATGGGGGCGAACAACTGCTACATCTACATCCGCGGCGAATATATCCGCGAGCGCGAGGCGCTGCAGGCCGCCATCGACGAATGCTATGAGGCGGGGCTGGTCGGCAAGAACGCCTGCAAGTCGGGCTTTGATTTCGACATCTACCTCGCCCACGGCGCCGGCGCCTATATCTGCGGCGAGGAAACCGCGCTTCTTGAAAGCCTTGAGGGCAAGAAGGGCATGCCGCGGATGAAGCCGCCGTTCCCGGCGGGGGCGGGGCTTTACGGCTGCCCGACCACGGTGAACAACGTCGAATCCATCGCTGTTGTCCCGACGATCCTGCGCCGGGGGGCCGACTGGTTCGCAAGCTTCGGTCGTCCGAACAACACCGGCACCAAGCTTTTCGGCATCTCGGGCCATGTCGCGAACCCCTGCGTGGTCGAAGAGGAAATGTCGATCCCGCTGAAGGAGCTTCTCGACCGGCACTGCGGCGGCGTCCGGGGCGGCTGGAAGAACCTCAAGGCCGTCATTCCCGGCGGCTCCTCGGTGCAGCTCTTGCGCGCCGAGGAATGCGACGACGCGATCATGGATTTCGACTGGCTTCGTGAGCACAAGTCGGGCCTCGGCACGGCGGCGGTCATCGTGATGGATCAGTCCACCGACATCATCAAGGCGATCTGGCGGCTCTCGAAGTTCTACAAGCACGAAAGCTGCGGCCAGTGCACGCCCTGCCGCGAAGGCACCGGCTGGATGATGCGGATCATGGATCGGCTCGTCCGGGGCGAGGCCGAGCTTGAGGAGATCGACATGCTTCTCGCCGTCACGAAGCAGGTCGAGGGCCACACGATCTGCGCCCTTGGCGATGCAGCCGCCTGGCCGATCCAGGGCGTCATCCGCCAGTTCCGGGACGAGATCGAGGACCGGATCAAGGCACGGAAGACCGGGCGCATGGGCGCGATGGCGGCGGAGTGAAGATGCGTAGAGCGTTTGCTATCGGTGCTACGAGCGCCGTCAGCGGTCTGGCCGGCGTTAGTGCCGGCGCTGAAGGTCTGGTCGTGTCCTGTGGCGGGCAGCATGTCGACTACTCCGAGTCCACCACCGCTATCGGCGGGGTGGAACGAACAGTCTCGATACAAGACTCCTCCGAGGAGGACGGATCGTTCCGAGTGCGGATTTCGCCCGTCACCGGCTTGTCCCGTGAACAGGCGTTGACGCAAGCCTTCATGCAGACAGACATTGCCTGCATGCAACTTGATGCGCGACCGGTTCCCGCCAAATTCATCGAACATTCTGGCGACGCGTGGGTATTTGCTTCGGGTTGCGAAGGGCATTGGGTCCGGATGGAGGACAAGTGCCCGTGAATGAACAACTCCACCTCGCCGAATTGAACGTGGGCCGCCTTCTGGCGCCGACGGACGATCCGCGCGCGGCCGGTGATGGGAGGGTCAGCTCATGACGCTTGCCACCCGTCCCGGCGCTATCCGACAGCACGCCTTCAGGGGCGCGGACGTGGCTGGCGATATCCGCCAAAAATATGGCTTCGACGGCGATCTCCTGCGCATCTTCGCGGCGAACAAGGGGGAGGTGGTGCACAAGTGGCATCACTACATCCCGATCTACGACCGCTACTTCGCCCGGTATCGGGGAACGCCCGTTCGGTTCCTTGAAATCGGCGTGTCGAAGGGCGGCTCCTTGCGCATGTGGCGGGAATATTTCGGGCCGGATGCGGTGCTCTTTGGCATCGACATCGACCCCGACTGTGCCCGCTTCGACGGGCAGGCCGGGCAGGTGCGGATCGGGTCGCAGGACGATCCGGCGTTTCTGGCTGGCGTGGTGGCCGAGATGGGCGGCGTCGATGTCGTCCTTGATGACGGCAGCCATGTCATGGCCCACGTCCGCGCCTCGCTGGCGGCACTCTTTCCCGTGCTGGCCACGGGCGGGCTCTACATGATCGAAGACCTGCACACCGCATACTGGAAGAACTGGGGCGGCGGTTACGGGATGCCGGCGAATGTGTTCGGTGACCTTGCCAAGATCATCGACGACATGCACCGGCCCTATCACGGTCACGCCGACCGGATGCCGGGGGTGGGGCCCTTCGTTTCCGGGGTTCACGTCCACGATTCCATCATCGTGCTCGAAAAAGACGCGGTCTTCGCGCCTGTACACTCGCGGGTGGGATAATGGGGCGTGAGCGGAAGTGTGCAGGGATGGCGGCGGAATGAGCGGGGTTATTGCATATCTCCCCTCCGGGCGACGTCATCGGATTCGGGGGCATTCCGCCCCGGAAGGAACACCGATGAAACATCTCGCAAGGTTGACTCTGCCGCTTGCGCTGGCCGCCGTCATGGCGGGGGGCGCCGGTGCCACCGCGCTCGAACCCCTTGGACAGAACAAGTATGTGGTCGACCGGCTGGTGGCGGCGCGGGTCGCCGACCGCATCCGCAAGACCTGCCCGGACGAGATCGGGGCGCGGATGGTCTATGCCTTCAACCAGGCCTACGCGCTGCAAAGCTGGGCGGTCGGGCAGGGCTATCCGAGGGCGGAAATCAAGCGTTTCATCAAGGACAAGACCGAGAAGCGGAAGGTTTATGACACGGCCGAGAAGTACCTCGCGGCGAATGGCGCGGCGGGGACGGATGTCGCGGGGTTCTGCGCGCTCGGCAAGAAGGAAATCGCAGCGGGCAGCATTGCCGGCTCGTTGATCTATGCGAAATAGGCAGGAGCGGGGGAAGCCCTCGCGTCTGTGGTTGTTGTGACGAACGAAGGATGGCCGGAAGAAGGAGGCGATCGACGTGGGCGGGAAATGCGCCGGAAAGGGACGGTCCAGTGACGCGCATGGTGTCGCCGCGCCCCCGATGTGGGGTGCGTTGCGATGACGCCGGTTGTCTTCTGGACGGGTCTGGTCTGCTCCTTCGCGCTGCTGTTGGTCGGCTGCGCGAGGCCGGCGCCGGACGCGGACGCGGAAGACAAGGACGTGAAGATGCCCCGCGATGTGATTGCCTTTCAGGTCGACCTTGGGAACGCAAAGAACATCGTGGACGAATGCCCGCGCGGTTTCCGGCTGAACCGCGAACAGGAACGGGAATGGGTCCGCAGGTTCGAAGAGAAGTACGGGCCTGATCCGGAATGGGCAGACCTCAAGATGGAAGATGTCATGACGCCCCGAAGGCTCCAGCGGAAGTTCATCGGCTATGTCCAGCGCCGCAGTGTGGTGATTGCCGATCCTGAGACATGGTGCGCCGCCGGAACCGCCGAGGTCGCCGAGAAGACGCGTATTGGAAAACTGCTCATCGCGCGGTAGGCGCTGGGGCAAAGGAATGATGCCGTGTGGTCCCGTTGATGGACCGGACCGTGAAATGGGAAAGAAGCAATGTCGAACCTTCGCAAGATCATCATCGACAACATCGAGGTCGAGGTCGATCCGAACCTGACGCTGATCCAGGCCTGCGAACAGGCCGGGGTCGAGGTTCCGCGCTTCTGCTACCATGAGCGTCTTTCGATCGCCGGCAACTGCCGGATGTGTCTGGTCGAGGTCGTCGGCGGCCCGCCGAAGCCCGCCGCCTCTTGCGCGATGCAGGTCAAGGACCTCCGCCCCGGCCCGAATGGCGAGCCTTCGGTCGTCAAGACCAACTCGCCGATGGTCAAGAAGGCGCGGGAAGGGGTGATGGAGTTCCTCCTTATCAACCACCCGCTCGACTGCCCGATCTGTGATCAGGGCGGCGAATGTGACCTGCAGGATCAGGCCATGGCCTACGGCGTCGATTTCTCGCGCTACCGCGAGCCGAAGCGGGCATCCGAGGATCTGGACCTTGGCCCCCTGGTTGCCACCTGCATGACGCGCTGCATCTCCTGCACCCGATGCGTCCGCTTCACGACAGAGGTCGCGGGCATCACGCAGATGGGCCAGACGGGCCGGGGCGAGGATTCCGAGATCACATCATACCTCAATGAGACGCTGGCCTCGAACCTTCAGGGCAATATCATCGACCTTTGCCCGGTCGGTGCCCTCACCTCGAAGCCCTATGCCTTCACCGCCCGTCCGTGGGAGCTGACCAAGACCGAATCCGTCGACGTGATGGACGCGCTCGGCTCGAACATCCGCGTCGATACCAAGGGCCGCGAAGTCATGCGCATCCTGCCGCGCAACAATGACGCCGTGAACGAAGAGTGGATCAGCGACAAGTCCCGCTTCGTCTGGGACGGCCTTCGGCGCCAGCGCCTTGACGTTCCCTACATCCGCGAAGGCGGGCGGCTGAGGAAAGCCACATGGGGCGAGGCGCTCACCGCCGCCGCCAAGGCGATGAAGGGCAAGAAGGTCGCGGGCCTCGTCGGCGATCTCGCCCCGGTCGAGGCGGCCTTCAGCCTGAAGGAACTCATCGAGGGGCTGGGCGGCACGGTCGAATGCCGGACCGATGGCGCGCGGCTGCCGGCGGGCAACCGGTCGGCCTATGTCGGCAATGCGCGGATCGAGGATATCGACAGCGCGAAGCAGATCCTCCTCATCGGCACCAACCCGCGTGCCGAGGCGCCGGTCCTGAATGCCCGCATTCGCAAGGCCTGGGCCAACGGCGCGAACATCGGCCTCATTGGCCCGGATGCCGACCTGACATATCCCCATACCCATATGGGCAGCGATCGCGCCGCGCTGGTCCGCGTGTCGGAAAGCGATCTCACCCGCTTCCGTGGCCAGAACGGCCTTGTCATCGTCGGGCAGGGTGCCATCCGCGAGGCGGACGGCGAAGCCGTCCTCGCCCATGCGATGAAGATCGCCGAGGCTTCGGAGAGCAAGCTTCTGGTCCTCCATACTGCCGCCGCGCGTGTCGGTGCGATGGATGTGGGCGCCGTGACCGAGGGCGGCCTCCCGGCGGCGATCGAAGGGGCCGAGGTGATCTACAACCTTGGCGCCGATGAGATCGACATCGCAGCCGGCCCCATCGTCATCTATCAGGGCAGCCACGGCGACCGGGGCGCCCACCGCGCCGACATCATCCTGCCCGCCGCCGCCTATACCGAGGAGAACGGGCTTTTCGTCAACACCGAGGGCCGCCCCCAGCTTGCCATGCGCGCCGGCTTCGCGCCGGGCGAGGCGAAGGAGAACTGGGCGATCCTCCGGGCGCTGTCAGCGGAACTGGAAAAGACCCAACATTGGGACAGCCTCGCGCAGCTTCGCCGCAAGCTGATCGAGGCGCATCCGCATCTTGGCAATGTCGACGAAGTGGCCGAAAACGCCTGGACCCCGCTTAAGGTCAAGGCACCGGGCAAGGCGGATTTCGTTAATGCGGTCAAGGACTTCTACCTGACGAACCCGATCGCGCGGGCATCTCAGCTCATGGCGGAGCTTTCGGCCATGGCGCAGGCCCGCGGCGAAAACCGGCTGGCGGCGGAGTAACGGCGGCATGATGCGCAGAGCGGCCCTTGGCGGAGCGATCGCAGGCGCCTCGGCGGCCCTCGCCGGCTGCGCCGCAACGGGCCACGCGCCAAAGCCCGATGCGACCCGCGTGCCGATCTACCTTGGCGCCGAACCCGTGGGCCTCGGCGACGATCTTTACGGCTTCGCCGTGCGGATGCGGTCGCCGCGCGAGGCTGCCGACATCGACGCCTACGTGACCTGCATGGTTGCGGGCTATGCGCTTCGGAAAGACGCAGGATTCGCGCGGAAGGTGCGCACCAACGTGAAGGAAGAGGGTGGCGTTTGGATCGCGGATGCTGTTTACAGCATCTCGCCGAAACTGCCCAAGGGCATGATGACCATCGACGCGGAAGTGGCGGTGGCGGACTGCGAAGAACAAGGCATACCAACGGCATGAGACGGACGGGCTGAGGGACAAGCATGGCGGAATTTCTGGCAACACCATTCGGCACCTTCCTGCTCATCCTCGGGCAGTGCCTTCTGGTCACGGTCTGCATCCTCGTGGCGCTGGCGTTCCTGATGTACGCCGACCGCAAGGTCTGGGCGGCGGTTCAGATCAGGCGGGGGCCGAACGTCGTCGGACCCTTCGGCCTTCTGCAGAGCTTCGCCGACTTCCTGAAATACATCGTCAAGGAAATCGTCGTGCCGGCGGGGGCCGACAAGGCGGTATTCTTCCTTGCGCCGATGCTTTCCTTCATCCTGCCGGTCATCGCCTGGGCGGTGATCCCCTTCAACGAAGGCTGGGTGATCTCGGACATCAACGTGGCGATCCTCTACATCATGGCGGTGTCCTCGCTTGAGGTGTACGGCGTCATCATGGGCGGCTGGGCCTCGAACTCCAAATACCCGTTCCTCGGCTCCTTGCGGTCGGCCGCACAGATGATCTCCTACGAGGTCTCGCTCGGCCTCATCATCATCGGCGTCATCATCTCCACCGGTTCGATGAGCTTTGGCGACATCGTGCGGGCGCAGGATACTGGCTATGGCATGCTCGGCTGGTACTGGCTGCCGCATTTCCCGATGGTCATCCTCTTCTTCATCTCGGCGCTGGCGGAAACCAACCGTCCGCCCTTCGACCTGCCGGAAGCGGAATCGGAACTCGTCGCGGGCTACCAGGTCGAGTATTCCTCGACGCCCTTCCTGCTCTTCATGATCGGGGAACTCATGGCGGTGACGCTCATGTGCTTCCTGACCTCGCTTCTCTTCTTCGGCGGCTGGCTCTCGCCCATCCCCGGCCTGCCGGACGGTGTGTTCTGGCTGGCGCTCAAGGCCGCGTTCTTCTTCTTCATCTTCGCGATGGTGAAGGCGATCGTGCCGCGCTACCGCTACGACCAGCTCATGCGGATCGGCTGGAAGGTGTTCCTGCCGCTGTCAATCGGCTGGGTCGTGCTGATCTCGTTCCTGGCGAAATTCGAAGTGCTCGGCGGCTTCTGGGCGCGCTGGGCGATGGGGGGCTGAGCGATGGCGAACATCGACTACAACCGCGCGGTAAAATACTTCCTGATGGCGGATATCCTGAAGGGGTTCCAGCTTGGGCTGAAGTACTTCTTCGCGCCGAAGGCCACGATCAACTACCCGCATGAGAAGGGCGCGCTCAGCCCCCGCTTCCGCGGCGAACACGCGCTCCGCCGGTATCCGAACGGCGAGGAACGCTGCATCGCCTGCAAGCTTTGCGAGGCGATCTGCCCGGCGCAGGCCATCACCATCGACGCCGAACCGCGCGAGGACGGCTCCCGCCGCACCACGCGTTACGACATCGACATGACCAAGTGCATCTACTGCGGCTTCTGCCAGGAAGCCTGCCCGGTCGATGCCATCGTCGAAGGCCCGAACTTCGAATACGCGACCGAAACGCGCGAGGAGCTGTTCTACGACAAGGCCAAGCTTCTGGCCAACGGCGACCGCTGGGAAGCTGAGATCGCCCGCAACCTCGAACTCGACGCGCCCTACAGATGACCGACGCTTTCCAGAAACTCTTCGCGCAGATGATGGAGCAGGGCCAGGAGATGGCCCGCGCCTTCAATCCCGCGCTTGAGAATTTCGCGCCCGCGAGCATGGAGAAGCTTTTCCCCACCATGTCGAAGGACGTGATGGAGATGTGGTTCGGCAAGACCTTCAACCGCGAAGGCCTTGATGCCCGGACCCGGCTTCTGGTGACGGTCGCGGCGCTGACCGTCCTTGGCGCGCAGGCCGAACCGCAGATGCGGCTGACGATCCGCCACGCGCTCGAAGCCGGTGCGACGAAGCGCGAGATTGCGGAAGTGATCTATCAGATGAGCATGTTCGGCGGTGTTCCCGCCATGACCAAGGCGCTGGAAATCGCCCAGAAGGTCTTTGACGAGACAGGAGATGACGCATGAGTGTCATGGTGTTCGCCTTCTACCTATTCGCCATCACCACGCTGACGGCGGGCCTGATGGTGGTCCTCAGCCGCAACCCGGTGCATTCGGTCCTCTGGCTGATCCTCGCCTTCCTCTCCTCCTCGGGGCTCTTCGTGCTTTTGGGGGCGGAGTTCGTGGCGATGCTTCTCATCATCGTCTACGTGGGCGCGGTCGCGGTGCTCTTCCTCTTCGTCGTCATGATGCTCGACGTGGACTTCGCCGAGTTGAAGGGCGAGATGGCGCGCTACATGCCGCTCGGCCTGCTCATCGGCGTGGTGATCCTGATGCAGCTCGGCATCGCCTTCGGCGCCTGGGAGGCTTCGCCAACGGCTGAGAGCATGCGCGCGGCGGTGACGCCGGACGGGGTGCAGAACACCGCCGCCATCGGCCTTCTCCTCTATGACCGCTACATCCTGATGTTCCAGCTTGCGGCGCTGATCCTTCTGGTCGCGATGATCGGGGCGATCATCCTGACGCTTCGCCACCGCCCGAACGTCAAGCGCCAGAACGTGCTTCAGCAGATGTGGCGCGATCCGGCGAAGGCGCTGGAACTGAAGGATGTGAAGCCGGGGCAGGGGCTCTGATGACTATTGAGGGCCGGACTGCATTCTTTGTGAAGTCATTCCTGGCAATGCCGATGGTGTTGTCTACCTCGCTGGTTGCAATCGCTTGCGAACCGGAAGTCTTCACCGGCAGTAGCGCGTCACAAGACACACGGATCAGCCTCTTGGCGGATTGCAGTTTCGAGGACACGTTTGTGGATCGCGCTCGCGGCAGTGCATACTTCACGGTAGACCACAGATCTGGCGGACCCGCGCGAGATATCGGAAACGGTCGTTTCGGCCAGAAGATCATCTCGTCGCATACGTGCGCACCGAATGAAATGCTGCTCTTTGTTGATTGCAATGCGGGCGAGGAAGTCCTTGTCCGTGGCGTGCCTGCACCAGAAGACGAAGGCGAAGGTCTGGGCGGCTACTTTATCAAATATATCCAAGCGCCTTACGGACCGATTAGGATCGGCCCGCAAAGCACTGTTGCAGAGTTGACTGCGAAGGCACAGGCGAACGATCTCTTTCTGGTCGAGGATGCAAAAACCTTCCTCGCAGGCGAAAGAAGGCGTGATCGCTATGACTTTGCCTGCGGGTGCAAGCTGTACTACCCCGGATCAGTCGGAGCAGGTGGCTGATCCGCAAGAAGTGGGCCCACAAGGGCAGAAGTGAATTGGGCCAACGGCCACGAGGGAACGAGAGATGATCGGACTGACCCACTACCTTGGCGTTGCCGCCGCGTTGTTCGTGATCGGCATCTTCGGCATCTTCCTCAACCGGAAGAACGTCATCGTCATCCTGATGTCGCTTGAGCTGATGCTTCTGGCGGTGAACATCAACTTCGTCGCCTTCTCGTCCTACCTCCAGGACCTCGTGGGGCAGATATTCACGATGTTCGTCCTGACCGTCGCCGCCGCCGAGGCGGCCATCGGGCTTGCGATCCTCGTCTCGTTCTTCCGCACGCGCGGCTCCATCGCCGTCGAAGACGCCAATGTGATGAAAGGCTGAGGGGCCATGGAAACGATCATCCTTCTTGCGCCCCTGCTGGCGTCCATCATCGCGGGCTTCGGCTGGCGCATCATCGGCGAGACGGCGGCGATGGCGGTCACGACCGGCACGCTGTTCCTGATCTGCCTTCTGTCGTGGATCGTCTTCCTCGGCTTCGACGGGACGACCCAGCAAATCCACATCATGAACTGGATCCAGTCCGGTTCGCTTGACACCGAATGGTCGATCCGGCTCGACCGGCTGACAGCGATCATGCTGATCGTGGTCACGACCGTCTCCAGCCTCGTCCATCTCTATTCCTGGGGCTACATGGCCCATGACGAGAACTGGGGCCATCACGAGCACTACAAGGCGCGGTTCTTTGCCTATCTCTCGTTCTTCACCTTCGCCATGCTGGCGCTGGTGACGGCCGACAACCTTGTGCAGATGTTCTTCGGCTGGGAGGGCGTCGGCGTCGCCTCCTATCTGCTGATCGGTTTTTACTACAAGAAGCCCTCGGCCAATGCCGCCGCGATCAAGGCCTTCGTGGTGAACCGCGTCGGCGACTTCGGCTTCGCGCTCGGCATCTTCGGGCTTTTCTACCTTACCGACTCGATCCGCATGGACGATGTCTTCGCCGCTGCCCCGGTGCTTGCGGAAACCCGGCTCGAGTTCCTCTGGACCGACTGGAATGCGGCGAACCTTCTTGCCTTCCTTCTCTTCGTCGGTGCCATGGGCAAGTCGGCGCAGCTTTTCCTTCACACCTGGCTGCCGGACGCGATGGAAGGCCCGACGCCGGTTTCCGCGCTGATCCATGCCGCGACCATGGTGACGGCGGGGGTGTTTCTCGTCTGCCGGATGTCGCCCTTGTTCGAATACGCGCCGGAGGCCAAGAGCTTCGTGATGTATGTCGGTGCCGCCACCGCTTTCTTCGCGGCAACGGTCGGCCTTGTGCAGAACGACATCAAGCGCGTCATCGCCTATTCGACCTGTTCGCAGCTCGGCTACATGTTCGTGGCGGCGGGTGCGGGCATCTATGGCGCGGCGATGTTCCACCTCTTCACCCACGCCTTCTTCAAGGCGATGCTCTTTCTTGGCGCAGGCTCGGTCATTCATGCCATGCACCATGAGCAGGACATGCGGAACTACGGCGGCTTGCGGAAGAAGATCCCCTATACCTTCGCGGCAATGATGATCGGCACGCTCGCCATCACCGGCGTCGGCATCCCGCTGACCTACATCGGCTTCGCGGGCTTCCTGTCGAAGGACGCGATCATCGAAAGCGCCTATGCGTCGGGCAATGGCTTTGCCTTCTGGGCGCTGGTCATCGCGGCCCTCTTCACCAGTTTCTATTCCTGGCGGCTGATCTTCCTGACCTTCTACGGCAAGGAACGCGGAGATCATCACGCGCATGAACATGCCCATGAAAGCCCGATGACCATGATCGTGCCGCTTGGTGTGCTGGCCATCGGCGCGGTCTTCGCCGGGATGGTGTGGTACAAGCCCTTCTTCGGCGATCCTGAGCGGATGACGGCCTTCTTCGCGATGCCGTACCACGAAGCGGCCGCCGAAGGTGAAGCCGCTGCCGCTGAGCCAGCACCTGGAACCGAGGCAGCGACTGCCGAAGCGCCGGTTGCAACAGAGGCGCCTACGGTGCCCGACGCGCCGGCAGCGATTGCCGAGGCGCCAGCCACCGAAGGCGCTGCCGCCGCATCAGGCAATGCGCCCCAAGGCGCGATCTACATGTCGGAGGCCTCCAACAAGGTCCTCGAAGACGCGCACCATTCGCCGAACTGGGTCAAGGTCTCGCCCTTCGTCGCCATGCTGATCGGCTTCATCACGGCCTGGATATTCTACATCCGCGATCCCTCGATCCCGGGGCGCCTTGCCGCGCAGCAGCCGATCCTCTACCGCTTCCTTCTCAACAAGTGGTACTTCGACGAGATCTATGACGTGATCTTCGTCGGCCCGGCCAAGTGGCTCGGCTCCTTCCTCTGGAAGAAGGGCGACGGCAACGTCATCGACGGCACGATCAACGGCGTCGCCATGGGCTTCGTGCCGATGCTGACGCGGATCGCTGCGCGGATGCAGTCCGGCTACATCTTCACCTATGCCTTCGCGATGGTCATCGGCATCGCGGTGCTTCTTGTCTGGATGACGCTCTCGGGGGGCGCGCACTAATGGAAAACCTGCTTTCCATCATCACCTTCGTGCCCCTCGTCGCGGCGGCAATCCTCGGCCTCTTCCTGCAAGGCGACGATCCGGCGGCGCAGCGCAACGCGAAGTGGCTGGCGCTGATTGCCACCACCGTGACCTTCCTCGTCTCGCTCTTCCTCCTTTCGGGCTTCAACCCGGCCGATCCCGGCTTCCAGTTCGTCGAGGAGCATGACTGGATCTTCGGCCTGAAGTACAAGGTCGGGGTCGACGGCATCTCCATCCTCTTCGTGCTGCTGACCACGTTCCTGATGCCGATCACGATCCTTTCGACCTGGGAAGTCGACACTCGCGTCAAGGAATACATGGTCGCCTTCCTTGTCCTCGAAGGGCTGATGCTCGGTGTCTTCGTGGCGCTCGACCTCGTGCTTTTCTACCTCTTCTTCGAGGCGGGCCTCATCCCGATGTTCCTCATCATCGGCATCTGGGGCGGCAAGGACCGCATCTATGCGGCCTTCAAGTTCTTCCTCTACACATTCCTCGGCTCGGTCCTGATGCTGGTCGCGATGATCGCGATGTATGTGGATGCGGGGACGACAGATATCCCGACCCTGCTCACGCACCAGTTCTCGTCCGAGACGCTGAACATCTTCGGCTTCCAGATCGTCGGCGGGATGCAGACGCTCCTCTGGCTCGCCTTCTTCGCCTCCTTCGCGGTGAAGATGCCGATGTGGCCGGTCCATACCTGGTTGCCGGATGCCCACGTGCAGGCGCCGACGGCGGGCTCGGTGGTGCTGGCGGCGATCCTTCTGAAGATGGGCGGCTACGGCTTCCTGCGCTTCTCGCTGCCGATGTTCCCGATCGCCTCGGACCTCCTCTCGGGCTTCGTCTTCTGGCTCTCCGCCATCGCCATCGTCTACACCTCGCTCGTGGCGCTGGCGCAGTCGGACATGAAGAAGCTGATCGCCTATTCCTCGGTCGCGCACATGGGTTACGTGACCATGGGCATCTTCGCCGCGAACCAGCAGGGCATCGACGGCGCCATCTTCCAGATGCTGAGCCACGGCTTCATCTCCGGCGCGCTCTTCCTCTGCGTCGGCGTGATCTATGACCGGATGCACACGCGCGAGATCGACGCCTATGGCGGCCTCGTGAACCGGATGCCGGTCTATGCGCTGATCTTCATGTTTTTCACCATGGCCAACGTCGGCCTTCCCGGCACCAGCGGTTTCATCGGCGAATTCCTGACGCTGATGGGCATCTTCCAGGTCTCGACCTGGACTGCGCTTTTCGCCACCTCGGGGGTGATCCTGTCGGCGGCCTATGCGCTGTGGCTTTACCGCCGGGTGGTCTTCGGCGATCTCATCAAGGAAAGCCTGAAGACGATCACCGACATGACCCGCCGGGAAAAGGCGATCTTCGCGCCACTTGTCGTGATGACGCTGCTTCTGGGCATCTACCCGAGCCTTGTCACCGACATCATCGGCCCGTCGGTTGCCAACCTCGTCTCCGAATACCATGCCGCCTTGCCTGCCGTGGCCGATGCCGCGCAGGTCGCCAGCCACTGAGGACGCACCCGAGATGATTTCCGCAGATATCTCCGCCATCCTGCCCGAAGTGGTGCTGGTCCTTTACAGCATGGCCGCCCTGCTTGGCGCGGTCTACACCGGCAAGGATGAGCTGACCGGAACGCTGACCTGGACGACAGCGGCGGTCTTCGTCGCCATCGCCCTCTGGATCGGCATTTCAGGCGGGGGCGAAACCATCGCCTTCAGCGGCGGCTTCATCGACGACGCCTTCTCGCGCTTCGCCAAGGTGACGGTGCTGCTCTCTGCCGCCGCCGTTCTGGTGATGAGCCAGGACTATGTCGAACGGCGCGGGCTGGGGCGGTTCGAGTTTCCGCTGCTTCTGGCCTTTGCCGTCGCGGGCATGATGATCATGGTTTCGGCGGGCGACCTCATGTCGCTCTACATGGGGCTGGAGCTGCAGTCGCTGTCGCTATACGTCGTGGCCGCCCTGCGCCGCGACAGCCCGAAATCGACGGAAGCCGGCCTCAAGTACTTCGTCCTTGGCGCGCTATCCTCGGGGATGCTGCTCTATGGCGCCTCGCTGACCTACGGCTTCACCGGCACGACGCTGCTGCCCGGCATCCTTGCGACGATTGAGGGTGAACAAGTTTCCATCGGCCTTCTCTTCGGCCTCGTGTTCCTCATCACCGGCGTCGCTTTCAAGGTGTCCGCCGTGCCCTTCCACATGTGGACGCCGGATGTCTACGAAGGCTCGCCCACGCCCGTCACCGCCTTCTTCGCCACCGCGCCCAAGGTCGCGGCCATGGCGATGTTCGCGCGGCTGATGATGGAAGGCTTCGGCGCGGCGGTTGCGGACTGGAGCCAGGTGATCGCGCTTCTTGCTGTCCTGTCGATGTTCCTCGGCGCCATCGCGGCGATCGGCCAGACCAACATCAAGCGGCTGATGGCCTATTCCTCGATCGCGCATATGGGCTTCGCGCTTGTCGGCCTTGCCGCCGGCACCCAGGAAGGGGTCGAGGCGATGCTGATCTACATGGCGGTCTATGTCGCCATGAATGTCGGCACCTTTGCCTTCATCCTGTCGATGGAAAAGGACGGTGCCCCCGTCACCGATATCGCCAGCCTGAACCTTTATTCGAAGAAAGAGCCGCTGAAGGCGCTGGCCATGCTGGTGCTGATGTTCTCGCTCGCCGGGGTGCCGCCGATGCTTGGCTTCTTTGCCAAGTTCGGCGTGCTGATGGCGGCGGTGAATGCGCAGATGATGCTGCTTGCGCTCGCCGGGGCGGTGGCATCGGTGATCGGCGCCTTCTACTACCTGCGCATCGTCTACTACATGTATTTCGGCACCGAGACTGACGCGCTTGAGACGCGCATGGTTCCGGCGCAGTGGTTGTTGCTGATGGCGTCGGCGGTGATGATGGTGGTCGGCGTCGTCAACCTCCTCGGCATCGAGGGGGCCGCCGCGGCGGCCGCAGAAGCGCTTGTCCGCTAGCGATCCGCTTGCCTGGCCCGAGGGCGTGGCCCGCCACGTCCTCGCCGAGGTAGACAGCACCAATTCCGAGGCCGCGCGGCTTGCCCCGGCGCTGACCCAGCCGACCTGGATTTTCGCCCACCGCCAGACCGCAGCGCGCGGGCGGCGCGGGCGGGGCTGGGCGATGCCGGCGGGCAATTTCGCGGCCACCCTCGTCATGCGGCCCGAAGGCGCGCCGGGCGAGGCGGCACAGCGGAGCTTCATCGCCGCGCTGGCGCTGGCTGACGCCCTTGCCGTCGTGGCCGGGCCGGGGGTGACGATCACCCTCAAATGGCCGAACGATGTCCTTCTGAATGGCGGCAAGGTTGCCGGCATCCTTCTGGAAAGCGCCGGGCAGGGCGGGGCGGTCAGCCACCTTGCCATCGGCATCGGCGTCAACCTTGCCGAAGCGCCGCCGCAGTCCGCGCTGGAACCCGGCGCGCATCCGCCGGTATCGCTGACCGGGGAAACCGGCCTTCGCATCCCGCCCGAGGAATTCCTTGCCCCCCTCGCCAATGCCTTCGACCGTTGGGAACGCCAGTTCCGCAGCTACGGTTTTGCCCCGATCCGCACCGCTTGGCTTCACTGCGCCGCGAGGATCGGCCAGCCGATCACCGCGCGCACCGTCACCGAGACAGTGGAGGGCACCTTCGAGACCATCGCCGAGGATGGCGCGCTGGTCCTGCTGACGTCGCAGGGCCGCCGCGCGATCCCGGCGGCGGATGTCTATTTCTGAGGAGAGGACCCATGCTTCTCTGCATCGACACCGGCAATACCAACACCGTCTTTTCGGTCTGGGACGGGACGCGGTTCCTCGTGACCCTGCGCACCTCGACCGAGCATCAGCGCACGGCGGACCAGTATTTCGTCTGGTTCTCGACCCTGATGCAGCACCACAAGGTGCCGATCGACATCGACGGCTGCATCATCTCCTCGACCGTGCCGCGCGTGGTCTTCAACCTGCGCGTCTTCTGCGACCGCTACTTCAACACAAGGCCCCTTGTCGTCGGCAAGCCCGACTGCGCGCTGCCGGTGCCGCCGCGCGTCGATCAGGGAACGACCGTCGGCCCTGACCGGCTGGTGAACACCGTGGCCGGCTTCGACCGCCACGGCGGCAACCTGATCGTGGTGGATTTCGGCACCGCCACGACCTTCGACGTGGTCGATACCGACGGCGCCTATATCGGCGGCGTGATCTCCCCCGGCGTCAATACCTCGCTTGAGGCGCTGCACATGGCCGCCGCCGCGCTGCCGCATGTGGACGTCACCAAGCCGCAGAGCGCCATCGGCACCAATACGGTTGCCTGCATGCAGTCCGGCATCTATTGGGGCTATGTCGGCCTTGTCGAAGGCATCGTGCGGCAGATCCGGATCGAACGCGAACGGCCGATGAAGGTCATCGCGACCGGGGGCCTCGCGCCGCTTTTCGATCAGGGGACCGAGATTTTCGACAGCGTCGAGGATGATCTGACGATGCACGGCCTCGTGCTGATCCACCGCTATAATCTGGAACTGGAACACCGATGACGAAAGACCGCCTGATCTACGTGCCGCTTGGCGGCGCCGGCGAAATCGGCATGAACGCCTATGTCTACGGCTACGGGCCGGCGGGCGAGGAGAGGCTGATCGTCATCGACCTTGGCGTGACCTTCGGCGACATGGAAACCTCGCCCGGGATCGACCTCATCATGGCCGATATCGACTGGCTCGCCGACAATGCGGGCCGGATCGAGGCGATCTTCATCACCCATGCGCATGAGGATCACATCGGCGCCCTTGGCCATCTCTGGCCGCGTCTGAAGGCCCCGGTCTATGCGCGCGCCTTCACCGCTGCCATCGGCAACATCAAGATGGAAGAACAGGGCCAGCCCCTTGACCGCATCAAGGTGGTGAAACCCCGGCCCGAGGTGGTGACGGCCGGCCCCTTCAAGGTGCAGTTCGTTCCCGTCAGCCATTCGATCCCCGAAAGTGCCGCGCTCATCATCGACACGCCGGCCGGGCGCATCGTCCATTCCGGCGACTTCAAGCTTGATGGGACGCCCATCGTGGGCGAGCCGTTCGACGCAGAGGAATGGCACCGCATCTCGAACGAGGCCGGCGGCGTGAAGGTGCTGGTCTGCGATTCCACCAACGTCTTCTCGCCGCTGCCGGGGCGGTCGGAGGCGACACTCGCCGAACCCATCGCCGCCCTGATCGCGAAGCAGGAGGGGCTGGTGGTCGCCACCACCTTCGCCTCGAACGTGGCGCGGCTGAAGACGCTGGCAGAAGCGGGCAAGGCCGCGGGCCGGTCGGTCTGCCTTCTCGGGCGCGCAATGAAGCGGATGATCACGGCGGCGGTCGAAACCGGCGTCCTGACCAACTTCCCGGTGATCCTGACGCCGGAAGAGGCGCTTGAGGTGCCGCGCGACAACCTCATGCTGATCGTCACCGGCAGCCAGGGCGAACGCCGTGCCGCTTCGGCGCAACTGGCGCGGGGCAAGTACCTCGGGCTTGAGATGAAGGAGGGGGATACCTTCCTCTTCTCCTCCAAGATCATTCCCGGCAACGAACGCGGCGTGATCCGGGTGATGAACGCCTTCTCGGAAATGGGCGTCGATGTGGTCGATGATCACGGCGGGCTTTACCATGTCTCCGGCCATGCCAACCGGCCCGATCTGGAAGCGGTTCATGAGCTTCTGCGGCCGAAGATCCTGATCCCGATGCACGGCGAACACCGGCACCTGCGCGAGCATTGCAAGCTTGGCCTCGCCAAGGGCATCGCCGCCGAGATCGCCATCAACGGCGCTGTCGTCGACCTGACCGGGAAAGAGCCGCGGATCGTCGAATATGTCGAGGCGGGCCGAACCTACCTTGACGGCTCGGTTCTGATCGGGGCGATGGAAGGCGTGGTGCGCGACCGCATCCGCGTGGCGCTGAACGGCGCGGTCTTTGCCACCATGATCTTTGATGAAGAAGACCGGCCACTGGGCGACGCCTGGGTCGAAATCATGGGCCTGCCGTCGCAGACCCGCAACGGCCGGCCGCTGGCCGATGTGATCGAGGCGGAGCTGAACGAATTCCTCGACAAGTCGGGCAGCAAGGTCCTGTCGAACGACGACAAGATCGAAGAGGCGGTCCGCCGCATCACCCGCCAGGTCGCGGTCGAGGAGATCGGAAAGAAGCCCGAGGTTTCGGTCGTCGTCAGCCGCCTGTCGGCTGAATAGGGCGCAACGCAGTCCCGGACTCGGGTCCGGGACCTCCCGCCATTGGAACGAGGCCCCGGATCCAAGTCCGGGGCTGCGTCATGCTTACTCTTGGTCGCTGTCTGCCGGAGTGCGGAAGCTGCGCGTCAGGAAATCGGGCATGTGATCGCCCATACCGACAACCCGATCCTCGCGGCCGCCGGAGTTGCGGCCCCGATCTTCCCGGTTCCGGTCCTCACGGCTCCGCTCCTCGCGACCCTGCCGGCGGTCGTCGCGGCGGTCGCGGCGCGGTTCGGTCCGGGTTTCGGCGGCTTCTGCCGTCACAGTCTCAGGCACCCTTTCGCGGGGCTCCCTCCGCCGGGACGGCTTCGGCTCAGGCGCTGGCGCAGCTTCGGCCACGACCTGCGGCGGCACATCCATCGGGGCAAAGGACGCCTCTTCGCCATGCGGCTTCACCGGACGGTCGCGCCGGTCCTTCTTGCCCTCGTCCCGGCGGCGCGGCTTGGCGCGCTCGTCGTCCTTGCGGGCAGGGCGCTGCGATGCCTCGCTGAGGCTGAAGCCCTCGGGCGCCTCGGTGCGGGGCAGGGCGTTCTTCACAAGCGCTTCGATGGCGTCGAGATACTTCTTGTCGGACGGCGTGGCGATGGTCACCGCGACGCCCTTGCGGCCAGCGCGGCCGGTGCGGCCGATGCGGTGGACGTAATCCTCGGCATGGCTCGGCACGTCGAAGTTGAAGACATGGCTCACCGCCGGAATGTCGAGCCCGCGCGCGGCCACGTCGGAGGCGACGAGGAAGCGGAGCGAGCCATCGCGGAACCCGTCGAGCGTCTGCATCCGCTGGCGCTGGTCCAGATCGCCGTGTATCGGCGAGGCGTTGAAGCCATGCGCCTTCAGCGACTTCGCGAGGATGTCGACCTCGGTCTTGCGGTTGCAGAAGAGGATGGCGTTGGTGCAGGCCTCGCCCTCGGCCTCGATGACGGCACGCAAAAGCTCGCGCTTCTGCTTGGCGGTCTGGTCCTTGCGGGTTGGCGCGAACTCGATCAGCCGCTGTTCGATGGTCTCGGATGTCGTCGCCTGCCGTGCCACCTCGATCTTCGCCGGCGTGTGCAGGAAGGTGTTGGTGATCCGCTCGATCTCGGGCGCCATGGTGGCGCTGAAGAAAAGTGTCTGGCGGGTGAAGGGCGTCAGCTGGAAGATGCGTTCGATATCCGGGATGAAGCCCATGTCGAGCATCCGGTCGGCCTCATCCACCACCATGATCTGCACGCCGGTCAGCAAGAGCTTGCCGCGTTCGAAATGGTCGAGCAGACGGCCCGGTGTCGCGATCAGCACGTCGACGCCACGGTCGATGAGCTTGTCCTGCTCGCCGAAGGAGACGCCGCCGATGAGAAGTGCCTTCGTCAGCTTGGTCAGCCGGGCGTATTTGTCGAAATTCTCGGCCACCTGCGCCGCCAGTTCGCGAGTCGGCGCAAGGACCAGGCTGCGCGGCATCCGCGCGCGGGCGCGCCCGCGGCCCAAGAGCGTGATCATCGGCAGCACGAAACTGGCTGTCTTGCCGGTGCCGGTCTGGGCGATGCCAAGAACGTCGCGACCTTCAAGGGCGGGCGGGATGGCGCCAGCCTGGATCGGGGTCGGGGTCTCATAGCCGGCTTCGGCAACGGCTTGCAGGACGCGCGCGTCCAGCTTCAGGTCGGAAAATTTGGTCATGGGCGTCCAGTTGCGCGGTATCGGACCGCAGGATTATGGGACGCATGGTTCCGGGCGCCCCGGGCAAACCCACCGGATGTGGGCGCGATGTGCCTACTCCACAATGGGCCTGAGGTCAATCTTTCGGCGGAGCGAACCCCGAAAAGGCTGGCACCGCCCGCTTTGGGAGCGGACGGTGCCTTGGTTCGGGGAATGGGTGGGTAAGGTTCTTGGGTGTACAACTGCCGACGGTGGGTCTTTTGCCCGTTCCTGCCTCAAACCGGACGACGACGGCGCCGAAGCGCCAAAGCGCCCAATGCGCCGAGTAGAAGCACCCCTGCCGCAGGCAGCGGAACCTGGGCGATATCCGCCCGGAAGCCGCCGAGATGCACCGCGGTATCGGTGCCAGAACGGGCCAGCACATCGAGAGAGATCAGGTAGCTGCCCGGCCCCAGGATGAAGCGGCCGACGCTGTGAATGCCATCGGCAGCCGGAATGTCGAAGTTGTAGCCGGTCCTCGTGCCACCCGTACCGGGAACAGACGTCGCGCCGAGCGAATTGCCGTTGGCGAAGACCTCGAACTGGTCGCCGGCCCAGAAGCTGTCGACGATGGTGATCGCCGTCCACTGCGTCAGGGTGAGGTTGTAGTCGCTTTTTGCTGACGTACCGACAGCCCCGAAGCCAAAAGTCGTCCAGCCGCTGCCTACGGTGTAGTTGACCGTCGCCGCCTGTGCCGTTCCGGCAAGGGCAAGCGTGGCTGCCACCACCATAGCCTTCAGAGAATGTTTGAACATGGCAGCTCCTTTGTGCGGGTTGCATTAACAATTCAGGCGCAAATTTGGACTTTTTTGGGGCGTGGAAACCGTGTGTTCCCGAAAATGCGACAAACCGTGGTGGTGGGGTCTGATTTGCGTTCCGGCAGGGACAATATCGGCGGACAATCGCCCAAGGTTGAGGCAAAATTGTGTTTTCATCCTATGCGCGAGTAGGGGCGTGCAGCGCAGACTTCGGCCTGAGGCAGCAAAACCCCGCGAATCGGCAGGAGAATCAGGCGCAAGCGCCGCATTCTTGTGGCGTCCGGTCTGGCGTTGCCCTATTTCCGCCACAATTACGCGGGGTTTCAGACCCGGCGGGGCGGCAGCGCATGACATGAGAGGGGGCAGCTCTGGTTAATCCGATCTTCGTGCTGAACCTCGACCGGGCCAGGGATCGCTGGCGGGCGGTCTCAACCGCCCTGGACGCGCTGGAACTTGCATATGAACGTGTCCCCGCCCTTGACCGACTTGCGCCGGGGGCGATGGCGCTTCACGCCGAATTCGACCGGGGCGGACTAGCGCGGGACTATCCCGCCACTCTCGGCGACATCTGCTGTTCGCTGACCCACCAGAACCTGTGGCGGCGGATCGCCGCGATGGGCGCCGGGGCGGTCATCGTCCTTGAAGACGACGCCAGCCTGTCAGCCGCCTTCGCCGATTTCGCCCGCGGCGATCTGGGCGCGACCATGCGGGCGCATGGCATCGGGGCGCTGAAGCTCGAATACTGGCCGGGGGGGGAGCGGAGCCGCCGCTATCCTGCGGGCATCCGTCTGGGCGAGATCGGCGGCGGGGCCACGCTTTACCGGCAGGCGGCGGGGTTCCTCGGCACCTGCGCCTATGCGATCACGCCGGCGGCGGCGAGCGCCCTTCTTGCAGCACATCCCAGGGTCGGCGTGCCGGTCGATCATTTCATGTTCTCTCCTACGGCAAGGCTAGGCTTCCCGATCCTCCGGCCTGCCTTCGTCAGTCCGGCCCCGGTGCTTCATGACTTTGCCACCCACGGATCGGACATCCTTGATGAGCGGATCGCCACTGGCATCGCCACCGCTCCCCGGACATGGCGGCGGCGCTTCCATGAGGCGCTCCTCAGAAGGCGACTGGCGCGCGGGTTCAGGACCGGGCAGATTGAACGGGTCGAGATGCGCTGGGCCGGCGACGGAACCCTGCCGGGCGGGATGCGTTGACCGGGGTCAAGGCGCCTCCGCCGACCTACCAAACGAACCGAAGCGATAGGAGACTGGGATGATCGAGAAACATGCGACCGCCATCTGGAAAGGCACCCTCAAGGAAGGCGGCGGCACCATTACCAGCCAGTCGGGCGCGCTCAGCGATCTGCCCTACACCTTCGCCACCCGGTTCGAGGACAAGAAGGGCGCCAACCCCGAGGAATTGATCGGCGCCGCCCATGCCGGCTGCTACGCGATGTTCCTTTCGGCGCTGATGAGCGGCGAGAAGATCACGGCAGAAAAGATCGAGGCGCGCTCGACGATCTCGCTCGACCCGACGACTGAGGGCGGCCCGACGGTCAAGAAGGCGCATCTGACCGTCCACGCCAAGGCCGACGCGCCCGAGGCGAAGATCCGGGAACTGGCCGACAAGGCGAAGGCCGGCTGCCCGATCTCGAAGCTTCTGAAGGCCGAGGTCACGCTCGATCTGACGGTGGGCTGATCGCCGCTGGCTTGTCCCACCTCAGCGCCCGGTAGTCGAAACCGGCTTCGATCGTGGGCTTCACAACGGCGAAATAGGGCGACAGGTCGAAATCGCGCGGCGCGTAAAGCGAATGATGCCGGATGTGCAGAATTTCGCGCCGCGCGGGATCGTCGGGGTCGGGATAGGTCTCCGGCAGGACCGGATAGCCGATCCGCTCGAAGGCCTCGGCGATGAGGGTCGAACAGATCGCCCGCGTCGGATCGCCCGAGCCAAGCGCCAGCAACCGCCGCCGCCAGCGTTTCGGCACCGGCGGCTGCGGCAAAAGATAGCGCGCAAGGTCGATGACATTCTTCAGGTCATAGGTCTTGCCGATGCTCGAACGCATGAAGCCGGTCAGGCGGTCAATGTCACCGGGCGCCAGGCCGACCGGCCGGCAGATGCGGCTGTTGAGATGGCCGTAATCCTCAAGGCTCGCGTAGCGCACGCCATGGCGGAGATCGGCCTCGATCAGGTCGCAGCCGTCCTTGTCGCCGACATAAAGCGCGGCATGGGACCAGGTCGAAACGGTGAGGTACTTGATCGCCGCCGAAATCCGCCTGTCGCCCTCGATCAGGAGGACATCGCCAGGGCGGAGGCAGCGGCGGAGCATGTCCTGCGGCGTCACCGAAAACTGCGCATAGCGGCCGGTCTGCTTTTCCAGATAATGCGCCAGCGCCCGCCCAAGCCCCGCCGTCAGCCGGTTCATGATCCGATAGCCCCCCGAGGTCATCACCCGCGGCAAGACTGCGGCCCGCCGCGCCCTGCCGCAAGTCCGGTCGCGCGAGCGTGATGGGCAGGGCACGCGCCATCCCGGCGGGTTTGCGCCCAACCCGATACCGGCCGTCAATAGGTCCGCAACCGGAATGGGGTTCGCGCGTTGACCCTGTGGCCGGGTGCGCCGCGAACACACTCCGGCGCTGTGCAACATCTGAAACAGGGGGGCCGCCATGTTGATCCGCGTCGGTTATGAAATCACGCTGGCTTGTGAACAGCCAACCCCGCTCATCTGCCTGATGTCGGTCCATCCCGATGTGCGCGGGCGCCTTCTCGCCCCCGAAGCCACGACCATGGAACCGATGGTCCCCGTTCAAAGCTACATCGACAGCTTCGACAACATCTGCCGCCGCCTCGTCGCCCCGGCGGGCGGCATCACTTTGCGGTCGGACGCCACCATCCACGACAGCGGCAAGTCCGATCCCGTCGACCGTACGGCGGAGGAATGGGCGGTAGGCCAGCTTCCCGACGATACCCTGCGCTTCCTTCTCGGCTCGCGCTATGTCGAGACGGATCTTCTCAGCCAGACTGCCTGGGACATGTTCGGACCAGTGAACCCCGGCTGGGGCCGTGTCGAGGCGATCGTCGCCTTCGTCCACAACCACCTGCGCTTCGACTATCAAAACGCCCGCGCCACCCGGACGGCGGTCGAGGCCTACCACGAACGCGTCGGCGTCTGCCGCGACTTCGCGCATCTGGCGCTGGGCTTCCTCCGCGCCATGAACATCCCGGCGCGCTACGTGAACGGCTATCTCGGTGATATCGGCGTCCCGCCGGTGCCCGATCCGATGGACTTTTCAGCCTGGATCGAGGTCTTTCTCGGCGGCGAATGGCATACCTTCGACCCGCGCCACAACACCCGCCGCATCGGTCGCGTCGTCGTCGCCCGCGGCCGCGACGCCGCCGACGTGCCGCTCATCAATTCCTTCGGCCTTCACGGGCTGACGCGGTTCCGGGTCTGGACGGATGAGGTGAAGGACGCCCCGCAAGGCACTGTCACACCATCATTTCCTTCGTCGCCGACAGCTTCAGCTCCGGATGATCGCGCACGATCCGGTCTATGTCCCACTGAAGGCGCGTGAGGTAGACGATATCGCCGTCATGGTCATGGGCGATATGGCCCTTGTTGGTATTGACGAACTTCTCCACGTCCGGCTTCGGCCCCGTGACCCAGCGGGCCGAGGTGAACTGCGTCGGCTCGAAGCGCACCGGCAACTGGTATTCCTGCTCGATCCGGCTCGCCAGAACCTCGAACTGCAGGGCGCCGACGACGCCGACGATGAAGCCCGAACCGATGTTCGGCTTGAAGACCTTGGCAGCGCCTTCCTCGGCGAATTGCATCAGCGCCTTTTCCAGGTGCTTGGCCTTCATCGGATCACCGGCGCGCACGGTTTGCAGAAGCTCCGGCGCGAAAGAGGGGATGCCGGTGAAATGCAGCGCCTCGCCCTCGGTCAACGCATCGCCGATGCGAAGCTGGCCGTGGTTCGGAATGCCGATGATGTCGCCGGCCCAGGCCTCTTCGGCAAGTTCGCGGTCGGCAGCAAGGAACAGCACCGGGTTCGACACCGCCATCGGCTTTTTCGAGCGGACATGAAGAAGCTTCATCCCGCGTTCGAAATGCCCCGAGGCAAGGCGGACAAAGGCCACCCGGTCGCGGTGCTTTGGGTCCATGTTGGCCTGCACCTTGAAGACGAAGCCGGCGACCTTGGCTTCCTCGGGCTCGATCTCCCGCTCGGCGGCCTTCTGCGGCTGCGGCTCGGGCCCGTAGTCGCCCATGCCGGACATGAGCTCGCGCACCCCGAAGGAGTTGATGGCAGAGCCGAACCAGATCGGCGTCATGTGGCCTTCAAGGAAGGACTGCCGGTCGAAGGCGGGCAGAAGTGCGCGCGCCATCTCCAGCTCCTCGCGCAGCTTCGCCAGCAGATCGGCCGGCACGTGATCGGCAAGCTTCGGGTCATCCAGCCCGGAGATCTTGATCGATTCCGCGACCCTGTTGCGGTCGGCCCGGTCCATGATCTCAAGCCGGTCGTTGAGAAGATCATAGGCGCCGACGAAATCGCGACCCGTGCCGATGGGCCAGGAGGCGGGGGAAACGTCGATGGCGAGGTTTTCCTGAATCTCGTCGATGATCTCGAAGGTGTCGCGGCTCTCGCGGTCCATCTTGTTGCAGAAGGTCAGGATCGGCAGATCGCGCAGCCGGCAGACCTCGAAGAGCTTGCGGGTCTGGGACTCAACCCCCTTCGCGCCGTCGATCACCATGATCGCGGCATCGACGGCGGTCAGCGTCCGGTAGGTGTCTTCGGAGAAGTCGCTGTGGCCGGGCGTGTCCACCAGGTTGAAGCGGTAGGGACCGAAGTCGAAGGACATCGCACTGGCGGAAACCGAAATGCCGCGCTCCTGTTCCATCTTCATGAAGTCCGACCGCGTGCGCCGCGCCTCGCCCTTGGCACGCACCTGTCCGGCCATCTGGATGGCGCCACCGAACAGAAGGAACTTTTCCGTCAGCGTGGTCTTGCCCGCGTCCGGATGCGAGATGATGGCAAAGGTCCGCCTCCGGGCAACTTCCGGCGGCAGGGCGGGGCGGTTGGAAAGCGTATCGGCCATGGCGGCGGGATATAGCCTCCGGCCCGGAGTTCCGCAATCGGGCCTTGGTCAGTCGCCCTTTTGTCCGCCGAGGATCGCCGCCCGCGCCTTTTCGTCGATCAGGTCGCGCCCGGCCTCGGTGCCGAAATGCTGGCTCTGGCTCAGGCCGGGGAAGCGGCGGAGAAGCTCGCCCGCAAGTTCGGGAGGCAGTTGCGCCACGGTGGCCTCGTTCACCATCAGGCTTTCGGCGGCGATGCCTTCGGCGAAGATGATCTCATGCCGGTCGAAGACGAGGCTGTAGTAATCGACGAACCCGCCCTCGCGCCTCTGGATCGCCTCGCCGTCGACCAGATGCTTGGCCTGCACCAAAATCTCGGCAACGCCGCCGATCCGGTAGGCGCCACGCTGGTAGATGAAAAGCCGGTGATGCGGGCTGACGATCAGCTCGGCATCATTGCCAAGAACGCCCGGCCGCACGACGACGGGCGCAAAGGCACCGCGCGCCCGCAACGTGGCCTTGCCGATCCACCGCACCGGCTGCGGCCCGTGATCGCGGGTCAGGATGTTAGCCCCCGGCGCCAGATGCTCGATCCGCTCCTGCCGCCCGTCTGCCAGCGTGATCCGGGTGCCGGCGGCGAAGGAAACGCAGATGAGATCGGTCAGCGGCAGCCCCGCATCGGCGGGGCCGATGCGCAAAAGCGTGTATTCCGTGCGCGGAACCAGGGGCGACAGCGGCAACAGGTAATCGCCGCCGCCGTTCCCGAGATCGAGAAGCAGCGCCTCGACCTGCTCGCCATCGCTGCCCATCAGCGTCACCTCGGCCAGCGGGCGGACCGCATCGCCGGGCCGGCCAAGCTCGGAGCCTTCGGCGATCCGGTGCGATCCGTCCGCCATGCGGGCAAGCCTGAGCCGGAATGGCTGCGCCCCCGGTCGCGGCCTGTAGACATCGCCCGGCTCGCTGGCGCCTTCGCCGGCGATCGGGTCGCCAAGATTGGCGCCGCTGACGACCGTCAGGTCGCGCGCAGGGTGAACAAAGGCCGAATGGGCCTGAATCATCGGTCCTTGGCTTGGCATCTGGATGTCGATCTTGTGTCCCAAAGCCCTAGCAGCCCGCCCCCGGTCGCGCAATCGCCTGCCGCACCACTGGTCACCGCCGCAAGGCGCCCCTAAGTTCGTCCCGTTGCAACGGAATGGAGAAGTGCGATGGATCTCGGGATAGCTGGCAAGCGGGCGCTGGTCACGGCGGCCTCGAAGGGTCTCGGCCGGGGCTGCGCCGAGGCGCTGGCGGCGGCGGGCGTCGATCTTGTCCTCAACGCGCGCGGGGCCGAGGCGCTCACTGCGACCGCGGATGACCTTGCCAGACGCCACGGCGTCAAGGTGACGGCCATTGCCGCCGACATCACCACCGAAGCCGGCCGCGCCCGCGTCTTGGATGCCGCCGGGCCGGTCGACATCCTTGTGACCAATGCGGGCGGCCCGCCCCCCGGCCTCTGGAGCGACTGGGACAGGGAGGATTTCATCCGTGCCATCGACGCCAACATGCTGACGCCCATCGCGCTGATGAAGGCCACGCTCCCCGGCATGATCGGCAAGGGCTGGGGCCGGGTCGTCAACATCACTTCGCAATCGGTGAAATCGCCCATTGCCCAGCTCGGGCTTTCCAATGCCGCCCGCGCCGGCCTGACCGGCTATGTCGGCGGCACGGCCCGGCAGGTGGCGCCCCACGGCGTGACCATCAACAACCTCCTGCCCGGCATCCACGCCACCGACCGCGCCGATGCGCTCGATCAGGGCGTGGTCAAGGCCCAGTCGATCAGCCTCGACGAAGCCCGCGCGCAGCGCGCCGCGACGATCCCCGCCCGCCGCTACGGCACGGCAGAGGAGTTTGGCGCGACGTGCGCCTTTCTCTGCTCCACCCATGCCGGCTTCATCATCGGCCAGAACATCCTACTCGACGGCGGCGCCTTCAACGCGACCCTCTGAGCTTCTTCGTTGGATAAATACCCCGGGAGGGTCCGGGAGGGCTGGCCCTCCCGGCGGGTCGCCCGAGGCGCGAGCCTTGGGCGAAAGGCCGCGCTTGCGGCCCTCCGCCGGGGCTGCTATCCGGGCAGAAACCCGAGCAATTCCGTCAGGCAAGAACCCGGTGCCGAAACCACCAAGACTGGAAGTCCGAAACCTCCTCCGCCGTTTCGACGGGCGGACGGTGGTCGATGACGTCTCCCTCGCCATCGAGGCGGGGCAGGTCTCCTGCCTCCTCGGCCCTTCGGGCTGCGGCAAGTCGACGACGCTGAGGCTCATCGCCGGCGTCGACACCCAGGACGGCGGCGAGATCCGGGTTGACGGCACGCTTGTCAGCGACCCGGCGTCGTCAGTGCCGCCGGAACGCCGGGCCATCGGCCTCATGTTCCAGGATTTCGCGCTTTTCCCGCATCTCAGCGTCGCCGAGAACATCGCCTTCGGCCTGCCGAGATCCGCCCCCGACCGGAGCCGGCGCGTGGACGAGCTTCTCGAACGGGTGTCGCTCTCCGGCTTCGGTCCGCACTACCCGCATGAGCTTTCCGGCGGTGAACAGCAGCGCGTGGCACTTGCCCGCGCGCTGGCGCCGCGCCCGCGCATCCTTCTGATGGACGAACCCTTCTCCGGCCTTGATGAGCGGCTCCGCGACGGTATCCGAGACGATACGCTGGCACTCCTGAAGGAAGAGGGGACAGCCGTCCTTCTCGTCACGCATGAGCCGCATGAGGCGATGCGCATGGCCGACGAGATTCTCCTGATGCGCGCCGGCCGCATCGTCCAGGGGGGGGCGCCCTACAATATCTACAATGCGCCGGTGGACCGCGCCGCCGCCGCCTTCTTTTCCGACATCAACATTCTTTCAGGCCGGGTCGATGGCGCACTGACCCAGACCCCCTTCGGCGAATTCCTCGCCCCCGGCGTGCCCGATGGCACCGATGTCGAGATCGTGATCCGGCCGCAGCACCTGAAGATCGACTTCGACCGCGCCGGGCGTGGCCCGAACCCTACGCCCGCCGACGGCACCCCCGCCCGCGCCAGCGTGCTCCGCGCCCGCTTCCTTGGCCGCGAAAGCCTTGTCGAGTTTGCACTGGCCGATGGTGGCGCGGTCCTCAAGGCTTCGGTGCCGGGTGTCTTCCTGCCAAAGCCCGGCACGGTCATGTGGCTGATGATCCGCCGCGACCGCTGCTTCGTCTTCCCGGCGAGCGTTCAGGCCGGCGACAACCGCGCGAGGTAATCCTCGACCGTCTTGCCCGCCTCTGGCAGGAAAGCGCCGCCGTCGGGTGCAAGTGCCGTCACCAGATCGACGCGAAATACTTTGAAATCATGCGCGAAATCCGACCACGCCATCAGCGTCCAGACCTTGCCCCAGTAGTCGAGGTGCAGGGGCCTGATCCGCTGCGCCTCGGTACCGCGATAGGAAAGCCCCAGCGTCAGGTGATCGCGGATCGCGCGGCGGACCAGTGCCAGATGCGGTGCCGCCCGCGCGGCTTCCTCGCTGGCAAAGACGAAACTGTCGCTGCCGGGATCCTGGACGCGGGCCGGTGCCACGGCGGCGATCTTGGCGCGCAGGCTCAAACCGGCGCGGGCGATTGTAGGGTCGGCGGCGCCGCCGACCAGCGCCACGCCAAGCCGCAAGGCCTCGAACTCGTCTCGGGTCAGTGCCATCGGCGGCAGCATCGTCGGCTCCTTCAGCCGGTAGCCGACGCCGCGCGCGCCCTCGATCGGCAGGCCGCCTTCGGACAAGGCGCCCATGTCGCGCCAGACGGTGCGGACCGACACGCCAAGCCGCGCCGCGAGGTCGCCCGCGCGGTGCAACTGGCCGTCCCGGAGGATCTGGACGATGTCGAAAAGGCGGGTCTTGCGCGGCATGAATGCGGTCGGAGAGAGGATTGCAACCGACAATATACTGTCAGTTGAGCCGCCCCGGCAAGGCCTCCGGGCGGGGCCGAAGGGCCAAAAGCACTATGAGGACTCGTCCGGAAGCACTACATGAAGCACGTGGAAGGGCGTGCCACTTACCGCGCCCGAGGAGTCAATACTATGTTTAACAACATCGGCATCCCCGGCCTTCTCCTGATTGCTGTCGTGGTTCTCGTGCTGTTCGGGCGCGGCAAGGTCTCGTCGCTGATGGGCGAGGTCGGCAAGGGCATCACCGCCTTCAAGAAGGGCGTCAAGGACGGATCGGAAGAGATCGAAAAGGCCTCGGCCGAACAGGCTCGCGACGTGACCCCCGAATCCGAGAAGGACAAGGCCTGAGCCTTGATCTTCGCCTGAACCGGGGCGCGTGCATCCATGTTTGACATCGGCGGAGGTGAGCTTCTGCTCATCGGTATCGTGGCGCTGATCGTGGTCGGTCCGAAGGACCTTCCCGGCATGTTCCAGACGCTCGGCCGCTTCACCGCGAAGGCGCGCGCGATGGGTCGCGAATTCCAGCGCGCCATGGACGACGCCGCGCGCGAGTCCGGCGTGAAGGGCGCGGCCGACGACCTGAAGGCGATGACCTCGAAAAAGAGCCTCGGCCTCGACGCGCTCGAAAAAGCCGCGAGCCAGTTCGAGAAATGGGACCCGACGAAGAACCCCGCGATGAAAGGGCCGGCGACCCAGGCTCTGGCTGAAAAGCGGAAAGCGGAGGCGGCCGAGCGGCTGGCCAAGGCCGCCGAAGCAACCAGACCGGCAGAAGCGCCGGCGGCCGACGTTGCGAAGGCACCTGCGCGGAAGCCGGGCCGGGTCCGCAAGTCTGCCGTGGGGGCCGCCGCGGTGTCCGCCGCCGCCAAGCCCGCGGCTACGAAAACTCCGGCAGCCGATCCCAAACCGGCAAAGGCCGCGCCTCAGGCCCCGAAGCCCGATGCGGCTCCCAAGGCCGCCGCGCCGGCGAAGCCGCGCGCCAGGAAGGGTGAGGCATGACCGCAAAGGACGACATCGACGACAGCGCCGCACCGCTGATCGAGCATCTGGCGGAGCTCAGGACCCGCCTGATCTGGTCCCTTCTCGCCTTTGTCGCGGCGATGACCCTCTGCTTTTCCTTCGGCAGTGCGATCCTCGACTTTCTGCTGGTGCCGATCGAACGGTCGATGCGGGCGCTTGGCAATGAAAATCCGGTGATGCAGTATACGGCGCCGCAGGAATACTTCTTCACCCTCTTTCGCATCTCGATGGTCGGCGGGCTGATCCTGTCCTTCCCCTACATCGCCTTCCAGATGTGGCGCTTCGTGGCCCCCGGCCTCTACCGCAGCGAAAAGCAGGCCTTCCTGCCGTTCCTCATCGCCTCGCCGGTCCTCTTTCTCACCGGCGCAGCCTTCGCCCATTACGTCGTCGTGCCCATCGCCATGAAGTTCTTCCTTGGCTTTGCTGACGTGCCTTCCTATTTCGCCGCCGTTTTCACCGGCGACAGCACCCGGTCGCAGACCACCGGCAGCGGCATCGACATCGTCTTCAACGGCAAGGTCAACGAAACCCTCGACGTGACGCTGAAGATGATCGTCGCCTTCGGCATCTGCTTCCAGCTTCCGGTGCTTCTGACGCTGATGGGCCGCGCGGGTCTTGTCACGGCCCGCGGCCTTGGCAACTTCCGCCGCTACGCGATCGTCGTGATGCTTCTGGTGGCTGCGGTGGTGACGCCAGGGCCGGACATGCTGTCGCAGCTCATCCTCTTCGGCGCCGTCTATCCGCTTTATGAACTCTCGATCTTCCTTGTCCGCCAACACGAAAAGAAGCGGGACCGCGAGGCGCGCGCGGACGGCACCATCGGCGAAGGCGAAAGCCTCTACGATGACCAGCCCGACGCGGACGACAAGGCATGAGCGATGATCTGAGGCGCATCGCCGAGGCGCTGGAACGGCTCGCCCCGGCGCCTGCGGCGGCGCCGGATTTCGCCGGGGCCGACGCCTTCGTCTGGCACGTGGCGCCTGACCGGCTTGAACCCGTGGCCCATGTCTCGCGCGTCGATCTGCCGCTTCTTGTGGGCATCGACCGGTCGCGCGACACGCTTCTGGCCAACACAAGGCAATTCGCCCGCGGCCTTCCCGCCAACAACGCGCTCCTCTGGGGCGCGCGCGGCATGGGGAAATCGTCGCTCGTCAAGGCGGTCCATGCGGCGGTCCGGTGCGAAGGACTTGCGCTCAAGATCGTTGAACTGAGCCGCGAGGACCTGCCGAGCGTCGGGCGGCTTCTGGCGCATCTCCGCGCCGCACCCGGCCACCGCTTCATCCTCTTCTGCGACGATCTTTCGTTCAGCCATGACGACCAGCACTACAAGTCGCTGAAGGCCGTCCTTGACGGCGGAATCGAGGGCCGGCCGGAGAACGTCGTCTTCTACGCCACCTCGAACCGCCGTCACCTGATGCCGCGCGACATGATCGAGAATGAACGGTCCTCGGCAATCAGCCCGTCGGAAGCGACCGAGGAAAAGGTCTCGCTTTCCGACCGCTTCGGCCTCTGGCTTGGCTTCCATCCCTGCAGCCAGGATGAATACCTCGCCATGATCCGCGGCTATTGCGATGCCGCCGGGATCGGGATTTCCGAAGAAACCTTGCGCGCCGAAGCCATCGAATGGCAGGCAACGCGCGGCGCCAGGTCGGGCCGAGTCGCCTGGCAGTACTTCACCGACCTCGCCGGACGGCGCGGCGTCAGCCTGTAGGGCTGCTGCACTTTCTGTCAGAAAATACTCCGGGGTGAATGCCCCGGACCTGGGTCCGGGGCAGAGGGGCAGCGCCCCTTACTGCAGGTAGGGCATGGGATCGACGCTGTCGAAGCCCTGGCGCACCTCGAAATGCAGGAAGGCCGGATTGCCGCTGCGGACCTTCGCCAGCGTCTGGCCGCGCTTTACCCGGTCGCCTTTTGCCACGGCAATGCCGTCGATATTGGCATAGACCGTCAGCAAGTTGCCCTCGTGGCGGAGGACGAGGATCGGCACCTGGTCGGTATCCTTGGTGATCGCGGCGACGGTGCCGTCGCCGGCCGCCTTGACCGCGGTGCCGGCAGCGGCAGCGATCTCGATGCCTTCGTTCTTCTTCTTCTCATAGGCGCGGATGATGCTGCCCGAGACCGGCATGCCAAGCTTCGAGGCCGAGGCAGCGGTCTTCTGCGCGCCGAGATCGGGGGCGGGCGGCGTCTTCGTCGCCTCTGCCTTCGGCGCGGTCTTTTCCGCCGGCAGGGGCTTTGCCGCCGAAGGCGGCGTCGGCGTCGGCGAGCCCTGACCCGGTGCGCTCAGCGTCTCGGACGATACCGCGGCAGTCTTTGCGCCTGAAGCCACGGCGATCGGGATCAGCAGCGTCTGGCCCTCGCGCACCGACAGGTCGGGGCCAAGCCCGTTCCAGTCGCCAAGGGCCCGCACATCGACATTGTAGAGCCGCGCGATGGAATAGGGCGTTTCGCCGCGCTGGACCTTGTGGCGGATCGGTTCGGTCTGGCCGATGGTACTGGCCGTCTGCGTGGTGGACTTGCCGCCGATGGGCGCGCTGGTGCCCTGTCCCTGGGCGCGGTCGATGGCGCCCGAGGCGATGGTGGTCACGTCGATGGAGCCGACCGGCGCGCTCGTCGTCGGCGCCATCGCACCCCCCGCGACCCTGCGCGGCAGGGCGAGAACCTCGCCCTCGCGCAAAACGCTTGTCGGCGCGATGGCGTTGTAGGAGGCAAGTTCCCCCGCGTTCAGGCCGACGCGCTGGGCGATACTGTCCACCGTGTCGCCGCGCCGGGCAACGACGACCTGATAGGTCGGGTAGGAGATCACGCCGCGATCATCGGTCGCGGGCCGGGGCGCGGTGGCATTCTTCGCCGCATCTGTGGTGTCAAAGCCGCCGCGGCCGAAGTTCCGCAGGTCCGGGTCGAAACTGCCATCGGCGTCGCAGCCTGCAAGGGCGAGGGCGCCGAGGCCCAGAAGGGCTGCGGGCAGGGGTGAAAGGTAACGGTGGCGTGCCATTGCTCGGTCCTCACTGTCCGGCCCGTTTGTCCGGGCCTTATCATCCTCGTCAAACGGGGCGCTCGGGCGTCAGTCCTGCCCGATCCCCTCGACCAGCGGCACGAAGCGCACGGGCCGCAACTCATCATACTCGTAGCCGGCAGGGCCGCGCGTCACCTTGATCAGGCTCTGAACGGTATCGGACTGCCCCACCGGCAACACCATGATACCGCCGATGCGAAGCTGAGCCAAGAGCGGTCCGGGAGGGTCTTCTGCGGCGGCGGTGACTATGATCCGGTCGAAGGGCGCCTGATCGGGCAAGCCGTGGCTGCCGTCCGCCGTCATCGCGGTAATGTTGGGAAGGCCGAGCCGGGCGAAGACCTCTTCGGCTTCGCGCACCAGCCGCCGGTGCCGGTCGAGCGTGTAGACCCGCCGCGCCAATTGGCTGAGGATCGCTGCCTGGTAGCCGGAGCCGGTGCCGATCTCCAGCACCTTGTCGCGTGGGCTGACCTCAAGCGCCTGGGTCATCAGCCCGACGACCGAGGGCTGCGAGATGGTCTGGCCGCAGGCGATGGGCAGCGGCATGTCCTCATAGGCGCGTTCGGCAAAGATGCCGCGCACGAACTCGCCGCGGTCGATCGCCTCCATCGCGCCAAGGACGCGGGCATCGGTGACGCCCTTGGTGCGCAGCGCGAAGAGAAACCGCATCTTGCGCTCGGCGGTGTCGCTCATCCAAGCCGCGCCCCGAGATCGGCAAGGACATCGTGGGCGGTGAGGTCGGCGCGCATCGGCGTGACCGAGATATGGCCGTCGAGGTTCACGGCGACATCGGTGCCGGGGGCCGTCGGCTTGTGCTGCGGCCCGCCGGTGATCCAGAGGAACTTGCGCCCCGAGGGCGAGATATGCGGCTCGACCCCGAAGAAGGTGTCGGTGCGGTAGCCCTGTGCGGCGACGCGAAGGCCCTTCACGTCCTTCGCGGCCACCGGCGGGAAGTTGACGTTGTAAAAGAGCCGGTAGTCGCCATTGTCCCAGAGCGCCTTGTCGAGAAGGGCGCGCACAGTGGCCACGCCGTGCTTTCGCGACGCCTCGAACGGGTCGTCGAGGTCTTCGGTCCGCGGCCCCATGAACTGCGAGAGTGCTATCGCCGGCACGCCCTGAAGTGCGGCTTCCATCGCGCCGCCGATGGTGCCGGAGTAGAGCACGTTCTCGCCGGCATTATTGCCGCGGTTGACGCCGGAAAGCACAAGCTCGGGTCGGCCGCCCTGCAGCACGTCATAGATGCCAGCGAGGACGCAATCCGCTGGGCTGCCCTCGGCCGCATAGCGGCGGGTCCCGAGCTTCGCGATCATCATCGGGTGGGTGTAGCTGATGCAATGCCCGACGCCGGATTGCTCGAAGGCGGGGGCGACGGTCCAGACCTCGCCCTTCGGGCCTGCGATCTCTTCGGCGATGGCGGTCAGAACCTCGAGCCCGGGGGCGTTGATGCCGTCGTCATTGGTAATGAGAATGCGCATGAGAAACCCCGCTGTCGCGCCCTGCTTAGACGAGGGCGCGGGGGGCGTAAAGCGATAGCGCGGGCGTCGTGTCGTCGGCCTGCGTCGCATTCCGGGCGGGCAGGCCCGCCCGGAGCCTCCGGCGGGGGTATTTGGCGCAACGAAGAAGCGGTCAGAGAAGGGCGAGGAGGCGCCGGGCTTCGGTCGAGGGATGGGTGAGGGGCGCGCGATCCTCGCCGGGGAAGAAGCGGGCGCGGGTCGCGGTCGGCATCGGCGCCGGCATCTCGATGAGGACGCGGGGGCCGGTCTTGGCGGATTCGGCCTGCCAGCTGTGGGCAAGGGCAATCTGGGCGGCCTTGGTGGCGCCATAGAGGCCGAAGAACTTTTCGCCTGCGCGCGGATCGTCGAAGAACATCGCGGTGCCGGGCCCGGCCTGCAGAAGCGGCGCAAGAACGGTGATCAGCTGCGCCGTGGCGCGCAAGTTGCAGGCCACCGACTTGTCGAGGTCCCTCGGATCGGTATGGGCGGCGGGCGAAAGCGGGGCTGCGTGAACCGCCGCATGGACCCAAAGATCGAGCCGGCCCCAGCGGGCGAGGATCGACTGCGCGAGATGCGCCATCGCGCCTTCATTGGTCACGTCGAGGGGGGCGAGCGTCGCGGCACCCCCTTTGGCGCGGATCGCATCGTCAAGTTCCTCAAGCCCGCCGGTGGTGCGGGCGACGGCGAGGACGTGCCAGCCCTGCGCCCCGAGTTCTTCGGCGATGGCACGGCCAAGGCCGCGCGAGGCGCCGGTGACGAGGGCAAGTTTTTCGGAAGAAGTTCTATCGGTCATGGCCGCCCCTTTGGCATCGGCACGGGGCTTCTGCAACAGAATAGATTGACACCCGGCGGCGCTGCGGCGAATTTGCGCGCCAGACCCGATAGAGGAAGGCTTCCCGATGACACTTTCAAAAGCGCTCGTTCGTTCGCAATCGCTGCCGGTGCAGGCCGCATTGGTCGCTAGCGGTTCGCTTTTCATTGCGCTGGCCGCTCAGGTGTCGGTGCCGATGATTCCGGTGCCGATGACCCTGCAGACCCTCGCCGTGCTGCTCGTCGGCTTTGCCTTCGGGGCGCGTCTTGGCGTTGCGACCCTCATTGCCTATCTGGCCGAAGGCGCCATGGGCCTGCCGGTCTTCGCCAATGCCCATAACGGCGTCGCCTTCATGGGGCCGACCGGTGGCTTCCTTGTCGGCTTCGTCGGTGTCGCGGCCATCGCAGGCATTGCCGCCGACCGGGGCGTGAAGAGCTTCCTTGGCACCGCTCTGGTGGCGATCCTCGCCTCGGCGCTGCTTTATGTCCCGGGCGTTCTCTGGGCGATGTCGCTGGCGAAAGTGGCGGGCATCGACACGGCGAAATGGGGTGCCGACAACTTCGGCATGATCTGGCAATACTACATGCAGCCCTTCCTGATCGGCGACGTGGTCAAGGCGCTGCTGGCGGCACTGATCGTCACCGGCGGCTGGGCCGCGCTGAGCCGCCGCAAGGCCTGAGACGCCTGACTAGCGAGGAATTCCGAAGGGGCTGCCGTCAGGCGGCCCCTTTTTCGTTGTGAAGCCGGGTCAGGGCCGCTTCGCACATCCCGTAAGCCTCCCATTCGCAGCCGGCGCAGAGGGTCTTGAGGCTTCCCGGCGGCACGTTCGCGCGGATGCGGTCCTTGGCCTCGCCCCAGGTCAGCACCTCGCGCGGGTCGAGCTTCAAGGCCGCCGCATGGGCGCGGTCGAGCGTCTTGATCTTGTCCTGATTGGTGCAGAGCCTGCCCCGCCTTTTCGGGCAGGGGGCGCAGATGTCGTCGGTCGCACCTGTGACCGCGATCACCGTGGCATCGCCGCCTTCCGCCCGGAGCCGGCCCATGACGATGGCTGTCATGTTCTCGGTAAAGCTTTCGGAATATCCCTTGCCCTCGAAGCCGAGCGAACAGAGGAAATGGTGCGGACGGTAGCGGATGGGGTCAGCCCCGCTCACTCCGCCGCCTTCATCTCGAAGCCCTTGGCGATCTGGTCGGACGGGGCCACAGGGTATTCGCCGGAGAAGCAGGCGTCGCAATACTGCGGCGACTTCGCATCGCGGCCCTGCGCTTCGCCGACAGCGCGGTAGAGGCCGTCGAGCGAGACGAACTTCAGGGAATCAACGCCGATCCAGTCGCGCATCTCATCCTCGCTCATCGTTGCGGCGAGGAGTTTTGAGCGTTCTGGCGTGTCGACGCCGTAAAAGCATGGCCAGGCGGTTGGCGGCGAGGCGATGCGGAAATGGACCTCGGCAGCGCCGGCATCAAGGATCATGTCCTTGATCTTGCGGCTGGTCGTCCCGCGCACGACGCTATCGTCGACAAGGATCACCCGCTTGCCCTTCACCAGCGCGCGGTTGACGTTCAGCTTCAGCCGGACGCCCATGTTGCGGATCTGCTCGGTCGGCTCGATGAAGGTCCGGCCCATATACTGGTTGCGGGTGATGCCTAGGCCGAAGGGGATGCCGCTTTCGGCGGCATAGCCGATGGCGGCGGGGGTGCCGCTGTCGGGCACCGGGCAGACGAGGTCGGCCTCGACCGGGGCTTCGCGCGCCAGTTCCACGCCGATCTGGCGGCGCGTCTCATAGACGGAGCGACCGCCGAGGATGGAATCGGGGCGCGAGAAGTAGACATGCTCGAATATGCAGAAGCGGCCCTTGGCGGGCGCGAAGGGCTGCGAGGAATGGACCTTGCCGTGTTCGATCACCACCATCTCGCCCGGCGCGATCTCACGCACGAACTCCGCGCCGATGATGTCGAGGGCGCAGGTCTCGGACGACAGCGCATAGCCGTCGCCGACCTTGCCGAGGACCAGCGGGCGCACGCCCAAGGGGTCGCGGACGCCGATGAGCTTCGTCCGGGTCATGGCGACGATGGAGAAGGCGCCTTCGACGGCGCGAAGCGCGTCCTTGATCCGTTCGGCCAAGGTCTTCTGCATCGACCGCGCCATCAGGTGGATGATGCATTCGCTGTCGGAAGAGGACTGGAAGATCGCGCCACGCTCGATCAGGTCGCGGCGAAGCTGGGCGGCGTTGGTGAGGTTGCCGTTATGGGCGATGGCGCAGCCGCCGATGGAGAATTCGCCGAAGAAGGGCTGGACGTCGCGGATCGCGGTGGAGCCTTTCGATCCGGCGGTGGAGTAGCGGACATGGCCGATGGCGAGGCTGCCGGGCAGGGTGCCCATCACGTCGGCCTTGGTGAAGTTGTCGCGGACATAGCCGAAGCGCTTGGCGTTGTTGAAGCCTTCGTCCGCGTCATAGGCGACGATGCCGCCTGCTTCCTGTCCGCGATGCTGAAGGGCGTGCAGGCCGAGCGCCACGAAGTTCGCCGCATCGGCGACGCCGATCACGCCGAAAATGCCACACTCCTCCTTCAACTTGTCATCGTCGAAGGGGTGGCTCAGGAATGGGCGCATAGCGCGGTCTCCGAATCCGGGGATCGAATTTCGCCCCTCATTTAAGGGCTGGCGCGCCGCATGTCACGCCGTTGTCACAAGGAAGTGTGTGCCGGGCTCAGTTCGCCGGCGGCGTCACGGTCTTTGCGCCGGTGTCATTGCCGCCTTCGGCCCCGGTTGCCGGGTCGATCGTGGACTGCACCGGGGCGCCGCATTTGCCGACAAGTTCCTGATAGCGCGCGGTGATCCAGCCCGGCGCATCGGCAGGGACTTCGGCATTCAGCCGGTCCTGAAGCGATGAGAAGATGCGCGCGGACTGGGAACCGTCCACCGCCGGCACGCTGCCGCCGGCGATGGCGCGGTCATAGGCGACGAAGGCGACGGCGACGAGAAGGATGCCGCGGAGGACGCCGAAGAGAAAGCCAAGGCCCTGATCGACTCCGCCGAGGGCGGAACGCTGCACGGCGGAGGAAAAGAGCGGCGTGAAGATCGACATGACGATGAGCGCCACGGCAAAGACCGCCGCGAAGGCGGCGATCACCGAAAGCTCGCAGCTGCCGCCGAGGAACTTGTCGAGGATCGGGATCTGCTTGATGAGCGGTTCGGCCTGTGGCGCGAAGATGAAGGCAAGCACGGCGGCCGCGATCCAGCCGGCGATGGCGAGCGCCTCGCGCACGAAGCCCCTGCTGTAGGCGAGGATCGCGGACAACAGGAGGACAGCCGCGACCACGGCGTCTACGATGGTGAAACCTTCCATGCCCTCGCTCCTTGCTCTCTCAGCCTGCCGCAAACATGTCGCCGACAAACGTCGTCAGATCGGGCATCTTCCGCACCCGCATCCCGTCGTCCCCGCCGGTCTTGCTCTGTTCCGGGGCGACTGCCTGTGAGAAACCAAGTTTTCTGGCCTCTTTCAACCTGTTTTCGGTCTGACCGACCGGACGGAGCGCGCCAGACAGGCTTATTTCACCGAAAATTACCATATCTGGCGGAAGTGCAACATCTTCGCGGGCCGAAAGCAAAGCTGCCGCCACGGCAAGATCGGCGGCCGGTTCGCTGACCCGCATCCCGCCGGCGACGTTCAGGAACACGTCGAGACCCGCGAAGGGGATGCCGCAGCGCGCCTCGAGCACGGCGAGGATGGTCGAGAGCCGGCCGGCATCAAGCCCGACCACGGTCCGGCGCGGCGTGCCGAGGTTGGAGGGCGCGACGAGGGCCTGTATCTCGGTCAGGACCGGTCGCGTGCCCTCGATCCCGGCAAAGACGGCCGAGCCGGGGCTGGCTTGCCCGCGTTCGGAGAGGAAAAGCGCCGAAGGGTTGGCGACCTCGGCGAGGCCGGCGCCGGTCATCTCGAAAACGCCGATCTCATCCGCCGGGCCGAAGCGGTTCTTGACCGCGCGGAGGATGCGGAACTGGTGGCCGCGCTCGCCCTCGAAATAAAGAACGGTATCGACCATATGCTCGACCACGCGGGGGCCGGCGATCTGGCCGTCCTTGGTGACATGGCCGACAAGGATGACCGAGGTGCCGCGCTTCTTGGCGAAGGTCACAAGCTCATGCGCGGCGGAGCGAACCTGACTGACGGAGCCGGGTGCCGCCTCGACATGGTCGGCCCACATGGTCTGGATCGAATCGATGATCGCAAGATCGGGGCGGAGCGCGTCGAGCGTCGTCAGGATGTCGCGAAGGTTCGTCTCGGCTGCAAGCTGCACCGGCGCATCGGCAAGACCCAGCCGCGCCGCACGCATCCTGACCTGGGCCGATGCTTCCTCGCCCGAGACATAAAGGCAGGAGAGTCCGGCGCGCGCGAAACTTGCGGTGGCCTGCAACAGAAGCGTCGACTTGCCGATGCCGGGATCGCCGCCGACAAGGATCGCGGACGCCGGGACAAGGCCCCCGCCTAGCACGCGGTCCAGCTCGTCCATGCCCGAAGGCGCGCGTTTGGGCGGCGTTTCCGTGGTGGCAAGCGTCGTCACCTCGATCTGCCGGCCCTTGGCGCCGCCAAGCGTCTTGCCCGAAGGGCCGGCGGCCAGCGGCGCTTCCTCGATGATGGAGTTCCATGCGCCGCAGGCGTCGCAGCGCCCCGACCATTTGCGGTGGAAGGCACCGCAGGCGGTGCAGGTGAAGCTTGGAAGTCCCTTGGCCATGCGCCCTTCCTGCACCAGCGGCGATGCGCCCGCAAGCGGCCATGCGGCTAAAGCCCGCGCACCTGCCGCCAAGTTGTTTTGACCCCGGGGACGTGCCACGATATAGACCGGGCGTTCCTCGTGGAGGTCTCGGGTTTGCTCCGGTTTCTGGTATCCTTTTTTGGTGGAATCTTCAGCTGGGTCGTCACCGGCCTGGTCTTTGCTGCGCTGACCGTGGGCGCGGTCTTCTGGATCTATAGCCGCGACCTGCCCAACCACGAATACCTTGCCCAATACACGCCGAAGACCATCAGCCGGATCTATTCCGGCGAAGGCCGCCTGATCGACGAATTCGCCACTGAAAGGCGCATCTTCGCGCCCATCGACGAGATCCCCGATCTGGTGAAGGACGCCTTCATTTCGGCCGAGGACAAGAACTTCTATTCGCACCAGGGTTTCGACACGCGCGGCATGGCCGGTGCCCTTTGGGATGCGATCCGCACCCGTGGCCAGACGCTGCGCGGCGCCTCGACCATCCCGCAGCAGGTGGCGAAGAACTTCCTTCTGGGTGGCGAAAGGACGGCGGAACGCAAGATCAAGGAGCTGGTCCTTGCCAACCGGCTGGTCAACACCCTGCCGCGCGAAAAGATTCTTGAGCTTTACCTCAACGAGATTGACTTGGGGTTCCTGTCGTTCGGCGTCGCCTCGGCGGCGCAGACCTATTTCAACAAGACGCTTGCTGAGCTGACGCCGGAAGAGGCCGCCTATCTCGCCGCGCTGCCGAAAGCGCCCTACAGCTACCACCCGGTCGACAACCACGAAGCGGCGGTCGAGCGGCGCAACTACGTCCTGCGCGAGATGCGGCAGAACGGCTATCTTGACGAAGCCGCCTATGAAAAGGCGGTGGCCGCACCTTTGAAGACCGTGCAGGGCGGCGATTATCCGTCCTTCCGCCGGAGCCTGCCGCCGCGCGACTATTTCACCGACGAGATCCGCCGCCAGCTTTCAAAAAGTTTCGGGCAGGAGGAGTTCTTTGGCGGTGGCCTGACGATCCGCGCCACCGAAGACCCCGAGATGCAGATGGCGGCGGCTTCCGCGCTGCAGGAAGCGCTTGAGAAATACGACCGCGGACAGGGCGTCTGGCGCGGCACCCGCAAGGCGATCCCGGTCGAACAACTGGCCGACGAGGCGCAATGGCGGGCCACGCTCGCCACGACCGATGTGCCGCGCGACATTCCGGGCTGGCTGCCGGCGGTGGTTCTGGAGGTCGGCGAAAGTTCTGCCCGGATCGGCATCGAAGGCGTCTCCGACGATGAGGACGGCCATGTCATCCCCGCCGAGGACGTGACCTGGGCGCGCAGGCGCGAAGCCGATGGCAAGCTTGGCAAAAAGGCCAAGGTGGCGGGTGATCTCGTCTCGGTCGGCGATGTCGTCCTTGTCCGCGCTGTCACCAACGAGGACGGCAGCTTCAACCGCTGGTCGCTCAGGCAGGTGCCGGACGTGCAGGGCGGCTTCATGGCGATGGACGTGAACACCGGCCGCGTCATCGCGATGCAGGGCGGGTTTTCCTACCAGTCCTCGGTCTTCAACCGCGCAACGCAGGCGCAGCGCCAGCCGGGGTCGTCCTTCAAACCCTTCGTCTATGCCGCAGCACTCGATTCAGGCTTCTCGCCCGCGACCATCGTCGTCGACGCCCCGATCGAGATCGAGACACCGCAGGGTCTCTGGACGCCGAAGAACGCGTCGAACAAGTTCTATGGCCCGACCCCGATGCGCACCGGGATCGAACAGTCCCGGAACCTCATGACGGTCCGTATCGCGCAGGAAGTCGGAATGCCGGTTGTCGCCGGCTATGCCGAACGCTTCGGCGTCTACGACCAACTGTCGCCCTTCCTCGCCAATGCCCTTGGCGCGCAGGAGACCACGCTCTTCAAGATGGTCGCCTCCTACGCCATGTTTGCCAATGGCGGCGAAAGGGTGGAGCCGACGCTAGTTGACCGCGTCCAGGACCGCTGGGGCAAGACGATCTACCGCCACGACCAGCGGATCTGCGAAAACTGCAATGCGCCGCGCCTGCCGCCCGGCCAGCCGCCGACCATCACCTCGGACCGCGAAAGGGTGATGGACGCGATCACCGCCTATCAGCTCACTTCGATGCTGCAGGGCGTGGTCCAGCGCGGTTCTGGTTCGGGGGTCAAGCTGCCGGTGCCGACGGCGGGCAAGACCGGCACCACGAACGATGCCAAGGATGTCTGGTTCATCGGCTTCACTTCGAACATCGTCGCCGGCTGCTACATGGGCTACGACCAGCCCCGGACGCTGGGCGAGGGCGCCTATGGCGGCACGCTCTGCGTTCCGGTGTTTCAGGAGTTCATGGAGCAGGCGGTACAGAAATACGGCGGCAGCCAGTTCAAGGTGCCGCCGGGCGGTCGTTTCATCAAGATCAACCGCTTTACCGGCGACCGTCTGCCCGACGATGCCGAGGGCGACTATGTTCAGGCCGAGTACTTCCGCGACGGCGTCGATACGATCTTCGGCATCGGCGCGCTGGTCGACGGCGGCTTTGCCATGGGCCAGAACCTGCCGCTTTACGCCTATGGCGAAATGGGCGGAGATGGCGGCACCACTGTCACCACCCCCGACGGCGAAACCAAGGTCATTCCGAACAAGGCCGATTTTGGCACGATCAGTTCGGGCGGGCTCTATTAACCGACAGCGGCGCTTGGGGGGGCGGCTTGCCGCAGGCAGCCGGCTCCGCTATCACGCGCGGCACGGGGTTCACGGGAAGGACGGACGGCCATGCGCGCCGAGATGGAAAACATCGCCGAAGCTGTCGGCCGGACGCTGAAGCTTCTCGGCCAGCGGATGGATTGGGAATCCGCGCCGCACCGCCTGGAAGAGATGAACGCCATGATCGAGGATGGCGATCTCTGGTCCGACCCGGCGCGCGCGCAAAAGCTGATGCGCGACCGCCAGATGCTGATGGACAAGGTCGAGACCTACCGCCGGATCGAGCGCGAGCTGAAGGACAATGTCGATCTGATCGAGCTTGGCGAGATGGAGGACGACAAGGCCATCATTGCCGATGCCGAAGCCGCGATGAAGGCCCTGAAGGAGCTTGCCGCGCAGAAGGAGCTTGAGGCGCTTCTGGATGGCGAGGCCGACGGCAACGACACCTTCCTAGAGATCAACGCCGGCGCCGGCGGCACCGAAAGCTGCGACTGGGCGTCGATGCTGGCGCGGATGTATGTGCGCTGGGCCGAGAAGAAGGGCTACAAGGTCGAGCTTCAGTCGGAAACCGCCGGCGACGAGGCCGGCATCCGCTCTGCCGCCTACAAGATTTCCGGGCCGAATGCCTATGGCTGGCTGAAGTCGGAATCGGGCGTCCACCGGCTGGTGCGGATTTCGCCCTACGATTCCGCCGCACGGCGGCATACCTCGTTTTCCTCGGTCTGGGTCTATCCGGTCGTCGATGACAACATCGAGATCGTGATTCCCGACAACGAGATCAGGATCGACACCTACCGGTCGTCCGGTGCCGGCGGCCAGCACGTCAACACCACCGACTCGGCGGTGCGGATCACCCACCTGCCGACGAATATCGTCGTCACCTCGTCGATGAAGTCGCAGCACCAGAACCGCGAGGCGGCGATGAACGCGCTGAAGGCGCGGCTCTACCAGCTTGAACTCGACAAGCGCAACGCCGCGATCAACGCCCAGCACGAATCCAAGGGCGATGCCGGCTGGGGCAACCAGATCCGCTCCTATGTCCTTCAGCCCTACCAGATGGTGAAGGACCTGCGGACGTCCTATGAGACATCGGACACGCAAGGCGTCCTTGACGGCGACATCGACGGATTCATGGCCGCGACGCTGGCCATGGACGTCGCCGGCAAGAGCCGCGCCGAGGCGAATGCCGAGGATTGATCTCGGGTCAAGCGAGCTTCCCTGACTCAGCGCTTGCCACCGCCCGGTCGCCCAAAGCGACCGGGCCGCGCCGACCCGCCCCCACGGGGCGGCGCGATGGCGCCACCCCGCGGGCCGGCGCGACCCTCCGTTGCGCTTTGGATCAAACGACGACGATCATTAGCCCAGCGGCAATTCCGTCGTCGCCTTGATCTGCCTGAGGACAAAGCTCGTCGTCGTCGCGCGCACGATGCCGGTGGCCAGCAGCGCGTGCATCAGGAAATCTTCCAGGTCCTCGGCATCCTTCGCCACGACCCGGATCAGGTAGTCCGCATTTCCGGTGACGCGGGCACATTCAAGGACGCGGTCCTGCCCCCTCACGAAACTGTCGAACTTCGCCACGGTGGCGGCGGTATGTTCGGTGAGCGAGACCTGGATATAGGCCGAGGCCCTGAGCCCGAGGATGCGCTGATCGAGGATCGCGACATGGCCGGTGATGACGCCCGCCTCCTCCAGCCGCTTCACCCGGCGCCAGGCCGGCGAGGCCGACATGCCAGCCGCTTCCGCCAGGCCTTGCGTCGACTGGCGCGCATCGCGCTGAAGGAGGCGCAGGAGCCTGCGGTCCGCCTCGTCAAGATCTACGTCAGGCATGTGGTTCCCCGAAAGATCGCTTTTGCGAAACGTCATTCCCAGAGTAGCGCAAATCGCGGCCCATCCGGAACCTGAATCCATGGGCTTGTGCTAGAATCCTCCCGACCGGATGAGATGGGAGGAGAAACCATGCCCAAATCCACCGAGTATGAAGCGAAGATCCCCGATGCCGAGGGGCATATCTTCTATGACGCCGAAGAGGATGCCGTCTGGCGCGATCTGGTCGCCCGGCAACTCCCTGAGGTCATGCGCCATATGGCGCGGCCCTATACCGACGGCCTCGCGCGCCTGAACCTGCCGCGCGACAGGGTGCCGCAATGTACCGAGGTTTCGAAGGTCCTGATGGCGGCGACGGGCTGGCGGGTCGAGCCGGTGCCCGCCCTCATCCCCTTCGGGCGCTTCTTTTCGATGCTCGCCGACCGCACCTTCCCGGCGGCCTCCTTCATCCGCAAGCGCAAGCATTTCGACTATATCGAGGAACCGGACATTTTCCATGAGGTCTTCGGTCATACGCCCCTCCTGACCGACCCGCGCTTTGCCGCCTTCAGCCAGGCCATCGGCAAGGCCGGCGTAAAAGCCGCGAAAGAGGATTATTCCTGGCTGATCCGGCTTTACTGGTTCTCCATCGAGTTCGGCCTGACGGTGGAGGAGGGCGGGGTCAAGGCGCTCGGCTCCGGCCTCGCCTCTTCCATCTCGGAACTGAAATGGGCGGTGGAGGGCGAGGCCCCGGAACGGCGGCCCTTCGACGTTATCGACATGCTGAGGACGCCCTACCGGATCGACATCCTGCAGCCGGTCTATTTCGTGATCGAGGATCTCGACAGCCTCTTCGCGGCGGCCGAGCGCGATCTTCTCGCCGATGTGCGGGAAGCGCGGGCACGCGGGCTTCACGCGCCGAAATACCCCGCCAAGGCCGCCTCCTGAACCCGGCCAAAACTCCTTGCGCCGGGCGGGGGCGCCGTCCTAGCCTTCCCTCGCGCGCGAGTGAGGAGGAAAGATGACAGAAGTGCAGGCGGCGGCTGACACGCTGCCGGAGGTCGGCACGGTTTCCGTTTCCGACATCCCGGCGGTATTGGCCGCGGGCTGGCGCGATTTCCTGCGCGCACCGGCCTATGGATTGTTCTTCAGCGCGATCTACGTGCTGGGCGGGATTCTCATGTATCTGGTCTTTGCCGCGGCGGGCGAGGAATGGTGGCTGATGCCGGTGATCGTCGGCTTCCCGATCCTCGCGCCCTTCGCGGCGGTCGGGCTTTACGAGGTCAGCCGCCGGCTGGAGCGGGGGGTGCCGCTCGACTGGTCGGGCGTGCTCGGCGTCGTTTTCGCGCAGAAGGACCGGCAGATCCCCTCGATGGCGATGGTCGTGCTTCTCATGTTCATGTTCTGGGTCTTCGTCGCCCATACGATCTTCGCGCTTTTCATGGGGCTGTCGGCGCTGACCAATGTCACCTCCTCGCCTGCGGTCCTGCTGGAAGGCAACGGCCCGGTGATGCTGCTGGTCGGCACCTTGATCGGTGCGGGTTTTGCCGCCGTGCTCTTTTCGGTCACGGTCGCCGGCCTGCCGCTGCTTCTCGACCGTGAGGTCGATTTCGTGACGGCGATGATCCTGAGCGTGCGCGCGGTGATCGAGAACCTGGGGCCGATGATCCTTTGGGGCCTGGTCATCGCGGCGCTGCTGTTTCTTGCGATGCTGCCGATGTTCCTCGGCCTCTTCATCGTGCTGCCGGTCCTTGGCCATGCCACCTGGCACATGTACCGCAAGTTGCTGGTGTGAGCCGGAAACAGAAAGGGCACCCGCCTGGGTGCCCTTCATCAGCCCTTTGGCCTGAAGCCTTACTGACCGGCAGGCGAGGCCGTGATCTGCTTCGGCGCGCTACTGCTCAGCGGGTCTTCCTGACGCTGCACCGAGCCTTCGAAATGGGCGCCGGATTCGATGGCGATGGTCTTGTGGATGATGTCGCCTTCGACGCGGGCGGTCGAGGTCAGGCGCACCTTGAGGCCGCGCACGCGACCGACCACACGGCCATTGACCACGATGTCATCCGCCACGATCTCACCACGGATCGTCGCGCTTTCGCCGACAGTCAGCATATGGGCGCGGATGTCGCCATCGATCACGCCTTCGATCTGGATATCGCCGGAGGTCTTCACATTGCCGGTGATGGTCAGATCCGACGAAAGGACCGAAGCCGCCGGTTTCGCCTTCGGCGTTGAGAGCGCGTAGTCGAAGGCTGGCTTCGCTGGTTCCGCCGGTTTCAGGTGATCGGATTCGCCACCGGTTTTCGGCCCCGGTTCGTTGATCCTGCTTTTAGAAAACATTGTTCGCCGCCTTCATGAACGTCATCGGATTGGTGGCCGCACCGTTGGTCCGCACCTCGTAGTGGAGATGAGGCCCAGTGGATCGGCCGGTATTTCCCATATCACCGATCCTGTCCCCGCGCGATACCTTTTGCCCCACGCTCACCTTGATATCGGAAAGGTGAGCGAAGCGGGTTTCGATGCCGAAATCGTGCTTGATGCGGATCAGCTTCCCGTAGCCGTTTTGCCAGCCGGCGTAAACGACAGTGCCTTCGGCGGTGGCATAGACGGGCGAACCCGTCGCGCCTGCCATGTCGATGCCTTCATGCGCGCGATTCCAGCGGCGGCCGAAGTTTGACGTGTAGCGGAACGAGGTCTTGAGCGGCATGGCCAGCGGTGTCTTTTCCACGGCAATGCGGTAAAGGTTCATGCGGTCGAGCCCTTCGAGGATCTTCCCCGCACGGGCGCTGTCGGGATCCTCACCGCCCGCGATCGGCGGAAGAAGGGGGCCGAGGGGACCACCAACGCCGGAATAGCCACGCCGCACCTGATCGAGAAGATCATCGGGGTCAAGTCCGACCGAGTTGAACATGTTGTCGAGCGGCGCCATCGAGACGGTGACGGCCTCTTCCAACTGGGTGAAGATTTCGTCGTGCTTCTCTTCCAGAAGCTTCATCTCATAGGCGGTTTCCTCGGCATCGGCGGTGGCCTGATCCGCGGCCTTGGCCATGGCATCGCGTTCACCCGCCGTGCGGCCAAGCGCTGCGGTGACGAAATCAAGGGTTTCAGTCATGTCTTCGACCGAGGTGCCGCCCTTGGCGAGGTTGGTGCCGGTGCCGGTCATCTGCGCCGTAAGGTCGGCGACTTCGGTCCGGGCATCGTCGCGTTCGGTCATCGTGCGGCGGAGCGTGGTCTGGATGACGCCGATGCCGGTCTCAAGCTCTTTCCGGCGCTCTTCCGAGGCGAGAAGCTTCGACTGCATGTCCGACACCTGGCCGAGCGCGATGGCGAAGCGGTCCTGCGCGGCGGTGGCTTCCTCGGCACGCTGGTCGCGTTCGCGCGACAGCGCATCGAGACGCGATTCATAGGTCGCGAGTTCGCGCTGCGACTGTTCGCGCGCACCGCCGGAACCGATCGAGTCCATCAGGAGGACGGCGGTGGCGACAATCGACCAGGCAAGCACAAGAGACGTGCCGGCCAGAACGATGGCCTGCGTCATGGGTCTGAGGCGGATGAAGCGCGTTTCGGTATCCGAGCGCAGGAAGAGCCGCTGTTCCGGGAGCCTGTGCTCCAATGCCGCGTGCAGACGGCTCATAAGACGTCGTGGCAAGACTGTCCCCGTTCAGTTTCATTCAGTCAGAGAGGGAGACTGACTTCCCCAAGAGTTCTCCCGCTTCGGGATTAGCAACGGGTTGAGGGTGTCGCAAGTTTTTTGGTCGGCCCGTGCCGGCTGACGGCGGAAGCCGGCTCATATCGGCAGATTCCCGCCGACGGTCATGGGTCTGCCCATGAAATTTCTCAAGACTTACGTAGGGTTCAGCGAAAACCCGCCGTGCCCGGCGCTGCTTCGACCTCCTCCGCCAAGGGCCAGTAGAAATCCGGCGGCAGGCCGGATTCGGCGCGTTTTTCATCGTTGAAGGGCGGCTTCAACGGCCCCCGGAAGTAGCGCCGAACGAGGGCGTGGAACTCGTCCTTCGGGTCCAGCCCGTCGCGGCCGCAAAGCCAGTTGAACCACTTCACGCCGTAAGCGACATGGCCGACCTCTTCGGCATAGATCGTCTTCAGGGCGGCGATGGCATCGGCCTCCCCCGCCCTCTCGAAAATGGTGATCATGCCGGGCGTCACATCAAGCCCGCGCGCCTCAAGCACCATCGGCACGACGGCGAGCCGGCCGAGCAGGTCTTCGGCCGTATCCTCCGCCGCCTGCCACATGAAGGCATGGGCGGGCAGGGCCCCGTAATGGCTGCCCATCGCTTCAAGACAGTCGCAGAGTAGGTTGAAATGCTTGGATTCCTCGTCTGCCGCCTTGACCCAGTCGTCATAGAATCCGGGCGGCATCGGCACATGCGCAAAGCGGGCGATGATGTCCCAGTGAAGATCGACCGCGTTCAGCTCGATATGGGCGAGCGCATGGAGAAGTGCGATCCGCCCCTGCGGCGATCCCGGCCTCCGGCGCGGCACCTCGCGTGGCGGCAACAACTCGGGCCGGTCGGGGCGAGCTGGGCGCGCGGGCGGCATCGCCTGCCCCACGGGGAAGGTCCCTCCCTTTGCCCGCGCCGCCCGCCAGGCGGCGGCATGGGCGTGGGAAAGCGCGGTTTTGGCACGCCCGTCGGCGGTGGTCAGCACCTCTACCGCCCGTTCGGCAAGGCTCGTCACAGCGCGCGCGCCGCGTCGAGCGCCTCTTCGGCATGGCCGTTCACCTTGACCTTGGGCCAGATGCGCGCGATGCGCCCGGTCCCGTCGATCAGGAAGGTCGTCCGTTCGATGCCGAGGTAGGTCTTGCCGTACATGCTCTTCTCGCCCCAGACGCCGTAACGCTCGGACGTGTCGGACCCGTCGTCGGAGGCAAGGATGATGCCAAGCCCGTGCTTGCGGCAGAACTTGTCATGCGCCGTCACGCTGTCCTTCGACATTCCGATCACGACCGTCGCGGCGGCGGCGAATTCATCCGCAAGCCGGGTGAAATCCAGCGCCTCGGTGGTGCAGCCCGGCGTGTCGTCCTTGGGGTAGAAGTAGAGCACGACCTTCTTCGGAAAGAGGCCGCGGAGCGAAACCACGCCGCCGCCGTCGCGCGGCAGGGTGAACTCGGGGGCCATATCGCCGGGTGAAAGCTTCATCTGCGATCCTTTGCCTGTGGGAAACGCTTTATGTTTTAATCGCTGGGGCGGAAGATTAAAGGGAAGCACGGGACAAAAAGACCAAACTTCGGACGACAGAAGGCAATGGGCAGCGATCAGGCGGAACATCAGGCCGAAAAACGGCCCGCGCACCGTCGCCTGCATGTCTGGGCGGCGCTGGTGACGCTCTGCCTTCTCCTTGCCGGGGGCATCCTTGTCCTTGGGCTGACCGACCGCGTGATCCCGGCGCCCGGCTGGCTGGTCGCCCGGATCGAGAGCCATGCGAACCGGGTTCTGGGCGGGCAGGGCCGCGCAACGGTCGGCGGGGTCGAGATTTACGTCGATGACCGGTTCGTCCCCCATGCCCGGATGCGCGACGTGGAGCTTTTCGCCTCGACCGGCATCCGCGTCGCGCGGCTGCCCGGCATCCAGAGCACGCTGGACGGAAGGGCGCTTCTCAGCGGGAAGTTCCAGCCGCGCAGCCTGTCGATCTCGGGGGCGGAGGTGGCGCTGAGCCGCAAGGCGGACGGAACGCTCGACTTTGCCCTTGGCGAACGGGACGAAGCGGTCCCGGCAGAGACCCGGGCCCTGGACCCCGTCGCGGCGCTTGATGCGTTTGACCGGGTCTTCACCCTGCCGGTCTTGCGCGACATCGAGACGATCGAGATCTCCGACCTTTCGATCCGCTTCGACGACGAGCGTTCCGGCAAACTGTGGCGCGCTGACCAAGGCTGGCTCAAGATGAACCAGACCGCAGAGAGCATCACCATCAGTCTGGCAATTTCCGCAACCTCGGGCGGCGCGCCGATGCGGGCGGCGCTGAGCCTGATTTCGGCGAAGGATACACCGGCGGCGACCTTGTCGGTCGATGTTCGCGATGTCGCCTCGCGCGATCTTGCCAGCCAGTCGCCGGCCCTGGCCTGGCTTTCGGCGCTTGATGCGCCGATCTCCGGCGCAATCTGGTCCTCGGTCGATGCCGGGGGCCAGATCCAGCCGATGAACGCCACGCTGAACATCGGCAAGGGCGCGCTTCAGCCGACAGAGACGACGAAGCCCGTCCGCTTCGACAACGCGACCCTTGCCATGACCTACGATCCCGCCCGGCAATCCGTCACCTTCCGCGACATCGCGGTTGACGGTCCCGCGCTCAGGCTGCGCGCCAGTGCCAGGGCCTGGCTCAAGGACATCGAGGCATTCGTGCCGAACACGCTGGTCGGACAGGTCGCGATCAACGAATTGCAGGCAGATCCCGAAGGGCTTTTCGAGAATCCGGTCGTCCTGTCGCAAGGCGCCCTCGACCTCAAGCTGACGCTGTCGCCGTTCCGGGTGCAGGTCGGCCAACTGGTGCTGATGGACGGCGCGCGGCGGGTCAGCGCCAAAGGAGATTTCCGGGCCGAGAGCAAGGGCTGGGCAAGCGCGCTCGACGTCACGGTGGATGCCATCGAAAGCCAGCGCCTCCTGGCGCTCTGGCCCGTTGCCATGGTGCCGAAAACCCGCGAATGGCTCAGGCAGAACGTGGCCACGAGCGAGATATTCAATGTCTCCGGGGGCTTGCGCGTCACCCCCGGCGCCGAGCCGCAGTTTTCGCTCGGCTATGAATTCCGCGCGACCGAGGTGACGGTCATCAAGACGCTGCCACCGGTTCAGGACGGGGCAGGCTATGCCACGATCACTGGCAACACCTATACGCTCGTCGTAGATGATGGCTACGTGCGGGCGCCGGATGGCGGGCGGATCAACGTCGCCGGCACCGTCCTTCGCATTCCCGATCTTCGCGTGGTTCCTGCTTCGGCCGAAGTGACGCTGCGCACCAAAAGCTCGATCACCGCAGCGTTGAGCCTTCTGGACGAGCCGCCGTTCGAATTCATGAAGAAGGCCGGCCAGCGGATCGACATCGCCGAAGGCCAGGCCGTGCTGGAAACCAAGCTGAAACTGGCGCTGAAGAAGAAGATCCTGCCCACAGACGTGAGCTATGACGTCGAAGGGTTGCTACTCGGCGTGCAGTCGGACCGGATCGTGCCGGCCAAGGTCATCGCTGCCGACATGCTCGACGTCACCGCAGACCGGAGCGGCCTTTCGATCAGCGGGTCGGGGACATTCGACGGTATCCCCGCCGATGTCCGATGGCGGCAGGATTTCGGGCCTGAGGCGCGCGGCAAGAGCAGCGTGGAAGGCACGGTCGAACTCTCGCCCGAGACGCTGAAGCGGATGGCGGTCGCCCTTCCCGAAGGGGCTGTCGCCGGCAAGGGGCGGGGGCAGATCAAGCTCGATCTCGTAAAGGGGGCGCGAACCGCCTTCAACCTCACCTCCGATCTTGCCGGGCTGACGCTTTCCATCCCTGAAGTCGGCTGGACCAAGCCGGCGAGGCAGAAGGGCAATCTGTCGATATCCGGCACGTTCGGCTTGCCGGCGACGATCGACCGGCTGGAGATTTCCGGCGCAGGGCTTTCGGCAGCGGGAAAGGTCGTGCTGAACAAGGACGGTTCGCTGAATGCGGCGGCCTTCGACAAGGCGAGCCTGGATGACTGGTTCCGGGGCGGGATTGCGCTGACAGGGCGCGGCAAGGGGCGCAATGTCGGGGTGGAGGTCACCGGCGGCACCGCCGACATCCGCTCCGCGTCATTCGGCGAAGGGCGCGGCGGTGGCGACACGCCGATCACGGTGGCGCTTGATACGCTCAGGATTTCCTCCGGCATCGCACTGACCGGTTTTCGCGGCGCCTTCGGCACCGGGGGCGGGTTCTCGGGGCGGTTTGCCGCGCGGGTCAACGGTGAGGCCGAGGTCAACGGCACGGTGGAGCCGGTGAACGGCCGCGCAGCCTTCCGGGTGACCTCCGACGATGCCGGGCGGGCGCTGCGCGCGTCGGGCCTTTACCGTCAGGGCAGCGGCGGCACCCTGTCCTTGCGGCTTGATCCGGCGACGGCGGCCGGCACCTATAACGGCAAGCTCAGGATGCGGAATTTCCGGGTGACGGATGCGCCGTCGCTCGCAGCGCTTCTGGATGCGGTTTCCATCGTTGGTCTTCTCGCGCAGCTGAACGGGCCTGGGATCTTCTTTTCGGACGCATCGGGCGAGTTCTACCTGACCCCCGATGCGGTCGAGGTGCGCCGGGGTTCGGCAATCGGGCCGTCTATGGGCGTCTCGACCGCCGGGGTCTATGACTTTGCCTCAGACCGCATCGCGATGCAGGGCACCATCTCGCCCATCTACGTGCTGAACGGGATCGGACAGATCTTCTCGAAGCGGCGCGAGGGTCTCTTCGGCTTCAACTACCGCCTGAGCGGAACCTCCGAAGCGCCACAGATCAGTGTCAATCCGCTGTCCATTCTGACGCCAGGGGTGTTCCGCGACCTCTTCCGCGCAGCCCCCCCGAAACTGCCCCAGTGAAGACGCGCCCATGAACCTCAGCGATTTCGATTTCAACCTGCCGGAGGGGCTGATCGCCACCCGGCCCGCCCGCCCGCGCAGCGCCGCGCGGCTTCTCCTGGCCGAGGGCGACAGGATCAGCGACCTGCATGTCCGCGACCTTGTCGGGCTTCTCGGGCCGGGCGACCGTCTCGTCCTCAACAACACCCGCGTCATCCCGGCGCGGCTGCGCGGCCAGCGCCGCCGCAAGACGCCCGAGGGCGAGGCGGTGGCGAAGATAGAGGTGACGCTGACCGAACCCTTGCCGGGCGGCCGCTGGGCGGCGCTGGCAAAGCCCTTGCGGAAGCTGAAGGAGGGCGAGGAGATCAGCTTTGCCGGCGGGCTGACCGCGCGGGTGGACCGCATCGCCGAGGGGCAGGCGGAGCTTGTCTTCAACCTGACCGGGCCGGAGTTCGATGACGCGCTCGCCGTGGCGGGCGAGATGCCCTTGCCGCCCTATATCGCCGCCCTTCGCGCGCCGGACGCGCAGGACCGCGACGATTATCAGACGGTCTTCGCCCGCCATGCCGGTGCGGTCGCCGCGCCGACCGCCTCGCTGCATTTCGATGCCGATCTGCTGGCCGCTTTGCGCGCGCGGGGAGTCGCGTTTACCGAAGTGACGCTCCACGTCGGCGCGGGCACCTTCCTGCCGGTGAAGGTGGAGGATGTGACCACGCACCGAATGCATGCCGAATGGGGCGAGGTGACAGAGGGCGCCGCCGCCGAGATCAACGCAACGAAGGCGGCGGGCGGGCGGGTCATTCCGGTCGGCACCACGGCGCTGAGGCTGATCGAAAGTGCGGCGGCAGGTGGCGCGGTGAAGCCATGGCGGGGGCCAACCGACATCTTCATCTATCCCGGCTACCGCTTCCGCGTCACCGACGGCCTCATGACCAATTTCCACCTGCCGAAATCGACACTTCTGATGCTGGTTTCGGCGCTGATGGGGCAGGAGAGCATCCGCGGCATCTATCGCCATGCCGTCGAGTCAGGCTATCGCTTCTTCTCATACGGCGATGCGTCGCTGCTGCTGCCGGGTGGCAAAGGGGAAACGTGACGCGATGAGCCTCCGCCCTGTCGCTGCCGGTAAACAAGAAAGCCCGGGCCTGGTCATAAATCCGGGGGCAACCAGAGGTTCTTCATGCTGACTGTCCTGCGCAATTCCTGGCCTCTCCTCCTTGGGGTGATGCTCCTCCTGCTGGGCAACGGCATCCAGGGCACGCTTCTTGGTATCCGCGGCAAGATCGAGGGCTTTTCGGCGGTCGAGATGTCCTATGTCATGTCGGCCTATTACGCGGGCTTCCTCGTCGGGTCGCGCTTCACGCCCGACATGATCCGCTCTGTCGGCCATGTCAGGGTCTTCGCGGCGCTCGGATCGCTCATCTCGGCCGCGCTCATCGTCTATCCTGTGGCGCCGGACTGGATCGTCTGGTCGGTGCTGCGCATCCTCATCGGCTTTTCCTTCGCCGGGGTCTACATCACCGCCGAAAGCTGGCTCAACGCCTCATCGACGAACGAGACGCGGGGGCAGGCGCTTTCGGCCTATATGATCATGCAGATGCTTGGCATCATCGCCGCGCAGGGCGTCGTCAACTTCCGCGATCCGGGCGGCTTTGACCTTTTCGCAATCTCCTCGATCCTCGTCTCCATCGCGTTCACGCCGATCCTTCTTGCGGCAACGCCCGCGCCGGCATTCGACCGGATCGCGCCCCTGCCGATCAGCCGGCTCTTCCGCACCTCGCCGCTTGGCTGCGTCGGCATCTTTGTCGTCGGCGGCATCTTTTCGGCCCAGTTCGGCATGGCGGCGGTCTGGGGATCGGAGGTCGGGCTGTCGGTGCGCAACATCTCGATCTTCATCGCCTCGATCTATTTCGGCGGCCTCGTCCTGCAATATCCGATCGGCTGGCTGTCGGACCGCTACGACCGGCGCACGATCATCCTGGCGCTGGCCGCCGCCGGTACTCTGACGATGATCCTTGCCACCGTGCTGCCGTGGACGCTGCCGGTCCTCACCCTCATCGGCTTTCTGTCGGGCGGTATCACCAACCCGGTCTATTCGCTTCTCGTGGCTTACGTGAACGATTACCTCGACGGCAGCGAGATGGCCGGCGCCTCGGCGGGCCTGATGTTCATCAACGGGCTGGGCGCCATCGGCGGGCCGCTCATCACCGGCTGGTTCATGCACCAGTTCGGGCCGACCGGCTATTTCGTCTTCATGCTGGTGCTCTTCGCCTTCCTGACGCTTTACACATCCTTCAGGATGACACGCCGCCGCGCCCAGGCGCTTTTCCGGGGCCGGTTCCGGCCGCTGTCGCCCACCGCCTCGGCCGTCGCCGTCGAAGCCGCGATCGAGACCCGGGTGGAGGATCTGCCACCAGACCCCGGCGCCGTCGAAGCGCCGTAAGAGGCTGGCCTTTCCCGCCGTTTGCTGCCACCTTGCGACAGGGAGGCTGCCATGTCCGTTACCGATAACATCCTTGAGTTCTGGCTGCACGATGTCGGCCCGAAGGGCTGGTATGCGGTCGACCAAGACGTCGACGCCGAGATTGCCGCGCGCTACGCCGGGGAATGGGAGGCGGCGCGGCGGGGCGAACGCGACGTCTGGTGCAACGGGCCGCGCGGGACGCTGGCCTATCTGATCCTGACCGACCAGTTTCCGCGCAACATGTTCCGTGGCGATCCGCGCGCCTTCGCGACCGACGACCGGGCGCGTCATGCCGCCGGGATCGCCATCGAAAAGGGATGGGACCTGAAGATCGCCGAACCGGAGCGGCAGTTCTTCTACCTTCCCTTCATGCATTCCGAAGACGCGGCCGATCAGGACCGCTGCTGCACCTTTTTCGCCGAGCGCATGCCGGAAACCGGAAAGGACAACGTTCTTCATGCCCATGCCCACCGGGAGGTAATCGAGAATTTCGGCCGGTTCCCCTACCGTAACGAGGCCCTTGGCCGCGACATTACGCCCGAGGAGGCGAAGTTCATTTCCGAGGGCGGATATGGTGCGGCGGTGCGCGCCGTGAAGGCCCGGCAATGATCGTCATGCTTCCAGCGCATGGCGCTACGGCAGCATGTTCGTTGCTCGGCGAAACGAAATAGTTTAACGCCAAACTACTTTTTCCGAGGGAGGAGAGACATGGCTGCAAAGACCTTCGACATGATCGTGATCGGTGCCGGGCCGGGCGGCTATGTCGCCGCAATCCGGGGCGCCCAGCTTGGGTTGAATGTCGCGATCGTCGAACGCGAACATCTGGGTGGCATCTGCCTCAACTGGGGCTGCATCCCGACCAAGGCGCTTCTGCGTTCGGCCGAGGTCTTCCACCTCATGCACCGCGCCAAGGACTTCGGCCTCAAGGCCGACGGCATCAGCTATGACCTCGATGCGGTCGTGCAAAGGTCGCGCGGCGTGGCCAAGCAGCTTTCGGGCGGCATCGGCCACCTGATGAAGAAGAACAAGGTCACCGTCTTCATGGGCGAGGCGACGCTGCCGAAGCAGGGCGTGGTGTCGATCAAGACCGACAAGGGCACCGAGGAACTGACGTCAAAGGCCATCGTCCTTGCCACCGGCGCGCGGGCGCGCAGCCTGCCGGGGCTTGAGGCGGACGGCGATCTTGTCTGGTCCTACAAGCACGCGCTGGTGCCGAAGCGGATGCCGAAGAAGCTTCTCGTCATCGGTTCCGGCGCCATCGGCATCGAATTCGCCTCCTTCTTCAACACCCTCGGCGCCGATACCACGGTGGTCGAGGTGATGGACCGCGTGCTGCCGGTGGAGGATGCGGAGATTTCCGCCTTCGCCAAGAAGCAGTTCGTCAAGCAGGGGATGAAGATCGTTGAAAAGGCCACGGTCAAGAAGCTGGACCGCAAGCCCGGCGTCGGCGTCACCGCGCATATCGAAAAGGACGGCAAGACCGAGACGCAGGATTTCGACACGGTGATTTCCGCCATCGGCATCGTCGGCAATGTCGAGAACCTTGGGCTGGAAGGTCTGGGCGTGAAGGTCGACCGCACCCATGTCGTGACCGACGAGAACTGCCGCACCGGGGTCGAGGGGCTTTATGCCATCGGCGACGTGGCCGGCGCGCCATGGCTTGCGCACAAGGCGAGCCATGAGGGCGTGATGGTTGCCGAACTGATCGCCGGCAAGCATCCGCATCCGATCAAGCCGAATTCCATCGCCGGCTGCACCTACTGCCAACCGCAGGTGGCCTCGGTCGGACTGACGGAAGCCAAGGCCAAGGAAGCGGGCTATGAGGTCAAGGTAGGTCGTTTCCCCTTCATCGGCAACGGCAAGGCGATTGCTTTGGGTGAGCCGGAAGGTCTGGTCAAGACCGTCTTCGATGCCAAGACTGGCGAGCTTCTCGGCGCGCATATGGTCGGCGCGGAAGTGACCGAACTGATCCAGGGCTATATCGTCGGCCGCACGCTGGAGACGACCGAAGCCGAGCTGATGGAGACAGTCTTCCCGCATCCGACGCTCAGCGAGATGATGCACGAGGCGGTTCTCGACGCCTACGGCCGCGCGATCCACATCTGACCGGCAAGGCGAGGGGCGGGTGGAACGGACCAACTGGCCCCTCATTGCCGCGCTCTGGTTCTCCGGGCTGACGGCGGCGGCGCAATTCGCCAAGGTCGGCGTGATCTTCGACCTTCTGCGCCCGGTCTGGCCGGGGGCGGGTGTCTGGCTTGGCCTCGTCGTGTCGGTCGTCGGCTTTGTCGGCATCGTCTTCGGCACCTCGACAGGGATCGCCGTCGCCCGCATCGGGCCGCGGCGGATGATCCTGACGGCGCTTGTCGCCGGGGCGGCGCTGTCGCTGGTCGAAAGCCTGATGCCGCCTTTGCCGGTGATGATCGCCCTCCGCGTCCTTGAGGGGATGAGCCATCTCGCCATCGTCGTTGCGGCACCAGTGCTGATCGCCGCCTCATCGCGGCCCAAGGATCAGCCGGCGGCGATGACGCTCTGGTCGACCTTTTTCGCCGTCGCCTTTTCGCTCGCCGCCTGGCTTGGTCGGCCTCTGGTTGCGGCGCATGGGCCTTCGGTTCTGTTCCTTGTCCATGCCGCGCTGATGGCGCTGGCGGCGCTTCTCCTCTGGCGGATGATTCCCGCGCTGCCGCCGGTCAAGGCCGGGGCCGGTGAGCGGTCGGGTGTCATCGCCGAACATCTGCGCATCTACGCCTCGCCCCGCATCGCCGCCCCGGCGCTGGGCTTTGTCTTCTACACGCTGATGTTCGTGGCCTTCCTGACGCTGCTCCCCGGCCTGATCGCCCCCGAATGGAGCTTTCTCACCGCGACAGTCATGCCGCTGGCCTCGATCGCCGTGTCGTTGATCCTCGGTGTTCCGCTGACACGCACCAAGGGAGCCGTCGCGACGGTCCAGATCGGCTTCGCCGTGGCCGCCGTCGCTCTTCTGGCCTTCACCGTCAGCGGCGGCCAGGGGCTGCTGGCCTTGAGTGCGGTCATGGCGATCTCCGGCGCGCTCGGCCTTGTGCAGGGCGGCAGCTTCGCCGCCATCTCGGAACTGAACGCAACCGGCGCCGGACGGGCCGAGGCGGCAGGCGCCATCGCGCAGCTTGGCAATGTCGGCACCACGCTCGGTACGCCGGTCCTTCTCAGGATGACCGACCTCTGGGGGCTGCCCGCGATCCTGTGGTTCGGCCTGCCGCTTTGCCTCATCGGCATCGCGGTCCATGCCTGGCTGAAGGTCCGACGGGCGCGCGAGGCTGGCTGAACGGCGGACATTCTCCGTTGCGTTCCCTTATTGTTCTCATTTTCTGGTTGGCGACTCCGCCGCGATCACCTATTTCTTAACTTCTGATCCCCGGGGGCAGTGATGGCCGAACAGAAGTTCATCGAAGTGCGCGGTGCGCGCGAGCATAATCTGAAGTCGATTGACGTCGATATCCCTCGCGACAAGCTGACGGTCATCACCGGGCTTTCCGGGTCGGGCAAGTCGTCTCTCGCCTTCGACACGATCTATGCCGAGGGCCAGCGCCGCTATGTCGAGAGTCTCTCGGCCTATGCGCGGCAGTTCCTCGACATGATGGGCAAGCCGGATGTGGACCATATCTCCGGTCTTTCCCCGGCGATTTCCATCGAACAGAAGACGACGTCGAAGAACCCGCGTTCGACCGTCGGCACGGTGACGGAGATCTACGACTACCTCCGGCTTCTCTTCGCCCGCGTCGGTACGCCCTATAGCCCGGCGACCGGCCTGCCGATCACTGCCCAGCAGGTGCAGGACATGGTCGACAGTGTGATGGCCATGCCCGAAGGCACGCGCGGCTATCTGATGGCGCCCATCGTGCGCGACCGGAAGGGCGAATATCGCAAGGAATTCCTTGAACTGCGCAAGCAGGGCTTCCAGCGCGTCAAGGTCGACGGCCAGTTTTACGAGCTTGAGGAACCGCCGGTGCTCGACAAGAAGTTCCGCCATGACATCGACGTTGTGGTGGACCGCATCGTGGTGCGCGAAGGCTTGGAGACACGGCTGGCCGACAGTTTCCGCACCGCGCTGAACCTCGCCGACGGCATCGCCATCCTTGAGACGGCGCCGGCGGAAGGCGAGGGCGAACCGGAGCGCATCACCTTCAGCGAAAACTTCGCCTGCCCGGTGTCGGGCTTCACCATCCCCGAGATCGAGCCGCGCCTGTTTTCCTTCAACGCCCCCTTCGGCGCCTGCCCGAAATGCGACGGGCTCGGGGTGGAGCTTTTCTTCGACGAACGGCTGATCGTTCCCGATGTGACGCTGAAGCTGAAGGACGGCGCCATCGCGGCATGGTCCAAGACCAAGACGCCCTATTTCCTCCAGACCATCGACTCGCTCGCCAAGCACTACGGCTTCGATCCGAGGAAGGCGTGGAAAGACCTGCCCGAGACCGCGCAGCAGCTTTTCCTCCGTGGCTCCGGCAACGAGGAGATCAAGTTCCGCTTCGACGAGGGCGGGCGGGTCTATGAGGTCAGCCGCACCTTCGAGGGCGTGATCCCCAACATGGAACGGCGCTACCGCGAGACCGACAGCGCCTGGAGCCGGGAAGAGATGGAGCGGTTCCAGAACAACCGCCCCTGCGGGGTCTGCGAGGGTTATCGCCTGCGGCCCGAGGCGCTGGCGGTCAAGATCGCCGGGCTGCATGTCGGCCAGGTCGTGCAGATGTCGATCAAGGAGGCCTATGCCTGGGTCGGCACCGTCCCCGCCGCGCTGACCGCGCAGAAGAACGAGATCGCCCGGCTGATCCTGAAGGAAATCCGTGAGCGGTTGGGCTTTCTCAACAACGTCGGGCTGGAGTACCTGACGCTGGCGCGGAATGCCGGCACCCTGTCGGGCGGCGAAAGCCAGCGCATCCGGTTGGCGAGCCAGATCGGGTCGGGGCTGACCGGCGTTCTCTATGTGCTCGACGAGCCGTCGATCGGGCTGCATCAGCGCGACAACGACCGGCTGCTCGGCACGCTGAAGAACCTGCGCGATCAGGGCAATACGGTGCTGGTGGTCGAGCATGACGAAGAGGCGATCCGCGAGGCGGATTACGTCTTCGACATCGGTCCGGGGGCCGGGGTGCATGGCGGCCAGGTCGTCGCGCGCGGCACACCGGAAGAGATTGCCGCCGATCCGGCCTCATTGACTGGTCAGTATCTCTCTGGCAACCGCGAGATCACGGTGCCGCGCCACCGGCGCGAGGGCAATGGCAAGAAGCTGACCGTGGTCAAGGCCACCGGCAACAACCTGAAAGAGATGACGGCGGAGTTTCCGCTCGGTCGCTTCGTCTGCGTGACAGGCGTTTCGGGTGGCGGCAAGTCGACGTTGACCATCGAGACGCTCTACAAGAACGCCGCCATGCGCCTGAACGGCGCGCGCGAGACGCCGGCGCCTTGCGAGACGATCAAGGGGTTCGAGCATCTCGACAAGGTCATCGACATCGACCAGCGCCCCATCGGCCGTACCCCGCGGTCGAACCCTGCGACCTATACCGGCGCCTTCACACCGATCCGCGACTGGTTCGCCGGGCTGCCGGAAGCCAAGGCGCGCGGCTACCAACCGGGGCGGTTCAGCTTCAACGTCAAGGGCGGGCGCTGCGAGGCCTGCCAGGGCGACGGCGTCATCAAGATCGAGATGCACTTCCTGCCCGACGTCTATGTCACCTGCGAGACCTGCAAGGGCCACCGCTACAACCGCGAGACGCTGGAGATCAAGTTCAAGGGCAAGTCCATTGCCGACGTACTGGAGATGACGGTGGAGGACGCGCAGGGCTTCTTTGCCGCCGTCCCGGCGATCCGCGAGAAGATGGATGCGCTGGTCAAGGTCGGCCTCGGCTATATCAAGGTCGGCCAGCAGGCGACGACGCTTTCGGGCGGCGAGGCGCAGCGGGTGAAGCTGTCGAAGGAACTCTCGCGGCGGTCCACAGGTCGGACTTTGTATATTCTTGACGAGCCTACCACGGGTCTTCACTTCGAAGATGTTCGAAAACTGCTGGAGGTGCTGCACGAACTGGTGGAGCAGGGCAATTCGGTCGTGGTCATCGAACACAATCTCGACGTCATCAAGACCGCCGACTGGATCATCGACATCGGCCCCGAAGGTGGCGATGGCGGCGGCCGGATCGTGGCCTTCGGCACGCCTGAGGAGGTTGCGAGGGTCGAGGCGAGCCATACCGGGCGCTACCTCGCGCCGATGCTGAAGGCGCGGCGGGTGGCGGCGGAATAGGTGCTATCGGCGGCGCGCGGTGCGGATCACTTCCAGCACCTTGTAGCCGTCGACCGCGACCCGGTAGATGTCCGGCCCCGATTTGTAGTAGCGCCACGGCCCGTCGACGGGCTTCAACCCGTAGCTGTCGATATCCAGAAGCATGCTGTGTTCGTAGACCGGGAACACGTCGCCGACGGTGAAATCCGGCGGCCTCTGCTGCGATTTCGGCACGAAGATGCACTTGCGGGTCGTGGTGTCGACGCGGCAGTTCTGCGCCTCGGCTCCGGCGAAGGGCAGGGTGGCGATGAGAAGCGCAAGAAGGTATTTCATCGGACCGGCCCTCTACCGTGGCGCCCTGTTCCGACTACAGCTTCCCTCATCGCCGGGGCCACCTTGCGACCCGAGGTTCTGGCCGCTGCCGCTTGAAATACTGGCAGAGTTCCGCCAAGTTCACCCGGAACAAAAGGTCCGTTTCCATCGTGATACAAAGAGCAGCCAGTTTCGCGTGGCGTGGTTTTCAGTTTGTCCTTGCCGCCGCACTGATCGGCTGGGCCTTGCTCGCCGTCCATTTCCAGTTCGCGGCGCCCTTCGTCTACATCGCCTATGCCGCCATCGCAGTCGTGGCGCTTGGCCTTTTCTGGCTCTTCTGGCAGCGCCGCTGGGGCGGCGGATGGCTCGCCATGGCGCTCGCCTTTGCCGCCGTTGCCTTCTGGTGGGGCAGCATCGCCCCGCGTCAGGATCGCGACTGGCGGCCCGAGGTCGCCCATAACGTGACCTCGACGGAAACCGGGGGCATGATCACCCTCGATCACGTCCGCAACTTCGACTGGACGACTGAGACGGAGGCCAACGAACGCTGGGAAACCCGGGCGGTGAATGCCGACGAGATCACCTCGGTCGATGCGATCCTGTCGGTCTGGGACAGTCCCGATATTGCCCATACGCTCATCAGCTTCGGCTTCGGCGACGGCCAGCACATCGTCTTCTCGACCGAGATCAGGAAGGAAAAGGACGAGGATTTCACCTCGATCGGCGGCTTCTTCAAGCAGTTCGAACTGGTTGTGATCGCCGCCGATGAGCGCGACATCGTGCGGCTCAGGACCGATGTCCGGGGCGAGCAGGTGTCGCTCTATCCGCTCGACATCAGTCCAGAGGTCAGGAAGGAACTTTTCCTCTCCTTCCTCGCCCTTGGCAACGAGCTTTCTGCGCGCCCGGCCTGGTACAATACCATCACTGCGAATTGCACCACCGTACCCTATCACCTGGTGCGACGCCTGACCGACCGCGCGGTGCCGGATGTTCGGGTGCTTCTGTCGGGGCGCTTGCCGTCCTATCTGCATGAGCTTGGGGTCCTGCGTCCCGACATGAAGCTTGAGGATGTGATTGCCCGTGCAAGCGTTGCCCCGTTAGGGCCGGGCGGCGAAGACGGGGTGGCGTTTTCGCGGAAGCTCCGGGCGAACTGGGCGGAGTGATCCGCCCCAGCGTCAGTTGAGGATCGCTCCAAGGGCGCGCACGAAATCGAGGATCTCGTAAGTGTTCTGGTTGACCCGGTAGATTCGGTCGCCGACCACGTAGTAGCGCTGTCCACGCGGCAGGCGCGGCAGGCCGTAGCGGTCGTAGTCACGCAGCCAGTCGTATTCGTAGCTGTCGATCCGGTCGCCGCGTTCAGGGTAGCGATTGCGCTTCTTCGCCTGGCCGGGCGGCACGCAGGCGGGGGATTTCTTGGCAAGGCCGGGCGGGCAGTGCTTGTTCTTCGCCTGCGCTCCGCCGCCGACCGAGACAGCGGCCAGAACAGCAGGCAAAAGCAGAAGATTGCGTCGGTCGATCATCTGAATTCTCCTTCGAGTCGGAGACTTAACCGACGACGGCGGGGATGGGTTCCGAATTCTGCGTGATACGGCGGAATTCAACCGCGCCGGCGTTTCCCGAACCTCGGCAGCATGGCCGAGAAGTCCATGCCGCGGCCGTCTTCCTGTTCCACGAAGGTCTCGTAGAGAAGCGCCGCCAACTGGCCCATCGGCGTGTCGGCATCGACGCCCGCTGCCGCCTGCTGGCTGAGGCGCAGGTCCTTCAGCATCAGTTCGGCGGCGAAACCGGGCTTGTAGCCGTTGTCGGCGGGCGACTTCGGCCCGACGCCGGGGGCCGGGCAATAGGCGTTCATCGACCAGGAATAGCCGGAGGAGGTGGAAACCACGTCGAACATCTTCTGCCGGTCGAGGCCAAGCTTGTCGGCCAGCGCAAACGCCTCGCAGGTGGCGATCATGGTGACGCCGAGGATCATGTTGTTGCAGATCTTGGCGGCCTGCCCGGCGCCCGAGGCGCCGCAATGGACCGCTTTCTGGCCCATGATGTCGAAAAGCGGGCTGACGATGGCGAAAGCCTCATCGGAGCCGCCCGCCATGAAGGTCAGCGTCCCCGCAGCCGCGCCGCCGACGCCGCCCGATACCGGCGCGTCGATGGCGAGAAGCCCGGCCTTCACCGCCTGATCGGCCACGGCGCGGGCGCTTTCGACATCGACGGTTGAGCAGTCGCAAAGGACCGCGCCCTGCGCCATCGCCGGGATCACTTCTGCGGCGACGGCGCGCAGGATGGCACCGTTCGGCAGCATGGTGATGACGACCTCGGCATCCTTCACGGCACCCGCCGCGCTGATCGCGCTGAGGACACCGTCCGGCATCGGCGCATGGGTATCGAAACCCGCGACCTGATGCCCGGCGGCGGCGAGGTTCCTGGCCATCGGGCCGCCCATGTTGCCAAGGCCGATGAATGCGATCTTCATGGTCAATCCTCCGCGAATGTCAGTGCCGCATCCCCCAAGGGGGCGAGCATGTGGTCTACGTCCTCTGCCTTTACCGCCTCAGGCCCGGCATGGCGCCAGCGCGGGGAGCGGTCCTTGTCGATGATCTGGGCGCGGATGCCTTCAAGAAAATCCGCCTCGTCGAGCGACCGCCAGGTGAAACGGTACTCCAGATCGAGCGCCGCGCGCAGTGTCGGATCGGCGCGCAGTCGCCGGATGATTGCGATGCAGGAGGCGGCGGAGAGGGGCGAGGCACGGTTGAGCGCCTTCAACGCCTCGGCCGCGAAGGCGGTGGGTGAGGCGGCCAGCGACCGGGCAATGGCGGCGAGCGAAGCAGCGTTGAAATGCCTGTCGATCTCGGGGCGGAGGGTGGCCAGCCGGCCGTCGGGCGGCTCATGGGCGAAGGACGCGATTTCCCCGGCATCGCCGGTTTCGATCAGGCTGGCTTTCAGCGCCTCCCACTCCGCCTCCGGCACGAAGAAATCGGCAAAGCCGGCAAGCATCGCGTCCGCCGGGCCAAGCCGCGCGCCGGTGGTGCCGATGTACTCACCAAGGTGCCCAGCCGCCGTCGCCAGGATGAAACTGCCGCCCACGTCGGGCACAAGGCCGATGCCGCATTCCGGCATGGCGACCTGCGCGCTTTCGCCGACGATCCGGTGGCTGCCGTGGCAGCCGACGCCGACGCCGCCGCCCATGGTGAAGCCTTGCAGGAAACTGACGACCGGCATCCCGTATTCGGCGATCCGCGCGTTCATGCGGTATTCGTCGGCCCAGAACCTGCGGCCATAGCCATAGTCGCCGGCCGTCCCCGTCGCATACATCTCGGCAATGTCGCCGCCGGCTGAAAAGGCGCGTTCGCCCTCGGCGTCGATCAGGATCAGCGCAAGATCGGGATCGTCCTTCCAGCCGATGAGGGCTGCGTCGATCGCCATGCACATCTCGTAGGTCAGGGCGTTCAGCGCCTTGGGCCGGGTCAGGGTGATGCGCCCGGCGCGGCCATCCTTGCGGATGTAGATGTCGCCCATCAGCCGCGTTCCGCCAGAAGCGCGCGGGCGACGATCATGCGCATGATCTCATTCGTGCCTTCAAGGATCTGGTGGACGCGGAGGTCGCGGACGATCTTTTCCACGCCGTAATCGGCGAGATAGCCGTAGCCGCCGTGCAGTTGCAGACACTGGTTGGCGACGTCGAAAGCGTTGTCGGTCACCAGAAGCTTGGCCATGGCGCAGAACTTCGTCGCATCCGGCGCCTTCCGGTCGAGCTTCCATGCTGCTTGGCGCAGGAAGGTCCGCGACGATTGCAGCTTCACCTCAAGCTCGGCGAGCCGGAATTGCAGCGCCTGGAACTGGTCGAGCGACTTGCCGAAGGCCTTGCGCTCGCCCATGTAGGCCAGCGTCGCGTCCAGCGCCGCCTGCGCCCCGCCAAGGGCCGAGGCCGCGATGTTCAGCCGCCCGCCGTCAAGCCCGGCCATGGCATAGCTGAAGCCCTTGCCCTCTTCGCCAAGAAGGTTGCCCGCCGGAATCACGCAATCGTCGAACTGGACCTGCGCCGTCGGCTGCGCGCGCCAGCCCATCTTGTCCTCAAGCCCGCCGAAGGAAAGGCCGGGCGTCCCGTCCTCCACGATGACGGTGGAGATGCCCTTCGGCCCGTCCTCGCCGGTGCGGACCATGGTGACATAGACATCCGAATAGGTGCCGCCCGAGATGAAGGCCTTGGTGCCGTTGAGCTTCCAGCCGTCATTGGTCAATTCCGCGCGGGTCCGGAGGGCGGCGGCGTCCGAGCCTGAACCGGGTTCTGTAAGGCAGTAGGAGAAGATCGTCTCCATCGTGCAAAGGGCGGGCAGCCACTTCGCCTTCGCTTCCGCAGACCCGAACCGGTCGATCATGCCGCCGCACATGTTGTGGATCGACAGGAACGACCCGACCGCCGGGCAGGACATGGCGAGCGCTTCAAAGACAAGCGTGGCATCAAGCCGCGTGAGGCCGGAACCGCCGTGATCCTCGCTGACGAAGATGCCGCCAAGGCCAAGCCCCGCCACCTTCGGCCAAAGCGCCTTCGGGATCGTGCCCTGCCGTTCCCAGTCCCGCGCGAAGGGGGCGACATGTTCCTCGCCGAAGCCCTTCGCCATGTCGAAGATGGCGTCCTGCTCCTCGCTCAATGCGAAATCCATGGGCTTTTCCCTTCAAGCGCGTCGAATTGAACGAGTGTTAAATTCCAACTGTTTCAGGAGTTTTGCAAGGCCTTCCGGAGCCAACGCGGGAGGCCGCTCCGCTTGGGATGACAGGTCAATACCGCTGGCGTGTCGCGGCGACCGATTCTTCTGGGTAGTCCTTGGACCGAAACAGTAATTCGCGTTTCGCCATGATTCGGTTCCGATTTGCGAAACACCGCACAAGGACAGGTTGAATCGTCACCCGCCATGCGAGAATCAGGCAAATCAGCTTGAAGAAGGGCGGAAATGCGGCGCAATTTGGGCGCGGGAATGTGTGCTGGGCAGGAGTGAGTTATCATGCTTTTGGGTGTCTGGGCCAAGGGCGCCGCGTTCGCTGCGGCTGTTGTCTTCGGGTCATATGCCGCTGAAGCGGCGACCTACAGTTTTGTCAACATCACCAACAACAACGCAACAGACGCTGCGGCAGGTCAGTCGCAGTTGACCATGGATGTGCTTGCTGTGGGCACGACAGGCGTGTCGTTCACATTCCTGAACGTCGGCGCTGCGGCGATGTCGATTGCCGATGTCTACTGGGACGATCAGGCTGGTACGCTCGGCGCGATGGGTTCGATCACCAGTTCTTCTGGCGTTTCGTTCTCGCAGGGGGCCGCGCCTCCGAACCTCCCCGGTGGTCAAAGCGTCGGCTTTTCGGCGACCGGTAGCGCGGACAGCAATCCGCCCGTGCAGCCGAATGGCGTTAACCCCGGCGAATGGCTGACCATCGTCTGGTCGCTGATTTCCGGAGCAACCTATTCAGACGTTCTCGCAGCGTTGAACCTCGGTGGTGACCAGGCCGGTTCGCTCCGGGTTGGCATTCACGTCCAGGGTTTCGCGGGCGGTGGTTCGGAAGCCTTCGTCAACGGTACGCCGCCGCCGGCTCCGGTTCCGGTCCCTGCGGCTGGTCTCCTGCTGATCGGCGCGCTTGGCGGCCTTGCCGCGATGCGCGGCAAGAAGCGCAAGGCCTGATCCAAGGCTCACGGAACACGAAGCGGTAGGGCGGTGCCCTCCCGTTTTCTTTTGGGCCTTCTGCGTGGCCCGTTGCAGGTCATCGGCGGGCGCTGTATCTGGCGCATGGCGCAACGCTGGGGGCATGGTGTGGCCCTGGCCGGCGCCTGCCTCGGTCCCTTGATTGCCCGCCACTCCCCCCGATTGCACCACCTGCGGCGCCTGCTGCTTCGGTTCCCACGACCGCTACATCGCCATCCTGCCGGAAGATGCCGGCCGGCCGATCCCGAACGAGGCTATGACCGAGGTCGAGGGCCGGCTTTACATGGCGATGAAGGACGGCCATTGCGCCCAGCTCAGGCGTGACGGCGGCAAAGGGCTTTCCTGCGCCATCTATGAGGCCCGGCCCGAAGCCTGCCGAGGGATGCGGGCGGGAAGCTTCGAATGCGGCAAGGCGCGGCAATACCGGCTGCCCCTGGCCGAGGCCTACAGCAGGGGTGAATGAAAAGGCCGGAGGCATCGCTGCCCCCGGCCCGTAACTCGCATCAGCGATGGATCAGTCCATGGCCTTGAAGTTGAACTCGCCGCCTTCCTTGATGCCTGAGGGCCAGCGCGAGGTCACGGTCTTGGTCCGGGTGTAGAAGCGGAAGCTGTCCGGGCCGTGCTGGTTGAGGTCGCCGAAGCCGGATTTCTTCCAGCCGCCGAAAGTGTGGTAGGCCAGCGGCACCGGGATCGGCACGTTGATCCCGACCATGCCGATGTTGATCCGGTTGGCGAAGTCGCGCGCGGTGTCGCCATCGCGGGTGAAGATCGCGGTGCCGTTGCCGTATTCATGGTCCATCGCGTAGGACAGCGCCTCTTCGTAGCTCTTGGCGCGGACGGTCGAAAGGACCGGCCCGAAGATCTCCTGCTTGTAGATGTCCATGTCGCGGGTGACGCGGTCGAAAAGCGTCGGGCCGACGAAGAAGCCGTTCTCATAGCCCTGAAGCTTGAAGTCGCGGCCGTCGCAGACGAGCGTTGCGCCCTGCGCCACGCCGCTGCCGATCAGGCCCTTCACCCGCTCCATCGCCGCCGCGGTGACCAGCGGGCCGTAGTCCACGTCATTGCCCCCGGTGTAGGGGCCGACCTTCAGCTTTTCGATCCTCGGCACGAGGCGTTCGATCAGCGCATCGGCGGTCTTGTCACCGACCGGCACCGCGACCGAGATCGCCATGCAGCGTTCGCCAGCAGCGCCGTAGCCGGCGCCGACGAGGGCGTCAGCGGCCTGATCCATGTCGGCATCCGGCATGATGATCATGTGGTTCTTGGCGCCGCCGAAGCACTGCACGCGCTTGCCGTTGGCACAGCCGCGGCCGTAGATATACTCGGCGATCGGGGTCGAGCCGACGAAGCCGATGGCCTGGATCACCGGGTTGTCGATGATTGCATCCACGCTTTCCTTGTCGCCGTTGATGACCTGAAGGACACCGTCCGGCAGGCCCGCTTCCTGCAGAAGCTCGGCCAGCATCAGGGGGACCGAGGGGTCACGCTCGGACGGCTTCAGGATGAAGGCGTTGCCGCAGGCAAGGGCAGGGCCCATCTTCCACATCGGGATCATGGCCGGGAAGTTGAAAGGCGTGATGCCGGCGACGACGCCAAGAGGCTGGCGCATCGAATACATGTCGATGCCGGGGCCGGCGCTGTCGGTGTACTCGCCCTTCAGAAGATGCGGCGCGCCGGTGCAGAACTCGATCACCTCAAGCCCGCGCTGCACGTCGCCCTTGGCATCGGGAACGGTCTTGCCATGTTCGGCGGACAGCGCCTCGGCCAGTTTCTGCATGTCGCGGTTGAGGAGACGGACGAATTCCATCATCACCCGGGCGCGGCGCTGCGGGTTGGTGGCGCCCCATTTGATCTGCGCCTTGGCGGCATCGGCGACGGCGGCGTCAAGCTCGGCCTTCGAGGCGAGCGGGACGCGGGCCTGAACCTCGCCGGTGGCGGGGTTGAAGACATCGGCGAAACGGCCCGACGTGCCCTTCACGTGCTTGCCGTTGATCCAGTGCGACAGTTCTTTCATGGCGATCTCCCTTAAGCTCGCGCCACAATACCCTTGCACAATTTCATTCAAAAGAGGCAGTATCCCAAAATCGTTTTGCATTTCTGCAAAGGCGCCGGGATGGCCGACTGGGATGATCTGAAAGTCTTCCTCGCCGTGGCGCGGAGCGAAAGCCTTTCGGGCGCGGGCAAGGTCCTGAAACTTGATCCGGCGACGGTGGGGCGGCGTGTCTCGAAGCTTGAGGAGGCGATGGCGACGCGGCTCTTTGCCCGGTCGGCACAAGGCTACGCGCTGACCGAGGAGGGGCAGCGGCTGCTGACCCATGCCGTCCGGGTAGAGCAGGCGGTCGCCGAGGCGATGGAAGAGGTGAAGGGGCAGGGCGGGCTGACCGGGCAGGTCAGGATCGGCGCGCCGGATGGGGCAGCGAACTACCTTCTGCCGCAGGTCGTGGCGCGGATCTGCGACGACAACCCCGGGCTTGACGTGCAGATCGTGGCGCTGCCCCGCGTCTTCAACCTGTCGAAACGCGAGGCCGACATGGCCGTCGCGGTCAGCCGGCCCGAGGCCGGGCGCCTGACGGTGCAGAAGATCGCCGACTACCGCCTGAGCCTTGCCGCCTCGCGCGACTATCTTGACCGGCATCCGCCGATCGGGTCACTCGCCGACCTCAAGGGTCACAGGATGATCGGCTATATCCCCGATCTCATCTTCGACAAGGAGCTTGATTACCTCGCCCAGACCGGGATCGAGACGGTGGCGCTCGCCTCCAACTCCGTCTCGGTCCAGTTCAACTGGGTCCGCGCCGGGGCCGGCATCGCCATCGTCCACGACTTCGCCCTGTCCTCGGCGCCGGGCGTCCAGCGCATCCTGCCCGACGCGCTTAACCTCTTTCGCAGCTTTTACCTCATCCGCCACGCCGATGACCGCCGGGTCGAGCGTCTGAACCGTTTCGCGGCACTTCTGGCCGACGGCGTCGGGCGCGAAGTGCAAAGGCTTGAAGCCTTGGCTTGACAGAAACCCCGCGACCGGCAACGCTTCGAAAACAGGCCGTTACTCCGGGAGGTTAACATGCAGGTGCATCAGATTCTGCGCGCCAAACCCAAGACCAGCATCATCACGGTGATGCCGGGGGCGAGCGTCGCGGATGCCGCGCGGCTTCTGGCGGAGCGGCGGATCGGTGCCGTGATCGTCTCGCGCGACGGTGAAACCCCCGATGGCATCCTCTCCGAACGCGATATCGTGCGCGACCTCGGCCGGCGCGGTGCAGCCTGCCTGAGCGAGAAGGTCGACGCGCTGATGACCCGCAACCTCATCTCCTGCACGCCGACCGACAGCGCCGACACGGTGCTGGAAAAGATGACCGCAGGCCGTTTCCGCCACATGCCGGTGATGGAAGAGGGCAAGATGGTCGGCATCATCTCCATAGGTGACGTGGTGGCGGCGCGGATCTCCGAACTGGCGATGGAGAAGGATGCCCTCGCCGGGATGATCATGGGCAACTGAGGGGCAAAGCCCGGACGGGACTTGCAATCGGGCGCGCACTATTGTTGCGTGCCGGGGACGCAGGATCGAAGAGGGACCATTGGCCATGCGCATCGGACTCTATCCCGGCACCTTCGACCCGGTGACGCTTGGGCATACGGACATCATCCAGCGCGCCATGGCGCTGGTTGACCGTCTGGTGATCGGCGTGGCGATCAACCGGGACAAGGGACCGCTTTTCAGTCTTGAGGAGCGCGTGGCGATGGTGCAGGCCGAATGCGCCGCCATTGTCGCGGTGACGGGCGGCGAGATCGTCGTGCATCCGTTCGAGAACCTGCTGATCGACTGCGCCCGCGACGTGGGCGCCAACATCATCATCCGCGGCCTTCGTGCCGTCGCGGATTTCGAGTATGAATTCCAGATGGTCGGCATGAACCGGTCGCTCGATTCCTCCATCGAAACCGTGTTCCTGATGGCCGATGCCCGCCGTCAGGCCATCGCCTCCAAGCTGGTCAAGGAGATCGCGCGGCTTGGCGGCGACGTGTCGAAGTTCGTGACCCCGCCGGTGCGCGAGGCACTGGTGCGGCGCTTTTCCTGACTTGCAGCCAGCCGGCGATTTCCCGCAAGAATTGTGCTAGGATTTGACCCGGTCTCGCGAGGATGCGTGGCGATTTGAATCCGCATTGGCGGGTGCATTATGATATTGAACCTTTTCAGGGTGTTGCAGTGGCTCTGGGCGCTGGTTTCGATCCCGCTTGCGCCCTTCGGTCGGTTTTTCCTTCGGCTCTGGGATGCGGCACGAACCTTTGGTGGCGTGGTCTGGTCGGCGCGCTTCAGCGCCTTCACCCTGGCTGCCGGCGGTGCGCTGCTGGTGATGACCGATCAGGGTCAGGAACTGGCAGTCGCAATGGCGGCGGAGGGCAGCGCCCTTTCCCGCCAATTCCTCTTCTTCCTTCTGGCCGTGACCTGGTTCGCCTTTCAGGCCTGGTACTGGGCGCGGGTCAGCTACCTGATGAAATACGGCCCGGCGGAGCGGGCGCATGACTGGCGCATCACCCATGTCCCGCGCATCTATGCCGCACTGGCCTATCTCTTTGCGGCGATCGCCCTGCAGATGGCGGGAAGCAGCCGGCTGGCGCTTTTGACGCTCGCCTTGGGCGCGGTGTTCGTTCTGTTGCTGATCTTCCGCCTGCCGCTTGTCCGCATGATGTCGAAGGCAGGCCCGCCCGACCGCCCGGCAGCGCCTCCTCCGCGTGGCGCATTGATGACTGTCGGCTCGCTTGGCCGCGGCAATATCCTGGCGCTGCTGGCGTCGCTGATCTTTGCGGCGGTGACGATGCTGGCGATGACCGTCTTCCCGGTGCAGTTCGGCCAGTTGCTCGGTCCCGCGGCGGTGGCATTCCTTGCCTTCGGCCAGCTCATTCCCGTCGGCTCCCTACTGGTCTACTGGTCGTGGAAGACGCGCATCCCGCTGGTGGCGAGCCTTCTCATCTGGGCCGTCGCGATCAGCGACCTTGCCGACAATCACGCCGTTCCGCTGGTTGCAGGCACCGGCGCGGCCGAGGTGATCCGCCCCGATGTGCAGGGCGCGGCGAAAGTCTGGCTCGGCCAGACCGCGCCTGTGGCAAGCGCAGGAACCGCCCGACCGGTCGTATTCATCTCGGCGGCGGGCGGCGGGGTCAGGGCGGCCTACTGGACTGCGGTCGTCCTCGGGACGCTTCAGGCCGAATGCCCCGGTTTCGACCAGCAGCTCTTCTCGATCAGCGGAGTCTCGGGCGGCAGCGTTGGCGCGGTCTTCTATCAGACCGGAATTTATGAGGGGCTGGCAGCAGAGGGCTCCGTCGCTTGTGGTGCGAAGGGCCAGACGGATGCCGCCATTCTTGCGCGGATGCGGGCGGCGCTCGACGATGATTTCCTTGGCCCGACGCTGGCGGCGATGTTCTACCCGGACCTACTGCAGCGATTTCTTCCCATCGGCCTTCCCGACCGTGGCGCTGCACTTGTCGCGGCCTGGAACGCCGCCTGGCGGCTAAGCTGTGCAGAGGGCAAGGCCTGTCCGGCCCCGAAAGCCGACCTCCAAACGGCGTTCCTTGAGGTTGCCGGCACGCCGGGCAAGGCGCCGCGCTGGCGACCTGTCCTTGCCCTGAACGGCACGCATCAGGAAACCGGCAAGCGCATCATCACCAGCAACGTGGCGGTCACGACGGGCGAGTTTCTCGATGCCTTCGATCTTCTCGACCTCATCGGCGGCGATGTCCCGATCGGGGTTGCGGCCCTGAACAGCGCGCGCTTCACCTATGTCAGCCCGGCGGGACTTCTGGTGAATGCCACGGGCACGAGCACCTTCGGCCACGTGCTCGATGGCGGATACTTCGAGAACAACGGTGCCGTGACGACGGCCGAGATCGCCCGTGCGGCGGTCGAGGCCTTCGAGGATGAAAAGGTGCCGGTCCGGCCCATCTTCATCCAGATATCGAGCGACCCCGATCTCGACTGGCGCGATGCGCCGGTGCGCGAGGGCTACCCGAGGTTCCAGCCCTTCGCCGGCTCACAACGAAGTTGCTGGTACTGGCTCGGACAAAGGGCACTGAACTTCCTCGGCCTGCGCGATGTGGAGCTGCCGAAGGACCGGACGAATTGCCTGGCGAATGAACTCGCCGGTCCCCTGCGCGGCCTTCTCAACACCCGCACCGCGCGCGGCGTTCTGGCCGACAAGACGGTGGCCAAGATCGTTGGCGATCTCGGCAAGGATCAGTTCCGCTTCCCTGCCGCCGTCGCGCCGGTCTTTGCGCATTTCCGCATGTGCGCGCCCGAAGGCGGCAACAAGCCGCCGCTCGGCTGGGCGATGGCGGCGAAGACCTACGACTTTATCGGCGACGACCTCATACGGTCCCGCTGCGGCGACCACGACAATGCGGCGGCCCTGAAAACGGTTCTCGACGCACTCAGGACGCCGCTTCCGGTGACTTGCGCGGAAGATGCCGCCGACAGCGTGATGAGGTGCAAGGCGCGGCCATCGAACTGACGGCCGCGCCGGGTTATCAGATCAGTTTGCCCATCGCCACCGCCGTATCGGCCATGCGGTTGGAAAAGCCCCATTCGTTGTCGTACCAGGAGAGGATCGAGCAGAA